>Ga0209070_100009_pt1 | contig 442847 bp, 398 predicted proteins | sample SynthPrep_5_END__FD_187205 | JGI IMG/M metagenome (GOLD analysis project Ga0209070, IMG submission 187205) | Synthetic microbial communities from Ohio, USA - SynthPrep_5_END_DS10_MetaG (SPAdes) (version 2) | ecosystem: Engineered > Bioreactor > Aerobic > Activated sludge | place: USA: Ohio...
TGGTTCAGGGTGAAGAAGTCGGGTAAAAAGAGAGCATAAACGAAGGTCAGATCATGCTGGCCGGATCACACCGAAACGCCTGGCCGGATGAAACCGGAACAGGTGGCCGGACAAACCGAAATACGCACGGGTAGCGGGAGGGGTGTTGTTACACACTATTTTAGTAATAGACAGCTATTTATCAAGTTAGGCTACGTTTATTCCTTGGCTAAATTTACAGCATCAGATAGCAGAGTTTTATCCTTTCATGGTGCTGGCAAAGCTGCTAACTTACTTACTGTTTTGGAGTGAAATATGCCGACATTAACCACCGATAAAACCAGCTTAAACTTCGATGAGTTACAACAAAATCCGCAGTCAGAAGTGTGCAAAACTGCGTACCTTAACCAATGCTTTAACGTAGCGAAAAATGACTTAGAGCAAGGCAAAGTGGTTGACGGCGAAACCTTTCTTAGCGCGCTGTAAGGTCATTTCAAATAGCATGAGAGCCTCAAAATGGAAATTACGATCCGTAAAATTGGCAACTCAAAAGGTGTTGTAATACCGACACAACTGCTAGAACAGTTGAATCTGAATGTTGGCGATAAAGCCGACCTAACAACAAAAAACGGCCGCTTAATTATTACTCCTACAGGCAGAAGCAAATACTCGTTGGCGGAACTGATCTCCAAATGCGACCAGAACGCCGCTATGCCACAAGAGTTGATTGACTGGGAAGTGGCAGCAGTTTACAAACGAGAACTAACTGACGCGACAGAGCAGTATTAAGCCAATCAGGCATTTTAATTTTTATCTGACCTCGTTTATCAATTGACTCAGAGAAGGCTCATAGGTGTTAGAACTATTCATTCCAATTCTCCATTATTATATGGGAGTATAATTTGTAACCTGCGTCTATAGCTCTATGATTTTCATCTTCACAATCAAAATCAAGCAAGCCTCTTTCGCTCTCTTCATCGAGCGTCATAATCCTTGGGTATGACAGTCTAGAGAAATACCATATTGTTCTTGCCGCTTTTGACAGAGAGATTATTGCTTGATTACTTGCAACCCCCAAAATACCAACCGCAACAACTCCAGCACGCTCTATTGGTTCTGGCAGACAGGTCTGGCAGGCAAGTTCATAGGAGAGATGCGTGGCTTGCGACATGACTTCATAGTCACTCATTCTGTATTTGGTGAAGACATCAATTGTCTCCTGCGGTAACCCAAACTGTTTTTCAATTTCGATAATCTTCAAGTGCAAATTCCTAGGTGAAGCACTTGTATGCCAGAAATTTTTTACCTTTTTATCATCCTGCGCTTGAGTATACTCAAGTCCCAATTTCTCGTCATAGAGAATAGCTACACAAAGATATAGTGTTTCAGTAAGCGTTCTCAACAATGCTTTTGAGGGTGTCTCATGACCAGCAATGCATGTGTCTCTAACGGAGCAAGCGAAATTTGTAGCTGCGCCTGTTAACGCCCATACTGCTCTTGATTTTTTATTTCTTGGCCCAGCATCACCATTCTTTGATAAAGCTAAATGAACATAAGACAACCACTCTATGCCAAAATCTAATATAGATTTCCAACGCTCATAGTGCTCACTTGCACCGACTGCAGACCTTTCGGAAATTGTATTTCTTATACCTCTGAATTCAGATCTTGGATCTAGCTTCCAACCAGAATCTTCGTAGTACGTGTTCCAGTACCGATCTATTTCATCTTGCATATTCATGTGTTTGCTCTAACACCTATCCGGCGGAAAAATCCGTATTTAAACACGGACTTGTCTGCCTTTGTAAACTTTGTGTTTATGACATTACAGCGGTTTTAGGTTATTTACAACGGCTTACAGGTACAGCTTAGTTTAGTTATATCGACAAATACGGAAATTTCCGTCTAATAAAGACTTTCACTGGTCGCTGCTTAAAAATACAATGCTCTTTTTTGCTAAACAGTGCCTTATGTCGCATAACACCATTTCTTTGAATAAACAGCGCCAGCCGTTGCACCACCTGGATGCGGTGTGGTTGTTTGGTTATGGCTCGCTGATTTATAAAACCGACTTTGCCTATCTGGACGCTAAACCGGCTTGCATTTATGGCTGGGAAAGGCGGTTTTGGCAGGGCTCGCATGATCACCGTGGTACGCCGGAGGCGCCGGGCAGAGTATTAACCCTGGTTGAGGCAGCCGGCGCACGCTGTGTGGGTATGGCGTATCAGGTAACACCCGATACCTTTGAGCATTTGGATCATCGCGAGAAAAACGGTTATTTGCGTGTGTTTACGCCACTACATTGGCTACATGAAGACGGTGAAACTGAAGGCGTGGTGTATTTAGCCGGTGCCGATAACGAAGCGTATTTAGGTCCGGCCAGTGATGCTGAAATTGCAGCCCATATTGCCCGAAGCCGCGGCCCAAGCGGGCCTAATAGTGAGTACCTGCTAAAGCTGGCGCAGGCACTGCGCGATATGAATGAGCATGACGAGCATGTATTTGCTATTGAACGCGAGATGTTAAAGCAATTAGGTCGGTAATAAAAAATTATCGTTTACGGTCTATTCGAATAGCATAGCGCCCTTTATGCAGGGCGCTTGATAAGACGATTGTGGTACAGATCTTCAACCGGAAAAATCATCGTGTAATCATTCCAGTTCAGGTTTCCATCTTCCAGATTATAAGCCAGAAAGTTGTCCAGCTTTTTATACGGCTCATAGTCCGGATGACCAACTGAGAAGATAAAGGGTGCAAAGTCGACAACAGAGTTGTGGCCATCGCTAAACGTGATGTCCAGAATATGTCCCGTTATATGCTGCGCATTAACTACCGATAGTGCGGACATTTTTCACCTTTTGTGTAATAAGTTGCGGGCTAATGTGCTTTTTCTTAACGAAATAGTCTACCCATTTATTTACTATGTCGTCAGCATAAGCATGGACAAATTCTTCAAACTCTTTGCGCTTTTTGCTTTCAAGGCCGGTGCCTTTGTCTTTAATTACGATTCTGTGAATACGACCATTTAACATATGAATTTCAGCTTTAGACTCAGCCCCCTGAAACTTGCTATGGATGTGAATTGGCTCATGCTCGTTACTGTAAAAGAACAGTACTATTCCCAGATATTCATAAATTTTAGGCATATTGCAGTCCTTTTCATTTTGCTAACCAGTCGAAAAAACACCTAAAAACACACCATAAATAAACATTATTTTTACACTGAAGGTTATATTCCAAATAACCGATATGGTCGATACGCTTGGCGCGAGTAGGCCGAATAGTGAGTACGTGCTAAAACTGGCGCAGGCACTGCGTGATATGAATGAGCATGACGAGCATGTGTTTGCCATAGAACGGCAGTTGTTAGCGCTGTTGCCGTAACTGCATTGGCGGCAGCGAGCTTTTTACGTTAATGATAACTATTATCATCTTTTGCATTGTGGCATAATTACGCTCAGGCCCATTAAGTAAGGACTGTTATGCGTAATATTGTTAATGCCATTGTCACCGATGTTCATCACTGGAATGACACCCTGTTTAGCTTTAAAACCACGCGCGAGTCGTCTTTTCGCTTTGAAAACGGTCAGTTTGTTATGATTGGGCTGGAGGTTGATGGCCGGCCTTTAATGCGCGCCTACAGTATTGCTAGCCCTAATTATGATGAAGAGCTTGAGTTTTTCAGCATTAAAGTGCCTGACGGCGCGCTGACATCAAGGCTGCAGAATATCAAAGCCGGCGACCAGATTATGCTAACGGTAAGGCCTGCCGGAACCCTGGTGCCCGGCTACCTTATTCCCGGTAAACATTTGTATTTATTAAGTACCGGCACCGGGCTGGCGCCTTTTATGAGCATCATACGCGACCCGTTTATTTACGAAAGTTTTGAGAAAATTATCCTGGTGCATGGCACGCGCTGGCGCTCAGAACTGGCGTACCAGCATGAAATTGAAAGTGTGTTACCTAACAACCCTTACTTTGGTGCAGAAGTTCGCCAAAAGCTGATTTACTACCCGACAGTGACACGGGAAGACTATGTGAGAAACGGCGTGCCACATCAGGGGCGAATCACCGATCTACTGGACAGCGGTAAGTTACTTGCTGATATTGGTATGCCTGCCCTTAACCCGCAGCACGACAGATTTATGTTATGCGGCAACGATGCCATGTTGCAGCAGCTGATGGGTATGCTGGATCAGCGGGGCTTTTTAAAAGCCAATTCACGCACTATGGGCCATTACGTGATTGAACAAGCCTTTATCGAAAAGTAATCAACCATAAAAAAACCGGGAAGGCATAACACCATCCCGGTTTTTCAGACGCTTAACGTAGCTTCGGCATTAAAAACTCAACACTACACACTTAGCACTAAGCACTCACCACTCACCACTAAGCTATGAGCACTACTCTTTAACCACATCAATAAAGTACTTCAGCTCACCGTCTACCATTTCGCGCACTAAACCGTGTACATCGGTTTCAAAGCCTGGGAAGGCGCCGTTAAAGGCGCGGGTAAATTGCAGGTAGCTGATAATAATTTTATTAAAGCGCTCGCCCGGTACCATTAACGGTATGCCCGGTGGATACGGCGTTACCAGCATGGCGGTAACACGGCCTTCAATTTCGTCAATCGATACCCGCTCAATGTCGCGGTGCGCCATCCTGGCCCAGGCGTCGGCCGGGGTCATCGCGGTTTCAATATTAGATAAGTACATTTCGGTGGTGACTTTGGCCACGTCAAACTTGCGGTACATATTGTGAATTTGCTGGCATAAATCACGCAGGCCAACTTTTTCATAGCGCGGATGCTTTTTGGCAAACTCCGGCATAATACGCCACATCGGCTGGTTTTGATCGTAGTCATCTTTAAACTGCTGCAGCTCGGTAACCATTGAGTTCCAGCGGCCTTTGGTAATGCCGATGGTAAACATGATAAAGAACGAGTACAGGCCGGTTTTTTCAATAATAATACCGTGCTCGGCCAGGTACTTACTAACAATAGCCGCCGGGATGCCCTGCTCATCAAACTGACCATGCAGGTTTAAGCCTGGAGTAATAATGGTAGCTTTGATGGGATCAAGAATATTAAAGCCCGATTCTATCGCACCAAAACCATGCCAGCTGTCTTTGGCGTGCAAAGTCCAGTTATCACGTGTGCCCAGGCCTTCTTCCGGTAACTCGTCCGGGCCCCAGACGCGGAACCACCAATCGTCATCACCAAATTCGGCATCCACTTTGCGCATCGCACGGCGAAAATCAATCGCTTCCATTAAGCTTTCTTCTACCAGCGCAGTGCCGCCCGGTGCTTCCATCATCGCTGCGGCAACGTCACAGCTGGCAATAATGGCATATTGCGGGCTGGTAGAGCTGTGCATCAGGTAAGACTCGTTAAAGCGGTGCGTATCCAGGTTACGGTTCTGCGCGTTTTGCACCAGAATTTGCGATGCCTGCGATAAACCGGCTAATAACTTATGCGTAGACTGGGTAGCAAACACCAAGGTGTCTTCTGAGCGCGGCCGGTCTTTACCTATCGCATGCATATTTTTGTAAAAATCATGGAAGCTGGCGTGCGGCAGCCAGGCTTCGTCAAAATGCAGCGTATCGATGGTTGAACCCAGCTCCTGCTTAATTTCTTCCACGTTATACAAAATACCGTCGTAGGTACTTTGCGTAATGGTTAAAATGCGCGGCTTTTTGTTTTTCGCGTTACGGGCAAAGGGGTTAGCAGCAATTTTCTTTGCAATGGCCTCAGGCGAAAACTCGCTTTTCGGGATCGGGCCAATAATGCCGTAATGGTTACGCGTTGGCATTAAAAACACTGGCACCGCGCCGGTCATAATAATCGAGTGCAGTATCGACTTATGGCAGTTACGGTCTACCACCACGATATCACCCGGTGCTACCACTGAGTGCCACACCATCTTGTTAGACGTAGAGGTACCGTTGGTAACAAAGAATAAGTGGTCGCAGCTGAAAATCCGCGCTGCGTTGGCTTCACTTTCAGCTACCGGGCCGGTGTGATCCAGCAGCTGGCCTAATTCATCTACCGCGTTACAGACATCAGCGCGCAGCATGTTTTCACCGAAAAACTGGTGAAACATCTGGCCGACCGGGCTTTTTAAGAATGCCACGCCACCGGAGTGGCCCGGGCAGTGCCAGGAGTATGAACCGTCAGAGGCGTAATCCATCAGCGCATTAAAAAATGGCGGTGCTAACGCATCCAGGTACTTTTTCGCTTCGCGGATAATGTGCTTGGCAACAAACTCCGGCGTATCTTCAAACATATGAATAAAGCCGTGCAGCTCACGCAGTACGTCGTTCGGTACATGCCTGGTGGTGCGGGTTTCACCATAGAGGAAAATAGGAATATCGGCGTTGCGCTTGCGTACTTCTTTAATAAAAGTACGTAGCTCGCTTAACGCTTTGGCCACTTCTTCGGCGCTGCCGGTGCCAAACTCTTCATCGTCTATCGATAAAATAAAGCACGAAGCACGGCTGGCCTGCTGGGCAAAGGCGCTTAAATCGACGTAGCTGGTATAACCTACTACTTCAAAGCCGTGGCTGCTGATGGCCTGAGCTAAATCACGAATGCCAGAACCAGAGATATTCTCTGAGCGAAAGTCTTCATCGATAACAATAACCGGGAAACGAAAATTCATGCCGTTGGTCCTTATTGGTCCAGTTTTTTACGCGCTTTCATTAACCGCTCGCGTTTGTACTTTTGCAGCGGCGTTTCAGTGTTCTTTTTCGTTGGTGCAAACGGGTTTTCACCCTCGCGGAACTCAATGCGAATCGGCGTGCCCATCATTTGCAATGCCTTACGATAGTAGTTCATCAGATAACGTTTGTAGGAATCTGGCAGGTCGTCTACCTGATTACCATGAATAACCACCAGTGGCGGGTTGTAACCACCGGCATGGGCGTATTTCAGTTTTACCCGACGGCCATGCACCAAAGGCGGCTGGTGATCTTCCTGCGCCATTTTCATAATACGGGTTAACAAGGCGGTGCTGTGGCGCTTGGTAGCAGAATCAAAGGCTTCTTCAACTGATTCAAACAGGTTACCGACACCAGAACCATGCAAAGCAGAAATAAAGTGCAGCCGGGCAAAATCGATAAAACCTAAGCGGCGGTCCAGCTCGCGCTTAATTTCCTCTTTGATGCTGTCGTTTAAGCCATCCCATTTATTCACCGCAATAACCAGTGAACGGCCGGCATTAAGCACAAAGCCTAAAATACTTAAATCCTGATCCGAGATACCCAGGCGGGCATCCAGCACTAAAATCACCACGTTGGCATCTTCAATGGCTTGCAGCGTTTTAACTACCGAGAACTTCTCTACCATATCGTCAATTCTGCCGCGGCGGCGCACACCGGCAGTGTCTATTAAGGTATATTCGCGCTCGTTGCGCTGCATAGGAATATAAATAGAATCGCGCGTGGTACCGGGCATATCGAACACCACCACCCGCTCTTCACCCAGAATGCGGTTAGTTAGTGTAGATTTGCCCACATTCGGCCGGCCAACAATAGCCAGTTTAATATGCTCGCTACGCAGGCGTGCCGCTTCGGCGTCAGCTTCTTCTTCGGTCAGGGTTTCAAGTACCAGGCCTTCGGTAGGCTCAATCTCGCCGGCCAGCAGCTTTTGCTGCTCTTCGCTTAATAATGGGATTAAAGCCTGGTTTAATAACACCGACACACCACGGCCGTGGGCGGCAGCAATGGCATACACCTCACCCAAACCTAAACTGTAAAAATCGGCCACTGCGGTATCAGCATCCAGGCCATCGGTTTTATTGGCTACTACAAATACCTTTTTTTCCACTTTGCGAATATGCGCAGCAATGGCTTCATCACCTACGGTGGCACCAACACGGGCGTCAACCATAAACAGCACTACGTCAGCTTCATCTATGGCTTTGAGCGACTGCTCTGCCATTTCCACTTCAATGCCTTGCTCGTTGCCATCAATACCGCCGGTATCGACCACAATAAATTCCAGCCCTTCATACTTTACCGAGCCGTATTTGCGGTCACGGGTCAGGCCGGGAAAATCTGCTACCAGCGCATCACGGGTGCGGGTTAAGCGGTTAAAAAGTGTCGACTTACCGACATTGGCTCGCCCTACCAGGGCAACGACAGGCAACATTGTGTGAACCTCAAAAATAACAAAACAGGCCCGATACAGGCCTGTTTAAAACTTTAACCGCTGTTAACGGTTTAAGGCGTTTGTAATAAGACTAGCTTACCATTGCGGCTTTGCACCAACACATAGCTGCCATTACTGACCGCTTCGGTGTAAAAACCAGAACTGTTCATACTCTGGCGCGCAACAAAGTCACCGGTTTGACGATTCACCCAGTGCAAATTGCCTTTGTTGTCGCCAATAACCAGGTAGTCTTTATATACAGCAGGGCCGGTCAGATAATGTTTGTTAAGGCCAAACTGTGACCATTTTTCTGAGCCGTTGCGTACATCCAGAGCATATATACGGCCTACAGAATCCACCAGATACAAGGTATCACCTGCCACTGTCATATTGCGGAAACTGGCGTAGTCGCGTTTCCATAACTGACGGCCGGTGCGCAGCTCCAGCGCTACCAGCTCACCATTAAAGGCAATACTGTATACCGTGCCGCCAACCACTAATGGCCGTGCGTCGACATCAACCAGACGGGATAAGTCGGTACTGCCTTTTGGCACAGCTATCGGTTCTTCCCATGCCTGATAACCCCGTTCAGCGATCAGCACACCAATATGGCCATTACCAGAACCATATATTACACCACCGGCTTCTATTACCGGATCGCTGACACCACGCAGAGTAAGCGCAGGCTGTTCGTTTTCAAACTGCCAGCGCTCTTCACCGGTGTCCGGATGCAGTGCCACCAAAGTGCCGGCACCAGTCGCCACTACCACCAGGCCTTCACCTACGGCAGGCCTGGCCAGTACTTCGCCTTTTACTTCTGAGCGCCACACCAGCTCGCCATCAGCAGATAAGGCAACCACATCGCCGTTTTCAGTGCCAAAATAGATTTTGTCGTAGCCGTAGCTTAAACCACCGGCGATACGGGCGTTGTCGCCAGACCACACATCGCTGATGCCACGCCAGAACGAACTGCCGGCTGGTTTGCGCAAATCAAACTGCCATTTACGCTTACCATTTTCCAGGTTATACGCAGCAACCAGGCCTTCACGGCTGGCAGCGTATACGGTGTCACCGATAATAATCGGGGTTAATGACGATTCATAATGTGCCACACCTGAGCCTATGCTGGTGCTCCATACGACATCAGGATCGATGCTGTTCTGTACCGGCGGTAATACCAGCTTTTCTTTGCTGGAACATCCGGCAAGTATAACTGCACTAAGCAGCAAGACCTGTTTTAACTGTAATTTCACGCTTACCTCTTTACACTGCAGTGACGTGCGCCAGCTCGTCCAGCTTGATCTGAAGCAACTGCTGATTTTGTCCTGCAGTTGCCAGCGCTTGTTGATAGGCTGCTTTTGCCTCTGGCAGTTTTTCTGCCAGTACCAGAATGTCACCTTTAAGTTCAGCCTGCAAAGAAGCAAAACTGGCTGGCATGGCTTTTTCCAGGGTTTTCAGCGCCGCATCATAGCTGCCCTGTTCCTGTTGCAATTTCGCCAGACGCAGCTGGGTTACTGCCAGTAATGCCGGTTCTTTGGCATTAGCCAGTACCCAGTTCAGCTGCTGTGTTGCCACATCATAGTTTTTAGCTGTTACCGCTTCTTTTGCCGTTATCAGCGCCGCCAGCACAGCGTAATTATCGCCTTTAGAGCCCGCCACAAAGCTTTGCGCCTGAGTCAGCCAGTCTTCACTGCTGCCGGCTTCACGTTGTTGCAGTAACTGGTTATATGCCGTTGATGCCTGTTCAGCGGTGTTGCGCTGCTCGGCCTGGTAGTAACGAAAACCATATAATGCCGCCAGGCCCAGTACCACACCGGCGAGGATCGCCTTGCCGTACTCGTGCCAAAAACGTTTAATTGCTTCTACCTGTTGTTCTTCACTGCTATAAATTTCCACTGCGTTGCTCCGTTTTACGTCAAAGGCCCGTTATGCTGTAAGGGCCAGCGTATTCGCCAGTTCTGTTAATAAAATTGTTTGTTGCGGTTTGTCTTCACGTAACCATTTTACTGTGATTTCACCGCGTGCCAGTTCATCTTCGCCGATGATCAATCCAATGGCCGCACCGGATTTATCAGCCCGCTTAATTTGTTTTTTCAGGTTGCCGCCGCCACAATGCACCATAATGCGTTTATCCGGCAAGCTGGCACGCAGCCTTTCGGCAACAGAAAGTACCGCAAGTTCAGCCTGTTCGCCAAGTGCCATCAGGTAAATATCAGCAACGGACGGCAGTACAGGTAGTAACTGCAGTGTTTGCAGCAGTAACACCAGCCGCTCCAGCCCCAGCGCAAAGCCTACCGCTGGTGTGGCTTTGCCACCTAATTGCTCAACTAAACCATCGTAACGGCCACCGGCACAAACAGTACCTTGTGCGCCCAGCTCTGTGGTTACCCATTCAAATACGGTTTTGTTGTAGTAATCCAGCCCGCGTACTAAACGTGGGTTTACGCTAAATTCAATGCCAGCCTGGGTCAGCAACTGCTTTAAACGGGCAAAATGCTCTGCTGAATCCTGGTCAAGATAATCTGCCAGCTTAGGCGCAGCAGCTAATATATCTGCCAGTGCCGGATTTTTGCTGTCCAGCACCCTAAGCGGGTTGCTATACATACGGCGCAGGCTGTCTTCATCCAGTGCCGCTTTATGTTGCTCTAAATAGGCTACCAGCGCATCACGATACGCGGCCCGCGCTTCGCTGGAGCCCAACGAGTTCAGTTCCAGCTTTACATAAGGTGTTAAGCCCAGTTGCTGCCAAAGCCGTGCGCTTAGCATAATCACTTCAGCATCAATGTCGGCACTGGCAATACCAAAAGCTTCCAGGCCAAACTGATGAAACTGCCGATAGCGGCCTTTTTGTGGCCGTTCATGGCGAAACATTGGCCCGGTGTACCACAGCCGTTGTTCCTGATTGTACAGCAAACCATGCTCATTACCGGCGCGTACGCAGCAGGCGGTGCCTTCCGGGCGCAGTGTTAGGCTGTCACCATTGCGATCAGCAAATGTGTACATCTCTTTTTCCACTATGTCAGTCACTTCGCCAATTGAGCGCTTAAACAGCTCGGTCATCTCAACAATAGGAAAACGAATTTCGCTGTAACCATAGCTGGCCACTGTCTGGCGCAGGGTCTGTTCAACATATTGCCAGGCTACAGTATCCTGCGGCAGGCAATCGTTCATACCGCGAATGGCCTGAATTTGCTTCGACAAAATTAAACTTCCATCGGTTTGAGTTAAAAAACAGCCGCGATTATAGGCGTAACAGGGCTAAACACCAAGCCTGTTGCCCGGCTTAATCCAGCTGACGCACCGCAATTTTTTGCTGCAGGTATTCACGTACCTGCTGTTCGAGCTGATCAGCCACTTGCTCATTGTCCAGCCGCAGCTTTTGCCGCTGGCCGTTAATGTAAAAACCACTTTTTTTACTGGCACCGGCAACGCCCAGATCAGACACCAAGGCTTCGCCCGGGCCATTCACCACACAACCTATCACCGACACGGTTAAAGGCTCGGTAATGTCTTCCAGGCGCTCTTCGAGCTGGTTCATGGTTTTGATCACATCAAATTCCTGGCGCGAGCAACTCGGGCAGGCAATAAAATTAATTCCGCGTGAGCGAATGCGCAGCGATTTTAAAATATCAAAGGCAACTTTTACCTCTTCAACCGGATCGGCCGCCAGCGATATCCGCAGCGTGTCGCCAATACCTTCGGCCAGTAACATACCCAGACCAATCGCTGATTTTACTGCCCCGGCACGGGCACCACCGGCTTCGGTAATACCCAAATGCAGCGGCTGCTTAATTTGCTGCGCCAGTAAACGATAAGCGCCAACAGCAAGAAATACGTCTGATGCTTTAACGCTGACTTTAAACTGATCAAAATTCAACCGGTCGAGAATATCGACATGCCGCATGGCTGATTCTACCAACGCCTGTGGCGTGGGTTCGCCGTATTTTTCCTGAATGTCAGCTTCAAGCGAGCCACCATTTACGCCAATACGGATCGGGATATTGTAGTCCCGTGCGCAATCTACTACAGCGCGGATACGATCTTCGCGGCCAATATTGCCCGGGTTAATACGCAGGCAATCTACGCCATATTCAGCGACTTTTAGTGCAATGCGGTAATCAAAATGAATATCGGCTACCAGCGGTATCGGTGACTGCTGCTTAATCAGCTTAAAGGCTTCTGCAGCTTCCATGGTGGGCACTGATACCCGCACTAAGTCGGCCCCGGCTTTAGCAATAGCCTGAATTTGGGCAACGGTAGCGGCAACATCGGTAGTGCGGGTGTTAGTCATAGACTGCACTGCTATTGGCGCATCACCACCAATTAATACGTTGCCCACCCGGATTTGCGTACTTTGACGGCGTTTAATAGGATTTTCTGCAAACATGCTTATTCTGACTCAGGAATAGTAAATTTGGCCACTCTGCCACCTGGAAAGGCTGACATATCAAAGGCTTGCTGATTAAAATTAATTTTTACCACACTCGGGTTGCCCAAAGTAATAACAAAAGGCGCCGTACCGGTAAGCTGCATAATATAACCTGCCTGCTTAGTGCCATAAGCTACCCGGTTACCTTCAGCATCCACCACATCTATCCAGCAGTTTTCGCTAAAACGCATTTCCAGCGTGTCCAGCTGCGGCACTTCTGGTGCAGGCACCGCCTCTGTTGACGGTGGTACCAGTTGCTGCAACATTTCATTCAGTTGCTGCTCGGAAATGGCATTATCTGCTGCACTGCCCATGCTAGCGGCTTGTTCATCTGTAGCCTGCGCGGCGGGTACTTCTGTTATTGGCTGCGGCGATACCGGCTGGGTCCTAGCCTCAACTGGCTGGCTGGCTGGTGTTGAGCTGCTATCTGCAGTATTTTCACGCGCGCTTTGCCACCACCAGACAAATAACAACACCAGCAACAACGCGATAATGGCATACGTCAGCCACATAAAACGGTTTTCTGTTGCCTGATGGGCGGTACGATTAGAAAAAGTGCGCATGGGTTTGGCAGTAGATGCGGCAGAGCCGGTCTGGCGGCTAAGTGCTGCCATCAGTTCTGTTTCAGGTAGTTTCAGCAAGCGGCCATAAGCACGCACATAACCACGGGCAAAGGTTTCCAGTGTGCGGCCGTCGGGTTGATCCTGCTCCAGCCGCTCGACCTGCTCTGCTTTCAGGTTCAGTTGCAACGCTACCTGCTGTATGGTCAATTTGCGCTGTTCACGCGCCTGACGCAGCAATTGGCCTACGCTGATCTCTGCTGCTGTTTCATTTTCGGGTTCTTTATTCATTGTTCAATACTGGCCGGGTCGACAATATACACCTGCTGTCCAACCTTAAGCCTGCTTTGCTCGGTTAGATTGTTCCAACTGAGAAATCTGTCCAGCCGGATATTATAGCGATACGAAATAGCAAACATGGTTTCACCGCTTGCTACCTGATGATAAGGCGAGCTGATATCCTGCTGGATAACCGCGGGCTTACTGGCCGGTTGCGCTGCCTGCAATTGCTCAGGGCTCACCTCAGCCAGCCATATTTTTTGTCCGGCCTTAATTATTGAAGCCGGTGTTAACTGGTTCCACTGCATCAGACTCGGCAAACGGATATTATGCTGCACAGAGATGGCATATAACGATTCAGCCTCTTTTACGATATGAAACGGCACGCCACTGGTTGCTGACGTTTCTGACCCGGTCGCCGCCGCTGCTGTCGCAGTTTCCTGCACTACTGGAGCCGGCTGCTCTGACTGAGCAGCCTGATTTACCTCAGCAGCTGCTGTGGTTGACGTAATGGCCGGTTCAGGCGCGGTTTCACTAGCAACGGCTTGCGCCGGTGCCGGTGTTGTTTCCTGCGGTAAGTTTACAGGCTGCGGTGCCGCTGTGGTTAGCGCAGCGCTATTTTGCGTTAAACTACCGGCAATAGCGCTGGTGCTGTTATTCAGTGGCTGGGCTGGAGCTACCGCTGGTGCCGGCACTGCGGCAGAGGGCACTGGCGTGGCTTTTTTAACGGGTTTTTGCGCCACCACAGCAGCAACCTGAGTATCTGCTTCAGCCGTTTTGCGTTTGACTATTTTCAGCTTCGGGTTATCTACCGGCTGTGCTGGTACTTGCTGCTTTGCACTGTCATCCGGCAACACAATATTGGCCATCAGGCTGTCTTTATAGCGCTCGCGCAGTTGTTCAAATTCGCTGTCAGCTAAACGGCCCTGTAACAATAACCGGGTTTCCGGCGAGTCCGTGTATAGCGTCAGCAATAACTGCTCAGCGCTTTGCATAGTGTCACGATCACCGCTTTTTTCGGCAATCAGGTAACTTAGCAATACTGTACGGGCAGAAACCCGGCCAAGGCGTGAAATGCGGTCTAACTGGTTTTTCGCGGCGCGATTATCCCCCATAGCATAGGATAATCCGGCCTGCATTGTCAGCGAAGTAATGCGGGTAGTATTATGGCTGACGGAGCTTTCCAGATAAGTTTTGGCTTTACTGAAATTATTTTGCTGCAACTTACACAACGCCAGGTTTTCATAGCTTTCCGCTACGCGGATATAACCTGGCCGGCTAATCGCCTTTAGCAATAACTGCTCGGCTTCATCATAGCGATGCAGCTGGCACAAAAAAGCACCGTAGTTGTTATAGGCATCAGCATAATTAGCGTCTTTCTGGATGGCCAGGCGAAAATACTCTTCCGCCTGTTTTTCTTCGCCAACGCTCTGATAGTAATACGCCAGAGCACTGTGCACTTCAGCTGAATTAGGCGCGAAGCTGCGGGCCCGTTCCAGATTATATTTAGCCTGCGAGGTGTCACCCCGGCGCAGGTAGTTCAGACCCAGCGAAATACGGGTGCGGGCGGCTTCTATATTGTCAAAAGAGCGATCTGACACTGGCTTATCAGTACCGACATAGCTTTGCTCTGACACACATCCGGTCAGTGCTAATCCACTACACAGTGCTACACCAATGAAAAATTTCTGCTTTAACACGCGCCCTTCCTTGCTTTATGGCAGCATTTTTACTGCTATAGGTTGGCCTTTTTGCTGCTTTTTGATCAATCGTTTTGTTCTGTCAATCACATCGCCAACCAGCTGGCCGCAAGCGGCGTCAATATCGTCGCCGCGGGTTTTACGTACAATAACAGTAAAGCCGTATTCTTGTAAGACTTTGTTAAATCTGTCAATCCGGGAATTGCTCGAACGCTTGTATGGCGACCCCGGATAGGGGTTAAACGGGATCAGGTTAATTTTCGATGGTGTATCTTTCAGCGCATGCGCCAATTCGTGCGCCTGCTCCATACTGTCATTCACACCATCCAGCATGACGTATTCTACAGTAACCTTATCATTGGCTTTCGAGTTTGCAACATAACGCCTTGAGGCAGCTAAGAATTCTTCCATCGGGTACTTGCGGTTTACCGGTACCAGTTCATTACGCAACTCGTTGTTTGGCGCGTGCAGAGAAATAGCCAGCGCCACGTCAATTTTATCACGCAGTAAATCCAGCGCCGGCACCACACCAGAGGTGCTTAAGGTAACCCGGCGTTTGGATAAACCAAAGCCGAAATCTTCCAGCATTAATTCCATTGCCGGTACCACGTTATTCAGATTAAGCAAAGGCTCGCCCATGCCCATCATCACTACGTTAGTGACCGGTTTGTCGCCGGTATCGCCATAACTGCCGATGATTTGCGCCACGCGCCACACCTGGCCGATAATTTCTGCCACGCTAAGGTTACGGTTAAAGCCTTGCTGTGCCGTTGAGCAAAACGAACAATCCAGTGCACAACCCACCTGAGATGACACGCACAAAGTGCGGCGGTCTTTTTCCGGGATCCAGACAGTTTCTACTTCCTGGCCACCGCTTAAGCCCATGACAAACTTAATGGTGCCATCACTGCTATCTTGCCGTGTTACCACGACCGGCGCTTCTATCACACAACGGGCTTTGAGTTTTTCCCGCAATACTTTATTGATATTGCTCATCTTATCGAAATCATCGATACAGAAGTGGTAAATCCATTTCATTACCTGATCAGCACGAAACGGCTTTTCGCCCATATCGACGAAAAACTGCTGCATTTGCGCACGGGTTAAATCAAGTAAATTAATTTTGTTTTGCTGCTCAGTCATTTGCAGAGCGCTCCTTACCACAATAAACAATAACCATAAAACACTGTACCAACATGCACTAAGGGGGCTGTTGCCCCCTTAGTCCGTTACCGCAGGCGATTAACGCTTAACGGGTACGGGCACACAGCTCAGCTTCAGTGAAGAAGTAAGCAATTTCACGCGCGGCAGAAGCTGCAGCGTCTGAACCGTGTACAGCGTTTTCGTCGATGCTGGCGGCATAATCAGCACGTAAAGTACCGGCAGTAGCATCTTTAGGGTTAGTCGCACCCATGATTTCGCGGTTTTTACGCACGGCGTCTTCACCTTCCAGCACTTGCACCATTACCGGGCCAGAGGTCATGAAAGACACTAATGCACCAAAGAATGGACGTGCGCTGTGCTCAGCGTAGAAACCTTCAGCCTGTTCACGGCTTAAGTGTAGCATTTTAGCGGCAACGATACGTAAACCGGCAGACTCAAAACGGTTATAAATAGCACCAATTACGTTCTTGGCAACAGCATCCGGCTTGATAATTGAAAAAGTACGCTCTAACGCCATAACAGGCTCCTGATTAAGTTGGTAATTAAACTGAATGATTCAAATTTAAGGCGGCAAATTATACGCTAGTTGCAAAAAAAAACCTATTTTTGCTGACAAAAAAGCCGCGAACTTAGGTATTGAACCATCAGTATCGCGGCTAATTATGACAATGACGTGTTTAAAAGCTGGCAACCACTTTCACGCTGCTATCAACACTGCTACTACTGATATAGCCAATAGCACTGCTGTCGGCAGCAACAGCGGCTTTAACCGCTGCATCATCAGCCAGTTCTTTCGGTGGAGTGCCCTTACCGGTAAAGACTAACTTTGACCAGTAGGCCTTTAGCTGGGCAGCGGAGCGATTCAGCACTTTGCTGTCAAACTCTTCACGTGCCGGCCTGCCTTCGGCCATATTCAATGGTGTGGCTTTACTACCATCGGCAAAACTGCTGGCCCGGCCTAAAAACAAGCGGTTTAAATCATCTGCTGACACCGCATTGGCATTGGCCGGGTTAACCACTACAGCAATATCTGCAACTGCAGCGCCTGACAGCAGGGTGGCTAGCAACAAAACTGTTTTAATTGTACGCATAAGGCCCCCTTAAAATACCAAATCTACGCCAAACGCCAGTACATCCTGGCGCAGATCAGCGATTTTATTATCTTCAGAGCTGTACTGCAGTTTAAACGCCGCCGAAGGATGGAAGTCGTAACGTAAACCCAGATTGTAAGTAGTTGCTTTACGGGCCTGGCTTTGCACTATGCCCGCTACCGGCACTAATAATTGTGGTGGCAATGTTGCCAGGTAAGGAGTATATATTTCCGTTTTGGCCTCATTATCTTCTTTTTCATAAGACACATAGGGCGTTATGCTATCAAAACGGTGACCAAGCGATACGTAGAAGTTTTTCTGATCGGCAATAAAACTGTTGTCCACTTTTACTGTGGTGTACTCGGCCACCAGCAGCCAGTCGTTTTTGTCAGCAGTAAAACCAACACCAAAAAAAGCACCATCTTCTTCGTTAATATCAATTTCGTTTACCAGCGCAGCAAAACCCGCGCCGCTTAAGCCCGCAAAAAAAGTACCAAAAGTAACACCAGGCTGTAACTCAGCGCTTTGAGCATCAATGGTTACTTTGCCCCTTAAATAGGCAGCACGTAGGCTGTACCAGTCGCGGCCCAACTCCCAGGCCACGCCCAGTACATTTTTTATCTCGGCATCAACACTATTACCGCTGACTGTGGCATCGCCATCGTAAGCTCCGGCAATTAACTGCAGGTTAGAATCAAAGCTGCCTAGCTGCGTGGTGTGGTAAAAAGATATACCCTCAATATTGTCAAAGCCTAAGCCATAAACGCTTTGTGGTACCCGGAGCCAGTCGTAGGCGTAACCCACATCGCGAAAATCAGAGTATTTATAGAACGGCGTGCGTAAACGGCCAGCATTAATACGTATTTCTTCAGTAAGCTGATAACTGATAAAAGCCCATTCAAATTCAACATCGAAGTCTTCTGCACCCCGGCCCATTAACTGCGCAGTAACAGACAGCTTTTCGCCTAAATCTGACATTAGCTGTACAGCAAATAAGCTCTCATTTTTAAAGTCCAGGCTATCATCATAACCATACAGGGTGTCGTCGCTGTCCAGTGTTATACCGGCTTTAATTGACGCAAAGCCATTTATAGTCAGATCAGCATACGCCGGTGCGATCAATAAGCTTGATAACGTTGCCGCTATCAGAGATTTTTTTAACATAGTTACTCCGTCTTTTATCGTTGTCTTCCAGATCCTAGCCTAACCTTCATTAATCACCAGCAAAGCGCTGGTTTTATTGAGTAATAACAGATTATTGGCATAAAAAAACGGCCCTGCAGGCCGTTTCGTTACCAAGGCAGGTAAATCAGTGGCCTTCGCTGACCATATTGACGGTGTACTTTGGAATTTCTACCACCAGGTCTTCATCAGCAATACGCGCCTGGCAGCCTAAGCGTGATTCCGGTTCCAGGCCCCAGGCTTTATCCAGCATATCGTCTTCGAGTTCTTCACTTTCATTTAGTGAATAAAACCCTTCACGCACGATAACGTGGCAGGTGGTGCAGGCGCAGGATTTTTCACAGGCATGCTCTATCGAAATGCCGCTGCGCAGCGCCACATCCAATACCGTTTCACCAGCTTTGGCTTCCACTGCGGCACCCTCGGGGCACAGCTCAGCATGGGGTAAAAATACGATTTGTGGCATTTGTTATACCTCGTCCACGTTATGGCCTGTTAACGCACTACGGATTGATTGATCCATGCGCCGGGCGGCAAAGTCATCAGTTAATGTGTTGGTATGCTCAATCGCCGCTTTAATAGCCGCGGTATCATCACCTTGTTTTACCTCTGCGAGGGTTGTCAGCGCCTGGTTAATATTGGTCAGCTCCTGCGCACTTAGTAAGGCCGCATCGGCTTTAAGCGCTTGCGACACCGCCTCCAGTACCCGTTCGGCCTCTACCTGCTGCTCACGTAATAACCGCAGCTGCATATCCTGCCGCGCATACTGCATTGAGCCTTTTAACATAGTGGCGACCTGATCATCGCTTAAACCGTAAGACGGTTTGACCTGGATGTTGGCCTGCACACCGGTAGATTTTTCCTGTGCGGTAACACTTAATAAGCCGTCGGCATCTACCTGAAAAGTTACGCGGATATGGGCACCACCGGCTGGCAGCGGAGGTATGCCACGCAGTTCAAAGCGGGCCAGTGAGCGGCAGTCTTCTACCAGTTCACGCTCGCCTTGCACCACATGCAGTGCCATTGCCGTTTGGCCATCTTTAAAAGTGGTAAATTCCTGCGCCCGCGCTACCGGTATTACGGTATTACGCGGAATAATTTTTTCGGTTAAACCACCCATGGTTTCAAGGCCGAGCGATAGCGGAATAACATCCAGCAGCAGAGTATCGCCGTCAGCCTTATTACCCACCAGCACATTGGCCTGAATAGCCGCACCTATTGCGACCACTTTATCCGGATCAATAGAGGTAAGCGGTTCAGTAGCAAAAAATGTGGCCACTTCTGTGCGTACCAACGGCACGCGGGTAGAACCACCCACCATGACTACTTTAACAATTTCAGCGCTGGTTAAACCGGCGTCGCGCAGCACTTGGCGGCAAGCGCGAATGGTTTTTTTAACCAGCGGTGCTACTAGCTGTTCAAATTCTGTTTTGCTTAGCGTACCGTTGAATTGGCGGCCTGCCACAGGCAGAGAAAAATTGACCGTATCGCTGTCGGTTAACTGCTCTTTAATACTGCGCGCTGTGGTTAAATACTGCCGCATTGCCTGGTGCGATAACTCAGCTTCACCGGTATGTTGCTGCAAATAGCCGACAATAGCATGGTCGAAATCATCACCACCAAGGGCAGAATCACCGCCGGTGGCCAACACTTCAAAGACACCACGGCGCAGGCGTAATATAGAAATATCAAAGGTGCCGCCGCCTAAATCATATACTGCAATCACACCTTCCTGGCCGGAGTCAAGGCCGTAGGCCAGTGCTGCTGCTGTGGGTTCATTTAGCAGGCGCATTACATTTAAACCGGCCAGTTTGGCGGCATCTTTAGTAGCCTGGCGCTGGGCGTCATCAAAATAGGCCGGCACGGTTATCACCACGCCGTTTAATTCACCGCCTAAGGTTTCACTGGCGGTATTGGCCAGCGTGGCCAGAATTTCGGCCGATACTTCCACCGGGTTTTTTACGCCCTGCACGGTATTAATGGCAACTAAACCTTGCTGATCGATGAGCTGATACGGCACTTTGTCTTTTAACGCCAGGGTTTCGTTGTAACCTTTACCCATCAGGCGTTTTACTGACACTATGGTATTTTCAGCGTCATTTACCGCTGATGCCATGGCGGCATCACCTACCACCACGCTATCGGCAGTATAACGCACCACCGATGGCAGCATATCGCGCCCCTGGCTGTTAACCAGTGTTTTGGCTTCGCCGCTGCGTACTGCTGCCACCAGTGAATTGGTGGTACCAAGGTCAATACCGGCCGCCAGCTTGTGCTGATGCGGCGCAGCGCTTTGTCCGGGCTCTGCGATTTGTAATAGCATAGTGTTGTTTAGTCTTGTAGTTGCTGTTCTATCAGCTCCAGCTCTTGCTGCAGCTTAAAGAAGAATTTTAGTTTACGAATAAGGTCTGCCGCCAGTTGATCCTGCTCTGCAGTTTCACTGTCTAAGGCCGTGGCTAACTGCTGCAACAAGTGTTTTTTCTGCTGCTGCAACTGGCGCTCTATAGTATCAATCACCGCATCAGGATCGCCGCTTTGCTCTATCTCAGCCAGTTGCTCGCGTAGCTCCATTTGCTGCATTAAAAACACCGGGTCAGTAAAGCTGCGCTGCTCATGGCTTATTTTTAAACCGCGCAGGGCCAGCAAATGTTCTGCCCGCATTAACGGCTGCTTTAAGCTGTGATAAGCGTCGTTGATATTGGCTGTTTGTTGCACTGCCAATAGCTTGTCACGCTCAGAGCCACTACTGTGTTGATCCGGATGAAACTGCTTTTGCAGCTTAAGATAACGCGAACCGAGCTCAGTTAAGTCGAGGTCGAACTTCGCCGGCAGATTAAACAGCTGAAAGTAATTCATCCGGCCCTTAGGTGTTTAAATTAAACGCTTAAACAGTAAAGCTTTCGCCACAACCACATTCGCCGTTCACGTTGGGGTTGTTAAATTGAAAGCCTTCATTGAGGCCTTCTTTGACGAAATCCAGTTGAGTGCCATCTATGTACACCAGGCTTTTGCCGTCGACAATCAGCTTCAGGTCGTCCTGTTCGAACACCTGATCGTCATCGTTGAGCGTATCGACAAACTCCAGAACATAAGCCAAGCCCGAGCAACCGGTAGTTTTCACCCCCACCCGTAAACCCACGCCTTTACCACGGTTTTGCAAAAAACTGCGCACCCGTTCGGCGGCTGCCGTTGTCATCGAAATAGCCATAGTATTTAGCCTCCGTGCTTTTGCTTATAGTCAGCAATCGCTGCTTTAATAGCATCTTCAGCCAGAATAGAGCAGTGAATTTTCACCGGTGGCAGCGCCAGCTCCTGAGCAATGTCAGTATTTTTAATTTGCTGAGCTTCGTCCAGGCTTTTGCCTTTAACCCATTCGGTTACCAGAGAACTGGAAGCAATAGCACTACCACAGCCATAGGTTTTAAATTTTGCATCTTCGATAATGCCCGCAGCATTAACTTTAATTTGCAGCTTCATTACGTCACCACAAGCCGGCGCGCCTACCATACCGGTAGCAACAGTGTCGTCATCTTTATCAAATGAGCCGACATTGCGCGGGTTTTCGTAGTGATCGATTACTTTATTACTGTATGCCATGATAGTTACCTCTGTGTGCAGCCAGCGCGCTTAATGCGCAACCCAGGCTACAGTGTTTAAATCGACGCCATCTTTGTACATGTCCCAAAGTGGTGACATTGCACGCAGTTTTTCAATCGCCTGGTGCACAATTTTGATCGTGTGATCAATCTGCGCCTCGGTGGTATACCGGCCGATACTGAAACGGATAGAGCTGTGTGCCAACTCGTCACTCATACCCAGGGCGCGCAGTACATAAGATGGCTCTAGGCTGGCAGATGTACAGGCAGAGCCTGACGATACGGCAATGTCTTTTAAAGCCATAATCAGCGACTCACCTTCAACATAGTTAAAGCTGATATTGGTAATATGCGGCACGCGCTGTTCACGGTTACCGTTTAAAAATACCTGTTCAATATCTTTTACGCCGTTGATTAGCTTATCGCGCAGCGCAGTAATACGCTTAATTTCATCGTGCATTTCCAGCTTGGCTAACCGGAAAGCCTCGCCCATCGCGACAATCTGGTGCGTGGGTAAAGTACCTGAACGCATACCACGTTCATGGCCGCCACCGTGCATTTGCGCTTCTAAACGGATACGTGGTTTACGCCGCACAAACAACGCACCAATACCTTTAGGGCCATAAGCTTTGTGGCCGGAGAACGACATTAAATCTACTTTCAGTGTTTGCAGGTCAATATCCAGCTTGCCAGCCGCTTGTGCCGCATCTACATGGAAAATAATACCTTTGCTGCGGCACAGCTCGCCAATGGCGGCAATATCCTGTACCACACCAATTTCGTTGTTAACGAACATCACGCTGATCACACTGGTATCTGGCCGGATAGCCGCTTCGAGCATAGCAACGGTGACCATGCCATCGGTTTGCGGCTCAAGATAAGTTACCTCGTAGCCTTCACGCTCCAGTTGGCGCATGGTGTCCAGCGTGGCTTTGTGTTCGGTTTTTACGGTGATCAGGTGCTTACCTTTTTTGCGGTAAAAATCGGCTGCGCCTTTAATCGCCAGATTATTCGATTCGGTAGCACCTGAGGTAAATACAATTTCGCGTGGATCAGCATTTACCAGCTCTGCAATCTGGCTGCGGGCAATTTCTACCGCTTCTTCTGCCTGCCAGCCAAAACGATGCGAACGCGACGCCGGGTTACCAAACTCGCCGTCCATTGTTAAAAACTGCATCATTTTTTCTGCTACCCGGGCATCGACCGGGGTAGTTGCAGCGTAATCCAGATAAATAGGTAGCTTCATTATTTGCTCCGTGTTGCCTACAGCTGGCAGCTGACTTCGATATCAGTTGCCGGGTTCTTTACAATACGGCTGTTCTGCCGTTTTGCCAGGTATTGTACATCTTGCTTATTTACCAGCTCGCCCAGCGTAATGCCGGTAAGAAAATCTTCAATGCGGTGACTTAAATCACTCCACAGAGTATGGGTTAAACAGCGGGTACCGCTATGGCAGTCAGATTTGCCCTGACAGCGGGTAGCGTCTACCGACTCATCCACCGCGCTTATCACGTCTGATACCGAAATACTGCCAGCCTCACGCCCCAGCTGATAACCACCGCCAGGCCCGCGCACGCTGCTAACCAAGCCTTGTTTACGTAAGCGGGCAAACAATTGTTCAAGATATGACAACGAAATGCCCTGACGCTCTGAAATATCAGCCAGTGGCACCGGCCCGGTTGCTGTGTGTAAGGCTACATCCAGCATAGCCGTTACCGCGTAGCGGCCTTTCGATGTTAATCTCATGGTTTGCTCCCTGAAAACACTGGCGCCATTGTACATTCCCGACTGTTTTAGTCAAGTATTAATAACCTACTGCATTAGTCAGGTATTCAGGATTAAGGTTCCATTAAATGGTTGGATCAAAGGCCTCTACATCACGTTTGCGCTCTTGCGCCGCGCGCTGTTCCGCTAACTTAAAGTCTTCTTCTTCAATATTCACTGTCGGTACTTCTTCACAGACATTACCACCCAGCTGATTAACACTGTGGCACAGCTCACCTACTTTGGTATCCAGCAGTTGAATATGGTCCAGCATACGGCCTATAGCATTGGCAACCGGATCGGGGTTGTCAGCCGCCACGGCATAGGCGTCAAAACCAAACTTTTGTGCCAGCTGTTTGCGCTCTGCACTGACCTCAACATCAGCTTTGGCCACAATACGGCCCGGAATACCGATTACGGTGCTCCCTGCCGGTACATCTTTTACCACTACGGCATTAGAACCAATGCGGGCATTTTCGCCCACTATTAACGGGCCCAGCACCTTAGCACCGGCGCCAATAACCACCCCATTGCCTAAAGTGGGATGACGTTTGCCCGGATTCCAACTGGTGCCGCCCAGTGTTACGCCATGATACAGGGTAACGTCATCACCAATTTCAGCCGTTTCGCCTATTACTACACCCATGCCGTGATCGATAAAAAAACGCCGGCCGATTTTGGCACCCGGGTGAATTTCCACACCGGTAAGCCAGCGGGCAATAGTGCTTAAAAAACGTGCCAGCCATTTCCAGTTGCCCCGCCACAATTTATGACAGACACGATGCCACCAGATGGCATGCAAACCAGGGTAAGTGGTTAATATCTCAAAGCTGCTACGTGCAGCCGGATCGCGTTCAAACACACTTTTGATATCTTCTTTGATACCAGCAAACATGCGCTACTCCTTATCACCCTGTGTCTTACGGCCATAACGCTGCACTGAGGTTAAAATGCCGCGCAATATATTGTATTCAGCCTCTTCCGGCCGGGCCCGGGTAAATAAACGTTTCAACTTGGTCATAACCACACCCGGGTGCTGCCGGATAATAAAGCCGGTGTCGTTCAGCGTTTGTTCCAGATGCTGATAAAAGCTGTTCATTTGCTCACTGCTCGGGTAGGCCACATCGTCAACAGTTTGCTGCTGTAAGGCTTGTTGTAACCAGGCCATGCGCACTTCATAAGTAACAATTTGCACTGCCATCGCCAGATTCAGCGAGCTGTATTCCGGGTTAGCCGGAATACAAACGTGATAGTTACACAGTTGTAGCTCTTCATTGGTTAAGCCACTGCTTTCGCGGCCAAACACCAGCGCTACCGGATGGGTTGCAGCTTCGTGCACCGCTTTAACACCACATTCACGCGGTTCCAGCATTGGCCAGCTTAACGTGCGTGAACGCGCGCTGCTGCCTACCACTAAACTGCAATCACTTATCGCCTGTTCAAGCGTATCGAATACCTTAGCATTGGCTAAAATATCGCTGGCACCGGCTGATAGCGCATAGGCCTGGCCGTCGGGCAGCTCTTTGGGTGCCACTAAATACAGCGCTGACAAGCCCATGGTTTTCATAGCGCGGGCCACCGAACCAATATTGCCGGTATGGGTTGTGCCCACAAGAATGATACGGATCTGGTTTAACATAAGGCTTCCCGCGTAAAAGGGCTGGCATTCTAGCATAGCCTTGCGCATTTGTTGACGAGAAAATAGCAGTCTGGCCATCTGAATAATGCAGATTAATGCGTTAGCGCAACCTGCTTTTTGCCCATTGTTTTGCTACACTAGCGCCACTTTTACAACAGGGAACCACGAAGATGAAAACAATAAAACTTGCTCTTGCGCTGTCCGCTGTTCTGTTAAACCCGCTGGCCACTGCCGATGCCAGTACAGCTGATCACACTGAAGCCTTGCAACTGGCGGTAGATCATCAAAGCCGCAGCCCGGCAAATGTCGCCCGCGACAAATACCGTAATCCGGTGGCTACCTTAGCGTTTTTTGAGGTTAAACCTGACAGCACAGTGGTAGAAATATCCCCGGGTGGTGGCTGGTATACTGAAATTCTGGCGCCGTTACTGGCCGCGCACGGTACTTACTATGCAGCGCATTTTCCTGCCGACAGTACCTCCGATTATTACAAACGCAACCGCGCTGCCTTTGTCGAAAAACTGGCCGCTAACCCAATATACAACCGCGTGCAATTAACCGACTTTGCCCCGGACAACAGCGCGGCTATTGCCCCTGCTGGCAGTGCTGATGTGGTATTAACCTTCCGTAATCTGCATAACTGGTATAGCAATGGCGGAGATGACGGCATGGTCGCCATTTTTAAAGACTTCTATAAAGCATTAAAGCCTGGTGGCGTGCTGGGCGTAGTAGAACACCGTTTACCGGCAGATAAAATGACCGGCGAGTGGATGAAAACAGGCTATTTTCCACAGCAGTTAGCCATTACGCTGGCAGAAAAAGCCGGCTTTGTTTTTGACAGCAGCAGCGAAATAAACGCTAACCCGAAAGATACCGCAGATTATCCGGGCGGCGTCTGGACCTTACCGCCAGTACTGCGCTTAGAAGAGCAGGATAAAGAAAAATATCTGGCCATCGGCGAAAGTGACCGCATGACACTGAAGTTTCGCAAACCTGTCACTAAATAAGCGGGTATTGAATAACCTTTATTGCACACTTTTTTTGAATAACTAACGGAAAGCTAAATGAAAGTATTGGTAATTGGCGGCGGTGGCCGCGAGCATGCACTGGCCTGGAAAGCAGCGCAGTCACCTTTAGCCAGCAAGGTATTTGTTGCGCCGGGTAACGCCGGCACTGCCCGCGAAAGCAACCTGACCAACGTTGCGATTGCGGCAGATGATGTGCCAGCCCTGCTGGCATTTGCGCAACAAGAAAACATTGAGCTGACCATTGTCGGCCCGGAAGCACCGCTGGCCAAAGGCGTAGTTGACGCCTTTCGCGCTGCCGGGTTAGCTATTTTTGGCCCAACCAAGGCGGCTGCGCAGTTGGAAAGTTCCAAAGCCTTTGCCAAAGACTTTTTAGCCCGTCACAACATTCCCACCGCGGCTTACCAAAACTTTACCGAAACAGCCCCGGCTAAAGCCTTTGCGCAAAAACTGGGTACGCCGGTAGTAATTAAAGCCGATGGCTTAGCGGCCGGTAAAGGCGTGATCATTGCACAAACGCAAGACGAAGCCGCAGCAGCAATTGACGATATGTTATCCGGCAACAAATTTGGCGATGCCGGCAGCCGTGTGGTGGTAGAAGAGTTTTTAACCGGCGAAGAAGCCTCGTTTATTGTCATGGTTGATGGCACTACGGCCCTGCCGTTTGCCTCATCACAGGATCATAAAGCGCGTGATAACGCCGACAAAGGCCCTAATACAGGCGGCATGGGCGCCTATTCGCCAGCACCGGTGGTAACACCAGCGGTACACGACTGGGTAATGCAAAATGTTATTTACCCCACCGTAAACGGTATGGCTGCAGAAGGCACCGTATTTACCGGCTTTTTATATGCCGGTTTGATGATAGCTGAGGACGGCAGCGCCAAAGTGCTGGAATTTAACTGCCGCTTTGGCGACCCGGAAACCCAGCCGATTATGCTGCGGCTGGAATCTGACTTAGTAGAGCTGTGTTTAGCTGCTACCCAAACTGCTCTGGCCGGTAAACAGATCCAGTTTAGCCAGCAGGCCGCAGTAGGCGTAGTACTGGCAGCAGGTGGCTACCCCGATACTTATGCCAAAGGTAAAGTTATTAGTGGTTTAGATGGCGCAGACAGCAGCACCGCCAAGGTATTTCATGCCGGTACTGAGTTAAAAGACACTAACGTAGTAACCAACGGCGGCCGCGTACTGTGTGCTACAGCCCTGGGCGCCAATGTGACAGCAGCGCAACAGGCGGCATATCAGCTGGCAGATAAAATCAGCTGGGACGGCATGTTCTGCCGCACCGATATAGGTTACCGTGCCATCGCCCGCGAGCAAAAGTAGTGAAAAAAGTAAGTACATTTTTACTATTAAGCACCGCCCTGCTAAGCGCAGCGGCGGTAGCTGAATGCACTGCTGACTATACCGTTATACAAGATATTCAGGGTACCGGTGACAGTAGCCCGCTGGCAGGTCAACAGCTCACTACACGGGGAGTCGTCACCGCCGTAGTATATCCTGACAGCAAAGCGGCCGGTATAGTGCTACGAGCTACTGAACCGGGTAACAGTGCAGCGTCATCAAGCCTGTTTATTGCGCATGCTGAGGCAGCCACTACTTATCAGCCGGGTCAGTTACTACAAATAAGCGGCACTGTTGCCGAAATTAACCAGCTTACCAGCCTGACCGACGTCAGCAGGATCAGTGATTGCGGCCATTCTTCAAACATACAGCCGTTTACACTGAAGCTGCCATTACCGGCCGGGCAAAACTGGGAGCAACTGGAAGGTGCCTGGTTACGTTTTGAACAACCGCTTACCGTTAATGATACTTACAGCCTGGGCCGCTACGGCGAAATAACACTGGCCGATAAACGCCTGATGACTGCCACTGAGGTAAAGTTACCCGGCAAAGAGGCCGCTGCCCTAACCAGAACGCAGCAAGAACGGCATATGCTGGTACTGGACGATGGCCTGTACCAGCAAAACCCGGACCCGGTATTGTTTCCGGCTGGCGGCTTAACCGCAGACAACACTTTACGTATCGGCGATAGCCTAAGTGGTGTTGAGGGCGTATTACTGCAAGACGAACGTGGCTACCGGCTGCTGCCAACCAAAATGCCTCAGTTCAGCGTGCAAAATCCCCGCCCGGCAAAACCGCAGCAAAAGCCTGCCAAAGCGCTGCGTATCGCCAGTTTTAATGTGCTGAACTACTTTAATGGCGAAGGCCAACCACAACCTTTCCCTACCCGCCGCGGTGCCGACACAGCTGCAGAACTGGAACGGCAGCAGGCGAAATTGATAGTAGCGCTGGCAGCGCTGGATGCCGATGTCATTGGCCTGCTGGAAGTAGAGAACAACGGCTACAGCCAAAAAGGCGCTTTGGCCAGCCTGACTACCGCACTTAATAAAGTGGCCGGCAAACCTTACCGCTTTATTATCACTAAACAGCAACCCGGCTCTGATGCCATTAAAGTTGCTTTACTGTACCGGCCGTCAAGCGTTAGCGTGGAAGGTAATGCCGCTATGTTGCTGAGTAAACCCTTTGACTGGGGCAGCAGGCCTCCTCTGGCGCAAAGCTTCCGTCATCTGCAGTCAAATGAGCTGGTTACTGTCAGCATCAACCACTTTAAGTCTAAAGGCAGCTGCCCGAAAGACGCCGCGTCGAAAGATGCCGATCAGCATGATGGCCAGGCATGCTGGAACGCCCTGCGCACTGTATCAGCTAAAGCACTAAGTGACTGGCTTGCCAGCCAACCTACCGGCGTAACAACCGATAAACAGATTATTCTCGGCGATTTAAATGCGTACCGTCTGGAAGATCCGGTGCGGATGCTGGAACAACAAGGCTGGAAATACCTGCAAGCCGAAACAGACCTGCAGTATTCGTATGTCTATCGTGGCCGTACCGGTTCACTGGATCATGCGCTGGCCAGCCCGGCGCTGGCGAAAAAACTGGCCGCTATGCAGCACTGGGCTATTAACGCCGATGAGCCGGTATTGCTGGATTACAACGTGGAATTTAAAAGCGACAATCTGCAACAGTTGCTTTACGCCCCCACGCCATACCGCTCATCTGATCATGATCCTCTCATCGCCACCTTTCAGTTCTGATACCAGCTGCCGCTAAGCTATTTCAATAACTTAGCGGCAATGCTGTGTTTAACAGAGTAATAAACAGTTGCACCGGCTTAACGGGATGCTTTAAGGTGAGGTTCAGTTAACTTAGCGGGCCGCGCCTATGTCACACAAAAACCCTATTATTGCTATTACCGGTTCCTCCGGCGCCGGCACCAGCACTACCTCTACCGCCTTTCAGCATATTTTCCGCACGCTGGATATAGATGCAGCCTTTGTTGAGGGTGACAGTTTTCATCGTTTCAGCCGGCCGGAAATGGAAGTAGAGATCCGTAAAGCCAAAGAAGCTGGCAAGTACATTAGCTACTTTGGCCCTGAAGCCAATGATTTTGGCGCGCTGGAGAACTTCTTTGTCAGCTATGGCGAAACCGGCTGCGGCAAAATACGCCATTACCTGCATACTTTTGATGAGGCTGTGCCATACAACCAGTTACCCGGTACTTTCACCCCATGGCAGGATTTACGCGCCAATACCGATTTACTATTTTACGAAGGCCTGCACGGTGGCGCCGTGACCGAACAACATAATGTCGCCCAGCACGTTGATTTGCTGATCGGCATGGTGCCGATAGTTAACTTAGAGTGGATCCAGAAAATTATCCGTGACACCTCTGAACGCGGCCACAGCCGTGAGGCAGTGCAGGCCAGCATAGTGCGCAGTATGGACGACTACATTAACCATATTACGCCGCAATTTTCGCGCACCCACATTAACTTTCAGCGTGTGCCTACCGTAGATACCTCTAACCCGTTCAGCGCCAAAGATATACCGTCACTGGATGAAAGCTTTGTCGTGATCCGCTTTCGCGGCATTAAACATGTTGATTTCCCCTACTACCTGCAAATGATCAACGGCTCTTTTATGTCACGTGTCAATACGCTGGTGGTACCGGGCGGCAAAATGGGCCTGGCGATGGAGCTGATTTTAACACCGCTGATTGAAGAGCTGATGATTAAGCGGCGCCAGGCGCGCGGCCAGGTAGACTGGCTGGGTACCTGACCAGACAAAGAAAAGGGCCAAACCGTTTCGGTTTGGCCTGGTGATAAAACCAACAGCACTACAATTTTCATTTTCGCTACCCCGCATGCCACCGTTAATTCTGCTATACAAAACACCAGTTTTCAGCCGTTTAGCGAATGTCAAGACCGCAAAGGCCAGTAAATTTACACTTTTGTTTAAATAATAGCCTTTGCTTTGGCAGCAAAAATCCGTAAACTTAGCGCCCCTTACGGGTAGAGCCTTGGATTCAGTGGTGCGCATAGGTCCATATCAGTTAGCGAACAAGGTAATTTGTGCTCCGATGGCCGGAGTAACTGATCACACTTTTCGTGAGCTTTGCCGGCGTTTTGGTGCTGCATTAGCTGTATCTGAAATGCTGTCGAGTAACCCGCTGGTATGGCAAAGCGAAAAATCACAAAATCGCATGGGCCACCGGCAGGAATCAGGTATCCGCTCGGTACAGATTGCCGGTGCCGATCCGCAGCAAATGGCTGAAGCCGCCCAATACAATGTTGACATAGGTGCCGATATTATCGACATCAACATGGGTTGCCCGGCGAAAAAAGTGAACAAGAAACTGGCTGGCTCTGCGTTATTACAGTATCCGGAGTTAGTCGAGCAAATTGTCCGCGCTGTAGTCGATGCCGTTAAGGTACCGGTTACGTTAAAAATACGCACCGGCTGGGATCCAGAGCACAGAAACGGTATTCAGATCGCCCGTATTGCCGAAGATAACGGCATACAGGCGCTGGCAGTACACGGCAGGACACGCGCCTGCATGTACAAAGGTGAAGCGGAGTATGACACCATCCGCGCCATTAAACGAAGTGTGTCGATCCCGGTCATCGCTAATGGCGACATCACCGGGCCGGAAAAAGCACGCTATGTGCTGGATTACACCGGTGCTGACGCCATTATGATTGGCCGCGCAGCGCAGGGACGACCATGGATTTTCCGCGAAGTGGTGCATTATCTGGCCACTGGCGACAAACTGGCGCCCCCCGGCATAGCCGAAGTACGTCAGATCATGCAGGAACATGTGCAGGGTTTACACCAGCTTTATGGTGAGCTTGCCGGTTCCCGCATTGCCCGCAAGCATGTGGGCTGGTATTTAGCCGAGCACGACACGCTCGGAGATTTTCGTAGTGAATTCAATGGCCTTGAGTGTGCTAAACAGCAGCTTGACGCCTTAAATAACTATTTTCATCAACTAGCAGCAACCTAACGTAAAAGAGAAAAGCAATGTTTAATTCGAACGTTACTTCGCCATTTATTACTAACGCCCACGTACAAACGCAGGAAAAGCCACAAGCTTTAAGCACTGCCGCGCAAAAAGCCGTAGCTAACTACCTGCAGCAATTAAACGGTCAGGACGTTAACGATTTATATGAACTGGTATTATCTGAATTAGAGCGTCCGTTACTGGAAGAAGTGATGAAATATACCCGCGGTAACCAAACCCGCGCCGCCAACCTGATGGGCATCAACCGCGGTACGCTGCGTAAGAAGCTAAAACAGTACGGCATGAGTTAATGCCACTGCGGGGCCAGCGCCCCGCCACTAAGCACCTTCGGGTGCTTTTTTATTGGTTAGGTTAAAATCTGATTTCTGCAAGCTACAAGAGAGTCTAAGCATGACGACATTAAGACCCATCCGCCGCGCACTGCTAAGTGTGTCTGACAAAACCGGTATCGTAGAATTCGCCCGTGCGCTGGCCGCACAACAGGTAGACATTCTTTCTACCGGCGGCACCGCAAAACTGCTGGCCGAACAAGGCATTAAGGTTACAGAAGTGTCTGACTATACCGGCCACCCGGAAATTATGGATGGCCGGGTAAAAACCCTGCACCCGAAAATTCACGGTGGCATTTTAGCCCGACGCGGCGTAGATGAAGCGGTAATGGCAGATAACAATATCGGCCCTATCGACTTAGTGGTAGTAAACCTGTATCCGTTTGCCAGCACCGTGGCTAAACCTGGCTGTACGCTGGAAGATGCGGTTGAAAATATCGACATCGGCGGCCCGACTATGGTGCGCGCGGCCGCGAAAAACCACAAAGATGTGACTATTGTTGTTAATGCCAAAGACTACGACACCGTGCTGGCAGAAATGCAGGCCAACGGTGGCGCCACTATGCATGCCACCCGTTTTAGCCTGGCCATCAGCGCTTTTGAACATACCGCACAGTACGATGGCATGATAGCCAACTACTTTGGTGCTATGTTGCCGGCCTACGATACACCTAGCGAACCGGCGACTAAGTTCCCGCGCACTTTCAACAGCCAGTTCGTTAAAAAACAAGACTTACGCTACGGCGAAAACAGCCATCAGAGCGCGGCGTTTTACGTGCAGGATGGTGCTACTGAAGCGTCAGTATCTACCGCCACACAGCTGCAGGGTAAGGCATTGTCGTACAACAATATCGCCGATACCGATGCCGCACTGGAATGCGTAAAAGAATTTGCTGAGCCGGCCTGCGTTATCGTAAAACATGCTAACCCTTGCGGTGTGGCGATTGGCGATTCAATTCTGGCCGCTTATAACCGCGCCTACCAGACTGACCCAACCTCGGCCTTTGGCGGCATTATCGCCTTTAACCGCGAGCTGGATGAAACCACGGCGAAAGAAATTGTCAGCCGGCAGTTTGTCGAGGTAATTATTGCGCCATCTGCCACCGCCGCGGCCGTTGCCATAGTGGGCACTAAGCCTAACGTACGCTTATTGGTATGCGGTGAATTCAGCGCTGCCGCTACCGCGCTGGATATTAAACAAGTAAACGGCGGCATGCTGCTGCAAGACCGCGACCAAGCCAAAGTTACTGCCGCAGATTTAAAAGTAGTGACCAAGCGCCCGCCGACCGAACAAGAGTTAAAAGACTTACTGTTCTGCTGGAAGGTAGCTAAGTTTGTTAAATCCAACGCCATTGTGTACGTAAAAGACAGCATGACCATAGGTGTTGGCGCCGGCCAGATGAGCCGCGTATACAGCGCGAAAATCGCAGGTATTAAGGCTGCCGATGAGAAGCTGGAAGTAAAAGGTTCAGTAATGGCCTCAGACGCCTTCTTCCCGTTCCGTGACGGTATCGACGCCGCTGCCGCTGCCGGTATTACTGCAGTGATCCAGCCAGGCGGTTCAATGCGTGACGCTGAAGTTATTGCCGCAGCAGACGAGCACGGCATGGCAATGGTATTTACCGGTGTGCGCCACTTTAGACATTAAAAACTGGCGCCATTAAGCGGTAGCGTTACTAAATATTTGCTTCGCTCGTAAAAAAGGCCGCGCTGCGGCCTTTTTTTATCAGCGTATTACTGCGCCAGAAAATCGCCGCTTTGAATTAACGCCAGCCCGTCGGTGTTGCGGTTATACACATAGACCCATGCGACAACACTGTCACCAGTCTCCAGCATTACGCTTTGTTGTTCACGCCGATACTCGTGTGGTTGTGTAAACTGAGGGCTGCATTCTTCGTAATTATCCAAGGCGGGCAGCAGAAGTTCTGGCTGTATCAGTTGATACAGCTCCCCCACTACCTGATCGGCTGAATTATTCGATGGCACCGCCGCCGGATAATAACTTACCCGATACAACCGGGCCTGATAACGTGCCATAGCAATAAAGCGGCCATGTTGTGCCAGTAGCTGGTGCATTGGATGGTTGGCGTTTTGCCGCAAGGTGCCATAAACAAATAAATAGTGCTGCATAGCCGCAAGGGTAAGAATTTTTGCTTACTGTGCCGCACAACTTAACTAATGGCAACACAGCCGTGTTGATAAGCGGCTATTACACCTTTGTTACTACATAAAGCGCGCTGGTACTGACCATTGCAATTCAAAGCGGCCGCTTTCACTGCAAAAGCCAATACAGGTTAACGATGATTTGCGGATGTTAAGCAATAGCTTATCGCTGTCCAGCAACCGGCTTATCAGGGCTGAGAAATCTGGCTCGTGCCCCACCAGCAAGCTGTGTGCCGGTAGTGTAGCAAGTTGCTCAATTAACCGGGCATAGGCAACATCGGTTGGCGTTTCCAGCGCCAGCCAGCTTTGCTCGCTGGCGGCAGCGAAGCCTGCTTCTTTGCAGGCAATAGCCGCAGTTTGCACAGCCCGTGGATAGGGGCTGCTAAGCACAGCTTCAGCGACAATACCGTGACGCTGCATAAAAGCAGCAACGCGGCGCGCCTGTAAGCGACCTTTTTCTATCAGGCAGCGGTCTATGTCCAGCTGATTGGGCCGGATCACCTCTGCGGTAGCATGACGTAAGAAATATAAGTATTTATCCATAGCGGGCGCAGTTATAACATGGCTGTAAGGCAAATTTATGACAAAAAGTGTTCAGCAAGCCAGTTTCAGATCAGATAAGATGTTTTCGCCCGTTTCCCCAAGCCGGGAAATATAAGCGGCTACATTAATAATTTAAGGTTTGTTATGGCTATTGAGTGGTTATTGGCGTTTTTACTGTTAGGCAGTTTTGCCGGTTTTATGGCAGGGCTGTTGGGCATTGGTGGTGGTGGCATTATGGTGCCGCTGCTTACCAGCATTTTTCTGGCACAGGGTATAGCGGCAGAACATGTGGTGCATCTGGCACTGGGTACGTCAATGGCAGCTATCGTTATGACATCTGTCTCCAGCATGCGCGCGCACCATGCCAGAGGCGGCGTACTATGGCAGGTAGTTAGAACTATGGCGCCTGGTGTCATTGTTGGCACCTTTTTGGCTACCTTTTTGGCCGCAAGGGTCAGCTCGTTATACCTGGCTATTTTTTTCGCCCTTTTTATGGGCTATGTCGCTGTTAATATGCTGCGTAATAAAAAACCCACCGGCGGCGAAAAACACGCATCTAAGCCAGAGCAGGTTGTTGTTGGCGCCGGTATTGGTGCAGTATCTGCCATAGTGTCTATTGGTGGCGGCTCGCTAACGGTGCCCTACCTTACCTCACGCAGCATTGATATTAAAAAGGCTATTGGCACTTCAGCTGCCGTAGGCTTACCTATTTCAATTGCCGGTACCGCAGGCTATATGCTTAACAGCCAGCCGGCGCTGGAGCTGCCCTACGCTGTCGGCCTGGTGTATTTACCCGGCGTACTGTTAATGTCTGCAGCCAGTTTTATCAGTGCACCGCTTGGTGCCAAACTGGCGCATAAATTACCGGTAGCAACGTTAAAACGGGTGTTTGGCGTATTACTGATGTTACTCAGCCTTAAAATGCTCTGGTCGGTGCTGGTGCACTGACAGCGTTAATATTTGTCTTTAATACGGAGTATTTACATGCATTTTTCTCAGGTAATGCAGCAATTTGGCCCGGATAAACCTGACAGCCTTGTGATTGAGGTACCAACACACTGGGGCCAGGGCCGGGCCGTATTTGGCGGTATGGCTGCCGCACTGGCAATGGCGCACTTACTGCCGCTGATACCCGATGCTATGCCACTGCGCTCCGTGTCGGTGTCTTTTGTTGCCCCGTTAAACGCCGGTAAAGCAACTGTGCAGCGGCGTATACTGCGCCAGGGCAAGTCGGTTATTCAGGCTCAGGCAGAAATTGAACAGGATGGCCAGGTTGCACTGATACTGCTGGCCAGCTTTGGCGCCGCCCGCCCGTCTGCCCATCAACTTGCGGCAGATAGCGCACCACAATGGCCAACACAGCAAATACAGGTACTGCCAAAACAAGGCCCGGCACCAGAGTTTACCCTGCACTTTGATTATCATATTGCGCAGGGGCAATTACCCTTTAGTGCCAGCAAGGTACGTGAGCTGGGTGGTGATATTCGTATGGCCGGCAACGAAAGCAAACAAGCCGGTATTCTGGAACTGCTGGCACTGGTTGATGCCTGGCCACCAGTAAGTCTGACGCTACTTAATCAGCCTGCGCCTGCCAGCTCACTGACCTGGACCATTGAGTTTATTGCCCATGATTTGCCGTTTAACAATACCGACTGGTGGCGTTATCTGGCAGAAATTGAATATGGTGCCGATGGTTATCATCATATTGCCGCAAAACTTTGGCAACCAGACGGTAAGCTGGCAGCCATCAGCCGCCAGACCGTTACCGTGTTTGCTTAATTTACCGGTGTAAGTACCGCCGCAACCTTACCCTGCTTTATAGAGAGCAGGGTTCAGGTTAAAGCTTGGAAACGTTGCTTGTGCTTACTTTGCAACTGGTGGTTTGCCAGGCCTGGCCCAACTTGGGCGAATCACCTGAATGCTTGTTCTTGTCAATACCTTCAAACTCCTGACAGATTTCCGGCGTAGACTTAACCGCCGAGCCACTGGGCGCCTGGTAATCCTGCACTTTCAGGTTGGTAATAGTGATAGTATCGCGTATACCGGAATTTAACCCCCGGTACATGGCATTAACTCCGGCGATTGCATCAATCGGGCCGTATACGTTTACATTTTTCATGGTGATGGTACGTGGTCCTTCGTTGCCACTGCAGTTGCCACAGGTGCGCACCACCTTACCAGCCTTACCGGTTATTTTGTCGGGTACCGAACCGCTGGCCGGCACAATATGGAAGTTAGAGTTTTCGATATTTACTTTCACATTCTTACCGTTTACCTGAATAAACTTGTCGGGCTTGCCGCCGTAGCTTTTATCCTTACTCATCACATTCTTAAAGGTGCTGTTTTTAATATTCAGCGTTACCCCATCCTTACGGGTGCTGACCGCGTCTTCACATACTTCGTCAAAGGTAACGTTGTCAACATTGCAGGTACCCGATTCACACCAGATCCCCTTGCTGGACCGGCCCTGAGCAAATTTGGCATTTTTGATAGTGGCATTTTTAAGAATGATTACAGCCGACTGGCCATCGCCATCGCCGGAACACGAGCCACCCGTGACATAGGTTCCGCCGCAGTCTACTGTTTCATTAGTGAAGGTTGCCCCAGCCTTACAGCGTGTATTCGCCTGAACATGCGTACTCATTGCTAACAGCAGCACAGTGGCAACGGCAAGTTTGTAAAAGTGATCCATATCTGACTCTCCGAACAATAGAATAGTGGTGTGTTGTTATCACCGGCAGATGCCAGTGGTGCATAACCAGCACAAACGAGGCTTAGCTGCGTTCGTACTACCGGCTATCCTTTAGCAACAGCAGATAAAACACTATTCCATATCTGGAAGCTTTTACGGATATCAAAAATTTCAGACGCTATAAATATAAATATCTGATTAATAATAATTTATTAAATATCAACAAAGCTGTATCAGAAGTTTATCAGCACATTTTCTTGCTAAATGCGCTGCACCGCCTGCGATACCTCCCGCCTTGCGTCAGGCTGTTACAAACAATTGCTTTACTGCCGCCTAACTACTGGCATTAATACAATCACGGCCATCGGCCTTAGCACGGTATAACGCAGTGTCAGCGGCACATAGCAATGCCATGCTGGTGCGGTACTGGCCGTTAATTTCGGTGGCAATACCCTGGCTTACAGACACCGTTAGCGTGGCGGGTAAGCCAGCATCGGTAAACTGCAACTGACGCATGGCGTGCTGTACATCACGGGCTACCTGCAGTGCCATTATTTCATTATGGTTTGGCAATATCAGTGCGAACTCTTCGCCACCGTAGCGGGCTGCCAGCTTGGCATCTACCGGCATCGCCTGCACTATGGCACCGGCCACTTTACGCAGGCAGGCATCGCCCTGAATATGGCCGTAGCGATCGTTAAACTGCTTAAAAAAATCAATATCAATAATCACCACACTCAGCGGCCGTCTGGCAGCGGTACATTGCTGCCACTGCTGCAACAACTGTTCGTCAAAAGCACGACGGTTAGCCAGCCCGGTTAATGCATCGGTAGAAGCCTGCAGGCGCAGTTTTTCATATTCGGCTTTGTAGCGTGTAAGATCGCGCATTACCAGCACTAAGTGCGCTTCGGGTTCAGGTAAAAACGATACCGACAGCTCAATATCTTTTATTTCACCATCGGCGCAGCACAGCGCCATTTCAGCAGGGCCAGCCTGTAGCGACAATACCCGTTTAGCCACCATTTTTACCAGGCCGTGATACTGCTGCTGACAGCGGCCTGTTAAAAACTCCGGCCATTGCTGGCCAATCAGCGGTTTGTCTACGCAGTTAAGTAATAACGCTGCCTTAGCATTGGCACACTCGATAACGCCATCGGGGCTAACCACCAATACAGCTTCAGCCAGGTACTGAATAAAACTGCCTACTTCCATTCCCGGTGATAAATCTTTGCAGCCATCATCAGACCATAAGCTGTCGTCATTCAGTGCCAACGGCCGAAGATCGTTTTTGCGGTTAGAATTAGTCATCAGGGTATCTCGCTACAGTTGGCTTATCTGCAGCAAACTTTAACCTTTAGCTATATAAACAACCTTCTGACAACCTTCTGATTTAATACATTGATTTACAAAGACTAAAAAGCCCCTTACGGGGCTGCATTTAATGAACCTACAACTTTGGATAGTAGTATATGAACGCTATTTCGGCCGATTAATTACTTCTGGGTCCGGACTTAACACCATCAATGTATTAGTGCTATTACTTAATACAAACTGAAACTTAGTGCATCCAATAGTCTTATCTAAGTCAATAATCTGCAGCAACTGCCCATCGGCACTTAAAGTTATGGCATCAACAATACCATCAAATGGAGTTACAAAAGCTGCACCAACAAACTTTAACCCCTGCCCGGTGCGATCAATTAGTTGGTAGGTAATAGTGCCTGCTTCAGTAATTTGTACATCGCCAGTGGCAGGCTTACCATCAACATCGGTATAACTAAATACTGGCTCACCATTTTCTAGCATCACCGTCACTTTAAAAAATGTCGCGGTACCATTTGTATCTAACATTGTGTATTCCCTTATAGCTGTGGTTAAAATCTGATATCTAATATTTCGTTTTGCTGCAATATATTTATAAGTATAGGCTGCGTATCAAGCTCACCGAGGCAATCCAGAGCTTTGACATAAGTAATACTGTACTGAGGGTCTTTGTTATTTTTCACTATAGTGGATAAACGAGACTGTATCTGTCGACAAAGTTCAACAGCAGCATCGTTTTGACTAGAAGCAGTCAAAGCCTTCGCTTGCACTAGCTGACTATCCGATAAAAACGCTATATAATCTTGATTCTCAGAGTATTGCTCTACAAGCTCGCTGTAGACACCTTGAGCAAGTCCAGCATATCGCTTGCTTTGCGTAAACTCCCCTAAGTTATCTAAAAGCGCAGCCGCAGCAAGCCACTGCTTGCCTTTTATATCCTTAATACTATCCTCTGACCAAGCAAACTTATCACTATTAAGCATGATGCTCTGCTGTCTAATATTTTCTTCTATTTGTTCAGCATCCATCTCACTTGAAAACTTCAGAGATTGGAAGTGGTAATAGTACTTTATCCTCTGCCAAATATTATTCTCCGGATCTTGCTCTAGAGCTTTAGAAATTGCTACAAAGCCAAGTTCTGCATTTGCTCGAGCTTCCGCTATTTTTCCTTGATAACCTAATAAATTTGCTAATATCTGATAGCTACTGGCTTGAATATCCAGTAAATAAGGTTCCAAAGTTCTCCCTGTATTCCTCAGGTCGCGTTGTAGTTGCTGATGAATTGACACAGCTGTTAAAATATCGCCTTGTGCCTGTGCAGCACTTGCTAACCAAGAGCGTGCATTGGCTATGTCAGCCAAAAACCGAAGATTCTCTGGCTGTTTAGACTTAGCTTGTAGTTTTTTGCGCAAAGATTCTTCAAAGTAGTTTCTGGCAATATCAAACTGCTGCAACTCCATCGCCAGTGAACCCAGCGAGTTGGTGGCATAAGACAGCTCCATAATAGCGTCTAAGTCGTCTGGGGCTAACTGATACATCCGCTCGCTGTATTGGTAATACAGCTCAAACTCTGGCTTCGCCGCCTGCCAGTTGCTGGCATCATATTGAATTTGCGCCAGCCAGAAAGCATTAGCACCTAAGGTTTTTAATAACTCTAAATTATCGGGTTGCTCAGCCAACACCGAAAGCAGCTTAACTCTGGCAGCTTGCAGTGCCGCAACGGCTTCATCAATTTTGCCACGTGAATAGGCTACTTCGCCCATCGCTTCCAGCGTTTGGCCATGTTTAAAGCGGGCTTCGGCAGTTAGATGATCGTTGGCGGAAGAGAAATCACTAAAATACTCCAGCGCTTTATTGCTGATACCATCGAGTAAGTCCATCCGGCCTATGCTGCGCAGTTTATCGGCGAACTCGCCCACCATAAAACCGAGCAGGTTTTCGGCGGCCAGCCGCTTTTGCTGGGCTTGCTGCTCGGCTTCAAAACTTTTGAAACTCATCATTACCGCAGTAAAGGTTAGTACACACAATAACGCGACAGTCATTCGCCGGCCCCAGCGCAGCATGCGGGCTTTTTTTGCTGACGCCTGAATAAAGCCACTTTCTTCTGTATCAAGCTGAAATAACCTGTTGTTTGCCAACAGCAGGGCCTCTTGCAGCGGTTTACCTTCTGCCAGCAGATAGGCGCTGTTTTTGCTCTCGGCCTGCCAGCGGTTGGTTAAGTGATGCAACCGGCTTTTAACGCTTAAACTGTCGTGGTGCTCAGTGATCCAGGCCGTTGCCCTTGGCCAGCGCCGCAGCAGGGCTTCGTGCGCGATGCTAAAGCAGGGTTCGCCGTTTTGCAGGTGTGACACAAACAAGCGGTGTTCTACCATGGTTTGTACCAGCATGCGCTCGTCGTCGGTTTGCAGTTGCTGAGCGCGCCCGCTGCGGCTGGTAATGGTTTGCTCGTCTTCACGCAGGGTTACCAGTAACGACAACACCCGCGGTAAGCTGGCTTTTTGCACTGCGGTTAAACCTTTAATAGCCTGTTCGGCATTTTTGCCAATGGCGCCTTCAATACCACCCAGTGCTTTGTATACCGACACCAGCAAGCGGTTATCTTTGCTGCGCTGCAAATACAGTTCCTGCAGGGTGTACTGCAGCATCGGCAACGCATCGGGGTTACTGGCTGCTTCGCTGCACAGCATTTCATCCAGTGGTATGGCGGTGTCAGGATCGGTGTCCCAGCTTAAATTTGCCGCCAGTGCCGGTAAGCGGATCATCTGCAGCAGCTCAGCGCGGCCCGGTGGGGCCAAATCGAAATGGGCGCCACGGCCCTTGCCTGCCATCAGGCTGGGGTAAGCCACCAGAGATGGGTAAAATTCATTGCGACAGGCGCTTAACACCAGCACCGCGCCGGAGTTGGCAAACTGCTCGAGTAAATCAACAAAGGTTTTGCGCTCATCAGCGCTAAACAGGGGGGATGACAACAGCACTTCCAGCCGGTCGACAAACAGAGCAAAGCGCTGGCGAGTCTGGCTTTGTTGCTTAAGCACGGTATGGCACTGCTTTATAACCAGCTCCGGGCTTTGTAACAGCCGCTGCGCCAGGCTGTCGGCACTTTCACCGGCAAACACCGGTGTGCCGGCTTGCTCCCAGTCCAGCAAAGCGCTGGCCAGGCTGCTAAATAACTGTTGCTGCGCGACATCGGCTAAATCCAGGCTGGTGCAGTCCATTACCTGTATGCCGTTATAACCACCACTTTGCATCAGGTTGGGCATAACACCGGCATTAATTAATGACGATTTACCACTGCCACTGGGGCCAAGTAATAAACAAAATGCCCGGCCATACTGCACCTGCTGCGCTATACGTTGTAATAAGGTGTCAATTTGCGCGCCGCGGCCAAAAAACACTTTAGCGTAACGGGCGTCGTAGGCCTGCAAGCCCGGAAAGGGTGAACCGCCCTGCCAGCTTTGCGGCTGGGCACTTTGTTCCTGCCCCAGCGGAAAACGCACCTCTGCGAGGGTGCGGTAACCACGTTTACGAATGGTTTCAATATAACTGGAGCTGGTAGCCGTATCACCCAGCGCCCGGCGTAGCTGGTTAATGGTTTTATGCAGCGGGTTATCGCCGGTGTCGGTAGCGGGCCAGCACTGGCTGACAATATCGTCACTGCTAAGCACTTCACCGCTGTGCTGACATAATAATACCAGTACATCCATGGCTTTTGGTTCAAGCTGCTGCAGCTGTTTACCACGCCGTAAGGTATTAGCTGCCGGCTCAACCTGCCATTCGCCGAAGAAAAAGGTGCTGCTCATAGTAACTGCTGTGCTCATAAACATTGGCAATAACATAGCATGCAGCGCAGCATTAGTTTAGCGGTTTTGCATACACCAGTAGTGTGCTGACAAAGAAAAAGTTATTTGAGTAACCCTCTGTTGTTAGCTAGGCTAAGGCAGGGCTCAGTTTAAGGAAACTAATTATGGCGCAATGGCTTAGCGGCACGGTAACGGCGAATCATCACTGGCACGCCAACCTGTTCAGCATTAAGGTGCAAACACCGCCGTTTGACTTTATCGCCGGCCAGTTTGTCCGGCTGGCCATCGATACCCCGGATGGCCGGGTGCAGCGTGCTTACTCGCTGGTCAACAGCCCCGGCAGCAGTGAAGCAGAATTTTTAGTCAGCACCGTGGCCGATGGCCTGCTGTCACCGTTGCTGCAGCAACTGAAAATGGGCGACAAACTGGATGTCAGCCAGCCTGCATCGGGCTTTTTTATCCTGGATGAGGTGCCCGATGGCGATAATTTATGGTTAATATCAAGCGGCACCGGCATAGGCCCGTATTTATCGATGCTGGGCACTCATACGCTGTGGCAGCGTTTTAAGCATATCGTGCTGGTACATACTGTGCGCACCATCGCCGATTTAGCCTATCGCGAATATATTCAGCACTGGCAGCATCAGTACCCGAACCAGCTGCATTATCAAGCTGTGGTAACCCGTGAGGCCATGTCTGGCGCATTAGATAAACGCCTGCCAGAGCTGATTCAAACGGGTGAGTTGCAACAGGCATGCAGGCAAGCGTTGAATGAGCGCTCGCAAGTTATGCTGTGTGGCAACCCGCAAATTATTACCGACACCAAAGATCTGCTACAAAGCATGGGTCTGAAGAAAAACCTGCGCCGCACTCCGGGTAATATCACCGTTGAGCAGTACTGGAAGTAACTGTTGCGGTAGCCTGCAGAGTTAGTTTGGGCTGTGAGTGCTATCGTTATCAAGTAACCATTCGCGCCATATGGCTACCAATAAAGCCATTAGTACCGGGCCAACAAACAAGCCTACCAGCCCCATGGTTTTTACCCCGCCAATCAGGCCAAAAAAGGTGGGTAAAAACGGCAACTTTATCGGCCCACCCACTAAAGTGGGCCGGATAGTTTTATCAACAATAAACAGCTCTATGCTGCCCCATAAAAATAACCCGACACCGGCTGTCATATCGCCGGTGCCTACCAGATACAATGACAACAGCGTAAACGCCAGCGGCGCACCACCGGGGATCAGCGCCATAAACGCTGTTAATACACCAAAGGCCACCGGTGAGGGCACTCCGGCTATCCAGTATGCCACGCCAAGCACTACGCCTTCAGCAATGGCTATCACTGTCATACCAATAACGGTAGAGCTGATGGTGGCTGGCACCACTCGGGAAAACCGTTGCCAGCGGCTTGGCAAAATGCGCTCGCCTAACAGATCCAATTGCGACGACAAGCTGTCGCCGTCTTTATATAAAAAGAACAAGGTGATCAGCATAAACAGCAACGTAAGCAAAAAGCCGACGGTATTCCAGCCAAACATTAACACCCAGCGCGAAATACCGCTCAGATGCTGGCCGCTTACCACGCTGATAATATGCCCCAGCTCACCGGGTTGTGATAAATACAACTGCCATTGTTCGGCCAGCCAGCTACCTGCCAGTGGCAGCTCGGCAATCCACAGCGGCACCGGCGCACCAAACTGGTTAGCATGTAATAACCAGCCGATCCAGGTGCGAATCTCTTCCATTGCATAAGAAAACACCAATGCCAGCGGGATCACCAGGCCAAGCATAATGGCACAAATGGCTATACTGGCCGCCAGTGCCGGCCTGTTACCGCACGAATGCAGCAAACGGGTGTATAAAGGCCAGCAGGCAAAGCAGATAATCAGCGCAGCCAATACCGGCACCAGAAAACCAATAAAGAAAAATACCCCGGCGCACAGGATCAAAATTAGCAAGGTACGGCTAACTGCCACATTGCTGAATATTTGTGCCATTCAGGTGAACTCCGTGATTAAACCGACCGAAAAAATACCAGCCATGCTACCATCCGTCAGGTTGACCCACCAGATAGCTGTTAATATAATCGCTGCGGCATGACTAATAAAAACAACAACTTTATGCAATTTACCCTGACAAACCCCGGTTAAATAACAACACCTGCGCCTGCTATCTCCCGATCCTATGGCTGTTGTACCGGACACATTGCTCAGCCTCATACGCCACACTGCCCGGCGTATTATTGATTTCGGAGAAATATGACGCTACTTCTGCTGCTTCTGTTGCCTTTTTTCGGTTGTATTATTGCGGCCTGCATGCCGGCCTATGCACGAAACCGTGAAGCCTGGTTTGCTGCATTTATTGCGCTTTGCGGCCTGCTGTTAACCTTTAGTCTGTATCCGGAAGTCAGTAGCGGTATCGTTATAAAATATGAACTGGCCTGGTTGCCCATGTTCGACCTTAACCTGGTATTGCGCATGGACGGCCTGGCCTGGCTGTTCTCGGTGCTTATTCAGGGTATTTGTCTGCTGGTGGTGCTGTATGCCCGCTACTATATGTCGCCCAAAGATCCGGTGCCGCGCTTTTTCGCCTTTTTACTGGCTTTTATGGGCGCAATGCAAGGCGTTGTAATTTCCGGCAATCTGATCCAATTGGTGATGTTTTGGGAGCTCACCAGCCTGACGTCGTTTTTACTGATTGGTTACTGGCATCACCGGGCCGATGCCCGGCGCGGCGCGCGGATGGCCTTTACTGTTACCTCGATTGGCGGCCTGTGTTTACTGGCTGGTGTGTTGTTACTGGGCTATATTGCCGGCAGTTATGATTTAGATGCCGTGCTGGCTTCTGCCGATATTATTCGCGCCCATCAGGCCTATTTACCGGCACTGGTGCTGATTGCGCTGGGCGCCCTGACCAAAAGCGCGCAATTCCCGTTTCATTTCTGGTTGCCACATGCGATGGCGGCGCCGACTCCGGTATCAGCTTATCTACACTCGGCCACAATGGTAAAAGCCGGTATTTTTCTGCTGATGCGGTTATGGCCGGTACTGGCCGGCACACCGGAGTGGACCTGGATCATCGGCACTGCCGGTGTCTGTACTATGCTGATTGGTGCCTATCTGGCTATTTTTCAGCATGATTTAAAAGGCTTGCTGGCTTACTCTACTATCAGCCATCTGGGCCTGATTACCTGCCTGCTTGGCATAGGCACGCCACTGGCAATGGTCGCCGCCATTTTTCACACGCTTAACCACGCCATTTTTAAAGCCTCGCTGTTTATGGCCGTGGGTATTATCGACCACGAATCCGGCACGCGCGACATGCGTAAGTTGTCGGGTTTGTCGCGTTTAATGCCGTACACCGCCACTCTGGCCATTGTTGCCAGCGCCGCGATGGCGGGCGTACCGCTGTTAAACGGCTTTTTATCAAAAGAAATGTTTTTTGCCGAGGCACTGCAGGTAGGCCCCAGTTCTAACTGGTGGATGTCTGCCGCTGCGGTGCTAATGGGTGTTTTTGGTGTCGCTTATTCTATGCGGTTTATCAGCGTATTTTTTGGTGCCAAAGCAACGGCATTACCCAAGCAGCCGCACGAGCCACCGCGCTGGATGCGGTTTCCGGTTGAGCTGTTAGTATTGTGCTGCCTTATTGTAGGCATAGCACCCCAACTGAGCATTGGTGTACCGTTACAAACTGCTGCGGCCTCAGTGCTGGGCGAGCGCCTGCCAGATTACAACCTGGCCATATGGCATGGCATTAATGCACCGCTGATCATGAGTGTACTGGCATTTGCCCTTGGCATACTGCTGTTTAAAGTGCTCAAATACCGGTTTAACCTGCTGCAAAGTGCTCATATTCCACTGTTGTATCGTTTTAACGGCAAGCAGGCTTACGAAAGCAGTATGTTAATACTGGCGTCGGCGGCGGCAAGGCTGGAGCGGCTGTTTAGCAGCAGACGGCTGCAGCCGCAGCTGTTTTTACTGGTGCTGGCCGGGTTATTTGCCTCGGCGCTGATGCTGCAGGCCATGCCGGATTTTACCCACGCCTGGTCAGTTGAAAATATTAATCTGCCTTTTGCGCTGCTTTGGCTGATAGGTTGTACCTGTGCGGTTTGTGCCGCCTGGCAGGCTAAGTATCACCGGCTGGCAGCCTTAATGCTGGTAGGCGGCACCGGTATTGTCACCAGCCTGACATTTTTATGGTTGTCAGCCCCCGATTTGGCACTGACACAATTAATGGTAGAAACCGTAACCACAGTGCTGCTATTGCTGGGCCTGCGCTGGCTGCCCTCAAGAATTTCGGCCCGCAAAATGAACCTGGTTGCCAGCAACCGTGACAAATTGCGCCGCAGCCGCGATTTGGTTATTGCCATTATTACCGGTAGCGTAATGTTTGTTATCAGCTACTTTGTGCTACTGCACCCGGCTAACTTTACCATCAGTAACTTCTTTCTCGACAACGCCGTACCCGGTGGCGGTGGCACCAATGTGGTTAATGTGCTGCTGGTAGATTTTCGTAACTTTGACACCTTGGGCGAAATTACCGTGCTAAGCATAGTGGCGCTCACAGTGTATGCGCTGCTGCGACGGTTTCGCCCGGCGCCCGAGAGCATCGGCATACCGGCACAGCAGGCGAATCAGGTCGACCCGGCCAGCCGGCAAACACCCGCTCAGCAAGCTAACAGCGGTTATCTGCTGATCCCCGGTATTTATCTGCGGCTGTTACTGCCGGTAATTGGCATCAGCGCGGCTTATTTCTTTATGCGCGGCCACAATTTACCCGGCGGTGGCTTTATTGCCGGTTTGGTTTTCGCTGTCGGTATGATTATTCAGTATATGCTGGCCGGTACGGTGTGGATTGAATCGCGCCTTAAGCTTAACCCGCACCGCTGGATAGCTGTGGGTATTGGCCTGGCCTGTTTTACCGGTTTGGGTTCGCTGGCGTTTGGTTATCCGTTTCTTACCACCCATACCGCGCATTTAACCTTGCCGCTGCTGGGTGAAATACATCTGCCCAGTGCCTTTATTTTTGATCTGGGCGTGTTTGCCGTCGTCGTCGGCACCACCATGTTAATTCTGGTAGCGTTGGCGCACCAGTCTGTGCGTAGCCACCGGGTACCGGGCGCACCGGTGGAAAACAACGCCACAACCAGCAGGGAGATCCGTTAATGGAGTTAACCATTGCTTTATCCATCGGTGTACTGTTTGGCTCTGGTATCTGGCTTATTCTGCGCCCGCGTAGTTTTCAGGTGATTACCGGCTTATTGCTGCTGTCTTATGCGGTTAACCTGTTTATTTTTATTACCGGCCGTTTGTCGGTAAATAAACCCCCGCTCATTATCCAGGGCGAAGTGGTAGACCCTTCGCTGTACGCCGACCCGTTACCACAGGCTTTGGTGCTAACCGCTATTGTTATTGGTTTTGCTACCACCGCACTTTATCTGGTGGTGTTGCTGGGCTCACGCGGGCTTACCGGCACCGACCACGTTGACGGCAAAGAAAGAGATTCAGAAGAATGATGTATCTGAACCCGCATTTAATGATGCTACCCATCCTGTTACCGCTGCTGGCCGGTGCAGTGATGGTATTTATTAATGAACGCCATCACCGGCTGAAATTTTTAATTAACCTGTCTAGTACCGCCGTTATGCTGTTAACAGCCATCCAGCTGCTGATGCAGGCACAAAGCGGCTTGTGGCCTGCCGATATGGCGGTGTATCTGGCTGCTAACTGGTCGGCCCCCTTTGGCATAGCGCTGGTGGCAGATCGGCTGGCCGCCGTCATGCTACTGCTAACTGCCACGCTTGGCGCTGCTACACTGGTATTTTCCTATAGCCGCTGGTCGAAAACCGGTGTGCACTTTCACACCTTGTTCCAGTTATTGTTAATGGGCATTAACGGCGCGATTTTAACGGCTGATTTATTTAACCTGTTTGTATTTTTTGAAGTGATGCTGGCCGCGTCATACGGCTTACTGCTGCACGGTTATAACATCAGCCGCATTCGGGCCGGTATGCAATATATTGTGGTGAACCTGGTTGCCTCACTGTTTTTCCTGATCGGTATCGCACTGGTATATGCTGCCACCGGCACCCTGAACTTTGCCGATCTGGCGTTAAAAATTGCCACACTGGACGATACAGACCGTTTTATCCTGCAAACCGGTGCTGCCATTCTGGCGGTGGCATTTTTAACCAAAAGTGCTATGTGGCCGCTGGGTTTCTGGTTACCTGTTACTTATTCAGCCGCCTGTGCCCCGGTTGCTGCTATGCTGGTGCTATTAACCAAAGTGGGGGTATATGTTATTTTACGGCTGTGGTGGCTGCTGTTTTCTGAGCATGCCGGGGCTTCAGCCGGTTTTGGTGGCAGCGTTTTACTCTGTGGCGGCGTGTTAACACTGGCATTTGGAGCTGTCGGTTTGCTGGCCAGCCAGGAACCACGCCGTATCGCCAGTTTCAGTGCAGTCATTTCGTCAGGCACCTTACTGGCACTTATTGGCTATGGTGATGCAGCGCTGCTTAGCTCAGCGCTGTTTTATTTAATCAGCTCTACGCTGGCGGTAGCCGCCTTTATTATGCTGACTGAACTGACCGACCGCATTTACACCCCGGCAGCCAGTGTACTGGCGCTGAGTATGGAGGCCTTTGCCGTAGAAGAAGATACCCAGGAAAGCGCCGGTGTGGTTATTCCGGCGGCAATGGCATTTCTTGGTTTGGCATTTGCGGCCTGCGCATTAATTATGGCTGGCTTACCGCCGTTATCAGGTTTTGTTGCCAAGTTCAGTATTTTACATGGCTTACTGGACAGCAGCGCTGCACATGCCCCCTTGTGGGTACGCTGGCTTATTCTGACTTTGCTGCTGGTGGCAGGCCTTAGCGCCATTATTGCGCTGATGCGCTTTGGCGTGCGTACCTTCTGGACTTTATACAACAGCGTACCACTGCGGCTGCACCCGACAGAAGCCCTGCCAATACTGGCGATACTGCTGCTGGGTGTCAGTATGGTATTTACGGCTGGCCCGCTGTTTAACCTGCTGGACCGCGTCAGCACCGATTTACAACACACGCCGGCTTATATCGAACGGGTGTTACAACACCCGGTTGTTACAACCCAGGAGGGGCTATGACTCACAGGCTTATGACCCACAGGCTTATAGCCCGCTGGCTGCCCTCGCCGTTATTATCACTGGCCTTACTGGTGTTGTGGTTAATGCTGAATCAGACACTGGAACCGGCCCACCTGCTGCTTGGCAGTGCTCTGGCTATTGCCGCGCCGTTACTGGCTGCGCCTTTGCAGCCATTTAAAGCCCGCATAGGCAAGCCTGCTGCAATATTGCGCTTATTTAGCTGGGCCTTGCTGGAAATTATCCGCTCTTGCTTTAATGTCAGCCGCATTATTTTGTTTAGTAATGCAAACAAGCTCAATTCGCAGTTTATTAAAGTGCCACTGGATCTGAACGACCCAACAGGCCTGGCAGTGTTATCCTGCCTGATTAACTGTACACCCGGTACGGTATGGGTAGAAATTCTGCAGGACACGCATGAATTGTCGCTGCATGTATTTGATTTACACGATGAAAACTGGTGGATAGACACCATTAAACAACGCTATGAAAGCCCGCTGATAGCTATTTTTGCCCGGGAGGCATCATGAAACTGCTACTGGAAATCAGCCTGTATTTTTCCCAGTTCTGTATCGTGCTGGCCATGCTGCTGTGTATGCTGCGCCTGCTAAAAGGGCCAACCGCACAGGATCGCGTGCTGGCGCTGGATACACTGTGGATCTGCGCCATGTTGTTTGCGCTGTTGCTGGGCATTGGCTTTGCCAGTCTGGTGTATTTTGAATGGGCCATGCTGATAGCACTAACCGGTTTTGTGTCATCTGTGGCACTGGCAAAATTTCTGATGCGTGGCGAGATTATCGAATGATAAATATTCCCGAGGATATTTCCCCCTGGTTAGCCATACCGGTAGCACTGCTGCTGATCTGCGGCAGCCTTATTACGCTGGTAGGTACCTTAGGCTTGCTACGGTTACCGCATTTTTATCAGCGCATTCACGGCCCGGCCATTAGCATAACTTTTGGTGCCGGCAGTTTTTTGCTGGCGTCCATGTTGTATTTCACGGTACTGCAACAACGGCTTGTTATTCATGAACTATTGATCACCGCTTTTGTCATGTTAACTGCACCGGTAACAGCGATGTTGTTGATGCGCACGGCAGTATACCGAGACTTGCGTAACGGCAGGCAAAGCCCCGACTTAAAACCCGCAACGCCGCCGGCCAGCGGGCATGCAACAACTGCCGGAGCTAACCGCCCCGGCCTGATGGAGGAACAACGTGACAGCAACCCTGAATGATATCTCGGCATGGTTTGAGCAATACCCGCAGTGGCAGCTTGGCATTTCACTTTGCATTCTGCTGCTGTTGTCCTGGCTGGGTAATTTTATTGTTAAACGGATCCTGATCGGCGGTATTCTCCGTGCCCTTAAAAGTACCAGCCTTAATTCACACCATCTGGTTAAAGATTTCCGCTTTATTTCCCGGCTGGCCAATATAGTACCGGCCCTGATTATTTCTATCGGCATCAAGCTGGTACCTCATGTACCCGAGGGGCTGGTCACAGTCGTAGTTAATGTTTGCAACGCCTTTGTTATTCTGACCATAGCGCTGGCCATAGCCAGTATTCTGAACCTGGTGAATACCGTATACGAGCAGCGGCCGGATGCCAGAACCAAGCCGATAAAAGGCTATATTCAGGTGGTAACCATTGCGCTGTATGCCGTTGCGCTGGTGCTGATTATTGCCGCGTTATTTGACCGCTCGCCACTCCTGTTGCTGTCGGGCCTGGGGGCCATGGCTGCTGTGCTAATGCTGGTATTTCAGGACACTATTTTGTCACTGGTAGCCAGCGTGCAAATTTCGTCTAATGACGTACTGCGCGTAGGCGACTGGGTAGAAATGCCGCAGTTAAATGCCGATGGCGACGTAATTGATATTGCGCTGCATACGGTCAAAATTCAGAACTGGGATAAAACCATCACCACTATTCCTACCCGCCGCTTTATGACTGATCCGTTTAAAAACTGGCGCGGTATGCAGGAATCTGGCGGCAGGCGCATTAAACGCAGCATTATGCTGGACCAGCAAAGCGTGCATTTTCTTGATAAAGAGCAAATTAGCCGGCTGGGGCGGTTTCGTTTATTACAGGATTACTTACCTGCCAAACAGCAGGAGATTGACGACTGGAACCAACAACTGGCCGAGCAGGGCAAAGAGCCGGTTAACACCCGCCGCATTACTAACCTGGGTTCATTTAGGGCCTATGTTTTACATTATCTGAAAAACCACGCTGGCATTCATCAACGCATGACCACTATGGTGCGGCAGTTATCGCCGGGGGCAGACGGCCTGCCGCTGGAGCTGTATTGTTTTACCAATACCACGGCCTGGCTGGACTACGAAGGCATTCAGTCAGATATCTTTGACCATTTGCTGTCAATTCTGCCGGAATTTGGCTTACGGGTATATCAACACCCCAGCGGCATGGATGTGCGGGCGTTGGTAAGAACACTTAACCCGGTAGAAAGCCCCGGCGAGAGTTCTGAGTAGTGCCGGGCACACTGTAGCAAGTTAAACCGCACAGGCGGTTTTACCTTTACTTTTTTCTGTTAGCCGTTACAATGTGCGCCGCTCTTTTGACCGAAATTTACACAGCTCTTTTCAAAATAAGGTAATTGCTATGCATCCGATGTTAAACATCGCGGTTCGCGCTGCCCGCAGCGCCGGTAACGTGATCGCTCGTGCCTGTGGCCAGCTTGATATGGTTCAGAAAGTACAAAAAGGCACTAACGACTTTGTTACCAATGTCGACAGAGAAGCCGAACAAGCTATTGTTCAGGTGTTACAAAAATCGTTCCCGACCCACGGTATTGTCGGTGAAGAGCATGGTGATTACGGCAACAACGACAGTGAGTTTCAATGGATTATTGACCCACTGGACGGCACCACCAACTTTATTAAAGGCATTCCGCATTTTGCGGTGTCTATCGCGTTAAAACATCAGGGTAAACTAGACCAGGCAGTGATCTTTGATCCACTGCGCGGTGAGCTATTTACCGCATCCCGTGGCCGTGGCGCTCAGTTAAACGGTACCCGTATTCGTGTTACTAACCTGGCCGATATGCAGGGTACTATTCTGGCTACCGGTTTTCCGTTTAAAAACAAAACCCATATGCCTGCGCATGGCGCCATGCTGGCGTCATTGTTGACAGACGCTGCCGACATCCGCCGTACCGGTTCTGCCGCGCTGGATTTAGCCTATGTTGCTGCCGGCCGTTTTGATGGTTTCTTTGAAATTGGCTTAAAGCCATGGGATATCGCCGCAGGTGAGTTAATTGTGCGCGAAGCCGGTGGCCTGGTATGTGATTTTGTCGGTGGCAATAACCAGCTACGCAGTGGCAATGTGGTAGCCGCCAGCCCGAAAGTACTGGCAGCTATGTTAAAAGGTATTCGGCCGCACCTGACAGAAACGCTGTCTCGCTAGACAACGCTGCATAGTCTGCAACGCCCGCTGTGCTCGCCACAGCAACTCGCAAGCCATCCCTGGCTTGCTCAGACACTCTGTGGCTGCGCATCGGGGTTCCAGACTATAAGCTAGAAGCTATGAGCAAGTGCTACAACTGTGTAATGTTGTAGCCCTGCTCATGCAGCAACTGCAATACATTGGCCTCACCCGCCAGATGCAAAGCCCCCACTAATACCAGCTCTACCTCCGGCGTGGCCAGCATTTGCTCCAGCTGCGGCAGCCAGTTTTTATTGCGCTGCACTAACAGTGCATCATAAAACAGCTTACCTTCAGGCGTATCGGTAAAGGCCATTGCCAGGGCAGCCATAGTGTCGGTATCGCCACTGCGCCAGGCCGCTATAATTTTAGTTAATTCGCTCTCCAGCTCAGATAATTGCTGCAGGTTCTGCGTGACAAACGCATCTTCGTTTTCTGCCGAGATATTCAGCAACATCGCCAGTTGCTGCTCTACTGTTTCCAGAAACAACATCGGTTTATTGTCGGCAACAGCCTGCTTAAGAAAATGCATATCTACCCCCTCGCCTGCCATACCGGCTTTTTGAAGGGCAACCTGCATTAACGTCAGTAGCACAAAGTCGGGTTTAAATTGGTTCAGCGGGGCTAAATCAACACCCTGGGTTTTAGCATACTGCTGCAATTGCTGATAAGTAGTAGCAGACAACACCTGCGACAAACTGCGGCCATCGCTGTACATAGCGTGTTGCATCAGCAATTGCATACCCTTAGCGGTTTCAAGCTCGCGTACGTCGGTTTCAAATACCAGCATATCAGCCTGGCTGTAAGCCTGGCTAAATTCCTGCGGTAGCGGAAACTGCTCGGGTGGCAACAAATGCACCGTACCGGCAATATACAAGTGCTGATCGCCCTTGCTTACCTGCCATACCGATGTATCGGCCTGTGCCGTCGAAATACATAGCAGCAACGCTGCAGACAAAAGCGTTAGTGATTTTTTCATCTGTTAACCTTTATTAGCCGAGGGCACTTCAAGCGGTAGTTTACGATCGCACCAGTCACGAAATCCGCCCGCTAAACTAAACACATTCTGATAACCCATCTGCTGCAGTGTTTGCGCGGATAACGCCGAGCGAAAGCCGCCGCCGCAGTACAACACCAGCTTTTGCTTTTTGTCCGGCACCGTTTGCTCAATATCACGCTCGATAATACCTTTGCCCAGATGCATGGCCTCTGGCAGATGGCCTTGCGCCCATTCATGATCTTCGCGGATATCCAGCAGCACATAAGGCTGATTATGCTCAAGCAGCTCGGTAATGCTAATTTCTTTAATCTGGGCTTTGGCCTGCTCTACCAGTGCCAGAAAGGCCGGCGCATGTTGTTTACTCATAGTACGGTTATCCTTAATTTGGCAGCGTCAAAAAGAAAAATGCCGGTCAGTGACCGGCATTTTTAGCATGTTTCACGCCACAATTACAGTACAGCCGTACAGTAAAGCGACTACAGTAAGGCGTCGGTATTTTCACCTTCTTTTTCTACCGGTGGTGGCGGCAGCATATCTTCACGGCTGATACCGAGAATTTCTGCAATTGAGCTGGCCACATAGACAGAAGAGTAAGTACCGATAGCGATGCCAAACAGTAATGCCGTGGCAAAACCGTGTATCAGCGCGCCGCCCATATAAAACAGCACCACTAATACCAGCACTGTGGTTAATGACGTAATAACCGTACGGTTTAGCGTAGAGGTAATGGCATCATTAATGGTGTCGTCAACGCTGGTGTCACGTAATTTACGGAAACTCTCGCGGATACGGTCAAACACTACGATGGTATCGTTAATCGAGTAACCTATCAGCGCCAGTATCGCGGCCAGCACTGTTAAATCAAATTCCAGCTGCAATACTGAAAACAGGCCCATGGTTAAAATGACATCATGCGCCAGTGATGCCACAGCACCTACCGACAAACGCCATTCAAAGCGCATAGTGACATAAAGCAAAATACCAATCAGCGCCACCAGCATCGCCAGGCCGCCGTCTTCTTTTAGCTCGGCACCTACGCTTGGCCCGACAAATTCAACCCGGCGCATTGTTACCGGCTCAGTTTGCTGGGCATTAAGCGCTTTAATTACGCTGTCGCCCACTGCTGCCTGCTCTACATCAGTGCGTAGCGGTATACGGATCAGCACATCACGGCTGGTACCAAACAACTGCACTACCGCATCGCCATAACCTGCTTCAGTCAGGGTTTGCCTTACTGCTGTTAAATCAGCCGGGTTAGCAAAGCCAACTTCAATGACAGTACCACCGGTAAAATCCAGGCCCCAGTTAATACCTTTAGTGGCAATAGAAAAAAACGAGCCCAGAATTAACAAGGTCGACAGCACTATCGCCGGCCATTTTAACCGCATAAAGTTAAGCGGCTGGGTAAAGGAAAATATTCTCATGCCGTACTCCTTATATCGGTAATGACTGCACGCGGCGGCCACCCCAGAATAAATTCACTAATAAGCGAGTACCTACTACCGCCGTAAAGATCGACGTCAGAATACCTATCGCCAGCGTTACCGCAAAGCCTTTTACCGGCCCGGTGCCGATACCGAACAGGATCAGCGCCACTAACAAGGTGGTGATGTTAGAGTCGGCAATGGTAGCAAAAGCACGGTCATAGCCATGGTGAATAGCTTGCTGCACTGAGCGGCCTTCCAGCAGCTCTTCGCGGATGCGCTCAAATATCAGCACGTTGGCATCTACCGCCATACCTACAGTAAGCACGATACCGGCCATACCAGGTAAGGTTAATGTCGCACCCGGGATCATAGACATAATGCCGACAATCAGCACCAGGTTGGCTATCAGTGCACAGTTTGCTACCAGGCCAAAGGCTTTATAGTAAATCACCATAAAGATCAGCACGCATACCATGCCCCACTGAATAGCCGTGACACCCAGCTCAATGTTTTCTTTACCTAAACTTGGGCCTATGGTGCGCTCTTCAATGATTTGGATCGGTGCAATTAAGGCACCTGCCCGCAGCAACGTAGACAGGTTTTGCGCTTCGCCCGGTGAGGAAATACCGGTAATGCGGAAATCACGGCCTAAACGGGCCTGAATAGTGGCGTCGTTAATCACTTCCTGCTGTTTAATCAGTACCGGATTGCCATCTTCACCAATTTCGGTGCCAGGCTTGTACTCAATAAACACTGACGCCATACGCCTGCCGATGGCATCGCGCGTAGCGGCAGATAACATATTGCCGCCTTTGGCATCCAGCTTAATGCTAACCTGCGGCCGGCTGTATTCGTCAAACGCAGAGCTGGCGCCGGTAATATGTTCACCGGTAAGCATGATGCGCTTTTCCAGCAACAACGGCCGGCCATCACGGGTGTAATACAGTTCTGCATTAGGCGGTACCCGGCCTTCCAGCGCAGCCGATAAATCGCCTTGCTCATCCACCAGACGAAACTCCAGTGATGCCGTAGCACCCAGAATTTCTTTCGCCGATGCGGTGTCTTGCACCCCGGGCAACTGCACGACAATGCGATCAGAGCCCTGGCGCTGCACTAATGGCTCGGCCACACCAATTTCATTTACCCGGTTACGGATAATGGTGATATTTTGCTCCAATGCATATTCGCGGATTTCCTTTAAACGGATTTCGCTGATGCTAACCAGTAAGGTCAGGTTGTCGCTGCCATTGCTGAACACCAGTTCACGATCGCGTTTTCTCAGCGCCGCTTCAGCTGCCGCAACATCTTCCGGGCTGCGAAAACTTATCTGCACCTGGCCACGGCCAATATCAGCCTGAACATTGCGGTAGCGGATTTTGTCTTCGCGTAAGTCTGCACGGAAGGTTTGCACCATATCGTTCAGGTTTTTATCCAGCGCGGCTTTCATGTCCACTGCCATCAGGAAGTGCACACCACCGCGCAGGTCCAGGCCTAAATTCATCGGTGTAGCGCCAATAGCGCTTAACCAGTCTGGAGTGGCTGGTGCCAGGTTAAGCGCCGTAACAAAGTTAGTACCCAGTTGCTGGCTGGCAATTTCGCGGGCTTGCAGCTGATCTTCGGTACTGTTAAAGCGGGCCAGTATCTGGCCTTCTTCCAACACCACAGATTTAGCCGCAATATTGGCCGCACGGAAGCTTTGCTCCAGCTGCAAGCGGGTTTCTTCTGCCACGGTGCCACCGCGGGTGGCGCTGATATTCAGCGCCGGATCTTCCGGATATAAGTTTGGCAAAGCATATACCAGCGCCAGCAGCAGCATGCCGATAACAACGATATAGCGCCAAAGTGGGTTTTGATTTAACACCTGGTTATCCTTTCTTCGGGCTTACAGTGATTTCAGTGTGCCTTTTGGCAGTACCGCACTGATCGCCGCTTTTTGTACCGTTACTTCCGTGGTGTCGTTCAGCGCAATGACCACAAAGTCTTTGTCTTCAGCAATTTTGCTGATGCGGCCAATCAGGCCACCCTGGGTTAATACTTCATCGCCTTTACCTAACGCTGCCATCAGGTTGCGGTGTTCTTTCACGCGTTTGGCCTGTGGGCGGTAGATCAGAAAATAAAAAATCAGACCAAATGCCACCAGCATAATAATAAGGTCCCAACCGCCGCCCTGAGCTGGCTGGCTGGCTACATCGGCGTATGCATTGCTGATAAATAAACTCATAAGTGTCCCCTAATTGTGATTAATGTTGTTCTGTATTGGTATCAATTGCTTGCAGTGCCGGAACCGGCAAACCGCGCTTAGTGTAAAACTGTTCAACAAACTGCTCCAAGTTACCAGCGGCTATAGCTGCACGCAATCCTTGCATCAGCTTTTGGTAATGATGCAGGTTGTGCATGGTATTAAGCCGGGCGCCCTGAATTTCGTTGCAACGGTCCAGATGGTGTAAATAGGCACGGGAATAATTTTTACAAGTGTAACAGTCGCATTCGGCATCCAGCGGGCCAATATCATCTTTGTATTTGGCATTGCGGATTTTTACCACACCGGTGCTGACAAACAGATGACCATTCCGCGCATTACGGGTTGGCATAACACAGTCAAACATGTCTATACCACGGCGCACTGCTTCAACGATGTCTTCCGGTTTGCCCACACCCATTAAATAACGCGGCTTGTGGGCAGGCATTTTACCGGTGGTGTGGTTTAAAATGCGGATCATATCTTCTTTGGGTTCACCTACCGACAAACCGCCGATAGCGTAACCATCAAAACCGATATCTTCCAGGCCATTAAGCGATACATCACGCAAGTTCGGATACATGCCGCCCTGAATAATACCAAATAAGGCTGCAGGGTTATCGCCATGCGCATCTTTACTGCGTTTGGCCCAGCGCAATGACATTTCCATCGACTTTTTCGCTTCCTGCTCGGTGGCCGGATACGGCGTACATTCGTCGAAAATCATTACGATATCTGAGCCCAAATCGCGCTGCACTTCCATTGAGCGTTCCGGCGTTAACATAATGCGCTCGCCATTTAACGGTGAGCGGAATTTAACGCCTTCTTCAGTAATTTTACGCAGCTCACCCAGGCTGAATACCTGAAAGCCACCGGAGTCGGTCAAAATAGGCTTATGCCAGTGCATAAAGTCGTGCAGATCACCGTGTTTTTTGATGATCTCAGTGCCAGGGCGCAGCATTAAGTGAAAGGTGTTGCCAAGGCAGATTTGCGCGCCGGTAGCGTCGAGTTCTTCCGGTGTCATGCCTTTTACGGTGCCGTAAGTACCCACCGGCATAAAGGCCGGCGTTTCTACTACGCCACGCTCAAAGATCAGCCGGCCACGGCGGGCCTTGCCATCTGTGGTATCTAATTCAAATTTCATTACTATCCTCATACGCCGGAAAAACAGTCCGGCTTTTTTGCGCCGCCGATTATAGCAGCTTAAGTGACAGAAGCTAAGCTGAACCCGCCTGCTGATGATTCAGCTGACTATCAAGGCTATGGCAGGGTGTTGTTGTGCAACAGCAGGTGCCGGGAAATTCTTATTTCGCCGCCTTCAACAGCACATCCCTGTGCTGTCTCAGGCTCCGCGGCATCCCTGCCGCTGCTGCATAAGAACACCCGGCCTCTGCTCTGCCAGCAATGTGCTAAACATATTTAGGCTTGCGGATTCAACCAGCTTTTGCAGGCTTAACTAATAAACATCGCATCGCCGTAAGAATAAAACCTGTATTGTTCTGCAATAGCAGTGTTATAGGCATTCATTACATAATCGCGGCTGCTAAACGCAGATACCAGCATAATCAACGTAGATTCCGGCAAATGAAAGTTAGTGATCAGCGCGTCAATTACCTTAAATTCATAGCCCGGGTAGATAAAAATCTGCGTATCACCGTTATAGGCCACCAAATTGCCGCCGCCCTGCTGCGCCGCCGACTCCAGCGAACGTACCGAGGTTGTGCCCACGGCAACTACACGGTTACCACGCGCTTTACAGGCAGCAACGGCATCTACCACCTGCTGCGGCACCTCGATATACTCGGCGTGCATCTTGTGCTCCAGTACATTGGCCACCCGCACCGGCTGAAAAGTACCGGCACCAACATGCAAAGTCACATAAGCAAACTCAACGCCTTTAGCTTTAAGCTTATCCAGCAGTGGCTGGTCAAAATGCAGGCCAGCCGTGGGCGCGGCGACGGCGCCCGGTTTTTCGTTATACACCGTTTGATAGCGCGCTTTATCTTCAGCGTTATCGGGCCGGTCGATATAAGGCGGCAGCGGCATATGGCCTAAGCGCTCCAGCATTTCAAGCACCGGCTCATCGCCTGTTACTTCCAGCTCAAACAACTCATCGTGGCGTCGGTTCATCAGCACTTTGGCACTGTTTTCCAGTATCAGCTCTGTGCCGGGCTTGGGCGCTTTACTGGCGCGAACGTGGGCTAAAAAGCGCTTATCGTCCAGCATGCGCTCTACCAGCACCTCTACTTTGCCACCGGAGGCTTTCTGGCCGAACAACCGCGCCGGTATCACTTTGGTATTGTTAAATACCAACAGGTCACCGGGTAGTAAAAAATCGGCTAAATCTTTAAAAATATGATGTTGTAACGCACCGCTGTGTTTGTCCATGGCCAGTAAGCGGCTGGATGAACGTTCGGCTTTGGGAAAACGGGCAATAAGCTGCTCGGGCAGCTCGAATGAGAAGTCTTTAACTTGCATTTGGGTTCCTTGGCTTTACCGACCAGAGGGCACGGCTGTAAAAAAACAGCCGGCATTTTAGCAGAACCGCTGCCTTAACGGCACTTTTGTTGCAGCACTTCGCTAATCAAATCGGCCATCAGCCGGTAGCTGCGCGCTTTGGTTGACGTTGGCCGCCAGGCTACGCCGATATCACGGTAAGCATTGCCGGTTGTGGGTGCCTGCGTAACCAACTCGGTGCCGTCCAGCAGTCCGCTGTTAATCGCCATTTGCGGCATAAACGTCACGCCCAGTTTATTGTTTACCATCTGGGTTAAGGTGTGCAGGCTGGTGGCAAAAAACGGGTTAACCTTGCGGCTGTCTTCCAGCTCGCAGGCTTTTACCGCATGGTTAGTCAGGCAATGCTCACGCTCCAGCAGAAAAATACTCTCATCCGGCCATTGGCTGATATCCTGGTTAAAGCCGCGGTTTAGCCAGTCTTTATGCAGCACCAGTTTAAACGCATCCTGCGATAACACTTCAGTGTGAAACGCACCGGTTTCATACGGCAGCGCCAGCAGCACCATATCCAGCCGCCCTTCAGCTAAAGCATGCAACGAATTTTCAGAGGTGTCTTCGCGTAGCAATAGCTGTAAATCAGGGTAGCGCTGGCGGCACAACGCCATCACTTCACTAAGGACAAAAGGTGCTATGGTGGGAATGCAACCTAAGCGGAACGGCCCTGTCATCGGCTTGCCCTGGCATTTGGCAAATTCAGTTAATTCACCGCACTGCTCAATAATATGCCGTGCCTGGCGCACCACATCTTCGCCCAGCGGGGTAAAAATAAAGGTTTTATGATCGCGCTCCAGCAGCTGTGCATCCATGGTTTCTTCTAAATTCGCAATAGCCGCACTGAGCGTTGACTGGCCGATATAACACGCTTCAGCAGCACGGCCAAAGTGCTGGTGCTCATGTAACGCCAGCAGGTATTGCAATTGTTTAATACTGGGCAAACGTTTCATTATTTATTCCGATTAAAAACAAAGATGCCATTCTACAAAAGTGGTTAAACTTTACGCCTGATAACAGCGCTATGCAAGCGGCAGCCGGCAATTTTACGCCGCACATAAAATTACAACTGATAAAAATTAGTAAACATAAATTCAACACCTTAAGTGATATCCTCCGCCTTTATGTAAACATGAGTTTGAATAACCGTATTATTTGTTATAGCGTAAACAGCGAATTGTGTTAAATCAGTCAAGCTGGCAGGTAACAACCCTGTGGCAATAACTGAGGTAAATACAATAGTTCCCCCCGTTTGCGAGTTTTGCCGTCCGCGTTGTATCGGGTTCTGACAGTTTAAAACTATAAAAATCACCTGGAGGGTGAACATGTCCAGATCACATCACACTGTACTACTGATCGGCGTTAGCTTATTGGCAAGCGCGGTATCCAATGCCATGGCCGCATCAGCAGACTCATTGCGCCAGGCGGCAGAACAAGCCAGTAGCGAGCGCTATATCGTAAAATATAAAGACAACAGCCTGAGTAAAGATCCGCTGTTAAACCGCAGTAAAGCAGCAAAAGACAATGCGCTGTCTGTACTAACCAGCAACAGTGAACGCTTAAGCCGGCAAGGTGCCCGGGTTCACCATGTGCTGGCCAAACGTAATGCCATAGCTGCCGAGCTAAGCCCTGCCGCGGTTAAAGCATTAAAAGCAGATCCTAATGTAGAATATGTCGAACGCGATTTACCGCGTTTTCCTATGTCGCAGCAAGTGCCTTACGGTTACACCATGGTGCAGGCCGATCTGGTTAGTGACCAGTTTGCCTCTAACCAGACGGTATGTGTTATCGACTCTGGCCTGGGTTTACCGCATGAAGATTTTAACGCTGCCAATGTCACCGGCACCAATGATATCGGCACCGGTAACTGGTTTGACGCTGGTGGCCCACACGGCACGCACGTAGCCGGTACCATCGCTGCGCTGAATAACGATGTCGGCATTGTGGGTGTGCTGCCCAACGGCAACGTAAAACTGCATATTATTAAAGTATTTAACGCCGGTGGCTGGGGTTATTCTTCTACTCTGGCACATGCCGTAGATACCTGTGTGCAAAACGGCTCTACCGTCATTAATATGAGTTTGGGCGGCGCCGGTTCAAACGTGACTGAACGCAACGCCATGCAGGCTGCCTATGACGCCGGTGTGTTACTTGTTGCTGCTGCCGGTAATGACGGCAACACCGCCATGTCTTATCCGGCATCTTATGATTCTGTAGTGTCGGTTGCAGCAGTTGACGACACCAAAACCCACGCCGATTTCTCCCAGCGCAATACGCAGGTAGAACTGGCAGGCCCGGGCGTAGCCGTAATGAGTACTTATCCAACCGGTACAGGCCTGGATACCAGCCTGACGGTTAACGGCACCACTTACAGCACTAACCCGCTGGAAGGCTCGGCCATGGCAAGTTTAAATGCTGAGCTTGCCAGCTGCGGCCTTGCAGTAAATACCTGTACCGACGTTGCCGATAAAATATGTCTGATCCAGCGTGGCGAAGTGTCTTTCGCACAAAAAGTGGAGTCATGCCAGGCCGGTGGCGGTATTGGTGCGGTTATTTATAACAATGAATCAGGCAATTTCAGTGGTACTTTAGGTGATGCCCCCACGACTAATATAGTAGCGTTAAGCGTATCGCAGGAAGACGGCCAGTTATTGCTTGCTGAAGTCGGTAATGATGCCAGCTTGTTCGCTGAACCGTCTAACTACGGCCTGATGGACGGCACCTCTATGGCGTCGCCACACGTAGCCGGCGTAGCAGCGCTGGTATGGAGCCATTACCCGGATTGTAGCAATGTGCAAATCCGTAGTGCTTTAGCAGCAACAGCAGAAGATTTAGGCGCGGCTGGCCGTGACACCTCTTATGGCCATGGTTTGGTGCAAACCAAAGCGGCGGTAGATTATCTGGCCGAGTTCGGCTGTGACGGCGATGGCGACGATAACGAGCCACCACCGCCAACCGGCACTGAGCTTAGCAATGGCGTAACAGTATCGGGCATCAGCGCTGCAGCCGGTGAAGAACTGCTATATACCCTGGCCGTACCTGCTGGCGCCAGCAACCTGTCATTTGTCATGAACGGCGGCACCGGTGATGCTGATTTGTATGTTAAATTTGGCAGCGAGCCAACCGCATCAAACTGGGACTGCCGGCCTTACCTGTTTGGCAATAACGAAAGCTGTGCTATTGATCCGGCACAAACCGGTACTTACTTTGTTAAATTGGTAGCGTACAGCGCCTTTACCGGTGTCAACCTGACCGGCAGCTTTACCGCACCGGATTTACCGGATGCCGGTGGCGAAACCATTACCAACATCAATATAGCGCGCCGTGCCTGGCAGCACTATACGCTGGAAGTACCAGAAGGTATGGCCCAGCTAACGGTTGAGATCAGCGGTGGCAGCGGTGATGCCGATCTGTACGTCAAACATGGCAGCCAGCCTACAAGCGGCAGCTATGATTGCCGGCCAAATAAAAACGGCAATAACGAAACCTGCGTTATTAACAACCCGCAAGCCGGTGTCTGGCATTTCTCTGTATATGCCTTCCGTGCAGTAAGCGGCTTAACGCTGGTGAGTGAATACCAGCCGTAAGCGAGATAACCAGCATAAAAAAGCCCTCGTGATGAGGGCTTTATTTTTGCGGCACTGCAGCAGTGTTAAACGCTGAAGATAGCCTTAAGAATATAGAAAAATATAATCGCCAGGCCAGCACCTACCGGCAGGGTAATAATCCACGAGATAAAGATATTACGTACCACACCTAAATTCAGCGCGGCAATACCGCGGGCTAAACCTACACCTAACACCGCGCCTACCAGGGTTTGCGTGGTAGAAATAGGCAAGCCGGTGCCAGAGGCAATAACCACGGTAGAAGCGGCTGATAACTCAGCAGCAAAACCACGGCTTGGGGTTAAATGCGTAATAGCCGTACCAACGGTTTTGATGACCCTTGCACCCAACGTAGCTAAACCAATAACAATACCTATGCCACCTAATGGCAGTATCCACCAGGCCAGTGACGCTTTACTGCTGATTTCGCCACCTGATGTCACCACACTGACTACCGCAGCCAAAGGCCCTATAGCGTTAGCCACATCGTTAGAACCGTGGGCAAAGGCCATACAGCAGGCAGTGGTGATCATCAGCACACCAAAAATACGCTCAACGTTGTTAAACTGCATTTTTTTATCGGCAGCTAAATCAAACTTAATACGGGCAATCGCTACTTTACCAATTAAACCCACCACCACCGCAATAGCCAGGGCAATGTAGTAACCGGTTATAGTGCTGATATTCATGCCCACATGCACCAGGCCTTTTTGTACCGTCACCAGTGACATCATAAAAGCAGCAAACGCCATATAAAACGGTACATACTTTTTAGCATTCGCCAGCGGATTATCGGTATCAAAAATCAGCCTTTGTGCACTCATAAAGAACATATAGGCCAGTACACCTGCCAGCATCGGGGTAACAATCCAACTGCCAACAATACCGCCTACTTTGTCCCAGTGTACGGCGTCCATACCTACGCCTACCGCAGCAAAACCAATAATGGCGCCAACTATAGAGTGCGTGGTAGATACCGGCCAGCCAAAATAAGAGGCCACAATCAGCCAGGTGGCGGCAGCTAACAGCGCCGCTATCATGCCGTAAACCATCAGTTCAGGAGCATCGACAAAGAAAGAAGCGTCGGTGATACCGCCGCGGATAGTAGAGGTAACTGAACCACCGGCTAAATAAGCACCGGCAAACTCAAAAATAGCGGCAATAAAAATAGCTTGTTTTATCGTCAACGCTTTAGAACCTACAGAGGTACCCATTGCATTGGCAACGTCATTGGCACCGACACCATAAGCCATTAAAAAACCGAACACGGCAGCGATAATAATCAGGATCAAACCGTATGATTGAATAATATCCATCAGGGAAACCTTTTAAAATTAACGGGCGAGCATAATTTCAAGACGCGAACCAACTTTAAGCGCGACGTCGGCTAAATCACCTACCCACTCCAGCGTGCGATACAGAAACATCACATCAATTGGGTTTAACTCTGTCTCGGCCAGACGCAAGGCTTTACGCAACTTGATTTGCATCTCGTCCGTGTCACCTTCAATGGTATCCAGTTGTTCTACCATCTTAATAACCAGATCAACTTCACGGCCACGAAAGCCGGTTTCCAGCAGTTCATCCAGCTCGTTAATCACTTCACTGGCCAGTGCGGTAGCGTCAATACAACGCTGCACATAGGCTTTAAAACCCGCCTGCAGGCTAACAGGAATAAGTAACTCGCGGCCCAGTACACGGCCGGTAATGTCTTTGGTTTTATTAGCAATTTTGTCCTGTTGCGACACCAATTCTAAAATGTCAGTCCGGTCTACCGGCAAAAATAGCCCACGCGGCAGATTAACGCGGATTTCGCGTTTTAATTTGTCGGCTTCCTTTTCCAACGCCACGATGTTTTTGCGTACGTCCGCAGCTGTTTGCCAGTCCTGCAAATACACTGCATCGAAAAATGGCAACAACAATTCACTCGCCTGATGCACCTTGCGAATATGTTCCTCTATTGGCTTAATCGGTGATTTGGCAAACACGGATAAAAAAGTACTAGCTGGCATAGCCTGGCCTCGTATGTTGGTTTGACGATAGTCGGCGCGCATTGTAGCGACATTCAAAGCGCATGAAAAACGAAAAATGAATACACAATGAAAACGCCCTGAGCAGAAGTCTAGTCAGGGCGTTGGCGATGTACAGTAAAAACAGAGGAAAATCAGCTGCGTGCATCTTGCTCCAGCTGTTCGGCGCTGCTGTGGCGCACTACCTTACCTTTAACGAAAAAGATAATGTACTCAGCCAGGTTTTTACAGCGATCGCCGATACGCTCCAGCGAACGGGCCGACCAGAGCACATTCATAATTTTTGGAATAGAGCGCGGATCTTCAATCATGTAGGTCATTAGCTGGCGGGTAATGGCCTCATATTCGCGGTCAACTTTTTTATCTTCTTTATGTACCAGCAAGGCGGTTTCTACGTCCATGCGGGCAAAAGCATCCAGCACATCGTGCAGCATCTGGCCCACATGGCGGCCTAAATTATCCAGATTTACCAGTAAACCCTGCTGTTCTGAATTAAAAGACTCCAGCGCCACCCTGGCAATACGCCGGGTTTCATCGCCAATGCGCTCTAAATCGGCAATGGTTTTCATAATGGCCATAATCAGGCGTAAATCGCTGGCAGCCGGCTGGCGGCGCACAATAATGCTGGTGCACTCTTTATCAATCTGCAATTCCCAGTTATTTACCTTTAAATCGTTGTCTATCACCTTTTGCGCCAGCTCGGCATCGGCATCAGCAATGGCCATTAGCGCGTTATTCAGCTGCTGTTCTATTAAGCCGCCCATCGCCATTACATGGTTGCGCACTTCGTCAATTTCTTCATTAAAAGAACTGGAAATATGTTTTGTTAAATTGAGTTTATCCACTGCGAACTCCGTGCATGTGTCTGAGAAGGTGAAGCCAAGGGTGTGAGCCATCGCGAAAACAGCTTAAGTATAGGCAGAAAGGCAACTGCAGTGCCAGCATAGCTATAACCTGACAGGCTTAACTTACTAAATTTACAAATAATGTTAAGGCTACATTTTAAAAATCGGTTACAGGCGCTACACTCAGGTCGTGTAAGCGGCAAACCACAGTGTTTTTGGCCGACACGCTAATTTAAGTCTGACAGGAAAATAGCGCATGAAGCAGTTAGTACTGACATTAATTGGTAAAGATAAAGCAGGTTTGGTCGAGACGCTGGCAACAGTGGTCAGCACACACAACGGCAATTGGATGGCCAGCAACCTTAGCCATCTGGCAGGTTATTTCGCCGGTATATTACAAGTAGAAGTTGCTGAACAGGATTTAGCTGAACTTACCGCCGCACTGGAGAAAATCAGTGATCTGGATATTAAAATTCAGCACGGTATCCCCAGCAGCCTGAACGAGCAGCAACATCTGAAATTTGTGATTACCGGTAACGACCGCCCGGGTATAGTGCGCGAGCTGTCATCGGTTATTAAACATAAAGGTACCAACATAGTGCATTTTGAAAGCAGCAAACAAAGTGCGCCAAACTGGGGTGTACCACTGTTTAATGCCGTAGCCACGGTAGAGCTACCCTCCAGCGTTAGCCGTGATGAAGTGGTTAGGGCACTTGAAGCCATTGCCACTGATATTGTTGTAGATATTGAAACTCAGGCCTGACATTTATACCGCAGCTGAGCCTCAGCTGCGTTCATCTTATTGTCACAAAACTGCCATAGAGTAATAGCCAGTTGTAGTCAGGAGCTGGATCATGGACCATACCGACGCTGCCAACAGCGAATTTCCGCTTTACCCCCGCGAGCTTAGCTGGTTGTCTTTTAACGGCCGCGTGCTGCAGGAAGCCGCCGATGAACGTAACCCACCGATAGAGCGCTTACGTTTTCTTGGCATTTATTCCAATAATATGGACGAATTTTTCCGTGTGCGGGTAGCCGATGTTAAACGCCGCATTCTGCTGAAAAAATACCAGCAAAGCGAACAGGAAGATGCTGAAGAATTGATGCAGGAAATTCAGCAGCGTGTACTGCAGCTGGGCCAGCGCTTTAATGCTATTTATCTGGATATTCAGCTGGAGCTTCGCAAGCACAATATTGAATTAATAGACAATTTCAAACTTACCGAGCTGCAATCCGGCTGGGTGCGCAGTTATTTTCGCGACGAAGTAATCAAACATATTTCGCCGATGATTCTGTCTGGTGACGAGGTCAGTTTACCCAAGGCACTGGAAGACAACACCACCTATCTGATGGTAGAAATGACCGGCAATGGTAAACCGGAATATGCCATAGTGCAGGTACCTACCAACGAATTGTCGCGTTTTATTGAACTGCCGCTGCATTTAAATACCCGTAAGAAAAACGGCCACTACCGGCGGCAAATACTGCTGCTGGACGATGTCATAGTGCATTGTATTGCTGATTTATTTGCCGGTTTTTTTGAGTTTGACCATATTCAGGCATACTCGTTAAAACTGACCCGTGATGCCGAGTACAATATCAGCGACACCCTGGATCAAAGCCTGTTGGATAAAATGTCGAAGGGTATTCGCCAGCGGCTAAAATCTGAGCCGGTACGGCTGGTGTATGATGCTGCCATGCCAGAGCAAATGCTTAAAGTACTGAGTAAACAGCTTGGCACCAGCTCAACCGACTCGTTAATTCCCGGCAGCCGTTACCGCAATTTTAAAGACTTTATCAGCTTTCCGAATATCGGCCATCAAAGCACCGAATTTCCACCGATGCCGCCGCTGAAAAGCCCGGAGTTTGAGCAGTACGCCACCAGTTTTGATGCCATCCGCGCCGGTGATATTCTGTTGCACTACCCTTATCATAACTTTGGCTACTTTACCGAATGGGTGCGCCAGGCCTCGTTCGACCCTAAAGTAACGCATATTAAAATGACCATGTATCGGGTGGCTAAACACTCGCGGGTAATCCACTCCTTGCTGGATGCGGTGCGCAATGGCAAAAAAGTGACCGTAGTGGTTGAGCTAAAAGCGCGGTTTGATGAAGAAAATAATATCAACTGGGCGCGTAAAATGACCGAAGCCGGCATCCAGGTGGTATTTGGCTTAACCACACTGAAAATCCACTCTAAGTTATGCCTGATCAGCCGGATGGAAAAAGGCAAACTTATGCACTACGGCCATATTGGCACCGGTAACTTTAACGAGAAAACCGCGCGTATTTACACCGATATGAGCTTATTTACCTGCCATCAGGAAATTACCGCAGAAGTTGGCCAGGTGTTTGAGTTTATTGAATACAGCTACCGGCCATATAAGTTCAACCACCTGATTGTTTCACCCACCTGGAGCCGGCCGCGGCTGATACAGCTTATTCAGCGCGAAATCGATTTTGCTGTGAGTGGCCGTAAAGCCGAAATTTTCCTTAAGGTGAATAACCTGGTTGACCAGCAAATTGTTGACCTGTTATACCGCGCCAGCCAGGCCGGGGTAAAAATTCGTATGATTATTCGCGGTATGTGCTCGCTTGTTCCCGGTTTGCCAGGTAAAAGCCAGAATATCAGGGTAATTTCTGTACTGGACCGCTTCTTAGAGCATTCACGCGTGTATGTGTTTCATAACGGCGGCGAGACAGATGTTTACCTGTCTTCAGCCGACTGGATGACCCGTAATATCGACCAGCGGGTAGAAGTGGGTGTACCAATATACGATGTACGTTTAAAGCAACAAGTATTAGACACTCTGGATATTCAGTGGCGGGACAACGTAAAGGCACGTATTATTGATGCCAAACAAAGTAATGCCTATGTTAAACGCGGCAATAAACGCAGTATCCGCTCGCAGCAGCAGATCTACGAATATCTTGCCCGCCAGCAAGGGCAACTGATCAATACCGAGACGGAATGAACGACAACCAACCAAGCAAAGACCGCCCGGACGACCACGCCTATATGGCAGCGGTCGATCTGGGCTCAAACTCTTTTCATATGGTAATAGCACGGGTAGTAGATGGCGATATCCAGCTGTTACACCGCGAAAAACAAAAAGTACAACTGGCCGAAGGCTTAAACGAGCAATTGGTATTAAGTGAAGAAGCCATAGAGCGCGGCCTGAGTGTGCTGGCACAATTTGCCGATACCCTAATTCCTTTTGCGCCACAATCGGTGCGGGTTATTGCTACTTATACCCTGCGCCGGGCCAGAAATTCAGCCACCTTTTTACGCCGCGCCAAAGCAGTATTCCCCTTTCCGATAGAAGTGATCTCCGGCCAGGAAGAAGCCCGTTTTATTTATCAGGGTGTGGCGCATTTTGAGCATTTTTCCGGTCGGCGGCTGGTAATAGATATTGGCGGTGGCAGCACAGAATTTGCTATTGGCGAGGGTGCCCAGCCACTGCGGCTTAGCAGCCGCAATATGGGTTGTGTCAGCTACGCACTGCAGCATTTTGCCCAGGGCCGCATTAGCGACAAACGTTTTAACCGCGCTATTTTACAGGCCGAGCAAGAACTGGAACCCATTGTCAGCAGCTTTAAAGCCGCAGGCTGGCAACAGGCGGTAGGTACCTCTGGCACGGTGAAAACCATCCGCGACATTATTATCGGCATGGGCTTAAGCAGCAATGCACTGGAGCTGTCACACTTGCTGGCGCTAAAAGAGCATTTGGTGCAGCAGGAAAACAGCTATCAGCTGGATTTACCCGGCCTGACAGATGATCGCAAACTGCTGATTTGCTCTGGCCTGGCTATTCTGATTGCCGCCTTTAACTTATTACAAATTGAGCAACTGGTTTATATTGATGCGGCCCTGCGCGAAGGCGTGCTGTACGAAATGAGTGACCGGCTGCAGCATCTGGATATACGCGAACACAGCGTGGCCAGCCTGCAACGCCGTTACGATGTTGATATGGCCCAGGCAGAGCGTGTTAGCCAAACCGCACTGCTATTGTTTAGCCAGGTACGTAGCCAGTGGCAATTGAGCGATGAAGACGCGATGTTACTGGGCTGGGCCGCCACGTTGTACGAAGTAGGCCTGCACATTAACTCGTCCGGAGTGCAAAAACACTCGGCCTATATTCTGCAAAATGCCAACCTGCCCGGTTTTAACCAGGAGCAACAGCAACTTATCGCCACTTTGGTGCGGTTTCACCGCCGTAAAATCCGCGCCGATGAAATACCAGCCTTTAGTTTGTATCAATTACCCCAGGTTGTATGCCTGCTGGTGCTGTTACGCCTGGCTGTACTGCTAAACCAAAAACGCCGCGACGACCTGCTACCAGAGCTACAAGCCGAAGCCGGTAGCCAGTATTTGCAACTTAAACTCGGCACAGACTGGTTAGCACAACAAAGCTTGCTGGCTGCCGATTTAATGCTGGAACAGAAATCGCTGAAAAAAATTGCCTTTGTACTCGATTGCCCGGGCTTAGTAGATGTGGTGCCGGGGTAAAACCCGCCCAGCACTTGTCACCTAAGTTGAAAAACTGAAAAGGGGTAATAGCTGCTACTCATTTTAAATGAATACATTTGCAGCAGAAATATTAAAGTTGATTTAAATGAGTTTCAGTGAGGCTGATATGGCAGTTTTAACACGTAGCACCAAGTTAGCTGTGCAACATCCCGGGCAGGTATTGCTGCAGCGTTGCCTGCAACCACATAAACTGAGTATCGCACAGGCTGCGGCCAAACTGCATATCAGCCGTAAGCAGTTATCGTTGTTTGTTAACGGCCACAGCTCTGTATCGGTATTACTGGCTAAAAAGCTTGAGCTTGGCACCGGTATCAGCGCCCAGTTTTGGTTAAATCGGCAGCAAAAATATGATCTGCATAAAGCTGCAACGCTTAATGTCGTAGCTGAGCCGCTGTACCAATATGGCTAATAACTAAAAAATTCAGCCATCAAACTGAAGAAACAGCTGCTGCGCCCCCTGCTGTTTGAAACTATCGCCGGCTAGCATTTAACAACCTGCCACGCTTCAGCTGAAAACGCTTGTATCTGTAAGTCGTTGTAAATCTGCGAGAAGCAGCGTAATGTTAACTACATTGAATTCACAAGTACGCGGCGCCCATTAGCATTAAGCGCCCGAGCATAGATCAACCACATGAAAAATAACGGATATGTTTAACAAAATAATTAACACTAGCTTAATCTGTTCACTGCTTATGAGTTCTGCCATTTATGCCTCTACCAGCGTTCTGGATACAGAAAATGCGGGTTTTGTTGGCCAGTATTACCCTCACGTTGAAAATGAACAACGGGTTGCTGTTTTGGTTTTAGGCGGATCTGAGGGGGGCGTACCGGTGAAACTCGCGCAACCTGTTGTTGATGCCGGCTACCCTACCTTAGCTCTAGCCTATTTTAATGCCGAAGGTTTACCTGCTGAATTAGAGAAAATACCGCTGGAGTATTTTGCTAAGGCTAAACTGTGGCTGCAAAAGCAACCAAATGTGCGGTCAGATGAGTTAATCATCGTTGGCTGGTCAAAAGGTGCTGAGTTGGCATTGCTGCTGGCTTCAGAGGATAAACAGATCTCACGTGTGCTGGCGATAGCGCCAAGCTCTGCGGTTTGGGCTGGCATCTTAAAAGATTGGACCAAAGTGCCGGCATCGAGCTGGACTGCACAAGGGCAAGAATTAATTCATGTTCCATTTAAACCCTCTGGGCGGGTAACTGGCTTACGTGATTTGTATACTCAGTCATTAACCAATCGGGTTGATGCCGGTAAAGCAGATATTCCGGTAGAAAATATTCGCGCTAAAGTGGTGCTGATGACAGGCGAAAATGATGAGATATGGCCAGCAGCTGAAATGGCAACGATCATCTGCAACAAAATCAACGCTATACGACCAAATCAATGTGAACATCTCAATTACACGGGGGTAGGCCATTTGCTGAATAACACCTTTCTTGACAAAAATGATGATGTGCATCGCACCTTTATCAATAAACTGAATGGCGACTAGACAACAGCCTGGCGATAGGGGCTGCCTATGCTAACTAAGCTATTTCGTGTAAGTTTGTTTTTGCTGGCAAGCCATGCCAGCTTTACCGCCAGTGCCGATATTAACCAGGCCTTGCAACATGAAGCCCGTATTGAAGCCCATAAACTACGCGATGCTGCGCGCAAACCCGAACAAACACTGACTTTTTTTGAAGTGACACCGCAAAGTACCGTGGTTGAAATATGGCCGGGCGCAGGCTGGTATACCGAAGTGCTGGCGCCGTTACTGGCGGCAGAAGGCAAACTGTATGCCGCACATTTCTCTGATAAGTTCAGTTTATTGCCAGCAGACTATATGCAAAAAGGCCGCGCTGAATACAGCAAAAAACTGGCGTCGCACCCGGTGTATAAAAACGTAACCGTTACTGAGTTTGCCCCGCTGGCCAATATCGCTATTGCCCCACCCGCCAGCGCTGATGTGGTGCTGTCTATCCGCAATCAGTTTTATATCTTTGACGGTGAAACCTCGTTAAAGCATGCCTTAGCCAACTTTTTTCAGGCACTTAAACCCGGTGGTGTATTAGGCGTAGTGGCGCCGCGTCTGCCGGACAACATACTAAATACCGATTGGCAAAAATCGGGTTATGTGCCTGAGCCGTTATGGTTAGATCTGGCCAAAGAAGCCGGTTTTAGCTTTGAAGCGCGCAATGATATGTTGCTTAACCCGAAAGACACCGCTGATCATCCGGCAGGAGTTTGGTCTTTGCCGCCTACTTTGGCGGGAAATGAAACAGAAAAGGCAAAGCACCTGGCTATTGGCGAGGTTAACCAGATGGTACTGAAGTTCAGAAAACCGCGCAGTTAGGCAGAAACTGCTGTTGCCAGAGTGGCGAACAGCCACTTGGCGCCAGCAGCGACCAATAACACCAGCCTTCTCATTTTGTTATTTGACATTGCCTGATTACGGGCGTAAATTTCGTTCATCGTCGAATAACGATAGAAAAATAAATGAACACAGAAAACGATCCATCCAATGAGCAACTGGCCACTATTGCTAAAGCTTTAGCGCACCCTGCACGCATTCAAATTATCCGTTTGCTGCTTAGCAAAACCTCCTGCATTGGCGGCGAGATAACCCACGAGGTTGGCCTGGCACAATCTACAGTGTCGGAGCATTTGCGCATTTTAAAAGCCGCTGGCGTGGTGGCAGGTGAAATAGAACACCCGCGCGTGTGCTACTCGCTTAACCTTAACAGCTTGTTACCACTAATGAGCCTGCTACAGCTTGTGGCCGATAAAGCAACAACCGTTGCTGGCAGCGATGGCCTGTGTTGCCCGCTTACGCCGCAATCTTGTGATCGGCCATCTCGTGATCAGGAGTAACCCTATGCACAACTTACCTAATATCACCCCAGAGTTATTGCAACAACCGGATAATGATCTGGTATTTGCCGATAAACCTTCAGCGCATAAACCGCGTATTTTGTTGTTATATGGCTCATTACGCCAGCGCTCGTTTAGCCGGCTGGTAACAGAAGAAGCGGCGCGTTTATTAGATGCCATGGGCGCAGAAACCCGTATGTTTAATCCGGCAGGTTTACCGCTGCCAGACAGCGAAGACGTAAGCCACCCCAAAGTGGCTGAGCTGCGCGATTTAGTAGAATGGTGTGAAGGCATGGTGTGGTGCTCTCCCGAGCGCCACGGCGCCATGACCGGTATTATGAAAACGCAAATTGACTGGATCCCGTTATCACTTGGCGCAGTGCGGCCAACTCAGGGTAAAACGCTGGCAGTAATGCAGGTATGTGGCGGCTCACAATCTTTTAATACTGTAAATCAGTTGCGGGTATTAGGCCGCTGGATGCGCATGCTGACCATTCCTAACCAGTCATCTGTTGCCAAAGCTTATCAGGAATTTGATGACAACGACCGGATGAAACCCTCGCCCTACTACGACCGCATAGTTGATGTAATGGAAGAGCTGGTGAAATTTACCCTGCTGGTGCGCGATCGCAGCGACTACCTGGTAAACCGTTATTCCGAGCGCAAAGAATCGGCAGAAGCAGTAGCAAAACGGGTAAACCAAGGCACTATGTAACTGGGTAACTGGGTAACTGGGTAACTGGGTAACTGGGTAACTGGGTAACTGGGTAACTGGGTAACTGGCTTGGTATTGTAATTACACAACAAGGTCGCTGTTAATGGGTATTTTTGAACGTTATTTATCGGTTTGGGTAGCACTGTGTATTGTTGGCGGTGTGCTGTTGGGCAATATCTTTCCTGCAGTGTTTCAAGCCATTGCCGCATTGGAATATGGCCAGATCAACTTAGTGGTGGCAGTACTTATTTGGCTGATGATCTACCCGATGATGGTACAAATTGATTTTGCCGCCATTAAAGATGTCGGCAAAAAGCCCAAAGGGCTGATACTAACGCTGGGGATGAACTGGCTGGTAAAACCCTTTACTATGGCCGCACTGGGCTGGTTGTTTTTTAAAGTTTTTTTTGCCGCCTGGGTAGACCCGCAAAGCGCCAATGAATATATCGCCGGTATGATTTTACTCGGCGTCGCGCCCTGCACGGCGATGGTATTTGTCTGGAGCCAGCTAACCAAAGGCGATGCTAATTACACCCTGGTACAGGTGTCGGTAAACGACATTATTATGATTTTCGCCTTTGCGCCGCTGGCTGCACTGTTGCTGGGCGTCAGCGATATAGTAGTGCCGTGGCAAACCTTGCTGTTATCCGTCGTGCTGTATGTGCTGTTGCCGCTGATTGCAGGGGTGCTAACGCGCAAGCAGCTTAATAGCGGCAGCAGTGAGCAGCGCATTGGCCAATTCTTAGCTAAAGCCAAACCCTGGTCGATGATTGGTTTACTGGCCACAGTAATGCTGCTGTTTGGTTTTCAGGCGCAAACCATAGTGGCAAAACCGCTGATTATTTTGCTGATTGCCATACCGCTGGTAATTCAAACCTACGGCATTTTTGCCATTACTTATGCGGCAGCGAAGAAAATACGGCTACCGCATAATATTGCCGCCCCGGCCTGTATGATTAGCACTTCTAACTTTTTTGAGCTGGCGGTGGCCGTGGCCATCGCCTTATTTGGCTTAAACAGCGGCGCTGCCCTGGCAACCGTTGTTGGCGTGCTGGTAGAAGTGCCGGTAATGCTATCGCTGGTATGGTTTGCCAACCGCACCCGGCACTGGTTTAACTAACTGAATAAAAAACTACTACAGGACAACATATGAGCCATCCTTTTGATATATTAGCGCTAAGCTCTGGCCAACTGATTTTTACACCCTGCCCCGGTACTAAAGGCGTAAGCCTTACCGATAGCATTACACAGCTTAAAGTTGCCGGTGCAGCGGCCATTATTACCATGATGCCACAGCAGGAGTTAGCACAGAATAACGTTGATAATCTGGGCGCTGTTTGCAGCGAGCTTGGCTTACAGTGGTTTCAGCTGCCGGTAGAAGATGACTGCGCGCCACAACAACCGTTTGAGCAGGCATTTGCTGCGCATAAAGCTGCAATACTGGCACTGTTACAAGCAGGTGAAACAATAGCGATTCACTGCAAAGGCGGCTCGGGCCGCACTGGCTTAATGGCAGCGATACTAATGACACAACTGGGTTACAGCAAAGCCGATGCCACAGCACAAGTGCAAAGCCTGCGCCCCAAAGCGCTAGGCTTAGCAGTGCATCAGGCGTATTTTGCCGCACTGGCAGAGCCACCCGGTTAAGCCAGAACTAAATCTGCTTTGGCCTGAATTGTAATAACATACTGATTGTAAATAACTGAGCAACTGACTTATCGAAGGAGGCCATATGATACGGCTGTTTAACATTGAAAATGGCATTATCCGCGAGACAGCATGCTCAGACACATCTGATTTAGCGCAGGTTCGCAGTGCCCATTGGATAGATGCGCACGAACCCACCGAGCCCGAGCGCGAACTGTTAACCGATTTACTCAGCGTAGAACTGCCCGAGTCTGACGATGTTGAAGAAATTGAAGCCTCGGCACGCTGCTTTGTCGATCAGGCTGGCATTCATGTGCATTCGTTGTATTTATCTCCTTCTGAAGGCCGCCACAACACTGTTACTGTTGCCTGCATTTTGCAGCCAGGCCGCTTAATTACTATTCGTGAGGGCGATATTGCCGATTTTCGCTTACTGCGCCTGCGCGCCCGCCGCGGCCAGGTCAGCTGTAGTAATCCGGCCGATTTGCTGGTTACTATGCTGGAGCAAAAAGTAGAAAACCATGCCGATACCTTAGAAGATATTCATCGCCAGTTGGAGCAAGTCAGTCATCTGGTATTGGAAGAAAAAGACTCAGAGCTCTATCAGGCAATCAGCAAACTGGCGCGGTTAGAAGACAGTAACGGTAAAATCCGCCTGTGCCTGATGGACACCCAGCGGGATATTTCGTTTTTGCTGCGCAACTTAAAAGGCATGCCGGCACAGGATGAAACCCTGCGCGAGATCATGCGCGATGTTGAAACCCTGATGTCACATACCACCTTTTTGTTCGATAAAATCAACTTCTTAATGGACTCCACCCAAGGCTTCATTAACATTCAGCAAAATCAGATCATTAAAACTTTTTCTATTGCCGCAGTGGTGTTTTTACCGCCTACACTGGTCGCCAGTGCGTACGGTATGAACTTTGAGTATATGCCGGAGCTGAAATGGCTGCTGGGTTACCCCTGGGCGCTGGGCTTAATGCTGATTTCCGGCTTTGCCCCGTATTGGTTTTTTAAACGCAAAGGCTGGCTGTAATGACGTACAGGCACTTATCAAGGCAGCGTCCCAACTGGCAAGCGCATAGCTAATCAATGTTGGCCTGTTTGCCTGCCCAGCGTATGCAAAATGCGGTTACGCATTGAATGCCAATGGTTTTTCGGCAGGGTTGGGGCTTGTGCCAGAATGTCGTTAAAATTGATACTGTCGCCCGTGCAGGGTGCCAGATGAGCAAAATACAGCCGACTGGGTTGCAACGCACTAACGCGCTTAAGTGATTGTTTATATTGGTTAGGGTGACAAACAGGGTAAGGTGGCACCAGGCGTTTTTTAACCGACACAATTAAATCGGCAATATACAGTTGTTTACTGGGTTGGTGCATAAGCGACAAATCATGATCGGTATGGCCAGGGGTATAGATCACCTGCCAGTCTGGAAAATCAGGCAACTGCTGCCCGTCAGCCAACACCATATCCGTTTTCAGTATTGGGTTATACCAAATATGGCGTTTGGGTTTGCCCAGCCGGTTGGCTACCCACCAGGTTAAGCTAACATCAATGATATGCGCCGTGCGCCCCAGAACGCCTGAGTACCACAGGCACGCCTTGGGATGACAAGCAATACGGGCGCCTGTTTTACGGCGCAACAGATGTGCGCCACCGGCATGATCCGGATGCATATGTGTTACCACTATTAGCTTAAGCGCAGTTAGCGGCAAGCCCAATTCCTGCCTGATAAAGTCACACACTGTGGATACATCGGCACGGCTGCAGCCATCAAGCAGCAGTATGCCGGCCACGTCCTGCGCCAGATAAATGTTCTGAATGTATCCCTTAATAATATGTAACTGCATTGGCCTGCGTCTGTTTTTGAAGCAACTGGTCCGACATTACCTAAGCTAACAGCAATTTTCCAGCAACAATTGCCATTTTTATCAGGGGCGCTTAAGGTAGTAGCACTATAAAAAATGATGGAGTTCCTATGCGCTGGTCACTATTAAGCCTGGCTTTATTACCGCTGTTACATACGCCGACAGCTGCTGCCGGGCAGCGGCAAGAGCTAAGCAAGCAAATTGAACAGGTAATGCCCAAGGTTATAGAATGGCGCCGTGATATTCACCAACACCCGGAATTATCTAACCGCGAAGTGCGCACTGCCGCCAAAGTAGCGGCGCATCTGAAAACACTCGGCTTAGAAGTGCGCACCGGCATTGCCCATACCGGCGTAGTGGGTATTTTAACAGGCGGCAAACCCGGCCCGGTAGTAGCGCTGCGCGCTGATATGGATGCGCTGCCGGTAACCGAACAAACCGGTTTATCGTTTGCATCCAAAGTTATCAGCGAGTTTAACGGCCAGCAAACCGGTGTAATGCATGCCTGCGGCCATGACGCCCATGTGGCTATGCTGATGGGTGCAGCCGAAGTGCTAAGCAAGCAAAAAGCTGAGCTTGCCGGCACCATTATGTTTGTGTTTCAGCCCGCCGAAGAAGGCCCGCCGGCCGGTGAAGAAGGTGGCGCCAAAATGATGCTGGCCGAAGGCTTATTTGCTAACCCCAGCCCAAGCGCCATTTTTGGCCTGCATGTCTGGCCCGGCGAGCCCGGCCAGTTACAGGTAAAAACCGAAGGCATTATGGCCGCCGCTGACAGCTTTCAGATTACCGTAAAAGGCAAACAAGTACATGGCTCGTCACCATGGCGTGGTATAGATCCGATCAACGTTACCGGCCAGTTAATCAGCGCTATTAACCTGATACCAGCGCGGCAAATTGATGTCACCAAAGCACCGGCGGTGGTGTCATTTGGTCAGGTACATGGCGGTATTCGCTGGAATATTATTCCCGATGACGTAAAGCTGGAAGGCACCATTCGTACCTTTGACAGTGAAATGCGTGAAGATTTAATTGCCCGCATGGCGCACACCAGTGAGCATATTGCCAAAGCCAGCGGTGCTGAAGCGCATTTTCACGTGCATAATTTTGCTGCTGTAACCTGGAATGATCCGGCGTTAACTGAGTGGGCGATGCCAAGCCTGAAGTGGGCCGCCGGTGACAAAGGTGTAGCCTCTATTAAACCCATTACCGGCGCTGAAGACTTCTCGTTTTACCAGCAACAAATTCCGGGCGTGTTTTTCTTTTTAGGCATCTCCCCCGAAGGTAAACCGCTTAGCGAAGTGCCGCCAAACCACTCACCAATGTTTGATGTTAACGAAGACGCCCTGGTAAACGGCGTGCGGGCATTAACCGGCCTGGCGCTGGATTATCTGGCGCAGCCACCAAAGCTGGAAAAATAAGGATCGCAAGATGAACACACCGTGCCGCTGTCACTGGGTAGATTTAACCAAACCGGATTATGTTGCCTACCACGATACCGAATGGGGCGTGCCGGTGTATGACGACAACAAACTGTTTGAGTTTTTAACGCTGGAAGCGGCACAGGCCGGCCTTAGCTGGTACACGGTACTGAAAAAGCGTGATAGCTATCGTGCTGCATTCGCCAACTTTGACCCGGTAAAAGTAGCCGCCTTTGATGAGGCCAAAGCGGCTGAGCTGCTGCAAAACCCCGGCATTATCCGCAACCGGTTAAAAGTAGCGGCTGCCATTAACAACGCCGCGCGGTTTTTAGAGGTGCAAGCCGAGTTTGGCACTTTTAGCAACTACCAATGGCGCTTTGTAAACAACACACCCCAGCAAAATAGTATCGCCGGCCCGGCTGATTATCGTGCCACCAGCCCGGAATCAGATGCAATGAGCAAAGACTTAAAAAAACGTGGCTTTAAGTTTGTTGGCTCTACCATTATTTACGCCCATATGCAGGCCTGCGGTATGGTAAATGATCATCACAATAACTGCTTTCGCAAAACACAGGTAGTAGCAAACTAAGATGCAACCGGCGAAGATAAAAATACGTGCGGCCAATACTGATGATGCTGCAGCAATAGTGGCTATTTATAACCACTACATTACCAATACTACGGTGAGCTTTGAAACCGAAGAAATTGATGCACCACAGATGCAAAGCCGAATCAGCGAAGTACTGCAGGCCAACCTGCCCTATCTGGTAGCTGAAGATAGCAACAGCAATATAACCGGTTATGCCTATGCCACCAAATGGCGGGCAAGGTTTGCTTACCGTTTTTCGGTAGAGGTCAGTGTCTATCTGGCGCCTGCCGCCACCGGCGCCGGTATTGGCTCAATGCTGTATCAGCAACTGTTTGCACAGTTAAGACAACGCGGTATTCACGCTGTTATCGCCGGTATTGCCCTGCCAAATGATGCCAGCATAGCGCTGCATAAAAAGTTTGCTATGACACAGGTAGCCGAGTTTAAGCAGGTGGGTTTTAAGTTTAACCAATGGCTGGATGTCGGCTACTGGCAGCTGTTGTTGTAGCCGCCAGCCATTGTGCTGGCTTATGAAAGTTTTACGTTTTACGCCGGTAAGATATTCAATCTCTGCTCAATTTCTGCCCCAGCTTTATCCTTCACTACCGGCCCGGTAACGGCCTGTCTGCCTGATTCAACTAAACTATTTGTTCATCTGGCCGTATAGGCACAAAACCTGCTACTCCCCTTGCTAATACCCCTTAGTATCGTTCTGTGTAACTCAACCGGAGGTGCAAAATGAAGACGCAAAACCAGTGCAGCATGCAAGATCCCCGCAAGCAGTATCCGATAGATGACACCCACTACGATAAAACCCAGCCAGACCCCGCACTTGATGCGATATTATCGCCCAAAGCGGATCACGGTGAAAACAGCTACCAGGGTAGTGGCAGATTAAAAGGCCGAAAAGCGCTGATCACCGGTGGCGATTCGGGTATTGGCCGCGCAGTGGCAATTGCCTTTGCCCGCGAAGGCGCCGATGTGGTGATTAACTACCTACCGTCTGAAGAACAAGATGCTCATACCGTGCTAAAAGAATTACACGCCGCTGAGGTAAAAGCCTATGCAATAGCCGGCGATATTTCAGATGAAAAATTTTGCCAAAGCCTGGTGCAACAGGCGACTGAAAAGCTGGGCGGTATCGATATACTGGTCAATAACGCCGGCAAGCAGCAGTTCGTTGAGGAACTAGCCGATTTAAGCACTGAGCAGTTTCAGCAAACTTATGCAACCAATGTGTTTGCCATGTTTTGGATCACTAAAGCCGCGCTGCCGCATATGCCAGCCGGTGCCAGTATCATTAATACTACGTCAATTCAGTCTTACCAACCGTCGGCCGGTTTGCTGGATTATGCTTCCAGTAAAAGCGCTATTACTGGCTTTACCAAAAGTTTAGCTAAGATGCTGATTAAAAAAGGCATACGGGTAAACGCCGTAGCACCGGGCCCGATCTGGACACCACTACAACAAAGCGGTGGCCAACCTGCAGACAAACTGGAAGAATTTGGCCAGAATACACCGATGGGCCGCCCCGGCCAACCTGCTGAATTAGCACCGGCTTACGTCTATCTGGCGTCACAGGAATCAAGCTATGTAACGGCCGAAGTGATTGGCGTTACCGGCGGTAACCATTTGCCTTAAGATGAAAATGGTCGCAGATAAGTTGGTGAACATTACGTTGCAGGACACCAAGGCTGAACCGGCAGATTCAGCCTTGGGTGAAATTAATCAGTTATTTCATCTTCAGTATGCAAAAAGAAAGCAGCATTTTGCCGACAAAATTAGCCACGGCCATATTTTGCTGATTGTGCGCATGGATAGTCGCCTGATTGCCTGTTGTGGCGACAGTATTAGCGAATATACCGTTAACGGCCCAGGCTATCATCGGCGAAAAGCGCTGAGCCACAGCACCATGGCGGTGTACTACACGCTGCTGCAAACGCCACAGCCGAATGCAGCCGCTTTACTGCACAACCTTCTGGTACAGCTTAAACATGAGGCCGGTGATGCCGTCGGCCAGCAGCTGTTTACTGCCACACAGCAATTACTCAATGCTGCGGCTTACGATGGCACCGTTGATCACGGCCTGATATTGGAATATAGCCGCAAACTTGAGCCGGTTTTTGCGCAGTTAATGCTGCAAAGTGCAATGGATGAAACCACACAACTGCTGTTGTATCTGGATAAAATAGCTGAGCAGTTTGGCAAAGCTACCGCTGATACGTTTTTCGTAATATTTGGTGGCCCCCAGGCCCGTTACCGGCAATTGGCAAAGCAAGTGTTTGAAAAATGGTGTCAGGAGTCGGCTGATATAGTCGTGGATACCCGCCATCATGTCAGGTATTACGAACACGGCACCACAGTGGCTGATGCAGTAAACCTGGTGGCTACGGCGCTGGCAGATCGGGAACTGGCGCAAACCTTCTTGGGCCATGCCGATGCATTGGAGCAGGATGTGCTAGGGCTGGTGGCAGAACAAGCAATTGATCGCTGTTGGCAGCGCAGCAAAAAACCCGCGCCGTAGCAGCTTTGGTTGTTATTGCAGCGGTTTTTCTTCGCGTTTTTTTGTTTTCTGCCCCAGCACCAGTTCTGCCGGTATTGAGAAGGAAAAACTGCTGCCTTTGCCCGGCTCACTGAAGATCATTAACCGGCTGTTATGGCGCGACAATACGTGCTTTACAATAGCCAGCCCCAGGCCGGTGCCACCGGTATTGCGGGCGCGGGCCTGATCTACCCGGTAAAAGCGCTCGGTAAGGCGCTTTACATGGTGCGCAGCTATACCTTCGCCGTTGTCGTTAACAGCAAATACCGCTTTTAAATGCTGGCGCTGCCAGCTAACGCTAATATCACCACCGGCCGGGGTGTATTTAATGGCATTAGTGACCAGATTGGAGAAAGCACTGCGTAGCTCTTCGGTCACACCGGTAACCTTCAGGCTGTCGTCAATATCAAAACGAATGCTGTGCTGTTTTTCGCGGTTCAGCGTTTGCGCTTCCTGTTCTAACTGATGCAACATAACAGGCACATCTACTATCGGTTCAAACTGTACCCTGGCAGAGGCCTCAATACGCGACAGTGTTAACAGCTGCTGCACCAGAGAGTCCATGCGTTTGGTTTGATCGAGCATAACGTTATGGGCTTTTTTCCACATGGCTTTATCGGGCAGATGTTCGTCGTCCATCACTTCAAGATAGCCCTGCAACACAGTAAGCGGCGTGCGCAGCTCATGCGATACGTTGGCGACAAAGTCTTTGCGAATTTGCTCCAGCTGCTTTAACTGGGTGATATCGCGCACAATCAGCAGGTACTGCTCTGCGCCATAAGACATAATATTAAATTCAAGCGTCAGTTGATCGTTAACCGGCGAGGCAAGCTCAAGTGGTTGCTCAAATTTGGCATGTTTTAAGTAGTCTAGGAAATCAGGGTGGCGGATCAGGTTGTCCAGCCGCTGGCCCTCATCGGCCGGCCAATGCAGGCCTACCAGAATTTGCGCCAGCTTATTACTCCAGATAATGCTCCAGTCGTCAGTTAACACGACTACGGCTTCAGGCAAGGCTTCGGCGCCGTCACGAAAACGGCGTACTACATTGCGCAGCTCGCGCTTTTTACGTCTGTCGCGCCGTTGCAGATAATAAATACCTTCGAATAAATGGCCCCAGATGCCTTCGCTGATCGGCGGTGATAATTTGCGGTCACGCCACAGCCATTTATCCATTAAAAATAAATGATGGTAATGCCAAAGTAGCAGCGCCACAGTGAAAATAAGCAATGCCAGCAGCAGGCTGTTAGAAATAAGGCCAACCAGAGCAATAAAACAGTAAAAAAGGAAGAGCTTAGTGTATACCTTCCTTTTTGATAACAGTTGGCGCATAGCGTTAGGGTTTAGCCTTTATTTAGCAGAGAAACGGTAGCCAGAGCCCCGTACGGTTTGCACTAATCTATCATGCCCGGCAACAGAAATCGCCTTACGTAAACGGCGGATATGTACATCTACTGTGCGGTCTTCTACATACACGTTGGTGCCCCAGACATGGTCCAGCAGTTGTTCACGGCTGTATACCCGCTCGGGGTGAGTCATAAAGAAATGCAGTAAGCGAAACTCGGTTGGCCCCATATCCAGAGCCTGATCAGAAGCCATTACGCGATGCGACACCGGATCAAGCTTTAAGCCCTGTACTTCTATCACTTCATCCAGGCTGGTAGGCGCTACACGGCGGATCACCGCTTTGATGCGGGCCATCAGCTCTTTGGGTGAAAATGGCTTGGTAACATAGTCATCGGCACCCACTTCCAGGCCGCGAACTTTGTCTTCTTCTTCACCACGGGCAGTGATCATAATGATAGGAATATTACGGGTAAGGTCGTGCTGCTTCATTTTTTTGGCGATCTGAATACCACTGCCACCGGGCAACATCCAGTCTAACAAAACTAAATCCGGGTAGGGTTCAACCAGTGCATTAATGGCAGAGTCAAAATCTTCTGCCGTTGCAGCCTGATAACCGTTTTGTTCCAACACAAAACACAGCATATCGCGGATAGGCGCTTCATCTTCTACAACCAGGATTCTTCTTGACATAGTATTCTACCGAAGTGTTTAGCATGCGCTTATTATGCGCATAAATTATGACAATTTTATGAAACAAAACTAAATAAACATTTATATAACAAATAATATTTATCCAGCCGAATAAAAAAGCCCGCCACGAAGGCGGGCTTAATAGCAACTATCAGCTTAGAAACTGTATTGGATACCTAAAGATAAGCCCGCTGCATTTTCACCACGAACAGTACTTAGTTGAGTGTCGCGGCCACCGGCTGATACACGGAAGCTGGCATTATCGTCATTATTTGTTACGCCATAAGCTATGTACATCAACAGATCTTTGCCGAAGTTACGGTCTGCACCAACAACAAACATGTTAGCACCAGTGTCGTCGGCATCGTTGTCACCGGCTACGTAGTACTGGCTGCGCAGAGTATAAGCGCCCATTTTGTAGCTGGCACCGATACCGTATACGTTGCGGTCACCACCTGGTACATCGCTGGCATTCTGATACATACCGGCTAAACGGAAAGCATCAGTGATGTCATAAAACACACCTACGCGCACTGCACTTGGGTCCAGATCATTTTGGCCTTCAAAAGTTTCGTATGCTACAGCAGCATAGAAGCCTTTAACTTCATAGCTTACCGACATGCTGTAAGATTCCTGCACGTTGTCTACTGTCGCGCCAGTGTTATTGTGTGGCGTGTAGTGTAAGTCAAAGGTGAAGTTGTTCATGCTTGGGCTGCGGTAGTGCACGCCGTTTTTGTAACGCTCGTCAAACACGTTACCGATGTCAGCATTACCGGTACCTGAAGTGCTGGTGCGGGTTAAGTTACGGATATCACCGATACGGTCACCGAACATATCTACTTTGCTGCGTACTGCTTTTAACGGAGTATCAAACTGACCGGCGCGTACCTGGCCGAAATCGCCTTTGATACCAACAAAAGAATCACGCGATGCCCAGTTACCAGAACCTTCATCAAAACGGATATTCTGTTCAATTTGTACAAAGGCTTCTAAACCACCTTCCAGTTTGGTGCTGGCTTTAAAGCCCAGACGGCTGGAGTTACTTGACACGTTAGTGCCATCTTCATCACCGTTATCCAGTGAGTCCAGTGATAAATGGGCGCGGCCATATATGGTAACGTCAGCAGCCATAGCCGGAACAGCTAAAGAAGCCAGAACGGCTGCAGCAACCAGACCAAATTTGATTGTTTTCATTTTACTCTCCGAATAGTCGTTATTATCGATGTGCCTGTGTTTAACTGGGGCACAGTATCGGCAGAGAAAATGTCGGTATGATGTCTGTTTGGTGACAGTTTTATGACGAAAGCAAAATTAACCTTATTGGGCATATCCTCCCTGGTTCGGCATGGCAGAAAAAACAAAGCCCCATTTTAGCGGGGCCTTGTTACACTTAAGCGGTTGTGCTGACATTATTTAAAGGTGTACCGCACACCAACCGCGTAACGCGGGCCATACTGGCGGGCAAACAGGAATTGCTCTTCGTAGCGGCCATAACCTTGCTCGGTTTCATTGTTCAGGTTTATACCTTCAAAAAACACAGTCAGGTTGTCGTTAATAGCGTAATTAACGCTTAAATCCCACTGGCCAAAGGTTTTGGCAAATTGCGGCGGAGCGTCTGACGAGCCCTGCGACTGGCCTACACCAATCAGGTAGCTGTCACGCCAGGCATACGTTACTTTTACCGATAAACCGTGGTTTTCATAAAACGCCTGAAAGTTAGCCGAGTCGCTCAGGCCGTTTAACGGCGCTTGTACTTCAAGGCTGGTTACATCAAACTTGACATCACCATCAACAAAGGTGGCGTTAGCCCCTACACCAAAACCGCTACTGCCAAATAAATGCTGTACTGCCAGTTCAAAGCCATCTACTGATTTTTTCTCACTGTTAAATGGCCGGGTAATACGCCAGGTGATCAGCGGGTCGTCTGCAGTTGGCACTATAGTGGCGTTATTTGCCCCTGTACCGTGGCCATTTACCAGCATTTGCTGATAAATATCGCCAATATCGGGGTTAGCATCGCCACCAGCAATCAGTTGCTGTTGTGCTGTCAGATAGCGTGGGCCCAGATAAATATCGTGCAAGCCGTCAAACTGCATATCGACACTGTCGTTGGCAATAAAGTTTTTAACATCCTTTTTAAAGTAGCCAATAGCTGCATAGCTGCCTTCTGCGTAATAATATTCCACACTCAAATCAAGATTGGTTGACTCAAAAGGTTGCAGGTTGGTATTACCCTCACCGCCGGTGCGCGAGCCAATTTTAGGGCTGCCACTTAAACTACGGCCGCCTGCCAGCAAGCCCAGCGGCGCTCTGGCAATGGTTTTGCCCCAGGAGAAACGTGCAACAACGTCATCGGTCAAATCTACCCTGAAATCAAACATCGGCAGCAACACATCGTGTTTGCCGGTTTGGTCCAAAAAGGTATCTTCGCCGGCTTCGTTTTGCATAATCCATTCAGATGCACTGGACCAGACAACCTGCAATGGTACCGGCTGGCGTACCGTGCTTAACACATCGGTTTCTTCATAACGCACACCAATATTCAGCTGCACCGGAAAACTGGCAACATCAAACTGCCAGTCAGATTGCAGGTAAAGGCTGGTGGTTTTTTCTTCTACGTAGCTTTCGCTGTCAATGCCATCAAAATAAGCATCCGGCACGTATACGTCATCACCCATTACCGCTTCGGTCAGAAACGCCCGCTGGCGGGCCACGGCTTCATCAAAGCTGTAGGTGTAATAATAGGGCGATGCCATATTTAAGCCGCCACCGCTAAACTGATCCAAAAAGCCTGCAGTGCTGTTGCGTACAAACATACTGTCCGGGAAGACGGCAGTAAAACTGGGGTTAAAGCCTGCGCCACCGCGCAATCCGCTCCAGGCAGTATAGCCGCCCATAGTTTGCTTGGTGTAAGCCGCGCCGGTTTTAATGCTGACTAATGGAATTTTAAATACAGAATTATACCAGGTGCCATCCAGCCGCAACTGCTTGATGGCTGATTCGCCCGGCGAATGGGTAAACTGGCTGAAGTTAGAGTCCATCTCTGCCGGCGTTAATTCGTTGGTACCGTTACGCCATAAAATGGAAGCTTGCGGAATATCGCTGGTGCGGTAATCGTACACTTTAGTGGTCAGCTGGTCCGAGCCGATAATAACCTGACCCGAGTTACCGCTGCCTTTATCTGCGCCATTATCTGTTTTGTTATCTGAGTCGTGATAATCCAGGCTCAGGTGAAAATCTTCACTGATGGTCCAGTCCAGATTAAGGCCGACAGAGCGGGCCAGCACCTCTGTACTGCCTTTACTTGCAGTGAAGGAGCCGTCGTTGCCACTGATATCGGCGTATACAGCAGTACCGTTTGCATCCAGCTCGTAGGCCCTGATATTACCGCCAAACTCGTTCCAAATACCCCAGCCTATGGTTTCTACCCCGGTAATAGCCTGAGATGCGGTGTAATCTAAGGTTGCGACAAAATTATTAACCGGGGCAAATTGCAAGGTGATCTGGCCATTGCTGCGCTCACGTTGCACATCATCAATGCCATAGTTCATATCCTTGGGGAAAAACGCCGGCCCCAGCCGGTTACCATCGCCATCTTGCGGCCGTGCGTCAATCACATTAGCTGCATCCAGCGTTGGTAGGGTATTTTGTACCTGCCAGCCCTGAATATTGGCATACTGGCGCTGAAAATCACGCTGCTGATGCGATACCGATATGGCGACACCAAATTTTTCATCCGCAAAGGTATTGCTGTACAGTGCGGCCAGCTCAGGCGTAATGTCATCGCCTTTTTCATTAGATGAGTCATAAATACCTTTGGCAGAAAAACTGTAACGCTGCCCCGGGCTGCTAAGCGGCTTGGCAGTCAGAATATTAACGGTGGCACCTAATCCACCGCTGGGGTTTTCTGCCCGGGCAGTTTTTTGCACCTCCAGTGCGCTAACGCCTTCTGATGCCAGGTTTTCCAGGCTGTAAGAACGGGTATAGCCGGTGCCCGGCATCTGGCGGCCATTTAAGGTGACTAAGTTAAACTCCGGCCCAAAGCCACGTACAGTGATCTGGCTGCCTTCACCATTGGCGCGGCTTACCGTTACGCCGGTAATCCGCTGCAATGACTCAGCCAGGTTGGTGTCAGGAAATTTCCCCATTTCCTCGGCTGATATCGCATCTACCACACCATTGGCCTCACGTTTTACGTCCATAGAGCGGATTAAACTGCCGCGGATACCACTGATTTGTATCACTTCAATTTCTGGCTCGGCAGTGTTGTTAGCTACATCTTGCGCCTGCAAGGGCGCGCTGCCTGTGGCAATGACAAGTGAAATGGCCATAGCCAGACGGCTTTTTGCAAAAATATTGTTATTCATAACGGCCCTACTGATTTTAATTTGTTATTAATGGCCGGGCCTGTTACCCGGCGCTTCGTTTTTTGTCAGCGTTACGGCTGCTTAATGATAACGTTATCCAGGCGATACACCGCGCCTTCGCCCTGCCCCCAGGCCGGGAATACCATCAGCACATCAATAGCAGAAACATCGAAACCAGTGGCGGCTATATCTGCCAGATTAAAGGTATAGGTTTGCCATTGTCCGGTTACGGGCGCAGCCTGTTCCACGCTGTCAGCCAGATTCAGTTCTACCGCGCCATCGCCGCTGCCATTAGCTTCAAGTTTAAACAGCCAGGCAGCTGCGGCATTCGCCGGGGCGCTTACCACTTTCATTTCAAACTGCACCACACCGCCGTTCGTTAATAAACTGGCATCAAACACCTCACCGCTGCCCCCATTCTCTGTGCGGTTGCTAAAACCCATTACTGTTGGCGTGGCACCAATACTAAACTGCGCTACCGTGCCGTGCTCTGCATCATCCATTACTTCTGTTGGTACTGAACCACCACAACAGTCCCATAACGGCCAGTCTGGGTTGGCTTCATCGGCAAATAACACCAGCTCAGGATAATCCAGAGTAATTTCAACGTTGTCCAGCCGGTACACCGCGCCTTCGCCCTGCCCCCAGGCCGGGAATATCATCACTACATCAATGGCGGCAACATCTAACCCGGCATCGGCCAGCATCTGCAGCGGAAAAGTATAGGTTTGCCATTGTCCGGTTACCGGTGCAGCCGCTTCGGTACTTGCTGTAAGCTCAAGCTCTACCGCCGTGCTGGCACCAACACTTTCTACTTTAAATATCCACGGTGCGCTGCCCGGCGCCGAGGTAACCTGCATATCAAAGCGGATATAGCCAATTTCTGTAATACCGGAAGCATCAAATGGTGAGGCAACACCAGGTGGAGAAAGAAATTCTGCCCGGCTGGTAAAACCATTTACTGTAGGCGCAGCACCAACGCTGAACTCATATACATCACCGCGCTGTGCATCTGTCACCAGTGCCGGCGTTGTGCCGCCGCAGCAGTCCCAGGCAGCCCAGTTCGGGTTAGGTGTACCGTCAAAAATAGTCAGGCTTTGCACAACGCCTGAAGATGCAGTTGGGATGGGAGCCAAACCGGTAACCAGCGCATCTTCCGGGTTGTCATAACCACCACGCACTGTGTCACAGCCTTTGCCTGTTACAGGGTTGGTTGAACATTCATAAACACGGATATAATCAACCTGAAAACGCTGGCCATCAGCAAAAGCACTGGCATCAATACCCCGGTTATTAACGTTCTCCGGCCAGTTACCGCCTACGGCCAAATTGAGGATCAGGTAGAATTTCTGGTCAAAAGGTGCGGCATCCCAGTGCGTTTCAAGCTCGCCGGTAGCAATGTTAAAATACTCGGCAAACCAGCCACGATGCGCCAGCCCGACAGCTTCGCCGTTGGCGTTATAACGCACTTTTGACTGGCGTTGGGTAGCATACAGATAGCCATCAACATACCAGCGGATTTCACCTTCCTGCCATTCAATGGCGTAGGTATGAAAATCGTCTGCCGGATTAACACCATTGGGTAACTGATACGATTTACCTGAGTACACGTTATTCGGCCACTCACGGCCATAATGCAAGGTGCCGTGCACATTAGCTTCTGCTACGCCATCTTCACCTACTACTTTCAGGTTTACCGCTTCGAGAATGTCAATTTCGCCTGATTTGGGCCAGCCGCCGTAGACACTATCGGTGGGCATCATCCAAAACGCCGGCCAACTGCCCTGACCAAACGGCAGCTGAGCACGGATTTCAATACGGCCATATTTAAAATCAGCTTTATTGCGGGTAACCAACCGGGCTGAGGTATAAGGTTGCTCGGCGCCTTCTTCTGCCGGTAACGCCACAATATTTAGCATGCCATTGGCAACATAGGCGTTGTCGCTGCTGTCGGTATAACATTGTTTTTCGTTGTTGCCGCCACCAGTACAGTTCACTTCGTGCGTCCACTTAGTGCTATCTATACTGCTGCTATCAAATTCGTCACTCCAGACCAGCTGCCAGTCGGTTACCGGTTGTGTTACGTCAACATTATCAAAGTCTGAGCGCGTTTCGGCACCACCGCCACACCCCGATAAAGTTGACATAAGCAAGCCCACGCCAACTAGCGCAGCCAAATGTGCTGATTTTTTCATGCTATCCTTCCCCGTGTTATCAGTTTTTAATGATGGTTTTTGATTAAGTATTTTTCACCACCAATGTAAGCGCTTTCATAAGTTAAGACACAATGCCTGAAACGTCAATGTGACCCAGCGCATTTTTTGTACAAAAAAACAAAGCGCGTTAGAAAGTGGAAGTAGAGTTATTTAAAAACAACAGGTTATCTTGAGTTAAACCATAAAAAGAAAACGCCAGCACAATGGCTGGCGTTTTTAGTGGCAAACAGAACCAGATTAAGATCAGAATCGGTGTTTGATACCCACAGCCAGATAATTACGATCCGGTTCCGGCGTCTCCAAATTAAAGCTGCTGTACCAGGCAAATAAGGTGGTGTTTTTACCGGCTTTATAATCCAGCCCGACACTAAAGGCGTTGTCGTCTTCCAGCGTCTGGTATTGGGCTTTCAATTCCGTTTTACCCAATGGGTAAGCTGCGCTTACCAGCCAGCCATCCTGCTTTAGGCCGGTTTCAATGTCTTCCTGGCGCTGTACTATGGCGCCCAGTTTAATACCGGCTATTTTGGTCTGGGTGTTTAATCGCATAGCATCGTAGCCATTTACTTCAGCATCCAGCGCCACGGAGACATAAAAATTAATAGTTTTAAGATCTTCATCACCGTAGAATACCGCCGCAGAATAAGCATCTTCTGCGTCGGCTGAATCCTCCAGAATGTAGGTCAGCTGAGCGCCAAAACCATTGATAACAGGCGTGAAGTAACTGATAGAATTATTAGCGCGTACCTCAGCCTCCCACAAGGCGCCTAAGTCACCTTCAAAATCGTTAAACTGATCAATTTTAGCCTGCGACATTTTCAGGGGAGTATCATGCCGCCCCAAGCGTACCTCACCAAAACCACCCGCCAGGCCAATATATTGGTTACGGGCCGTAACATTGCTACTGCTGCTGTCAGACACATTAACGCCCCACTCCAGTTGGTATACCAGCGTAAGGCCGTCATCCAGTGCATAGTCACCTTTTAAACCAAAGCGTGAATTGTTGCTTTTCAGCTCAGAAAAACGCCCTTCCCCTTCATCAACAGATTGTGCCGATACATTAATCAGGCCGTAAATGGTAATAGGTTCTGCATGCACTGTTACCGTTGCTGACATGATCGTTGCCACTGCTATCGCTGTTTTTTTCATAGTGTGTCCTGTGCCTGTTTATTGTTTTTATTACGCTGCTAAACGCTATAAACATATTAAGACAACAAACTCAAAAGCGACACTTTTATGAAAATTTAATGACAAATTTATGACTACAATCACAAGCGAACCGGTAGCAGAATAACAACTTGCAGATAGCAAAAAAGGGGCAAAGCCCCTTTTGTATTACTGATGATAACAGCTACAGCTAATCGCGTTTTTTCTCCACGATTTGTTGTAGCTCATCGTCGTTCAGATGCGCAACATTGCGGCCTTTGCTGAGGAAAATAGCATGCTGGCAAATATTACGGCTATGATCGCCAACCCGCTCCAATGCTTTAGCCACGTTGGAAATCTGCAAACTAACACTGATTTGTTGTGAATCGTGCATCATGGCACTGAGACTTTGCTGCATAATACGGCTGTAGTCGTCATCAATCGCTTTGTCTTCACGCAGCACATTTAGCGCTTTATCAGCATCAATTTGCTGAAACGCCAGCAAAGCATGCTGCAACATCAATTGCACTTTTTCACTCATGCCATTGAGCTCGGCCAGCTGCTCTGCACTTGGCCTGCTTCCCTGCTCATCTTTAAGCAGGGTTTTGGCAATACGCTTGGCCTGATCGCCAATACGCTCAACATCGTTAATACTTTTGAGTACCGACAATACCAGGCGCAAATCTGTCGCAGCTGGCTGGCGGCGCGCCAGGATATCCAGACAATGCTCATCGATATCCACTTCAAAGCTGTTTACCTGACGGTCGCCTTTTTTTACCTGTTTTGCCAGTACAATATCCGCGGTGGTAAAAGCAGTCATGCTGTCACGCAATTGCTGTTGTACCAACCCGCCCATATCTACCAGGCGGTCTACTGCCTGTTGCAGTTCTTCATCATAGGCCTGTGAGTAATGGCCACCGATCTTGTTATTTGGCATAACGCCAGTCTCCTGTCAGAAATAGCAATAAAGGGTTAACAAGCCAGATTAACCATAACGGCCGGTAATATAGTCTTCCGTACGCTTATTTTGCGGGTTGGTAAACAACTCATTTGTTGGCCCCATCTCAATTAGCTCACCAAGATGGAAAAACGCCGTTTTATCCGACACCCGCGCCGCCTGCTGCATATTGTGCGTTACCATTACGATGGTGAAGTTTTGTTTTAACTCGTCAATCAGCTCTTCAATAATAGAGGTTGCTATAGGATCAAGCGCTGAACAGGGTTCATCCATCAGTATTACTTCCGGGCTAACCGCTATGGTACGGGCAATACATAAGCGCTGCTGTTGGCCGCCAGACAAACCTGTACCGGGCTGATCCAGACGATCCTTTACTTCGTTCCATAAACCGGCGCGGCGCAGGCTGGATTCAACAATATCATCCAGATCGGCTTTACGCTCTGCCAGGCCGTGTAATCTCGGGCCATAAGCAATGTTTTCATAAATTGATTTAGGGAACGGGTTTGGTTTTTGAAACACCATACCTACCTGCGCCCGCAGCTGCACTACGTCCAGTGCCGGGTCGTGAATATTCAGGCCAGCCATTTCAATTAAACCGGTTACCCGACAATGTTCTATGGTGTCGTTCATACGGTTAAAACAGCGCAAAAAGGTGGATTTACCACAGCCAGACGGGCCGATAAAGGCAACAACTTCGTTCTGGGCAATGTCCATACTAATACCTTTTACAGCCTCAGCCTGACCATAAAACACCTTAACGTCACGCGCGATGATTTTAAGGTTAGTTGCATTGTCCTGCGCTACATTGCTCATAGTAAGTTCCGCTGCTGTTAAATCAGGTTTTGTGAGTAAAGCGTTGTTATTCATCATATTCATAGCTATTACCAGCGTTTTTCGTATTTTTTACGCAGCCAGATCGCCAGTGCGTTTAATGAAATCATCAGCGCCAGCAATACAATAATGGCGGCTGAGGTTCTTGCTTCAAAGAAGTTACGTAATTCATTACCCTGCCACAGGAAAATCTGTACCGGCAAAGCAGTAGACTGATCAAACGGCGAGCCTGGCACTGCGGCAACAAAGGACTTCATCCCTATCAGCAACAACGGTGCAGCCTCACCCAATGCCTGTGCTACCCCCAGGATAGCGCCGGTTAAAATGCCCGGTATCGCCAGCGGCAACACATGGTGAAAAATAGCCTGCATTTTTGACGCCCCCAGCCCCAGGGCAGCCTGGCGTATTGATGGCGGTATCGCTTTTAATGTAGAGCGGGTGGCAATAATTACCGTAGGCAAGGTCATTAATGACAATACCAGGCCGCCAACAATAGGTGCTGACATCGGCAGATTAAACCAGCCAATAAACACCGACGCGCCAAGCAAACCAAATACGATAGAAGGCACTGCCGCCAGGTTGTTGATATTCACTTCAACAAAATCGGTGAAGCGGTTTCGCGGTGCAAACTCTTCCAGGTAAATTGCTGCAGCAACCCCCATCGGCACCGCCAGGATAATAACCACCAACATCATATACAACGAGCCCATAAAGGCACCGGCTAAACCCGCCGACGCCAGTGAGCTACGTGAATCTGCATTCATAAACAGAGCAAAACTAAAGCGGTTTTGTATCAGGCCTTGCTCTGACAATTGCTGCACCCACTGCCGCATTTTCGGGCTTAATTGCTGCATAGCATCCGGTAAACTGCGGTCAATATTACCTTTTAACCAAACATCAATGTTGGCGTCGGTCAGTAAGTGTAAAGTGCGGGTCTGGCCAATAATACTGGTGTCCTGCACCACCATATCACGCAGCGCAAAACGCTCACCAGACGTCACTATACGTTGCAGATCGCGCCGGTGTTGTGTGGCATCAGGCAACACCTTTTCCAGGCTGTCGGTGATTAGACGGTTGAAATTGATAAAGCCCACTTCAGTTTGCCATTCAATATCGCGCTGGCGAAAGTCGTTATCGCTTTCGTTTGCAGCTTGCACCGGTTTTTCGCTGATCTTAACCACTTGCGGGTCAAAATAAACATCCAGCGTAATGGTCGATTGCCAGAATGCCGGCAAACCTTTAGAGAAAATATTAACAAACAAAATCAACACCAAAGCCAGACTGGCAAGCACAGCAGCCAGGCCAAAGCCTTTAAATACGCGCTCTTTACGATGCCGCCGGCCAAGTGACGCTGTCACTTTTTGTTGTACTGTGCCAGCTGTTATTACCGGCTTGATAAGAGGTTCTGCTACTTTCATACTCAGTTACTCGTATTGTTCACGGTATTTACGGACGATAACCAGAGCCATCACATTGAGCAGCAGCGTGATAACAAACAAGGTTAAACCCAGGGCAAAAGCCACCAATGACTGCGGGCTGGCAAAATCGTTGTCGCCGGTTAACTGGTTAACTATGGTTACCGTAACTGTCGACACCGCTTCAAACGGGTTGGCAGTCAGCGCCGGGCTATTACCGGCCGCTAATACCACTATCATGGTTTCACCGATAGCGCGGCTGGCGGCCAGCAAAACGGCCCCGACAATGCCTGGCAATGCCGCAGGCAACACGACTTTAATAATAGTTTCCGATTTAGTCGCACCCAGCCCCAGCGAGCCATCACGCATGGTTTTTGGCACCTGAGTAATAATGTCGTCTGTCAGTGATGAGATAAACGGAATAATCATAATGCCCATGACTACGCCCGCCGTCAGAGCCGAGGTAGCGCGGATTGTCAGCCCCAGCATAGCGCCAAAATCGGTTAGAAAGGGCCCTACCGTAACCAGTGCGAAAAAGCCGTACACTATGGTTGGAATACCGGCCAGCACTTCAATAACAGGCTTGGCAGTGGCGCGAAATTTCGCCGGTGCATACTCAGATAAATAAATTGCTACCATCAAACCAAGCGGTATGGCAACCACCAGCGCAATCAACGCTACCAGCATAGTACCCGATAACAATGGCAACAGACCGAAGCTGCCCTGGCTGCCGGTAAGCGAGCCTTCGCCCACCCCGGTAGTAGAAAAACGCGGGTTCCAGGTAGTGCCAAAGAAGAAGTCTGACGGTTTAATAAAACTGAAAAACTTCATCGTTTCGCCCACCATAGACAGCACTATACCGACAGTAGTCAGCACGGCGACGGTAGAGCACAGCACCAGTAATACTTTTACTACCCGCTCTACCTGATGGCGGGCACGCAGTTGTGGTTGAATTTTGTAGAAGCTGATCACCAAACCTGCCGACGCCAATGTTGCCATTAGCGCGGTAAGCAGCATGGTACTGCTATGTTGCAGCTGCTTCATATATTCAGCGGCAACCAATTCCCAATCGGCCGCGTCGGCAACGATACCGAAATTGGCAGCCAGGTTACTGATCCGACGCATAACAATGCGTATTTCATTGCCGTCCAGGGTGGCGAATTCAGCAGGTAAGCTGGCTTGCACCATGGTGTTTATGACCCCCGGAGCAAACCAGGCCCATATTAACAATACAAAAAAGGCCGGTAGTACAGCCCACAGCCCAACCATCATGCCGTAGTGTTGTGGCCTTGAGTGCATGCGCACACCGGGGTTTATCGTCGCGACCTTGCGACTGCGCACCATACCAACCTGATAGGCAATTGCCATCAGTGCCAGTAAAAGTACGATCAACGAAATATTACTCATGGTTGCTCCAATTAAGCGTCTGATTGAGCATGACGAACCAGTGGCACAAGTGTAATTGCAAATAATTGCAGTTTTATGACAATAAGAAAAAGAGCTGGCAAGCCAGCTCTTTTTAACTACACCACAGTAATATTACAGGGTTTTCTTCGCGCGGATGTTTTTCAGGATCTCAGCACGCTCGGCGTCAGCCAGCGGGATAAGGCCAGCGGCTTCTAACGGGCTGCCAAAGCCTGAAGCGGCTTCAGACACAAAGTATTCAGCAAACTGCTGTAAGCCTGGTACTACACCAATGTGCTCGCCTTTAACATAGAAAAACAGCGGGCGTGATACCGGGTATTCACCGGCAATGATAGTGTCCAGTGTAGGCACAATACCTGACACTGTTGCTACTTTGATGCGGTCACGGTTGGCTTCGTAGAAGCTTAAACCAAACACGCCAACAGCATCTTTTTGTGCTTGCAGACGCGCCAGAGTTTCAGTGTAGTCACCGGCAATTTCTACTACGCTACCGTCGGTACGCATCGCCAGACAGAACTTGTTGGCATCGTCTTTTGATAACGCTTTAACTTCAGCAAACGTTTGGCAACCTGGTACTACAACCTTTTCTTCGTAAACTTCGCGAGTACCGTGGTTAGAACCAGGAATAGCTAATAAAATAGCCTGATCTGGTAAAGACTTGTCAATTTGTGACCAGCGGGTATAAGGGTTTGCAACCATTTTACCGTTCTGTGGTACCTGAGCAGCCTGCGCTAAAAATACGTGCTTAGGTTCCAGTTTAAAGGTGCCGGCATCAATGCGCGAAGCAAACACAATACCGTCGTAACCAATTTTCACTTCAACGATCTGATTTACACCGTTCGCTTTACAGGCTTCAACTTCTGCAGGGCGAATAGCGCGTGATGAGTTAGCGATATCAATAGTGCTGGTACCAACGCCCTGACAGAACTGGCGTAAACCACCTGAAGAACCGCCAGAACCTACTACCGGCGTTTTAAACTGAGCAAAATTGTTACCGAACTCTTCAGCAGCAACAGAAGAAAAAGGTAATACGGTTGACGAACCTGCCACCTGGATAGTGTCACGGCCGCTTGTTTGCGCAACAGTGCTGAAGCTCAGTGCTACTGCACTGGCCAGAACCAGTTTGGTTAAGTTATTCAATGTCATGATGATGTCCTCGTTAAGTATAAGTATTGGATTACTTTGACGAGGTGCAGTGTGCTTGATGATTATTGCAGCAATATGACAAACAATATTTTTTGCATTGTTTATCTATTGCCCGTATTAAAGTGATTGTTGCGTAATAATTCGCTGCAGCATTTTCTGGCGCTGCTCTGGCACCAGCGGAATTAAACCGGCGTCTTGCAGCGGGCTGTCTTCGCCAGACACCGTATCGCTTGCCAGGTAACGGCTAAACTCAAGCAGGCCCGGAGTTAAGCCAACATGTGCCAGCTTGACATAAAAATACAGCGGCCGGGTTAGTGGATACTCACCGGCTAAAATGCTTTCCATAGCGGGCAGCACACCGGAAATAGCCGCCACTTTAATACGATCGCGGTTAGCCTGATAAAAGCTGACACCAAATACCCCGACTGCGTCATGCTGAGCATCTAGCCGGGCCAGAGTTTCAGTATAATCTCCGGCAATTTCAATCACTCTGCCATCTTTGCGTATTGCACTGCAAAAATTAAGCTGAGCCTGAGATTCAAGTTGCTGTACAGCCGGCATTGCCAGGCAACCCGGTAATATAATATCTTCTTCGTAAATTTCGCGCGTACCATGATTTGTGCCGGGAATAGCCAGTACAATTTGTTGCTCAGGCAGGCTAGTGTCGATATCAGACCAACGCTTATAAGGGTTAGCAACCATCCCCTGTGCCGACGGCACCTGAGCAGCCTGTGCCAGAAAAATTTGCCTGGGGGTCAGATTAAAGGCTGCCGCGTCGATGCGTGAGGCAAACACAATAGCGTCGTAGCCCAGCGTAACTTCAAGAATTTGCTCTACACCATTGGCTTTACAGGCTGCCAGCTCGGCCGGGCGCATGGGTCTGGATGTATTGGCAATATCAATAGTGTGGCTGCCCACCCCCTGACAAAACTGCCGTAAGCCACCTGCTGACCCACCCGAGCCTACAACCGGCACCCGAAACTGAGCAAAACTGTAACCAAACTCTTCTGCAGCGATAGAAACAAAAGGCAACATAGTGGAAGAGCCAGCAATTTGAATAGTGTCACGAAAGCGGGTTTGTGCCTTAACCTGAGCACTGATTATTGCTGTAACCAACACGGTTGCCAGCAACAAACGACAACACAACATAACACAACATCCTTTATTAAGCAGATTGCCAGTATAACCGGCAATTTAGTATTTGCAGTTACTATTGCTGCACGGCACAACGATTACGGCCCTGATGTTTGGCCTGATACAACGCCTGATCAGCCCTTAAGAGCAGCTTATCCAGATCGTCACGCTCCGGCAGGTACATGGCAATACCAATGCTGCAACTAAGCGGCAGTACTGTACTGTCGGTAAGCGTAAAGTTATGTTGTGAGACTGTCATGCGGATCCGCTCGGCTGACAAAATAGCGGTTTGCAAATCAATTTCCGGCAGTACCAGAATAAACTCTTCACCACCGTAGCGCCCGAGCAAATCGGTATCGCGGATACTCTGTTGGCATAGCACGGCAAAATCGCGCAACACTTTATCGCCGGCTGCATGGCCATATTGGTCATTAATTTGTTTAAAGTGGTCGATGTCCAGCATGAGCACAGCCAGATCTTTCTGGTAGCGTTTAGCCCGGCGCAGTTCGCTCAGGGCCTGCTGCATAACTGCACGCCGGTTTAATAATCCGGTAAGCAGATCTGTACTTGCCAGTTGCAACAGCTCTTTATTACGCTCAATCAGTTGCTGTTCGGTTTGCGCATGGCGGGCTATTTCGGCCCGCAAGGCAGCAGCCGTGCGACGAAATCTGAGAGTAACAAAACTGAGTAATGCGATAACCAGCAACAACAATAACAACATAAAAATCTGCTTGTAATCAACGGGCCCTGATGCTACAGCACGGGGTACTGTATCGGCACTCGCACACATACTTACTAAGGCAGCCATTAGTAGCAGTACGTTAAGCCACAATAGTTGCCGCGGTTGACTACGTCTAGCTGTCAGCACAACAAGCTCCCAGCCGTTCCCGGGCGTTATAAGTCGCTTATTCAGTATAGGCCAGCTTATTAAGCCGTAAAGCGGCAGTTTTAGTTAAAAAAAAGCCCGGTTTTTCAACCGGGCCCCTTTAATTACCACACCATCAGTTTGCTGTTACTTCAAGCAGCGTTGTTGCCTGTTCAAGGCCATCAGCACCTTTGAACGATACCACACCCAGATATGGGAATGGGCTGGCTGTCAGGTTAGACGTTTGTAACGTAACCTGGTTAGCACGGCCTTCAATCGCTCTGGTGCTGGCAGCTACTCTGGTATTGCCTGCGTCGGTACCCACTATCCATAATGGCATAGTGTAGTTAACCGTAGCCTGACCTAACAGATCGTAAGCATGCACAAATACCAGATAGAAGTTACCGGCAGCGCCATTAGCCGCAGGTGCAGGATCCAACAACGTCACCTGCTCATTGCCGCCACTGCTGGCTGAAGAACCTACCGCAGTACAAGACGACGCAATACAACGGTATACGTACATATCTAAATCAGCACCTGGCACACTGGCCAAGGCTTCATACAGACTAAAACGTAATACTCTGGTACCAGCTGGTACTTCAAAAGTATGTAAGCCTAAGCCTGGCTCATTGAAACTGAAATTACTATCAGGATCCTGCGGAATGGTGCGGCTGGAACCTGCTGGTGCATTCAGGCCAACAATACTGGCGCTGGTGTTGCCGGTGTAATTCATGGTCACCGGGAAATTGATCCGGCCAGCTTTAGCGACTACTGACGCAGTAATATTTGCTGGTGCCTCAATCAGTTTTGGTGGAACCACTCTGACCGCGATCGGGCTGCGTACGCTGTGCACACCGTCAGACCAGGTAATAGCACCAAATGCCCATTGCCCGATAACAGCGCTTTGGTTTGGTTTAAAGGTTAAGCCATACGCAGCTTTACCATTTGCAGGCACTGACATGTTATTGCCACCCACTACAGTCACATCAACACCGGCAGGTGCTTCAATTGTTGCAGTGTAAACCGAGGCTGAACCACTTACATCGGTTACTTCGCGGTATAAAGTTTCTGTACCAGACAGCTCACCAATAGCCAGCGATGGCAGGTTCAGCTGACTTGGGTCAGTATCATAATTCGCTGCTTCAAACGCATCACAGGAGAAACCACTCGCACTCAGAACAAAAGACCGGTTACCCACACCACACAGGAAGGCAAAGTACTCCAGGTTACTGATGTCGTACGTTAAACCTGGGTTGGTTGCTTTGTTTGGTACCGCATGGCCAGCACCAAAATCAAACGGATCGGCAGGTGTTACACCATTTTGTTTGGTTAAATTCTGCCGTGCTGTAGTCATCAGCGCAGATTTAATCATTGCTGGTGTCCAGCTTGGGTTAGTTTCTTTTATCAGCGCAGCCATACCAGCAATATGCGGGCTTGACATAGAGGTGCCCTGCAAATAGGTAAAACTGTTGCCATGTGCAGCTAACATAGGCTGCGATGACGCGCCAGCCAGAATTTTAACACCCGGTGCAGTAATATCAGGTTTGATAACATCAGACGTTGCTAAGTTAGGCCCACGTGACGAAAAGTCTGCCACCAGGTTGCCTATTTCGGGCACGTCGGTAACAAACACTGACGGACTCATGGTAACAGTGACGGTGCCACCAGCGGTTACCTCAGTATTAAAAGCGTTGCCAGCACTGAGCGTAGTCATAACTGCAGGGATATTTACACTGCCTGTGCCCCCCATCACAATAGGAGAACCCGCAACGTTATTATATACGATAACACCAGCAGCACCGGCAGCCTGAGCGTTACCCAGCTTAATGGTAAAGTCACAGCTACCGCGTTGGATCAATGCAAATTTGCCTGCGATATTTGCTGCATTAGTCAGTGCCGTACAGCCGTCCAGTGGAGCCGCTACCGCTACATCTGCGGTAACAGCGCCGGTTTCTTTTAATGGCCTGGAAGTACCGCCTTCAACGGCAATATAAGTACCTTGCAACGGGCCTGCCAATACCTCAATACCGTTGGCAATACTGGTACCAGTATAAGTAGATGCCGCAACCGTGGTTACCCACGGAGCCGGAGTACCAATAGTACCTGCACCCGGGCCATCGTTACCGGCCGACACTGCAACAAATACACCAGCCTGAGTAGCGCGCAACTTGGCTGCCACCGCTAAGGTGGTTAAATCGGTTAAACTGCCACCAATAGAATAGTTAATAACGTCAACGCCATCAGCTACGGCCTGATCAATAGCGGCCATGGTATCGCCATAGAAACAGCCGCGCTCCCTCACACCAGTTGGGCTAACATAGGTACTGTTCCAGCAGGCTTTATACATAGCAATACGTGCGCGTGGTGCGATACCCGATACTGTGGCAACAGGCGTATTATTAAATACTGCCGTTACACCTTCGTTACCACCGGCGGTTGATGCAACGTGAGTACCATGGTTATCGGCATCACGTGGTGATACAAACTCACCCGGTTGTAACTGATACACGCTTTCAAAAGAGTTTTTATAGTAGCGGGCGCCAATCAGCTTATTGCTACAGCTAAAATTAGCATCTTCACCTACATCACATGTGCCTGCCCAGCCTGCCAGCGGCCCGTATGAGCCATCATCAGCAAAACTCGGGTGCTCTGGCCAAATACCGCTATCAACAATACCAATAACAATATCTTCGCCTTTCACACCTAGCGTGTGTAAACCTTCTGGTGAGCCTGTCAGTTCCAGAAACGCCGGAGTATTTGAAGTGGTCAGTTGCTGAGCTTCATCAAGCCATACGCCAATAACATTTGGCAAACTGCGCATTGCTTCAGCCTGCGCCGCCGTCATTTTGGCAGAGAAACCATTAAAGGTATGGGTGTAAGAATAAATAACCTCAACAGCACCAGTTTGTGCTGCCAGTTGCTGGTGAAAGGCTTTTAAGCTGTCGGTATAACTTTGCATACGGGCCGAACCGGCATTATAGCGGTTCAGTGCCCGAGTTACTGATTGCCTGGCCGGTAGCAGTTCGCCAAGCTCTTCTGCTCTTTCTACGCCACTTTTACCCTTAACCTGAACAATATAAGGTGCTGCTTCTATGTCATCACCAGCCAGCTGACGCAGCTGGCTTGGATCAATGGTCACTTCATATTGGTTTGCCAGTGCATTGGCGTGGACCGCGCCAACCGCTACCGCAACTGCTAATGCAGTTCTGGACATAATTCTGTTAAATCGCATGTAATATCTCCGTTTATTTTTATTACCCATCAGAGCAGTGAACACAAACAGCAAGGTTTTGTTAAACCAGTGCTGTACAGTTATCACGGCAACTGACGATATTTATTCGAGCTCTATTTTTTAACCTGGATTCTTTCAACCTGGTTTGCTTTACCTCTGCCAACAACACTGCTTAACGCAAAAGCAGCCTGGCAGACATGTATAAAAAGCAGACACTTAAATATGGGTTACAAACACAAGCATGGTAGCCATGCTGCCTCTTGTAGCAGAGACAACATGTGTGAACAAGCTACCATAGTTGTTAACCACAAATAATTTCACTGATAAAAAAGCTGACACTTAACCTTGGCGGCGGCGCAGTAACAAACCACCAACAGCACCCAATATCAAAAACAACGTTGCTGGTTCAGACACTAAAGTAACGTTACTTAAGTAGAAAGAACCGGCATCAAGGAATTGACCATCAGTGCTGAAAATATCCATGAAACCTTCACCAAAAGCGCTGTCCCAGAAGCCCTGGAAAGCAAAAGAGTTGGAGATATCATTTACGTCGAAGTTTAAGAAGGTAAAACCCGCAGCCAGATTTAACGGGTTATATTCTGCCAGAAACAGGAAGCTCTCACCGATGGTAAAACCGAACAGCTCAAATGTTTCCCACTGAAGTACATTACCGAACTCGTCAATGTTATCCAGATCAACAGATAACACACCAAAGCTGGTGCCATCTTCAAACAGGAATTCTTGTGTCATGATAGGTGCGGCCTGCACGGTCTGCGGCACGGCAAGACTGCTCAGTACCAAAGCTGATAGAGCAAACAATATAGACTTCAACATGGATATACCTCTGAATTTTGTTATTGGTTGTAGTAAATGCAATAGCTTGCAACAGTACAATGCATAAACCAATCCAACTAATAAAAACCAATTAAATCAAAATCTTGATTAAATTAAATTCAAAGATACATTTGTAACTTTATGTTACTGGCAAAAAAACAGACACAAAAAAAGCGAACCTCAGTTCGCTTTTTTTTGCGGTTAGCTCATTTCACGCTATTAAGACCAGTTCAGTACCACTTTACCGGATTGGCCAGAGCACATAATGTCGAAGCCTTCCTGGAAACGCTCCATCGGCAACTCGTGTGTTACCATTGGCGTTAAATCCAGCCCGGATTGAATTAAGCTGGCCATCTTATACCAGGTTTCAAACATCTCCCGGCCGTAAATGCCTTTAATCACCAGGCCTTTAAAAATAACTTTGTTCCAGTCCACTGCCATATCAGAAGGCGGAATACCCAGCATGGCAATTTTGCCGCCGTGGTTCATCGTATCCAGCATGGCGCGAAACGCTGCCGGCACGCCGGACATTTCCAGACCAACGTCGAAGCCTTCGGTCATGCCCAGCTCTTTCATCACGTCTTTTAAATTCTGCTTGCTGACATCTACCGCCCGCGTTGCGCCCATTTTCAGTGCCAGCTCCAGCCGGTATGGGTTTACATCGGTAATCACCACATGACGGGCACCCACGTGGCGCGCCACTGCGGCAGCCATAATACCGATAGGGCCGGCACCGGTGATCAGCACATCTTCACCGACTAAATCGAATGACAAGGCGGTATGCACAGCATTACCGAACGGGTCGAAAATAGCGGCGATATTATCCGGAATATTATCTGCCAGTTTAAAGGCGTTATAAGCCGGTATCACCAGATACTCGGCAAAAGAGCCGGCACGGTTTACACCAACACCAATAGTGTTGCGGCACAAATGCACCCTACCGGCGCGGCAGTTACGGCAATAGCCGCAGGTGATATGGCCTTCGCCGGAGACGCGGTCGCCAATGTTGAAGCCGCGCACCTCTGAACCCATACCTTCAATCACACCTACATACTCATGGCCTACCACCATGCCGTGCGGAATGGTGTTTTGCGCCCACTCATCCCACTTATAAATATGTACATCGGTACCACAAATCGCGGTTTTTTTAATGCGGATTAACACATCATTCGGGCCCACCTGTGGCTTGTCAACTTCGGTTTGCCAGATGCCCGGTTCTGCTTTTAACTTTGCTAATGCTTTCATTTTCACGCCCCGCCCTTATGCGATCACGCCCATGTCTTTACCTATACGGATAAAGGCTGAAATTGCCTTATCCAGTTGCTCTGTTGTATGTGCTGCTGAAATTTGTGTGCGAATTCGTGCCTGGCCTTTTGGCACCACCGGGAAAGAGAAACCCACCACGTAAATGCCTTCGGCCAGCATACGTTTAGCCATTTCTGCCGCTACCTTGGCATCGCCCAACATTACCGGAATAATAGCATGGTCTTTACCGGCCAGCGTAAAGCCGGCAGCAGACATTTTTTCGCGAAAGTAGTTGGCGTTATCCCAAAGCTTAGCCCGCAGCGCATCGCCCTGTGCCAGCATGTCCAGCACTTTAATAGAGGCAGTAACAAGAGACGGCGCCAGCGAATTAGAGAACAAATACGGCCGTGAACGCTGACGCAGCCATTCAATCACCTCTTTCTTACCGGAGGTATAGCCACCGGACGCACCGCCGAGGGCCTTACCCAAGGTGCCGGTAATAATATCGACGCGGTTCATCACATCACAGTATTCATGGGTGCCACGGCCATTTTTGCCAACAAAACCCACCGCATGGCTGTCATCTACCATGACCATGGCGCCGTATTTGTCGGCCAGATCGCAAACTGATTTCAGATCAGCGATTACGCCATCCATTGAGAACACACCGTCGGTGGCAATCAGCTTAAAGCGCGCACCATCAGCATCGGCTTGTTTTAACTGCGCTTCGAGTTCCTGTATATTGTTATTGGCATAGCGATAACGTTTGGCTTTGCACAGGCGCACACCGTCAATAATAGAAGCATGGTTTAACGCATCAGATATTACCGCATCTTCAGCGCCTAAAATGGTTTCAAACAAGCCGCCGTTAGCATCAAAGCAGGATGAATACAAAATGGTGTCTTCGGTGCCTAAAAACGCACTGATATGTTGCTCCAGCGTTTTATGAATATCCTGGGTGCCGCAGATAAAGCGCACAGACGCTACACCAAAGCCATGGCTGGCTAAACCCTGTTGCGCAGCAGCAATTAAATCCGGGTGATTGGCCAGGCCTAAATAGTTGTTAGCGCAAAAATTCAGTACCTGTTGGCCACCAACGGTAACGTCGGCACTTTGTTGAGACGTAATAATACGTTCTGCTTTGTACAAACCTTCTGCTTTCACATCGTCTAGTTGTTGTTGTAGATGTTGCAGAAAAGCGCCATTGCGCATAAAGCCTCCTGTTGCGGGGGTAAGAGAACAGAAAAAACGGCGCCATTGTAAAGCTTATAGCGCTGTCCTGCAGCGCTTTTAACTTATCCAAAGCGCTGCTCAGACCTGCTGGTGTAAAGTTTAAACTACATAAACATCAGTATTTAAACAGTATTACCGGGCCAGAGCTTCATAGTGCTGCTGCAAACGGGCGATACGTGGCCGGGCTTGCTCGGTGGCATAAGGTTTAAATAGCAGCAATACCTTAAGCACTCCCTGATATACGCTGGCCTGATCAATAGCTTGATCCGGTGCCTGGGTTTTCAGATAGCTGATCCAGAATGTCACCAATAATTTTATGCTGTGCGCCAGATCAGTAATGTCGTCATCGTCAATCTGGATCACAGCCGATTGCTTCAGCGCTTTTAGCACGGCAATAACACGCGCCAGCACGCCTTGCTGCACTTGCAGGTAGTCTTGTTGCAAGGCGGGATCGCGCGATAAAATATCCGGCAAATTGGCATAGAAGAAATGAAAGCGCCACATCAGCTCAAACACCGCGTCCAGATAACACGCCAGGGCGTCTAAGGCTTCTGCCTTATCCGATGGCGGCTTGATGCGGGTTTCCAGCAATTTGGCATACTCTTTAAAAATCTGCCGGACGATGTCTTCTTTATTACGAAAATGGTAATACAGATTGCCCGGGCTAATCCCCAGATGCGCGGCAATATGATTGGTAGTGACCTGACGCTCACCAACCTGGTTAAACAGCTCTATGCTGGCTTGCAGAATTTTATCTTTAGTTCTTAACTTCTTTTCCATCTGCGAAACAGGCTTATTGTTAGCTAAATTAATTTGCTATAGTAACGCCAAATTGACTAAAAACTCTAGTCGCAGGACAGCCACTGCTGTGCCCTCGCCAAGGAAAGCTTACAACCCAATGAAAATAAAAGCTATTTACCCAGGCACCTTTGACCCACTTACCAATGGGCATGCCGATTTGGTACAGCGGGCGGCCCGCATATTCGACCAGGTAATAGTGGCAGTAGCGGCCAACCCCAGTAAACAGCCGCTATTTAGTCTGGATGAACGGGTAACCCTGGCACAACAAGCCTTTACCGGCATCAGCAATGTCAGTGTTATTGGCTTCTCGGGCTTACTGGCTAAATTTGCTGAAGATCAATCAGCACAGGTGCTGATCCGCGGTGTGCGGGCTGTAGCCGATTTTGAGTATGAGTTTCAGCTGGCCAGTATGAACCGCCAGTTAAACCCGGCGCTGGACAGTATTTTTATGACACCGTCAGAAAAAAATACCTTTATCTCCTCTACGCTGGTAAAAGAAGTGTGCCGTCATGGCGGCGATGTTTCCAGTTTCGTACCTTGCCATGTTGAACAGGCGTTAAAAGCTAAATTTAAATTATGACCTTTAAACCTTCTTTATTGACAGTATTGCTGTTTGCCGTGCCCGTTGCGGCTGCGCCCTGGGTAGATACCACAGACAACTATTTACGCCAGTCACTGCAAACGCTGTCTCATGCCGGTGTAATTACCGGCCCGGTAAATACCTACCCGCTAATGTGGAAAAACATTGTTGCCGATTTAGCCGCGGCGCAAGAGCAGCCCACAGAAGAACTGCGCTTTGCGCTGGCCCATGTGCGCTCAGCATTAAATGCGAACCAGCATAACTATATTGCCGGTATAAAACTTAAAGCCAGCTCAGATCCCTCTTTGTATCAGAGCTTTGGCGAAACGTATTTTGATAAAGCCAGTGTCAGCGTATTTAAAGAATATCTGGGCGATAACTGGGCAGCGAAAACTCAGGTTAACTACCGCGAACCGGAAGATGGCAGCACCGAGCAGGAATTAACCTATGACGGCAGCTATATGGCCGTTATTGCCGGAAACTGGGTACTGGCATTGGATCAACAGCCATTATGGTGGGGGCCGGGCCAGCAAACCTCGCTGCTGGTAACCAATAATGCCCGCCCGATCCCGTCATTGCGCTTAAGCCGCCACAGCTGGCAAAAAAGTGACGCTATGTTATTCAGCTGGCTAGGCCCGTGGAGTTTTACTACCTTTGTCGGCCAGGGTGAGCACAGCAGCATACCGCAGCAGATTAAACATTTTGGTGCCCGTTTCAGCGCCCGGCCCTTGCCGCAACTGGAACTTGGTTTATCAAGGGTAAGCCAGTGGGGCGGCGATACACTGGATAACGGCCTGGATGCCTTCGGTGATATGTTGTTATTAAATGATGATGACAACGCCGATAACCTGGCAGCTCTGGATGTAACTTTTCATACCAGGCTGTTTAACCGCCCGTTCAGCTTTTACACCGAGCTGGCAGACGACAACGGCGGCCGCAAGTTAGGTAAGCCAATGCAACTGTATGGCGTGCGTACTTTCTTTGGCAGTGAAAGCGCTGTGCATACACTGAATTTAGAATGGTCAGACACCTATATTCGCTGTGAAGAGCAAATGGTAGCCGGTGATTGTGCCTACGAAGGCGACATTTATCCGCAAGGCTATCGCCGCTATGGCCGGGTGATCGGCAGCGGTTATGGTGCTGATGCCAGAGTGTTGTCGGCAGGTTACCGCTACCAGACATTTGACGGGTACAGCTGGGCGGTTAGTGTGTTGCGTGGTGAGTTTCTTGCTGCCAGCTCCGAGCTGAAAAACTGGCAGTTAAGGCTGGAGTACCGCCAACCGCTGTTTAACGGCTTGCTAAGTATTGAAGGCCGGGCGTTCGATAAATCGCCACAGCCAGAACTGCGCGTTAAGCGCGGCAGCCTGGCAGCAACCTGGGAATACCGCTTTTAAGCTACCACTCTATCAGGCTGGCTCTGGCTCTAACGCCAGCTGGTTAATTTGTGGCCTTTAAGCGCATAAAACAAAATAAACAGGTAACAGGGCAGCATAACAATATAAGCGCCCTGTTGCCCCAGCGCGCTGCCGCTGGCCAACCCCCAGAACAGTGGGCCAAAGGCACCGCCGGCAATGCCCATAATTAGCAACGCCGAGCCGATGCTGGTAAGTGAACCCAAACCAGACAATGCCAAAGGCCACACTGCCGGCCAGACAATAGCATTTGCCAATCCTAATACAGCAATAAGCAGCAAGGTATCGGGTAACGCTGTACCACCAAAAGGCACCAACAGCGTATTGGCAATAACATAGGATGACGTATCACCCAGTACTATTGCCAGCGTAAGCGCTACACCCAGCACCGCTGATACCGCCAGCGCCGCCTGCTGCGACAGCACTCTTGGGATCAGCACTATTCCCAGAATATAGCCCAGTACCATACAACCCATGGTATAGGACGTCATTACGGTATAACGCTCCACCCCCAGCGATAACGCAAACAGGCCTATGGTGTCACCGGCGATCACTTCCACAGCAACATAGACAAACAGCGCCAGCACACCCAGTGCCAGGCTGGGCCTTGCCAATGCGGCTTTTATCTGGCCGGCTTTGTTACCTTCCGCGCTTTCTTTTTCCAGCTCCGGTAACGGTGAAAACTTCACCGCCAGGGCCAGCAAGCCTAAAAAGGCGGCAAGCCCAAGATAAGGCAACACTAAACTTGCGGCCATAGCGTCAATTTGTTCTGCACTGAGTTCAGTGCCAACTGGCGCAACAAAGCTGCTGGCGATAAGAGCAGTAAACACAATAGGCGCTACTACCCCGGCTGTTTTATTCAAAATACCCATAATGCTGATACGCACAGCAGCAGTTTCTTCCGGGCCAATTTTAACCACATAAGGGTTTACTGCGGTTTGCAACAAGGTCTGGCCGGTACCAATAACCAGCTGCGCCAACAAAAATAGCGCAAAGGTCTGGGTTTGGGCTGCCGGAATATACAGCAGGCCGGCCAGCATCATGGTAGCCATCCCCAGCGCCATACCATTTTTATAACCTACTTTGCGGATAAGCCAGGCAGAGGGCAAGGCGGTAAAGGTTACGGCGATATAAAATGAAAACAACACCAGCGATGCCTGAAACGGTGTGAGTAATAACATCTGCTTCAGATAAGGCATTAACGAGCCATTAAGCCAGGTAGCAAACCCCAGTACAAAGAACAGCATCGCCACTATGATCATTGGCAGTATGCTGCTGCGCTTTTTTGCCTGCTCAGCTGTCATTTCCATATTTATTCCCCGCTTTTATTATTATGCTATTCGGCAGTAAATACCGGCTGACCGTTAATCCAGTTAGCCTGTACCTGCCAGTTATTATTAAGTAACACTAAATCTGCCTGCGCCCCGGCCACTATCCGGCCTTTGTTGTGCTGTGCCAAAAACTGCGCCGGGTACAACGACGCCATGCGTAAGGCTTCTGCTGCACTAACATCAAGCTGTTCCACGGCATACTGCACGGCAGCGGCCATATCCAGTACCGAGCCTGCCAGCGCACCCGCTTCATTGGTCAGTTTGTTGCCATCGCGGATCACTTTGCCGTCAAAAAAAGCAAATTCGCTATCTGAAGTGCCAACCGGTGACATGGCATCGGTGACGATCATCAGTTTGCCCTTCGGTTTGGCGGCCAGCGCCACTTTGGCAGCCACCGGGTGCATATGATAGCCGTCAAAAATTACCCCGCACCAGCTGTTGGCATCTGCCAGCGCTACCCCCACCATACCCGGCTCACGCGAGGTCAGCGGCGACATGGCATTATAAAGATGGGTAAAACCAGTAGCCCCTGCTGCCAATGCTGCTTGCACGGTAGCAGCGTCGGCATTGGAATGGCCAAGACAAACAATCACATTCAGCGCGACCAACTGCTGTATTTGCTGCGGGCTGATATTTTCCGGCGCTACTGTTACCAGTTTAATGCCAAGATCAGTACGGCCATATATCGCCAGTTCGGCCTCGCTTAATTGCCGGATATGCTGCTGCGGATGCACGCCTTTTTTCGGCACCGATAAATGCGGCCCTTCAAAATGCACGCCAATAATCCCGGGCTCGGCATCGGCAATAGCGCCGGCAATAGTATCGGCTGCCTGCTGCATAACACTCACGCTGTCGGTAATTACCGTGGGCAGCATAGCCGTGGTACCAAAACGGGCATGTGCTTGCAGCATAGTGCGCAAGGTCTGCCGGCTGGGGGCGGTATTAAATAAAGCCCCGCCGCCACCGTTAACCTGAACATCAATAAAGCCAGGCACCAGTAACCCCGGCTGTACAGCGCCTGTTGCCGGTGTTACTGCCTGAATAATGCCGTCTTTAATTACGACACTGACATTATCAAACCACTTTTCGCCGTCAAACAGGCGGCTGACACTTAACTGCTGCATGTACTTATTACCGTTAGATTGGGTTATACCGTTTTGGTCACTTTATTCAGGCCCGGCGGTGCGTCGGGGTTAATGCCTCTGCTGCGCGCCACTACTTCAACATCCAGATAAAAGCGCTGTAATACCAGTAAGGGCAACACCCGCGCATCGGCGTTTACACCTCGGTGATGCAGCTGCACTATGGCAGCTCCCCGGCTGCGTACATCTTCTATCTGGCTGCGGTGCGCACTTAAACTCTCATCTTCTATAGTGACATCAACAATAGCAAACTGATTTTTTACCAGTGTCACCGGGCCATGTAAAAACTCGGCACTGGAGAAAGCTTCGGCATGAATTCCGCAAACTTCTTTTAGCTTTAGTGCAATTTCGCGCGAAATGGCATAGCCCAGGCCACGGCCTAATACCACCAGATGCGCCACATTCTGTAACGCCTGTGCTGTTAACTGCTGCGGCAAGTCGATAGCTGCCTGCAAACTTTGCGGCAATTGCTGCACGGCTTGTTGCAGTGCAGTGTTACCCGACCATACCGACACCAGTTGCAAAATAGCACTTAAGGTAGCCAGGTAGCTTTTGGTGGCGGCCACGGCCTTTTCGGCGCCGACATGCAGCGGCAGGGTGTAATGCGCCAGTTCAGCCAAAGGTGAGGTAGTGTCGTTTACCAATGCCACCACCATAGCGCCGCTGCGTTTGGCCATATCAACCTGCGCCAGAATGTCCGGGCTGCGGCCCGATTGTGAAATAACCAGTACCAATGCATCAGCCAGTTGCAACGATTTGTTGTACACACTGGCTATCGATGGCGCGGCCGCCGCTACTGGCAGGCCGACTTCTATTTCAATTAAATATTTGGCAAATACCCCGGCATGATCAGAAGACCCGCGGCCCACCATATAAACAAACTTTGGTGCGCGCTGACGAATTTGCTCTACCACCTGCTGCACGGTAGCGGCATTAGCTGCCAGTTGTTCTGCAATACGTTGTGGCGCTTCTGTGGCTTCCAGAGCCATAATACTGTTGCTCATTTTACTTCTTACCTATAACGACATAACGGAAGATGGCTGTTGGCTGCGCTGACGGGCAAACCACACTGCACCGAGTTCCGGCGGTTGTAATGCCGGTGTAACCTTTTGCTGAATATGTTCTGGCAGATACGGCAGCAGTTTATGCGCCAAGCCGCCAATAAAAGATAACCTGGGCGGCGCTATGCTTAGTAACCTGTCGGCAATAGCACTGATAAATTCTGCGCCCTGGCGCACCAGCTGTATTGCCGTCGCATCGCCGGCTTCTGCCGCAATAAACACTAAAGGCGCATATTTGGCATAAGTGGTTGGCGTTGCCTGCATAAAATGCGACACCACTTCAATACTGTTGCTGGCGGCCAGCTCTTGTAGCAGCAAGGTTGTCATTTGTGTAGGCGGTGCCAGCTGATCCAGGCTTAGTAACACCTTATGCAGCAGTTGCATACCAAACCAGGCGCCACTGCCATTGTCGCCATAAGGAAAACCATGGCCGCCCACTTCTATCAACTGGCCGTTTACTTCTGCCAGGCCACAAGAACCGGTACCAACAATAATTACTGCACCGTCAAGCCCCTGATGCGCCCCCATACAGGCAATATGCAAGTCACTGGTAAGATGCAGCGTTTTAAACGGATGCTGCCAGGCAGAAAAAAGCCGGTAATACTGCGGCAGATTGACACCAGCCAAACCGGCACCGGCTATTAAACGCGACATATCATTAAATGCCAGGCCGGCAACGGTAAGCGCCTGCTGGGTCGCCGTTAAAATAGAGTCTGTGGCCACTTTCATACCGCGCAACGGGTTAGCCGGGCCGGATAAGCCTTCACCCAGAATTTGCTGATCTGACGATACAATAACAGCGCGGCATTTACTGCCACCACCGTCTATTCCTAAATATAAAGGCGTATCGGCCTTCAGCGCTGTACTCATCCTGATAACCTCATTGCAAGTTGTGTTGATGCCTCTGGCTGTCATCACTGTGGCTGTCTGCTATTACTTGCTGTTTGTTAGCCAAGCAAATTGACAGCGTTGTCATTTTTAAAAATCAGCATATAATAAATCTGACAAATAACAAGTGTCTTGTTTGAAAAACAGACTGGCATTTTACGGCACTGACCGCATTAAATTTAAAATTAACAATATAATCATAAATTTACATAAGAGATTTAAGTTGTTTGTTAACACACTAAAATAACAAGCTGGTGCAAATTGCATAGCACCCGCTATAACAGGGGAATTTTTTATGCGCGTTATGATATTTTTACTGCTGCTGGTCACGGCTCCGGCATCAGCGGCATGGACCCAGCAACAACTGGCAGAATTTGCCCAAAACAGCACTCTGCAATTTAGTGTGCAGTCAAACCAGCTGGATACCCCTTCCCGCTTTAGCGCTGCTATTACCCTGCAGAATAACTCTGCGCATGCCCTGCCTGCCGGCGAAGCAGACTGGCAAATTTACTTTCATTTAATCCGCCGCATAGAGCGCACCCAACAGCATGGCCTGCAAATTGAACACGTACAGGGCGACCTGCACCGCATTCGCCCAATAGCGGGTTTTGCCGGCCTTAAGCCTGCCCAGCAATTTACACTGGCATTTGAATCTGCCCCCTGGATGGTAAGCTACAGTGATTTTATGCCACGCGCTTTTATTGCCTTTGCTAAGCTGCAGGCAGAAGTTTTTGCCAATACTGATACTGAAGATTTCAGCCAGTTTGTGTTGCCGCTTAACACACCACAGCAGCAACTACGCAGTTTGGGCGAGCCGGACCAGGTACCGGTAGTAGACGCAGCTTTGCGTTTTAGCCACAACGCGCAGCTAAACAGCACACGCATAAGCGATGATGTCAGCACCCGTATTATACCTACGCCACTGCAGGCAGAATTTGGTAAGCGCCGTATCACGCTTGATGCAAGCTGGCAGATTCATTTTAGCGGCCGCCTGACACAAGAAGCAAAGTACCTGCAGCAGCAATTGCAGCAGATGGGTTTAGCGCTTTCTGGCAGCAGCGCTGCAGCAGATAAAAAAACCAGCGTGATTACGCTGCAAATTGATAGCAGCTTAGCCGTTAATGCAGAAGGCTATCAGCTTGATATCAGCGATAAAGCCATCAGCATTACCGGTAAAGACAATGCCGGCGCCTTTTATGCAGTGCAGTCATTGCTGGCCCTGCTCCAACAGCAAGACAATAAACTGCTGCTACCAGCAGGCAAAATAACCGATCAGCCACGCGCTACCTGGCGCGGCATGCACTACGATATGGCGCGTAACTTTCACGGTAAAGATGTGACTCTGCGGCTAATTGATAATATGGCGCGCTACAAACTGAACAAGCTGCATCTGCACCTGACAGAAGACGAAGGCTGGCGGCTGGAAATTCCCGGCCTGCCGGAGCTGACTGATATTGGTGCCAGGCGTTGCTTTGATTTAACCGAACAGCGCTGCCTGCTTACCCAACTGGGTACCGGGCCACACGCCGATGGCTCTGGTAATGGTTATTACAGCACAGCCGATTTTATTGAAATTTTGCAATACGCCGCAGAGCGCCATATTGAAGTCATCCCGGAAATTGACCTGCCAGGCCACGCCCGTGCCGCTATTGTGGCCATGAAAGCGCGCTATAACCGTTTAACAGCCGCAGGCCAACCACAGGCCGCCAGCCAGTATTTGTTGTCTGACCCGAACGACAGCTCCAGTTACCTTAGCGTGCAAAACTACAACGACAATTCAGCTAATGTCTGCATGGCCTCAACCTATGCCTTTGTCGATAAAGTGGTGTATGAGCTACAACAAATGTACCGTCAGGCCGGTATTAAGCTGAATATTTTTCATATGGGCGGTGATGAGGTAGCAAACGGCTCCTGGACCGGTTCTGCCGCATGTCAGCAGTTGTTTAACGACGCGGGTAATGGCGTAACAGGCGTAGCCGATTTAAAACCGTATTTTGTCAGCCGGCTGGCGGATATCACCCAACAGCGAGGCCTTGCACTGGCAGGCTGGGAAGATGGTTTAATGTACGATCGGCAAAATACCTTTAACCGCAGTCAGTTTGCTAACGAACGGGTAATAGCCAACGCCTGGGACAATATCTGGGAATGGGGTGTGGGCGATCGCGCTTATCGACTGGCTAATAGTGGTTATCAGGTGATCCTGTCACCCGGCACCCATTTGTATTTTGATCACCCGCACGAAGCCAACCCGGCCGAGCGTGGCTATTACTGGGCCACCCGCTTTAGCAGTATCGACAAAGTGTTTGGCTTTATGCCAGACAATTTATACGCCAATGCCGATACTACCCGCAGTGGCGCCCTGATTACCGATTTAGAAGCTCTGGTTGGCCGCGAAATGCCGGCACTGAAGCAGGCAGAAAATATCCTGGGTATTCAGGGCCAGGTGTGGAGCGAAACCATACGCACAGCAGAGCAACTGGAGCAAATGATTTACCCCCGCCTGCTGGCTTTGGCAGAGCGTGCCTGGCATAAAGCCAGCTGGGAGGACAATAATAATAGCATCCAGCGTAGCCAGGACTGGCAGCGGTTTGCTTTGCGGTTAAGCCAGGTTGAGCTGGGTCGGTTGGCTGCCAATAACAGCAGTTTTTACCTGCCACCACCGGGCGTAAAACTCAGTGCTGAGCAACTGCAGGTCAATACGGCTCTGCCGTTTTTAACCACCGAGTGCAGCACCGATCAGGGCCAGAACTGGCAACCCTGCCCCGAAGCCGCGCCAGCACAACCGGCTACACTTTGGCTGCGTAGCCGCCTGGGCAATACCGTAAGCCGCACGGTAATTCCCGGGCTTGTGCCCTGAACATAAAAAAGCCAGCTAACCTAAGCTAGCTGGCTTTCAGATCACACCAATAATAAAGCTAACAGCATCAAACCATTAGCTTTATTACTTAACTGGCGTCAGCGATTTTCTTGACCAGTTTCTGCGTATGCTGCAGCGACATCAGCTGGGCATAAATCGCGGTTAAGTAACCGTTTTTACGCAGTTCAAGGAAAACTTCATCGCTCAGTTCGTTCAGTTTTGGCTCGTCAATCAGGTAAATACCGTTAATACGGCGCTCTTCACCTTTAATTGTCAGCGTTAATACCTGTTCTTTAATCAGTTCCAGGCTTTGTAATTTTTCTACAAAGTTACGGGTAATCATGCCCATATCAACATATTCAGCCATTTGCTGCTTACGCTGGGTTAAAAATTCGCTTTCGCTGCCATCGTCGTTAAACAAGGCATGACCTTCAGCCTGGCCAACACGCTCAGAACTTTCATCCAGCCCTACCATCAGACGATCGCCATCCGGCTTATCTTTAACCAGCACCAGCGGATAATTGCGAGCAGCACGCGGTACATACAGCGCCTGCCATTGGTCATTTTGCATAAACAGGTTTTGCTGCGCAGCCAGGCCCAGCATAGCTACCGGCTGGAAAGTATCGTTGGCTTTTACAAATACAATGGGGAACTCAGCACCGGCCACAACAAATTCGTGTACCACTACCGGTAATAAATGCTCGCTGCTGATATGAGAAAACGCGTTGTTATTATTGATTTTAGTTGCGGCGTGCTGTTCTTTATTTAACGGCACAATCTTAGGTGTTGAAGTCATAAACTGCTCTTTATTCTGTTCATGGATTTGAGAAGTACTGATGGCAAAGATGTTGTTATAAGTCGTCTACTTTGAACGCCACCAGCAGTGCGGTCTTATCATGCGCTAAGTTGACAACAGGATCAACAGTGAAACGTGGTGTGGGAGCAACATTATGCGGCCGTACAATCAGGCCCTGTCCTAAATGAAAAATGCCCCGCATATGCGGGGCATTAACAAAGCAAACTTTACTTAGAACCGGATATTTACCCCGGCAGTAAAACGGCGGCCGTTCTCATACAGTGATGCCGGACGTCCCTTATCAATATGATACTGATACAAATCTTCGTCCAGCAGGTTTACTGCTTCAACTACGAAGGAAACATTTTCACTGAAATTATATGTCAGGCTGGCGTCTAATTGGCCGAAGTCGTCGGTATACACTTCATTCCCAAACTCACCTACTCCGTTAAAAAACTCCGTGCGGTAGTTGTAGCTCATACGGGCGCTGAACAAGTCGTTTTCATAGTAACCCGTCAGGTTAGCCATATGGCGTGAATTACCAGAAATCAAACCTGAGCCGGGGTTATTTACAGCATCCCGCTCCTGATCGCTCTTGGCATCGGTATAGGTGTAGTTGGTAATAACGCCAAAATCACCAAAGGCCTGCTGATAAGATACCTCAATCCCCTGTACCAGCCCGCCCAGGCCGTTTTTCGGCTCGGTAATGGTTACTTCAACCTGCTCATTGTTAATTTCGTCAAACGCCATTTCACGGGTAACAGAGTTAAGTACAGACCCCTGAATATCTTTGTGGAAGAACGTAAAAGCGATTAATGAACTCTGGTTGAAATACCATTCATAAGCAATATCAAACTGATTCGCACGCACCGGTTCCAGATAAGGATTGCCGCGGCTGCCGCTACGGGTAGGAATATTCACAGACTGCTGGTTAGCAATATTCACGTAATCCGGTCTGGACATAACCCGTGCAGCCGAGAAGCGCACCAAACTATCGTCGGATAAATCAAATACCAGGTTAATATTTGGCAATACGTCGGTATAACTGTGTTTAAGCTTATCGTAACTGATCGCCCAGTCGCCGTTTCTGCTTGGCTCAAGCTCATTGGCCAGCAAATCATAGCCACCGATCATGCTAACTGATGCGGCAACCCAATCGCCTTCCCAGCTGTAACCAGATGACGCAACGTCTGTTTTAACTACACGCACCCCCATATCACCACGTACTTTATCACTGGAAAAATCAGCTTTGGCATAACCGGCCCAGATTTTCTCATTCACTTCCCATGTATTAGGCAGGAATAAGAATGTAGCAGTTGGAGAAGCATACGCCTGTGCCGGGAATGCTAACTCAGCTGATTTTGCACTACTCATCAAAGGGTAATACGCGTAACTTTCACCGCTGGCGAAGGATGAAAACGGAATGGGGTTTCCAGTCCAGCCCATGGCCTGGCTACCCCAGTTGCCTTCTCCCGGCCTCACATTGCCATAAGGCCCATTCACCGGGTCATTGTGCTGGGAGTCAGCAAACCAATGAAAACGAGTACCATCCTGGCGCTGGCCTTTATCATGATCCTGCACCAGAGTGCCGACTTTCAGTTTATTAAAAATACCGCGTTCAATTTCAAATTCGATATCCAAACCGGCGTAATTTTCTTTATCTGTCATCAGACGGGAGCCTTCCTGCATCCAGTCTAAAGTACGATTTTGAATATCAGAAAAAGTCTCAAGATTACCCGCTGTTACATAGTTATTTAAATTCAGCGACGAATCGTACGTTGAGTTGGCGTAGCTACCATTAAACTGATGATAGCGATCCCGCGATGTACCGCCTTCAGCTTTAGTAGTACCCAGTTTACCGGTCACAACTACACCGCTATCCAGCGTATGATTAATTTCCAAATCATACGATTTGGCATCACTGTAAGATACGCGATCAATAACAGCAAATTCTGAACTGGTATTATTTGCCTGCCCTGCTGCAATACCACTACCAACTATCGTAGCTGAGCTTTCGACAAAGCCGCTGTTGAAGAACGTGTAAAGGTTATGGTTGATATTGTTGGCATCAAGTTTGCTATCAAGCACATTCAGCACTATGTCTGTTTGATCTGACGGTTGCCACTGTGCAGTGATCAATGCGGTAGTACGCTTACGCTCCTGTTGGAAAAAAGCATCACCAATGATGCGGGGCGCCCAGTAATCCTCGCCGTTTACTTCCTGCCGGCCAAAGCCTAGTACTTCTTTGCCTTTACGCGCTAAAGAACGTTCCTGCCGGGTTAATGACACCAGTATGCCAAAATTATCAGCATCATTTTTCCAGGAATAAAGCCCGGATAATTGCGGATCCCACTCTTCTGATACGTCACTGTATTGCCCCTGAACTTGCAAAGAGGCGGTATTGGCATCCAGATCCAGTGGTTTGCGGGTTTTCAGGTACACCGTTCCGCCTAAAGAACCTTCCTGAATATCTGCCTGCGGTGTTTTATACACTTCTAAATCAGATACTACATTTGATGGCAATAAAGTGAAGTTAAAAGCGCGGGATGGATTATCCAGCACAAACCAATCGGCGGATGCTACCGATGCGCCATTAAGTAATGTACGATTTTGAGAAGGGTCTGTACCACGCACCGCGATTTTTTCCCCCTCACCAAAGCCACGGGTAACGGATACGCCGGTAATACGTGACAACGACTCAGCGACGTTTTTATCGGGAAATTTGCCAATATCCTCTGCCGTAACCACATCTACCACGGCACCGGAGTAACGCTTGGCGTTTAAGTTAGCCTCTTGTGAGGCGCGTATACCGCGGATTTCTATAACTTCGACCTGTTCTGTTGATTCAACCTGATCGGCGGCAAATGCTGGCATTGTTAATGCGGCACTTCCTACCAACAAGCTGAGCTTCACTGCTAAGGCACATTTATTAATTTTATTGTGCTGCATATGCTTCTCCCGTTCCTGTTTTAATTTTACTGTTTTACTTTATCCCGGACACTTAATGACAACGCTGTCATTGCAAATGAACATACACAAAAAAAATTGCCTTTGCAAACCTAATACGACGAAAATTTAACCATATTACCCACAACACGCTATTTGCTTATTTAGCCGCCTCTTTGCCACAGCAAAAATCTGTTAGCTAAATAACTAGCGTGACAAGTAAATTTTTTAAAACTAATTCATAAAGTTAAAACAGTATATAGCCCGCTAAGGCAGTATAGAACTTAGCGCAAGAGCAATTAACATTTGCCGTTTAGCTAAAAAAGAGGTATCCATTAGTTTAATTTGATCTAATAGATGACCAGCGCTGTCATTTCTATACTAAACATTACTGCAAATGGCGATATAATAGGCAGCCTTAACGTAGTAAAACCGTGGGATAAACCATGAAAGTAACCATTAATGATGTTGCCAGCCATGCTGGGGTATCCATTAAAACCGTATCCCGGGTAATGAACAATGAACCGTCGGTGCGAAAAGACACCTATGACAAAGTGATGGCAGCTATTACCGCGCTGCAGTATCAGCCTAATGCCGCCGCCCGTAATCTGGCCAGTAACCGCTCTTTTAGCATTGGCTATATCTACGACAACCCTAATGCCTATTATGTAATTGATATGCAACGCGGTTTACTTGATGCGTGCCGTAAGCACGGCTATGAACTGCTTATTCACCCCACCAACGCCAAATCACCGGATATTGTGCAGGAAGTGATAGATCTGGTGCAGCAATCTCGTTTAGCCGGCCTGGTGCTGACACCGCCGTTTTCTGAAATGCCGCATATTGCCGAAGCACTGGAAAAAATCGGCGTGCATTTTGTCAGAATTATCTCTGGCTCAACCCCGTCGCCTAAGTTAAGTAACTGTGTGCTGGTAGACGATTTTACCGCCGCCTTTAAAATTACTAACCATCTGCTGGAACTGGGCCACACTGATATCGCCTTTTTATGTGGTGACGAAGAACACAGTTCAAGCGGTGAGCGCTTAGCCGGTTATCAGGCCGCGCTGACTAAGCGCGGTATTACCCCTAACCCTAAGTTTATTGTACCGGGCAGTTACTCATTTGAATCGGGCGTAAAAGGCGCAAAACAGCTGATGAACCTGAGCAAAAAACCCAGTGCTATTTTTGCCTGTAATGATGAAATTGCTGCTGGCGCGTTATTCAGTGCCCGGCTGATGAATATTGCTATTCCGCAGCAGCTGGCCATTGCCGGTTTTGAAAACAGCCCGTTTTCGCGCCAAACCTGGCCGCCGTTAACCACAGCACATCAGCCCAACGTTACCATAGCGCAGCAAGCGGCAGAGTTGTTATTCCGCCATGCTAAGCCTAATGCCAGCAAGATGCTGTCAGACAAACAGCCGGTATTTATTCCTGAGCTGCTGGTGCGTGAATCTACGGCTGTTAGTGAATAAAAAAGCCAGCATTTAAGTGCTGGCTTTCGTCGGAACAAAGGCGGTTAACCACCAAACTGGTAATAAGTGGGTGAACCCGGCCCCACCGGCAGGCCAAATACAAACACCCACAGATAAAACAGCATGACCCAGCCAACAAAAAACACCATGGTGTAGGGCAACATAGTGGCAATCAGCGTACCTATGCCCAAATCTTTTTTGTAGCGCGCGGCTACCGCCAGTATTAAACCAAAGTAGCTCATCATCGGCGTGATAAGGTTGGTAACAGAATCACCTATCCGGTAAGCCGCCTGTATCACCTCAGGCGAGTAACCAACGATCATCAGCATAGGCACAAAAATAGGTGCAAAAATTGCCCACTGCGCCGATGCAGAGCCCAGTGATAAGTTCACCAGCGCGCACATACCAATAAAAAACACAAACAGCATCGGGCCGGTCAGGCCAATATCCTGCAGCAAGGTTGCACCTTTTACTGCCAGAATAGACCCCAGATTCGACCAGCCAAAAAAGGCAACAAACTGGGCCGCGAAAAACACCAGTACGATATAAAGCCCCATCGAGCTGATGCTTTTTGCCATAGCATTAATTACATCGCGGTCGGTTTTCATCGTGCCAACAATACGGCCGTAGATATAACCCGGTATCGCAAAGCTGATAAAAATAAATACTACTATGCCCTGCAAGAACGGCGAACCGGCAACTAAGCCGGTTTGCGGGTGGCGTAATGGCCCCCACTGCGGCACCACGCTGAGTGCTAATAAAATGCCCAGCGCAACAAACGCCAACCCTGCTGCTTTTAAGCCGCGTTTTTCCGCAGCGGTCAGTTTATCCAGTTGCGGCTCGCCCAGTTCAATCGCCGCCTCACGCACATCATATTTGCCCAGTTTCGGCTCTACTATTTTTTCAGTAACAAAAGCGCCCAGTGCAGCAATAAAAAAGGTGCTGGCGATCATAAAAAACCAGTTAGCTTCTGGCCCGACGGTGTAATTGGGGTCAATTAAATTGGCCGCCGACTGGGTAAAACCGGCCAGCAAGGGGTCAACAGTGCCTATAAACAGGTTAGCACTATAACCACCGGATACCCCGGCAAAAGCGGCAGCTAAACCCGCCAGCGGATGGCGCCCCAATGAGTGAAAAATCACAGCCGCCATCGGTATTAACACCACATAACCCAGCTCAGATGCCGTATTAGAAATAATACCGGCAAACACGATAGTCACTGTAACCATACGCTTAGACGCGCCCATTACCAGGCCACGCATCGCGGCAGAAATCAGCCCGGAGTGTTCGGCAATACTCACACCCAGTAAGGCTACCAGCACCACACCCAGTGGCGGAAAGCTGGTAAAGTTAGTTACCAGGTTAGACACAATGCGCTGCAGGCCATCGACACTGACCAGATTAACAACACGGATCACGCCATCTGCCGCGCGCCCTGCGGTACCTTCCGGCCGCGGGTCTATCGCGCTAACGTCAAAGTATGCTGCTATACCGCTGCCCAGCACCACGGCTACAGCAAACATCGCAAATAAAGTAACAGGATGCGGCAACAGGTTACCAAACCACTCTACCGTATCAAGAAAACGGGTAAACCAGCCGCGTTTGCCGTTATCGGCGGTGTTATTGTCAGAAGCTGACATAAAGTATCCTCAACGTAAGACTTTATCCGGTGCTACAACCATCAGGGTTAGCACACTGATTATGCCGCTTTATGCCATACAGAGCGTAATAAGCTATTAAAACGCTGAAAAATAACATTTATGACGGCCAAAACCACCCTGGAAGCGGATGTAGTTTTGTTATAAGCCGGCAAATTTAGCACAACTGGCGGGCATCACAAAACCTCAATAGCTTATTCTGTCAATTAGCCATCCAGATGACGTCGTACCTCAATGTTTTAGCGCAACATAATGTACACAGGCGCTTATAGCACTAAAGTAGCGTTGTCCTACGTTTGCGCAGCTTCTAGCATGAAAGGTATCAGCTAAGTGCAATCTCACTACGGAGTAAACAGCATGCAGGTTCTTGTAACAGGCGGTACCGGCGGTATAGGTTTTGCCATTGCCAGCCATTTCGCCGCCCAGGGCCACAAGGTTATTCTTGCCGATCTGCAGCAAAGCAGTATCGACAATAAAGTGGCAGAGCTTCAACAACAGGGTTTTGCTGCAGAAGGCATTGTGCTTGATGTTACCGATGCAGCCTCAATAGCCAGCTGTGCGGCTAAGTACCCGGCAGATGTACTGATTAACAATGCCGGCATTCAACATGTTGCCAGGCTGGAAGATTTTCCGCCGGAAAAATGGCAGCTATTGCTTAATGTCATGCTTACCGGCCCGGCCATGCTAAGCCGCGCCATGCTACCTGGCATGCGTGAGCGTAATTTTGGCCGCATTATTAATATTGGCTCTATCCATGCGCTGGTCGCATCGCCATTTAAATCGGCTTATGTTGCTGCCAAGCATGGTTTACTCGGTTTTAGTAAAGTGGTGGCGCTGGAAAACGCCGACATCAACTTTACTATTAATACTGTTTGCCCGGCTTATGTAAAAACCCCGCTGGTAGAACAACAAATTGCGGCGCAGGCGAAAGAGCATAACCTGACCGAACAGCAGGTAATAGAGCAGATCATGCTGGCGCCTATGCCACAAAAAGCTTTTATTGGTGTTGATGAAATTGCCGCCACTGCCGCCTTTTTATGTAGTGAGGCCGCACGGCATATGACAGCGCAAACCCTGGTGCTGGATGGCGGCTGGACAGCACGCTAGCCCGGCGCTGAAAACTCGGGCACAATCCGTACATTATGTTATCTGATGACAGCGCCTGAACTTATGATGCTAAACGGCAGCAGCATTGGGCTTGGCACCATTGCTGCGCTTTCGTTGGTTTATCTGTTAATTTTGTTCAGCGTGGGCCGCTTTGGCAGGCGCATTAACAGTAAACACCCGCTGGCACCCTGGGTGTTCAGTTTTGCGCTGTCTATTTATTGTACGTCCTGGGCGTTTTATGGTGTTACCGCGCAGGCCGCCGTAAACGGCTGGTGGATGCCTCCTACCTATATCGGTTCTTTTATCCTGTTCTGGTTCGGCTTTAAGCTTATTGCCCGCATCGCTATTGCCTGTCGCCGTTACCGTATCACCTCAGTTGCCGACTTTATCGCTACCCGTTTTGGCCATTCACGCAGCCTGGCGGTGATCACCACACTTATTCTGCTCATGTCTACGGTACCTTACATTGCACTGCAACTGCATGCGGTATCTACCAGCATTAATACACTGGTTGGCAGCGCGCCGGGTATGGCCTGGTACAGCGATACCGGCCTGTATGTCAGCTTATGGATGGCGGTATTTGCCCTGTTGTTTGTCAGCAAAAGTGCCAAAGCCCACCAGCCCAACCCTGGCCTGATGACCGCCATCGCCTTTGAATCGCTGGTTAAATTGCTGGCGCTGCTGGCCATTGGCGCTTTTGTGTTTTGGGGTATGTACGACGGTATCGGCCAGATATTCCAACTGGCCGCGCTCAGCCCGGCAGTGCAACAGGTGCAGCAACAAGCCCTGCCCGCCCATACCTACTGGCTGCACGTATTGCTGGGTTTTGCCGCTACTTTATGTTTGCCACGACAGTTTCACGTCACCTTTGTGGAAAACCAGCATCTGGGGCATTTGCGCAGCGCACGCTGGATTTTTCCGCTTTATCTGTTGCTAATGGGTATGTTTACCCTGCCGCTGGCGCTGGCAGGCGTAATGCTGCTGGGCAGCAATGCCAATATCGATCTGGTGGTACTGCAGCTGCCACTGGCGGCACAGCGTACTGATATCGCCCTGCTGGCTTATCTGGGTGGCTTTTCCGCCGCGACCAGTATGGTGGTAGTGGCCACTGTAGTGCTGGGTATTATGATCACCAACGAACTGCTGGCCCCGCTGCTTTACCGCACACCGGCACGCCAGGCGGCGGCGTCCGGCCATATCAAAATTTCAACACTGCGCCGCCTTGCCATGTTGGCCGTTATGGCACTGGGTTATGTGTATTACCGCTGGATTGGCACCGAAACCGGCCTGGCTCAGCTGGGTTTAACCGCCTTTGCCCTGGTAGCACAATTGGCTCCGGCGCTGATCCTTGGCTTGCTCAGCCGCAATATTAACCGTCAGGGCGCTATTGCCGGTTTGTGCGGCGGAGCACTGGTATGGGCTTATATTATTTTACTGCCTGAACTTAGCCGGGCTGGTTTACTGGGCAATCAGTGGTTAACACAGGGGCCTTTTGGTATCGGCCTGCTGGCACCGCAAAAGCTGCTGGGCTTAAATATCGACATGATTAGCCTCGGCGTGCTGGTAAGCCTGACCGTAAACTGCCTGTTAGTGCTAATAGTCAGCCGTTTTAGCACCACCCGGGTGGGCGAATGGCTGGAAAGCGGCCGCTTTTTACGTACCCAGCTTACCCAGCATAACGCCAGGCCACTGAACCTCAGCGTGCAGGATTGCTACCTGCTGGTAAAACGCTTTGCCGGAGAAAAAGAAGCCCGCCGCCTGCTGCAACGTAATTTAAAAGACCCGCACGAGCTGCAGCAACTGGCACCGGCTAATCTGCTGCAAGCCGCCGAACGCAGTTTAGCTGCCGTAGTAGGTGGTGCCTCTATGCGGCTGATTATGGAAGCCAGTGGCCGCCATGCCGCGCTGCCACTGGAATCGGTTGCCCGTTTTGTTGACGAAGCCAGCCAGGTATTTCAGTTTAATCAGGCGCTGCTGCGATCCACCATCGACAATATCAGCCAGGGCATCAGCGTAGTAGATGCCGATTTGCGCCTGATCGCCTGGAACCAGCGCTATATTGATATGTTCAGCTACCCTCCGGCACTGGTTGAAGTGGGCCGGCCGGTAGCCGATGTTATTCGCTTTAACCTGCAGCGCGGCCTGATCGACAGCCACGACATAGAAGCCGAAATTAACAAACGGCTTAGCTACTTAAAGCAAGGCAGCGCCTATAAATTTCAGCGCCGCCAACAGGACGGCCGTGTACTGGAAATGCAGGGTAATCCGCTGCCCGGCGGTGGTTTTGTTACTACTTACAGTGATGTCAGTGCTTTTATCGACACCCAGCAGCAATTAGAGCAGCGCGTAACAGAGCGCACTCAGGCCCTGCAACAACTTAACCAGCAGTTGCAGCAGGCACAGCAAAAAATTGAAGCCGCCACGCAGGCAAAAACCCGCTTTTTTGCCGCCGCCAGCCATGACTTAATGCAGCCGTTTAACGCCTCAGCGCTGTTTGCCAGCCTGCTGCGTGACAAACAAACCGAGCCGGAGCTTAAACAACTTAGCCAGAACCTGATCAGCTCATTAAATTCTGCCGAAGAGTTGCTTGGTGCCATACTGGAGCTGACTAAACTTGATTCGGGCGTGATCAGCGCACATCACCAGCCGGTGAGTATACAGGCGCTGCTGGATGACATCGCCAAAGACGCCAGCGTTCTGGCGCAGGAAAAAGGCCTGTCGCTACACTACCGGCCATCAAAACTGGCGGTAAGTACCGACAGAAAACTGCTAAAACGGGTGGTGCAAAACCTGTTATCTAATGCCATTCGTTATACCCAAAGCGGCAAAGTATTATTGGGGGTAAAGCGGCGCGGCAGCGATGTGCAAATTTGTGTTATTGATACCGGTGTCGGCATTGCGATACAAGATCAGCAACGTATTTTTGAAGAGTTTCAACAAGGTGAACAGCAGGATCAAAAAGGCCTCGGGCTGGGCCTGGCAATAGCTCGGCGCATCAGCACTATTTTAGGCCACCCGTTAACACTGCAATCGGTGCCGGGCAAAGGCAGTTGTTTTAGTCTGACAGTACCGGTTACTCAAGTGCCAGTGGCACTTATTGCCGCTAAAACCCAGCAAGAGATCAGCGCCAGCTTTGCCGGTAAAACCGTATTACTGCTGGATAACGAACCCCAGTTACGCTCAGCGGTAGCAGAGCTGCTGCGTAGCTGGAACATTGCCGTTACCGCCATCGGCCAGCCGGCCGAAGCGCTACAGGCATTGCAACAAGGCCAGAAACCCGATTTACTGCTGTTTGATTATCATCTGGACAATAACGCCACCGGCGTAGAAGTTGCCGAACAACTGGCGGCACATTTCGCCGTTAATGTACCGGTGATTATTCACTCGGCTGATCATAATGAGCACATTCGCGAAACAGCATTAAACGCCGGTTATTACTTTTTACTCAAACCACTTAAACCGGTGGCGCTGAAAAAACTGTTCCAGCGTTTATTACGTTAAACACTCTCCGGCAGTTTCAGTTTTTCAAACATAATACCGGCCAGGGTGCGGTTATTAACGTTCAGTTTGCGCAAAATGGCTGATACATGCTGCTTAATGGTGGTTTCCTGCACGTTCATCTCATAAGCGATTTGCTTATTCAGCAGGCCGTCGGCAATCATCTTAAGTACACGAAACTGCTGCGGGGTAAGTTGTTCCAGGCGGTGGGCAAAATCTTCATCAATAAGCGGTTTGGCATTACGCACATCCTGCTCAAGTTCGGCTGGCAGCCAGCTGTCGCCGTTTAATACCGCCGCTATGGCTTCAGATAACAGCTCCAGCGGCGCTGATTTGGGAATATAAGCGGCAGCCCCCAATGTTAGTGCCTGGCGGATAATTACCGGGTTTTCTTCTGCCGATACCATAATAACCGGTACGTCGGGGTATTCGGTGCGTAGTGCGCTTAAACCGGTAAAACCGTCTGAGCCGGGCATTTTTAAGTCGAGAAAAATAAAGTTGGTATCAGGGTGTGCCCTTAGCAAGGGCCAGAGTTGTTGCATGTTTTGCGCCTGCAGCAGCAGGGCGTCACTGCCAAGAATATTGGCGCAAGCCTGCGATAACGCTACGCGAAACAGCGGGTGGTCGTCAGCAATTAAAGCAATCATAAATCCGGTTCAGAGCCTTTTGGCCCATAATGTACCGGGGCTTTCGCCCCGGCAAGCACTTTGTTAATTAAAAACGGTAACCAACGCTCAGGCTAACGGTGCGTGGGTCAATATAGAACCCCAGTACTGAGTTATCCAGTACTGCGCCGGCAAAGTTATAACCGGCAATACGCGCTTGTTTGTCACCCAGGTTTTTACCCTGCAGCGACACATCCCAGTGGCCATCATTTGAATACCAGTTCACGCCGGCATTAAACACGGTGTAACCGCCGAAATCCAGTATTGACGGTACTTCAAAGATCTGTGTTTCACTGCGATGTGCCATATTGGCCGTAATGACAAACTCACCGATTTCAGTCGCAATACTGTACTTACCGGCCAGGGTTGCGGTTAAATCAGGCGTATTGGCAAAAGCCCATACGTTTGATACATCAACAACCTGCTGCTGGTTCGGGTCAAAGAATTCCACTTTATTAAAGCTGGCATCAACGTAACCGACAATCATGCTTACATCAAAATTACGGCTTACCGCAAACTGTGCTTCCAGCTCTACGCCGTTAATGTCCGCGCTGGCCGCGTTTAGTACCTGTGAGGCTACCGTTACCACGCCGGGCGCCGTTTCAACCGAGCGCTGTACGGTAACCTGCATATCATCGTAAGACGACATAAACACCGCGGCATTTAAGCGTAAACGCTGATTAAACCACTCGCTTTTCATACCCAGTTCATAGGTATCAACGGTTTCTTCCTGATACGGCTCGTCGGCATCGGGGTTAATGGCCTGGTTGGCACGCATATCAAAACCGCCGGATTTAAAGCCGTTGGTATAGCTGCCGTATAGCATCAGATCGCGGCTGTACTGATATTCTGCGCCCACACGTGGCGAGAAGTGGCTGAAGCTTTCACTGCCGGTAAATTCAGTTTGGGTAGACAGATAAACACCGTCAGTGTCACGCGGGAACTTATAACCGGCATAAACATAGCGGTATACGTTGGCGTCTTTATCATCTTTGGTATAACGGCCACCAAAGGTTAATGACCATTTGTCATCCAGCTGATAAGTACCCTGGGCATAAGCGGCAATGCTGTCGGTTTGCACACAACCGCCGTTTTCGGTGGTGCTGGCACCGTAAACTACCTGGCCAAAAGCACCGCAGGCTTCGCCGTCGTAGTAGTAAAGGCCAGATGCAACTTTGAGCTTATCGTCGCTGTATAACAACTGCAGCTCTTGCGATACCTGAGTGTCTTCATAAAACGCCGGAATATCGAGCGTTGGAAAACTGGTAGAGTCAAAGTCGATATTGGTATCGGTTACCCCTTCGCGCCGCGCAGTAACCGACTTAAGCGTCCAGTTATCAGACAAATCCAGCGTCATCGTAATAGACTGGCCTTCCGTTTCTACCTTATTGGTTACCGGCATGCTGATATTGGCATCATACACACTGCCAGGCACAGCATCTGTTGGCGCCAGTGCGCTGGGAAACAGCCTAAAACCTCCGCGCGGGTTGGAATCGTCTACCGTTTTATCCGCGTTTAGCAGCATGCTAAAACTATCGGTAACATTCCACTGCAGGCTTACCCGGCCTGTCATCAGATCTTTGTTGTAGTTATCATCGCCAGTGTTTAAAAACTTACCAAAACCGTCACGGTTAAAGGTGGCAAAAGCACCGCTGATAAACACATTGTCAGTCAGGCCGGTCTGGCCGGAAATTTTCAAATCGCGCTGGTTTTTTGTGCCTACAGTGCCACGCACCGCAAATTCGTTATCACCGGTCAGTTGCTTGGTAACATATTTTACCGCGCCACCAATGGTATTACGGCCATACAATGTACCCTGCGGGCCACGCAGTACTTCTATCCGTTCAACGTCGTATACATCCAGTGCAGCACCTTGTGGCCGCGCCATGTATACGTCATCAATATAAATACCTACGCCGGGTTCAAAGCCCCACAGCGGATCCTGCTGGCCAATACCACGGATATAAGCGGTAAGGGTGCTGTTGGTGCCGCGCGATACCTGCAGTGTGGTGTTAGGTGAAAACTGCGCCACGGCAGTAATGTTGTCCATACCGCGCTGGGCCAGCTCTTCTTCACCCAGTGACGTTACTGCAACCGGCACTGTCTGCAAATTCTCGATGGTGCGCCGGGCGGTAACTTCAATGCGCTCCAGTTTAATTTCAGCATCGGCCTCTGTGGCCGTTTCCTGAGCCATCGCGCCAGTGGCAAAACAGCTGCTGATCGCCAGTGCAACTAAACTGGGTTTAAGTAGGGTACGGCTAAACTTGTGCTGTGCATCGCTATTATAGTTATTGGCCATCTTGGCTCTCCTGCTGTTTGATTTCACATCATCTTGTAATTATTTATGCAGCTTTACTGTAGGCCTAAACGCAGAATTTTTAACCTGTACCTTAGTACTATGGTGATGCCTGCCGTCCTGTATCAGACTAACTGAAACTGATAATAAGGATAACAAGATGTTGAGTCTTATCGGATTGCTGGCCGGGCTTGGCCTGCTGATAGTACTGACGATGCGCGGCTTTAACCTGTTTATTACCGCCCCCCTGTGCGCATTGCTGGTAGCAATAACCAATGGTATTCCGTTCTGGCAGCTGGCCGATAAAGCCGATTTTGTTCACGGTTATATGTCTGGTTTTGCCGGTTTTGTTGCCGCCTGGTTTCTGATGTTTTTATTAGGCTCTATCTTCGGCAAATTAATGGAGCACACCGGCGCCGCAGACGCCGTGGCGCTGGCAATTGTTAAACGGCTGGGCCATACCCGCGCGGTGCTGGCTATAGTACTGGCATGTGCGGTATTAACCTACGGTGGCGTCAGCTTATTTGTGGTGGCGTTTTCTGCCTACCCTATGGCAGTCAGCCTGTTTAAAGGTGCCAACCTGCCACGGCGCTTTATTCCGGCAGCACTGGCGCTGGGCTCGGTTACCTTTACCATGACATCAGCCGGCTCACCGGAAATACAAAACTGGATCCCTATCCCCTATCTTGGCACCACACCTTACGCCGGCTGGCAGGTAAGTATTATTGTGGCGCTGTTTATGGCAGTTGGCGGTTACTTTACGCTAATGTGGATGATTAAATCAGCCATGCGCAAGGGCGAGCAGTTTACCGCCCGTAGCAGCGATCCGCTATTAAGTGATAAACCCTTACCACACTGGCTTACCGGTTTGCTGCCGTTGCTGGTGGTGCTGCTAACCTCGTTTTTGCTGCACGACAGCCTGCAACAGGCTGCGTTAATTATTGCTCTGGCCGGTGGCGTAATTACGTTGTATTTATTGAATTTCCGCTTTTTATCCAACCCGGCAGCCGCCACTAATGAAGGCGTACTGGGAGCCTTGTTGGCTATTGGTAATACTGCCGCCGTAGTCGGCTTTGGTGCCGTGGCAAAATTAACACCGGCATTTAGCAGCGTAGTAGATTATATGACCCACCTGCCCGGGCCCGAGCTGTTGGGTGCCGCCGTGGCTGTAAGTGCTATCGCCGGGTTAACCGGTTCAGCCTCTGGTGGCCAGGTTATTGCCCTGCCGGAAATTGCGCCGCATTATCTGGACCGCGGCGTTGACCCCGAGCAACTGCACCGCGTGGTGGCTATTTCATCCGGCGCGCTCGATTCTCTGCCGCATAACGGCTATGTGGTTACCACCATCCGTGCTATCTGTGGTGAAACACATCAAAATGCCTACTGGCCGGTTGCGGTTGTCAGCGTACTGATGCCGGTGCTGGGCACTATGCTGGCCATAGCGCTGTTTCAGTGGTTTTAACCGGAGGCAACACCATGCTTATCAGGCTTATTTTATTATGCTGCGTTATGCTATCGGCCAGCGCGCATGCCATGCTGGTGCAAAAGCAACACTTTACACTGGATAACTTCAGCACGGAAAACGGCCACACTATTACGCAGGTAAATATCGGCTGGGAAGCTTATGGCAAGCTTAATGCCGATAAATCTAACGTTATCTTAATTACCCATTTTTTCTCCGGCACCAGCCATGCTGCCGGTAAGTACCACCAAGACGACAGCGCCGCCGGCTACTGGGATGCCATTATCGGTCCCGGTAAAGCGATAGATACCAACAAATTTTACGTGATCAGCAGCGATACACTGGTAAACGCCAATGTGTTTGACCCAAACGTTATTACCACAGGCCCCGCCACCATCAACCCGGCTACCGGTAAACCCTATGCGCTAAGCTTTCCGGTCGTCAGCATCGGTGATTTTGTTGAAGTGCAAAAAGCCCTGCTCGACAGCCTTGGCATTGGCAAATTGCACGCGGTTATCGGCCCGTCGATGGGCTCGTTTCAGGCCATTGAATGGGCAGTGCGATACCCCGACAGAGTTGAGCGCTTAATGCCGGTTATCGGCAGCGCTTATATCGATGCTTACGCCGCGGTAAAACTGGAGCGCTGGGCTTACCCGATAAAAGCCGATCCAGACTGGCATAACGGCAACTACTATGACAAAGGCCAGCCAATACAAGGGCTAAGCACCGCCCTGGCGTATATAACCCAGGATGCGCTGCACCCCAACGGCTTTAACCAGCGTTACCCGGCACCAGAGCTGGATAAAGCACCACGGCAGGATATCAGCGCAACATTTGCTGCCTGGGATCAACTGCTGCAACACGCCAAAGCGCGGGCAGCGTATCAGGACGCCAACCATATATTGTATTTAGTGCGCGCATCGCAGTTATGGCGCGCCGGTATGGGCGATAACTGGCAACAGGCCCTTAGCCGGGTAAAAGCCAAAACGCTGTTTTTACCGGCCAGCGGTGATTTACTGCTGCCACCGGCCTTAAGCCAGCACAGCGCTGCCGCCATGACAGCTGGCGGTAATATACCGCACTATGCCGAAATTCCCGGCATTTGGGGCCATCTTGATGGCGTGGTGGGCATTAGCGCTGTGGCAGAGCAAATCGCTGAATTTTTAAACTAGTTTTTCCTGGCGGGTGCTGCGTTTACCGGGCACCCTTTTTTCTTTTTACCAGCCACTTAACCCAAGCTGCCAGCACTTAACCGGCGCATCGTATAATTAACTCGCACTCAAACGCATTTTGGGCTAAAACTAACCGGCGAAGCATTGCAAAAAAGTCGCCGTCAGGCAAGATAGTCTCTTTTTCAACAAACTGATTTATAAAAGGAAGTAACCATGGCTTATGATTATGGTAGTGAGTCGTTAGGGATCCGTAACCCGTTTAAAGCCGAAGGCTTGCTGCGGGCAGTACGGGGTTTAGTGGTCAGTTTGCTTGGTATTTACCCGCTGCTGCAAGTCGTTAGCCTGGTACAGCAGGACAAAGCCCTGGCCTGGTTTTATGCCGCCATTGGTTTTATGTTGCTGGCTGGCGGTTTACGCGCGCTGGGCGGCGGTATTTTTCAGATGCTGCGCTTCTTTGTTGGCCGCAGTGTACCTACGTCACTGGCACCGAATTACAGTAAATCCGAGCGTGAAACTGCCAAGCTGGAACAGCCGCATTATAAAAGCGTCGACTTAGAAGAAATGCTGATGGGCCGTAAAAACAAAACCTTCGTTGAGCCGGTCGGTTTTATCTCCCGCCTGGTGCACACGCTGGTGCCCAAACTTATTTTTCTGCCCTACCCGCTGCGTAATCTGGCACAACGTTTTTCCGGCGCCTTAATTGCCACCGCTATTGCACTGGTAGCTTATGCGTTAACTGCCTTTGTTTGCTTAACCGGCCTGGCTGGTAACACCGGCGACATTCTGCTGCCGTTTTTCTCGTTTGTGCTGGTGGTGTATTTAATTATCAGCTGGCGCAGTGCCAGTACGGTGTACCGTAAAGCCGAAAAAACTATTGAAACCCAGGGCAACCTGCAGCTGGCCAAAATTATGGCCTTTGCCATACTGGCGCCGGTGCTGCTGGGTTTATTAATCAGCTATCTGCTGCAACAGCGTGACATTCAGCAGTTTGTGGCTGATTTACAGCAGTCTGAGCTGGAAAGCTTCGCCGTAGCGCCACAACTGTTACTGGTGCTGCTATTTGCCGCCATCAGCGGCACTTTTATCTTTTTACTGTTAAAACAACGTACTGCCCAGGTAAAAGCGCAAACCAAAGTGTCGGAATACCGCGCCAACTGGCAGGAAAACATTCACCCGCGCGAGCTGTTTGTTAATATCGACAATATTGTTATGGCTAACCGGCGCTACAAAGAAATACCTAACCGGATCTACCGCGAGCTAAACCCGCAGTTAAATGAGCAATCGGAAAGCAAAGGCGATTTTAGCGGCGAAGTGATTATAGAAACCCAACCCGCTTATGCCCCGATGGAACACAGCGCGCTGTTTAAGCAATTGCGGCTACTGGCCACCATTAGCGGCCAGGTATTGCTGCTAATCGGGCCTTTTATTCTGTTTTACTTATTGTTTGAGGCCGAAACCGTGCTGCAGCTGATCCGGGAATACAGCGCACTGGCCCGCCCGTCTGATGCGGTGACACAAGGCTTTGCTGTTAACCTGTTTAATGAAAGCCAGTTTATTTTAAGCCTGATTTTCAGCTGGCTTATTTGCCACAGCTTTGGCCGCCTGCTCGAAACCTACAGCCACACCTTCTGGGCCGAGCTGAATTTTGACTCCTTACTGGTGTATTTAAAATGCGAAGGCACCTACACCCAGAGCAAGCTGACCACAGGTAAGGGCATTTACGATTCTACTGCGTCAGAAAACTACGTTATGCGCTCATCACTAACACCGTGGATTATTACCTCACGTATTATGAGCAGCACCTTTGCCGACAGCGGTGCCAAAAATGTCGAACACCCACGGCATATTCTGGAAATGCAGGACAACCCGCAAGAACTGCAGGCAATACTGGACGATATTCAGGGCTTCCTGTCTGATCGCGAAACCATTGCCAGCATTAAAAACCAGCAGGATTTATCCAACACTGAGCAAATTTACCAGATTAACCAGCAATCACGCGCCATGCCGGTTACCTCAGATCAGGCCACGCTGGCCAGCCCACAGCAAGACGCCGAAGCCAGCACCAGCCTGCCACCGGAGCAGCCACAAAACCCATAACTAACCCCGCAACAACCTTGCGCCAGTTGGCGCAAGGGTTCGCCATGACAATTTGCTGTATTTACCGAGCTATAGCTTTTACTAACAATGCCGGTAATGGGCTTTGCTATGCGCCTGCGCCGACGTTAGAACTAATAAAACCGGGACACCGGCTTTATGCCCGGTGTGATCCTGGTAATGTTAACGTTATTTTCATGCTTCAGCACTTTTAACCGCATATACTGCGCTGACATGCCGTTACAACTAAGCCAGGCTTATGTACCAACGTAAACTGATTGTCTCGCTGTGCATTTTATTGGCTGTGGTACTGCTGCAGTCTGGCATTAGCTTTTGGGCACACCAAAACTCGGAATTTCATACCGAACGTAACCGTATTGCCAATCAAAAGCTGGCTGAATTTTTTGCACTGCGTGCCGACAAGCAGCGGCTTAAAGTCTGGTTGGCGGAATATCTGCTTACCGAAAATGCTAATACCGATTTTCGCGATACCTTGTCGTCCCGCATGCAGCAGCAGTTAAAGAATCTTGATCAACTGGCGATTCGTGACCAGCTATACAGTACCAGCGAAGCAGACTTACAACACACCATGGCACAAGTGAAAGTGATTTCGCTGTTACAAAGCAATTTACAAACGCTGGAGCGGGCGCTGAAAACCCGGGAGATCGCGCTTTACCGTGATGATGCCGAGCGTTGGCGCATTTTAATTGCCCTGTTTGATACCTTTCAGGACACCGACTTAGCCGAACTATTACAACAAGCGATTTTGCAACAAAAACAACGCGCTGAACTCACTGAACGCGATGCTCTCAATGCCCTGTCTGTAGTTAAATGGGCGCTTGCGGTGATCAGCATCATCGCCATCCTACTAACCTTGTGGCTGGCTATTTACCTGTCACGGGCGTTAAGCGCTCCATTACAACATTTGCTTAGCGGCACCAAACAGCTGCAACAAGGTAATTTTGCGCACCGTATTGCCGAACATGGCTCTGCAGAGTTTGCCGAACTGGCCCGCCAGTTTAATTTAATGTCGGGCTATATTTTTGCCTATGCCGAGCAGGAAAAGAAAAACCAGCAAGCTATCGAACAACGTGTGCAGGCACGCACCAGCGAGCTACAGAATGCGCTAACCCAGTTACATCACGCTGAGCAACGGCAAAAACAGCTGTTAACCGATATCAGCCATGAGTTGCGTACCCCGGCAACCAGCATTCAGGGCGAGGCCGAAATAAGCCTACGCGGCAAAGACAAAGACATTACTGAATACAAAGACGCCTTCGCGCGTATTCTGGCGGCCAGTAACCAGCTTAACCGGCGTATTGATGATTTGTTGTTTCTGGCCCGCGGCGAAGATAGCCTGTTACAGGTTAACCTGAAACCTATACTGCTGAATGATTTCAGCCAAATGGCCATCGACACCGTGCAACACTATCTGGCCAAGGGTTTTGTGCTGGAGCAAAGCCCGGCAACCGCTTTGCCGTCTGAGCATTGGCTATTGCTGGACACAGAAAAATTTGCGGCTGTGCTACGCATTATTACCGACAACGCCCAACATTACTCCAGCCAGCATAAATGCCTTAGGCTGACTATTAGCGCAGATCAGAGCGAGCTGCAACTGCAATTGACCGACCAGGGTATAGGCTTGCAACCGGAAGATATACCGCAGTTATTTCAACGCCATTATCGCGGCACTGCAGCACGCCTGGTCCGCCCGGACGGCCTGGGTGTTGGCCTGTGTATCGCCAGGGCAATAATTGAAGCTCACGACGGTACTATCAGTCTTACTGCTAACGGATCTGCAGGTTGCACCGTAACGATATGCCTACCTCACTTTAGTGGAAATGAAGATGAAAATACTGATCATTGAAGACGATGAAAAAGTTGGCAGCTTTTTATCCCGAGGTCTTAAAGCGGAAGGCTACCTCACCTTGTTGCAAGACTCAGGCGCCGCTATTTTTGACATTGTCAGTCAATTTGAACCTGATGTGATCGTTTTGGACAGGATGCTGCCGCAAACAGACGGCTTAACGTTGTGCCAGCAGTTACGCAGCCAGAAGGTAAACAGCCGTATTCTGATTTTGTCTGCGCTATCAGAAGTTGACGAGCGGGTTAAGGGGCTACGCGCCGGTGCCGATGATTACCTTGGTAAGCCTTTTCATTTTGAAGAGTTACTGGCACGTATCGAAGCTTTAGGTAAAAGGAGCGTGTCAGTTGCGCCAGCCAGACGACTTCAAATAGCCGATTTACAGCTTGATCTGGACAGTATGACGGTACAGCGTGCTGACACTAAGCTTACGCTTACCGCCAAAGAGCTGGGCATACTGGAACTGTTAATGAACAACAGCGGTAAGGTATACAGCCGTGAGCGTATTCTTACCAATGTGTGGGGAATGAACGAAGACCCGCTTACCAACATCGTTGATGTTTATATGGCCAGACTGAGAAAAAAAATCGACGACCCCTTTGAGGTCAAACTACTGCACACCCGACGAGGACTGGGTTACTGCCTGCAGGAACCTTAAAAAGGGCTGGTAACTGTGTTGCGTTACCAGCCAAGGTTGGGCAATAGGTGTAAATCTTGTTGGAAACCTTATTGGCTGTAAGGCAAAGATGAGTGGTGCAATACAATGCGTAATGCGCCCTGTTCGTCTTTTTTGAAGCCCCAGGTTTTATCGACCGTGGTTACCTTGCCTGCTTTATCAGTCAACATAACATGCCCCATCGTCATGGCTAAATCGCCGTTAATGTATACACCTGCATTAGTGAAGTCATATCCGTGCCAGCCCTTTAAGGCAAAGCCACTGTCATTGGCGTAGGTTTTGTTTCCGCCGACAAAATAAGCCAGGGCACCGTCGTAATCAGTACGGAAGGTCTGCTTTCCATTGGCCAGCGTGGGCTTAAACAATACCGCACCTAAATTGTAACCATAGGCTGCATCCAGTACCTGACGCGCTACTTTTTCTGCCTGCGCCTGTCCACCAGTGCTGTAGGCAGCACTAATATTGATTAAGGCGTGGCCCCAGGCTTGTTGGGCTGCTTTTACTTCTGCTTCAGTAATATTGTTGTTTACTACCGGAGTGGCAAACACAGTGCCGCCCGCGGTAACGCACAGCAGCATCGATACAGTAACTAAGGTCTTTTTCAGCATGACAGGTATTCCATATTGGTTTAGGTACGCAAGGTTGTTATTAACTGCAAATAACTTTAATGCCTAAACCTGAATAGCAACCTCTGCCAAACATGAACATAACGCCGCACTCAGATTAAAAACAGATGAACAGCTGCGACAATTTGCCACAGCGACGTAAACTACTGGCGGGGTTACACTAAAAGCTCAGACATGACATTACCGCTGCAATGGTTTAGTTTTTTCTGACATGTTGTAAACGGCTGCCTCTAGCTACTGCTGAGTAGCCATTTGTTGTAAAAACTGCAGGCGTTGCAGCTCTTCAGCATCGGGCTGCCAGGGTTCGTCACTTAGCTGGCTTAACGCAAAATAATCCAGCTGATATTCTGCTTTTTCACTGTCGCCATATTGGGTTAGCTCGCCGGGTACTGCCGGGCGCTTTTCCAGCACAAAGGTGCCGAGAATATAAGGCCCGCTTTGCTGTTGCAGCACAGCTTTAAACACCCGCAGGGTTATTTCATCCTGCCCTTCGCTCAGTTTTGCGTTGCCGGTTAACAAGGCCAATGGCTGGCGTTTTTCAGTAAATAAATTGGCCCGTAAACGGTAGTAACCGGCTTGCTGTACGTCTATTTTTACCGGGATCAGCATATCACTGACCACGCCACGGCTATCACCCACACCGGTGATCGTGGCTACCGGGTGGCTGTATTCAATACCGGTTTTTAGCACTTGCTGCTGGCCGTTAGCGCTAAAGCTAACGCTGATTTCAAAAGCGCCGTTCCAATCGTCTTCTGCATCTAAGGTAGCAGACCAGTTAGCGGGTGTGCCGCGCATTTCGTCAGTGGCCACTACTGTGGCTGAGCTTTCTGTACTAAGCGCCACACTGACATCTGAAACCTGAATACCGCTTACCTGCAGCGTTACCGGTATAGCTTCAGGGTAGCTAAAGCGGAATTTTGGCAGCACTATCGTTGCGCTGGCACCGCCCTCAAGGGGCACGGTTTGCGGGATATAGCGGTTTGGCGCCAGCAGGTGTTCATCATCTGCGCTTAGCGGCCGGGAATACGGCGGCAACTCCAGCTCAGCAGCATAAGCGCTGGCCAGTAATTTAAAGCTTTCGCTTACCGGCTGGGGAATTTTTTCTGTTATGTTAATTTGCTGCGGCTTAGCTGCCGGCGTATTAGCCGACTTAACGGCCTCGGGCGGCGTTATAATTTTCGGCGCTGTTTTTGGCTCCACCGTAGCCGGTTGCGGCCAGAAAAACCATAAGCCTGCCAGCAATACTGGCAGGCATAATAATAACCACTTTTTCATTTACGCTAGTTCGCCGCCTGATACACCAGCGCCGACATACTGGTGTTATCAGAGTTACGCACTATGCGATAACGTGAGCTAAACACCCACCAGCCACGGTTTTCGTCATAAGTATTAAATTGCAGCCGCTCGCCATTAAGGTAATTAACGCTGTTGCTGGCGGCAGTGACTTCATCAGTGGCGCTATTAGCAATAACATCGCTGTGGCTGTAGCCTTCGCTCATTAACATCGGGTAGTGGTATGGCATAAAGCTGGTGGGCCCGCTAACCGATGTCAACTTGCCATCAAAGGCCACGCTGCGTGAACAACTATTAAAGCTGCCTGCGCTGGCCGCACCGCAGCTGGAATGGCTGGCCACTACGCCGTCATCCTCACCTGGCAAAAATGCACCGGTGGCGCCTAAAAAGTCAGATCCGGCGCCAACAAAACGTAAGCGCGGCACCCGGCTGTCGGGGAAAGCTGCTAACTGGCGTGCGGTGTTTACCCGTAAGTCGTTTAACACACCAATGTTAGACGGTGACGGTATTTGCCCCAGCCACAATGATATAGCCAGCCGCAGTGCGCCATCAATCAGGCCGGAGCCACCGGCCACATTGACGGCTAAATCGGCGAGTTCTACCCCACCACCAGCACCGGCAAAATCAAACGTCGCGACAATATTCAGCGGTTGTAAGCCCGCGTTTTGCAGCCACAGCGCCTGGTTATCAATAATGTAGCGGGTAACTAAATCACCGGTAGAGTGCGACACAAAAATACAGCCATTGGCGCAGGTGCCGTTTTGGGCCATTTGCTGCAGCTTAGGCCAGACATAGTCACTGGCAATTTTACCGGCCACCCGCTCTTGCGATGGCCAATCAATACGCACATCGGCGCGGTCGCGCCAATACTCGGCCCAGTACTCTGCACCATTATTGGTTACCTGGCTGCCGGTAGGCCGGCTGGCTAAATTATCCGGCTGAAAACCGTGTACCAGTACCACCGGGTAGCCGCCCACAGCGGCCTGTGCAGCGCCGCTAAACAGGCCCGCCAGTAAAAGCAGGGTAGATTTTTTCATTTGGGTTGTCCTCGTCTTTTCTCTGCTGAAACAGGGTTCTTGCTAAGATTATCGTTATTATTCTGCCGCCCTTTCCGTCAGGCTAATTACAACTCCACCAACAAGATAGACCAGTTCACTTTGAATTCAATACGCTGATTTTGCTGCCAGCAAGCTGCCAGACCGGCTAAACCGGTGCCGGTGTTTGAATTTTCTTAAACAGAGAAAAATGTGAATAGCGCCACAGCAGCCTTACACCGGCAGTGTGCTTGTTAAGCAGATAACAGGTAACTAAAACACTGTTTAAAGTGATTGCTCAAACTATTTTTTGTTTTTGTGCCATGCCCAGGCAACTGAGTGGCTTACTAAGCACACGCAGGCCACTATGACCGGGTTAATCTGCACAGCGTAGCTTTACGCTTTGCATAATGCTGTGCTGTGCCGCCCTGGCATTGGCATGCCAGTAGTGAAAATAGGCCGGTAAATTTGCTTTGTACGCAAAACGGATTTTTAAGTAAAACTGCTCTGACAGCGGGTAACAATAGTAGTGATACTGCCGGGTAAAAGCCCGGCTGGTGTGCGTGTAATGCAGCCATCGCTGGCTGCCAAAATGCTTAATGTTATAACACTGCGGTAGTTGCTCTTTGTGCCGTAGCATAGCGTATTGCTGCGTTTGCCCGGCAAGTAATTTATTGCTGTGTCTGCAGGCTTCATAGTGTTGTAAAGCGTGTTTTAGCTGCGCAGCACTACCAGAAATATAACTGCTGTTTACATTATTGTTCTGCCCGCTGAGGTATTGACCTAACTGTTCAAGATTATGTCGTGCAATGCTTTTACCCGCTGCAACCTGTTTTAGCCAGATCGATAGCATTAGCTGCCCCAGCGGCTCGCCGCGGGTTCTTAAAAAGTGCCCGCTGTACCAATATTGTTGCTGGTTTATACAGACAAAACGATGCTGCTGCCGCTGATCGGTATGTAGCTCAAACCAGCCGGGCGTTTGGTAAGGAAACAACACCGGAAACGCCATCGGGCTGGTGCACGGAATACAAAACGCCAGTAAGTCTTTATCTAACAGCACTTTATAGTTAAAGCGCCCATAAGCATCTGGCCCGCCATGAAAGCTGCGGCCTGTAATGCGTTTTAAGAAGTTCTTTACCATACCAGCACTATGCAATTTACGCTTTTATGTTGTCTGGTTGCCCGGCATCACTACAGGTAAACTTACGCTGCTGGCACCAGGCTAAAGCCAGCTCGTCCATCAGCTCTGCTTTAATGGCCAAAGTCAGCCAGATCCCGGTTTTATCCTGCTCCAGAATACATTCAGTTGGGTTTCGTAAGTCAATGTAAGCACAAGGAATATTGTCACCGTGCACGGTTTTCTCACTAAACACGATATGCGCTACCGACTTTGCGTTAACATTGCGGTTCATAACGGAGATCTCCCTGTATGTTATTGGGTGCCAAGAGCAAATATGCCGCCAACAACACTCTTTGCTTTTACTTTTTTTTCACATTATTGCGCATTACGCAAATTTATCAAGTTAATTTTGCAGCAACCGCTTTGTGCATCGATGCCAATGCACCGAGAATCGCTGAGATGAAAATTGGCAACATATTGAGACATAGAAGAAAACTGCTAGGGAAAACCCTGGAGGATGTTGCTTATGCAGCAGAAACTGATGCCGGAAATTTATCACGCATAGAGCGGGACGAGCAGCGCCGTCGCTGGATTTACTGGAAGCTATCGCCCACGCCCTGGATACGCAGGTGTCGGCCCTGTACCAAAGTGCCGAAGCACAAAACCATACTCAGGTTATGGAGCAAAGCAACAACTACAGTCCGTCGGCTACTACAGTAGACGCGCAATTAGCTTTGTTGCTTAAGCATTACCATAGCCTGACCGACGAAGGCAGGGCATTGGCGGTTAATCTTATCAGCACACTGAAAAAAACCCATAGCGCCGGCAAGTAAGCCTCTCTAACCTGCGCTACTCTTAGCCTGTGTAACCTGTTACCTGTTTGAGTTAACCAAATCGCCAACAACATGCGATACATAGTCGGCGCCTTTGAGTATTTCATCAATAATACTGGCCGCCTCTGTAATTAGATCTGCATTTTTATCTGCCTGCTCAGTAACCTGCAACATGCTGCCCCGGCCCTGCGTTACCAGTTGATTGTTTTTACTCACCATCTGGTTTATTTCTTCAGTCGACTTGGTAGTGCGGCTTGCCAACGTTCTTACTTCATCGGCTACTACCGCAAAGCCTCTGCCATGCTCGCCCGCTCGGGCTGCTTCAATGGCGGCATTTAACGCCAACAGATTGGTTTGATCAGCAATAGATTTTATCGTGGTGACAATTTTAGAGATTTCACCTGACTGAATATTTAACTCTTCCACCAGCCCGGCTAATTGTTTGATATCCTGCGACACTTTTTCTGAGTTGCGCAAATTTTGTTTTAAAATGCTGGCGCCCCGCTCCGACACCTGTGCGGTTTCTACCGAGGTGCTGTGAGCCAGCTCTGCCGCTTTTTGAATAGCCAGCTGCCGCTCCATCCGTTGGGTAATGTCGTTGGCTATCTTAACCACTTTAATGACTTTACCGGCATGATCAAACACCGGGTTGTAAGTTGCTTCAATCCATACCGAATTACCCTGGCTGCTTACGCGGCGGAATAAACCGTTTTTTACCTGGCCGTTTTCCAGATCCTGCCAGAATGTCGGGTTGTCATGGTAAAACTCTGGAGCACAAAAAATTCTATGGTGTTTACCGCGGATATCACTAAGGCTTCGATACCCCAACGCATTAATAAAATTATCATTTGCCGTAAGTATGGTACCGTCAGGGGTAAATTCTATTACCGCGTTTGCACGCTCTACAGCATTAATAAAAGCCGAATTACTGACTGATTTTTCGTGTGCTGCAGTCACATCATTGGCAATTTTCATCACCTCAACAACCTGACCATTTTCAATGGTGGGAATATACGTTGCTTCAAGCCAGATATCGGTACCATTTTTATGCTTGCGTCTGAAACGGCCCCGTTTGGGCTGCCCTTTAGCCAGGTCGGCCCAAAACTGCCGGTATTCTGCGGATTCAACCAGCTCTGTTGGGCATAACGTTTTGTGATGCCGCCCCCGGATTTCATCTATGCTGTAACCAATACAATTGAGAAACAGCGGGCTGGCTTTGAGTATTTCGCCAGACGGCGAAAAATAAATAACGGCACATGAATTCGAAATACTGTGAGCCTGTGCTTCCAAAGCTTTTACCGCTGCGCTGATAACATCTTGCTTTTCTTTACTTTTATTAAAAAACATTTGGACGATCTCCACGGCGGAATGAGTTAAAACAGCTGGCAACGCTTTGTGCCGTACCGGACATTACGCAGGCACGCCATACCTAGTTTAGTTAAAACAATAAAAAAAGCAGTGTTCAACCTCATTGTTGTATAAAAAGTACCGTTTTGCCTTATAAACAAAAAACGCAGCCGAAGCTGCGTTTTTACCAACATAATTAAGCCTACTGTTTTTTCATTTGCTGATGAAAGGCGGCTACGTCGGTTACTTTAGTCTGGCCGGGTAAATCGGCAAACGGCTGGTCGCGGAACTTGGTGCCGCGCATTTGCACCGAAATCCGTGCTGCGTTGTCATTTAACATGGTTTCGCGGTAAAAGGCTTTTACCTGCTCTAACGTGACCTGCTCTACAGCGGCAATTAACTGCTGTTTGCTGTCGAAGCTGAATTTCTCACGGTACCAGTCGGTAATTAGTGGCCCCACTTCGTCCTGCAGGTTTTTTGCAGGTTCTTTTAGTGTGATCAGTGTGCTGGCTTTAAGCTGGGCAAAGTTATCTTCGGTTAACTTATCCAGCTCGGCGGCATATTGCTGCTTAAAGCTGTCAAAGCGGGCCTGCATATCGGCTACGCCTTTTACCGGCGTTTGAATATACATAGCAAAACCGGTGTAATTTTCTATTTGTGTCGCGGTGCCACCCACAGCATAGGCCAGTTGCTCTTCGGTACGCAGTTTGTCAAAAGCCACATTACTAAAATGGCTGTTCAGCACTGTTGCCCGTGCCAGCTGGGTATAGGAAGCTTCATGGTGTATATGCACATCTACCAGACCAACGTCGGCTACATCAATATCTTTTTGCAGTACCAGTTTTTCTCCGGCAGCCGGTTGCCAGTAAGCTGTGCGGCTGTATGGCTGCTCGTTACGCTGCGCAGGCAGTGCCTGCTGCACAGTAGCAACCACCTGGGTTATGGCGGCTTTATCGTAGTTACCAAAGGCAAATACCCGCAGCTGATTATTCGCCAGCGTATCGGCGATAAAACTTTGCAACTGTGCAATGGTTAAACTGTTGGCAGCAGCAATTAACTGCTCTGGTTCATAGTTACCATTGCGCACCAGTGTGTTGTAGCCATTAAATGCCTGATAAAACGGGAATTGCTTGCCCTGATTTTGCAAACCACGGATATAGCGATCTTTAGCCTGGGCAAAGCTTTGCTCGTCAGTACTAACCGCCAAACCTGCCAGAGCCTGTTGCAATAACTCGGGTTGTTTGTCAGTAAAACCGGCTACTGTTAAGGCCATACCGCTGCCTGCGGTTAATCGCAGTTGCATACCGGCAATATCAGCTTCAGTGGCCAGCACACTTTGCTGCAGGCTGAAAATGTCACGCCACAGTGCCAGGGCTACTCTGGCTTTAATATCCTGTTGTGGTGCTGCTGTGTTGATAAAAATTTCCAGCACGCCACGCGGCTGGCTGGCAAACTGCTGGCTTGGGTACAACCAGGCGGTAATGCCGTTTTGCTGCAGCACAATTTCTGGCTTGGCTTGCTGTACCGGCGCTACCAGCTCAAAGTTTTCTGGCAGCAGCCGGTTTACCGCCGGTAAATTCAGTGCCAGTTGCGGGCTTTGTTGCCAGCTTTGCTGCTCTTCGCTACTGATATCAGTAATTTTATATTTACCGTCGTAAAAATGCAGGCTGCTATCATGCGGCTCTTGCTTGCTGATATACCACACGCGCAGGCGCTGGGGTGTTAACTGCGCCAGCACATCTTTAATGGCTTTGGCATCAAAACGCTGGTAGTAAAACGGCGCATTTATTGCGTTGCGGGCCGGTACTTTTTGCATTGCATCGGCCAGGTCAGATACATAGCCAAATTCGTCGCCTTTTTCCAGAAAACGGAATTGGTTGTTCAGGCTGGTTTGAATTTCACTGAAGTATTTGCTGTCAACCCCCTGTTGCTTCACCAGTTCAATATACTGCATGATAGTAGCCACTATGCCTTCACGGTTTTGCATACCGGCGTCGGTTAGCTCTACGTCTATGCTTAGTGAGCCGTAATTGCCGTATAAGTCGGGCGTGGCGCTGGCGTTCAGCTTAGAAATAAGCCCCATGGCTTTTAGCTGCTCAGCCGGAGTGCCGGGCATTTCTGAGCCCAGCAGGTAGCTGATAAATTCGTTTGGTTTAACGGCAAACTGCTCGCTGTTATTGCTGATGGTAAAATCCAGCCGTAACTGCTTTACGTCCTGATTTGGCACATAGTGAATACGCTTGCCGCCTAACTGACTGAAATCCAGCTCTGCGGTTACAGCAGGTTTTTCAATGTTCTTATTAACAATACTGCTAAAGTGTTTGCTGGCCAGTTGCTCCATTTCGCTAAGCGGTAAATTGCTTAGCAGGGCCACTTTCATAATATTGGCCGAATAATACTGGTTATAAAACGCTACGGTTTCAGGGTGCAGCAGGCTACCGTCTTTATCACCGAGCGTTTCCAGGTTGCCAATTAAAAACCGGTTGGCCGGGTGGCTGCCCATCATGCGGCGGGATAAATTATACTGGCCGAAGTAGTCCATTTCGCGGCGCATTGACCACTCTGCATTAACGGCATTTTTCTCTTTATCGGCGTATTCGGGGTATAGCTTGGGGGCTTTAAAAAAATCGGAAAAACGATCCAGCGCTTCGTCATAAGCGTTGTTGTTTACCTTAAACATGTAGTTGGTAATATCAAGCCAGGTGTAGGCGTTTTGCGCGCCGCCGTTGGCGGTCATAAATTCGCTGTAGCCTTTGGTATCAGGGTAGCGCTCGGTGCCTAAAAACAGCATATGCTCTAAATAATGCGCCATACCCTGCTGGCTCATCGGATCTTGCAGTAAACCTACACCCACACTTAACGCCGCAGCCGATTTTTCTGCTGTAGGGTCTGACACCAGCAGCACTTCCAGTTTATTCGGCAGTACCAGGGTTTTATAAGCACGGTTGTCGTTCGGGCTTACCACTACCTGGCCCTGCACCTGTTGCTGTGCAGCACGCGCATCAGCAGATAAGCTCCGCTCACCGGCACAACCGGCTAATACAGCCAGCGCTATTGCACTGATAACAAATATTTTTTTCATTGAACCACCACGATTAGACAACTTGTTACTTTTTGTGAAGGTCAATGTAATGAAAACAACTAGCCACTACCAGCGCTAACCACCATTGGATTGTAATAAATTGTGTCGGCACACTTGTTGGGTAAGACTGTTGCTGGATAAAGCTATCAGCCCAAAGCGGTATCCAACAACATCATCAATACAAAACCCAGCATTAAACCATTGGTGGCGGCCAGCTCGTGGCCCTGCCGGTGTGATTCAGGGATCATTTCATGGCTGATCACAAACAGCATAGCGCCAGCAGCCACAGCCAGGCCCCAGGGTAACAACAGGCTGGACTCGCCCAGCACTGCTGCGCCGACAATGGCCATAACCGGCTCGGTTAAGCCAGATAATATCGCAATGCCCACCGCCAGTGTACGGCTGTAACCCACTGCCAGCAGTGCCATTGCTACTACCAGCCCTTCAGGAATATCCTGCACCGAGATACCGGTGGCCAGCGCAGTGGCTGCTGCAGTGTCGCCACTGGCAAAAGACGCACCAATGGCCAGCCCTTCGGGGATATTATGCAACGCTATGGCAAACACAAATAACCAGCTGCGGCGCAGGGTTTGGCTGCGCAGCCTGTCTTCTTCTTTAATAAAATGCTCATGTGGCACCAGCCGTTCCAGCAGTAGCATAAAGGCACCGCCAAGCAAAATGGCCAGCGCCACACTACCAGAGCTGCGCCATGGTGAAGCGCCGCTGTCAGTTAACAAAGCCAGCGCCGGTACGATCAGCGAAAACATACAAGCTGCCAGCATCACCCCGGCACCAAAGCCCAGCATTACATCAAGCAGCTTTTGTGATAACCGGCGCATAAACAACGCCGGCACAGCACCGGCCGCCGTTGCGGTAGCCGCCACCATACCGGCATAAAAGGCATAGCGCACATTAGCTTGCTGCTGCATAAGTACCACCAGTTGCTGCAAACCATAGCCTGCACCGGCCAGCACTATCACCAGGCCAGCCAGTTTACGCAAGCCCAGCGCGGGCCATTGCAACAACATTAGCTTCATTGCTTCTCCTGATATAACCCCGCCACATAGGGCCAGTTAATCACATTAAAAAATGCTGCCACATAATCTGGCCGTTTATTCTGGTACTGCAGGTAGTATGCATGTTCCCACACGTCCAGCCCCAGTATAGGTGTTAGCCCTTCCATTAACGGGCTATCCTGGTTCGCACTGCTGCTTACCTGCAAGTTGCCGTGTTGATCTTTTACCAGCCAGGCCCAGCCACTGCCAAACCGGCTTAGTGCCGCCTGAATAAACTGCTGCTTAAACTGGGCAAAGCTGCCAAAGTGCTGCGTTATGGCTTCGGCCAGCTCACCGCTAGGTTCGCCACCACCTTGCGGTGACATAACCTGCCAAAACAAACTGTGGTTAGCATGGCCACCACCATGGTTACGTACCGCCTGTTGTAACGGTTGTGGCAATGCTGTTATTTCCTTAAGTAAACGCTGCAGCGACCAGTCAGTATAGGCGCTGCCTTCAAGTGCTGCATTTAAACCGTTAACATAAGTTTGATGGTGCCGGCTGTGGTGTATTTCCATCGTTAACGCATCCAGATGCGGTTCCAGTGCGTTGTAGCTGTAAGGTAGTTCCGGTAACGTAAAGTTCATATCAACCTCCAATTAATGATAACCATTATCATTTGCATTTAGTCGAAAAACAAGCCATATTTTCAGTCAGGTTCCCGACAAGGTGAGTGATATGGATACGATAGAACACTGGAAACACATTATCCGCCAGGCTAACAGTGCTTTTGCGCACGATCACTATGTGCTGGCGGCCGATTTATACCAACAGGCCGCGGTGTTGCTAACACAGGCTTGGCCGGAATACGAGGCCAGATCGGCCGACAATTTTATACCCGGAGCACCCGATGGCACTGCATTGTTAATTATTTGCTTGTCGATCAGCGTGCAGAATCTGGCCGAAACCTATGCCCGGCAACAACGCTGGCGCCGCTGTCTTGCCACGTTAAACCGCGCCTTGCGGCAAGTGCTGCAACTGCAGGCGCAGTTACCTGATACCCACCCGGCCAATGTGGCACTGCTGCGCGAAAGCTGCAGTTTACGCCGCGAACTGTGCCGCTTTTCACAGTTAGCACCCGTTACACAAACGGCAACACTGCCTGCCTCTGCCACACTGCATTAAGGAGCACATTATGCTGATACAAAGTTCACTATGGCAGGATTTCAGCCGCCTGAGCCGGCAGCTAAAGCAAGGCAATATAATGCCGAACGATTATCACCGGCTGGTTTCTGATTACAGCTGCCGCTGCTGCCAGTTAGCCACTATGCTGGAGCGGCAAAACAGCAGTTTGTTGCAGGAATGGTGTTTGCGCTATGCGCTGTTTACGCTGGCTGAAGGCGCCGTAAACCGGCACCACACGGAAACACAGCGTCAGATGTGTCTGGATATGTTGTATATGCCGTTAATTGCGCTAACCCGGCTATACCAGCGCCAGCCACAAGGCCTGGCCGAACTGGCAGCACTACATGCAAAACTAAAATACTGTTTTGCATGTCATTAAGTGCGGTAGTTATATTCGCGATTACAGTTTGCTGTTGCGTCAGCGATTGCCGCCAGCAGTTACATCTGCGACTGCAAATAGTTGGGCAGGCCCAGCAGTTTAATCAGGTTAAGCTGCTGCTCCAGCCAGTGGGCGTGATCTACCTCAGTGTCGTCCAGCAGTTGTTGTAACATAGCGCGGGTAACGTAGTCCTGCTCTTGCTCGCACAGCGCCATCGTTTGCTTTAACAGCTTTTGCACGGTGAATTCTACGTTTAAATCGTTTTGCAACATGGCCGGTACATCTTTGCCAACATGAATGGCATCTCGCTTGCTCATATCCGGCACACCTTCTAAGAAGATAATACGTTCAATCAGCTTGGAGGCATGGCCTTTTTCGTCGTCAAATTCATGGTCGATGCGTTCAAATAACTTGTGCAGGCCCCAGTCATGGTACATGCGCGAGTGAATAAAGTACTGATCCATCGCGGCCAGCTCGTTGGCCAGCAGCACATTCAATGCGTCGATAATTTTGCGGTTGCCTTTCATTTACTCGCCTCCCAGCTGCGCTTGCAGGTAATTTGCCAGCCCCATAGTGCCGATTTGGTGCTGCTGGGTTTCCAGCCAGTCCAGATGTTCTTCTTCATATTCCAGAATTTCGGTCAGAATATCGCGGCTAACGTAGTCCTGCTCGGCTTCGCATAAGGCGATAGTGGCGCGCAGCAGCGGCAATTGTTCTATCTGAAACTCCATATCGCACTGCAGCATTTCCGGTGTGTCTTCGCCAATACGCAATTTACCCAGCGCCTGTAAATTGGGCAGGCCTTCAAGCATTAAAATACGCTCAATCAGCTCATCGGCCTGCTTCATATCTTTAATCGATTTTTTGTAACACACATCGTTAAGTGCTTTTAAGCCCCAGTTTTTATAAATGCGGGCATGCAGAAAGTACTGATTAATAGAGGTTAATTCAGCTGTCAGTATTTCATTTAGCTTAGACAGCACCTGCGGATTGCCTTTCATGTAATGTACCTTTTCTGTCGCGACAAGAATTGTTGCACAGTGTAGACCAAAATCGCCAACATCGCAAAATTATGTTTATAATCAATAACATATTACTGATAACCATTCGTATTATTAACTCGTTTAGCTTAACGTTTAATTAGCGCATTAAAGCTTAAGCCGGATTTCAGGGCGCTTGTCTCAAGCCTTTTGAATTGTCGGGCATTTTACGGTAAACAGAGAGCTGTATTACTTACCTATAATAATAATCCGGGGGTCCGATGAAACTGTTCCAACCTATAGCCCTGCTGCTACTGCTATGCAGTACTGTGGTGCTGGCAACTGAACGCCAGATTGAAATTGACAGCAATGTGAGCACAGAGCATAAAACCGAAGTTAACGGCAAGCGCTTCAGCTATACCGCCACTACCGGCACCCAGCCGGTGTGGGATGAAGACGGCGTACCCACCGCCACCTTGTTTTATACCTATTATCAGCGCAGCGATATTAAAGACCGTAGCAAACGCCCGTTGTTAATTTCCTTTAATGGCGGTCCGGGCTCTGCCTCAGTATGGATGCACATTGCCTACACTGGCCCTAAAGCGCTGGTTATTGATGAAGAAGGCTATCCGGTACAACCGTATGGCGTTAAAACCAACCCGTATTCTGTGCTCGATGTTGCCGATATTGTGTTTGTTAACCCGGTAAACACCGGTTACTCGCGCGTATTGCCGGGTAAAGACGGTAAAATGCCATCTAAAGATCAGCAGCAAAAAATGTTCTTTGGTGTAAATGCCGACGTTAAATACCTGGCCGAGTGGTTAAATACTTTTGTTACCCGCAATGAGCGCTGGCAATCGCCGAAGTTTTTAATTGGCGAAAGCTACGGTACCACCCGCGTATCCGGCCTGGCGCTGGCACTGCAAAACCAGCAGTGGATGTACTTAAACGGTGTGGTTCTGGTATCACCTACCGACTTAGGCATAGAGCGCGCCGGCCCGGTTAAAGCCGCCAACCGCCTGCCGTACTTTGCTGCCACTGCCTGGTATCACAAAAAGCTTAACAGTGAACTGCAGCAAAAAGACTTATACGATATTTTGCCAGAAGTAGAAGACTTTACGCTAAACCAATACCTGCCTGCGCTGGCTAAAGGTAATGCTATAAGCAATGAAGAAAAACAACGTATCGCCCAGCAGGTAGCCAGCTATTCGGGTTTATCGCTGCAAGCAGTGCTGCAAAATAACCTGGATATTCCTACTAACTATTTCTGGAAAGAGCTGTTACGCGACCGCGGCCAAACAATCGGCCGGCTGGACTCACGTTATTTAGGTATTGATAAAACCGATGCCGGTGACCGGCCCGACTACAACGCCGAGCTAACATCCTGGCTGCACTCGTTTACCCCTGCGATTAACCACTATCTGCGCAATGATCTGAAATACAAAACCGACATTAAATACAATATGTTCGGCCCCGTGCACCCGTGGGACAGATCTGACGACAACACCGGCGAAAATCTGCGCCAGGCCATGGCACAGAACCCCTATCTTAAAGTAATGACGCAGTCTGGCTACTTTGACGGCGCCACTAACTATTTTGATGGCAAGTACAATATGTGGCAGTTGGACCCAAGCGGTAAAATGAAGCATCGCCTCAGCTTTAAAGGCTATCGCAGCGGCCATATGATGTACCTGCGCTATGAAGACTTGAAGAAATCGAACGACGACCTGCGTGAGTTTATCCTTGATGCCCTGCCGGCTGAGGGTGTAGCAGCGAAGTATTAATACTGCTGCAAAACGCTATCAGATAAATCCCTGCTTCGGCGGGGATTTTGCTTTAAAGCTAACGTGATAGCTGTGTACGGTTTGCTGCCAACACCACCAATGCAATGCCGCCCAAAATCGCCAGCGACGCCAGCAACAAACGCAGTGTTAGTGGCTCCTGCAGTAGCAATACCCCACCCAGTGCTGCCAGCAGCGGTACACTTAGCTGCACCGTGGCAGCAGTTGTCGCTTTTAGTAATGGTAAGGCGGTATACCAGATGGCATAACCAATACCAGAGGTTAAAACCCCGGATAGCAGCGCATACCCTACCCCGGCACTGTCTAACGACGCTTGCTTTATTAACAACACACTTAACAACAGCGCCATCGGCACTGCCCGGATAAAGTTACCGCTGGTTACCGCAAGCGGATCGCCTGCGCCTTTGCCACGCAGCGAGTACACACCCCAGGCAATACCTGCGGCAATCATCAGCATCGCCCCCGACAGCGGCGGTGCCGACAGCCCCGGCAGTAACAAACCGATAAGCCCCGAGCAAGCAAGCAGCAAACCCAGCCACTGCAACAAACTAAAACGTTCACCGCGCCACAGGCCGCAAGCTATCATGCTGGTTTGCACTGCTCCGAACAGTATCAGTGCGCCTATACCGGTGTTCAGCTGAATATAAGCAAACGAAAACCCGGCAGCATAAACAAACAGCGCCAGCGCTGATAACCAGTTACCACAGCCGCTGTGTTCACCCCGGCGCAATACTGCCAAAGCCCATAACACCACAGCACCGGATACCAGCCGGATACTGGTAAAACTGGCAGCATCTATCTGGGTATGTGCCAGCGCCGCACGGCACAGCAGCGAGTTACCGGCAAAGGCGATAAGCGCCAGCAGGGTTAACAGCACAACGCGGGTATAGGGCATAGCAAGGCCTTATAAAACAGCATAGTTTGCAGCAGGCTAGCACTAAAACCGACCCGATAATATCGCGACAAAAGTTGTAGTTAAGGAATATAGCACCAGAGTTAATGTATCGGCTCAGTAACAAAACCTAACTTTGTAATACCCAATTGTTGTGCCAGTGCCATTACGTTAAGTACATGCTGGTATTCCACCGCTTTATCGGCCATTAGCTGCAGCGGTGGTTGCTGAGGTAACTGCGCTATGTGTGCCAGCTTGTGTTGCAGCTGCCCGGCCGTTACCACTTCGCTATTCCACTGCACGCTGCCGTCGCGCAGTACGCTGATGGCAATGCTGTCGGGGGTTGTAGTTGTGGGTTCAGCGCTGGCCTGAGGCAGATCTACCAGCACTGTCTGAGTTAATACCGGCATAGTGATCATAAAAATAATCAGTAGCACCAGCATCACATCAACCAGCGGTGTCATATTGATTTCGCTGATAATCTCATCATCCTGCGAGTCTGTAGCGAAGGCCATTTACGCACTCTCCTGCTTAGTGGTTAACACACTGACACTGGCTTTGGGCGCAGCACCGGTGAGAAAATACGCATGTAGTTGATGAGCAAAGCGGTTAAGACGGGTAATAACACCTTTATTGGCCCGTTGCAGTGCGTTGTAGCCCAGCACTGCCGGTATGGCCACCGCCAGGCCAACGGCGGTCATAATTAATGCCTCCCCTACCGGGCCGGCTACTTTATCAATACCTGCCTGGCCGGATACCCCTATGCTAACCAGCGCATGGTAAATACCCCACACTGTGCCAAACAGGCCGATAAAAGGGGCGGTAGACCCCACTGACGCCAGTACCGGCAGGCCACGCTGCAGTTGTTGTACGTTGTCGTCAATGGCGTTACGCAAACAGGCGCTTAGCCAGTCGTTTAAACTTAGCTGGCCGTGTAAATCGGCTTTGTGCAGGCTGTGATGATCAACCGCTGCCTGGCCTTCTTCTGCCAGCATACGGTATGGGCTGGCGCTGTTGTGCGGTTGCAGCAGCTGCAAACCCTGGGCAAAGCTTTGCGCATGCCAGAAATCCCGCGAGGCTTTATTGGCCGGGCGCAGGCGCCACAGCATCAGGCTACGCCAGATGATCACACTCCAACTGGCAACCGACATTAACAGCAGCAACAGCGCCACGCCTTTTATTACCCAGTCGCCCTGCGCCCAAAGCGCGGCCAGGCCATAAGGGTTGTCTGTTAGTTGCGTCATTAGTTAACTCCTTCGGTTAAGGAAAAGGCTACCCGTTGGCGGTAGCGGTAATCTATTGCGGTTTCGCCGCGCCGCGCCGCCTGATAACGCCAATGCTGCACTGCACTGAGCGCAGCCTGATCTAATCTTGGATAGCCACTACTTTGCAGCACGATAACATCGGCTACGGTGCCATTAACCAGCACGGTAAGTTCCAGCACTACTGTGCCCTGCTCGCGTAATTTGCGCGATAACTGCGGGTATACCGGCGGCGCGTTATATTGCGCCGTAGCATTTAACACCGGCGCTGATACCGGCACGGCTGTGGCGGCGTGGTTGTGTTTTACGGCCGGGTTAATTTGCTCAGTTACCGGCTGAGCAGCTGTGTTGGGCTGCACGGTTGCTTTTGTTAAAGGTGCTTGTGCTAACGGCCGGGATGGTTTGTTTTCTGCCTGGGTTTGCTTAAGCTCACGCTTAGCTGCCGGTTTAACTGCCGGCTTAGTTTGTTGTTTTACTTCTGGTTGCACTTCTGCTTTAGCTACAGGTTTTTGCTCAGGTGGTGGCGCGGCAGTTTGCTTAGAAGCCGGCTGTGCCACTAATACCCCGGTTAATACTGGTGGCTGTATTGTTACTGTGCCTGGATCTGCAGCCAGATACCAAACCAGTGGCAGCAGGTGCGCACTGAGTACCGCGCCCAGCGTAAACAAAAAGCCCCCTGCTTTAACAGCAGGGGGAAGGCTTTGCGCCAGCGGTTGCATAGCGGCGGGAGAAAACATCAGAAGCTATAACTAATGGCCAGTTTGGCGTAACGGCCGGGTTCGCTGTAACGCTGCAGGCCGGTACCGTCAGCCAGTACGCCACCGCGCACACCACTACCTACCCAGTTGGTAACAAAACGTACCCGCTGCCATTGGTAGTATTCTTCGTCGAACAGGTTATAAATACCGGCTCTCAGCTGCCAGTTTGGCGTCAGGTCCAATGTACCCATCAGATCAACCACGGTGTAGCTGTCGGTCAGATAAGGCTTTGCTTCAAAATCACTTTCTGTTGAGTCATAGGCGTCTTTGGCTTTTTTAGCCGCGCTGTGGGTTACATTCGCGGTAATGTTCCAGTTAGCACCGTCGTAGCGAAAGCCCAGCACTGCCGAAGCCGGGTTAATGCTGCGCAGCGGGTCGCCGTTTTCTTTCTCACCCTCGTTATATGAATAAGCCAAACGCGAGCTAAAGGCGCGGCTAATGCGCCAGGCGGCTTCCAGTTCCACGCCTTTTACGTCAGCTTCACCAATATTATCAATGGTGTTGTACTGGTTACCCTGCGCCACAGTACAAACGCCACGGGTACAGGTTTCATACACCACATCAGGGTTTTGTATCCGGGTAACAGTATCAATCATATCGCTGTACTGATCTTTAAACAGCGATACGCCCAGCAGCAGGTTGTCTGTTTGATAGCGGTACCCCAGTTCCAGGTTCAGGCTGCGCTCGGCTTTTAAATCCGGGTTAGCGATGCTGCTCCATAAATCATCCACGACAATACCGGTGGCCTGTTCGGTGCGGCTGATCAGCGAGGTGGGTGAATACATTTCTGCTACGGTCGGCGCCCTAAAACCGCGCCCGGCCTGCGCCCATACCTGATGCGCCGTGGCTATCTGGTAGGTCAGGTTAGTTTGCCAGGTAAAGGCGGTGAAATCGACGTCAGCTACGGTTTGGCTGTCATCGCTAAATTGCTCGTCTAACTCGGGGCTGTATTTTAGCGAGTCAAAGCGGCCACCAAGGCGTAATGTCAAGCGTGGGTCAAACTTAATCACGTCACGGGCATACAGGCTAAGTGCAGTAACGTCAGTTTTTGGCACCTGATCCGGGTCAGTTACCGGTGGGCTTGCCAGCTCATCTGTCTGGCCAATATAACGGCGGTCAATGGCAGAATATTCTACGCTGCGCCGTTCAGCCGAACCGCCATACAACCACTGCTGGTGCACGGTATTGCCGAACAATTCTTTATCCAGCGCCACGGCCAGTTTTAGTTGTTGCTGCTTAAAATCACGATCTTCACTACGCAGGCAAGGCGATACCTCACCATTTACTGCGCCGCTGCAACCGGTGGTGAGCATGGTGGTTAAACCATGAGTGTAATTTGACTGGTAGTCTACCGTTGCATTTACGCTGTCAGCGAAGGCCTGAGCGGCCAGCCACTCGTATTGCAGGCCAAAGCGTTTGCGCTCAATTTCATCATCACCCAAGCGGGATAAATAAGTGCTGTCGAGCCTGGATTGGTTGTCCAGCTCGCTTGTTTGTTTAAAGTATTCGCCGGTCCAGCCCAGACGCTGGCTATCCGTTAGCTGATATTGCAACTTGGCCAGAATATTATTACTGCTGTAATCCAGCGGATCGGCAATAGTGCGCCCGGCACCACTGATATTGTCGCCAGAACGGGCCGTTTCAGTTTCACTACCATCGCGGCGGGTATACACCAGTAAAGATTCCAGCTTGCCGCTGCGGTTAGCCACAGTGCCACTGAACGAGGTTTCATCATTTGAGCCACTAAAACCGGCAGACAAGCCAATATGGCTGTCATCACCTTCTGCAGTTAAATAGTCGGCCGGATCTTTGGTCACAAATAACACAGCACCGCCTAAAGCGCCGCTGCCGGCGGCGATAGCATCAGCACCTTTTACAATTTCAATTTGCTTTAGTGCCTCGATATCAACTCCGCCTCTGGCGGAGCGGAAAAACTCATAAGCAACAAAAGTGGGCGGGTCCAGCGTTTCACCCAACGACAAACCATCTACGGTAATGGCTACCCTATCACCATCTAAACCACGGATATTAAAACCATTGCTGCCAAAGCGGCCCATATCGGTAGTGGTGACGCCAGGTACAAAGCGCACTGCATCAGCAATATTTTGCGCTTGCTGCTGTTGCAGCTGCTGTGCGCTGAGTTGCTCAGTTTGTTTGCTGTTAGCCTGAGTTTGTGCCGGGGCCTGCGCGGTTACCGATACGGTATCCAGCTCTGGCGCGGCATTATCCGCCAGGGCCTGGGTGGCGAAGGCACCCGTTACCGCCAGTGCCAATAAAGTGTACTGCATAGCCATGTTACTGTTCTCCTGAGTGCGGCTTAATCGGCTTTTTTGCCGGTCTGGCTTATTTGCTGGTCGAGCCGGCCGGCAAATTCTGCAACGTATTCGTCGTAGCTCAGTTGGCCATCGCCATTGGCATCGGTAGCCGCAAACTGTGCTGCACGGCCTTTGGCATATTCTTCGCGGCTAATTACGCCATCTTTGTTGCTGTCATACATAGCCAACATACCTTCAACCGAATGGGTGGTTGGCATTTTTAACAGGCGTTCACGCCGGGGCTGCTCTGTGCGCTGTGCCTGCTGCTGACGGGTTTGCTCTGACCGGGTGTCTTCACCACGCGGTTCCGGTTTAGGATCGGCAGCAGATAGCACGCCGTCTTTATTGGTATCCATCCGCTCAAAGGCTAAATCACCGGAGCGGTTAAATTCAGCGCGGCTGATATAGCCGTCTTCGTCTTTATCCAGTGCATTAAAGCGCACATGAGTCTGGCGCAAGTGGCCGGCACGTTCGCTTGCCAGCTGCTTTTGCTGCGCCTCGTTTAAGCGTGGCATGTCAGAGGCCGCAGTGCTGCAGGCACTCAGGTAGGCACTGCTTAGCGCCAGAAATAAGGTGGTGTATAAATGTTGTTTGTTCATTGATAAAACTCCTGCGTTAACGGGTGGGCGCTATTGGGTAACTTCCAGCACAACGCTGTAGCTGTAACTGTATTGCGGCACTTTGGCGCTGGCCGGAGCATCAGCGCGATAGCGGCTTAGCAGCAAATAAGTACCTGCTTTTTCCGGTTTAAAGCTGATAATACCGGCGGCATCTGTCGTCAGCTGCTGCGTCACTTTTTCGTCATTAGCACCGGCTTCCACGAAATACGCACTTACCGTCTGCTGCGCCAGCGGCTTGCCGTTAAACAGCACGCGGGCTCTTAAGGTGCTGTCGGTATAGAGGTCATTCGGGTGGCTGAGAAACTCCAGCTCCAGTGCTTCGCCACCGGGTTTTAAGGCGTTATGGTCTGGAGCACCTTTGCTGACGTAGGTTTCAGCCCGGGTTACCGCCTGAAAATGCGCAATAGATTTGGCGCCGGCCGGTAATTTGAAGTTTTCATCGCGGCTGTTTTTACGCTCGCCGTCTTGCTCATAGGTGTGAAATACCGCGCCGTAGCGCAGGCCGGTACTAAAGCGGTAAGTGCCGTCGTCGGTTAACTGGTGCTCTGCCGTAGTGCGGGTATGGCTGTACTGTACCAGTGCCGGTTTAACTGCCGCGCCAGCCGGTGTTAGTACACTGAACTGGCTGTTATCAAAGGCTACTTCGGGAATAAAAAAGCGATCGGCAAAGGCGGCATCGAGGCTTACCCAGCCGCCGCGGATCGGCTCAAAACTGGCAGGCTGTAAATAAGGCACATGGGCTTGTACGGCAACAGGGGCGGCAAAGCTGCCCGATAATAGCGCAGCAGCAAAAATAGCCCGGTTAAGTGGCAACGACATAACGGCTCCTTAATGATAATAATTCTTATTAACTTGCGAGCCGAACTTTAATCTAACTGAGAATCATTTGCAAATGATAATTGATCTTATTTACATAGCTTAACGACAGCAGCAAAACAATAAACATTAGGGCAGAAAAAAGCCGGGCTATTTAACCCGGCTTAGTATGGTGTTGCAGCGGCTTATTCGGTTTGGCCCAGCAGGTTAAGAATAAACGCATACTCCTGTGCGTACTCAGCTAAGCGTGAGAAACGGCCTGATTTACCACCGTGGCCGGCCTCCATATTGGTTTTAAACAATAATGGCTGCTTGTCGGTTTTAAGCGTGCGTAATTTGGCAACCCATTTGGCCGGTTCAAAATACTGCACCTGGGAATCATGTAAGCCGGTGGTTACCAGCAATGCCGGGTAAGCCTGCTTGCTTAGCTGATCATAGGGCGAATAAGACAGCATATAATCGTAGTAGGCTTTTTGCTTCGGGTTACCCCACTCGTCAAACTCGTTGGTGGTTAGCGGAATGCTTTCATCCAGCATGGTGGTAACCACATCAACAAAAGGTACATGCGCTACCAGTGCACGGTATTTCTGCGGCGCCATATTGGCAACAGCGCCCATCAGCAAGCCGCCGGCACTGCCCCCCATGCCAAACACTTTGTCTTTGGCGGCATATTTATTGGCGACCAGATAATCGGTTACCGCGATGTAATCGGTAAAGGTATTAATTTTTTTCAGCAGTTTGCCGTCTTCATACCAATGGCGGCCCATTTCCTGGCCACCGCGGATATGGGCAATAGCATAAACAAAACCACGGTCAACCAACGAGAACACGGTAGAGCGGAATGACGGATCAGACGAGCTGCCATAAGAGCCATAAGCATACTGGTACAAAGGTGCAGTACCGTCGGCTTTAAAGCCTTTTTTATACAATAAAGACACCGGTATTTTTACACCATCGGCGGCAGTGGCCCATACGCGCTCAGTGGCATAGTGGTTTTTATCAAAACCGCCCAGTACTTCGGTTTCTTTTAGCAGCTGTTTTTCACCGGTTTTCATGTTCAGCTGATACACACTTTGTGGTGTCGTCAGTGACGTATAGGTGTAACGTAGCCAGTCGGTATTTTGCTCCGGGTTTGTTTCAAAGGTGGTGACATAGGCTGCTTCGTCTGATGCGACATAAAACGCTTTATCGGGTGCGTTCCATGGCATTACTTTAATACGGCGCAAACCGTCGCTGCGCTCGCTGATAGCCAGGTAATTGTCGAACGCTTCAAAGCCATGAATAAACACTTTTTCATCATGGGCTACCAGTGGCTGCCAGTTATTGCGGTCGCCCAGTTTAGCGGTTTCTACTGTCATTAAACGGAAATTAGGCGCATCCCAGTCGGTATTGATAATCCAGCGGCCATTAAGATGCTCTGCCGTATACTGAAAATCACGCTGGCGCGGTGCGATAACGGTAAACTCGCTTTGTGGCTTGCTGGCATCCTGCACCCGCATTTCGCCAGACACTGTGCTGCTGGAGTAAATCATCACATACTTGTCGTCCAGCGTATTGCCGACGCCCATGTAAAAACTGTTGTCTTTTTCTTCGTATACCTGGCGGGCACTGGCCGGGTCATTGCCCAGCGTGTGTTGCAATACCTTAGTGCTAAGCAGGGTTACCGGGTCGTTTTTTATCACGTACAGTGTTTTATTGTCCTGTGCCCAGGCCAGGCTGCCGGATAAGCCGGTAAGCTGATCGGGTAAATCCTGGCCGGTGCGTAAATCGCGCACTTTAAGGGTAAACTGACGCCGGCCATTAGTGTCTTCCATATAGGCCAGCAGGTTTTGATCCGGGCTTACCTGCCAGTTAGCCACCTGATAAAAATCTTTACCCTGCGCCAGCTGGTTTACGTCCAGCATAATTTGCTCGGTGCCGTCTTTTAACGACTTACGCGCATAAACCGGGTATTCCTGACCGGTTTCAAAACGGCGGTAGTAGCTGTAATCGCCTTTGTTATAAGGTACTGAGCTGTCGTCCTGCTTAATACGGCCAATAATTTCATCAGTCAGTTTGCTGGTCAGCGGCTGATATTTACTGGCGTATCCGGCAAAGTAGTCATTTTCCTGCTGCAGGTAATCCAGCACGGTTGGCGAGGTGCGGCTGTCGTCGCGCAGCCAGTAGAAAGGGTCTTGCCGGTCACCATTGGGCGATTTAACGGTATAAGGCTGTTGTACCGCTACCGGTGCCGCTGGCTGGGCAGCGTGTGCCAGACCACTGCTAATTAGCGCAGTAAATAATAATGAATAGAATGTTGTTTTCATGATTAGGCTCTTTATAACGGTAACAAATGAAATTAGCATGCTGTACCGCACAACACTATTAGCGGCAGTTTAAAAAAGTGTAACGGAGTGTGACATTGCTTTGAGCTAAGCAGGCTTTATCAGTTGGCTATTCACAAACGTCTGATTTTAGGCTATTACTTGTAAGTTTTCTAATCAACAGGATCAGGTTATGGCATTAATGACAGTTGAGCAGGTTGCAAATTTGCTTGGCGTACAAACAACAAGAGTAGAACGGTTAGCGCGGGAAAATTTGCTGATTGCTGCTAAGACAGACAGTGAAGGTAAGCCCTTGTTTAATGAAGAGGATGTAAAGCGCTACAAAACGCTGGCTGAACGTTTAGGTGGTTTGTAACGGCAAAGCCGCTAAACCTTGTACCTGCTGCTGCCAATAGTTTGCCTGTGTCTGGCAATCTGGCAGCGCCAGATACCACAGCCAGCAAAAACCACTATACAGCAACTTTGCTGCAGGCAGTTTTTCGGCCAGTAGTTTTTCAGTTGGTAGTTTTTCAGCTGGCAGTTTTTCACTTGACAGTGCTACCTGTTCACTCCCCTGTCGTAAGCGGGCATAGTTTGCCAGCATTTGCGCTTCTGCTGTTTTATCTAAGTTAAAATGTAAACTTATGGCGGCTAAATCCAGGCTGCTGTCGGCCTGCTGGCTGTACTCAAAATCAAGTAACCACAGTGTATCCGCGGCCCAAAGCAAATTACCCTGATGTAAATCCAGATGGCATAACACTAAATCAGGCTGCATGCTGCTAAGCTGTTGCGCTGCCTGTTGTAATGCTGCCAGCAGGGTTTTATCGGCACGGCTACCGGCCGGTAGCGCTGCCAGTAATTGGGGTAAATAGACGGCACAATCCAAAGTGGCGGTTTGTACCTGTAACTGATGAAACTGCGCCAGCACAGATAACAGCGCAGTGGCGCCATGGCGGGCATAATCGAAAGGTTCAGCACCGCGGATATATTCGCTTAGCATCACCTGATAGTGGTTGTTTAAGCACAGAGGCGTAGCGGCAAGCCCTTTAGCGGCCGCGGCATGCTGGCAGCGTAACTCCTGCTGGCGGCATACGGTAGATTCTGCCGGATAACAGCGCAGCACATATTCGCCCTGCGCTGTTTTTACATAGTAGCTTTGATTACTGGCGCCATGAGACAGCGCCCGCACCTGCAGCGGTGGCTGGTCAACAAAAAACTCCAGCCGCTGGCACAAGCGGGTTACATGCTCAATCTCACTGCCGGCTGCTGTTGATAATGACTGCGCCAAATAAAATACCCTGCAATAGCGATAACCGTATACAGCATAAACAAGCCTGTGAGGAAATACAGATGTTTTTGTGCGTAAACGTAAATGGATACCGCATCTATTACCACCCAGTACAACCAGTTTGATACCAGCTTACGTGCTACCAGCCAGGTTGCCATCACACTGAACACTGTGGTTTGGGCATCAAGATAGGCAAAATCAGCCCGGGTATAATTTGCCATAAAAACCCCAAGTGCTATACCGGCCAGCGCAGTAACGCCAATTAATACCGCATGGCGCTGCCAGGCCCACTCGTATACCGGGCCACGCTGATCCGGTGCACTTTGGCGCAGCTGCTGCCAGCGCCACCAGCCATACAGCGCCATAGCAGCATAATAAAGCTGTAACAGTGCATCAGATAACAGTGCCGACTGCCACATAACGTGGGTAAACAACACCGTACTTAACAGGGCAGCCGGCCAGCACCACAGGCTTTGTTTTAATGCCAGAATCACATAAGCCAGCGCCAGCAGCGTTGCCACCAGCTCAAGGCTGTGCATCAGCTGCCACTGCGCCATAGCCTGCGTGATCAGCTCATTCATGGCCGCAAATCACCATGAATAAACTTACACACAAATACTACCTTGCCGTACTGCTCAAATGACCATTTAATACAGGCCTGCAAGGCCTGCATCACTGCATCGTAATCACCAAATAACTGGGTGCTCATGGTGTTAGTCAGCACGGTTACGTCCGGGTATTTATTCAGTTGTTCAATAAAACCTTTAATCGGGCCGATATAATCGTCGGCTAACGGGTACTTACTGATTTCAACAGATAATTGCATAACACTCTCCTCAACCATCACTGGCCTTAAAACTGGTAACTGGCCGTTACGCCAAAACGGCGTGGCTCAGCAAATTGCTCATACACATGTGGCTCGTAGCCGTCGCGCGGATCGTTACCAAAATAGAAACCGCGCACACCGATATCCTGATCCAGCGCGTTGCGGGTCCATACTGCCAGTTCCCAGTTTGTCAGCTGGTAGCTTAAACGAGCGCCCAACAGCTCATAGCGTGACGATCGGGCATTGTGGCCGTCAGAGTAAAAGAAGGCATCTTTACCCTGCAGGCTGACATTAAAGGTAAGGGCTTCGGTGATATACCAGTCAGTGGCTACACTGTACTGAAAGCGCGGTGCCTGGGCCTGCTCACGGCCGCTGAAATTTTCTTCGTCCAGCGTGACATAATTACCCAGCTTGGTTTTGAGCCAGCTGGCAGATAAAAATAGCGCAAACTGCGGATGCAGCTGCAGGCGGTTTTCCATTTCAATGCCGTAGTTACGGCCGCTACCGGCATTATCAATAAAACCGGCAAATTGCGGGCCGCTGTCGGGGTTAAGCCAGCCTTTTACCTGCATATCGTCACGCCACATATAAAACGCCGCAACCCTTGCGGTAATGCTTTGATCCAACGCACTGCCCTTTACGCCAAACTCGGCGTTGTACAACGTTTCTGGCTGAAAGCTGGCTTTGCTGTTTAACTCGCTTAAGCTGTCATCGGCGGCTTTGGCCAGCGCATCGCCGTTTACACCACCGGCTTTATAACCACGCGACGCCAGCAGGTATACTAACGCCTGGCTATTTACCTGATAATTCAGGCTTAAATTGGCGCCCCACATAGTGTCGTGGTTTTTAATATTGTTACCGCTGATATCGCTGTAGTCATCGTCATAACGCTCCAGCCGCAGGCCCGACACCAGGCTCCAGTCATTGCTTAACGGCGTGCTTAGCTCACCATACACAGCGGCATTGCTGCGGCTGAGTTCGCTGACAAAACTGTCGGCTTGCCATAAATCCCAGTTCCAGAATTGCCGCGTTAAATCAAAATTTTTACTGGCGGCATAGAGGCCAAATACCCAGTCGCTGTTGCCCAGCTTGCCCTGTGGCGTAGAGATAAAGCGGTAATCCAGCGTAAGTTGATCGCGGCTACGTAAATAACGGTCGGTAGTAGCATATTCATCCGGGTGAATACCAACATAGCTCCAGTCTTCGTCAAAACCATAATCGCTGTCGGCGGTTAAATAACTCAGTTGCGCCAGCACTGTAGCAAACGGCAAACCACGGTAATCAGCCTGTAGAGCTACCGCTTTGCTGCGGATCTTATCCTGTCCCGGCTCGTCTGACAGCGTGGTGCGGTTGCGATCCAGCGAAAACGCATCATAGCCGTTGTCCTGGTCAACAAAATGCGTGATCAGTTGCAACGCCAGTGCGTCTGACGGTTGGTAGCGCAGTTTAAATCGACCGGTAAATTCGTCGATGTTGTTGGTATCGTCGCGGTTTAAATAGGCGTTATTGATAAAGCCGTCTGAGTTTTGCTGTTCCAGCGAAACACTGTAACCCAGTTGCTGATTAATACTGTTACTAAACTGGCCTGCCAGTTGGCGGCTGTTGTAGTTAGCCAGCGTGGCACTGAACTTACCTTCCGGCGTCGCAGTGGGGCCTTTGGTGGTCAGGTTTAGCATACCGGCCAGCGCATTTGCGCCAAAGCGGGTAGCCTCAGGACCACGAAATACTTCCAGTTGGGCTAAATCACTGATGCCGCTGATCCCCATACCGGAATAATCAATCCCGTCAATCAGTATGCCCACTGATGGGTTAATGGTATCGACAAATTCACTACGCTCGCCGATGCCGCGCATCTGAATATAGCGGCCGCGCGATGCGCCAGAGGTAAAGTTAACATTGGCAAACTGGTTGAGTAAGTCATCCAGATGCTGCGCTGAGGTACGCTTAACATCCTGCTCACTGACCAGCGCAATACTACCGGCAACCTGTTGTACTGCCTGCTGGCGAAAATCGCCCTGCACACGGATCCGCTCTATAGCCGTATCGACCGGCTCTGGGGCAGTTTCAGCTGCATTAATTTTAATAGAAAAACTGCTGCATACCGCAACAGCGATTAACGATGGGAAAAAACGCATTTTTGTATGAATCTCCATAAAAACACAGAGATCACACCAGCTTGAGGAGTTAGCACCATCCCTCCGCCGGTATAATCCGGATCAGGTTCTAAGGGTTCGCCTTTTGGGCATCTCAGCTATTGCACCCCTTGGTTGCGCGGCAAGTGTAAAGCGTTTTATTTGTACATGCAATGCGCAAAGCAACACCAGTTACCTGTTGCTACTTTGCCAGTGTGAAATGGGTAGTGTGCTGTATTTAGCTATAGTAAGCGGGTTTAGCGGTATCGTTGCCGTAATTTAGCCATAAAAAGCGATTCGTCCGGTACGGTAAGGCCGGGTAATAAGTTTTTCACCAATACTTCAGCGTGGCTGGCACCAAAAGTACAACGCAGCTTAATAAACTTGTCACCAGCAATAAACAGATAAGTACTGCTCGGCTGTGGCTCGGTGTCGTCTATGCTGGCCTCAAAATAACCACCGCTGAATTGCTGTTGATGGTGCAGCCAGCTGATAGTATTTACCGCATGCAGTGTCAGCTTTCTATTTTGCTGACGGTAAAATAGCTCTATTTCCTTACGGGTGTTGTCGAGCTCTTCCTGTAACACTGCAGACTGATCCTGCCAGTTTGTGCGTCTTATTGGGTAAACAAACACATCGATATAGTCATCAATGTAATCTGCATTGATGTACCGCAACTGCGTACCCGCCAGTGGGTCATTAAAAATATGCTGGCCAGCTAAGTGGAAGTCGAGTAATTGCTGCGGAGCTTTTAGCTGCTGGATGTAATCACTGTCTTGCAGTGCTGCGAGTAAAAACGCTCCACTGAAGATCTGTTGCTGCTCGGCATCACGCAGAAAATACGATATCAGGGTCTGAGCAAAGTTACGCGCACCATCTTCAGGTTTATGAAACAACGACATGGTATGGCTGAACGGTACATCATAGTTAAAGCGTTTTAAAACTACATCGCGCCATAACACTGTTACCTCTGCCTTTATGGTAAATTCATTACTTACCGGTACCAGCAGTAATGTTGCTCCGGCTAACGCAGCTTTGGTAATGTCTGCTGCCGTTTCACGAGACATATTAGCTGTACTGACCAATACTTGATAATCAGAACCTTCCGTAGCAAACCGCACATTTTCAAACAAACCCGACTCGTGTAGCTGCTGCCAGTACAAGCTTGCATTGAACTGATTGATCTGACAATGCTGCATCAACGAATCATCGGCAAACTGCAAGCATTGCTGGTTTAATTCCGCGCTGGGATGGCTAATAAAAAACCCAATTGGCGGGTACACTTGTTTGGCGTTTTTATCATAGCTAGCGATATTTTTATTAGGCGTATTAACGCAGGCTGATAGCAACATCGCTATCACACATAAACCAAGATAACCTAACCTCATTGCAGATCACCGTAAAATGACTTGTATTTCGCTTAGTATCAGTTGTTTATTGTTGGGCAGCAATAGCAAAATAAATCAAAAAACAGTTATTCCAGACTCCTCCTTCCCTCTTTTATATTTAATTAAGAATAGGTACTATTCAGCGCAGTAAAAATAAGGGATTACCATGAATAAAACGAAAGAGTTAGCTGCCTTGTTATCTGTGTCATTATTGGCAGCTTGTGGTGGCGGTGGAAACTCTGAAACCGGCAACAGTGGTGGAAACAACGGTGGTGCTACAGTAAATCTGACTGCGGACATTATTCAGGAAACAGTGTGCGGCACCAGCGTAACGGCTTCAAGTGCAGAGTTGCTCGTGCATAACACTGATTGGAGTATATCCAGCAGACATAAAGCTGATAGCAACGGAAAAATTTCAGCAACGATACCGGCAACAACTAATGCAAACATCAGTTTAATCAGCAGCTACGGTACTGGTGCAGACCGCTCCATCAGGGTGTTATCTTATGCTCAGCATCCGACAGGAGATCTTGGTACCTTAGCAGTGCCCGGGTTTACCCAGCAAGGTTGTGAATGCCAGAAAATGGATGTAGTGGTGTCTTCTCCGGTTGGTGCATTAAACCAACAATATGTCCAACTTACCGGATACTATGGTGAGATAGAAAGTAAATCTACTCTGGCCTACAATGAAGTTCTATTTTCCGGCGTTACGGTATGCCGCGCCACAGGTGGTGATTGGCCAGTATTAGTTGCCGCAAGCTCAGAGCCAAACAACATGGTAGCCGGGAGCACGCGCAACTATGATATGAGCCAGCAAGTTTCATTGAGTTTACAGCACGATGCTATCCCTTATCCGATAACGTTAAATGCTTTTGATATTTCATTACGCCAAACTCACTTTACTGAAAATGGTTCTATTGTTTCAGCTGTACAGCCTCCTTACTCTGATATCCATGTCTATAACGAGCTTGATGGGGCAGAGCTTATTGTCGTAAATGCATCACGCAACAATATAGAGTACATTGATGGCATCAGCATATGGCATCGCGAATCACAACGCTCCAGCTATAAGTTACCACTGACAGAGCAATTATCAGTGACAGTACCGGACAATACAGCACAGCTTGCATTACAGGATTTTCTCGTAACAGGCCTGTTGTCTGACAATACCAATTATAATCTTGGGACAATAAATGGGTTTAATACCTTCTACCTGTATGCTCAAACCACGCTGACTGACGGTACTTACTACAGTCAAAGCTTCTTTGGTCCCCTTCAGGGTTCTTATCCTGATGAAATTGTGCCTGACGACTACAATATCGAAGATAAATTTGATGACAATGCTGCAGTATTATTCGAAGCATCTGTTATCCGTGATGGCGACAATCAAAGTTACCAGCAATATTTATCCAGCAGAGTAAAACGCAGCAAACTGACAATTAATGAGCGGTTTTCCGGCGAATGGGCGAAATTCAACACAGTATCTGTGCAATTTAGTACTCAATAGTTAATAAAGCAGCCAGCCGCAAAAGCGGCTGTTTTAATTAACAATGACCTGCCAGTCGTTATTTAGCTGGGCGGCCAGTTGGGTTAATTGCTCACTGGCGCTGGCTGAGCGGCTGGCTTCGTTGCTTAACTGGCTTACCTCGTCGTTTAACTGATGTATGGTGGCGGCGATATTCTGTGACACCAGCTGCTGCTGTGCTGTGGCCGTGTGTATTTGTGCATTTGCACTGCTGATATGTTCAACCGCGCCGGCCAGCTGATTAAAGCGGCTGCCGGTATCCTGCGCTAACTGCACATTGGTATTGGCCTTCGTATGCGCCTGCTGCATTACCTCTACGGCATCAGAGGCCTGCTGCTGCAGCCTGGTAATCATGCCATTGATAGATTCTGTTGCCTGCTTGGTATTGGCAGACAAGGTGCGAACCTCGTCTGCAACTACAGAAAAGCCACGCCCGGCTTCACCTGCTCTGGCCGCTTCAATAGCTGCATTGAGCGCCAGTAAATTGGTTTGCTCAGAAATTTTACCGATCACTTCCAGCACATCAGAAATCTGCCTGGAGCCTTGCTGCAAACTACTTACCACCTCAGCACTATGCTGTAACTGCACTGCCAGTGCGGTGATACCTGCTGCACTTTTATCTGCTGCAGTATGGCCACTGTGACACAACTGCTCTGCATGCACTGCCGCCTGTGCGGCAACACCGGCGTTTTGTGCAACTTGCTGCACACTGCTGCTCATTTGCTCAGCAGCTGCGGCAAGTTGTTGTGCCTGGCGCGCCTGTACGGCTGCACTCTGGTTTACTTCAGTACTGATATCATATACCTGCCCTGCCTGCTGGTTTAACGCCACAGCACTGTGGCCCAGCTTGGCAACCAGTTGCTCAAAATGCTGCATCATCTGGTTTAGTGCATTGGCGGCTTGCGCCAGTTCGTCGTTGCCACTGTCGTTTGCCCGCAAGCTAAGATCAGAGCGGGTAACCACTTGCACCAGCAAATCACGCAGTGCCAGCAAGGGCTGGCATACAGAGCGCTGTATTGCCCAAATAAGCGCACTCACCAGCAGTAACAGCGTCAGGCCACCTACTACATAAGCCTGCACCAGTTGCCCGGTAAAATGCTGCGCACTGTCACGCACTGTTACCGCGGCGCTGAGTTGCTGCTGAATAAAAGCTTCAGTCAGCTGGGTAAAGCCGGTGATCCTCAGTTCAATTTCGCTATTAACAGTAGATTCGTTCAAAATACGCACCAGCAGCGCATCGCTGCCGGCATAACTAATCCATTCGCCATAATGCTTAATGGCTTTGGCAAATGCCTGATCCAGTTCGGTATAAAATTCGCTGTCGTCCTGCAGCGGCCTGCTTTGCACAAAACCTTGCCAGTGCTGCTGTGCCTGCGCCATATGTTGTTTAATCACTTGTTCTGTGGCCTCTGCTGAAGCCCAGCCAGTGCGGTATTTACGGATATCCTGCAATGCGGTTTGCTGCAAAATCTGCTGCACCGCCATAACGTCAGACAAAATCGCCAGATGATCATCATACAGCTGATTAAACAGCTTATCTTTTTGCTGTGCCGACCAAAAAGCCCCAGCCAACACCAACAACAACATTAATAAAGGCAGTACACCCAGTATCAGTACCCTGCTGGAGATTTTCAGCTTCGACAACATAACCGCTCCCAACGTCCGACTTAAAACTGGCGGCAGTGTAAAGCGGCCAGATGACAGTTATGTGAATATTAACAATAGCCATTGACATGCAAAATTATGAATATATGATATTTCGTATATACACAAAGGGTAATTACCATGAGCAAAAAGTCCGTTATTTTTATCTGCACCGGCAACTCAGCCCGCTCGCAACTAGCTGAAGCCTTGTTCCGGCATATGGCTGGCGATCAGTTTGACGTGTTCAGTGCCGGTACTGCGCCAGAACCGGTAGACCCACGGGTATTTGAAGTATTAAACAGCAGGCATATGTCAACTGAACACCTGCGCAGTAAAGATTTAGCCAGCCTCAGTGAGCGCTATTTCGACTACGCCATTACCTTGTGTGACAAAGCCCGGCAAAGCTGCGTTACTCAGGTAAAAGCAGCACAAATTCTGGCCTGGGATTTTGCCGATCCTAAACCCAAAGCCGGTACTAAAGCCTTTGATGTGGTGTTAAACGAGCTAAGCGAGCGGATAAAATACTTTTTACTGTTTAGCCAGAAATACCGCGCTAAGCCAGAGCAGCTTGGCGATGCGTTAAGTTTTTATAAAGCCCTGGCCGATGATACCCGGCTAAAAACCCTGTTACTGATCCAGCAGCAACAAGAGCTGTGCGTCTGCGAGCTAACTGCCGCACTTACAGAAACCCAGCCGAAAATTTCACGCCATTTGGCTCAGCTGCGTAAAGCTGCCATTTTGCAAGACCGCCGCCACGGCCAGTGGGTGTTTTACCGCTTAGCCGACAACCTGCCAGACTGGGCATTAACAGTACTGCAGCTTACGGCAGAAAATAACAGCGACCTTATCGCTGATAACCTTAGCAAACTCAATCAGATGGGCGACAGGCCGCAACGCGCAGCACTATGTAGCTGAGCTCGCGGCAACTGATTACGCCAGCGAACAACGTACTAAGTAATATAGTTAACAAGCAGGATTAACAAGATGACAATTAAAGTAGGTATTAATGGCTTTGGCCGTATTGGCCGTTTGGCACTGCGTGCGGCGTTTGACTGGCCCGAGCTGGAATTTGTACAAATTAACGACCCGGCTGCCGATGCGGCTACCTTTGCCCACTTACTGAACTTTGACTCAGTGCACGGCATCTGGCGTCACAATGCCCAGGCCGAAGGCGATAACATCCTCATCAACGGCAAAACCCTTGCTGTTAGCGGTAATAAAGCCATTAACGATACCGATTGGTCACAGTGCGATGTGGTCATTGAAGCGTCTGGCAAGATGAAAAGCACAGCCGTATTGCAGGCTTATTTAGATCAGGGTGTAAAACGGGTAGTAGTCAGCGCACCGGTTAAAGAACCAGGCGTGCTAAACGTGGTAATGGGCGTAAACCAGCAGCTGTATAACAAAGAGGTGCACCGCATTGTTACCGCCGCCAGTTGCACCACTAACTGCCTGGCACCGGTGGTAAAAGTCATCCACGAACAGTTGGGTATAAAGCATGGCAGCATCACCACTATTCACGATTTAACCAATACCCAGAGCATTCTGGACACTCCACATAAAGATTTACGCCGCGCCCGCGCCTGTGGCAGCAGTTTAATCCCTACCACCACCGGCTCGGCTACCGCCATTACTGAAATTTTCCCGGAGCTTAAAGGCCGCTTAAATGGCCATGCCGTGCGCGTGCCGCTGGCCAATGCCTCGTTAACTGACTGCGTATTTGAAGTAGAGCGCGCCACCACAAGCGATGAAGTCAACGCTCTGCTAAAAGCCGCTGCAGAGGGTGAGTTAAAAGATATTCTCGGTTATGAAACCCGGCCTCTGGTGTCGGTAGATTATAAAACCGATCCGCGCTCCAGCATTATTGATGCGCTATCTACTATGGTGGTTAACGCCACCCAGGTGAAAATTTATGCCTGGTACGACAATGAATGGGGCTACGCCAACCGCACGGTTGAACTGGCCAAACTGGTTGGTCTGCAGGACAAACACTAAGCGATGCTAACCGGAACACGTCTATGCTAAGCACACTAAGCCCGCAGCTGCGCCAGTATATGTTGGTAACAGCTAATTACTGGGCCTTTACCCTGACCGATGGCGCGCTGCGCATGCTGGTGGTGCTGCATTTTTACAGCCTGGGTTACAGCGGCCTGGCCATTGCCATGCTGTTTTTGTTTTATGAAATTTTTGGTGTTATTACCAACCTGGTTGGCGGCTGGCTGGGTGCCCGTATCGGCCTGAATAAAACCATGAACATCGGCCTGTTGCTGCAAATACTGGCACTGGGTATGTTGTTGCTACCGGCACAGTATTTAATTGTGCCCTGGGTAATGGCAGCGCAGGCGCTATCGGGTGTCGCCAAAGACTTAAATAAAATGAGCGCCAAAAGCAGCATTAAACTGCTGGTGGCAGACAACGCCCAAAACACGTTGTTTAAGTGGGTGGCTATTCTTACCGGTTCAAAAAATGCGCTTAAAGGCGTCGGCTTTTTTATCGGTGGCTTACTGCTGAGTTTGTATGGTTTTAGTACTGCGATACTGCTGATGTTGCTGATGCTAAGCGCAATGTGGTTGCTAAGCTTATGGCGTCTGAAAGCCGATTTAGGTAAAAGCAAAACCAAGCCCAAATTTACTGAGCTGTTGTCAAAAAGCCGGGCAATTAATTTGCTGTCGGCCGCGCGTATGCTGTTGTTTGGCGCCCGCGATGTCTGGTTTGTTATTGCACTGCCGCTTACGCTGGCCAGCCAGTTTGGCTGGAGCCACTGGGCAGTGGGCAGCTTTCTGGCATTATGGGTTATTGGCTATGGAGCGGTGCAAAGTATGGCCCCGCTGCTTACCAGTAAAAGCCGCCTGCCTGATGGCCGCACTTTAACATTATGGGCGCTGCTATTGTGTGCCATACCAGCCGCTATTGCGATAGCACTTGAGCAACAATGGCAGGCAGAAACCGCTTTACTTGGTGGTCTGCTGCTGTTTGGCGCGGTATTTGCTATTAATTCATCCTTACACAGCTATATGATTGTCAGCATGGCTAAAAGCGATGGCGTGTCACTGGATGTCGGGTTTTACTATATGGCCAATGCCATGGGCCGCCTGATTGGCACGGTGTTATCCGGCTGGGTATATCAGCTGGCGGGCTTAATGGCATGTTTGTGGATTTCGTCCGCCATGCTGGTGGCTACCGTGCTGGTATCGTTGTTTTTACCCAAACGCCACGCCTGACAGTGCATGACATTAGGCAGCGGCTACTCTACACTGCAGTAAGCCGCTGATAAATTACTAAATACGCCATGTTAAACTTACCCCCGCGCCAGTTGTTGTTGCTGTCTTTAGTTGGTGCCTTTGCCACTATGGCGCTTAAGTCGCTGGCCTGGTACCTTACCGGCTCGGTAGGCTTTTTATCTGACGCGGTAGAATCACTGGTTAACGTTGCAGGGGCAGGTTTTGCGCTGATCATGGTCAGTATCGCCCGCCGCCCGGCTGATAACAGCCACCCTTATGGCCATAGCAAAGCAGAATATTTATCGGCAGCCTTTGAAGGCGGCATGATTTTTCTGGCCGCACTGGTAATTCTTGCCACAGCTATTGAACGGCTGTTTAACCCGCAACCTATTTCTACGCTGGGTATAGGCACTTTGCTTACAGTACTGGCCAGCCTGATTAACCTGGCTATTGCCGTGCTGTTGCTAAAAGGCGGTAAGCATTATAATTCACCGGCCCTGGAAGGCGATGGCAAGCACCTGATGACCGATGTCTGGACCACCGCAGGCGTAGTTATCGGCGTTGGCCTTGCTGTACTCACCGGTCACAACTGGCTAGACGCTGCTGTGGCCATTGCCGTTGCGCTGCATATTCTGCATGAAGGTGGTAGCATTTTGTATCGTGCGGCAAACGGCCTGATGGACAAAGCCCTGCCTGATAGCCGCATCAGTGAAATAGCACAGGCACTGGAGCATTTTGCCAGCGGTAAAGTGCAGTTTATTAACCTGCGCACCCGCTCTGCTGCCACCCTGCAGTTTGCTCAGGTAGATATGCAGGTACCCGGCCACTGGACAGTAGAGCAGGCGCATCAATTAGCTGACGACGCCGAACTGGCTATGCAGCAGCTGGGCGTTGAACTTAGCGTACATATAGAGCCGCTGCATGCGCATGGCACACCAACCAACCCTATAACGGAATATAAAGGAGTTTAACATGACCCCACGCACCCAGTCGGAATGGCTCTGCCTGCAACAAAGTTACGACAAAATGGATATGCAGGCGCTGTGGCTAAAACTGCTTAGCCTGCTGGTGTGGTTTTGGCTACTGCATAGCGGCAGTAGTTTGCGCGTTCAGCTTTGTGCAATAGCCTTGTTCTGGCTGCATGAAGCCTTGCTGCGTACAGTACAGCAGCGCACCGCCGAGCGGCTGTTACAGTTAGAACAAGCGCTGGCACAAAACCAGGACATTGGTATGCAATGGCACACTGCCTGGCAGCAACAGCGCGGCGGCATCACCGCGCTGGCCATGTCTTACCTGCGCCAGGCGTTAAAACCAACCGTAGCCATTACCTATATTGCCCTTACCGCACTAAGCGTAATTAGGGTGAGTGTTGTATTTAGTTAGTGGCATAACCCGGTGGCAGTGTTTTTGCACCGGCAGATAAGTAAACAACAACCACCCTCTATCGCCTGTTTATTGCCCGGCTATACTTCATACCAGCCGCAGGCTGCGGCTAACCCGGTAACACCGGGGTAACGGAGGAGCTTTTACTATGGCCAGAGATATGGTGATGGAACACCTGCATCCGACTTTCCGGCAAAAAGTCGAGTTGCTGTTGCAGGAACTTGCTCGCGCAAACTTACCTTTCAGATTATTTGAGGGCTTTCGCTCACCACAGCGACAACGCGAGCTGTATAGCCAAGGCCGCACGCGCCCCGGCGCCAAAGTAACCCATGCCGATGCCTGGAGTTCGTTGCACCAGTACGGCGTTGCAGCAGACTTTGTACTCTATATTGACGGTAAATGGAGCTGGGATGATAGCGGCGAGCGCAAAGCCTGGTGGAAAAAGTTGCATAAACTGGCACAGTTGCAGCAACTGGAACCGTTAAGCTGGGAGTTGCCGCATTTACAAATGCAAGGTATGCAACTGGCACAACTGCGCAGCGGCAGCTACCCGCCGGAGGGCGATAGCGATTGGGCAGAAAACCTGCAACACGCTATTGTTAGCTGGCATAGCACACCGGTGGCCCCGCCATTACCGGCTGTGCACTCAGGCCGCCCGGCATTACCTGCAAATGCGCCAGAACCTGAGGCAGGCAACATGCTGGCACAGGCTGGTTTAAAACGCGCTACAGTAATAGCACGTGATGGCTTGCGCTTGCGGGCGGGCCCCGGCACAAGCTTTGATGTTAAAACCACTCTGCGCAGCGGCCAGCTGATTACGATAATGCAAAGCAGCGGCGATTGGAGCCAGATAGATATTCAGGGTGATGGTTTTGCCGACGGTTACTGCCACAGCGGTTATCTGGCGCCTGCGTAATAACGCTTTAACAGCCCCCTCTTTGGCGGCACTGCGCTGGCATTGCAGTGCCGTTTTGTTATAACCCCAGATACCAGGTAGCAATAGAAAAATACAGCACCACACCGGCAACGTCGGCAATTGAGGTAATTAGCGGGCCGCTTGCGGTGGCAGGGTCAAGCTTAAAGCGGCTGAGTAAAAATGGCAGTGACAAACCAATTAAACTGCCCGCCAGTACTACCAACATCATCGTTAGCGACACAACCACAGCAATATCGTAGCCCCCGCGCCACCAGCCCAACCCCACTACAGCGGTCGCCATCGTCAGGCCTAATAAACCGGCTACCAGGCATTCTTTACCAAGCAAATACCCCCAGTCGCGCAGTTTAATTTCACCGGTAGCCAATGCCCGCACCATTAACGTACCCGATTGTGCCCCGGCATTACCGCTACTGCCAATTAACAACGGTAAAAAGAATAGCAGCGTAATGTGGCTGGCGATAATGCCTTCAAAATGAGCGATGCCAGCGCCGGAGAAGATATTGCCAAACACCAGAATAACCAGCCAGAACACCCGCTTGCGATACAATAAACCAATACCTGCCTGTTTAACGCTGGTTTCCAGCTTGCCGATGGTAGCGGTTTTGTGAAAGTCTTCTGTTGCTTCGGCTGCGGCAACGTCCATGGCGTCATCGTAGGTTACAATACCGACCATCTGGTGTTCGCTGTTAACAATAGGCAGGGCCAGTAAGTCGTACTTGGCAATCAGTGACGCCACTTCTTCCTGTGGCATATCGACACTGGCATAGATAGGGTCGTGGTTAATCAGCTCTTCTATCGGCATATGCAGCGGTGCCAGAATAAGATCGCGCAACGACACTACGCCGATTAATTTACGCGCAGCATCTACCACATAAGCAGAATAAATGGTTTCTTTGTCTGGCGCTTCGCGGCGCAGTGAATCCAGCGCTTGTGCAACCGTCAGCTCGGCGGCAAGAATGGCGTAGTCAGACGTCATAATGGCGCCGGCAGTGCCTTCTTCATGTGATGTCAGGCGCAGTAAGTCTTCGCGTTCGGCTTGTGCCAGTGCTGGCAGCAGGGTTTCGCGTTGCTCGTCGCTTAAGCGGTTAAATAAATCGGCGCGCTCATCAGAAGACATTTGGCGAATAATAGGTGCCAGCTTACGGCGGCTGATATTTATGGATAAATTTACCTGCTCTTCTGCCGGTAAATAGCCAAACACTTCAGCTTGCTCAGCCCTTGGCAACACTGTTAACAGCGTCCATAGATCCTGAGCGGCAAACTCAACCAGCGCGCTGGCAAGGTCGGCGGGGTGCACGTCATCCAGCCGCTCACGCAGCAAATGCACAGTATCTGATTCCAGCGCGGTGCGCAGCGTGCTGATCAGCGCAGGTAATTCCATAGCAACCTCTTACTAAACAAGCTTAGTAAGGGCTGAAAACTACCTCACTAAGCGGCACAATTGGCGAAACAATCGCAGAAAATGGGTGTTTGCAGGCAAGGCCTACTACTGGGCACGTCCATAAGGGTGGTAAATCTCCGGCTAAGTTAATTAACCTGTTGCTGAATAAGCAAAATATTGCGCTATTTTATAAAGCATAGCAGTGAATCTCAACTGAATATTGCCAAAACGCCAATAGGACTTATGCAGTCTTCTTGCTAAGATTGCTGCAGTATCATGATTGAGCAAACTATATGACAGCAAAAAACTCAGCAGATAATGCCTGGTGGCTACCGGTTGAACTGGCCACTGACAGTTGCTGGAGCTTTAACATAGGCCCGTTAAGTATTTATTTTAAACGCCAGACGCAACAGTGGTTGCTGGCATATGAACGCGCCAGCACCATTGGCGAACGCGAATTACTTAGCAGCTCAGCTGCGCTGTGTATGCCACCGCAGCTAAAAGCCGAGCGTTATATGTTTCGGCAAAGCCCGGCGGCATTGTGCCTGAAACCCGTGCTGATGGACAGGCCTGTGGTGGTGAAAACCCTACAACCTGTGCATGTTCCGCCAGCTGAACAAACCACCTTGTATATCAGTTCGCCGGTAAGTGTGCGGGTGTCGTTGCAACAGCCGGAATACCTGTTGCAGGAAATTGCTATTGCGCGTTTATCCGACACCTGGTTTGGCCCTTCCACTCAGGTGGGTGAATTATGCTACGCCGACAAAACTCATGCCCGCTACAATAAAAATGAGCTGCCTCTGCGGCCACATCGCGCTATTACGCCGGTGGTGATCCAAAACACCTCAAAACAAATGCTGTCATTGAGTAAAATCAGTATTCCTGTACCTTACCTGGCAGTATACAGCTCGGCCGATGGCAATTTGTGGACCGACCCGATAACCTTGCAACATGAAGGCGCCAACAGCCTGGCCCGCTTTAAAACCGGCACCTTGTCGGCAGCAGACGCCAGCGGCGCAACCCTCATCAGCCCGGCGCGGGCCGTACCGGAAAAACATAGCCTGATCCGCGCCTTTACCCATATTTTTGCTGAGTAACCCAGAGGCAATATGACTGAACAACTACTGCACTGGCTGCAATCAGAGCAAGCCAGCCATCTGTTAAAAGCCACTATTTTACTGCTGGCCGGTTTTGTTATCGCAGGCCTTGCGTCACGTGCTATCGGCCGTATTCTGATCAAAAACTTTTCGCAGCATCATGTGGTGCTGTTTAAACGTCTGGTGTATTGGCTATTGCTGGCGTTGTTTATAGCCTCAGCGCTAAAGCAGTTGGGGTTTTCGCTTAGCGTATTGCTGGGTGCTGCCGGTGTGCTATCGGTTGCACTGGGGTTTGCTTCACAAACCTCAGCTTCTAACCTGATTAGCGGCTTATTTCTGATTGGTGAGCAACCCTTCCAACTGGGCGACACCATTAAGGTAGGCAATACCACCGGTGAAGTACTATCTATAGATTTACTGTCGGTAAAGTTACGTACCTTTGATAATCTTTATGTGCGTATTCCAAATGAAAGCCTGATTAAAAGCGAGATGACTAACCTGACACGCTTTCCGATCCGGCGTTTTGATTTATTAATAGGCGTTGCTTACAAAGAAAATATCTCACAGGTGCGCCAGGTAATGCTGAACGTTGCTGACAATAACCCGTTATGCCTGGACGAGCCCGGCCCGATATTTTTATTTCTTGGCTTTGGCGATTCATCGCTGAATATTCAATTTTCAGTATGGGCGAAGCGGGAAAACTTCCGCGATTTACGCAACAGCCTGCAGGAAGAAATTAAACTGGCGTTTGACAAAGCTGGTATTGAAATTCCGTTTCCGCAGCGCACCGTTTATCTGGCACAACAAGCTTCACCGTTACCAACAGAGGCTGCTGACTCGGTAAAACAGCACAAGCCGGTATAGGCTTTACTTGCTAAGTGCGCTGAAATAACGTTAACTGGTAACACTATTGCTACAGAACCCCCTTTACCGTCAGCCAGGAGGGCAGGCTTATGTTTCGCAGTCTAAGCTGCTTATTAACCGCTGTTTTTTGCTGCACAAGCTGGGCTGACTGCACTGAAGTCAATCCGCAAAGTAATACCGCGCTACCCAAGGGCGTTAAAGTGGGTAATATCGAGTACCAACGTAATAACGTATTCGACCTGACCGAAAAAGGCACATTCTGGCTGCACCGCTTTGCTAACTACAGCCACATTGTAACCAAAGAACCTACAATACAGGACGATTTGCTGTTTCTGCCCGGTGAGCCACTTAACCTGCATGATCTGCAAGAAACCGAGCGCTTACTGCGTAGCCGCGCTTACATCCGTGAAGCCTCTGTCAATGTGATCCGCTACTGCGAAGATACACAAAGCGCCGATATTCTGGTAGAAACCTGGGACACCTGGTCTTTATTGCCGAAAATAGATTTTAGCAGCGAAGGTGGTGAAACCGACTATTCCTTAGGCATTGCCGACGACAACCTGCTGGGTACCGGTAACCAGCTACAACTGGACTACGCCAAAGACAGTGAACGTAGCGGTTATCTGGTGAGTTTCGCCTCGCCGAATATCTTTGGTACACACTGGAATACCCTCACCCGCTATGCCGATAACTCAGACGGCGAAAGCTACCACTTTGCGCTAACCCGGCCTTTTTACCGGCTGTCATCCAACTGGGCATTTAGTTTAGATATAGAGCAGAAAAAAGAAGAAATTAAAGATTACCTGCTCGGCGATGAAGTTAATTTATACGACCGGAAACAAAAATGGTTTGAAACCTACGCCGGTTTTAAAATTGCAGAGCATGGCAACCGCATTCACCGGCTTAATGTGGGTTTAACGCTGGACGATACCAAGTTTCAGTATAATGAGGAAACCCAATTTTCCGCGCCGGAAGATCGCAATTTGTCTTCTGTCTGGCTGGAATACCAGATGCTGCAAACTGACTACAAAAAGCTGTTTAATATTAACCAGTTTAACCGGGTAGAAGATATTAACCTCGGCTGGCAGGCGCGGTTACGCATTGGCCGTTTGCAGTCCTGGCTTAGTGCAGACAACCCAGGCTGGCAACTGGATTCTGAACTGGCCAAGGTATGGCAGCTTAGCAGTGACACCTTTTTACTGGGTAATAGCCGTTATCAGGCGCTGTGGTTAAAAGAAATTAACCAGCATCTGTTTAGTAATCAGTTACAACTGGTACATCAGTTGAATAACCACAGCAGTGCTGTCGGTATTATTAACGCTGAATTTGGCCGTCAGCTGTTTCAGGATAATGCCCTGTATTTAGGTGGTGACACCGGCCTGCGCGCCTTTCCGCTATATTATCAACGTGGTGACAGCCGTATTGTCGCCACAGCCGAGTACCGCTACTTTACCGACTGGACAATATTACAATTGCTGGACGTAGGCTTTGCCAGCTTTGTGGATGCCGGCCGCAGCTGGGGCGCCGAGCAAGATTTTGACAGCAACATCGATGATGGCGTGCTGTTTGGTGTCGGTGGTGGTATCCGTTTGCTGTCGTCGCATTCCAGCCGCGGCACGATGATCCATATCGATCTAACCCATCCTTTTAGTGACAACCCCGAACTGGATGCCTGGCAATGGCGGGTTACTGCAAAAAAACGGTTTTAATTCTGACACTTCGGACAAAACACCGTACTGCGCTGGCCAAGCCGAATTTCACTTAATACCGTACCACAGGTTAAACAGGGCTGGCCGCCACGGCCATACACCAGCAATTGCTGGGCAAAATAGCCTGGCTTACCATCAGCCTGGCTAAAATCTTTTAACGTAGTACCGCCTTGCTTAATGGCTGCGGCCAAGGTGTCTTTGATCACCGGCAACAGTTTTGCTAACTGTTGCGTTGTTACCGCTTTGGCCGGTTTAGACGGCAAAATACCGGCTTTAAACAGCGCTTCATTGGCGTAAATATTACCCACACCTACCACGACATGGTTATCCATCAGCACCAGTTTTACCGCACTGCCGCGTTTGGCAAACGCGGCCGTTAAATGCGCCAGGTTAAAATTATCACTCAGTGGCTCCGGCCCCAGGCTGGCCAGTAACGGGTGGGTTTCGCCCTTATGCTGCCACAGCACAGCACCAAAACGGCGGGTATCGTTTAACCTGAGTGCCATACCGCTGGCTAATACCAAATCAATATGATCATGTTTAGTCGCTGGCGTATCAGAGGGTATTACTTTTAAATGGCCCGACATGCCCAGGTGCAAAATAATATCGCCCTGCGGCAGCTGAATAAGCAAGTACTTGGCGCGGCGTGTTACCGACAAAATAGGCTGGTTCAGCTGGGCCAGCACCTCATCAGGTACCCACCAGCGTAGCTGGCGTTGGCGTGCCACCACGTTAACGAGCTGCTGGTTTTCAAGATAAGGGCTAATACCCTGGCGCGATACTTCTACTTCAGGTAATTCCGGCACTGTTACTCCGCCATATCGATTAAAAACAACTGCGCCGCCTGTGCAGCAGTTAACTGGTAAAACTGACTCTGCCCCGCTTGCTGCAATAAGAACTGCCCGCCATCGGTATCAGCAGCCGGATACAATAACCAAATTAACGGCGCAGTTTGCCCAACCAGCTGCACACTGGCCTGCGCTACCGGCACGCGGCTTTTGTCTGCAATCACCTCAACTGGCGTAAGCAAACTATACTGCCAGGCCACTGCCAGCTGTGCTGCATCTACCGGTTTCTGCCGCTGGGGTTGCAACTGCCACTGGGGGCCGGCTTTAATAAGCCGCGTATTAGCAAAAGCTACCATCAATAATTCACTATCAGCGGGGATCAAGCGGTGCTCAGGTGCATTAAACTGCGATAAGCGCTGCGGAATGCCATATAGCGCAAACATCAGCACCAGCACTGCAAAAATCAGTACGTTATTCCAGTTACGGCGGGAGAGTTTTAACATAACCATACCTGTCGGCAAAAGCTTTGCGGCATAGTAACTTAGATAGGCTTTAAAAAGCAAAAACCCGGCGTTGGCCGGGTTTCTGTGTTCGATTACTTGATTTTCGCTTCTTTGAAAATCACATGCTTGCGCACTTTAGGATCAAACTTTTTGATTTCCATCTTTTCTGGCATGGTGCGCTTGTTCTTCGTAGTTGTATAGAAGAAACCAGTGCCTGCAGAAGAGACTAAACGGATTTTATCGCGCATTTTTTATTTCCTTACACCTTGTGACCGTTAGCACGCACTTCGGCTAATACCGCATCGATACCTTTCTTATCGATGATGCGCATACCACGGGTAGAAGTACGTAATGTAACAAAACGGTTTTCACTTTCAACCCAGAAACGGTGAGTTTGCAGGTTAGGCAGGAAACGGCGCTTAGTAGCATTGTTGGCGTGTGAACGACGGTTACCCACCATCGGACCTTTGCCAGTTACTTGGCACACTCTAGACATGTCAATAGTTCTCCAAAATTACATCAGCTCGAGCTGTCATCACCCTTCTGGCCAAGAAGGTTGCCCCAAAACAAGAGGGCGCAATTTATACACGAATAAGCCGCCTTATTCAAGCGAAATCTTTCGCCCGCGCGCAGAGATCCGGCAAGGATCCCAGCGGATCTTCACAGCCAGCCACGCTCTGCAAAGGAGATTACATCAGCATCGCCCACAATAAAGTGATCCAATACCTTGATATCTACCAACATTAACGCCTGAATTAATCGTTCAGTAATCGTTCTGTCCGCCCGGCTTGGTTCAGCCACGCCAGATGGATGATTGTGCGCCAGAATAACAGCGGCGGCATTATGCGCTAAAGCCTGCTGAACTACAATACGCGGATACACCGGCGACGCATCTATAGTGCCGGCAAATAACGGCTCGGCTTTAATCAGCCGGTGCTGGCTATCTAAATACAACAAAAGAAAGACTTCGCGCTGCTCGCCACTAATGGCATGTTGCAAATAACGCTTCACGGTGGCTGGTTCACTAAACACGGTATCGCGCTGCATTTGCTGCTGCAAATAGCGCTTGCTCAGCTCCAGCACCGCCTGCAGCTGCACAAACTTGGCCTCACCCAAACCTTTGGCCGAGCAAAAATCTGCCTGGCTGGCACCAAGCAGCCGCCTTAGCGAACCAAACTGATTTAACAACTGCCGCGCCAGGGTTACGGCATCAGTGCCGGCAATACCGGTGCGTAAAAAAATAGCCAGCAACTCTGCGTCTGATAGCGCTGTCGCGCCTCTGTCGAGTAGTTTTTCCCGTGGCCGCTCGGTGGCTGGCCAGTGACGAATACTCATGCTATCCCTCCCTGAATTGATGCTGAATTTGTGTTTCCATGCTATCTTATCGCCAGTTTTTTCCGGTTCTGGTGTCTCTGTCATGTTACAAACCCTTGCCCAAAAACACATTTTGCTCGGTATCAGCGGCGGTATTGCCGCCTATAAAAGTGCAGACTTAGTACGTCGTTTAAAAGAGCGTGGCGCGGATGTGCGGGTTATTTTAACCGACGCCGCCCAGCACTTTATTACTCCGCTGACACTACAGGCCGTATCAGGTAACCCGGTAAGCACAAGCTTGCTAGACCCGGCAGCAGAAGCCGCCATGGGCCATATCGAGCTGGCAAAATGGGCTGACATAGTGTTAATTGCCCCCGCCAGCGCCGATATCATCGCCCGCATGGCGCATGGCTTAGCCAACGATTTGCTGACTACCTGTGTATTAGCCACCGCGGCACCTGTTGCTGTAGCGCCTGCAATGAACCAGCAGATGTATAAAAACATAGCTACCCAGCATAATTTAGCCACTTTAAAAGCACATAATTTTTACATTTATGGCCCGGGAGTGGGTGAACAAGCCTGCGGCGACGTCGGCTCAGGCCGCATGCTGGAGCCTTTAGAGCTGGTTAGCGCATTAGAAAAACATTTTTCAGCTGAACAGCAACTTAATAACATTAAAATCACAATTACCGCAGGCCCAACACGCGAAGCTATTGATCCGGTGCGTTATATCTCTAACCACAGCTCTGGCAAAATGGGCTTTGCCTTAGCGCAAGCCGCCGCGGCTATGGGCGCACAGGTAACGCTGATTAGCGGCCCGGTGCAATTAGCTACACCTGCAGGGGTAACACGCATTGACGTTACTACCGCAGAGCAAATGCACGAAGCTGCATTAGCTCAGGCGAAACAAAACGATATTTTTATCGGCTGCGCAGCGGTGGCCGATTATCGTGTGGCACAGGTTGCCAGTGAAAAAATGAAGAAAACTGCCAGCGACAGCATTGAGCTGAAGCTGGTAAAAAACCCGGATATTATTGCCGCCGTTGCCGCATTAACCGCACAGCGCCCCTTTACCGTAGGTTTTGCCGCAGAAACACAAAACGTAGTGCAATACGCTAAAGATAAACTGGCACGCAAAAAGCTGGATTTAATTTGCGCCAATGATGTATCGGGCACTGAACTGGGTTTTAACAGCGATCATAATGCTGTCACCCTGGTATGGCAGCATGGTGAGCAGGTATTACCGGCTCAGCCCAAAGCTGACTTAGCCAAAGCGATAATGCAGCATATCTATGCTCAATTTTCCGCCAGCTAATTACCATTAAAATACTAATTATCAATAAAATAAGAGTTAAGCCGTAAATGAAAAAAGCCATTGATTTAAAAATCCTTGACCCCCGCATTGGTACAGAATATCCGTTACCGGCCTATGCCACACCGGGCTCTGCCGGGTTAGATTTGCGCGCCTGCCTGGAGAGCACACTGACACTGGCACCGGGTGAAACGACGTTAATTCCTACCGGTTTATCTATTTTTATTGGTGATGCTAATTTATGTGCCACTATCCTGCCCCGCTCTGGCCTGGGCCATAAACACGGTATTGTATTGGGTAATCTGGTGGGTTTAATTGACTCAGATTATCAGGGGCCGTTAATGGTATCCATGTGGAACCGCGGTAAAGACAGCTTCAGCATTGAACCGGGTGATCGCATTGCCCAGCTGGTATTTATGCCGGTAGTGCAGGCAGAATTTAATATTGTCGACAGCTTTGAGCAAACAGAGCGCGGCGAAGGCGGTTTTGGTTCATCTGGGAAAGCCTAAATGCCGGCACCTCGTCGCAGTAATCGTAAAGAAGACATTTTGCAGGCCCTCGCGGCCATGCTGCAAAGCAATAACGGCCAGCGTATTACCACTGCCGCACTGGCAGAAAAAGTTGGCGTGTCTGAAGCAGCCCTATACCGCCATTTCCCCAGCAAAGCGCGGATGTTTGAAGGCTTAATTGAGTTTATCGAAAATACGCTGCTATCACGCATCAACGGCATTCTGGACGAACATAAAGACACCGCCAGCCGTACTGAGCTGATTCTGCAGCTGATATTAGTGTTCGCCGAACGAAACCCCGGTATTTGCCGTATTCTCACCGGTGACGCCCTGCAAGGCGAGCAGGAACGCTTGCAGGAACGGGTAGCCCAGCTATTTGAAAAGCTGGAAACCCAGTTAAAGCAATGCCTGCGCGAGCGTAAGCTGCGGGAAGGTAAAGGCTTTAGTATTGACGAGGGCGAGCTGGCTAACCTGCTACTGGCCACGGTAGAGGGTAAACTCAGCCAGTTTGTCCGCTCGGGTTTTAGCCGTTTACCCACCCAGCACTGGGCTAATCAGTGGGTATTGCTGCAACAGACTTTGTTTGGTTAAGCGATGCTAAATGTCAGGTGGTAACGTCAGGGATTAGGAAATGCTTTCTTCGCCGGCTTCAAGGATCACATCCTTGTGCCCTCTCAGCCTGCGCGGCATCCATGCCGCTGCTACGAAAGCACACCTAATCCCTTCCTCAATTAAAATCAGAAGATTCGGCCAGTCAGCAACAACTAAACAAAACGCTCGTACAGTGCTGCGCCCCAAACCAGCGCCACAATAACCAATGACACAAACACCGCCGCCGAGCCCATATCTTTGGCACGGCCCGACAGTTCATGCCGCTCCAGACTTACCCTATCAGTCAGTGATTCAATCGCAGAGTTCAGTAACTCCACCACCAGCACTAAACACCATACGCTAACCAGCAGCGCAAACTGGCTAACTGAAGTGGCCAACCAAGCCGCTAGTGGAATAGAGATAACAGCTAAAGTGGTTTCCTGACGAAAGGCCGACTCAAACTTCCAGCTTGCAGCAAAACCCTGCATAGAACACTTTGCTGCTTTGATAATGCGGCCTATTCCAGTGCCATTGGGCTTTAACATCTGTCTATCCTTAAAACGTGCTACGTATGCTGAGCCTTTGCATCAACTCCGAAGTAAAGCCAAGTGTCAGGAAATGCTTTCTGCACCGGCTTCAAGGATCACATCCCTGTGCCCTCTCAGCCTGCGCGGCATCCATGCCGCTGTTCCGAAAGCACACCTGACACTTCGCTCTCTGGCTATCAGTGCACCCTACTCTAAAGCCCGATTTTCTTTAAGCGTTAACACCATACTGTGCCCGGTAAGCTTTTACCGCATCCAGATGCTGCGCCATCTCCGGCTTATCGGCCAAATAGCTGATTAAATCCGGCAGGCTGATAATCGAAATCACCTTAGTATTAAAATCACGCTCTACTTCCTGGATCGCCGACAGCTCGCCCTGGCCACGCTCTTGCCGATCCAGTGCAATCAACACACCAGTAAGCTCAGCGCCTTGCGCCTGAATTAACTGCATCGATTCGCGAATCGCAGTACCAGCGGTAATCACATCATCCACCAACATAATGCGGCCTTTTAGCTGCGAACCAACTAAGTTACCGCCTTCGCCATGGGTTTTCGCTTCTTTGCGGTTAAAGCAGTACGGCACATCACGGTTATAATGGTCCGCCAATGCTACAGCTGTAGTGGTAGCAATAGGAATACCTTTATAAGCCGGGCCAAACAATACATCGAACTGCAGGCCGCTATCCTGCAACGCAGCTGCATAAAAGCGGCCTAATTTGGCTAAATCGCCACCGGTATTAAACAGCCCGGCATTAAAAAAGTAAGGGCTGGTACGGCCGGATTTCAGCGTAAAACTGCCAAACTTTAATACCTGACGCGACAGCGCAAACTCAATAAATTCACGTTGAAACGGCTTGATCATGCTGTTGTATCCTTTACTTGTTATGCCAGTACGCGCTTTTGCTCGTCGATAATTTCACGGATGGCATGTTTGCCTAAATCCATCATCTGCTGCATTTCTTCAAAGCTAAACGGCGCTTCTTCGGCCGTACCCTGTATTTCAATTATTTTGCCGGTTTCGGTCATCACGATATTCATATCGGTTTCCGCGTTGGAATCTTCGGCGTAATCTAAATCGGCCACGGCGGTGCCTTTATAAATACCTACTGATACAGCAGCGACCATAAAATTCAGCGGGTTGGTTTTAATAATGCCTTTAGCGCGCATAAAGTTCAGTGCATCCACTAAGGCCACACAAGCTCCGGTAATAGAGGCTGTGCGGGTGCCGCCATCGGCCTGAATGACGTCACAGTCGATAGTAATGGTATTTTCACCCAGCAGTTTTAAATCCACTGCAGTGCGCAGTGCGCGGCCAATAAGGCGCTGAATTTCCATCGTACGGCCACCTTGCTTACCGCGTGCCGCTTCGCGGTCGTTACGGGTATGGGTAGCGCGTGGCAGCATGCCATATTCGGCGGTGATCCAGCCTTTGCCCTGGCCTTTCATAAAGCGCGGCACACCTTCAATTACACTGGCGGTACAAATTACCTTGGTATTACCAAATTCAACCAAAACTGAGCCTTCAGCATGGGCGGTAAATTGACGGGTAAAAGTAAGGGGACGGATCTGACTGGCGGTTCTGCCACTTGGACGCATAGCTGCACTCCTGAAATTAACAATGGCGGTTATTATAAGAGGTTATGCTGGTAAGGGCTATCAATTCGCCAAATTCCGTTATCCTGCGGTATACTCGGTGTTTATTTGTCGCCAGAGAGCCTTTTATGATCCACAGCATGACCGCCTTCGCCCGCCACGAAACCAAAGCCAGCTGGGGCTCCGCCCAGTGGGAAATCCGCTCGGTAAACCAGCGTTACCTGGAGTCCTACTTTCGCCTGCCGGAACAGTTTCGCGGCTTAGAAAGCCTGCTGCGCGACAAACTGCGTAACGCCCTGCAGCGCGGTAAAATAGAAGTTAACCTGCGTTACCACGCTAACCAGGCCGCTGGCGAACTGACCTTAAACGAAGTGTTCGCTGAGCAATTACTGCAAAAAGCACAGCAATTACTGCAAAAAGCGCCACAAGCGCAACTAAATATTGCCGACATCCTGCGCTGGCCCGGTGTAATGGAGACCCCAACCGAAGACTTAGACGCCCTGCAAGGCGAACTGCTGGCCGGTTTCGACGCCGCCCTGCAAGACTTTTTAGCCGGCCGTGGCCGCGAAGGTGATGCCATAGAGCAGATGATCCAGCAGCGCTTAACCGCCATTGGCGAACAAGTGGCTTTTGTCCGCACTCACCTGCCACAAGCCATGCAGTGGCAGCGCGATCGCATTGTAAACCGTTTAAACGAGATTAAAGCGGATATAGAACAAGGCCGTTTAGAGCAGGAAATGGCGTTTTTAGCCTCAAAATCTGACGTCGCCGAAGAGCTTGACCGGCTTGATGCCCACATCAAAGAAACCCGCCACACGCTGAAAAAAGGCGGCGCCTGCGGAAGGCGCTTAGATTTTATGATGCAGGAATTTAACCGCGAAGCGAATACGCTGTCATCCAAAGCCATCAGCACCGAAATTACCAATGCCGCGGTGGAGCTTAAAGTATTAATTGAGCAGATGCGTGAGCAGATCCAGAACGTGGAATAGCTTTTCTTCACTTTAAAGATTAACTAAAAAGCCCGGTTATTTGCCTGCAAATACGGGGCTTTTTCTAATACAACGCAGCAATTAATCACCGCTATCGGTTATTTATTTAAAAAATCGTCCACCATCTCTATATATTCACCGTTATCAGTGATTATATTTGAAATCTCTCAAAGTCTAACTATAATCACCAGTTATGGTGACTAATGAAGCAAGAAGCCCTCCAATCATGGCGAAGAAAGTAACGGTTTCAGACATGCCTAACTCAGTATTTATCGATAACGCTGGGATACTGGGGAAGCTGATTAAAGCGAAGCGGACAGAACTCGGCATTAAATTGGCCGATTGTGCGGCGCTGTGTGGGATCGGCATTAACACCTTGTCACGTATTGAAAACGGCAACGCGAATTGCACCTTAGCTGCGGTATTCTCTGTGTTAAACGGCTTGGGCATTAAACTGACGTCGAAAGAGCTGACACCGGCATCAAATTCCTCCTCAGGCAGCAAGGAGTGGATTTGATGATGACAAAAATCGACGCATACCAACTAAAGGTAACTTATGGTGATGATGTCATCGGCACACTGGCATTAGATAACAGCACAAACTTACTAAAACTTAGCTATACGCCGCATTGGCAGCAACATGGCTTTGCCATTTCACCGCATTTGCCACTTAATAACCAGCATACAGCAAACGTCGCCTACAACTACCTTGATAACGCTTTACCAGAGGGTGAAGCGCGAAAGCTGCTGGCTGAAAACTTAGGGGTTTCGGAAAAAAACGTCTATTCGCAAGTGCGTGCTATTGGTAAAGATTTAGCAGGTGCGATGGTTTTTAGACCCGCTCAAGAGGATCAAATAGATGATATGCAACCTGTCTTTAGGCTACTTGAAGCAGAAGAGCTAATCGAAAGGCTCAATATTAAAGAAGAGTTTGGCTTACTGACATGGGATGACAAACCCCGGCTCAGTGTAGCTGGCGTGCAGGACAAATTAAATGTCTTTATTGATGACGCAGGGAACCTTGGCTTTGGTGACGGCTCACTTTGTTCTACACATATCCTGAAATTTGAAAAGAAAAACTGTCCAAACCTCGTATTAAACGAGTTCTTCTGTATGAAGCTTTCAACTGCAATTGGCTTACCCACAGCAGACGTGGCGTTTAGGCGATTCGGCCCTCATCCGGCACTTATCGTTAAGCGCTTTGATCGCAAATACGTGAGAGACAATAACAAAGTGTTAAGACGTCACGTGATAGATGGTTGCCAGGCACTTAACTTTCCCAGAGATTACAAATATGAGCGCAACCTTGGCGATGGCCGGGACGTTAAGCATATCCGTGATGGCGCGAGTTTAGCAAAGCTATTTGGATTTTGTCGGAAAATGTCTTCGCCAGTAGAGAGCGTACAATGGCTGATCCACTGGCAGTTGTTCAATTTAATGATCAGCAATTACGACAGTCACGGCAAAAACGTATCGCTTTACTTCGATAAAAATAATACCCGTTTTACCCCGGCTTATGATTTAGTCAACGTCTCGATGTTTCCACAATTTAAGCAGGTATTAGCCATGGCGATGGGGGATGAGTTTGAACCTGACTCCATACACGCTTATCAATTGGCTGACTTTGCAGAGACTTGCGATATCGATAGAAAGCTATTATCGAGGCTGTTAGCTGGGCTGGCAGATAAAGTTCTTAACCAACTTTCCGGTAATGTTTTTATCAGTAACCTGAAACAACTATCGGACATTACCGCTGACGATATTGCGTATTTTCAGGCATTGAGTGACAACATAGTAGCGAGAACAGCCTACTTAAAAGCGCAGGCAGCAGATATTCCCTTTATCAGGGTATAGACACCTGATGAATCTGCTGCAAGACCCCCTACTTGGTACTTCTGCTCCCGAAGCTGCTTTCACCTGCCCACCATTTCAACCAATCGGGCTAAACATATCAGGTAATCAGCGCACCTCGTGAAGCGAATAGCAATGCTAATCACCTCACAAACACAATTCGGCTTAAAAATGGCAAACGTGGATTTAACGGTATTGATGTCGTAGCCTTGCGCTACTTTAACGCCAGCTTAAACCAGTCGAGTTGGCTTTCGTTGATATTACTGGCCTGGCCCAGCATATTCAGTACTGCGATCAAGTCCTGGTTTTCTTCGTTATCGAGTAATTTTTTTACCCCCAGACTCCAGCGGGAAAAGTCCCGCTGTTGTATAGGTTTACGCAGTAACAGCCGCACATTGTTGTGCCTTTTGTCGCGGCAGATACTGGTATAGAGCGCATCAACTACCGCGGCTTCGCCTTCCAGATACTGCAAAAAATAATGCTCGGTAAATAATAAAGCTCCGGTAATGTTACGCCGCAGGTTATTCGGCTCAGCGCGCAGCTTTATTTTATTAATCGCTACATCATCCGTGCTGGCACAACGATCACTGATATACACCAGTTGGATCTCGTTTTGAATTATTGCCTGGCTCGTCACGGTACTTACTCGTTAGCATACCAGCGTCTGTTATAGCGCTGGCGCGGGTACAAAGCAATGCCTTCATCAATCGCGATATCTTAACCCGATCCTGATGGTAACAGCGCCCGCTACAGCCCACCCAAACACAGGTATTTTAAATCGGTATAATCATCCAAACCGTATTTAGAACCTTCACGGCCGTAGCCGGATTGCTTGATACCACCAAAGGGCGCGGCGGCGTTAGAGACTATGCCCTCGTTAATACCCACCATCCCGAATTGCAACGCTTGCGCCACCCGAAACACGCGGCCGATATCGCGGCTGTAAAAATACGCTGCTAGGCCATATTCAGTATTGTTGGCCAGCTCTATTGCCTCGGTTTCGGTGTCAAACGCCATTAACGGCGCTACCGGACCGAAGATTTCCTCATTATTTATAGCCATATCCGCACTGACATCACTTAGTAAAGTCGGCTGAAAAAACTGCTTACCGGCGCTGTGGGTTTTGCCGCCCAGCAGCACTTTGGCGCCATCATCGAGCGCGCTTTGCAGCAGTTTCTCGACTTTTTCTACCGCTTTGCCATCAATTAACGGCCCAATTTGGCTATCGCCGTTTAAGCCATCGCCTACCTTCAACTGGGTAACGGCAATGGCAAGCTTATCGGCAAAGGCCTGATATACGCCGCGCTGCACTAAAATGCGGTTGGCACAAACACAGGTTTGGCCGGCGTTACGAAACTTAGCGGCCATCAGGCCCTGCACAGCGGCGTCTAAGTCGGCGTCGTCAAATACAATAAAGGGCGCATTGCCGCCCAGCTCCATGGTTACCCGTTTTACGCTGTCGGCGCATTGTTTTGCCAACTGCTTACCGACGGCAGTGGAGCCGGTAAAGCTGAATTTGGCGACTTTAGCGTGCTGTGTAAATACCTCGCCAATGGCTTTGGCATCGGTGCCCACCACCACATTAAATACCCCGGCAGGAATACCGGCCTGGTGAGCTAATTCAGCCAGCGCCAGCGCCGATAACGGCGTTTGCTGTGCCGGTTTCACTACAAAGGTACAACCTGCTGCCAACGCGGCGGCGGCTTTACGCGCCAGCATCGCATTGGGGAAGTTCCATGGCGTTATAGCGGCCACTACACCAACCGGCTGGCGCTGCACAATAATGCGTTTATCGTTGGAGGGTGCCGGTATGGTATCGCCGTATAAGCGTTTGGCTTCTTCGGCAAACCATTGCAAGTACGAGGCGCCATAAGCAATTTCGCCTTTGGCCTCGCTAAGGGGTTTGCCTTGCTCCAGCGTAAGTAAGCGGGCTAAGTCGTGCTGATGTTGCATCACCAGCTGATACCAGCTTTGCAGCAACTGTGCGCGCTCTGCGGCCGGTTTAGCTGCCCAGCCGGTAAAGGCGCTATCGGCAGCCTGTACCGCTTGCTGCGCTTCGTTGGTACCGGCGATGGCAACCTTAGTAAGTAACTGCTGGTTAGCTGGGTTAACCACATCAAAGGTATCAGTGTGCGATAACCAGTTGCCGTTGATATAAGAGCCTTGTTTAAGCAGTTCTTTGCTGATCTGTTGCTGACGTTGTTGCATAGTTCACTCCGCTAAGCTGAGAATGTCAGTGAATGTTAGCATATTGACGTGAACACTAAATTAAGCCAACGGCGGGCAAAAGCCCGCCGTTTTTTATATCAGGCCGGCTGATCAGAAACGATACGCCAGACCCAAAGAGGCATTGCGGCCATTGATAGTACGGGCGCGGATAATGCCGTTTTCCGGCACTGAGCCTTCTTCGGCTTCTGTCAGGCCAATTTCATCAAACAGGTTGTTGATGTTCAGCGACACGGTCAGGTTTTCTGCCAGGTTGTAGCTGGCAAACGCATTTACCTGGGTGTAGCCGCTAAATTTCAGGTCGTTATTATCCTGCGCATAAGCAGCTGTGGTGCCAATGATGCTGACACCAAGCTGGGCTTGCTCAAAGAAATAACGTGCCAGCAGGTTGTAGACAAAATCTGCCTGGCGCCGTGGTGTATTACCCACCAGTTCAGGGGTTAGTGCATCTTTACTGATCTCGGCATCGGTCCAGGTAACAGAGCCGCGCATATCAAAATCACCGATGCGGTAGCTGCTTTCCAGCTCTATACCGTGCGCTTTGTAAGTACGGTCGAAAAAGCGCTGGCTGGTGGCTTCAAAGTTTTGCTCTTCGGTTTCTGCAAAAAACAACGTGGCAAACAGGTTTAAATTACCATGCCGGCTTTTACTACCAAGCTCATACTGGGTAACTTCATCTACCGCATCTTCTTTAGCTACGCTGCCATCGGCATTGACTTTGCCAAATAATAAACGGTCGGCATTGGCGCGCCCACCTTTACTGATGCGACCAAACATGGCCCAGTCTTTATTAAACTGATAGTTAACCCCGGCCGAGTAAGAGTTGTAGCCCCAGCTATAGTTCACAATGCTGGCATTGGCTAAATCGATACCCGATACACTTTGCTCTACCTGGCTGATGACACCATCGCCGTTCATATCACGGCTACTTTGCACCGCACCGGCATAAGTGCCCGAGGCACTGCCGATATCGCGGCGGATACTGGCATCAAGGGATAAATCCCCAAAAGCCCAGCTGACACCGGCATAAGGCGCTTTAATGCTGTAGTCAGTGTCATAGTTACGCTGGCAACAGTTGCCGAAAAACGGCACGCCGTAGGCGGTAAGGCCCTGTTCGGAAAATGCCGTACCGTCTGCAGCAGTAACATTTAACAGCTCAGCATTGTCGCCTTTTAATGCCATTAAATACGAATTCCATAACCATGACATACTGATGCTTTGATCAGCAATGTAATAACCGACATTAACATCAACCTCGCCAAAGCGGCGCGACAGCTTTAAGTCGTTAACGATAGAGCCAAAATCGTCTATTTCAATATCAAAGGTATGAATACGCATGGCATTTTCTGCCGTGTAGGCCTCACCAGCATTGGGCCCTACTGCGTAGGTTAAATTAGCACCGGCACCGCCGATACTGTCGGCGATACCCTGGGCATTGCCTACCTCTGCCGGAAACAGCGTATTAAAATTGCCGCTGACATCACTAACGCGAAAACGGTTTTCCAGCGTCCAGCCTTCGGCTAAATCGAACACCGCTTCCACGCCGACGCTGTTTACTTTCGGGTTCATGCCATCGCGCAGGTCACCGCGGGAAATTTGATTATCGCCGTTTAAACGCACGGTTTGGGTTAAATACACTGATTGCAGCGTATTTGAGCCGGCGTCATATCCCGGCACTGAGCTGCCATCGGCATACATTGGCATTGGCATATAGCTGGTGGCTTTGTCATTTAAATGTTTAAAGTACAGCCGCACATAGCCGGTATCAAATTCTTTAGTCAGGTTACCTTTTAACTGAAAACCTTTTTCGCCCTGATAACCTGGGTCACGCACGCCCTCGCCCTGACGCACAAAGCCGCCCAGATGAAAGCGCATCTCGCTGTTAATATCGCCGCCGTAATCAAAGTCGGTGCGGAAACTGTCGTAATCCAGGCCGGTAGTAAAGCCGATGCTGCCGCCGTTTTCTTCACCGGTTTTACTGACAAAATTGATAATACCGCCCGGCGAATTGCTGGCCGTGGTGCTGGCCGAGCCGCCGCGGATCACGTCCAGTCTTGACAAGGTGGCATCGGCGCGCAGAAAAATATCGGCATTACCAAAGGCGATATCGCCAAACTGCATTACCGGCAAACCATCTTCCTGTAAGGTAAGAAACTTGGCACCACCGGATGCTACCGGCAAACCGCGCACGGCGATATTGGCATTACCCTCGCCGCCGCTGGCTTCACTTCGCACACCCGGCAGCATGCGGAAAATCTCTGCTGTACTGCGCGGCGTAGCCACGGCAATATCGTCTAATGTCAGGCTGCTGACCGATACGCTGGACTGCATCACAGTTTGATTGCGCGACACCGCACCGGTTACCACTATGCGTTCAAAGCCTAAACCAGCGCTGTCTGATTGTGCTGCGGCCGACTCGTTTGTATCAGCCTGTTGCGCCATCGCTATGTTATTGCTTAGCGCCAGCGTGATGGCAAAAGCAAGTAAACCTGGTGTCAAATTGTACTGTTTCATTGTCTATCTCCCGTGTTGAAGTGGCTATCTGTATATTCCGATAGTCTTTTATATAATCTTAATCGTTTAAGCTTGGTTTACTGAAAAAGCCTGTTAGTCGGCCATTTGCTCTAACCGGGCTTTCGCCGGTTGTTTCAACCAGTTGTACAGCATGGCAACTGCTAACATGGCGGAAAACAGCGTGGCCAGATAAAACCCGGCGGTAACATCGTTGGCCATATCTCCCAGCACGGCCATTAACGCCGGTGCTACGGCCGCTGCCAGCGCGGTAAACGCCAGTAATAAACCAGCCACAGCGCCATGCTGTTGCCGGGCAAAGCAACTGATACCTTTGGAATTCAGTGTCGGGTAAATCATCGACATAAACAGCCCGGACAGCGGCATCAGCCATACTGCAACGTCTCTGCCGCCGAGCATGCTGGCAGCAAAGCAGAAAAAGATACACAGCGTAAACACTGCCATTACACTGCTCCAGCAAAAGCGGTTTAAGATGGCTGTGGCGAGAAAACGCCCCAGCGCGCGCAGAATAAAAAATACCGTTATCGCCTGGGCCGCCAGCAGGCTCCAGCGGCCGTCGTAATCGGCCAGTAAGGTAGGTAACCAAACAAATATCGCCACTTCACAGCTGACATACAGCGCTATCGCCAGCGAAAACCCCAGCGCGTAGCGATCTTTTAACAGCAGCATGGAGCGGCGCAGCGATACCTGTTCTGCAGATGCCTGATACGGCGGATAAGGCAGCCGGGCCGACATCACCACTAACAGGGTGCAGAGTAAGCCGGCCAGTAAATACAATGATGTCCAGTGAATAGAAGCGGCAATCATCAGCCCGACTAAGGCCGGGCCCACTATGGCACCTATGGCAAAGAAGCCCTCTACCGTGTTCATGGTGCGGGTATGGCTTTGGCTGTCGGGGCTGATATCGCCGATTAAAGCCAGCGCGGCGGTTTTAAAAATACCAATCGCCAGGCCGCACAAGCCCATTAATAAGATAAAAAACAGCGCACTGTTGCCGGCCATAAAGGCATAGCAAGATACGGCATACAGGCTTAAGCCAACAATAATCAGCTTTTTACGGCCGAGTTTATCGGCCAGCCGGCCTAAGAATAAACCCGCTAAACCAATCGCCAGCATAGGCACATAGTGAAAGGCACTGGCCTGAAACATCGTTAGCTGATATTCCGCCATGGCTTCAGGAATGATCACGCCCACCGCATCGGTGGTCATGGCAAAGACAAAAAACATCAGGTAGGTCATCCAGCGCACCTGGCGCTGCAAACCCACGGCGCGATCTAACGTCACAGCTGCCCCGACAGCCTGACGCTTCGCTTGCGTAGTAAGCATAGTGTTCCCCGTTTATATTGCCTTTAACTGTGGGTGTAAGCGCACCGCTCTGCAAAGGCTTATTAGCACGATACACTTTGGCACCGGTACCGGTTTTATTATTGGCCGGGGGGTTGACAAAGTTGTCCGTTGGCTTAAAGCTATATCTTAATCGTTTAAGAAGCAAATTTTTTTTCAGGATATATGCTATGAATCGCCAGAACAACGCCAACCAAATTCAGCTGATCACCTATATAGACCGGCTAAGCGGTGGCAAAATCAAAGACTTACATAATATGCTGCAGGGCCCGCTGGCCGGCCTGTTTGATGGTGTACATTTGCTGCCATTTTACCCGCCGATAGACGGCGAAGATGCCGGCTTTGACCCAACCGACCACACTGCCGTAGACAGCCGGCTGGGTAACTGGAGTGATATCCGCGCCCTGGCACAGGATTACCCGCTGATGGCTGATATGATTGTTAACCATATGTCGGCGCAATCACCGCAGTTTGTTGATGTACTGGAAAAAGGTGAAGCCTCGCCTTACTGGCCGATGTTTTTAACCCGCGACAAAGTGTTTGCCGCCGATACCGCGGCAGAGCAACTTGCCGCCGTATACCGGCCACGGCCGACACCATTTTTTACCGATATCGCTTTAAAAGATGGCCGCAAAATCCCGTTTTGGACCACCTTTACCGCCAATCAGATTGATATTGATGTTAATTCTGCCGCCGGTAAAGCTTACCTGCAGGCCATTTTAGACCGCTTTACCGAAAATGGCGTTAAATATATCCGTCTGGATGCCGCCGGTTATGCTATTAAAAAAGCCGGTACCCGCTGCTTTATGCTGCCGGAAACCTTTGAGTTTATTGCGGCCTTATCTGAGCAAGCCAAAGCGCGCGGCATGGTGTGTCTGGTAGAAATACACGGTTATCACCAAACCCAGATCGACATCGCTAAACGCTGCGATATGGTATACGACTTTGCCCTGCCGCCACTGGTGCTGCATACCTTGTTCAGCCGTAATGCCGATGCACTGAAACACTGGCTGGATATCGCGCCACGCAACTGCATCACGGTGCTGGATACCCATGATGGTATTGGTATTGTTGATGCCGCCGATTATCAGGGCCAACCCGGCTTACTTACTGATCCAGAGCTGGACAGCCTGGTAGAAACCATTCATGCCAATAGCAAAGGCAGCTCTAAGCTGGCCACCGGCAATGCGGCTAACAATGTGGATTTGTATCAGGTTAACTGCAGCTTTTATGATGCGCTGGGCCAAAACGACCAGCAGTATCTGCTGGCCCGCGCTATTCAGCTGTTTTGCCCCGGCATCAGCCAAATTTATTATGCCGGCTTACTGGCCATGCCAAACGATGTTGAATTGTTGCAACAAAGCCGCGTCGGCCGCGATATTGGCCGGCCCTATTTAACTGCCGCCAAAGTTGAACAAGCGCTGCAAAAACCGGTGGTAAAGGCGCTGTGTCAGTTCATTAGCCTGCGCCGCAGCCTGCCGGCGTTTAACGGCGAATTCAGCCAACAGCTGACAGAGCATGACTACCAGCTGCAGTGGCACTATCAGGGCCACTGCGCCGGCTTGCATATTCAGTTAGCCAGCTTAGACGCCACGCTCCATTGGCAAGCTGCCGGTGAAGAGGCACAAAGCCTGAGCCTGCAGGCCTTGTATCAGAGCGTGCTGTGACGGCTTTCGCCGTTGATTAACTGCTTTCGCCCGGGCGCAGCTGGTAAGGTAATAATTGTGAGCTGTCGTCCGGGCTTAAAAACGCCCTAACGGCCGCTTCTCCTTTGGCATCACTGAATTGCCATACCGAGGTTAATGTCGGGTGGTAGCGCAGCGTTTCCTCAATGCCGTCAAAGCCGACAACGCGGATATCCTGCGGAATACGTAACCCCAGTTGCAAGGCTTCACGCATCGCGCTCAGGCCAATAAGGTCGCTCATACACAGCAATACTGTGGGTCTGGGTGTCATTGCCAGCACGGCTTGGGCAGCCTCACGGGCATAATTTTGGTTGCTCTCGGGAATATGCCATAAATAATCGGCTGTCAGCGTTAAGCCGCACTGCTGCATCGCCCTTTGGTAACCGTCTAAGCGGCGGTGCGCTATCGAGCTTTGATTGTCCCACATCGGCGTATCAGCCACCGGCCGGCTCGTGGCGGCGTCAATTAAACGCAAGCCCAGTACGGCGACAGTATCGTTTTGCTGTAGCACGGCCATAGCACTGTCATAAGCGGCCTGCTCGTTATCAATATTTACCGAAGGGCGGCCAGGCAGGTCAAAATCAACCGTTAACACGCGTTTTTTTGACTGGCGCAGCTGCGCAATTAAGCCGGTATTGCGTGGTGCGCCATAGCAGATAAAGCCGTCGACAAAATCGCTGATCGCATCCAGGTTAGTGGCCTGGCCGGAGAACAGCAGTAAGTGCAAATGATGCCGTTCCAGCTCGCGGCTGACGCCCTGTAAAAACTGGCTGGCCACCGGGTCGCTGACCATATATTCCAGCGAATCAGACAAGATCACCGCCACTATGCCCGAGCTGCCGGTACGTAACGACTGCGCGGCTTTATTCGGGCCCAAGTAGCCCAGTTCATCGCAGGCAGCCAGAATTTTTTCCCGCAGCGCTACCGACAGCTGATCCGGCCGGTTAAAGGCATTGGAAATGGTTGCAGTGGAAACACCCAGGGTTTTAGCCACGCTTTTAAGGGTTAATTTACTCATCATGCCAGTGCTTTTTCACTATCTTCTTAATCAATTAAGTTATATGCTTTTGCCATTGTCGGCGAGCGTTTTTTGCCTTATTTAACAATGTAACATTAAAGGAAGCCAGCATGCTTGCAGTTATTGGAGAGAATGTGGTTGATATGCTACCCGGCGCGGACGGTTTGTATCGCCCCTGCCTGGGTGGCTCGCCGTTTAATGTTGCTATTGGTGCGGCGCGACAACATATTGCCGTGAGCTATTTGTCGCCGTTATCACAAGATCATTTCGGCCAACAGTTTGCCCGCTATCTGGCGGATAACGGTGCCGGCTACGGCCTGCCGTTTTTCAGCAGCGCGCCCACCTCGCTGGCCATGGTCAGTATCAATGCACAGCAACAACCGCAGTACAGCTTATATCGCCACGGCATTGCCGACAGAGATATCAGCGCCGCACAACAAATTGCGGCTTTACCGGCGGCCTGCAAACTGCTGCATCTGGGGTCTTTGGCCTTAGAGCCACAAGATGGCGCGCGCATAGACGCTGTGATACAAGCCTGTCAGGCCAGACAAATCCAACTGGCGGTGGATATTAACGTGCGCATTAATGCGGTAACAGACGTCACAGCCTATCGCGCCTTACTGTTAAGGACTATTGCGCACAGCCACTTTATTAAAGCCAGTGATGAAGACTTACAACTGCTGTTTCCTGCCCTTACGCTCGCTGAAGCGCTTAGCGCCTTGCAGGCGACAGCGCCAACAGCCTTACTGGCACTGACCGAAGGCGACAAGGGCGCTACCCTGTACTGGCAAACACACCGGATCAGCCTGCCGGTAATACCGGCCACGCCCTTTGTCGATACCGTGGGCGCCGGTGACACCTTCTGGGCCAATTTACTGGCCGCACTGTTAAAATTGGGTTTACCCACTGCAGAACAAGTCGGCACTGCACAACTCACTAGCTGCCTGCAACAAGCCATGCTCGCCGCCAGTTTAAATATCGCCCGCCAGGGATGTAACCCACCCAATAGCGCTGAACTTGAAACAGCATTGTTGCAGTTGCACAGAGCTCAGCAACAGTAAGTTACAGATTAAAGGCTTGTTGTTTGATGAGTTGCTCACTACGACTAATGCCAAGCCTGGTTGCCACCTGTTGCCAACTCTTTACCGCGTGCAGCACCTCATCATAAATACAGTTAGCTTCCTGCTGGCTTAAACGGAAGAAATCAATTACTGCAAACGCCAGATTGTAATCAAGAGCATTAGCAGTATCGGTAATATTCAAATGTAAGCCTTGCTTGCCTGTGGTTGGGTTTAAATCGTATGCCGGTGATAACTTCCAGCCTTTTGGGGTCAGCAAAAATCCATGATTTCTTAAATGATCGTCAGTATTCGACACGGCGATATTAAACACAATCCGACGCCATAGTTGCGCCAGATCTGCCTTCGTTTGTGCACCATTGATAGTTAGAAACTCAGCGATTTCTAAATAACCGGCACCTTCTGAACGCTCACCGTCATAGTATTGCAGTTGCGTCATGGCTGACGAAAAGTGAATGCGTTTGTCCCCCATCCGGTCAAATCGTTTGGTGAGAAAAGTATGATGTTCAGACGAGTACCTTTGTATGACACAAGGGAACATGTCCACCCCTGCAGCCAGCGCCAGTTGATGGCAAACCATTTCCCAGGCACCAACATCAACGGCATCATTTTGGTTAGGGAATTTGGCAATCCACAGCTGATGTTCAGCATCGGTTACGCAAGCCTTAGGTCTTGCCCCGCCGAGTGAAGAACCGGGTGACATCAGCATCCGCAGCCAACGGTAATAGTCTTCACTGTCAATGTTGTCGTCCTGCTCAATTTTTATAGCGGCATACTCGAGCTCGCGTAATGACGTCATCGGAGGGGCGGAAAATTCAGCATTATTATCCAAAAAATCCATTGTCCCCGCCGCTTTAAACCGGATGCCGCCCATGCGGTAAGAGTCGTGCACACCCAACAGGTAGTCGAGCTCCGTCAGCCTTGCCGTGGCCCGTAAACCTTTGCGATGCTCAATCGCCGCCCGGCGCTGCATAAGAATACGTCCCCAGCGGTCCGGCGATGAATCTAAAAAGGCGCGAAAGTTTTTATCGGCTTCGTCATTGTATAACTCACCAGTATGTAGGCTAAGCAAGGGGTCAATTTGCAAACAATAGGGTGATTTTAAAAAAGCCTTGTTATAGGCAAAGCTAAACACGCCGCCACGGCTTGAATCACTAAAAGCCAACTGACCAATTAATAATGGCTGCTCAATAGGGTGCCAATCCGCATAGACTTCTACCAATTCACGGCTCATTTTTAACCTTCCAGTAACTTGATGTTTTGCAGTTTGATACCCAGCTCATCATGTGCGGCCATTTCAGAGAAATTGCCCTCCATGCCTAATACGGCCATGACTTTCAAATAGGTGCCAATTGCTACACCAGGTTCACCAGCAAACACCTTGTTCACCGTTTTATGATCAAAACCCGTTCGCTCACAGAGCATCTTCTTGGTTAACCCGCGTCGCTTCATCGCTAGCAACAAATCCTCACCAAAATGACTGAGAATTTTAAGTTGCTTTGGAAACAGTACACTGTGTAAGTCTCGCCTTGCCATACAACCACCAATAATGGGACTATATTCCCAATTTTAAAAGGATAACGGGAATATAGTCCAATATTTATGTATTAACAAACTGAAGAATAAGAAAAAAGGACTAAATTCCTACTTCTGAGCATAACTACTACAAACCACTGCTACGTGCTACGCGCCTTGCTATGGCTTGTTGCAATAACGCCGGGTTGGCGCACAGCAGCGTAAATTGCTGTTTGGCACGGGTAATACCGGTGTACAACAACTCGCGGCTTAAAATCGGGCTGTTATCCGGCGGTAATACCAGGCAGCAGTGGTTAAATTCCGAGCCCTGCGATTTATGCACCGTGATGGCAAAGGCGGTATCCACCTCGGTTAAACGGCTGGGCAATACCCATTTTAGCGTACCGTCGGACAGTTGAAACACCACCCGCAACTGGCCGCTTAACGGGTCTTGCAGCGTAATGCCGATATCACCGTTCATTAAACCTAAGCTGTAATTATTGCGCTGCATCATTACCGGCCGGCCGGCGTACCAGAGCTGGCGTGCGTCAATTAAGCCGGCGCTGCTCAACCACTGGCTGATTTGCCGGTTTAGCCCTTCCACGCCCCAGTCGCCGCTGCGCAGTGCGCACAGTAACTGAAAGCGGCTGTAGCAGCCCAGCACAGCGCCGGCCCATTGCTCGCGATCTGTTGCCGGCTGTTGCATCAGCTGCAGATACTGGCGGTAGCCGGCCACTACGGTGGCTTTTAATGCTTCAGGTGAATTACCGGCTAACAGTTCGATATCAGCAAACCGGGTAAATAGCGCAGGGGCTTGAATATCACCACGATTGACTGCGGCTGCCAACTGGCCAATGCCGGATTGGCTATCAAAGCGGTGGCTATGGCGTAGCATTACCGTGGCCTGGTTTAGCACAGTGCCAGCGCCCTGCCATTGTGCCAATGGCACTTCAGTAAAGGGTGTAAGCAGCGCCATGGTTTCGTTGCTGTAACCACCCAGATCGGCACCACGGCAAAGATCGCCCAGTACCGAGCCTGCTTCCACCGAAGACAGCTGATCTTTATCACCCAGCAGCACCAGTTGCGCCCGTTCAGGCAAGGCGGCTAACAGCGCCGCCATCATTTCTAAATCGACCATCGAGGCTTCATCAACCACCAGCACATCCAGTTGCAACGGGTTATCGCTGTTATGCTTAAAGCTGCGCCGGTTCGGCACCGCGCCCAGTAAGCGGTGCAAGGTAGTGACTTCGGTCGGTATTGCCATCGTCAACTCAGCCGGCAGTTTAGACAAAGCACCGCTAATCGATTCGGTTAAGCGCACGGCCGCCTTACCGGTGGGTGCGGCTAATTTAATATTCAGCTCACGCTGTTGATTAACAGCCGCGCCTTGTTGCAACAGCGCCAGCAGTTTTACCACTGTGGTGGTTTTGCCGGTACCGGGGCCGCCGGTAATAATGGCAAAGCGGCGTTGCAGCGCCATAGCGCAGGCCAGCTTTTGCCAGTCAGGTTCAGTTTGCGCAGTTGTTGAGGTTGGCGCGGCTGGCGGGAATAACGCCTCCAACTGCGCCTTAACATTCGCCGGCAACGGCAGCACTGTGCTGACCCGGCGGTTTATTTGCTGTTTTACCAACTGCTCAGCCTGATACAGCCGGTTTAAATACAACCGCTCGTCGGCCAGCACCAGCGGCGCCCCGGCTTCACCTTGCAGCCAGTGGCTTTGCGTTAATGCTGTGCGGTAATCCTGCAGCGTTACCCCCTGTAACAAGGCGGAGGGCCGATCGCTAAAGCGCTGTAAAAACTGGTTTTGTGGCGGCAAACTCAGCAGGCCGTCTGGGTCGTTAAGTAAGTCCTGCAGCAAAATACAGCTGTGGCCACGGCCGTACTGATGACATAACAAAGCGGTAAGCAGCCACAGCAGCGGGTTGGGCTCGCCAACCAGCTGATGCAGAGTTTGCGGTAACTGCGCATCGAAGGCCCGCAACCAGCGCCGTTCGCTCCAGCGTTGCAGCAGCGCCTGCATCTGGCTTAGATCGGTCAGAGCATTGTTTTTGCTGTCCGGCGCGCTAAATAAATCAAACTGCATAATCAGCCTCCAACGCCAGCGGCTCGCCGGCAAATAAGGCATCTAATTGCTGCAGCAGCGTCATATCGGCGGGCAGCAGCAACTGGCCCTGCTGTGGTGCGCGGATAAACCAGTACAGTGCGCCGCCAATATATTGCTCCGGCGCTTTTAGGTAACCGGGCTGACGCAGCTTTAACAGCCGGTGCAATGCCAGTAAATACAGCGCGGCCTGCACATCATAGCGTTTATCCAGCACTACCTGTTGCATGGCCTCCGGGCTGTAATCAGCATCTGCCGGGCCTAACCAGTTCGATTTATAATCCAGCACCCAGTAGCGGCCATCTGCGCCTTGTAAGGTTAAGTCGATAAAACCTTTGAGCATGCCGTTTAACGTATCGGGCAACAGCGGCGGGCGCGCCATACCCGGCAATATGGCTGCGGTGATAAGCCGGTCCAGTGTCAGCACATTAACCGCACAGCTTTGCAGCCAGAACTCCAGCTCGGCGCGCACCTTGTGCAGCTGCGCCAGAGTAAGCGCAACCCCCTGCAGCGGCGCCTGTAACATTTGCGTAAGCCAGTGTTGCAATACGCTTTGCCACTGCAGCCAGTTATGCTGCGTTAACCTGTGCTGCAACAACTGGCCGGTAAAAACGCTATCGCAAGCGGCAAAGCCCTGCTGCTGTGCATCTTCAAGCAGCTGGTGCAAAAAGGTACCCGGCACAGCGCCGCGCGGAAAATCATGTATCGATTGTTGCTGCTCACTGTGCGACAGCGGCTCGCTGGCCTCTTCCTGCAACAGCGCATCCAGCGCGGTATCGGCAGCCAGCAGCGCCGTTACCGGCTCTGCTGCCGGCGTATTGCCGCTGCGTAGCGCCGAGTAACTGGCAATCCACCAGTGTTCACGCAGCAGGGCGCGGTTAAGCTGCAACGCCGGTGTCAGCGCTGCGCTGGCGCCGGCTGGCGTAAGTTTGCTCAGTGACGGTATGGCTTGCAACTGCCACGGCAGTGCTGCCAACGCTGCTTGCAGATCACTAAGGGCTGGTTCCTCTGGCACGCCAAGCAAATACCCTATGGCACTTTGCGACAGTTTGCTTTTTTTCGCTGCGCCTTCGCTAAACAGGGCTAACCCCAGCCAGCAGGCGTACACCGGCCGCGTTAACGCGACATATAACAGGCGGATGTCTTCGAGTAAGCGCTCGTGTTCGGCGCGAGCCAGGGCATGGTCGTCCGGGGTTAAATCCAGCACCATCTGGCTGCCATCAAAATAGCGCTGCGGCTGGCCTTTTTTCACATTTTTAAAACCGCAGATAAAGGGCAAAAATACCAGGTTATATTGCAGGCCCTTACTTTTATGGATCGTCACCACCTGTACCAACTGTTGATCGCTTTCTAACCGCAGCTGCTGCTCATCGGCGTTTTTCGGGTTTTCCAGCTGTTCGGCCAACCAGCGCAGCAAACCGCTTTCACCGTCGCGTTGCTGGCTTTCGCTTTGCAACAGTTCAGCCAAATGCAATACGTTGGTTAAGCGCCGCTCGCCCTGCTCCAGCGCCAGCCATTTTGCCGGTAACGCAAAATAATGCAGCCAGGCGGTTAACATGGCCAGCACGCCTTTAAAACGCCAGATCTGGCGAAACCCGCGCACCTGCTCAGTAAGCTGCTCCCAGGCCTGCTCGTCATTAAGCCAGTATTGCAGCTGCGCATCGCTGTTACTGGCCAGCGGCAACGCCAGCGCTGCACGCAGCAGGCTCTCATCTTCCGGTTGCTGACAGGCCCGCAGCCAGCTTAGTACCGCTAAAGCTTCCGGGCTTTGAAAAATGGATTCGTTATCAGATAAGTACACCGAGCGCACATTCCGGGCGCTTAGCTCACGCCGCACCAGAGCCGCTTCGTTGCGGTCGCGCACTAAAATGGCAATATCTGCCGGTTGCAGCGGTTTAAGCGCTTCACCGCTAGCGGCAAAACCGGCTTTGCCAAGCCGGGCCTGCTCTAACAGCGCCGTCACTTCATCGGCACAGGCTTTGGCCATTAAGCTCTGGTAGCCGCCTTTTTTCAGCTGCGCCGGGTCAATATCACTTAGCCAGTAATTCAGTGCCGCAACGGTGTTGCCATCGCGTTGTAAGCGGTCAGTTTTGCCTTTGGCTTTAACCGGTAAAAACGGCAGCGCTGTGGTGTCGGCCGCACCAAAACCAAAGGCGCCGCGCTGCTGCTCGGCACGGACAAACAGTTGGTTAACACTATCGACCAGTGCCGCAGTAGAGCGAAAGTTAGTCCCCAGACTGTAATGGCGCCCGGCCGTTAAACTACGGGCACTAAGGTAAGTGTGTAAATCGGCGCCACGAAAGCTGTAAATAGCTTGTTTGGGGTCGCCTACCATAATCAGGCCGGTATCGCGGCTTTGCACATCAGGGTAAATGGCGCGAAAAATGGCAAATTGCAGCGGATCGGTATCCTGAAACTCGTCTACCATGGCAAACGGATACTGGCTGCGAATACGGGCAGCCAGCACAGTGCCGGCATCGCCTTGCAGGGCCTGGTGCAGCTGCAGCAGTAAGTCGTTAAAATCCAGCTCGGCACGCTGGCGTTTATGCCGGGCAAATTCAGCGGCCAGCCACAGTGCGGCATGGTGGCGCACACTTAACGCCAGTTCGGGTTTGTTATCCAGTAAGGCACTACTGCGCGCAAATAAGTCAAATAGCGGGTGGCTAAGCAGTGGCTGGCCTTTTTTCTGCGCGTCGGCCAGCCGCACGGCGCTGAACTTTTGCACCATTTTGGCAAAATCGGCCTGACGGCTATTCAGCTGTGCCGGCTCTGCCAGCATGGCCTGCCACCATTGCCGTTCAGCCGGCCAGCTGGCGGCACGGTATTTAGTGCCGTTTAACCAGCCATTGGCGTAGGCATCGTCCAGCAGTTGCAGTGCATCCGGGCTTAACGCCTGCTGCAGTTGTGTACAGTGGCTATCCAGCGCTTCCTGCCACTGCAGTAACGGCAGGGCGGCCTGCTGCGGGCTTAATGGCGCTGGCAGGGGCGCACCGGCGGCATTAAAGCGTAAGTTAACCGCATCGGCCTGCAACCAGGGCCTGACATCATCCAGTAAGGCTTGCGGCGCCCTGGCGACATTACCCAGCTCGTGCAATATGGCGGCGTCGGTTAACGGATACAAAAAGCGGCGCCAGTAGTCACAGGCCAGGGTGTGCAGCAGTTGTTGGTTGTCATCGCTAAGCGCTTCAGCAAAGCTCATACCGGAATCAAAGGCATGTTCGGCCAGCATACGCTGACACCAGCCGTGGATGGTAAAAATAGCCGCTTCGTCCATCCATTCGGCGGCACTGCTTAAACGCGAAGCGCAGGCGGCAAACTGCTCAGGGCGATACTCTGCCAGTAAGCCGGCGAGAAACGGCTCCTCAGCACTGCCGCTGCGAAACGCGGCTGCGGCCTCGACCAACCGGCTGCGGATCCTGTCGCGCAGCTCCGCCGTGGCGGCACGGGTAAAGGTAACCACCAGAATTTCCGGCGGCAACAGCGGCCGGTTAAAACCGCTGGCTGGCGGCTCTGTATTGGCACTGCCATCTGCTACGTTAGCACCATGGCCCAGCACCAGGCGTAAATACAGCGCGGCCAGGGTATAGGTTTTACCGGTACCGGCGCTGGCCTCAATTAAGCGGCTGCCACTTAGCGGAAAAGTTAGAGCATCCAGGCTGATTACCGTACTCATACGTTACTCCCGCGGCTTTGGTCACTGTCGTCACCGGCTACTTTGGTTTGCAGCAAGGGGCCATACAGCTTTTGCGCCCAGTCGGCAAAACCGGCCTGCAGTAAGCTGGCAAAATCGGGGTAATAGCGCTGCAGCTCGGGGGCGGTTTCCAGCTCACCGGCAAAGTTATAGCCGCCTTCAAACAGCTCACGGCATTTGGCTTCATCCTGGGTTTGCACAAAGCACAGCGCGGTTTTCGGCATTACCGGCAGCGGTTGCTTAAGGCCTTGCTGCCAGTATTGCACCAGGGCAGTTAACTGTGCGCTGGCCTGTTGCTGCTTATGGGGTAACAGCTGTACGGCATCGTCCAGGCCGAACTGCCAGGTGCTTACTGCTTCGCCCTGGGCATTGGCAGCCAGTTGTTGCAACCAGGCACTGCGCAGCGTATGCCAGCGCAGCTCGCCCTTATTGCGGATAGCCGTTGGCCGCAGCAATAATAACGCCTGCTGGCCGGCCGGGCTTTGGTACAGATTGGTCAGGCTGTCGTTCAGCATTATGCTGCCGCTATCGTTGCTTAAATTAAGCGCCAGTTTCAGCGGGGTGCTGTTGCGCTGCCAGTCAATACCGGCGGCCCGGTAGCGGGCAAATACCACTTTGGCTTCGCGGCCGATATCTGCGCCGCTAAGGCTGCCAAACAGCGCCAGCGGCAACTTAGCCTCATGCGCCAGTTGGGCAATAGCGGCATCGATATCCAGCTGCGGTTCGGCCAGCAGCTGTTGCAGCAACTGCTGTTTTAGCTGATATAACTCCAGTGCATTTAATACAAAGGGCTCAGCATCATCGCTGGCCAGTTCGCTGCGGTAAAAGCGGGTTTTAAAGCGCTGCTGCAAATAGTGCCGGCAGGGGTTAGCTAAAAAGTCGTCCAGCAGGCGCAGGCTTAACAGCGGCAGCTCGTCGCTGTGGCTGACGCTGGTTATAACCGCCGGTGCCGCCTGATGCGCGCTTTGCCACTCATAAGCATAAGTTGCGTAATCGCCGTTAAAGTAGTGCCGCGAAAAGGGTTGCAGCGGGTAACTATGCAGCAGTGCCTGCGACACCTTTTGCCCCGACGGATGCTGCCAGCCGGTATCGAGCAGATCCATCAGCTGGCTTAACAACACGCTGGGCGGTAATTCGCTGTTATTGCGGATATCGCGCCCCACCCAGCTTAAATATAAGCTGTCGCGCGCACTTAACAGCGCTTCTAAAAACAGGTAGCGGTCATCGTCACGGCGCGAACGATCGCCCGGGCGGTAATCTGTTGCCATTAAGTCAAAATCATCCCGCATGCGCGAGCGCGGGTAATCGCCGTCATTCAGCCCCAGCAGGTAAATACGTTTAAAGGGGATGGCCCGCATCGGCATCAGGGTAGAAAATGTCAGGCTGCCGGCCAAAAAGCGCTGGCTTAAGCCACTGCTGCCGGCTTGTTCCAGCCAGGCTTCGCGCAGCACTGCCAGTTGAATTTCGCCGTTAAAATCACCGCTTTGTGCGGCGCTGACCAGTTGCGTTATGCCCTGGGTTAGCCTGGCGTAAATAAGCTGATCCTGCTCCTCAGTAAAATCGAACAGGCTGTTTAGCAGGCCGTTGTCACTTAGCAGCAGTTGTTGCCAGTCTGCCAGGTTGCGCGCGGTGGTGTCGCTAAGCAGCAGGTGCCAGCGCTTTAACTGCTGAATAAACTGTAGCAGCGGGCCCAGCTCAGCGGCTGCCAAACCGGCAACTTCGGCATAGGGTGCGCGGCCTTGCCACAAAGGTACATCGCCAATGGCAAAGCCCAGCAGCATACGCTCTATGGCAAACATCCAGCTGTAACTGTTGCCGGGGGCGGCTAAATCCAGGCTGGCGCGCTGGGCACTATCCAGCCCCCAACGCACGCCGGCTTCGCTAAGCCAGAGCCGCAGTTGCGGCAGCGCTTCGCTGTTAATGCCAAAGCGGCGCTGAATGGCCGGTACGTCGAGTAAATCGCATACTTCGGTCAGGGTAAAACGCTGGTTAGGTAAGTCCAGCAGGTATTCCAGCGCCAGCATTAACGGCTGGCTGCCACGCAGGCTCTGATCGGCCAGGGTATAAGGCAAAAAGCGCATATCGTCACGCGCCAGCCGGCCAAACACCGCATGTACATGGCTTTGGTACAGGCTGATATCCGGCGTCATAATGATCACATCGCGCGGCTTAAGTGTTGGGTCGGCGGCAAAGGCGGCTATAAGGTTGTCCTGCAAAATTTCCACTTCGCGCTGGCGGCTGTGGGCAATATGAAAGCTGATGCTGTTGTCGCTTTTGGCTAATTGTCGCGGCGGCTGCGGCGTGGGGTTTAGCTCAAGCATATCCTGCTGCAACTGCGCCAATACCGGTAATGCGCTGATATCGCTGAGCGGTTCTGAGAACAAATCTATCCGGCCGTTAAACCAGTGCTGATACCGCTCGCTGTGATCAAATGCATCCAGCAGGCTGATATAGTCACGCCCTTGCTTACCCAGGCTGGCCAGCAGCACCGGCGCATGCAAATATAAGGCGTCGGTATCCAGCACCGGCGGCAAGCCGGGTTTGCGGCCATGGCGTTTTTGCGCAGCACGCATTTCATCTTTAGCGTGGCTAATATCGCCCCAAAAATGCCGGCACGGGTTAAGCACCGTTAGCAGTACCTGGCGCTGCGCGCCCAGCGCGGCCAGTAATTCCACTGTTTGCTGCGGCAGTGACGAGACACCGAAGACTACGATACGATTGGGCAGTAAATCGGGCCGCGCCAGTTGGCCCTGTTGCAGCGCCGCCAGTGCCATATTGTGTACATCGGCGCGGCTGGAAAAAGCAGAGTCACCCAGCACAGTGGCTAACTGGCTTTGCAGCAGGCGCCACAATGCCGGTTGCCACAGCTGATCGGGCGGTACCTGCTGTTTTTTGCTGTTGGGTAACAGGTTAGTGCCACTACGCCAGCTTTGCAGCCAGTCGGCGCGGTATACCTGATACTGGTCAAATAAATCGGCCAGCCGCAGCGCCAACTGGTAGCTTTTACGGCCGTCACTGTCGTCCTGCAAATAACGTGTTAGCGGCGCATACACCGCATCCGTTAACTGCGGCAACAAGCCAAGTAAACGCCAGCTTAAGTTAATTTTGTCATAGGGTAAGCTTTTCGGAATAGTATCGCCCAACACGGCGCGGTACAGCTGCCAGACAAATTGATTAGGCAGTTCAACCTGCAAACCGGCTGCAATACCGGGGTGGCCGTTGCCGGTTTCGGCCAGCGCCATTTTTAACCACTGCGCTATACCATTACTTTGTACCAGAATTTCTTCTGTGCCCAGCACCGGCACCGGGTGTGTGCTTAGCCACTGCACCAACAACTCGCGCAGCGTTTCCAGCTGATTGGCGTGGATCACAACAAAACCGGGCTCTGGCATGCACTTTCTCTGGTAAAACAACATGCTGGCAGGTTAGCACAGCAGCCGGGTTTTGAGAATGCGGGGTTATCGCGACAACACCCGCACCAGCTGCAATTTTTGCATCCGCCCGCATCTGGCATTAGTATTGGCCGATTATGCCCGCCAAACAGCGTGGCCCTGCGGAGAAAACATGCATTTGACAGCCTCATCACGCAAAACCCTGGTTATTATTTTAGTACTCGTTTGTGTTGGCTGTGCGGCCCTGGCCAGCCGGCAATTAGATGCACAATACGGCAAGGCCGCAGTAACTAACCGCGCAGCACCAGCCAGCGACGATCTGCTGAGCGATCATTACAACAAGCATATTAAACCGGTTATCGAGGCCCGCTGCGTGGTCTGCCACGCCTGTTATGATTCGCCCTGCCAGCTGAATATGGCCTCCACTGATGGCATAGAGCGCGGCGCGCACAAAGAAAAAGTGTATGATGGCGCGCGGCTGCTGGCCGCCACCCCCAACCGCTTATTTACCGATGCTTTTGGCAGCGACGCCTGGCGCGGGCGCGGCTTTTTTCCGGTATTAAATGAGCGCCAACAAAACCCGCAAGCCAATACGCAGGCGTCGGTACTGGCGCGCTCATTGCTGCTAAAGCAGCAATATCCACTGCCACCGGGCGATGTACTGCCTAAACCGTTTGATTTCAGCCTCGATCGCAACCAAAGCTGCCCCACTATTGAAGAATTTGATCACTACGCGCAAAGCCAGCCTTATGCCGGTATGCCCTATGGTTTGCCGGGGTTAAGCAGTACAGAACACGATGCCTTGCTTGAGTGGTTAAAACAGGGGGCCGCTATGCCGCAGGCCGGCGCGCTGCCAGCCAACGAGCTGGCCGAAGTAGCCAAACTGGAGCAATGGCTGAATGCCGACAACCTGAACATGCAACTCAGTGCCCGCTATATTTACGAGCATTTATTTACCTCGCAGCTGTACTTCAGCGCGCTGCATACAAAACATCAAACCCCGCAGTTTTATAATCTGGTACGTTCAAAAACCCCGCCCGGCCAGCCGGTTGAGGTTATCGCCAGCCGCCGGCCGTTTGATGATCCAGGCGTAAGGCGGGTGTATTACCGGCTGCAACCGGTGCACGCTACCATTGTAAATAAAACCCATCAACCCTATGACATTAACGCTGATTTGCTGGCCAAATGGCAGCAATGGTTTGTTGAGGCCGACTATCAGGTGAGCAAATTGCCGGGTTACCAACCGGAGGTAGCCGCCAACCCGCTTACCGCCTTTGTGCTACTGCCGGTTAATGCGCGCTACCGCTTTATGCTGGAGCGCGCCGAAAACACCATTATGGGTTATATTAAAGGCCCGGTGTGCCGAGGCCAGGTAGCACTAAATGTAATTAACGACCACTTTTGGGTGTATTTTGTTGCGCCAGAGATGGCAGGCGCGGCTGAAGTAGAAGCGTTTTATTTGTCGCAACAGGATAATTTGCGGCTGCCGGCGGAAAAAGAAAGCACTGCCAGGGCGCTGAGCTGGGTGGCCTTTGCCAAGCGCCAGGGTAATTATTTACGTGCCCGCAGCGATTTTATGAACAAGGCTTTAAAAGATGGCCAACACCTTACCACCGACGGTATCTGGGATGGCGACGGTAATAACCACAATGCCAGCCTGACAGTATTTCGCCACTTTGATAACGCTACCGTAGTAAAAGGCCTGCAAGGCCAGGCACCGAAAACAGCCTGGGTAATAGATTACGCCCTGCTGGAGCGTATTCACTACCTGCTGGTAGCCGGTTTTGACGTATATGGTAACTATGGCCATCAGTTAATGACACGGCTGTATATGGACTTTTTGCGCATGGAGGGTGAGTCAAACTTTCTTGCCCTGCTGCCGCCGGATGTGCGGCGGCGTGAATTTAACGCCTGGTATCAAAAATCCGGCCCTGAGCTGACTAAATTTATCGAAGGCGATATCAACCCCTTTCACCAGCCAAGCGGTATCCGTTATAACACCGAAAACCCTAAGGCTGAACTGTATCAGTTATTGCAGCAGCATCTGGCTGACGTACAACCGCAGCGTTATCAGCTGCATAACAGCATACTGGCCGCCAACAGCAAGGCATTACTGGCACAACTGGGTAAAATCAGTGGCCACGGCGCAGCCATTTTGCCGGAATTAACCATGATAATGCTCGAACCGGCAAATGGTGCCACGCCAGAGCTGTTTACCCTGATCCGCAACAGCGCGCATTACAACGTAAACAGCCTGTTTGCTGAAGAACACAACCGTAACCCGGCGCAGGATAATATGACCTTAGTGTACGGCCTGCTGGGCAGTTACCCCAATGCATTCTGGCGGGTTAAAGAAGCCGATTTAGCCAAACTGGTGGCGCAGGCCGAGCAAATAAGCAGCGAGCAAGATTATGCCAAACTGCTGGATAACTTTGGTGTAAGGCGCACCGCCGCTGATTTTTGGGCCTTTAGTGATAAGGTCAACCAACTGTTTATGCGCCAATATCCGGTAGACAGCGGCTGGCTGGACTACAACCGGCTGGAAAACAGATAGCCGGTTGGGCAAATAAAAAAGGTAGTTACCCCAGCATCAGATAACGATGCGCCGCCGCACCGGCTTTAACCCCGGCTGCAGCGGCCAGCATGCCATTGTGCATCGGGCTTGCCATATCACCGGCGGCAAATAAACCGGCTACCGAACTTAGCTGCATGGCATCGGTTTTAATGTAAGCGCCAACCGGCCCCTGCTCCAGCTCACAGCCCAGTTGCTGCGCCAACGTATGGCCAAAGGCCGTTTTCGGTGCCACATACACCACTTTTGCCGGCACACGCCGGCCATCTGCCAGCAACATATGGCTGATATCAAAGCCTTCACCTGCTACTGCCGTTACGGCAGTGTGTTCAAGCGTTACACCACGGCGTTCAAACAAAGCCAGTTGCTCAGCATCGGGTATAAACTTACCCTGGCTAAAATAGGTTACCGGGCCCCAATCAGGCAAAATAGCAGCCTGATGTATTGATGCCTCGCCGGTGGCGATAACAGCAATAGGCTGATTGCGAAACTCATAACCGTGGCAGTACGGGCAATGAATAACCGACTTACCCCAACGCGGTGCCAAACCTGGTATATCCGGCAAGGTGTCGGTAAGCCCGGTAGCCAGGATCAACACCTTGCTTTGATATTCCTGCCCGGTTTCATCCTTGATACAAAAGTTGCCGTCGGCCAGCTTTTGCGCCCTGCTAACCCGGCTTTGCCGGAATTGCACTGTTGGGTAGGCCATAAGCTGCTGCCAGGCGCGGCCGCGTAACTCACCGGGTTCAGCGCCATCGGCAGCAAAAAAACCGTGTGATTGCACCGCAAAACGGTTACGCGGCTCACCGGCATCAATCAGCAATACGCGGCGCTGGCCGCGCGCCAGTTGCATAGCCGCCGAAAGCCCGGCAAAGCTGCCGCCTATCACTATTGCATCCCATATCATTTGAGCACCTCACTTTTGTATTAAACAGCGGATGGTTTAAACAGCTAATACATTAAGCTGCCGCCTTACGAAACATCATAAGTTACATAAAACACAAAAACAACTCTTGTAACATAAAAAGTATCTTAAAACTGCGGTAGAATAGCCGCCACTACAGCGCTTAAAGAGTAACTAATGAGAAAAGACAGCCGTTTATCGCGCATGCTGCATGTGCTGGTGCATCTGCATCAGCTGCAACAAGCCGTTACGTCAGACCAACTGGCGCTAATGCTGCACACAAACCCGGTGGTGGTACGCCGCACTATGTCGTTGCTGCGCGAGCAAGGCTATGTCAGCGCGGTAAAAGGCCATGGCGGTGGCTGGACATTAGCCAAACCACTACACCAGATCACACTGCTGGATATTCACCGCTCGCTTAGCGAAAGCTCGTTATTTACCATTGGCTTAACCGACGAGCACAATAACTGCCCGATAGAAAAAGCCGTAAATCTGGCCATTGACGACGTACTACAGGAAGCGCAGGCGCTGGTGCTGCAACGCTTTGGTGAGGTAACACTGGATAAACTGGCCGCGGGTTATACACCACGATAACACCCGCGCTGGCACAGGGCTTTGCATAACTGTTATGCTGCAGCCACGTTGTTTAGCTGCACTACTAAAACCTGATAAGAACCTGATGAAAATCATTGTAAAAAGTTTATTTAAAGGCCTGGCGATTGTTCTGCCCCTGGTTATCACTATCGAGCTGCTACGCTGGCTGCTGTTAACGGTTGAAACGGTATTAAACCCGGTGTTGCAAGTGGTATTGCCCGGCGAATGGTACCTGCCGGGCATGGCAATACTGGGTTTTTTACTGGTATGCACTGCTATTGGCTACAGCTCGCGCTGGCCAAGCTTTAACTGGCTATGGCAGGTGCCCGGCAAAATTTTAATGAAGCTGCCCGGCACCAAGCAGGTGTATGGCATGCTGCAGGATATTATTGACGTAATGGCCGGCAAAAACTTTACCGATGGCTCGGTGGTGATGGTTAAGCTGCCCTCGTCTGAAATTGAGTTAATTGGTATTGTTACCAAGCACGGCGGGCAGCCACATGATCGAATGTCGTCGCTGATGCAGGAAGATCAACTGGCGGTATTTATTCCAATGGCTTACAACGTCGGCGGCTATACCATTATCATACCCCGCAGCTGCACGCGGAACATTGACATGAAACCCGCTGAAGCGCTGCAGCTTGTACTCAGTGGCGGTTTAGGCAGCGCAAAAGCGCCAGGCTCATTAAAACGCTAGCCAGTTAACCCAGCAACATCCACAGCGCCACGCCAAACATCAGGCTGGCGCCAATACGGTTTAAATACTGCACCCGGTTTGCTTTGCCAAAAAACAGTGCCAGTGCTTTACCGCCACTGGCGTACAGCAGCATAGATAAAAACTCCAGCAGCAAAATAATGGCTACCAGCACGAAAAGCTGAGGCCAAAAGGCAAACTTAATATCGATAAATGGCGGCAACAGTGCCATATGAAACGCCCAGCCTTTGGGGTTCGACACCGCCGTAATAAAACCCTGGCTAAATAAGGTACGCCGCGCCATCAGTGGTGGTAACTCGCCCGGTTTAGGCAAAGCCAGCTTGCCCTTAGCCCGCCACATTTGCAGACCTATATAGCCCAGGTAGCAAGCACCAATAATTTTAAAGCCCTGAAACAACCCCGGAAATTGCAGCATTACCGCTGCCACACCGCATACTGCCAGCACAGCAACCAAGCCCACCCCAAGCATTTCGCCCCACATCATCCAAAAGGTACGCCGCACACCCTGGCTCATGCCCAATGTCATCGCCAGTGTCATACACATACCCGGAGTTACCGACACAAATAAAAATGTCGGAATAAAAGCCCCCATCAGCGCCAGATTAACCATAACCACCTCAACAGCAAAGTAGCGCTATTCTGGCTGGTTGTATCAGCGTCAGCAATAGGGTTAGGCGGGGTTTTTAAGCTACTGAGCGTAGTTGCACAAACGCCAGTGAATAAGTTCGTTGCTCTTGAACCCTTCACTATGTTGCGCCATACGCACCACCCTGCTATGCTGCGTATAACGCAACACCCGATAGTGCTATAGACTCTATGATTAAAAGCTTTAAGCATAAAGGGCTAAAGAAGTACTTTGAAACCGGTTCTACTGCTGGTATCGACCCCAAGCAAGCGAAGAAAATCAGTACCCGACTTAGCGTACTGGATCTCGCCAAAGAGATTAATGATATCGATCTACCTGGCTTTTTTCTGCATCCGCTAACCGGAGATCGTAAGGGCCAATGGTCGATAACTGTTACCGGCAATTGGCGTATTACTTTTGAGCTTAGTAACGGCGATGTATACATCGTCAACTATGAGGATTATCACTAATGGCCACCATGTATAACCCACCCCATCCAGGTGAACTGATTAAAGAAACTATGGAAGCGCTGGATGTCAGTGCCCGCAAACTGGCATTAGCATTAGATGTAGCCCCATCGACAGTGCAAAGGTTGATAAGCGGTAAATCAGATATTTCACCGGAAATGGCTATTCGCCTTTCAGCAGTTATCGGCAGCTCCGAACGTGTTTGGATGGGCATGCAGGATGCTTATGATCTGTGGCATGCCAGGCAGAAAATAGATACTTCAAAATTACAGCGGTTATGCAGTGCTTAGGCTATTTCATTGCATTTGCCAGACAAGTTAAGTGATTGATAGATAACTACGCCGCGAAGCTGATACTGCCTTTACGGCAATCACCTCAGCGATTAAAGACATTAAAACTGCCATTCCACGCGCTAAAATTACTTAAATATCGCCAGAGCGCTAAGCGAGCTGCAATACCCGCCAAGAGTTTATGCAAATTCAGGAAGAACTTGCGCAATATCGTTGAACACAGAAATTGCAGCCCCCGCATATAAATGCTGTTTACCAGTTGCTGATACTACGTAAATTTGCGCATCTACAGGTTATGTTCTAGATTGGGTACTCGATACATCCAAATAAACAATAAGAACTTCAATTACTTTTGAAAGAAGCTCTTCATTTGGCAAAACAACAAGAAAAGGAAGTCTTATGAAGCTTAACCATATCCTGTCTGTACTAAACCAAATAGAAAAATCCAAGTTTATTACGTGCCTGGATAAACTATGCTCATCTGCCGCGACCAATGATGAAGTCATTTCAAAAGCACTGAACAAAGTAAATCGCCAAATTAAAGATGCGTCCGGCAGTGAAATTACGCAGCTATTTAATGCCGTTTCGGCACAGTACCAATATTCTATTCGTGAGAAGCTGGCGCTATGTGATGCTTCGATGGCTTTACTGGTAAATATCCTTACCCGCGATGGCAATGGTATTGCGCGTATTTCGTGGATTGAACAACTTTACGCCCGCGAGTGGGAAACATTAGATACGCTGGCACGGCAAATTCAGGTGGATATCGAGAGTAATCTGGCTGAGGACTATGGTCATGCCCATCGATTAAAGATTTTCCGCGATTGTCTGAATATCGCCTATAAAAACGATGAGAAAATTAATCGTCAAGCCAATATCACGGATGATGAGCGCAGCATTCTGAATGTTCTGGCACACCACCTGAAAATCTCTCACGATGAACTGGTTGCTATTGAGCACCTGTCAGAGCCAATCAAAGCTGGCAAGCAGACTGTGGACAACTGCTTACAGGAACTACGTGATATGGGTGTCATATTCATAAATCGCAAAAGCTCGGAAGTCCTTATCCCAGACGAAGTGGTAGCCGTGCTAAATCAAATTCAGGGCAAAGAGCTTGCCGATAAACACTTGCTGCGGATCTTGCGGGTACTGTCTGATGCGGAACTATCTAACATTTTAAAAAGCTACGGCAAACGCATCCGTGGCGTTAGCCGGGGCGAAAAAATCAGTACTATTCTGCATTCCGGCATCGCTGTGAGGGATATGCTATCGCGTGATCTATATGACGACGCTGACAACCAAAATAAACGTAAGGAGCGTTTGAAGCAGTTAATAGCGGATTTAGATATCGACGCAGAAAGAATCGGCTTCACACTGGATGAACGTATCGACGTGATTCTGGAAAGCCTGAATACTACAGCTGACCGTGAATTTGATGCCATTAGCGCAACCGGTTATAAAGAGATGTTCGATTCTCTTGTGCAGAACTTCCAGGGGCTGGATGCAGCAGGCAACCCGGAAACACTGACCCAGCGCATCAGACAAGAGTATGAGCTGGAGGAAAACGAGGAGATCAATGTCGAGCGGCTAAGGGCTCTTAGTATCACACCACACGATGTGCTGTACCTGCTGAATAATGACGAAGTAAAAGAGTTGCGAGACAACCTGAAGTTGCCTAAAAAAGGCAATCCGAGGTCCAATATTCTGGAAGCCTTTGCCAACGCCAACGATAAACTGATCGAAAATTATGCTGCGCTGGCTAAGCGCGACCTGCTTACGCTTAAAGCTGTTGGCATTGAAATTAATGAAACTGACGTTGGTGTGAAATTTGAAGAAGCAACGAAAACGATTTTGGAGCAGCTTGATTTAGTCGTTGATGAAGAACTGCGAAAATTAATTAATACAGCTAAAGATAAAGCCGACATTATTATTTCTATTAGCGATGATGACATTATTATCGGCGAAGCAAAAACTTGCAAAAATGGCGACTTCGCCAAATACTCCACTACCTCCAGACAAATCAAAGCTTATGTAACCCGCTGTGAAAATCAGGGCAAGCGTGTGGCACAAGTGCTGATCATCGCGCCAAGTTTTTCTCAGGATTTTATCGAGTCTGCAGAGATGGATACCGAAGTGAATATTTCACTGTTAACAGCTGAAGGCTTAAAGCAAATTTACGATGCTTACAAAGCCAAACGCCGCCCCAACTTTTCAGCCAAGCTGCTAACAAAGGGCGGACTGCTGAAAGCTGAATTAATTGCGAAAAGTATTTAATAAGTAATTACAATAAACACTCACTTTTAGGTAAGCTTAGCGAGCACTGACTAAGTTGCTAATATTAATAATAAATAATTGGATAAGATGAGTATTCCACCACTTACAAAAGAGCAGAAAAGACAGTTACAACTTTTGGAGCCAAGCCTAAAACTTGCAGCCGCTCAGAGAGATCTTCAAAAATGTGAGGAGTTAACTGATTATATACAGAATATTCTTCGACCAACAGGCCATGAAACCAGGCTAATGCAATCGAAAAACTGGCTTTTTGAAACAGCGATGGAAGTAGGTAAAACTGACTATGCGATAAAAGGTTTTATTAGCGTGCGCCAGAAAGCTTCAAAGTCTACTCGCTTGTACCTAGAAGCGACTGCGCTTCTTGCTATATGCTATTTAAGAAATAGAGATTTTGATAAAGCTCGACCTTATATGGTTGAATCTTTACGGTGTGAAAAAAACATAAAGTCAGAAAGCACTCGTTCTGCTTTTAAAATCAGTCTAGCAAAGCGCTTTGATGAAGAAGCTCTACTGGCATCAATTTCTACTGACACAACTGAAAGCATGGACCTTGAAAAAATCCAGAAAGATGCGGCTAAACTCATACAAACAAAACATGAAGATGAGATTCTCGAGATGTTGGGGTCTAACGTCCCTGAAACTGCTTTAGATTTTATAAAAAAAGTAAACGCAGAGTCTAAGAATTTGCTGACATATAAAGAGCAGTTAAAGCTCCCCTCTCCCGCAACTTTTCAGCAAAAGAAAAAACTTGGTAAAGGTTTGTTGTCCGCTTTCCAGACCGTAATTTGGCAATCTCTGTGCGATAAAAATAGTGATGTTTATAAAATGTGGTTTACAAATGGGCTGCAGGCAGTATTAGATAAAAAGTACCTAACAGGTGCGATTGTGAGTACTTTAGTTGGCCTAAAAATAGGTATATATGCAATTGCTGTCTACCTAACATCTTTGCTGATAAAAATAGGCATTGAGACATTCTGCCATGTATATCAACCTAATCAACTTATGGCTCTTAGAAAATGAGCCTATTACCTATAGGGTAGGTAGTGTTCAAAATTCTGTGTCATTTCATTAAACTAAGCACAAACGAGATGACACAGACAATCCAACTTTCGATATAGGCTCTAACTGCCTTCAGTCGTCTTTCTGTGCTTGAAATCTGCAGTATTACTTCCGTAACTGATACCAAAAAAACCAAATTTACGCTAACGTCAATCCTTGCTTTCGTCGGTTAAAAAACATAAATTAATCACTTTAATTTAACCTTTTAATAACACAGAAGACAAGGAACCAGATCCATGGAACAACAATCTGTTTTAAAAGATGTTTTTATCTCAATGGGTGAACTGGAACGCTATTTCGATGGTGCAGTACCTGTGAATCTGTGGCGTGGTTTGAATATTAAGAAAAACACGTCCCTGTTTGACCTGATTGAAACTCCCTTCAAGATGTCAAATGGCAGAGTGCGTAAGCCGGACATCACAATTGAAAATGGCTGGGTTAAAGTAAAACATTGGCCGCGCGGCATTTCTACTTTCGATAAACCCGGAGTGCCAAAGGGCAAAGACTGGGTGCATTACATCATTCCGGCAGGCACACCATTGCCGCACGGATTGGCTATCGTTAAGGACTCTTACAACGAAACCTTTATGGCAACTCACTACACTATTGCTCCGGCGCACGATATGCCTATAGCAACTTTCAGAAATCTGCTAAGGTCTTTCGCAGCTCAAATTGGGAGGATGGCGAAATGATTGAAATTTCAAATGCCGCAGCGCCTTTGTTGGTGCAAGCGCTGCGTGATGCGGTAAGGTATAACGAACAACTACTCACCAGTGAAACCTTGCGTGACCGGGCTGATTACGAAGAGTATTTAATGGAAGTAAGCCAGCTTTATGCTGAAGTTAAAGCGCAGTACAAACGCATTGAAGCCGATGTTGGCATAGCGCTCGATGATATTGTGTAACTAGTTTCAGCTTCCTTACAAAGCCGGATTTTTCCGGCTTTGTATAACGCCCAGATCGTCTCCATTTGATTTACCGGTAAACAAATTTCTCCCCAACTGTCGAATTCATCCCTGCTGCTTCGACTAAGCTGTGATACGTCAAACTAATGCGTTTAACACAGGGGGTTAATTATGTCAGGCAATACCGTAATACTGCACCGGGTTATTAAAGCCACACCAGAGCGGTTGTACCGCGCCTTTTTAGATGCCGATGCGCTGGCGAAATGGATACCGCCGCATGGCTTTACCGGCAAGGTGCATAGCATGGATGCGCGGGTCGGCGGCGGTTATAAAATGAGTTTCACCAATTTTAATACCGGCCAGAGCCACAGCTTTGGTGGCACTTATCTTGAGCTAAAACCAAACGAGCTGATCCGCTATAACGACCAGTTTGATGACCCAAGCCTGCCGGGGCAGATGCTGGTTACTATCCGGTTAAAGCCGGTATTGTGTGGCACTGAACTGAATATTGAACAAAGCGGCATACCTGAGGCAATACCGCTGGAGTTTTGCTATGCCGGCTGGCAGGAGTCATTACAATTGCTGGCGCTTTTAACTGAGCCGGAAATACCGGATCAAGACTTTAACTAACTGCCGCACATGATTATTGCTGCTGCAGCCACTCTCTGGGGCTGGCGCCGGTTTTACGCCTGAAGGCCCGCGCCAGTGCAGACGGGCTTTCGTAGCCCACTTCATCGGCAATCAGCGCAATAGGCCGGCCTTCGCGCAGGCGCTTTTGTGTCAGGCTAACGCGCCAGCTTAGCAGATAATCCGCCGGGGTCTTGCCTACTACTTTATGAAACTGCGCCGCAAAGCTGGCGCGCGACATACTGGCCGCACTGGCCAGTTCGCCCACCGACCAGGGCTTGGCCGGCTGGTCGTGCATTAGCGTAACCGCGCGGGCTAAACGTAAATCGGCCAGCCCGGCCATCATCCCGGATGACATGCTGCTATTGGCCATAACATGGCGTAGCAACTGGATCATCACCAGCTCAAACAGCCGGTTTAACACCGCGTTTTTACCACAGTTTTGCTCTGCGGCTTCGCTAAATAACCACAATACGCTGTCGGTCAGAATGGGTAACTCACTGACAGGCAGCAACATATAATCGGGTAAAGCCGTGGTTAACGGGTTATCCAGGCCACCATCGAAACTTACCGCTGCACTGACAAGCTGGGTATTGTCTGTCGCCGACGCACTTAACTGGTGTTTACAGGGCCGGGGAATAAACAGCAGGCTCGGCTGGCTGATAACAATATCTTGCTTTGCTATATGCAAGCGGGCCTTGCCGGTATTAAACAGATACAACTTGCCACTGCGTTCCTGTGCGTCAAAGGCCAGTTCGCCACTAAAAGGTCCGGCATAAAAGGTTGTTGCGTGCATACCAAATTGCGCCAATAAGGTTGAAAGCCTGTCCATACCCAGCTCCATTTAGACTATCTGCATCATAATTTAGACAATATGACGCCAAAATACAAGATTAACCGCCTAATATACTCCCAACGCTTGCAACTGAATTGAAGCTAAGCAGTACGCCACTTTAGGCATGACGTTAACCAACGAAAACACTATTAACTGAAAAGGAATACATTATGACTAAGTTCAAATTTCGCCACATCGCCGCTGCTGTTGCTACTGCAGCTTTAACATTAAGCAGCGCCGCCTTTGCCGCAGAAAAACCTACCGTGGTGTTAGTGCATGGCGCCTTTGCTGAATCATCCAGCTGGAATGGCGTAGCAGCTAACCTGCTGCAACAAGGCTACCCGGTAGTGGCTGTTGCTAACCCGCTGCGCAGTTTAAGTGGCGACGCCGACTATGTTGCCAGCATAGTAAAACAAACCAGCGGCCCGGTTGTATTGGTCGGCCACTCATACGGTGGTGCGGTGATCAGCAACGCTGTGCAGGACAACACTAATGTTACCGCCCTGGTCTATGTTGCCGCTTTTGCCCCGGAGCAAGGCGAAACCGTACTGGAATTGTCAGGCCGTTACCCAGGCAGCACTTTAGGCCCGACACTGGCAGCGCCGGTGATACTAAAAGACGGCAATAAAGACTTGTACATCCAGCAGGATAAGTTCGGCCAGCAATTTGCTGCCGATGTACCGGCAGCTGACGCAGTGCTGATGGCCGCTACCCAGCGCCCTATTACTGAATTGGCATTAACAGAAGCCGCCGGCCAACCCGCCTGGCACACCTTACCGTCATGGGCCATTTATGGCACCGCCGATAAAAATATTCCGGCGGTAGCAATGAAATTTATGGCACAGCGGGCTAAGGCGAAAAAAATCGTTGAAGTACCGGGCGCCTCGCATGTGGTGATGACATCTCACCCGGACAAAGTTGCCGCGCTGATTGTTGAAGCCGCAACAGCCACAACGAAATAACCGCCGCTTACCACGGCACACTGAACCGATATTGATACTAAACGAACATAAATTAACTGAATAAATTAAGGAAACTACCATGAAAACATTAAACACTGTTATCACTGCCAGCCTGTTAGCCTTAAGTATCGGCAATGCCTTTGCCGCTGGTTCACCGGGTGTTGAAATCAACACTCAGGGCTTTTTAAATGCCTTAGCCCAGGGCGGCGGTAAACCGCTGGAACAGTTATCAGTCGCCGATGCCCGTGCCGTGCTGGTGGGGGCGCAACAAGGTGCCACTCTGCCGGCGGCTAATGTCAGCGAAAAAACCATTCAAGTAGATGGCCAGAGCATAAAACTGGTGATTGTAAAACCACAGGGCGTTAAAGGCACATTGCCGGCCTTTATGTTCTTCCACGGCGGTGGCTGGGTATTAGGTGATTTTCCCACGCATGAGCGTTTAATCCGTGACTTAGTAGAGCGTTCAGGTGCCGTAGCGGTGTATGTAGATTACACACCGTCACCGGAAGCCAAGTACCCCACCGCGATTAACCAGGCGTATGCGGCAACTAAATGGGTGGCAGAGCATGGTAAAGAGATTGGCGTGGATGGCAGCCGTTTAGCGGTGGCCGGTAACAGCGTTGGCGGTAATATGGCGGCGGTAGTAGCCTTAAAAGCCAAAGCAGAAGGCACACCGGCACTGAAATTCCAGCTGTTGCTGTGGCCGGTAACGGATGCCAGCTTTAACAATACCTCGTATCAGACTTATGCTGAGGGCCATTTCTTAACCCGCAATATGATGCAGTGGTTTTGGGATAACTACACTACCTCTCAGGAGCAGCGCAACGAGATTTACGCCTCACCACTGCGGGCGACTACTGAGCAGTTAAAGGGGTTACCACCGGCGTTAATCCAAACGGCTGAAATGGATGTGCTGCGTGATGAAGGTGAAGCCTACGGCCGCCATCTGAATGCCGCCGGTGTAACCGTAACCACAGTACGCTACAACGGCATGATCCACGACTTTGGTTTGCTGAATGTGTTAAGCGACGTACCGGCAGTGCAGGATGCCTTAGACCAGGCAGGCCGTGAGTTAAAAGACCATCTGAAGTAAATAAACAGCCGGCAGAAAAGACCCCGCCCGGGGTCTTTTTGCTTTATAGCGGCAGCCATTAAACCGCTAGGTTTGCAGCCGTGTAGCGCTAAAGCGGTTGAGTAACTGGTGCATAAGATACACAGCTATTAAGGTACAGATCACCGAAATAGCCACCGAGCTAAAGCGATACAGCGCGCTGTATACCAGATCTTTTTCTGGCGTAAGATACTGGCCAAATAAAATGCCCATCGTGGTCATAGCACCAAAACCGGCACCGGCCTGGCCGCCTTCAAACATATGATGCCGGGCAAACAGCATAATACTAAGCCACATTGCCAGCGCGACAAATAGCAGCACACCGGCATGGTTATACAGCAACAGTTGGATCAGCAAACCGACGTTACAGCCCACTAAAGTGCCGATTGCCCGGTTCCAGCCAGCTTTACCGGCACCGTGCCAGTTCAGCGGAAACAACACCAGTACCGATGCCACCTGCGCTGACAGCGAATCAACCAGATCAAAACTTTGAAACACCAAAAACGATAAGGTCGCCACAGTGGTAGCCAGGATCACCTCATGGCGCTGGTTGCTTATTGGTTTAACCGGTAGTTGCCGCCCTTGCCGTGCTGTGGTGTCCGGAAACAGGGTATACATTAAAAAGGTAATAAGCAGGGTTACCGCACCGGCCACCAGGTTAGACATCACAATATCGCTGACCTGGGTGACAGGCGCCGGATAACTGGCAAAGTGCAGCTGCATGGATAAGCCCACCATGGTCATGGCGCCAAACAGAAAATTGACGCCACGTGTCATGCAACGAAATAAAAAGCCAAACTGCAGAATAACCAGCAGTGTCATCGCCAGCGGCTTGTCACCAAACAGCCCCTGCAGTACCAAAATGCTGATACTGACAAACAGCGTACTGGCAACAAACTGGCGCAGTATATGGGCATTAAGCACCGGCACCAGCCCCAGCAATAACATGGGGTTAACGACAAAAAAGGTACCGTAACTCCAGCCCATTAGCTTACACAGCACAAAACCCAAAGTACCGGCAAAAGCAATACGCAAGCACTGGCGCAGATCGTTACTGCTTAGCTGCAATTTTTTTGGCGTAATGCTAAAGGGTGAAGACATAGCCGCTACCTTAATAGATATAATGCAGCAGGCTGACAAACCGCGCCTGCACCTGCCCCAACCAACGGGCCGGGCCTTCAGCCGGATACAACTGCACCGTGGCACGCGCGCCGCTGGGTAAAGCCGCCAGCACCTGATCATTGTTATTTAACCCCAGGTGCAAACGCAGGTACTGCGCATCGCGCACCCAGCGATCCGAACTTTCCGGGTTAGCCAGGCTGCCATCGGCCGGTAACTGGCCGTCTTTTACCCCGGCATCAACCGACACTACCGTTGCCGCAAATACCTGGCCCGGCAGGCTGTCAAACATGATGCTGGCCGCAGTACCAACACTAACCTTCATTAACGACTTTTCGCGAAAATCAGCAATAATATCGGCTTTCGCTGCCACCAACGCAGCCAGTGTTTTACCGGCGGTAGCATAGTTGCCGGGTAACAGTTGCAGGTTGCTTATAACGCCATCTACTTTGGCCTGCACTGCGGTGTACTGCAGGTTCAGCCTGGCATTGGCTAAGTTATTGCTGGCCTGGCGCAGCAACAGGTTGTCATCACCGCTGGCCCCGCGGCGTACCACCAGCTCATTTACCTGTGCTTTAGCGGCCTCTACCTGTGCCAGGGCGCCGGTGTAATTGGCGCGGGTTTGATCAAGCAACTGCTGCGATACACTTTTGCTGCCTATAAGCTGCCCCAGCCGCTTTACTTCCAACGCCAGCTCATCGGCACTGGCCTGATGCGCCGTTACACCGGCTCGGGCTGCAGCTATAGCGGCTTCCAACTGCGCATTTTCCTGCTTTGCCGCCTCCAGTGCCAGTTCGGCTTTGTCTACCGCCAGCAAGTAAGCGCGCGGGTCCAGCGTAAACAACGTATCACCGGCTTTAACCGGCTGGTTGTTTTGTACCAGCACTTGCGTTATCTGGCCGCTAACGTCTGGTGCTATAGCCACCACCGGGTGCATTACCCGCGCCTGGGTGCTTAGCGGCATCCAGATATCTGCACAAATAAAATAGGCAAAGGCTATAACAAATACGGCTAAAGCCCCCTGTACCCAGCGTTTAAAAATTTGATCCGGTGTCATGCTTTACTCTCTGTAGCGGTAGTAAGCAGCAAAGTACGGGCGTTACGCTCCATAATGTCTAACGACTGCATCAACTGCTGTACCGCAGCCGGGGTTAAATCCTGGTACAGCGCCTGGCGGATTTGCATAGTGCGCTCAATCAGTTTCGCCAGCATCTGCTGCCCGGTTGCGGTGAAATACAAACACTGCGCTCTTTTATCGCTAGGGTGTGGCTGGCGCTGCAGCATATCCTGCTCTACCAGTTGGCTAAGGGTGCGGCTTAGCGACGGCATTTCTATACCCAGCTCCTGCGCCAGTGCTTGTTGGGTAGCACCTTCGCCCAACATTTTCAGGTGCAACATCGCTGTCCAGCGCGCTTCGGTCATACCCAGCGATTGCACTGATGCAGTAATAGCGCTGCGCCATAAGCGATGCACCCGGCCAATCTGGTTCCCCAACGGCACTTTTAGCATGGCTTTCATCTCGGCAAGGTTGGTTATTTCAGTCATTACAAGCTCAGCATTTAGTTAGCATGCTAAGCATTATATGACCGACAATATACTTAGCAAGCTAACTATATTAATGCTGCGGTAAACGACATTCTGAACAAGTTAAATGCAGCGGCAATGGCTGCCACTGCAGGTTCAATGCTATAGTGACGCCACGTTTTACGCTGCCGCTGGCAGCCTTTATTACAGGAATACGCATGAACACTATTTACCATATCGGCACTGTCGGCCAGCCGTGGGGCGAGGCAGAAAAAGCACAGTGGCTGAGTGAACAACAGATAAAGCGCAGCTTTTTTGACGAAGTATTACCGGCGATTACAGCACTGCAAAACGAGTTTGATATTGAACAATATGGCGAGCTGAATTATCAGCAGGTGTGTGGCAAGACCTACCCACTGTTTGCGGTAAAAAGCCGTAACTGGCAAAGCGATAAACCCACCATTTTGGTGAGCGGCGGTGTACATGGCTATGAAACCAGTGGCGTGCATGGTGCATTGCGCTTTTTACAAACTAAAGCACTAGCTTACAGCGACAAAGTTAACGTATTGGTGCTGCCCTGTATCAGCCCCTGGGGTTACGAGACCATAAACCGCTGGAACCCCGAGACGATAGACCCTAACCGTAGCTTTGACGCTCACGGCAAAGCCACTGAAGCACAACAGGTGCGGCAGTATCTGGCCGGCCTGAATACTCACTTTGCGCTGCATATCGACTTACACGAAACCACAGACTCAGATAACAGCGAGTTTCGCCCGGCCAAAGCGGCCCGCGATGGCACAGTGAATAACAACTGGAATATCCCCGACGGTTATTACACGGTAGATGATGCCGAACACCCTTGCCCGGCGCTGCAAAAAGCTATTATCGACAGTGTAGCCAGGGTAACGCATATTGCCGAAGCTGATGAAAAAGGCGAGTTAATCGGCGAGAAAATTGCGCAGTTTGGCGTAATTAACTATGCCAAAGCCAGCCTGGGTTTATGTGGCAGCGTTACCGATGCGCCGCTGGTTAGCACCACAGAAGTGTACCCGGACAGCCCAAGCGCCACGCCGGAGCAATGTATTCAGGCCCAAGTAGCCGCTGTTATTGGCGCGCTGGATTATTTGCTGCAATCTCCTCAACGATGAACACCGGTTTAAGATTGAAGCAGCGCTAGTTCTGTTGTTTATCAGCAAATGCTTTTGCCCGGCGTAAATACTTTATTACCCGGGCTTCATCTTCGTTTATTGGATCTTTACCAATGTAAGTAGACTCTCTTTCCAGTTTTTGTTGAGTCTCAATATTTTCCTTAAACAACAACATCTCGGCTTCAGATAATTGCGCCCACATACCGGTACGGTCAGAAGCCAGTTCACATTTCCTTGGTAAAGATTCCAACACCAAAATGGACCCCAGCGAATAAAAACGGCTGTCGTAAATACAGCCCAGCAATTTCCCACGGTCGACAAACAGCTCCCACGGAATGCCGCCATTACCTATGGCAGCCCCCTCTTCTTTCTCTACAAAAGCCTGCGAGAATGCGTTAAAGCTAACAAGAGCAATAAACAAATATCTGAGTTTCAAATTTAATTATCCTGAATAAGGGACACATACTCACCATGTAAAACTAATACGCTGAAATTTACAATTAAATGTTACTAATACTCTGCCGGGGCTACCTGCAGTAAATGCTCAATAAGTAAACGCAGGCGCAGAGGTTGGTTATCCCGGTCGCGGTACAACAGATAGGTTTTACGCAGCGGCCCCAGCCAGTCCGGGGCCAACGCGACCAACCGGCCCTGCTGCATATGCTCCTGCACCACCCGGCGCGGCAAATAACCAATGCCTACGCCGGCTTCCACCGCCTGCATGGCAATGTTCATATCGTCAACAAACAGCCGGACATTGCCCTGCGGGCGAAAGTCAAAGTGCTCGCGGCGTTGCTGATGCTCAAAACGCCAGACATTAATCGGGCTGCTGACAACCAGCGGATAATTTATCAGCTCAGACGGGTGCTGAATGTGATGCCACTGTGTGGCATGGCTGCCGGCACACAGCAACGATTGCACATTGGTGAGCGGCCTGGCGATCCATCCTTGCAGTGCCGGCTCACCTACGCGGATCGCCAAATCAATAGCATGTTCGCCAACATCAATTAGCCAGTTTGACATGCGAATGTCTAAATCAATCTTGGGATAGCGTAACTGAAACTGATTCAATGCGCCCGCCAGCCAGCGGTAAGTGGTATTTACCGGTACTGCAATGCGCAGCAAACCGGCCGGTTCATGCTTCTCGGCCTGCAAATCACCGGAAATATCATTCAGCTCGCTGAACAAAGGGCCACAACGCTGTAAATATTGCTGGCCGGTGCCGGTCAGGTTAATACGATGCGCATCGCGGTGCAGCAAGCGTAACCCCAGCGCTTGCTCCAGCGCATTAATACGCCGGCTTAGCGTAGACGGCGGAATACCCACCTGCTCAGCCGCCTGGCGAAAACTTCCGGCTTGCGCCACCAACCAAAACAGCCGCATATCGTCCAGCGAGTAGTTAGGTTTCATTTTTGGCATTTAACCTGCTGTTAGTTGATATTTATTTTATTTATGAAACAAATAAACTATACGGCAAGTTAAACTGCCAGAGCAATACCATGAGCCGCCAATCGCCATTCGTTACCATTTTATTGTTGTTAGTCAGTATATTTTGCTGGGGCAGCGTGTTTCCTGTATCAAAACTGGTGCTGGACCAAATGTCGCAAAACTCTTTGGTGGTATGGCGTTTCAGCATTGCCGCACTGTGTTTGGCAGCCTGCCTGCTGGTTAAGCGTGAGCGCTGGCCGATGCTGAGTGTTAAGCAATATGCCTGGCTGTTGTTTATCAGCCTGATAGGCGTAGGTGGTTTTAATTTATTGCTGTTTACCGGCGTTAAACACACTGCCGCCACTAACGGTGCCCTGGTGATGGCATTAAGCCCGTTAGTTACCTCATTATTGGTCGCGGCCCTGTCACGCAAGTGGCTTAGCCGCTCACAAAGTGTCAGCCTGGTAATAGGCTTAGCCGGCGTATTGCTGGTTATTACCAAAGGCAGTTGGCAAGCGCTGCTGCAGTTTGAGTTTAACCGCGGCGACATCACCATTATCGCCGCTATGCTGTTATGGTCGGCCTACACCACGGCGTCACAAAAAATGACTACCTGGTTGCCACTGCTGCCTTTTACGTTAATCAGCATGTTAGCCGGCGATGCCTTTATTCTTGCGTTCAATAGCATACAAGGCGGTATTCACCCGGTTACAGAATTGCTGCAGTTGCCACTACAGGGGATCATGGCGGTTATCTATATTGGAGTTTTTGGCACTGTGGTGGGTTATGTGTTCTTTCTCAATGCAGTACAGCGGCTGGGCTCAGCACCGGCGGCATTGTTTTTTAACTTAATTCCGGGGTGTGCTGCTTTGACAGCAATCATAATGGGCCAAACCGTCACTGCGATACAAATTAGCGGTATGGCTATAGTGCTATGTGGCTTAATGCTGCCACAGCTGATAAAACTGCTGCGCCAGCGTACCGCGGTGCAAGCCAACTAATCAGTAATGATAACGACACGAGATACACGCCAGTGGCTGCGAGTTGCTGTGGCGAACACAACAGGCGTTGTGGTGAAAGCATCTAGTGTTGATGCCTTCACCTATCCGCTTTTAGCTGCGCTCTGGAATACGCTCTAGCACCGCTAACAGCAATTGCCAGTATTGGCCTACGGTTTTGATATTTACCATTTCATCCGGGCCGTGTGGGAAGCGGATAGTGGGGCCTATCGACACCATATCCATCTCCGGGTAAGGCTTTTTAAACAGCCCGCATTCTAAACCGGCGTGGATCACCATAATTACCGGGTCTTTCTGATAAATGTCTTTGTAGGTCTGGTTTACTATCGCCATTACCGGCGAATCCGGGTTGGGTTTCCAGCCGGGGTAAGCACCGCTGAATTTCACTTCTGCACCGGCTAATTGTGCCAGTGAGCTAAGCATGCTTTGCACCTGATCGCGGCCGGAATCAATTAACGAGCGGATTAAACACAAAACCTGCACGCTGTTGTCTTTGGTGGTGATCACGCCCATATTCAGCGAAGTTTCGGTAACGCCGGCCACTTCATCGCTCATGCGCATTACGCCGTTAGGGCACACATTTAACAGGTTGATAAGCGTGCTTTGCGCTGCCGGCGTTAATACCTGCGCCGGTGTTGTTGTCTCAATCAGGCTTAATTTTAATGCCGGCTCTACGGCGGCCAGTTCAAACTGCAACAGCGCTTCATACTCTGCTACGGCTTGTTGTAACAGCGTCAGCTTGGTTACCGGTACCGTTAAGCTAACACTGGCTTCGCGCGGAATGGCATTTCGCAATGAGCCGCCGTTAAAGGCCGCTACGGCCAATTGCAGTGTTGCAGCGTGATCGGCTAAAAAGCGCGCCAGCAATTTATTGGCATTACCACGGCCCAGGTGAATATTCACGCCGGAATGGCCGCCTTTTAAGCCGGTCAGGCTTAAGGTAAACGCCGTTACGCCGCCCGCCGGTGCCTGCCACTGTGCTGGTACGGTAAACTCAGCATCGACGCCACCGGCGCAGCCCATATAAATTTCGCCTTCCTGCTCTGAATCAGTATTGATCAGAATTTCGGCTTTAAGCATGCCTGGCTCTACGCCAAAGGCACCGGTCATGCCGGCTTCTTCATCAATTGTCAGCAGCACTTCCAGCGGGCCGTGTTTAATCTCGTCACTGCCCAGAATCGCCAGCGCTGATGCCATACCAATACCGTTATCAGCGCCTAAGGTAGTGCCGTTGGCTTTTACCCAATCGCCGTCAACATAAGCTTCAATCGGGTCTTTGGTGAAATCATGTACTTTGTCAGCGTTTTTCTGCGGCACCATATCCAGGTGGGCTTGAATAACCACAGTTTTGCGGTTTTCCAAGCCGGCTGTAGCAGGTTTTTTAATGATCAGGTTACCGACTTTGTCTTCCAGTACGCTTAAGCCTTTATCACGTGCCCAGGCCTGAATATGCTGGCTTAAGGCTTGCTCGTGCTTGGACGGGTGCGGAATAGCACAAATTTGGGCGAACCATTGCCATAACGGCTGCGGATATAAACTTGATAATGCTGACACTACAGGCTCCTGTATTACTGGCGCGGCTACAAACTAAGCGGCGAAAGGCGGCTATTTTAGCACAGCGGGCTGTTGGCTTCACAGTGTCGGCGCTAACGTAAAAATATCAGCCTGGCTGCGTAGTAAAGTCTTTGTTACTGATGGCGTGCAGTTTACCTTCGGCCAGTAAACTGGTTATAGACGCGGTGTCTGCCAGCACACTGGCTGGCAGCGGAGCAACAGCCAGCAACAGCATATAGCCATCGCGGCCATGCTCTTTTACCCAGTACAGCGCCTGATCAGCCAGGCGCAGGCTATGCTGCCAGTTCCAGTCGGTTAGCTGCTCCACTGCGCCAATTGAGCAGGTTAGCGGTTGTTGCAGGGCCATATTTTTTTGCCAGGGGTATTGGCTTATAGCATCCTGAATACGCTGCAACACTAACTCGGCGTCTTCACTGTGTTCGAGGATCAATAAAAACTCCTCCCCGCCCCAGCGAACTACATGGTCAGAGCCACGGCTGTTTTGCCGCAGAATATCGGCCACTACCATTAATATATTGTCACCGGTTTGATGGCCGAGGCTGTCATTGATGCGTTTAAAGTAGTCCAGATCGAGTAAAACCCAGATCAGCGGTTCGGCGTGGCGGTTAGCACGCGCTAATATTTGCTGCATATTGCTGTCCAGATAATGCCTGTTGTGCAAGCCTGTCAGGGCATCCTGCATACTCATGAGTTTTAGCTTTTCATTGGCCTGATGCAACTCACGGGTGCGGTCGGCCACCAGTTTGGCTAACTGGCGCTGCGAGCGGGCCAGGGCCAGCAGGCGCCAGCGGTACAGGCCCCACAGCAGCAATATAAACAGTATGGCTAATATCCCGCGTGCCCAGGCGGTTTCATGCCAGTAAGGCGTTAAGCGTATATCCATGGTTACTGCATCACTCCAGCGGTAATCGGCCGCCACCCGCACCTGCACCATAAAACTGTAATGGCCGGGTGGCAGGTTGGTATAAAAGGCCTCACGCCTGCTGCCTGCGTCAACCCACTGCGCGTCGTAACCTTGCAACTGGTAACGAAACTGCACTGATGACGCCTGCACATAGTAAGGTGCCGTAAAACGAAAATGCCAGTCGCGTTGCTCTGGTGCTAACCGGGCTTCGCTATTGCGATAATACTGCTCATCGGCGGATAAACTTTCCAGTACCGGTTCAGGCAAAGGGCCATGCTGAATTAACTGTTGCAGCGGCAAAGATACCACGCCGTCCAGGGTCGGATACCATACCCGCCCCTGATGCACTGCGCCTTTGCTGCTACCAGCGCCATTGCAGCAGCGGTGTGAGTCGGTGGCAGCTTCCGGCCTGCGATCATCAACCAACATATATAACTGCTCTACGCGGCCTTCCAGCAAACTACGGTAATTTACGCGGTAAAAGCCCTGAAAATTACTGATCAACAATTGATTGTCAACCAGCTCTGCATGCAGGGCTCCACTGCCAGGTAAGCCATTTTGCTGGTTAAACCATTGCCACTGCCCAGGCTGCCCCAGCACAAAACCCTGATCCAGGCCGCCTACCAGAATAGTGCCATCAGCAAGTTCTTTGATGGTACTAACAAAACTGCCCGACAACGGCATATCGTCGACCCGGTTAAAGCCGTTAGCATCGCGTAAGTACAAGCCATTCTCGGTGCCAACCCATAGCCGCTGCTGGCTGTCCGGATACACCATCCGCACTTTAGCCTGCTGCAGCACTTCTGGTAACTCGTGCTGCTGCAGTTCATCCTGCTGCAAATAAAACAAACCACCGTTAGTGCCAACCCAAATACGTTCACCTTCCTGCGCCAGTGTGGTTACCAGCAAATGGGCTATGGCCGCATAATTACGCTGCCAGGCCAGTGTGGTGCCGTCCAGTTGGCTTAAACCGCCACGGGTGCCTACCCACAGCCGCTGTTGCGTGTCCAGTAACAGGCTGTACACAAAGTTGCTTGGCAGCTGCTGGTTGGCCATTAGTGGCTGAAACTGGCCGTATTGCAGCAGCGCCAAACCATTACTGGTACCTACCAGCAAATGCTGTTGCCAGGGCATCAGTGCCCAGACATAAGGGTCGGGTATACCCTGCGCCCTGCTAAACCGCTGGGTTGATGCGCGGCGTAACCGTTTTAAACCATGAGAATGACTACCCAGCCACAAATTGCCGTGCTTGTCCTGCAACATACTTTCAACCCAGACAAAATTGCCATGCTTGTCGCTGACAAAATCAGTTTCAACTAATATGCCTTTGTGCAGGCTGTAAAGCTTTTCATAGGTGGTTACCCAAACTTGTTGCTGTGGGTCCCGGTAGAGTAACTCTATGCGGGTATCCGTTGGCTGCCCCGGTAAGGCCAGCTTTTGCCATTGTTTGTTTTGCCAGTTGAACAACCCCAGATTTGATCCCAGATACACATCCGTACCCTGCACGGCTATCTCAGAAATTTGCAGGGCCGACACTTGCTCAGGTGCCGGATGCCACTGATAACCATCAGCATTAAGTGTGGCAAAGCCGTTTAGTGCGCCAATCCATACCGTGTCATCTTGCTGATGCAGCTGAAAAACCTGGCCATCGTGTTCAGCTACCGGCTGTAATTGTTTTAATTGCTCATGCCAACGGAATAACCGTGTTGCGCCAATCAGCATAGTGCCGTCTGCCCGCTCAGCAAAACTGCTTACTGCCCCCAGAGCATCCTGTTGCTGATCCAAACGGCTGAATTCATGCTGCTGCAACCGCACCAGGCCATTAACAGTGCCAACCCATAGCCGTTGCTGTGCATCTATATGCAGTGCTGAGATCAGGTTAGACGGTAAAGCCGGAGTATTGGCAGTGTTGTATACCTTAAAATTAAGGCCATCAAAACGGGCCAGGCCATTTTGCGTACCCAGCCAGATAAAACCCTGGGCATCCTGTGCTATTGCCGTAACTGAAATTTGTGGCAGCCCGGCCTCTACCGACCAGATGCGGTATAAGTAATCATCCTGTGTCAGCACCAAAGCAGTTGCCTTTGGCATACTCAGACAGCTTAGTAAGAGGGAAAAAAGTAACACCAGATGACACCAACGCACTTTATTAATATCCGCTACCTGCAAAAAGTTAATTTCAATTCGACTTTACTATAGCTTGCTTTAACGCCGGCAACAGAAACCTGACGAATGGTATTTTTTGCAGCATCAGCGGTCAGGTTGCAGCAATGGTCATACCAGTGTAAGCTCAAGCCAAATTTCGATATCGGAGCCATGCTATGGCTATTTCCCTGCGCAAAGCCAACTGGGGCTTAAAATTATTCGCCTGGCGCTATATTCCGTTGATTGGCTTTTGTTCACCAAAAATTGTCCGCATGAACAGCAAAACGCTGGAAGTCACCATGCCACACAGCTGGCGCACCAAAAACCATTTAGGCAGTATTTATTTTGGCGCCCTTGCTATAGGTGCAGATTTAGCCGGTGCTTTTTTAGTGTTCAGCAAAGCCAAAGCACGTGGCGTAAATGCCAATTTTGCTTTTAAAGATGTGCAGGGCCAGTTTTTAAAACGGCCGGAAGCAACAGTGCATTTTACCAGCCATGATGGCGATATTATTGACGCCATGATTGACGAGTCGTTAGCCACAGGTGAGCGCATTAACAAACCGGTGTCGGTAGTAATAACCTGCCCGACCTTACATGGCGACGAGCCGATGGCAACTTTTACGCTGACCTTATCCGTTAAAGCTAAAAAGCAAAAGAATTAACCCTTCCAGCTCTGGGGCACCCGGAGCCGGTATACCCACATCAACACGCCGTAAACCCATCCCTGGGGGCTCGATTCGGCCATCCTGGCCTGCAACGGTTGATTTAGGGTATACCGACTCCTTGCTAAACAATCTCATCTTATTTGCAGCAATAGCCAACAGCGTCTAAAATCCGCATTCTTTCATTTTCAGGCGTCAACCCTATGCAGGAACTTGCCGGTAATCTGTTTATTATTTCGGCGCCAAGCGGCGCCGGCAAATCCAGCCTGATCCAGGCACTGTTAAAAAATCATAACGATATGCAGGTCAGCGTATCGCATACCACCCGCGCGCCCAGGCCGGGTGAGCAGGATGGCGAGCACTATCATTTTATCAGCGTAGAGCAGTTTAAAGCGCTGATTGCCCGGGATGAATTTTTAGAATGGGCCGAAGTGTTCGGCAACTACTATGGCACGTCAAAAAGCACTATTCGCGCTAGCTTAAGCCGGGGCATAGATGTTTTTCTCGATATCGACTGGCAAGGCGCGCGGCAAATTCGCCAACAGGCTCCGTCGGCTAAGGGCATTTTTATTCTGCCCCCCAGCCTTGCTGAGTTAGAACAACGGTTAAACCAGCGCGGCCAGGACTCAAGCGAGGTTATTGCCAGGCGCATGGCACAGGCGCACAGTGAAATGAGCCATGCTGACGAATACGAGTACCTGATTATTAACGATAACTTTAACACCGCCTTAGCCGAGTTTGAGCGCATTGTGCTGGCACAGCGCAATAGCTATGGCAGCCAGGCCAGCAAGCACAACCCGTTGCTTAAGCAACTGTTGGCGAAAACAGCAAATTAGCGTAAACTAGTCGGTCTTGTGATGGCCCGAACACTGGAGTGGTAAATGGCACGCGTAACTGTTCAAGATGCAGTAGATAAAATTGGTAACCGTTTTGACTTAATTCTGGTGGCCGCACGCCGTGCCCGTCAGTTAGCGGTAGAAGGCAAAGAGCCGATGGTAGAAGTTGAAAACGACAAACCTACCGTAGTTGCCCTGCGCGAAATTGAAAAAGGTTTTATTACGAATTCCGTACTGGATGAGCAGGAACGTCGCGACCAGATCCAGCAGGAAGCGTCAGAAATGGCTGCTGTAGCTGCCATTATTGGTTCAGACCACTAAAAACCCCTCCATCTACAGGCCAGCGGCGTTTAGCCGTTGGCAACTGTGATAAATAGACGTATATTCATAATAAATCCCGCGCTTAACGGCGTGTTTTATTTGCTGTCGCAGTTTGGGAGCACAGGTGTATTTATTTGAAGGTCTGAAAAACCAGATTGGTGCCTATTTGCCGCCAGAGCAGGTTGCCTTAGTGCAACAGGCCTATGTAGTGGCAAGGGATGCGCACGCGCCACAAACCCGATCCAGCGGCGAACCCTACATAACCCACCCTGTTGCCGTAAGCAGTATTCTGGCCGATATGCATATGGACCACGAAACTTTAATGGCTGCCCTGCTGCATGATGTTATTGAAGACACTCCGGTAAGCAAAGAAGACTTAACCCGGCTGTTTGGTAATACCGTTGCAGAGCTGGTGCAGGGGGTAAGTAAGCTTGATAAGGTAAAGTTCAAAGACTATCAGGAATTTGAAGTTACCAACCTGCAAAAAATGTTTATGGCCATGACGCAGGATATCCGCGTTATTTTAATTAAACTGGCCGATCGCACCCACAATATGCGCACTTTAGGTGCCCTGCGGCCAGAAAAACGCCGCCGCATTGCCAAAGAAACGCTTGAGCTTTATGCCCCTATTGCTAACCGCCTTGGTATTCACAATATTAAAAACGAGCTGGAAGACTGGGGCTTTCAGGCGCTGTACCCTATGCGTTACCGCGCGTTATCTACAGCGGTAAAGCAGGCACGCGGCAACCGCCGGGAACTGCTGGAAAAAATTCAGCATGAAATTTTAGGCCGCTTAGAGCAAGCCGGTATTAATGCCGATGTCAGCGGCCGCGAAAAACACCTGTACAGCATCTACCGTAAAATGAAAAACAAAGAGCTGATGTTCAACGACGTAATGGACATTTATGCCTTTCGTGTAGTGGTAGACAGCGTTGATCACTGCTACCGCACTTTGGGTGTGGTGCATAATCTGTACAAGCCGATTGAAATCCGCTTTAAAGACTATATCGCTATCCCTAAACAAAATGGTTATCAGTCGCTGCATACTTCTTTAATTGGCCCGCACGGTATACCGGTAGAAATACAAATGCGTACCCGCGAAATGGACGAAATGGCCGACAAGGGTATTGCCGCTCACTGGATGTACAAAGCCAACGGCCAGCACCAGGACACTACCGCGCAAATCCGTGCCCGAAGGTGGATGCAAAGCCTGCTGGAATTACAGCAAAATGCCGGTAACAGCGCCGAGTTTGTTGAAAATGTAAAATCAGAGCTGTACCCGGATGAGCTGTATGTGTTCTCCCCCAAAGGTAAAATTGTTGAGCTGCCCATAGGCGCCACAGCAGTAGATTTTGCCTACGCCGTACATACCGACATTGGCAACCGCTGCGTGGGTGCAAAAGTAGACCGCAGGCCTTACCCGTTAAATAAACCGCTGGAAACCGGCCAGACAGTAGAAATTGTTACCAGCCCGGGCGGTAAACCCAATGCCAACTGGCTAAATTATGTGGTTACCAGCAGGGCTATTTTGGGTATTCGTAATTACCTGAAAAAACAGCAACAAAATGAATCTATTAGCCTGGGCCGGCGCTTGTTAAGCTCGGCGTTAGGTGAAGTTAAACTGGAAGATATCGCCCCGGAGCGGATAGAACAGGTACTGCAAAACACCAAACAAAAATCATTAGACGAGCTTTGCAGTGAAATTGGCCTGGGTAATCAGCTGGCCATCGCCGTAGCGCGGCGCCTGCTGGGCGAGTTTGACTCTGATGAATCCAGCAGCAAAGACAACAACGGCCCGATGCCGAAAAGCAAAGCCTTTATTATTGGCTCTGAGGGTATGTTGCTAACCTTTGGCAAATGCTGCCGGCCAATACCGGGTGATGATATTATTGCCAACGCTACGCCAGGCAAAGGCCTGAACGTGCACCGGGCCGATTGTCGTAATATTAAAGGCTGGGATAAAGAGCCGGGTAAGTTCTTCCCGGTACGCTGGGATAAAACCGGCGATAAACAGTTCCTGTGTGATATCCGCGTGTTTATTGTTAACCGTCAGGGCGTGTTGGCTAAACTTACCACCCTGATTGCCTCGCAAGGGTCTAATATTCAGGACTTAGCCACTGACGATCGCGACACCGGTGAATACGTCATTAAAATTACCCTGTCGGTGCGTGACAGGGTGCATCTGGCCAATGTAATGCGCAAAATCCGCGTGATGCCAGACGTACAAAAAGTTTACAGAAGGAAATAAGCAGCATGTCTAAAGTGATTATCCGTACCAGCGATGCCCCGGCCGCCATTGGCACCTACAGCCAGGCGGTAAAAATTGGTACTACAGTATATTTATCCGGCCAGATCCCATTAGTGCCGGCCACTATGCAACTGGTATCAGAAAACTTTGCCGAGCAAACCCATCAGGTATTTAAAAACCTGGCAGCAGTATGTGACGCCGCCGGTGGCAGCCTGAACGACATGGTAAAGGTAAATATATTTCTTACTGATCTTGGCCAGTTTGCCACGGTAAATGAAATTATGAGCCAGTACTTTGCCGAACCTTACCCGGCCCGTGCCGCTGTACAGGTATCGGCCCTGCCGCGCGCCAGCCAGATTGAAATAGATGGCGTAATGGAAGTGCCCTCAACACACTAGGCCGACAATGACCAAAGCCCGTCTGCTCTGCCTTACTGTTACCGTTATGCTGGCCAGCTGGCTGGCTGCTGCAACAGTGCAGGCAGAAGAGCCGCTGCCGGGTGAAAGTGAACCGCAGTTGCTTTGGTGTCTGGATCATTTTTCCCGCTTTCATCATTATGAAGATGTCAGCACACCTTACGGGCCGTCGGTTGATTTAATGCAGGAGTTAGCCCGCCGCGCCGGCTTTAAGCTGGTTTTCACACCACAAACACCGGTAGCCCGTTGCCTGCGGCTAATGGCAGAAGGCAAAGTGGATTTAATGTCTAACCTGAAATTCAGTGCCGAGCGTGACGCCATCATGCACCTTTTGCCCTACAATAAAACGGTGCCGGAAAGCCTGTTTATCCGCCAGGATGACAGGCGTCAGGTAGAAACCGAAGCACAGTTGCAGCAACTGACACTGGTGAGTATCCGCAGCTATGTTTATTCACCGGCGCTAATGGCACTACTAAAGCAAAAACAACGTCAGATTGTTGAAGTAGACTCGATTGAAGCCGGGCTGGAAATGGTAATACGGGGCCGGGTAGATGGTTTAGTCGCACCTACCGTCAGTACCTCAGAGGCTATTGGCAGTGTCAGCAGTTACCATAACAAATTTCGTAATGCAGGTATCGACTTCAGCCGCGGCCAGTCTGGCTTTATTCATGTTGGTTTGTCACGGCTAAGCCCTTATGCAGCCATGGAGCCGATACTGCGCCAACATCTGGCCAACATGTTAAACGACGGCACGGTAGAGCGTTTATATGCCGAGCCAACCAGACCTGCCCCCCAGTTAACTATACAGCCCTGATGACGTTAGCCGATTCTGTTGCCAGACAACCTGTTTCTGCCATTAAAGGTGTAGGCGCCAAAGTGGCCGAACGGCTGGATAAACTGGGCATACAAAGCGTTCAGGATATTTTGTTTCACCTGCCGCTACGCTATGAAGATCGCACCCGCATTTATGCCATCGCCGATTTAATGCCGCTAATGCATGGCACTGTGCTGGGCGAGGTTACCAGCAGTGAAATACAAATGGGTAAAAGGCGCAGCTGGCTGGTAAAAATTAAAGACGGCAGCGGTTTTCTTACGCTGCGCTTTTTTCATTTTAGTGCCGCACAGAAAAACGCTGTTACCCCGGGTGTGTTACTGCGTTGTTTTGGTGAGGCCAAGCGCGGGCCGCGCGGGCTGGAAATGCTGCACCCGGAATACCGTGTACACAACGACGAACTGCTGGCCGAGGTAAATGAAACCTTAACGCCCATTTACCCCACCACAGAAGGCTTACGCCAGGCCACCTGGCGCAGCCTTACCGATGCCGCGCTACAGTATTTACAGCGCAGCCAGCCGGATGAATATTTACCTGCCGATATGCTGCGCCAGCCGTGGTCACTTACTGAAGCCTTAACCTATATTCACCGGCCGCCGCCGGACGCCAGTCTGCAATTACTGGAGCTGGGTAAACACCCGGCGCAGCAGCGGCTGATTATTGAAGAGTTAGTGGCGCAGCAACTGAGCATGCACAAGCTGCGCAGCCAAAGCCAGCAACAACAGGCTATAGCGCTGCATATTGACAACAGCTTGCAGCAACGTTTTTTAGCCGTACTACCGTTTTCACCCACTAAAGCCCAGCAGCGGGTAACCGATGAAATACGCCACGACTTAAGCCAAACCCTGCCGATGTTACGCTTAGTACAGGGCGATGTCGGTTCGGGAAAAACCCTGGTGGCAGCGCTCTCAGCGCTTACTGCTATAGGTAATGGCTACCAGGTGGCGTTAATGGCACCCACTGAACTGCTGGCCGAACAACATGCCGCTAACTTTGCCCGCTGGTTTGAACCTTTGGGTATCAGCGTGGCCTGGCTCGGCGGCAAAACCAAAGGCAAAGCCCGCCAGGCGGCCCTTACCGCCATTGCTGATGGCAGTGCAAAAATGGTGGTGGGTACTCATGCGCTGTTTCAGCAACAGGTAGAATTTAACGCCTTAACACTGATTATTATCGACGAGCAGCACCGCTTTGGCGTGCACCAGCGCTTAGCCCTGCGTGAGAAAGGTGGCATTGCCGGTGTGTATCCGCACCAACTGGTGATGACCGCCACCCCCATACCGCGCACTCTGGCGATGACCGCCTATGCTGATCTGGATACCTCGATTATCGACGAGCTGCCACCCGGCCGCACACCGGTCACCACAGTGGCGATACCGGATACGCGGCGCGATGATATTATCGAGCGGGTGCGCAGTGCCGTGCAAAGCGAGCAACGTCAGGCGTACTGGGTATGCACCTTAATTGAAGAATCTGAAACGCTGCAGAGTCAGGCCGCCGAAGATACGCTGGTATTGCTACAACAGGCACTACCCGACTTACGCATTGGCCTGATCCACGGCCGGTTAAAAGCTGCCGAAAAACAAGCAGTAATGCAGCAATTCAGCAGTGGCGAATTAGACCTGCTGGTGGCCACTACCGTGATTGAAGTAGGCGTAGATGTACCCAATGCCAGTTTAATGATTATTGAAAACCCCGAGCGGCTCGGCCTGGCCCAGCTGCACCAGTTACGCGGCCGCGTTGGCCGTGGCAGCACCGCCTCGCACTGTGTATTGCTGTACCATGCCCCGCTGTCACGCACCGCACAATCGCGGCTTGGCGTGCTGCGCGATTCTAACGACGGCTTTGTTATTGCCCAGCGAGATCTGGAAATACGCGGCCCCGGCGAACTACTGGGCACCCGCCAGACGGGTATTTTACAGTTTAAAATTGCCGACCTGGCCCGCGACGCCGACTTACTGCCACAGGCACAACAACTGGCCGCGCAGTTATGGCAACATAACCGCCCCGCCAGCCTGGCGCTGATCAAACGCTGGCTGGCTAATAAAGAAATTTATGGTAATGCCTGAGAGAACAAAACCGGCGGTAAATTACCGCACCTTGCCGTATTGCGCTGGACGGCAGGTTGCTGTGCTGCGCAATATAACAGCAGTATTTCGCCAAAGGACATTCTTATGACAGCACTAACCCCTTACCAGTTACGCCAGCAGTGTCGCAGTGGTGCCTTTAGCGGTAATACTTCTGGCTTTGCGCCGGGCTTTGTCCAGGCCAATATGGCGATTTTACCCAAACAGTACGCCGCCGATTTTCTGCAGTTTTGCCATTTTAACCCCAAGCCCTGCCCGTTGCTGGGTATGGCCGCCACACCGGGTGCTATTGATATGCCGGCTTTGGCGCAACAGCTGGATATCCGCAGCGATTTACCAAAGTACCGTGTATTTAAGCACGGTAAACTGACTGACGAGCTAACGGACGTGCGGGAGATCTGGCGCGATGATTTAGTCACCTTTTTAATTGGCTGCTCGTTCTCGTTTGAAGAGTCCTTGCTGGCCGACGGTCTGGAAATTCGCAATATCAGCGAAAAAGTTAATGTGCCGATGTACCGCACTAATATCGCCTGCACGCCGGCCGGGGTATTTCACGGTGGTATGGTGGTCAGTATGCGGCCAATGACGCCGGCCGACGCCATCCGCGCAATACAAATTTGTTCACGCTTTCCGCAGGTGCACGGCGCGCCGGTACATTTTGGCGACCCGGCCGCTATTGGCATTAATGACATTAATAAGCCGGATTTTGGTGATGCGGTAAGCATAAAACCCGGCGAAGTACCGGTATTCTGGGCCTGCGGCGTGACACCTCAGGTAGCGATAGCCAATGCTAAAGTGGATTTTTGCATTACCCACAGCCCGGGCCATATGCTGGTAACCGATTTAGCTAACAGCAAGCTGTCGGTATTCTGACTACGGCAATTTCCCTAAACTTATAAATTTACTTACGACAGGTAAGGTGACGGCTGCGTTGCTTAACATCAGCATCAGGCGGTTTTATGCTTACGCTCGTCTTTATATTCCACATAGCTTTTTAGCACTATGGTAACCAGCGCCAGACCAGTCAACAAAGATGACACCGCAAAGGCAGCGGTAAACATATATTCGTTGTACAGCACTTCAATATGCAATGGCATGGTATTGGTTTCGCCACGAATACGACCCGACACCACAGCTACTGCACCAAACTCGCCCATGGCGCGGGCATTACACAGCACCACGCCGTAGATCAGGCCCCATTTAATGTTAGGCAAGGTAACGTACCAGAAGGTTTTCCAGCCACTGGCACCTAAGGTTAACGATGCTTCTTCTTCATCTTTGCCCTGTTGCTGCATTAGCGGTATCAGTTCACGCGCTACAAACGGCAGAGTACCAAACAGGATAACGATAACAATGCCCGGTACGGCAAAAATAATTTTGATATCGTGTTGCTGTAGCCAGGGGCCCAACCAGCCATGGCTGCCAAAAAAGATCACGAAAATTAACCCGACCACTACCGGCGATATTGCAAACGGCATATCAATAATGGATACCAGCAAGGTTTTACCGCGAAATTCAAACTTGGCTACAGCCCAGGCTATTGCTACACCAAAAATAGCGTTCAGCGGCACCACAATAACCAGTACAAACAGCGTAAGTTTAATGGCTGCTACAGCATCGGGCTCGGTAACGGCCTGCCACCACACCTTAAGCCCGGCTTCAAAGGCGCCATACAACACAACCGACAACGGCAGCAGTAAAAACAGGCTTAAAAACAGCAACATTATACTGATTAAGCTATAGCGCACCCAGCGCGGCTCGCTCGTCGCTTTTAGCAGGGGTTTTGCCGGTATTGCAGCGCTAACGTCTGTCATGCTGCGCCTCCATTGCGTTTATTGGTCCACCACTGCAAACCGTTGATCAGCAGCAACAACAAAAATGCCGCCACTAACATCACCACACCAATAGCCGCAGCCCCCTGATAATCATACTGCTCGGCCTTGGCCACAATTAATAACGGCGTGATCTCGGTGCGGTACGGCAAGTTGCCGGAGATAAAAATGACTGAGCCGTATTCGCCCAACGCCCGGGCAAATGCCAGTGCATAGCCGGTAAGCAGTGCTGGCAACAACGCCGGAAATATCACCCGTCTTACCGTGGTCCAGCGGCTGGCACCTAAACTGGCAGAGGCTTCTTCCAGCTCCTTCTCAAAATCAGCCAGTACCGGCTGTACAGTGCGCACCACAAACGGCAGACCAATATAGGTAAGCGCGATAATCACGCCAATTTCAGAATAAGCAATGCGGATATCCCAAAGCTGCAGATACTGCCCTACCCAGCCGGTAGTGGAATACAGCGTGACCAGCGCTATACCGGCTACTGCAGTAGGTAAGGCAAAGGGTAAATCAACCAGTGCATCTACCACTTTTTTGCCCGGGAAACGGTAGCGCACTAATACCCAGGCGGTCAGGCTGCCAAATATTGCGTTAATTGTCGCGCCGGCTAAAGAGGCGCCAAAAGATAACTTATAAGACGCAACCACCTGCGGATGGCTGATAGCACGCCAGAAATCAGCCCAGCTCATTTGTAGGGTAAAGATCAGCAAACCGGCTACCGGCAGTAAAAATAATAAACTCAGATAAAATACTGAAAAACCCAGTGTTAAACCAAAGCCGGGAATAACAGTTCGGGATACTACAGTTGCCATATAAGGCTCCGCGTTGTCGGGTCGCTAAAGGCGCTGCCACCGGCAGGGCGCAAATCGGATAGTTAACGGTTTTTATTAATAGATGTGAGTACCTTGTCAAACACACCGCCATCGTTAAAGTGGGTTTGTTGCGCCTTGGTCCAGCCGCCAAATACTTCATCAATGGTAAACAGGTTCACTTTAGGAAAGGCGCTGGCGTACTGGCTGGCAATGGCCGGGTTAGACGGCCGGTAATAGTGCTTAGCCGCCAGATGCTGGGCATCGTCGCTGTACAAGTGCTGTAAATAAGCCTCTGCCACTTTGCGGGTGCCTTTGCGGTCAACATTTTTATCCACCACTGTTACCGGCGGTTCAGCCAGAATACTGATGCTGGGCACCACTATGTCAAACTGGCCCTTGCCTAACTGCTCTACCGATAAAATGGCTTCGTTTTCCCAGGCAATAAACACATCACCAATGCCACGTTGCACAAAGGTATTGGTGGCACCACGGGCGCCGGAATCCAGCACCGGCACGTTTTTAAACAGCTTTTCTATAAATTCGTAGGCTTTTTCTTCCGAGCCATATTCTTTTAGCGCATAACCCCAGGCTGCCAGATAGTTCCAGCGCGCACCACCAGAGGTTTTCGGGTTAGGTGTAATAACCTGTACATCCGGGCGGACTAAATCGTCCCAGTTTTTAATATTTTTCGGGTTACCCTTACGCACCAGCAGCACTATGGTAGAGGTATAAGGCGAGCTGTTTTTATCCAACCGGCTTTGCCAGTCGGCCGGGATCAAATTGCCGTTGTTGTGCAGGGCGTCAATATCATAGGCCAGTGCCAGGGTAACAACATCGGCGTCCAGGCCGTCGATAACCGAGCGCGCCTGTGAACCGGAACCACCGTGCGACTGGCGTACTGTAGGTGCCGTATTACCCTGAGCCTGCCAGTATTTGCTAAATAGCTGATTATATTCGCGGTAAAACTCGCGGGTTGGGTCGTACGATACGTTCAGGATAGTAGTGTTAGCAGTAGCGATAAAACTGCTGACAGCCAACACGGTGCCCAGTGTGAGGTGTTTAACTAAAGTGCTGATCTTCATTTCGAAATCCTTTATTAATAATTTTATTATTGGCAAAGGCTTCCGGTGGTCCGGTCAGCGGGCAGTGCTATTTTGGTTGATGTTCCAGCCGTAGCTTTTCGTTCTTTTCCAGTTGCACTAATTTGCCATGGTGGAAAATCAGCTCTACCGAACCAAACTCTATCTGGCCCACCAACCGCTCCAGTAATGCCAATAGTTGCGGCAACGCATCTTTGGCTTCATCAGTTACTGTCATGTTGTGCTCCTTAGCGCAGCGGTTGACGGCTTTATCATAAACACGAATACAAATAACCAATAAATAGCAAATTATGATTATCTATATCAAAAAGAAATAACCAGATATTCTGCAGCAGCAAACGCAGCCTGTCTGCCCTTACGCCACGGAACGCAGCTTGGCAGCTACCAGGCTGGTAGCTTGTTGGGTACTGAAACGAATGCGGGCCAGCGCTTGCTGATCAGTAAGCAAGGTGCTGTTTATACCGGGTAGCGTACTAAAAGCAGAATGCGGCAGGTAATTATCTATTGGCATAACAAACAAGCCAAAATGATCCAGCAGCGGCCGTAGCTGTGTATCCAGCAAAGGCGAATATAAACCATTGCCGGTTGCCGCTATCAACGCTACCTTGCCGCGCAGCGCGGTAAGATCAAGCAAGTCAAAAAAGTGTGTAAACAACCCCGGCAACCCGGCGGCATACTGTGGCACACTAAAAATCAGCAAGTCGGCATCCAGTACGTCCTGATACGCCTGGGCAGCAGTATCAGACAATTGCAGCAAACTTTCAGAACAGCCCAAATCTGCCGCTATCTGGTGTAAATGCAACACCTGTACTGTGGCTGCTGGCTGCTCAGTTGCCGCCTGTGCAAACACCTGCGCCAGCGTTACATTAATATGGTGGTAGCGCGGTGCGCCATTAAATACCAGAACCCGCATCCTGGAATCCTTGATTACGATATAAATTCAGCCCCAGATAATCCTGTTTGCCTATCTCTACACCGTTATGGCGCAAAATGTTGTAGGCAGTAGTAATATGAAAATAGAAATTAGGTAAAGCATAAAACAGCGCATAACCGAGTGAGGTATAGCGTTCATCATGTTGTGGCGGTAAGGTAAAGCTTTGCTCCAGCACACCTTCAAACTGGCGGGGGGCAACGGTAAGCAGGTAACTAATATTGTGGTTCACATAGGCAATATGTTGCTCAATACTGACCACCTTCTCTACATAGCTGACACTGTTTTTACCGCTATATAACTCAATGGTTTCGCGGGCAATATCAGCTGCGCGTTGTACTTGCAGTGATAACTCATACATATCCGGGTATAAGCGGCTTTGCAGCAACAGTGCTGCCGGGTAGCCTTTTAGCGCAGCCTGATAACCTGCCTTGCGCAATAAACTGGCCAGGTTGGTTAAACTGCGGATAAATACCGGAACGGTTACGTCATATAAACTGATCGTCATATTACTTCTCCTGTGCCTGACAAATGTATTTTGCATCCTGCACTGTGAAAAAAACGCGGCAGCCAAAGGATGCCGCGAAAAGACAGGTGAAAAAGCAGGAGTAAGCAACGCTTACACAATCATCTTAATATAACTATTTTAAGATCATATTTATTTATTAATTCCATTTAGGAATATATAAGTTGTTTTATACCTAATACGTTAACAACCTTATGCCTGCAAAGCTTGCTGCAGGTCTGCGATCAAGTCGTCCGGGTCTTCGACACCAATACTCAGGCGGATTAAATCATCGGTAACCCCGGCAGCTAAACGGCTTGAAGCATCCATAGCAGCATGGGTGGTGCTGGCAGGGTGGCAGGCCAGGCTTTCTAAATCGCCCAGACTTACCGCCTGGGTAAACAATTGTAATTGATCCAGGAAACGTGCAGCACGAGTGAAGCCACCAGCCAGCTCAATACTGACCATACCGCCAAAAGCTCCGACAGTTTCAGCCAGTACCGGGTAACCGGCGTCGCTGGTTAAACCGGGATAAATCACTTTAGCCACCAATGGATGCTGCACTAAAAACGCCGCCACTTTTGCCGCACCGGCTAAGTGTGCATCCATCCGCAATGCCAGCGTACGCAGGCCGCGCTGCAGTAAATACGCTTCCTGCGGGCCTATCGGCGCGCCAATATGTTTGAGCGCTATGATACGCACCTGCTGCATCAACTCTGAGCGGCCTGCTACCACGCCGGCAATAATATCGCCATGGCCACTGAGGTACTTTGTGCCGCTGTGCATCACCAAATCAATGCCATGCTCCAGCGGTTTAAATAAGTACGGCGTTAAAAAGGTATTGTCGCACAGGGTAATGGCACCGGTTTTAGCAGCGGCAGCTTTAACTTTGCGATAATCACTGACTTTCAGGTTAGGGTTAGTAATGGGCTCAAACAGCACCAGTTTGGTGCCGGGGTTAATATTGGCCACTAAGTCGTCGTCACTCAGGTAACGGCTTACCTTAATGCCGGCACGGCTGAGGGTATTAATCAAAAACGCTGCGGTGCCACCGTATACCGGGTCAATAAAGGCCACTTCGTCACCGGCACTTACCAGCGCATAAAAAATACTGCTGACGGCCGCCATACCACTGGCTACTACCAGTGCTTCGTCGGCCCCTTCCAGAGCCGCCAGTTGTTGTTCCAGCGCCTGCACTGTCGGGTTGCCCATGCGGCTGTAAATAAAGCCTGGCTGTTCACCGGCAAAACGGGCTTTGCCGTCTGCCGCCGTGCCGTAGGTAAAGGTGCTGCTTTGGTAAATTGGGGTAGTTAAGGCGCCGGTTTGTGTGTCGGCACCGGCACCACTGTGCAGCAATTGGGTTTTAAATTTCATCAGTTATGTCCGTTAAACAGCGGTCTTTTTATCTAAGCCGGTAATAGTCGAATAATGCGCCTGCGCCACATCAGGATGTGAGCGCAAACGGCCTTTTAATACATTTTGCCCCACCTGATAAAACAGCGGGTTAAGCGGATCACTGGCCGGGCCCTTGGCTTGTAATGCCAACTCTTCCGGCAATGGCAGCAACGGCACGGTAGCATCCAACTGCGCGGCCATAAAAAAGGCGCATGACAGGCGCTCAACACCGGCAGGCGGGCTAATCACACGATGATAGGTTGCGCGCAAATAGCCGTTTGATGCCAGCTCCAGCAGCTCACCAATATTCACCACAAAGGCGCCCGGCAACGGCACTGCGCTTAGCCAGCCTTTTTCGGTTAATACTTCAAGGCCGCTCTGGCCGTCCTGTAATACCAGCGTTAAATAACCCGGGTCTTTGTGCGCGCCTACGCCTTGCTCCTGCTCAGGTGCACTGCGCCCAGGATAACGGATCAGTTTCATATGGCGGTATGGGCCATCTTTAATGGTGCTGTCAAAGGCGTCTTCGCTTTGCTGCAGTACCAGCGCAAAGGCGCGTAGCAGCGTTACGGTAAGATCGGTTAACTGATCCTGCCATTGCAGCAACGCCGGTTGCATGGCCGGTAACGCCGCAGGCCACTGGTTCGGGCCATATAAACGCCACCAGGCCGGTTCATTTTTTTGCAGTACCGGCGCGCTATGCTCGGCCATAATGTCAAACTGCTCGCGCTGATCAGCCTTACCCAGCGTTAGCTCGCCACCTAAGCGGGTATAACCGCGAAAATGCGGCGAATTTACCATCTGCACGGCAGCTTTGTCAGCCTGAGGCAGGGCAAAAAACTCTGCAGCCAGTTGTAAAATTGCCTGCTGCTGTGTTTGTGTGATGCCGTGGCCTGTCAGATAAAAAAAGCCGACATCGCGTGCAGCCTCGCCCAGCTGCGCCAGAAACTGGCGGCGTAGTTCACCGCCAGCACGCCATAAAGCTAAATCCAGCACCGGAAGTTGTAATGTCATATTGCGCTCACATTGCGGGTTGTTCAATGTGCGCATTCTATGCCTGTGATAACAGGCGCCGAAGGATTTGATAACTATTAGTTATATAAAACAGAAATAACCGGCCGCTTGGATATATAGCTAGCCGGAAGCGCAGACGGCTACTAAGCGTGTGCTAGCCCGTTAAGCTGGTATCCTGGATCTCGGCCGGATAGATAACCAGCAGGTTGGTTGCCGGAAACTGGCTGGCCAGTTGGTTTTGCAGATCCGGCAGCGCCGGTGTCCAGGCCAGGCCGCCCTTACGCACGCCGTATAACACCAGTAAATCACCGGCCGGGGTTTGTTGTTGCAATTGCTCTGGCAGTTGCAGCCAGTCTGCAGCAAGCTGCCATTCGGGTTCGGGTAGTGTTTTAAAACGCGCTTTTAGCCGCGCCTGTTGCTCCTGCTGACAATACACCTGCAGCGTTAGCCCCAGTTGCTGACACAAGCGCTTTATTAACACTGTAGCTTCGGCAAAACCGGCTTCCAGCTCGGCGTTGGGTGGCAATAACCAACACAGCTTTCTGCCATGTTGTAACGGTGCAACCTGTCTTTTAACCAGCAAGGTATAACTGCGATCCGCCAGTAACCGGCTTAACATTGAACCAAACAACAGCTCAGATGCGCTGCTGTGCTCACTCCAGCCGACAATAACCTCGGTAGCCCGCAGTTCACGCCTGGCCCGCAAAATACCATCGCTGATATTCAAATCTATACGGGTTTTCGGTTGTGCCGGAATATCTGCTGCGGCCAGATAATTTACCGCAGCTGCCAATAACTGCTCAGCCGATTTCAGCTTAGCTTCCTGGCTATTACGCTCTTCAACAATCGTCATCGGGTAAACCGGTTGCAATGAGCCGGGCTGGCGCAGCCATTTTGCTAATTGTAAAAAAGACTCGGCCGCTTGCTCGGGCGATAAGGCCACCATAATGCGCTGCTCTGTGCTGCTTTCTTCCGGCTGTTGCTGCTGAGTAAGCGCAATTTTCCGGCCATAGCGATCCACCAGCCATGGCGCCAGAAAGCACGTCACCAGAATCATTAAAATGGCGCCGTTAACTACGGCCTCATCAAATAAGCCTATTTCATAACCTACCATGGTGGCGGCCAGTGTGGCGGCGGCCTGGGCCACACTCAGGCCAAACAATACCCGGGCTTGCGGCCGGCTGTAACCCAGCAGCAGCCGGCACAGCTCTGCTGCGGCCCACTTCGTCAGAATAACAGTGCCCACCATTGCCAGCGCCACTACCCAGGCGCGCGGGCTGGCAAGGAAAATACTGACATCCAGTAACATACCAACCGACAATAAAAAGAACGGGATAAAAATAGCTTCGCCGGTAAACTGCAAGCGGTTCATTAAGGTGCTGTGGTGCGGGATAATGCGGTTAAGTGCCAAACCGGCCAAGAATGCCCCGACAATAGGCTCAGCCCCTGCCAGATGGGAAAAACTGGCGCAGATAAACACCATCGCCAGCACAAATACAAATTCAGCCACCCCATCACCGCCGACACTGCGAAAGAACCAACGCGCCAGTTTGGGCAGCAACAGCAGAATAACCAGAATATACAGGCTGAGGCTAACACCCAGTTGTAGCCAGTAGTTTTCGGTCAGATCGCCTTTGGCCATAGTGGCAATTACCGCCAGCACCAGCAAGGCCAGTGTATCGGTAATAATGGTACCGCCTACCGCTGTGGTAACCGCCGGGTTACGGCTAATGCCAAGCCGGCTGGCAATCGGGTAAGCCAGCAAAGTGTGTGAAGCAAACATACTGGCCAATAAAATAGCCGCCAGCCAGTCAAACCCCAGCAGCAAGGCAATTACAGTGCCGGCAGCCTGTGGGATAGCAAACGTTAATAAACCAAATAGCAGCGTATGAAACTTTGAACGTTTTAACTGCTGCATATCTATCTCAAGTGCAGCAATAAACATAATGTATAGCAGGCCAACTGTACCGAATAATACAAAAGACTGATCGCGGGCCAGCACATTTAACGCATTAGGCCCCAGCAGCGCGCCGGCGAACAATAAACCGAGCATACCAGGTAAGCGGTAGCGGGCCAGCAGCAGCGGGCAGAGTAAGATCAGGCTTGCAACCAGCGCAAAAACGATAACCGGGTTAGTTATCGGAAAAAATTCTGTCATAAATTAACCCGTTACAGCAGCCGCAAAATGGCTGAAAGTGTACCCGAAGGCAGTAATAAAAAGTAGCACCATGCTGTTAACTGCCAACAACCTCCGCTATATGCAGCAACCTTAAAAGGCAGTTGTGACCATACCCAACAACGCTGCCACTGTCAGCACCCGCATTATGCCCTGGTTATAGCCAAATAAGGCAATACCTGCGGCCACGCCAAGCAGTAAAGCCAGCCAGTCTATACTGCCACCCAGCCCCTGCGGCAGCAGCACATGGTAGCCAAAAAACAGCGCCAGATTAACAATTACCCCCACCACTGCCGCAGTAATAGCAGTAAGTGGCGCAGTAAAAGCCGCTTGTTTACGGCTGCTTTCAACCAGCGGCGCGCCAACTAAAATAAACAGGAATGACGGCAAAAAGGTAAAAAAAGTGACAATAGCCGCGGCCAGCACACCGGCCAGTGGCAGCATGTTTGGCCCGAACAGCTGCTCTGTCCAACCAGCGATAAAGCCGACAAAGGCCACTACCATAATCAAAGGGCCGGGAGTACTTTCGCCCAGCGCCAGCGCGTCTATCATTTGCAGTGCAGTCAGCCAGCTGTAGTGCTCTACCGCGCCCTGATATACATAAGGTAATACCGCATAAGCACCGCCAAAGGTTAGCAGTGCTGCCTTGGTAAAAAACCAGCCCAGCTGCGCCTGTGGGCTGTGCCAGCCATATAACAACACCAGCAAACCGAGCGAAACAGCCCAAATAGCAAGGCCCAGTGCCAGGCCACAGATAAACTTGCGCCAGCTAAACAACTGCCATTTTGGTAATGCAGTGTTATCGTTTATTACCGCAGCATCTGCCGCAACACCGGTTTTACTACTACCATGCGTTGCCGGCGGCACAGTAAGCTGCGCCGGCCACCAACGCATCAGCAGCAGGCCAATAAGTGCCGCAGCAATAACAATATACGGAAATGGCAACTTAAACACCGCAATAGCAATAAGCGCTGCTAATGCCAGCAGTTTAAGCGCAGTAGTGTGTAAGGTTTTTTTACCGATACGCCAGGCGGCAAACAGCACTATGGCGGTAACCGCCGGTTTTACGCCATACAACAGGCCTTGTAACAAGGGCACGTCGCCATGCGCCAGATACAGCCAGGCCAGCAGGCTTAAGATAAAAAACGATGGCAGAATAAATAATAACCCAGCGATCAACGCACCTTTGGTGCCATGCAACAACCAGCCAATATAGGTAGCCAGCTGCTGTGCTTCCGGCCCGGGCAGCAACATGCAGTAGTTCAGCGCATGTAAAAAACGTGATTCAGAGATCCAGCGGCGCTTTTCTACCAGTTCCTGATGCATCATACCCAGTTGCCCCGCCGGGCCGCCAAAGCTGATGAAACCCAGCTTCAGCCAATAGCGGAATGCTTCACGCAGGCTAACGGCTGTGGCCGCAGAAGATAAGGGCTGTGACATAAACTAAGCTATCCTGTTTTAACGCACACTGTTCTAACGCATGCAGTGTTGGCGTGTGTTGTGTTGAGTCAGTCTAACGCAGTATGCCAAAACAATATGACAGCAGCAGTATAAAATCCCGGTTTAAGGCCTGCACTTTTGCAAAGATGTCTTTAAGACCAATACATTCTGGCTACACCAGAGTGGTGTCAGCTATTTTGCACAAGGTACAATAAAATCAACATGATAATGTTCATCATGCCTTACCCATGAGCGCTTTTTCGACAACTCCAGGTTAGCTTGTATATAAGTGCCATACTGCGTTTCCAGCAGGCCCGGTTGCAATTGCGGATCAAATATCACCCGCCATATGGCATGACCGCGTGCCTTAGCTGCTTTATCAAGTGCCACTATATGGGCCGCAAGCGCATCGTAGTCAATGCTAAAGTCGCCATACTGGCCGTTGTTATCAAATTCTATATCGTAGCCAAACCTGTTCCACGGGTAGGTTGGCAAATGAACTGACTCGCCCTGCTTATTTTTTACCGGCGTCATAAAATCTACCGACAGGCCATTGCGGTGGGTTTTATGCGGTTTAAACTGGCCGCCGTCTTTAAAACCGGTTTCAGCATATTTATACACCGTGTCCGGCAGCTCTTTCGCCAGAGAGTGGTAGGCAGCCGTTACTATTTCTCTTACCTCTGAATGCACATAGGTACGCCCCGCCAACATGGCAATTTCACTGTAAGCAACAAAATTAGCGCCGCTGCCAGGCAGTGCCACGCCATGTTCGAGGTAACCGTCTGCTGTGGTGCCATAGCAAATGCTGTCAGTCGCCCAGGCTGGGCCAGATAACATTACGCTAAAAAGAAAAAGGTATTTCATACTAAAAAACCTGCGCAGCGGGTAAAGTGGGTTACGCACACTATTTTGAAGACTTATCAACGATTTCAAACCATTCAGCGAAAGAATCGGCAAACCAACTGTTGCCGGGCTTCAGCCCTTTAACATTGTAGGGGGTGGATTTTCCACCATAGTAATTAAACCAGCCCTTGCCAGGAATATAGGCCAAGGGTACGTCAAATTCTTTAATATAAAACTCGGTTTCTTTGGGGAAATCTGACTTTTTCATAAATTCGATTAGCTTCTCTGATAAATATCTATAGCCCAAATTTGGTAAAACCTGCGCTGGCTTTTAAGCTTGAAATTGTGATCACGTCAGCAAGAATGGCTATAGCCAGAAACAGCCAGTGCTTCATTTAAACATCTCACTGTAAAAATAATTTACTAAAGCGACTGCCAATCCATATAGGCAACAATAGCGTCTTGCCGCTTCGGCAGCCTTGATGCAGCTTGGTTCCACTTACGAATTAGCGAAATATCGTAAGCTGACTTTGCAATTGCAATAGCATAATTTGAGCAAAACTCTGAGAATTCTGGCGAATGCGCCCGCAATAATTCGCGAGCTTCTGCATCCCGGTGCAGATCTAATAGCACGGCCGCATAATTATTTACAACCAGAGAATCGGCTGCACCAGACTCATAGGCCTGCTGCAGTATCCTGGCTGCTTTTTCCAGGCACTTAGTAAATTGGCTGTGGTCGCGCCATGCTTGGCTATGTAGTTTCAATGTCTCTTCAATTATGTTCATTAGGTTAGGTTCTTATGCTTGGTAAGCCGCAGGAGATCGACATAAAGGCTATTCACATGATACCTAGGGTTGATGCACCAGACTTAGCTTTTTCAATTAAAGCGGGCAACTCTGGTGCTATAGGCATTTTTTTGCATGGACAAACGTTAGAATCACCTGCAATACCTTTTATGACCAGGGCCGGGCCTCAATGCGTAATGTGCCGCGCAGGCCAGGACGGGTTTTCTGTTCAATCGGAATATTAAACACAAACCCCTGGCCCGCATCGCCCGTGGTTAACAGCTGCACATCTGCATCTACGCCGGGTTTACCGGGGTTGATATCCTGATAACCATATTTGACACGCCAGCCCCCCAATGCCTTTTCATCAGGAAAAGCTTCCACCAGAATTAACTCACGGAAGATAAAACCGCCCTCATAATGCCGTTTCATAAACAGTACACCATTCACCTCGTAATCGGGAACCAGCACTTTTACATCAAAGGCAAAACTGACAGATTTAGACGTTTTTACACTCTTTCTGGGGTCGAGAAATACGGAAAAAAGGTGCGGACTCATCGCACGGTCCGGCACACGTTCGGTGCCATCTTTACCGGGAAAAAGCTGACCATAGCTGCGAAAGATAGCAGAGTTTTCGCGAACCTCGCGCCGGGTCATCTGCCACTGGCAACCACGCACACTGGCGGCAATTTCAAACTGGTATGACGCCCGCACCTTTTTGCCATCTTTAAAGGCTTTTTGCACTTCCATCGGCAGAGTAATATCGTCCACATTCAGGATGCCATCAACACGCAGCGTACCAAACAGGAAACGGGTGAGGTTCTGGTACCCCTCTTCAGAATTCACAATGCCATAGTGCCCCGAGTGGCTGCGGTGCACAAAAGCACGTGGTGAGGTGACATCCCTGCCATCAACGCCCGGCCCGTGGGTAGTGGCATTTTCAATGCGCACCAGGCCGTCACTGGCGTCCCCGGCAGCCCAGGCTGAAATCCCCCCCGCTACGTTGTAGTCACGCGGGTTGGTGCCAACAAGGTTGAAGATCCGCTCAGGTGGGAAGTTTTTTACCAGGCTTACGTCATCGCCCTTGGGTACATCAAGGTAGGCCGCCATCTTCTCCCGGTTGAAGTTGTTGACATCACCGAATGAAAGCCAGCCCGGTATGTTGCGTACAATACGCATATCAATACCATTATGCGGCGTGGCATAGGTAAAAACTTTATCTACCGCTGCACGCGCGGTTGCCGAGCCCAGCTTGGTATTTTGCAGGAAAGCACGACACACCAATCCGCCCATAGAATGGGCCACCAGATGTACGCGAAAGTCTGCAGGTGTCATATTGTTTGCCTTATTGGCACACACTTTATCGCGCAAGCGCAGGATAAGTTGATCTAACCCTTTGGCAAAGTGCTCAATCGGCGGCGTTTCACCTGTGCCGAAATCCTTAGACGCCTCGTCGTAGTAGCGGTAAATAATGATACTGCGATATGGCACCGGGTGATTATTGCGCTCAGCCGCAATCAAATCATCCCCGTCGACAAAAACATCTTCATACTTGTGATCACTCATCAGACGCACCAGTGGCGATTCGAAGTAAAAGCGTTTGACGTCACCGGTCCAGGCCACGCGCGACTTAGTTGAACCAACATTAAACCCCATGTAAGGGTCTGCAACGGTTTCCTCAATCTCGCCCTGAGTAGCTGCAAAGCCGCGGACATAGATAATCGGATGATAAGGATGTTGTGAATTCGTGGCCATAGCAGAGGCTCCGTGTTGAACTAAGTTGGGTCAGGGTTTGTAATCACAATCAATGACACCCGAGCTAACACTGCTGAGCTGTTAAAGTGCGCTGATGTACAGCATTTTTTAATCAAAGAACTTTTTAATCAAACAACTCTAGTTTAAAAACAGATAAAACGTGAGGTGTTATACGTATGATTAAAAATGGTATATTTCTATTTATAAATGAATAATTCTCATACATGATAGCGCGGGAACAACATGATTGAAAAAATTCACCTGAGTATTTTGCGCGAAATCGCCCGTGGTGGCTCATTAACCGCGGCAGCCGGCAGCTTAAACCTGACGCAGTCGGCCCTTAGCCATACCATGAAAAAGCTGGAGCGCCAGTGCAATATCAATTTGTGGCTCAAAGATGGCCGCAATATCCGTTTAACCGAAGCCGGTAGCTACCTGTTAGAACAAGCCAACCGGCTGTTGCCGCAGTTTGAACGCATAGACGATACACTGCGCCAGTTTGCTGATAACGAAAAAGGCAGCCTGGGTGTGGGCATGGAATGCCACCCTTGCTACCAGTGGTTACTCAAAGTAGTACAGCCGTTTTTGGCGCAATCGCCGGGGGTAGATATCGACGTAAAACAACGCTTTCAGTTTGGTGGCATGGCCGCGTTGTTTAACTACGATATAGATTTGCTGATAACGCCTGACCCAATCAACAAAGAAAGCATAGTGTTTGAGCCGGTGTTTCCATACGAACTGGTGCTGGTGGTTAGCCAGCACAGCAAACTAAATGGTTTAAGCCAGATAACCCCGGCACAGCTAAGCGACCAGGTGCTGCTGACCTACCCGGTAGAAACGGCACGGCTGGATATTTTTCAGCAGTTTTTACTGCCGGCGCAATGTATGCCCAAACTGCATAAAACACTGGAAGCCACCGACATTATTCTGCAAATGGTGGCGGCCAACCGCGGCGTGGCCGCTATGCCAAAATGGCTGGCGCTGGAGTACGCCAACAGCCTGCCCATTCATCTGATCCGTTTAGGTAACAGCGGTATTCATAAACATATTTATGTCGGTTACCGTAAGCAGGAAAAACTGAATAAACACATCCAGACTTTTATTACCCTGGCCAAAAGCAGCGGCGCAGCATTGTCGGCAGAAGTTTAAACAGCACTCAGGTAAATGGCAGCTTAGTGCTGCCGGGCCAGTTTCCACTGTAAAAACGCTTTTACCACTAAGGTGGCAATAGCAATAAGGGTTAGCAAGGCGGCGGCAATAAAGGCCCCGGCGGTGTTGTAGTCTTGCTGCAGCAGTTCAATATGCAGTGGCAGTGTATTGGTTTGGCCGCGAATAGTGCCCGACACCACCGACACCGCGCCAAATTCGCCTACCGCACGGGCGTTGGTTAAAATAACGCCGTACAACAGCGCCCAGCGGATATTGGGCAACGTAATATGCCAGAACACCTGCCAGCCACTGGCACCCAGCAACACAGCGGCTTCTTCCTGCTCGGTACCCAGTGTCGACATTAGCGGCACCAGTTCGCGTACCACAAAGGGGCAAGACACAAATACTGTTACCATAACCAGGCCGGGCCAGGCAAACATCAGCTGTATATCGTGCTGATCCAGTATATTGGCAAAAGGCCCGTTGCTGCCATACAACAGCAAATACAGCAAACCGGCCACCACCGGGGATACGGCAAACGGAATATCGATCAGCGTAAGCAATAAACGCCGGCCGGGGAAACTAAAGCGGGTAACACACCAGGCGATCAGGGTGCCGAAAATCAGATTGATCGGCACCGTTAAGCCCGCCACCAGCAGTGTTAAACCAATGGCATGCAGCATGTCGGGCTCGGTCAGGTTTTGCCATACACCACCGACACCGGCAGAAAACGCCGCGACAAAAATAAACACCAGTGGCACCACTAGCAGCAACAGGGTTAACACCACACCAAGGCTGATTAATAACGGCCGGATCCAGCGGCGTGAGCTGTTAAGCAAAGTTTGGCTCATTTCACGCCTCCGGTAATATGCTGGTAGCGCTGCTGAATGCCATTAATAATAAACAGCAAAATTAACGACGCCAGCAGCACCACGCTGGCAATAGCGCTGGCACCGGCGTAGTCGAATTCCTGCAGCCGGACAAAAATCATCAGCGAGGTGACTTCGGTTTGCCACGGCAGGTTGCCGGCAATAAAAATAACCGCGCCAAATTCACCCAGGCTGCGGGTAAACGACAGCGCCGTGCCGGTAAGCAGTGCCGGTTTTATTTCCGGCAAAATAATACGGAAAAAGGTCTGCCACGGGCTGGCGCCCAAAGTAGCAGAAGCTTCTTCGTATTCCGGGCCAAATTCTTCCAGCACCGGCTGCACCGAGCGCACCACAAAAGGCACACTGGTAAAGATCATCGCCAGCACTATACCCAGCCAGGTGTAAGACACTTTTATATCCCACAATGCCAGATACTGGCCAAACCAACCCTGGGTAGAAAACACTGCCGCCAGTGTTAAGCCGGCCACTGCTGTTGGCAGGGCGAAAGGTAAATCCATTAGGCCGTCCAGCAAAATGCGGCCGGGGAAACGGTAACGGGTTAAGATCCAGGCCATTAACAGGCCAAAAAACAAGTTAAACACACTGGCCACCAGCGCCGCCGACAATGTTACTTTGTAAGTGGCCACTACCCGTGGATCTGAAATAATAGCCCAGTACTGCGCCCAGCTTAGTTCTGCCGTTTGCACTATTAGCCCGGTAATGGGCAGCAAAATAACCAGGCTGATAAAAAACAAACTGCTGCCCAGACTGATACCAAAGCCCGGCAGCACACGCTTACTGGTAAAACTGCGATAAAATGTCACGGTTAGCGTTTACCCTCGGCCAGCAATTGGTCCAGCACACCGCCACTGGCAAAATGGGTACTTTGCACAGCATCCCAACTGCTAAACAGATCTTCTACTTTAAATAGTTTAGTTACCGGAAACTGCGCCGCAGTAGCGGCAACCACGTCGGCATTGTGCACCCGGTAAAAGTGGCGCGCCAATACCTGCTGCACAGTGTTGCTGTATAAAAACTCCAGGTAAGCTTTAGCTTGTTTTTCGGTGCCGTTGCGTTGAATGTTGCGATCAATCCAGGCGACCGGGAATTCAGCCAATACGTTGGTTGGCGGCACTACGCGCTCAAACTGCTGATCCGGGTATTGTTTAATAATGCCGTTTACTTCAGATTCAAAGGTGATCAATACATCACCCAGTTGGCGGTCAACAAAAGAAGTAGTAGCGCCACGGCCGCCGGTGTCAAATACCACTACGTTGGCTAAAAACGTTTTTACCCAGTTGCGGGCTTTGGCATCGTCGTTATCAAACCGCTGCAATGCATCACCGTAAGCGCCTAAATAAGTGTAACGCGCGTTGCCCGACGTTTTTGGGTTAGGAAATACCAGGCCAACGCCGGGTTTAGCCAAGTCTTGCCAGCTGCTGATTTGCTTCGGGTTACCTTTACGCACCAGAAACGCCATGGTGGAGTAATAAGGCGAGGCATTATTGGCTAAGCGTTCACGCCAGTTTGCCGGCAGCAGGTTACCGCGCTGGTGTAATACATCAATGTCGGTGCTTTGGTTAAAGGTTACTACGTCGGCACGTAGCCCCTGCAAAATAGCCTGCGCCTGGCGCGACGAGCCGCCGTGCGACTGGTTAATAGTTAAGGTTTCACCGCTTTGCTGCTGCCAGTGCGCAATAAATAACGGGTTAATTTCAGCAAATAATTCACGGGCAATATCATAGCTGCTGTTTAGCAGCTCTTTTGCTGCCAGCGGTGTGCTCAGCAAGGTGGCAAACAGCAGCACCGCCAGTTTTTTTGAAGTGTGCATAGGTATAGTCCTGTAAATTAAATGCCTTCGCCAAGGAAGACTTTGCTGTAACGGGGCTGGATCCAGGCGATATCGCCCTGGGCCAGCGCCAGCTGTTTAAATTGTTCTTTGGGTAATTCAATATGAATAAGCTGTTGCTCAGTATCGGTTAATACTTCCAGCCGCGCCACCGGCCCCACTATGGTCACCAAATCCAGTTTTACTTTTAGCCCGTCGCTTACCGGCGCTTTAAATACCTCAATTTCGTGCGGCCGCACATAGGCAAAACCGTCCTGCTCGTCACCATTGGTATGCTCCGGCGACGCCAGCTGCACATTGCCAATGGTGGTTTGGCCCTGCTTTACCCTGGCATGGAATAAATTTACATTGCCAAGAAATTCATACACAAAAGGGTTGGCCGGGTGATCGTAAACCTGCTCTGGTGTGCCGTCCTGCTCAATGGCGCCTTTGTTCATGACCACTATGCGGTCGGCTACTTCCAGCGCTTCTTCCTGATCGTGGGTGACAAACACGCTGGTGACATGAATTTCATCGTGTAAGCGGCGTAACCAGCGGCGCAGTTCAGCCCGCACCTTGGCATCCAGCGCACCGAAAGGCTCGTCCAGCAACAACACTTTGGGCTCTACCGCCAGCGCTCTGGCCAGGGCAATACGCTGGCGCTGGCCGCCGGATAACTGCGCCGGGTAGCGATCTGCGGTCCAGTCCAGCTGCACCAGCTGCAGTAATTTATTCACTTTTTTCGTAATTTCGGCCTTGTTGGGGCGAAATTTTTTCGGCTTTACCGTTAAGCCATAAGCAACATTTTCAAATACGGTCATATGTTTAAACAGCGCATAGTGCTGAAACACAAAACCCACGCCGCGCTCAGACACATGCTGGCCGGTAATGTCTTCATTATTAAACTGAATACGGCCACTGTCGGCTTGCTCCAGCCCGGCAATAATACGCAGCAAAGTGGTTTTGCCCGAGCCAGACGGCCCCAGCAGTGCCGTTAATTCGCCAGTATTGATATTCAGATTAACGTTGTCTACCGCCACAAAGTCGCCAAAGCGTTTATTTACCTGTTCAATGCTGATACTCATAACCTGTTGATCCTGTTCTGTTGTTACAGTGCATGGCCGCTCAGGCTGTGTTGTATTGCGCTCGCAGCAGTCGACAACGCTATCTTACGCCGGGCAGTTAATAACTTTAAAATAGCAAATAAGAATCTTCTATATCTTTTTGAAATATAAGCAACCCTAAGCCACCCCCACAAGCAGTAAAACACAGCCATGCCACAGCGTTTTTACTTTGCATTTGCAGCACATAATAAAAAAAGCAAGAAGGTAACGCATTTTGACAACTTCCCCGAAGTGACAAGATTACTACAATGACTGTCGGGGGTTGGCTATTCGGCATGGATGTGCAGGAAGCCGCTAGGTCAGCACCTGCACAAACGAACATGCTGGCAGCTCCTAGTATATGTAGTAAATAACAGCGCTGCTGCCCGAGTGTTTGATTTGAATGACTTATAACAAATCACGAGGGGATGTAGATAAAATGGAAAACAGGAAAAAATTTAGCCGGACAGCACTGGCCAAAGCCGTGTCATTGCTGCTTGGCAGCACCGCGGGTATGCCGTTGTACGCGCAGCAAGCCCCACAAACCGAAGCTGTAACACCGGCAGACGTTGAAATAATACAAGTGCGTGGCGTACGGTCAAGTATGCAGGAAGCCGCTGATATAAAACGTAATTCAATGGGGGTGGTAGATGCCATCTCTGCTGAGGATATCGGTAAATTTCCCGACACCAACCTGGCAGAATCACTGCAGCGTATTACCGGTGTGTCTATCAGCCGCACCAATGGTGAAGGCTCTGAAGTAACAGTTCGCGGCTTTGGCGGCGACAATAATATGGTTACCCTGAACGGCCGCACCATGCCATCAGCCACCACTTATGGTGCAGGCTCGGGTGCGGACGGCACCACCCGCGGCGGCAGCGCCCGGGCCTTTGATTTCTCTAATCTGGCGTCAGAAAGTATCCGCGCGGTAGAAGTGTATAAAACCGGTAAAGCCAATATTGCCACCGGCGGTATTGGCGCCACACTTAACGTTAAAACTGCCCGGCCGCTGGACACAGAAGAAACCGTAGCCAGTGTTGGCTTAAAAGCGGTGCATGACACCACTAACCGCACCGGCAATGATGTTACCCCGGAAATATCCGGCATCTTCAGCCATGCGCTGGATAACGGCAAATTCGGTGTAAGTTTATCGGCCAGCCATCAACGGCGCGACTCCGGTTACACCGGTGCCACTGTTAACGACTGGCAGGTAGATTACTGGGACGATATCGCCGATGCCGACCGCACCTGGAATAACGCTGATACTGAAGTGATTAATGCACCTCAGCAAGGCCAGTTATATGCCCGGCCGAATGATATCCGCTATGCGTTTTCCAATACCCGGCGCGAGCGCGACAATGCCCAGCTTACGTTACAGTTCAGGCCGGTCGACAACTTTACTGCAACGGCAGATTATACCTTTGCCGAGAACAATCTGGTTGAGCACCGTGGTGAAGTGGGTAACTGGATGCAAACCGGTAGCAATACCAAGGTGGTAGAGTTTGACAATAATTTAGTAAAAACACCGTCTTATATTCAGGAAACCTATGCCAGCGCCGTAGATGAAGGCTATGAGCAACAATGGCGTGAGCAAACCAATACGCTGAAATCTGCCGGTTTAAACCTGGAATATCAGGTTAATGATGCGCTAACCCTGATGCTGGATGCCCACAGCTCTGAAATGTTCAGCCGCGGTACCGGCCCACGCGGTTCAGGCGAACTGGCGGTGGGTTTAGGCGCACCTATTGTGACCTCGCGTGAGTGGTTCTTTGGTGCCGATTTACCCACTTATCAAAACGTGTACGACGACACCATACCGGAGAAGGGTGCCAACGCTAATGGCGTGGTAGATGCCGGTGATGTCGGCTCATCCATTGCCCGTATTCGTAACGCCAGCCAGGAAAGCAAAATTAAACAGCTTAAACTGGACGGTATGTACGAGCTGGCCGATGGCCGCTTTGATTTTGGCGTAGAAATGCGCAAGATGGAGTCACGCTCTATCCAGACAGCCGGTAATAATATCGCACTGGGTAACTGGAACGTAGGCAACCCCGGCGAGTTTGGCGATTTAATTCAACCATTTGACTTACCAGGCGAGTTTGACGACTACAGCGCACGACCAGGCGGCTACGGCTTTATTGCCGATCCGCGTGCGTTATACACCGCTGCGTTAGATTTATACCCCGGTATTCCTACCGGTGTTGAAAGCTCATTGTCGTATGACAACATCGTTGAAGAAGACACCAAAGCTGTGTATTTTCAGGTGGCATTAGGCGGCGAACTGGGTGGCATGCCGTTTGATGTATTAACCGGCCTGCGTTATGAAAAAACCAAGTCTAAATCCAGTTCACTGGTTAGCCAGGTGTACTTCAGTTGGGAAGATAATAACGACATCATTGCGTATGTCGATTCCACAGTACCACCAGAGCCGGCGAATGCAGACAATGATTACGACTACCTGTTACCCAGCCTGGATATCACCCTGCACCTGAGCGATGACCTTGTCAGCCGCTTCTCGTTCAGTAAAACCATAGCCCGTGCCGGTTTGGGCAGCCTTGGTGTGTCGGCGTCTGACTTTGGCGGCGGCGGTGGTTCTACACTGCTGGGCGCACAGCCAACAGCAGATGCCTCTAACCCACGCTTATTGCCGCTGGAATCAAGTAACTTTGATTTGTCGCTGGAATGGTATTACAACCCGTTTAGTTATATGTCGGCCGGGGTGTTTCAGAAAAACGTGATTAACTTTATCGGCAGCCGCCAGGTAGATCAGCCACTGCTGGGTATTCGTGATGTTACCGGCGGGCCACGGGCAATAGCTGCGGCCCAGGCGGTGCGCGATGCCGGCTTCCCGCTGGACGATACCTATTTGTTCGCCATGATGGCCTTTAATGAGTTCCGTAACCATCCGGATATGATTGCCAGATACGGCGCTAACCCGCAGTTTACCGGTACGCAAGAACAAATCGACTTTTTAGCCAGTAACCCGGGCTTTGATTTACGCGCTAACGATGATGACCCGGAAATGGTGTTCCGTACCAGCACGCCCGACAACAACCGCGAAGCGAAAATATACGGTGCTGAATTTGCTATCCAGCATTTCTTTGGTGAAAGCGGTTTTGGGGTGCAGGCTAACTACACCATAGTGCGCGGTGACGTTGGCTTTAATAACAACGCCGATCCTGGCGAGTCACAGTTTGCGCTGATTGGCCTCAGTGATACCGCCAACCTGATTGGTATCTACGAAAAAGACAGCTGGCAAGCCAGGGTAGCCTGGAACTGGCGTGACAAGTATCTGGCTGAAGTAAACAAAGGTGGCTCTAACAACCCCAGGTATGAAGAAGCCTACTGGCAAATTGATGTTAACGTCAGCTACGACATCAACCCGCAGTTAACGGTATTTGCCGAAGTGCTGAACCTGACCGGCGAAAACAGCCGCTCTCATGCCCGCAATGAAGCCATGTTGTGGTATCTGACGGATCTGGGGCCACGCTATCAGATTGGTGTCCGCTACGACTTCTAGCAGCTGATCCCGCCAGCCAGACTGGCGGGAATGTTGTATCGGTTGTACAGTAAAAGCCAGGCCGCTATTGCAGCGGCTTTTCCTGACCGACGGGAGTTATTGCGACACAGCAGACACAGGATGTAAAAATGCCCCGACATGCACTATTAAATAATATCAGCCACCAGCATACCCGTGTACTACACCGGTTTGGCGCAGAATACGGCGACAACATTGCCAGTACACTGGCGTTTCCTACCGAATTTACCGAGTTACAAAAAGAGTACCCCATTCTGCTACGCAGTGACGCTGCTGATAATAAGTATCAGGCCATTGCTTTGTTAGGTTTTGCCACAGATGAAAATTTATACCTGAGCAACCAGCATCCGTCTGGCTGGGACGCCCGCTATATTCCGGCCAGCATTGAAAAAGGCCCGTTTCTGATTGGCTTTCAGCGCCAAAATAGTGATCTGAACGAAGCACCAGAGCCGGTAGTACATATTGATATGGACCACCCCAAAATCAGTGAACAATACGGCCAGCAATTGTTTTTACCCCAAGGTGGTAACAGCCCTTATCTGGAGCATATTTCAGCCCGGCTGCAGGCTATTCATCAGGGCTTGGCTATAGCCCCGGCGATGTTTGCTGCCTTTACCGAACTGGAGCTGATAGAGCCGGTCAATATAGAATTCAGCCTCGACAACGGCGAAAAATACCGCCTGACCGGCAATTACTGTATTAACGCTGCCCGTTTGGCTGCGCTGCGTGGTGCAAAGTTAGAGCAACTGCATCAGGCCGGTTTTTTACAACTGGCGTATGCCATTGTTAACTCAATGAGCAATATTCGCAGTTTAATTGAGCGCAAAAATCAGCTTAACCGGCAACAGGCCGCCGCTGTAACCGACAAACCGTTATGAGCAAAGCGTTATGCTGAACATTAGCCGCCGTTGCCCTATTGTTGACACCTGCCAAAGCGGTGTTTTACCAGCAGAAATCGTCAACGCCAAACAGCCGGTGGTGCTAAAAGGCCTGGTAAACCACTGGCCCATGGTGCAACTAGGGCAGCAAAACCCGGCCTTAGTGGCCGATTATCTTAACAGCCACTATAACGGCCAACCCACTCAGGTGTATTACGGCGAACCCGGCCTGAACGGTCGCTATTTTTATAATGACAACGCCACTAAGCTGAATTTTACTGTTAGTTTAGGTAAGGTTGATCAGGTACTACGCGATATATTGGCCTGGCAGGAACAAGCACAACCCCCCTCTGTTTACATTGCCTCTAACCTGTTGCAGAGCCATTTTCCCACCCTGCCCGATCAACATAATATGCAGTTACCCAAACCTGAGCCGGGCTATGCCACTGAACCAGACCGCATCAGCATCTGGCTGGGTAACCGTTCACTGGCCGCCTGTCACTACGATACCTCAGAAAACCTGGCCTGTTGCGTACTGGGTAAACGCCGTTTTACGTTATTTCCGCCAGAACAAATCAGTAATTTGTACCCCGGGCCACTGGAGCCGACACCGGGTGGCCAGGCCATCAGTATGGTCGATTTTGCCAATCCGGATTTACAGCGTTTTCCTAATTTCCCCGCTGCCGTGGCTGCAGGCCAGATAGCCGAGTTAGAACCGGGCGATGCCCTGTATTTACCCAGCATGTGGTGGCATCAGGTAGAGGCGCCGGGCACATTTAATATTTTAATTAATTACTGGTGGAGCACAGCCCCACGTTATACCGGCTCGGGCATGAACCTGTTATACCACGCCCTGTTGTGCCTGCGCGACAAGCCAGAGCATGAACGCCGCGCCTGGCAGGCGCTGTTAAATTACTATGTTTTTGACGACCCAAAACAAGCCGGGCAACACCTGCCTGAAGCCGCCCGTGGTGTACTGGGCGAGCTGGATGATATGCAGGCGCGGCAACTCAGAGCCATGCTGCTAAACCGGTTAAACCGCTAAAAAATATTATAAAAATCACAGGGAGCAGACAATGCAAAACCATACAGTTAAAAAAGTGGTGATCGCCGGTGGCGGTACCGCCGGCTGGGTAGCCGCAGCCGCCCTGTCAAAACGGTTAAAAGGCTTAATTGATGTAGTGCTGATAGAGTCAGAAGAAATAGGCACGGTCGGCGTGGGCGAATCTACCGTGCCGCCGGTGCAGTTGTTTCATAATTTGCTCGGCATAAACGAGCAGGAGTTTATGCAGGCTACCGATGCCACCTTTAAACTGGCCATTTCGTTTGAAAACTGGGGCCAGCAGGGTGACCATTACTTCCATCCCTTTGGCGTAACCGGCAAAGGCAGTTTTCTCAGTGATTTTCAGCACTACTATTTACACGGTTTAAGCCAGGGTATAGCCGCCCCGTTTGGCGACTATTGTTATGAGTTACAGGCGGCCAAACAGCATAAATTTGCTAAAACTGAGCAATCTACCATTAACTATGCCTACCATCTGGATGCTGGCCGTTATGCCCGTTTTTTACGCCGCTTTAGTGAAGACTTAGGTGCAGTGCGCATTGAGGGCAAAATTGCCCAGGTGCAGCAGCATGTTAACGGCGATATCCGCGCTTTGGTGCTGGAGTCTGGCCAGGAAATAACCGGCGATTTGTTTATCGACTGCACCGGCTTTCGCGCCCTGTTAATTGAGCAAACATTAAAAACCGGTTACGAGCGCTGGGATCACTGGTTACCGTGCAATAAAGCCGTAGTGGTACAAACCGAGCCCGGCCCTACTGTACCGCCTTATACCCGGGCTATTGCCCATGACAGCGGCTGGCAGTGGAAAATTCCGCTGCAGCACAGGGTTGGCAATGGTTTGGTGTATGCCAGCGATTATTTATCCGACGACAAAGCCAGACAGCGTTTATTGGATGGCCTGGAAGCACCGGCAATTATGGAGCCCCGCGTACTGAGTTATCAAACCGGGCGGCGTAAAAAGTTCTGGCATAAAAACTGTGTCGCTATTGGTTTATCCAGTGGCTTTATTGAACCGCTGGAATCGACCAGTATTCACCTGTTTATGAGCGGTATTATCCGCCTACTGCGGCTGTTTCCTTTTAACGGCGTTACACCGGCCCTAACCGACGAATATAACCAGCAATCTATTACTGAAGTAGAGAAAATCCGCGATTTTATTATTTTGCATTACCACCAGACCGAACGTAACGACAGTCCGTTCTGGGACTATTGCCGCACTATGACGATCCCGGATTCACTGGCGCACCGTATAGAGCTGTTCCGCGAAAGTGCCCATGCCTTCCAGACCGGTGATGAGATGTTCCGGCTCGAATCCTGGAGCCATGTCATGCTGGGGCAGCGGTTACAACCGCAAAGTTATCATCAGTTGGTGGCAGGCTTGAACAGCGGCGAATTAAGCCGCCACTTACAGCAGATCCGCGAAACGATTAACAGCGCCGTACACAGGCTGCCGTCGCACCGTGACTTTTTGCGCCAGTACTGCCCGTCTAACCTGACATAGCGCCTGACAGAGCATAACAACAGATGCAGATCACCAGGCTGAGCACAGGCAAAGAACACTCACCGCTGTTGCTGGTAGATAATTTTATACCGCAGCCTGAAACGTTAGTTGAATATGCCTGTAGCCAGCAATATGTTGCCAACTCGCCTTATTATCCGGGCGTGCGCTCAGCAGCGCCTGAAAGCTATCGCCAGTTTATGCTGCAAAGCCTGCAGGCCACGTTAATTGACTACTTTGCCCTACCGGCAACAGCGCTGGGCTTTTCGGTGTGTCATTTTTCGCTGGTAACGACACCACCGACACAACTCAAACTGCTGCAACGTATTCCGCATTTTGACACTACCGAGAAACACGCCCTGGCGGCGGTGCATTATTTATTTCACGGTGATCAGGGCGGTACCGCCTTTTACCGCCACCGCAAAACCGGCTTTGAAACTATCGATGACAGCCGCACTATGGCGTATTACCGCGCGCTGGAAGCCGAAAACGACGGCCCCAACCTGCCCAAAGCCAGCGACGGCTATATTGGCGGCGATACCGCATTATTTGAGCAAATTGGCGCGCAGCAAGGCATCTTCAACCGGCTGATAATCTACCGCCGCCATGCGTTGCACAGCGGCATTATTACCCCAAACACCAGCTTATCTACCAACCCACGTTTAGGCCGGCTAACTATTAGCAGCTTTATTGATATACAGCCAGAGCATGGCTAAACATTACCCATGTTTTGTTAAACGGCTTAACCGACATTAGTCATCAGCACAAATGTCAGCTGTACCGATAAGTTATTGTAAGTTTTAAACAAGCGGTGTAGTGTTCTGTACATTAAATACACAAACACAGGTTAACCCGTGCTTAAAAGCGGGTCGTTCCGCCGAATAAGCGTTACACATCAAAGGAGTAGAAATGGAAATCACATTCCAAATAGAAGATCAGGAATTCGAGCGAGAACAAAAAGCTTTAATCAAGAAAACGTTAAAAATTGAAGATGCTGAAATTCCTGAGGCTTTAAATAAGATAGCCAAGGCAGCCCTTACAGAGTATTTGTCAATGTTCGTGGAAGGAGGAATGCCCAACAGAGCAGATGAGGCAAAACAAGATCGGTTACTCTATCTAATTCAAAACTATTTTGGCCTTAATCTCCCAAATGAGTCACAAATTTCAACTGTGTTTCAGCTAACACAAAGCCAAAGTAAAACCCTACTAAAAAATACCGTCTCTCGGTTTAGGCACAAACTAGATGATGTTTTGATAAATACCATGAAGTCAGTAATTGAAACTGCTGAGCATTCAAATGAGGTGTACTTGGTGGTCATTAACTCTGATGTTGTCAAGGATGAGCTAAACATGCTTATAACTCAAAATGAGCCAACATTTAAACCTATAACAAAGCGTGCAGGTAGCGCCGGCCAATTCGTTATTAGTGAGGATTCTCATGCGCTTCTTTGTAGGGAGCTTGGGTTAAATCCAGTTGAGTGACATTGTTGCAATATCAGGCCTGTTACTCACTCTTGTAACATTTTTGTTTAATCTTGCTTGGCCAAAAATCAATGAGGCCTTGAATCAGGATGAAACCATATCAGGTGCCAATGCCAAGAAAAGATGTAGGGAATCAATTAACAGAACCATACTTGGAACAGTACTTCCTTTATTTATTGCGTTTTTCGTTTTGTTTTATATCAATCTTCCCACCGCTGTGAAGATAATATTATCAAGTGAAATCGAACTTTGGAATTTCGATGTAGACGACACACTATATGTCATGGTCGTTTATGCGTTGGCTGCATTCGTCATTTTAAATGGCACTTTGTTATATAAGCTGTTAAGAAAGCAGCTAAAATTCAAGTAGATGTGTAACAAGGCGCTATTATCGCCACTATCGTGGCGGGGACGGCTTACGCTGCGCTGCTGCCCCCCAAAGCTTTGCGTTATGTGATTTTTTGGATACTGAGGAAATTTATGGAAGATACAAACGTAATTAAGTTTGCTCTTTATCTAGAGGGCTGGAGTTATGAGGCTGGTGATAAAAAACACCTAAAAAAAGAAGCAAAAGAAGTCGCAGCCACAGAATACACAACAGATATGAAGGGCTATATTTTTTGTCCCGAATGCAGTGTTGGTTTATACAGATCGCCCGAGGAGAAAGACTATGATACCAACGGCAGGAAGGCATTTTTTGCTCATAGCAGAAAACATCAACCGACTTGCAGCTTGAGAGTAAAAAAGGCTGAGGGTAAGCGATACGATTCAGAAGAATTGGCTAAAAAAGCTATAGATGACGATGAATTAGTTGTGATTAAGGGCTTTATGAAAAAGAAGCCTGAAGCTCCAAAAATTGATAATCCACAACACTATCGGGGAGAGCCAGTAGAAGATATTAGCGGCGAACTCGCGAGCACCCCTATAGGACGGCATAATGGTGAGAGCTTTAGCCTTCCATCCAGAATAACGACCGTTCGAGGAATATGTCGCAGCTTTCATAAGAATTTGTACAAATACTTTCATCTTCCAGGTAGGAAAAATGCAGTTCAACTGAAAAATCTTTTAGTTGATCTAAAGACAGTGAATCAAGTCGATGATGTTCCAAAGTTCTATTATGCAACGATTACTCAATCTTGGAATTGTGGCAAAACGCCTCGGAATATCCGCCAAACGATGTTTGATTACCCAAAAGGTGACTACATAGATTTTTGTCTGAAGGCTACAGATGCTATTTCGCAAGAGCATGGAATAGATGATGAATCTAAAGGTAAAGTGGTAATCATGTATGGTACTGTCACAGAGAGCGGTATTGGCTTGAGTATTGAAAATGTTGGTTGGGGTGAGTTTGCGGTCCTACCGGAAAAGTATGTCAGCCTATTGCGCTAAATCACATAACAAGCCGAGGTATTCTGAGCTTGCGCCCCTTGCGACGCTCACAAGTTCGCGTGCATAAACGGGGGTCCGATAAAAATTAAGTCACTGGTTCAATCTTTATCTAGCCCCAATTATCCAATGTTTTTTAGAAATAGGAAGGTAATAATTGCTTAAAATTTCTTGGGAAGAAATTCATGCGATAACAAAAATTATAAAAGGATTTTCTTCGCTTGGGAAAGGACCGTTTTGGAAACGCGGTGTTGCATATATAATTTGGTCGTTAATTATAATATGCATCATATTAAAAGCTACAAATTTTTTGCAAACTGGAGCAGAGAAGCATTGGAATCAGTATTTAAATAGTACTGGCGATATAAGTGACCGTAACAGCCTTATGATTGCAAAGGATGCAGTTAACTTGTGCATAGCTGCAGTTAAAAATAATCATCACTACAAAAAACGCTATTGTGACTATTCGATGCTAATGTTTGAGCAACACACTAGTAGATTTGATGAATTTTCTCAGGAACTAGTGGATGCTAAGGCTTATGAGCAAATAGTAATTTCTATTGACTCCGATATACGGAGTCTGGACTTTAAAGCTTTAGTTAAAAGGCACAATAAGTCCCTGCAAGAACAAGTTCTGGATTTTTTGTTCACACCATTAGGAATGTTATTTTACTTTTCTATCGCTATTATAATTTTAACGCTACCTTGGGCCGTTTTTTATTTTGGTAGTAAGTCAAAAATTAAGGTTCGATACTTAAAGCGTAAACAAACATAACACATATGAGTCTTCCCTGAGTCAATAGGTAAAAACAGCTCTTCTGGAGACTATAAAATCTTTGGTGTAACTAAAAAATTTCGCTGTGGGGAAAAAGGGGTCGGGAAAAATGGATGGGAGCTAATAATCACCATTTCTTATTCAAGCAACTGAAATATAATGGATTAGCCAAACTTAACTTTAATTGTTTCAGCCCCCTTTTGCCGACCCTAATTATCCAGTAAATTCATATAGGTTTCGTTTAATCGAAAAAAATTTATTAAAAAAGAATGGGCAAAGTTAGTAGGTATAACAAACGCCATCAAAAACGCGCACGTGGGGCGCTCGACTCGGGGAGGACAGATCAAAATTAAATAGCTGATAGTTTAAGGTTTAAGGTTTAAGGTTTAAGGTTTAAGGTTTAAGGTTTAATTTTTATCTAACCCTAATTATTTAAATCCGTACAGCATATATAACATGCAAAGGCTGCGCACCACTGCTTTGGGCGCTGTGTAGATTCATCAGGAGTAAGTATGCCAAAGAAAACTGTTGTTGGGGAATATCAAGGCCATAAGATCACCGTGGAAAACACTTGGTTTGGGGGTGCAAAGCTTTTCCACAACAATGATCTTGTGGCAACCAATAATGACTTTTTTGCCGTTAAGAAGAGCGTCCCTCTAATGAGTGGAAAAATCACTATTAACGGGGTTGAGCATCTGATACAGGTTTTCGGATATGCACTCATCACAGTTAAGCTTCAAATAAAAATCAATGGAAAATATTTGGCCGGTGATAGATTTTAAGTACATAAGCAAAAGCAACATTATTCTCGCGAGGCTTGAACTCGCTTCGATCAGCTGTTGCTTTGGTCGTTAGGTACCTTCGCACATTTTCACTTATCAAGGTTAGAGCAATTGAATTATAAAGACAGATGTATAAATGCAGTCAAGAAGACCAAAGAGTTCGGCCTCGAAATTGATCAAAGCCCCATTCCTTTTTCAAAGCCGATATCAAATTCGCAACGACAGAAAATTTTATTTAATAGCGCATTGGCGTTAGAGTCAATCGGCTATCGCACGTCTTTTGATTTAGCGCAAAAGTGTATTCCAGTACATCTAATGCTTAACCAGTTTTTAAAAAAAGAATTGGGAATTGTAAGCTACATAACCATCGGCGATAGGTTTTGGAGTAATAGTGAGATCTACTGTGAAATGTCATATGAGAATATTCAAAAAGAGCTTAATGCCCCTCAAATAAATTCACCACTCAATGCACATATATGGCTAACTCTATCTGACGGAAGTATTTTGGATTGCACTTCCGAAGCTCACTTGGATGTATTGGAAAATCGAGGGATTTATGCAACAAACCAGTGTCTTACGTACATAGAAGCAGATAGTAAACAAAATGTACTGGGCGGATATCATCGTCCATACTTATTTGGCTCTGATTTTCTGATAAAAACTGGAGCAGCTCCTGCGGTGCTTTGTAAACCAGCTAACCTATGAAGCGGCACATAAAAACTACTCAACCGGAAAAATTACTCGCTGGCGCTCCCAATTTCCGGTGAGTAAAGCGTTAACAGGTTTTCGGGTGTTAATGGCTTTTGCCAGTGGTTTTATTCCGGTTTCGCTCAGTTGTCGTCTTGCTACAGCTGCAATTACTTTGGCTGATAAACAAAAGGCGATGCCGGTAAGCCTGCGTTGTTATATAACACAGCATCCGGGTTGTCGGCCCAGGCATAGCGTACTTGTACCGGCGCGGTAATATCAGCATGCGACAGCACTAATTGTTTGCCCTGCAGCTTTACCTGCGCCCAGCGATACTCGCCGTCGCTACCGGCGATGGCAAAACTTTGGCCGGGTTTTAGTACCAGTTGCTGATCAAAGCTAAGCCGTAATTTATTGCCCTGCGGCTGTACCGACAACAACTGCGGCCCCTGGTACTGCACATCTTCGCCCACTGCTACCGCCCTCGCGGCTAAAGCCAGACGCTGGCCCAAGGTTTTTTTATCTACCGGGTGAATATCGTTCCACTCGCCCACATCAATTGCCACCACCATAGCGGTATTAGCCTCGATTAAGCTCTGGCGCTGCGCTTCGCGTAACCCCGCCCAGTGGCTGTCGGTGGGCTCTGGTGTTTTTTCCAGATAATTGGCCAGCTGTACAAATAAAAACGGTAACGGCTGTTGCTGGCCGCTGTTTTGCGTCCACTTTAGCCGCCAATCGCGGATCATCGCGGTAAAACGCGGCTGATACTGCTCATACTGGCCAACATTAGATTCGCCCTGATACCAGATCACGCCTTTAACCGGCAGATAGGTTAATGGCGCGGTTAAACCATTAAATAAGCCCAGCGGTTTCCAGCGGATAAAGGTATCACCGGGCAAAGGCTCTGCTTTGGCTGAGCTGTGCATTTTCCACGGCCCGGTTAAATCCAGCTTGCTGTTATCTGTGCCGAGCCAATAGGGTTTATCCGGCATTAAGCCGGTTTTACCATTGGTGGCGGTAATGCGCACTGCCAGCAGGTTACTACCGGCTTTAAGCAGGTTTTCAGGTACGGCATAACGGCGCGGCGGGTACTGATAGGTGGTATTGCCAACCAAAGTGCCATTGATATACACCTCGTCGGCATCGACGATAGAGCCAAGGCGCAAGGTATTTGCCTCTGCTGCTTGCTTGGCACTGAGCTGCACTGTTTTACGCAACCACCAGACACCGGTAAAGGGCTCGGGCCGAAAACCCGGCACGCTAAAGCTGGCCCAGTTGCTGTCGTCCAACGCGGCGCTATACCAGGGTGTGTTGCTGTTTAAACCGGCATCACGCTGTTGTAAATCACCATACCAGTTGGCATTTTTTGCCTTATCGGCCTCAGTAACCGCCTGGATCAGCTTATCATCACGAAAACGGATACCCTCGGCCAGCGCGTCAGGAAATGGTTGCAGCGCCTGTTCGCTCATCCAGGCTTCAACCGGCGAGCCACCCAGCGCATTATTTAAAATGCCGATAGCGACACCGTTATGTGCTGCAACAGAGTGTTCAAACAGCTCGCGGGCAAAATAAAATGCCAGTGCAGAAAACTCGCTAATAGTGTCCGGGCTGGCAGCAACCCACTGGCCGCTGCTGAAATCCTGCTGCGGCGTTTTAAAATTGTAATGTTGCGGTACTTTAAACTGGCGGATTAACGGATAGCTGGCGCCGGTTAAATCCTGCGGATAGGCTTCGGCCAGGCGTGCCATCTCCATTTCCATATTAGACTGACCCGACGCTACCCAGACATCACCAAAATAAATATCCTGCAGCGTGATCTGGTTATGGCCGTGAAAGCTCAGCTGGTAGGGCCCGCCGGCAGGTTGCGCCGCCAGCTTAAGCTGCCAGCGGCCGTTGGCAGGCTTAGCCTGCCCTAACACGTTACCGTTAAAGCGCACTTCAACGGTTTCGTCGGCAGCAGCCCAGCCCCACAATGTAATAGCGCTGTCGCGCTGCAGCACCATACCATCGCTAATCAGTTTTGGCAGGTTGACATCAGCAGTCGCCAGCGGGCTAAGCAGCAGTGCAATACACAAACTGGCTTGCCTGAGCCCTGCCACACTGTTGCCGGGCTTTAGTTGCCACATGTGGCGTTGCCTTCGTTTTGCGCCAGCCGCACATTGGCCAGTTGTAACACCAGGCCGGCACCCGCTTGCAGCACCATCGGCCGGGTAACCTGGCTGATATCAAACTTACTGTCGGCTTCACTAAAGCAGCGCAGTGCAATTTTCATACTTTGCCAGCCCTGGCCCTGCATTTGCGCCAGCTGGCCGCTGATATCAATAGTGGCACTGCAATTGTCGCCGCATTGCATGCCAAGCGTAGCTTTGCTGTTGCTAAGTGCCAGCACCTGGTATTCCAGCTCCAGTGCCATATCGCCGTTAGACTGGCGGGCTAAATCCAGCACCACACCATCGGCATGGGTTAGCAGCACTGTGCCCGGTTGCACAAAGCTAAGCGTAACCGAGTCTTCCTGCTGCAGCCGATCGGTAGCTGTGGCTGTTAATGCGCCACGGGCCGAGGTATGCAATGCGTCTGTTACCAGCGTGATCTGGCCCTGATCGAGCAATTGCAACTGCCAGGGTGTTACGGCTTTGCCGGCATGCAGATAACGGCTGGCATTAAGCATTTGATCAGCGCTGATCCCGGCCTCTTCATGTAGTTGGCCAACTGTGGTGTTGTCGCCGTAGTTCAAACCGTAACCATAAGCAAACAATGGGTTGTAGCCCGCATCGCCGACATTAAGCGGCTCGCCTTTGGCGTTATCCGGCCAGGAGAACGACAGCTTGCCCTGAAAATCATGCCGTACAGCACCGCCGGGCGCGCGGAACAGCACATCGGCCACGGCCCCGCCTTCGCTGCCGGGTAAAAACGCTGCGACAAAAGCATCAGACTGATTCAGCTCAGGGTTAACCCACAATGGCCGGCCCGACAGGAACACCGCCACGGTAGCAATACCCTGGCTTTTTAGTTGGGTAAGAATTTGCAGCCCGCGGTTGTCGTCAAATGCCAGATGGCTGCGATCGCCAATAAACTCGGCATAGGGCTCTTCACCAAATACCACTATGGCGACATCAGGGCGCTGGCTGTAACGGCCGTTTTCGCTAAGCTCAACACTGCCGCCCCCGGCGGTAACAGCTTGCAGGATACCGGCATAAATAGACTCGCCATTAGGAAAATCGCTGTTGGCATTACCCGAGCCCTGCCAGCTTAGTGTCCAGCCGCCGCTTTGCTTACCGATATTATCGGCACCATCGCCCGCCACCAGCACCCGGCCAGTAGTGTTTAACGGTAACAACTGTTGATTATTTTTCAGCAATACCAGTGATTTACGTGCTGCTTCGCGTGCCAGAGCGCGGTGCTGTGCATTACCCAGCAGCTCATAACGCCCGGCCAGTGGCCGCTCAGAGGGTTTTACCTGCTCAAACAAGCCCATCTCTGCTTTAATACGCAGTATGCGCAGTACAGCCTCGTCCAGCCTGGCCATCGGCAAACGGCCATCTTTTACCTGCGCCAGCGTATTGGCATATAACGCCTGCCAGCTGTCCGGCGCCATATACATATCCAGCCCGGCAATAACCGAGGCGGCACAATCTGTTGGCGTGCAACCGGTTATCTGGCCATGGCCGTTCCAGTCGCCGACGACAAAACCATCAAAGCCCATCCGGCCAACCAAAACGTCGGTCAGCATAGGGGCAAAGCCGTGCATTTTGTCGCCATGCCAGCTGTTGTAAGACGCCATCACCACGCGCGCACCGGCCTTAATGGCAGTGTAGTAAGGTGGCGCATGTATGTCGCGCAAGGCAGCTTCAGTATCAATATTATCGCCCTGATCTTTACCGCCTACGGTACCGCCATCACCCAAAAAGTGTTTTACCGTAGCCAGCATATGCTCGCCACGTAAAAAATCAGCCGCGCCCGGCTCCCCCTGAATACCCCGCAGAATATACGGTGCATAGCTGGCTACCAGCTCCGGGTGTTCGCTGTATGATTCATAAGTGCGGCCCCAACGGTCGTCACGCGCTACCGCTATAGTTGGCGCAAAGGTCCAGTCCAGCCCGGTTACCTGCATTTCAACGGCGGTAGCACGGCCAATAGCATGCAGCAGCTGGGGTTCGCGCATGGCGCCCAGGCCAATATTATGCGGAAAAATCGTCGCACCTTTTACATTGCTGTGGCCGTGCACGGCATCGGTACCCCAGATCAGCGGAATGTATGGCCTGCCATCGCTGGTGTCGGTGCTGGCCTGCCAGAAGGCATCGGCCAGTTGCAACCAGGCAGCAGCACCAACACGGTTATCGCGCCCCGGCGCCGAGTTGCCGCCGTTTAGCACCGAACCCAGATAATAATCGCGCACCTGCTGTGGCGTGACCGAGGCGATGTCAGCCTGAATAATCTGGCCGACTTTCTGCTCCGGCGTCATCTGGCTGAGCAAAGCGTTAATTTTGTCTTCTAACTGCTGGTTACGCGCAATCGGCGCGCTTTGCAGTGGCCAGTTTTGCGGCTGGATCTGTGGTTTTGCTGCTACCTGGTTGCTGCCATCAGGCGCCTGCCCGGCACAACCAACCAGCGCCAAACTGCAGGCTAAGGCCAGTGTCAGCATGGCTGACAGCTGCCCACTGCAGTGATATTGCTTGCTTTGTTGCATAATTCCTCCCGCTGATGCGGTTAATCTTGTTGTGATATGCCCACCGCGGTTATTTATTGCTGATCACGGCCTGGCTCAGATACGCCTTGTTGTTAGCTACCTCAGTAAGCTCACCTTTAATAACAAAACTGCCTTCTAAGCGGATGTCTGCCGATGAGCTGCCCAGCATCAGGCGGATTTCGCCCGGCTCGACTACCCAGCGCATGTGCGGGTCAAAAAATGCCAGCAGGTTAACCGGCACGGTAAACCGCAGTGTTGCCTGTTCGCCGGGTTTAAGTGGCACCCGCTTAAAGCCGGTTAACTGCTGCACCGGCCGGGTAACACTGGCCAGCGGATCATTAATATACAACTGCACCACTTCAGTACCCTGGCGCTGGCCGCTGTTGCTAACACGCAGGCTAATGTTTACTTCGCCATTGGCACGGGCATCGCTGGCGTCAATTTGCAAATCGCTGTAGGTAAAACTGGTGTAGCTTAAGCCATGGCCAAACGGGTATAGCGGGCTCATGTCATCAAATAAATAGCCGCGCTTAGCAGAGGCTTTATGGTTGTAATAGCTGGGAATATGGCCGGCACTGCGCGGGAATGTCAGCGGCAACTTACCCGACGGGTTAACATCGCCAAACAGCACATTGGCGATAGCCGTGCCGGTTTCCTGCCCCAGATACCAGGCTTCAATAATTGCCGGCATGCTGTCTGCCAGATTGCCCAGCGCCAGCGGCCGGCCATTAGTCAGCACCAGCACTACCGGTTTGCCGGTAGCCAGAACTGCCTGCGCCAGTTGCAGCTGGTTACCTACCAGTTCTAAACTGGTGCGGTCGCCCAAATGGCTTTCGGCCCAGGCTTCGCGCGATAAGCCTTCGTTTTCACCTAACACCAGCACTACCGCATCGGCGGTTTTTGCCAGGGCCACAGCTTCGTCCAGCAGGCCTTTACGGTCGTTATCGGTTGCCAGTGCTATAGGATCATAATTCCAGCGCTGCATAGAAAAAGTACCGGCGGCCTGGCTGCGCTGGCGTATATCTGAGGTAATAAAGGCCTGATTCTCCTCCTGCGCTTTAGTCGCTGTTAAGGCTTTGGTTAAAAGCGTACCGCGGGCAAACTGCACTTGCGCCTTACCCTGCAGTTTTTGTTTTAAACCCTGATAAATACTTACGGTCTGGCGCGGAATACTGCTGTAACCGCCAAGCAACACTTCATCGGCATGCGGGCCAATAACCGCCAGCTTGCTAATTTTTGCGGCATTTAGCGGCAAGATGCCGTTATTTTTCAACAACACCATCGACTTTTCGGCCACACGCCGGGCAAAGTCGCGATCGTTAGCAGCCCCTACCAGCGCATTGGCTTTGCTGGCATCAACATAGGGGTTGTCAAACAAGCCCAGGCGGAATTTCAGCGCCAGTACACGGCGCACTGCAGTGTCTATCGCGCTTTCGTCTAACTGACCACTTTGCACCAGTGCCGTTAAGTGCGGGAAGGTTTTCGGATCCGGCGTTTCCATATCCACCCCGGCCAGCAAGGCGGCCCTGGCTGCTGCGGCCTCGGTATCGTACAAATTATGGCGGCTGCCAAGCTCTTCAATGGCAAAATAATCGCTGACAATAACGCCGGTAAAACCCCATTCTTTGCGCACTATATCTTGCAATAAAGCGCGGTTAACATGCGATGGAATACCGTCGATTTCATTGTACGACGCCATAATACTGGCGGCATGCGCCAGCTTTACTGCCGCTTCAAACGGCGGTAAAAACACCTCATGCAGCTCGCGCGGGGCTATGTGTGCCGGGGCAATATTTAGCCCTGCCTGCGGCTGCCCATGGCCGGTAAGATGCTTTAATGTGGCGACGACTTTATCAGGCGCAAACTGGCCGGTTTTACCGCTTTTGCCCTGAAAGCCTTGTACCGCAGCCACGCCCATGGCCGACATCAGGTACGGATCTTCGCCCATGGTTTCTTCAATCCGGCCCCAGCGCGGGTCGCGGGCAATATCCAGAATGGGTGTTAAGGCCCAGTGTGCGCCGGTAGCGCGCATCTCGCGGGCGGCCAGTGCATACACATCGTGCATATCGTCCGGCGACCAGCTGCTGGCCAGCGCTATTGCCTGCGGAAAACTGGTGGCATCAAAGGCGGCATAGCCATGCAGTGCTTCTTCGTGCATCAGCGCCGGAATGCCCAGCCGGGTGTTTTCCTTTAGCCAGCGCTGCAGTGCATTGTTAAATTCTGCTGTTTGTTGTGGTGTTTTAAATTCGCTCGGCCTGCCAATATGGCCAATACCAAGCGGGATAATTTGTGCCGCTTTGTCGGCTAAAAACTGCTGTTGCTGGTTTTCCATACCACGGCGCTGCTGCCATACCGTTTGTAGCTGGGCCACTTTTTCTTCCAGCGTCATCCGCGCCAGTAAATCGTCAACCCGCTGCTCGGTGCTCAGCTTGGCGTTTTGATAAGGCTGTTGTGCTAACACGCTAAATACGGCGCTAACCCCTAATAATGCTAAAAGCAGTTGCCTGGCCATGCGGTGCCTCCTGTTTAGTCGCGGTACGGTGTTAAGGTAAGGATCCGGCCCTGGGCGTCATACTGCAGTTCAGCCATTTTTACCGAGCGCAAATGGGTTACCCCTTCAGATAACACCGAGTCGTGGTAAAACAGATACCATTTGCCGTTAAATTCACAGATAGAATGATGGGTAGTCCAGCCGATAACCGGCTCCAGAATGCGGCCCTGATAAGTAAAAGGGCCATAGGGGCTGTCGCCGGTGGCGTAGCACAGAAAATGCGTATCGCCGGTAGAATAGGAAAAGTAGTATTTACCGTTATATTTATGCAGCCAGGACGCTTCAAAAAAGCGCCGCTGTGTATCGCCGGCCAGTAAGGGCTGGCCGTGTTCGTCCAAAATTAAAATTTCGCGCGGTGCTTCGGCAAATTCCAGCATATTGTCGGTCAGCCTGGCCACTTTTGGCCCCAGTGCCGGTTGATCGGCTGCCGGTTCAGCATATTGCGCGTCATAGCGGTTATTGCGGTAATGCTGTAACTGGCCACCCCAGATGCCGCCAAAGTACAGATAATAGCTGCCGTCATCGTCGGCAAATACGGCCGGATCTATCGAGTAACTGTCCTGTATCGGTTGCGGTTGTGCGGTAAAAGGCCCGGTTGGGCTATCACCGGTAGCGACGCCCAGCTGAAAGCGGCCATCGGCTTTTTTTGCCGGAAAATAAAAATAATATGTATCGCCTTTTTTTGCCGCATCCGGCGCCCACATTTGCCTTTGCGCCCAGGGTACGTCGTTAATATGCAGCGCTACGCCGTGATCCACTGCTTTGGCATCCGGGCCGTCCAGCGACAGCACGTGGTAATCCTGCATGGCAAAATGATCGCCATTGTCGTTAAACGGGATGCCGGCATCAATATCATGCGACGGGTAAATATAAATACGGCCGTCAAACACATGCGCTGACGGGTCAGCAGTATAAATATGCTCTACCAATGGCTGCGAAAGTGCTTTGGCTTTTAGTGCCTGGTAATTGGTGTCTGACATTAGCGTTATTCTCCCTGCAGCAAACCGGCCGCGGCACGCCGCTGGCTTAGCTCTTGTTCAATCTGAATTTCTTTACGTTTATTAATTTCATAGATAAACATGCAGGCCACGCCGAGTAAAAACGGTAGCGCCGCGTATAAACTGACCGACAATTTAATGCCGTTAATGGTGTCTTCTGCCTGGGTGGCTAACAGGGCGTCATAGCCATAGTGCGCCAGCATGCCGGCTACCAGAGCACCACCAATGCTCAGCCCCAGTTTGAGGCCAAAAATCATCGCTGAAAAAATAATGGCAGTGGCGCGGCGATGGTTTTTCCATTCCGAATAATCAGCTACGTCGGCAATCATGGCCCACAGCAGCGGAATAGTAATGCCGTAAAAAAAGCCGTGCAGCAGCTGCGCTAAAAACACCAGGCCAATGGCGTCGGGCGGCAGCAGGTAAAATACCAAAATAAACAGCGTAGAAATAAATAGCGCCACGGCAAATACATCACGCTTGCCAAACCTGTCGGCCAGTGGCTTGGCAAAGCTAATGCCGATAATCATGCAGATAATGCCTCCGGCATTAAACAGGCTAAAACCGGAGGTAGGCGCATCTTTCGGCCAGAGAAACTCGTTTAAACCCATACCGGTAAGCATGGCATTAAGCCCGGCAATAAAGCGGTTAAAGCCAATGTCGTCCAGAAAACCGGCAATATGGGCTTCACTAAGATAATGCTCAAAGTAAAAAATATACATGCCGCCTTTTAGCGCCAGCGTAATAAACACCAGCACCGTTAACAGCAGCAGAATAAACCAGGGCTTGTTGCGTACCAGATCGCCTAAGTCCTGGCGGATACTGGAGGCTCCACTGCTAAGGGTAAGCACCCGCTCTTTAGTGGTAATAAAAGTGATCAGAAAAAAAGCGATGCCCACACAGGCAAACAGTGTCATCGTGTTTTCAAAGCCCACTGCTTTATCGCCATCACCGAGGATCAGCACCAGTGGCAGCAACAAGGCCTGAATAATAAACTGCGCTACCATCACTGCCACAAAGCGATACGACGACAGGCTGTTACGCTCGGCCATATTGCCGGTAAGCACCCCGCTTAATGCCGAATACGGCAGGTTATTGGCCGAATACACCAGCACCAGCAGTACATAAGTAGTAAAAGCATAAATAATTTTGCCTTGTGGGCTGAAATCGGGCGTGCTGAATGCCAGCAAGGCAATAATGCCAAACGGCACCGCTGTCCATAAGATCCAGGGCCTGAACTTACCCCAGCGGGTTTGTGTGCGGTCGGCAATCAGGCCCATTACCGGGTTAAAGCAGGCACCAATCACACCGCCGAAAAAGATAATCGCTGCCGCAGAGCCGGCCGGGATTTGATAAACGTCGGTATAAAAGAAAGCCAGAAAGGTCATCAGTGTCTGAAAAATCAGGTTAGCCGCCAGATCGCCAAGGCTATAGCCGATTTTTTCTGTCACACTGAGTTTTTGTGTCGTGCTGAGTTTTGCTGTGGCACTTGAGCTAGCTGTTTGCATCTGTCCCTGCCTGTTGATTATCGTTGTTTTTATTCTGTTTTATCTGTTTGTGCAGGCAACCAGGCCTGAAACTGCCCGCTTACGTGCAACAATGCCAGCATATACAACATGCCATCATAGTAACGGTAATGGCCTTCAGGCACTGGTAGCTGCCACAAGGCCTGCACAAATTTACCGGCATCCGGCCCGGTAGCTGCCAGGCTGGCCACAGCGTTCATTGCCACTAAGCCACTTTGCTGAGCGTTATCCAGCTTTTTGCCGGCCAGACTGTACTGGCTGCCGTAGCTGCTTAAACCTTCGCTAACAAAAAACGCCTGCAGCCGGTTGCTTAGTTCTACTGCTCTGGCATCCATGCGCCACCAGCTCCAGTCAAACGACCAGTTCATGGCAGTGCGCCAGGCATCAAAGCGAAAATCGGCCGACTCCGGCCGCCAGGGTGCCGCCCAGGGGCTGCCATCAAAGTTGCCGTAATCCGGTGTCAGGCCGGTGCCTGGGTCAGCCGCCTTGCTGAAATAGTCGCGGCTAACCTGCGCGGCCTTTTGCCAGAACGCCCGGTCGGCTTCTGGCCCCATTCTGGCCCACACTTCATAAAAGGCCGGTAAATGGTAAGAGGCATCGGTATGGTCGGCATTGGCTAAATCGGGTGTAAAGCGCACCATGGCGTGCTCGGGATGAAACAGGTTAGTGCCGGTTTGGCTGCCGCGCTGGGTCTGGCCGGTAATAATGCTGCGATGGCGCATATGCTGCAGCAATTCATCAGCTTTAGCCTTGTACTGGTAAATACCGGCTCCGTCGCCCCAGCGCACAGAGGCAAAATATAACGCCGTAGCAAAATATTCTTCGCCATCAGGCGCAGGCATTTCATCCAGCGCCACTCCGTCGGTACCTACTGACCAGGCAAAGTAGCCGTAAGCCGGGTGTGCCGGGTTGGCGTGGTACATATGGCTGACAGCCCAGTTCCACAGTGCATTAAATTCGGCTTGTTTATTAATTTGTACGGCGATCATCATGCCGTATGACATGCCCTCAGAGCGCACATCATTGTTGTTAATATCTGCAATATACGCCTTGGCGCCATTAGCATTACTGCCATCGGCAAAGTACAGCGCCTGGCTGTCTGGTGCGCCATAGAACAGCTGGTTAAAAGCCTGGTTAATTTTGTCGTTAATGGCCTGCTGGCTATAGCCCTGCTGCGCAAATAAGTTAGGGTAACGGCCACTAACAGCACTGCCCTGTTCTGCCTGCCCAGGCGCGATATGTGCTGATGGCCGGTTAACTGTACAGGCCGATAACACAGCTATCAGGCAAAGGCTGCAAGCCAGTAGTACCGTTTTGTATAACAGGAGGGACTTAGGTGCTGACATCATCGATATTGCTACTTTTATAATGACAATCTGACCTTACCATACAATGCAAGGCCGCTTAGCGGATTAACGAAATGTACTGAAAGAATTATGTTTTTTAACAAGCACACTGCTTAAGTGCAGATTAAACTTTATGCTGCACAGAGATAACTACAATAACAGGGGTCATTATTTTGCAGCCTAACTCAGTAACCGCAGCACTCACTGTGGCAGAAGCCGATAACCGCGGCTTTATTTTATTTATTACCATAGTCGCCACCCTAGGTGGCTTTTTGTTTGGCTACGACAGCGGCGTGATTAACGGCACCGTTGATGGCCTGCAGCAGGCGTTTAACTCGCAAAGTGCTGGCACCGGCTTTAATGTCGCCAGCATGCTGCTGGGCTGCGCCGTTGGGGCTTTCTTTGCCGGGCGCCTCGCCGATGTCAGCGGCCGGCGTACCTTATTGCAGGTAGCGGCGGTGTTTTTTGTTATCAGCGCCTGGGGCTCGGGCGTGGCAGACAGTTCTGTGGAGTTTGTGTTTTACCGTATTCTCGGCGGTTTGGCCGTGGGTGCAGCGTCGGTGATGGCACCGGCTTATATCTCCGAAGTTGCCCCGGCGCGCTATCGCGGTATGTTAACCACGGTACAGCAAATTGCTATTATCTTCGGCCTGTTTATGGCCTTTATCAGCAACTACCTGCTGGCAAAATTCGCCGGCGCTTCTACTGCGGTGCTGTGGCTCGACTTTGCCGCCTGGCGCTGGATGTTCTGGATGGAGCTTATTCCGGCAATGCTGTTTTTACTGATGCTGTTGTTTATACCGGAAAGCCCGCGTTTTCTGGTACTAAAGGGCAAAACGGCGCTGGCAAAAACAGTGTTAACCCGGCTGTATGGCGACAGCGCAGCAACACGCAAATTAACCGAGATCCAGCAATCGCTGGAGGGCAACCATCAACCACAGCTGCGCGATTTAATAGACAAGCAAAGCGGCAAATTACGCCGTATTGTCTGGGTGGGTATTGGCCTGGCGACCTTTCAGCAGTTAGTTGGTATTAATGTGGTGTTTTATTACGGTGCGGTGCTGTGGCAGGCGGTGGGTTTTTCCGAATCAGATGCCTTGCTAATCAATGTAATCAGCGGCGCACTAAGCATTGCCGCCTGCGTTATTACGCTGTTGGTTATTGATAAAATTGGCCGCAAGCCGCTGCTAAAATGGGGCTCTGTTGGCATGGCCATTACGCTGGCGCTGATGGTGCTGGCCTTTGCCAATGCCGATCAGGACGCCAACGGCCGTCTGCTACTGGGCGATTGGGGCATGGTGGCGCTGATTAGTGCCAATGCTTATGTGTTTTTCTTTAATATGTCGTGGGGGCCGGTAATGTGGGTGATGCTAGGCGAGATGTTCCCCAACCAGATCCGCGGCTCAGGCCTGGCGGTAAGCGGTTTGGCGCAGTGGAGCAGTAACTTCCTTATTACCATGACCTTTCCGCTGCTGCTAAGCGGCATAGGTTTAGCCGGTGCTTACGGTTTATATACGCTGGGCGCATTCTGTTCGATATTCTTTGTCGCGAAAATGGTGCATGAAACCAAAGGCACCGAGCTGGAAGATATGCAGGGTTAAAGCGGCGTGCACCAGATGCAATGGCAACTTTTGTTGCAGCAGCACTTGTGGCTGCTGCTTTAGCGATGTCGAATATCATTGATTTAGCTTTGCCCACACTTTCGGCGTTGTACCAAAGCACTTTTTAAAATGTCGTGTCAGATGGCTTTGATCAGCAAAGCCACTGCTAAAGGCGACTTGCACCAGTGGCAAGCCATGCTCAATTAAGGCTTTTGCTTTTTGTAATCGCTTTAGTATTACGTAACGGTAAGGCGTTGTGCCATAGAGGGATCTAAAATCGCGAGCTACTTGCCACTTACTATATTGTGAAATAGCAGCCAGTTCATCCAGAGTGATGTCGATTGGCATAGAGGAAGCGACGGTTATTACATCGTCAATGTATTCACGTACTTGTTTCATAGCAAAGTAGTTTGCCGGAGTATGTTTAATACTGTTAGATGTGGCCCGCTGTAAACAGCTGGCAAAAGCATAAATGAGATCCTCCTGCTCTAATGTCTCTAACGGGCGATTTAATTCTGCTAACAGCCGCGTGGCGATTCGGATAAAGTGGGGATCTCCCGTCACGCCACCTTGCAAAAAAGGCAAACTCGCGCCTTGCAAAACATTTTGCACGTCGACAGGATTAATGGTTATCGCCCGATAAGCAAATGGGCTGTCAGTTCCAGCCTGGCCATCGTGGGTCTCGTCAGGGTGCAATATAACCACCTCACCGGGAAGGGAGTGGCGTAGTTCACCACGATAATTAAAGCTTTGCACACCAAGAGTTGTTAAAGCTAAGGTGTAAGTGTCATGGCTATGTGGCGCATAAGCCAGCCCGCTAAAACACGCTTCGATGCGTTCTGTCTCGCCAACAGCTCTTTTTACCCAACTCTTCACCAAACTGTGGTTTTTACCCATCCTTGCGATACTCCTGAATTTACCTACTTCAAGCCAAGCCCAAGCTTTTTCAATACGTTATCTGACTTTGTGCATGCAATCGCAATATCGTTCAATAATGCACTGGCTGGCCGGGCTACTATAGCTTGGGAACACTCATTGGGTTGGATATCGTGACTAAAAATAATATTGATTTCACAACATTGTCTTCGGCTTATCGCGCCGACAAGCAATAAACTTTAGAAATTTGACTGTGGTTAAACGTAGAGGAAGATAAAATAATATGCACGGGATCAAACGGTTTTTACTGTGGACGCTGGCGATAATCATGCTGGTGGCGATATCTGCCATAGTGGCTGGTTTTTCATTTCGGGCGGGGCTTGGCTCGCCAGTCGAGCAGTTCCGGGAAAAGGCTGTGTATGCGCCCAATGGCGTAGTAGCAACAAGTCAACCCTTAGCCAGTCAGGCTGGTTTAACAGTGCTGAAAAATGGCGGCAATGCAATTGATGCAGCAATCACTGCAGCTGCGGTGCTTAGTGTGGTCGAACCCTATATGACCGGCATTGGCGGTGACATGTTTGCTATGGTGTGGCTGGAGCAAGAGCAGCGGCTGGTTGGTATTAATGGCAGCGGCCATGCAGGCGCCCTGATGACATTCGACAAAATGAAAGACCGCAGGCGGGTACCGGATGGTGGCCCGCAATCTATTACACTGCCAGGCGCACTATCAGGCTGGGCGAAACTGTTAGAGGCGCATGGCACACTTACTTTGGCGCAAGCACTGGCCCCGGCTATTGAATTGGCGGAACAAGGTTTTCCGGTATCGGAATCCACAGCGATTGAATGGGGGCTATTTGAAAGCAATATCAATTGGGACCCGGGTTCTCGTTCGACCTTTTTAATTGACCAGACCCGAACACCAAAGGCAGGTGAATGGTTTTATAACCGGGATTATGCCAACACGCTAAAGCTTATTGCAAAGCACGGCCCACAGGTGCTGTACGGCGGTGGACTGGGGGAAAAAATTGCAGCAAGAGTGCAGGAGTTGGGTGGGTTTTTAACACAAAACGATTTTGCAAACTATAGTGCAAAGTGGGTAGAGCCGATGTCGGTTTCGTTTAAAGAGTATCGCCTGTGGGAATTACCACCCAATGGCCAGGGTATTGCGGCTTTAGAAATGCTAAAGATATTAGAGCCTTATGATTTAGCCGCCATGCAGCACAATTCGGCTGATTATCTGCATCATTTAATTGAAGCGAAAAAGCTAGCGTATGCTGACCTGGAGCACTTTGTCGGCGATCCTGCCTTTATGCAGATAAAACCAGAACAATTATTGTCAGATCAGGTGATAAGCAAGCGGCGCACACTCATCAATGCCAGCAAAGCGATGGCGCACGCGGATCCTGAACCTTCGCTAACGACCAGCGATACCACCTATTTAAGCGTAGCGGATAAAGATGGCAACATGGTGTCTTTTATTAACAGCTTAGCGGGGCCTTTTGGCTCAGGCATTGTAGTGCCAGGCACCGGGTTTGCGCTGCAAAACCGCGGGGTAGGACTATCAATACAACCAGACAGAGCAAATACAGTGGCGCCGGGCAGACAACCATTTCATACCATCATTCCGGGTTTTGTCACCAAAGCAGATGTACAGGGTAAGCAACAACCCTGGTTAAGTTACGGCATTGTCGGCGGTCCGCAACAGCCGCAAGCACATGTCCAAGTGCTGCTTAACATGGTGCTGTTTGATATGAATGTACAACAAGCCATTGATGCGCCGCGGTTTCGGCACTGGGAAGATAATAACGTCAGTTTTGAACAAGCAATCCCGCAAAGCACCGTCGATAAGCTGTATTTGATGGGGCATGCACCACAAAATCCCATTATGGCAACAGCACAAGGCTTTTTTCATGGCAACAATACAGGCTTAGTATTCGGTGGTGGTCAGGCTGTAATGAAATTAGACAAAGGCTATGTTGCGGGCTCTGATTCCAGACGAGACGGCATAGCCGCAGCTCATTAAGCATTGCGGCTTGCCTTCTCACGCTGTTGGTTAGTGATAACATTGGCCGTAAACCGCTGCTGAAATGGGCTCGGTCGGTATGGCTATCAACCTGGATAGCAGGCAAGCAGGATAGTTAGCTGTATCTCACGGCGATTAGCTATTAAAAGTTATAACGTAAGCTGGCACTGTAGCTTCTTGGTGCTCCGGGCATTGTCCAAATGGCTGAGTAAGAACTAACAAAATGAGTTTTATCAAACAAATTGTCGATGTTCAGTTGAGCGCTGAGTTGCTCGCTCAGTTCAAATCTGGCAAAGATATTCACCAGCGTATAAGCGGGCAATATATAGTCCGGATCTATGGTTTCTCCAAGACGGGCACCAACATACTGCACTTCAGCACCCATATGAGCACTATAACCGAATAGATCCAGCTGCTGTTTTACCCTTGCACTGGCACTATGTTCAGGAATGTTTAGCAGCGGGCTGCCTTTGGGTAGCTCAATGCCCCAATCCAGATTGATCATATTTGTTGCCGTAGAGGCATCAATATAGGCATAGGAAATTAAATAGCTTGTAGAATCAGTTATTTGTCCTGACAGTTCCAGTTCAACGCCTTGGCTTTCTACTTCACCCAAGGCTGCAGAAACCCCGAGTATTGGGTCTGTAGTTAGCATATTGTTTTTTTCTGCCCGGAACAATGCCAAGCTACCCTGAATTGAGCCTAGGCTGAATTTTGTGCCAATTTCCCAGGACTTGGTCTTTTCTGGTGCGAACGCCCTGTTATTCGCATCAGCTCCGGTATTGGGTCTGAATCCCTGGGAATAGCTGCCATAAAAAGACCCACTGTCTGACCATTGGTACACCACTCCCGCTCTGGGATTAAATACGGTTTGATGCTGGCTGGACGAAGTACCTGTCAGGTAGTTGTCTATTTCCTGTTCGAAACTATCGAAGCGGCCACCTAATTGAACTTTCCAGCTTGCGGTTAAATCAATCTGATCCTGCACAAATAAGCCGTAAGAAACCTGCGTTTCTTTTTGATCGAAAATTCTTGTGCCAGCCGGCGGCGTTTGCCCGTAAACAGGGTTAAACACATTGATGCTATATGCAGTCTGGCCTACCGCAGGGCGGAATCTGGTCCAGTCTTTGTGCAGTTCGAAACGATAACCATCAGCACCAATCAATAAATGGTGTACCAGATCACCTGTACTGAAGGTACCGCTTAATTCTGTACGCACCGTTAAATCTGTAGTCTGAAAATCACGCTGGTTATGCTGGCGGCTTAAGGTTTCCCCATCCTGTAGAAACAACTGACGAGCTGGTGCTAACTCGGCATCACTGGAAGTGCTAACAAATGATGAGTTTTTGTAGTAAGCACCGCTAAGCAAGTCCCATCGGCCGAAATTTTGCTCCAGAGTAAGCTGGTGTACTATCACGTCAACCTTAGTGGGACCGTCTTTTGCCTCGCCTAGAAATCTAGACACTGGCAAAGCGGCTGGATCGCCATCTACAGCAATAATACCGCGGTCAAAAATAACGTCCTGTTCGACATACTCCAGTTCATATACCAGTTTGGTTGAGTCTGAAAGCAGCCACAGTAAAGACGGCGTGATTACTGTTTTACTGGATGTAACCTCGTCACGAAAGCTTTTATTGTCTTCATACGCACCATTGATTCGTATAGCAATATCCTCGCTGAGTGCATCTGTGTAATCTCCTTCTGCACGGTATTTATCCCAACGTCCGGCTGATAGCTGCAGATAACCTTCGCGGTCAAACTGTGGTTTTTTTGTCACTATGTTGATAGTGCCGCCTGGCTCTGAGCGACCAAACAAGGCAGAGCCTGGCCCTTTCATAATTTCTATACTTTCAATATTAGTGGTATCTCTGGTACCGCTATAGCCGCGTCCGGCATTAAAACCATTGATCAGGTAGCCCGATGGAATATTTTCATCTCCTACTAACCCCCTAATTGCAAAGCTGTCCCACAAATCTCCGAAGCTGTTTTGTCTGGCAACGCTTGCAGACAAGTCGAGTGCCTCAACGAAACTGCTGACTCCGACATCGTCCAGCGCTTCTTTAGTTAATGTTTGCACTGCAATAGGCTGCTGCCTTAATGGCACATCGCCGCGAAAAGGCGCACGAATTTTAACTTCGATGTGCTCCAATTCGTTTGTGTCCTGTATGGGTTGTACAGCAGCAAAAGCAGGCTGAGCTAGTGCACAGAACACTGCAACAGACGCAGTGCTAAAACCGGGTAACATGTGAAAGGTCATACAATCTGTCTCAGATAAAATTAAGGCCAATAGGAGTAAGGAGGGTTAAACATCAATAATGATAAGCATTCTTATTTAGATCTTAATTGTTTAAGTTGCAAGGGTCAAGTAAGCAGAGGGGAGTATTTTGAGAAGTTTTTTTCGCCTGGTTATAAAAATAAGTAGTTATAAAAATAAGTGGCAGCCGCGTTAGACACGGCTGCCGCCAATTTTTATCAGGCGCTTTGCTGATAAACAGACAAAATATAACCGTCTGGGTCAAGGAAATCTGCTGACAGTCCACCTGGTGCATGGCTAACGGGCGTAACGATAGTTACTCCGGCTTCGGCCAGATTACTGACCACCTGCTCAATATCTTCAGCCAGTTCAAACACAATAATCGGCGAAGACCCGATTTTCACTTCACCTTTAAAAAAGACCAAATCAACATTTCCCGGAATAGAAGCATGCAACCAGGGCTCGCCCTTGTCGTCGGCGTCCATCCGCTGAACCTCCAGCCCCATAGTGCCGCGGTAAAAAGCTTCTGTACGCTCAATGTCAGACACATAATAAACGATGGTACCTATGCGCAATGTTTTCATTTGTTGTTCCTTATGTATAAAGGCGAACTGCCCGACACTAAGTTGCCGCCACACTACTTTTTGTGAGGTGTGAAATAATAAATAAATGCCCATCCGGATCATGGCTACCCAGTTTCCCGTTCTGCGCCAGCAGAGGTAATAGTTGCTGGCGGATCTGCCCGTATGGCAAAGGTAACTTCAGCATACAAAACTCGTGCGGGTTATGCTGCCGGTATTGCAACTGCTTGCGTATAGCGCTAAGCCGTTGCCTTAACGCCACATCAGATAACCCGAGAAGGTAACAGATTTCCTGCCGGTTATGCCCTCCCATAATTAAACGCGCCACCAACTGCTGCCCTGCGGGCAGATGCTTTAACCAGCGCGTATCTGGCGTGATCGGCTGTCTCACTTGCTGCGGCATCAACTGGTAGTAACCGGTATCGCGCTGGCGGCTGCGCACCGCACCACGAGCACGCTCCAGTGCCAAGTGGCGAATAACGCCTCGCAGCCAGCGCAGGTTAACGGCTAAGCTCAGTTCTGCCCGTCCTTGCCTGACAGCTTCCAGCAGCGCATCCTGCAGTAAGTCTTCAGCTTCATGTTGCTGCCGACTGCAATAAATTGCATAACGCTGTAGTTTTTTCATCAACTGCACGGCTTTTCCAAGCTGTTATGGTGCTTGCTTATTAAGCTATATGGAGCCCTGACCTCCCGCAAGCAAAAAGTACGGCAGGCAGGACCAAGACTTTGGCGGGTTGCCTTTAAAAATCAAAAGAGTCAGGCGCGGAGGTTTTGAAAAGAAACATATTAACAGCAGAAGCGCCAACCATAGTCTCCCAGAGTCGAGTCTTGCCTTTTTGCTTGCAGACTAACCAGCAAAAAACCGCGTTGGAAGCGCTGCAATCGGCAGTGAACTTCAGCTACCGATAAACTGAGTTTTACTGTTTTTTATATGCCGTTTGATTATACAAAAGAATTTTCGGCTGTCTCGCAACTACGCTAAAACTGACTTCAACACCTGTATCCTCATGTACATAGGTGTGTTCACCCTGCACAGCGGTTAATGGATAAATATCGCCATTGGGGAATTTAACAGCAATGCCGTCGGCTTGGGCCACTTGAATGATGTCTGCCTGCCAACCTGCGTCAAAAGGATATTCGCCGATAAACACGGCTTGTTCTTCCGGATTAACTTTACGCTTATCAAAAGATTTGCCTTTAAAATTAGGCCAATTATACACAAATGACGCTGCTCTCAGCATTTCAAACCCAACGCTATATCCAGCATCGGAGTTAGTCATAAATACTGCGCCATCCCCCGTCTCGGGGTACATCACCATAAAACATCTGTAACCCAGGGTACCGCCACCATGCTGAAACAGGAATTGCTTACCTTCACCTGCAACGATAAATGTCATGGCCGGTTGCCCGCCAAACTCTTCTGATAGATCCTGTTCCGGCATTACCGGGGCTAACATTTCTCTGGCAGAGGCTTGTGATAGCAACTTACTTTGCCCCTTGTATGCCTTACTGGTTTCTATCGCCAGCTTGGCTAAATCGGTTGGTGTAGACCACAATCCTGCAGCTGCTTGCTCAGGATGCACCCGCCAGCCGCCGGTTATTGCCGTGCCCGGCGTTTCGTGGCCTAAGGCTACTTGAATACCGTCATTTTGCGGATATTCCATAGCAAATGAGCTATTTTTCATGCCCACTTGCGACAATACCCACGCATCCATAATACGTTCAAAAGGCTGTTTGAACGTATCACGCAAGGCTATTTCGGCAAGGGTGTACCCCGCGCCTGAATAGCGAACTATGGTGCCTGGCATCATCTCAACACTGGCAGCTTTACTTGTTGCAGGCGCCTCGCCGGTAAAAGTTTGAATATCGGATGGTATTGCTACACCTTTTTCATAGCCCTGATAACCTCCAGCTGTTAATCCGGAACTGTGATCAAGGATATTTTTAAACGTAACTGGTGCCTCAGACGTTTGCTTGCCTTTCGCTAAGGTCAACGATGTTAAATAAGTCGCAATATCGGCCTTAATATCTATAACGCCCTGATCTTTCATTCGCATCACAGCAAATGCCGTTACCGGTTTTGCAATAGATGCAGCCTGAAATACCGTGTTGACCGTTACAGCCTGCTCTGAAGAAGCAGATACAGTGCCATAGCCCTGGGCCCAGGCCAGTTCTCCGTTTTGGATCAGGGCGAAACTTATGCCAGGCACTTTATGATGTAAAAGCCGTTCACTTACTTTAAAGGTGTTCGCTTTTTCCTGTTCAAACTTAACGGGAAGACGCAAACCGGCTTCAACTGCGGCTTGTTGCGCAGTTGTGTTCTGCTCCTTATCAACAGTGTATTTAGCCTGAGCGACATTAGCGCTGACTACCAGTACTAATAACAAATACTTTTGCATATTTTCCTCAATAAGTGTTGCTCACATTTGAACGCACCGATGATGGCTAAAGGCAGAATAACCGGCATGATTTCCCGATGACTTTTTATGACCTTTAATGACCTGACGGGGTGAACATGATAATTTCTGCCTTCCAAAGGGAGAGCAAGGGTTAAGCAATGCGTTGGCAGATTGAAGGTTTTGTTTTTTGTGATCAGCAACAGTCGCTAACGCATGATGGTAAAAAGCAACAACTGGAACCTATTCTGGTTGAATTGCTCAGCTACTTTTGTAATAACCCTGATAAAATTATCAGCAGAGACACACTGGTAGAAACTGTATGGCTTGGCCGCACAGTAACAGATAGCGCAGTAAACAGAGCCATTACCAAATTGCGGCGCCGTTTTGCAGATAATCCACAGGCTCCCAGATTTATCGCTACCTTTCCTAAAAAAGGTTATAAATTTATTGCCGCAGCCGCCAGGTTTACGCCTGATGAAAATGACAGCGTCGTACAAAGCAAGAAATCTCACTACGCTACACAACCACATCGCAAAGTAGATAGCAGGTTCATGCTTTATAACGCTATTGCCCTCTTAGCTGTTGCTATTGCTTTATTGTGGCCCAGGGCTGACAGCAGCGGCGCTTCGTTGTTTATCGCAGCAAAACCACTTACCCGCTCTGCCGGCCAGGAATGGCAGCCAAGAATCTCACCCGATCAGCAATATCTGGCTTATACCGAAATTGCTGCTAATAAAATGCAGCTTCTTATCAAACAGTTATCTGATGGACGCACCATAGAAGTAAATCCGGTAGACGATGCCAAAGCCTGGGTTGGTCCTGCCAGCTGGAACTCAAGTGGTAATAAGTTAGTTTACCTGGTGGCGACTGAGGATTACTGTCGCTATTACATCCAGTCTTTTGACGCTATGACGCTGGGCGAACCGCAGCTTATTCACAATTGTCCGCCGGGTAGTTACGGTAAGATCACCTTTTCACATGCAGATGACGTGTTAATTTTTACTGAACGTTCCGCCAATAGCTCGCCCTATGAACTCTTTGTATTTGACCTGAGCACAGGCCAGAAGCGCAGGCTTAACCAGCCGCCCTTGGTGCTTGCCGGGAATATCTCTTTCGATTTACACCCCACACAAAACAAATTACTTATTTCCTCTGTCGACGAGCAAATGTGGGAGCGCTTTTCTAGCGTCGATCTTGATACAGATGAATTACTACTGTTGTTTAAGCTCGATAGCTATATCTGTTGCGGCATTTGGGATCATTCAGGAAAACGCGTGGTACTGATGGGTGAGCACCCTGCGGTACAACTTATTAGCTACGATCTGCAAGGGAAGAACCGACAGGTTCTTTATGCGGGATCTCAGCAGTTATATCCGCCGGAACGGCACCCTAATGGCCGCGATTATGTGTTCCCGGCGGGTAGAAATAATCTTAACGTCAATTTCTACAGTTTTACCTTATCCACAACAAACCACATTGCCAATACATCGGTTGATGACAGGTTGGCGATAATCAGCCCTCAGGAAGATAAAGTTGCCTACGTAGGGCTGGCAAGTGGCACAGAAGAAATATGGCTGGCAGATAGCGATGGAAAAAATCAGCGCAAGTTGACCCATTTTAATGATCAACGCCACTACCTGGATTTAAAGTGGTCGCCAAATGGAAAAACGCTTGCCGCACTGATGTTAAACGAAATTCATCTGCTGGATCTAACCAACAACAGCCGTGTGCTGCGCATACCGCAGACGGACATCCGCGCTATATCGTTTAAAGATAACCAAAACCTGTTTTACAGCGTGAAGCTAGACGGCCAATGGACAGTAAAACAATACAATATCACCACAGATGAAGTATCAGGCACAGATAGTAAATGGCAATTTGTCCGCTTTGCGGCCGATTCGGACGATACCTTATGGCTGGACCAGCAAAACAACCTATACACAGGTACGGCAGCTCAACCGACAGCAATACCTGAGCTCGCCAGCCGTAATATCATGCTTGGCCGACATTTTAATTTAAGAAAACTGGGTGACAAGTGGTATTGGCAACACTGGGATAATGATCAATATCAGCTTTATAGCATGGGCCTGGAACACAACCAGCCCAGCCCGCTGCTACGCTCCGATAGCCCATATTTTGATCTGTCTACAACAGGTATTTTTTATCACACGGCAGAGCGGCGAAACACTGATATCTTTCAAACAGTAGCACTGAAGTAGCGCATCAGCGGTATTTGCGGTGTACCGTACATAAAAAAGCCCGGCAAGCCGGGCAACAACAACGGGGTAGCACAACCTTAGCGGTACAGCACCAAATTAACCTGATTCTCTAACCTTTCCTGCTGGCCGCTTACTGCTTGCGGGTTCAGCTGTTCGCGCGCGACCATATCAGCCAGTGATTGCAGGCTGTGTTCGCCGCCCTGGATAGCTTTACCCAGAGTGTCGCTCCAGCCGGCGTAGCGTTTTGCCACGGCAGCGCTGAGGAAATCTTTTTCCAGCAAGGTGGCAGCCCGCTTTAATGCCATGGCCAGATGGTCCATGCCGCCGATATGGCCATAAAACAGATCATAACGATCCAGGCTTTGGCGGCGCAGCTTGGCGTCAAAATTAAAACCGCCGGTAGATAAACCGCCCGATTTCAGAATTTCGTACATCACCAGGCTTAGTTCTTCCACGTTGATAGGAAACTGATCGGTATCCCAGCCGTTTTGTGCATCACCGCGGTTGGCGTCGATACTGCCAAAAATGCCCAGCGAAATAGCGGTTGCCACTTCATGGTGGAAAGAATGACCGGCCAGGGTAGCATGGTTGGCTTCGATATTGACGCGGAACTCTTTTTCCAGGCCATACTGCTTTAAAAAGCCGTACACGGTTGCAGAGTCATAATCGTACTGGTGTTTAGTTGGCTCTTGCGGTTTAGGCTCAATCAGTAAGGTGCCTTTAAAACCAATTTTATGCTTATGCTCTACCACCATTTGCATAAAACGGCCCAGCTGGGCGCGCTCCTGGCGCAGGTCAGTGTTAAGCAGGGTTTCGTAACCCTCGCGCCCGCCCCACAGTACATAGTTATCACCGCCCAGCCGTTTGGTGGCGTTCATGGCGTGAAATACCTGCGTAGCGCCGTAACTGAATACTTCAGGATCAGGGTTAGACGCTGCGCCGGCGGCATAGCGCGGGTTGCTGAATAAATTAGCGGTACCCCACAACAGCTTAACGCCGGTTTGTGCTTGCTTTTGCTCCAGCACATCTACCATAGCGGCAAAGTTATTGACGTACTCTTTGATGCTGTTGCCCTCGGGCGCTACGTCGATGTCATGGAAACAATAATACGGAATGCCTAACTTTTGGAAAAATTCAAAGGCGACATCGGCTTTGTGTTTTGCCTGTTGCATAGCATCACCAGCTGCCAGCCAGGGACGGTTAAATGTGGACTGGCCAAACACATCCTGGCCGTTCCAGCAGAAGTTATGCCAGTAACAGGCTGCCATACGCAGGTGCTCTGCCATGGTTTTACCGAGGATTTTTTCACTGGCGTTGTAATGTTTAAATGCGAGGGGATTGGTGCTGTCAGCACCTTCATAGGCGATTTTATCTACTTGAACGAAATACTGAGCCACGCTGCTCTCCTTGGTTTTGCACATATGCTGCTGGTGTAATGTTGGGCAATGATGCGGCTTATCACAATTATGTTTTTTCAAAGCCATCTTGTGCTTTTCAACATAATTGCCGTCGTCATTGCAGCCGTAGCGTTGTTGGCTGCGTGTCTTCGCCCCAATCACATAGTTTACTATGCTCATGGGGCTCATCCACTTGCCGCCTGGCTACAACAGCAATGACTTAGGCAATATTAGCTCTGGCTTTGAAGCTGTAGCTTAAAAATGTCCGGCCAGGCTCTGGTACAGTGCCTTGAATTTATTGTAGCGCGGTAATAGCGCAGCATGGCGCTGGCTGTCGGGCTGATGCCGGCTTACCAATTCAGGCTGCGGGCAAATATCGGCCATTGCAGTGTTCGGCTCCATTGCCAGCCGGGCTAGCCGGGCTGCGCCCAGGGCTGGCCCCACTTCACCGCTTTGGCGAAAGCTAAGTGGCAACTTTAGTATGTCTGCCAGTAGTTGGCGCCAATAAACACTGCGGGCGCCACCGCCAATAAGGTTAATCTCTGTCGGCTGCAGGCCACTGGCATGTAACGCATCAGCGCCCTGCGCCAATGCAAAGCTGACGCCCTCTAATACCGAATAAGTAAGTGCTTTGCGGTCTGTACTGTGGCTTAAACCAAACCAGACGCCTTTGGCATTAGGGTTATTGTGGGGTGTGCGCTCGCCAGACAGATAAGGCAAAAACAGTGGCAGTTCTGCAATATCGGCACTTGTATTAGCACTGGCCTGCTCCAGCTCGGCTAACAGTTCGGCCACCGGGGCGTGCGCCACCTGATCAGCATACCATTGCAGACAACTGGCCGCACTTAAGGTTACCGACATTAAATGCCAGCTATTGGGCAATGCATGGCAAAAACTATGCACCGCCGACTGCGGATTCGCCATAAAACCGGCACTGACCGCAAAATACACGCCGGAGGTACCAAGCGATAACATCGCCTGGCCGGCACTGACAATACCGGCGCCAACAGCACCGGCGGCGTTATCACCTCCACCGGCAACCAGTGGTACTTCGGCCATACCCCAGCGCTGCGCCAGTTCAGGTAGTAAAGTACCGGTGATCTGGTTGCCCTCATACAACTGTGGCATTTGGCCACGGTGTAAACCACAGGCCTGCAGCAATGCGTCGCTCCAGTCCCGTTTGGCCATATCCAGCCATAAAGTACCGGCCGAATCCGACATATCAGAGGCATAATCACCGCTCAGGCAAAAGCGCAGGTAGTCTTTTGGCAATAACACTTTTGCGACACGGGCGAAGTGCTCTGGCTCATTTTGATGCAGCCAGAGCAATTTTGGTGCAGTAAAACCCGGCATGGCCAGGTTACCGGTAAGCTGTTGCAATTGCGGCACCTGTTGCTCTAGTTGCTGGCACTGCGCAAAGGCGCGGCCATCGTTCCACAGTATGGCCGGGCGGATCAGTTCATTATTGCTGTCCAGTAAAGTGGCACCATGCATTTGCCCGGCCAGCCCGATGGCTTTTACGCCGGCCAGCGACTGGCGCTGGCTTAGCTGTGCCATGCACTGCTGCAGGCCAGCCCACCAATGCTGTGGGTCTTGCTCTGACCATAGCGGATAAGGCCTGCTTACCGAAAGCTCGGCATTGCTGCTGTCTATCACGCTGCCGGTGCGGCTAAGCAAAATAACCTTTACGCCAGATGTGCCTAAGTCTATGCCTATATACATTTGCAATAATTATCCGAATGTTAGCGCTGATAGCAGCATATTTGATGAGCCTGCCGCCAGCAGCAATTACGAAAATTCATAATTAATAGCTGAATTATGTTTTCTCATTTGCCAGCCGCGCTGGCTGGTCTAATATTGAACACGCTTGCACTATTTTAGTTAAAAATAAAAAACAAAAATAATAATCAGATAAACCAGACGGGGCGGGGATATGTTTAAGGCCAAACACAGCATTACGTTGTTGTTTAATGCGAACAAAGTTTACGATCGACAGGTTATTGAGGGGATAGGGCACTATTTGCAGTCTTCCAAAGTGGATTGGGATCTGTATCTGGAAGAGGATTTTCTCTGCCGGCTGGAGCATATTCACGAATGGAGCGGCGACGGCATTATTGCCGATTTCGATGATATGAATATCCAGCGCGCTTTGGCAGGCTCGGTTAAACCGCTGGTGGGAGTGGGTGGTTCATACAGTGATGCAGCTGATTATCCTGCCGTACCCTATGTCGCTACAGATAACCATGCTTTAGTACAAAACGCCTATGAACACTTAAAACGTAAAGGGCTGGACCGTTTTGCATTTTACAGTGTGCCGGTTGATGAACAGCACCGCTGGGCAAAAGAGCGCGAAAACGCAGTGCGCACACTAACGGCTCAGGATGGTTACGACTGCCAGGTGTACCAGGGCCACTGCACGCGGCCAGAAACCTGGCAATATGCGATGAACCGCCTGACCGACTGGATCCAGGGCCTGCCTAAACCTATAGGTATAATTGCCGTAACCGACTCACGCGCCCGCCATTTGCTGCAGGCCTGTGAGCATGTTGGCATTATTGTACCGGATAATATTGCCATTATCGGTATCGACGACGATGACATTGCCCGTTACCTCAGCCGTATCAGTTTAAGCTCGGTAACCCAGGGTTGTTTTGAAATGGGTTACAAAGCCGCCAAGCTACTGCATATGCAACTGAACAATATTGACGTGGGTAATAAGCGTATTCTGGTGCCGCCGGTGGGCGTGGCTTCGCGCCAGTCTACCGACTTTAAAGCACTGCGCGATCCTTATGTGATTCAGGCTATGCACTACATCCGCCGCCATGCTACCCGTGGCGCCAAAGTTGAGCAGGTGACGGACTTTGTTGGTATTTCGCGCTCTAATCTGGAACAACGCTTTCGCTCAGAGCGGGGCCATTCTATTCATACAGAATTGCATAACCAAAAACTGAACAAAGCCTGCAAAATGCTGAAAGAAACCCAGGTTAACCCCACCGAGATTGCTAAAATATGTGGTTATCCGTCGTTGCAGTATATGTATGCTGTATTTCAGCGTCATTTCAGCCAGACACCAAAAGAGTACCGCACTGAGCGCAATGACACCTTTAATGGCATGGCAGTAAATGATTAACTGGTACAGCTGCAGCTACCTGCCACATTAGCGTTTTGCGTAAAAAACGCACAGTGCAGACGTATTTTCATAACACTAAGGCCATTGATGAATATGGCCTTTTTCCTTTTAATAACACTACCTTTTATGTTCCGGGCTAGCGCACAGGCTGGCCCGGCATTAACAGCGGAGTGTTACAAATGACAAACAACTATCGGGCGGTGTTACTGACATCGGTGCTGGGGCTGATATTTTGCCTGAGCGCCTGCCAACCTGCTGTTGATACAACGGCAAACCACACCACTGCAACTGTACCTGCACCAGCAGCCGCACAATTTAACTGGTTTGAATATCAGGGGCTTGACCCGCTGTTTGCAGAGCCGTTAGCGCAGGGCACCTATCAGAACCCGGTGCTGGCGGGTTTTTTCCCCGATCCCAGCATTACCCGCAATGGCGATGACTATTATATGACGGTGTCGTCTTTTACCTACACGCCCGGGCTGCCCATTCTGCACAGCCGCGATCTGGTAAACTGGCAGCTTATTGGCTATGCACTAACGCGCCAGTCGCAAATGGAAATGGACGGCTTACAGGTGTCACGCGGCATTTTCGCCCCTACGCTGCGCTATCATGACGGCACTTATTATCTGATCACCACCGTAGTAGACAGAGGTGGTAACTTTATTCTTACCGCCACCAATCCGGCAGGCCCCTGGTCTGATCCAATCTGGCTACCTGAAGTGGAAGGTATCGATCCGGATATTTTCTTTGATGACGATGGCAAAGTATATATTGCCCATAATGGCGACCCCGTCGAATCACTGTACGAGGGCCATAAAGCCATTTGGTTATGGGAGTATGATTTAGCAAACCAGAAAATTATTGCTGACTCGCAAAAGTTATTAGTGAATGGTGGCGTTGACCTGAGCACCAAACCGATTTGGATTGAAGCCCCCCATATTTATAAGCATGATGGCTGGTATTATTTGCTCTGTGCCGAAGGCGGCACCGCAGATCAGCACTCGGCGGTCATTTTCCGTAGCCGCAGCCTGAGCGAGCCTTTTGTGCCCTACAGCGGCAACCCTATTCTAACCCAGCGCGATCTGGCTCCCGAGCGGCCGGATCCTATTACCACAGCAGGCCATGCCGACTTTGTACAACTGCCCGATGGCAGCTGGTGGGCGGTATTTCTGGCTAGTCGCGCTTATCAGGAGCGCTATTTTAATACCGGCCGTGAAACCTTCTTATTGCCGGTTAGCTGGCAGGATGGTTGGCCGCATATTTTACCGGCAGGTGAAGCTATACCTTACCGCCCTGCCGCTCCGGCCAGCCTGACCACGAAAACAGCCCCACAGCCGCTGACCGGCAATTTTAACTGGCGTGACGATTTCAGCGCCAGCACACTGGATGTAAACTGGAATACCTTACGTAAATATGACCAAAGCTGGCTTAGCCTGAACAAACAGCAACTAACGCTGCAGGCTGGTGCCACCGGGCTGGATTCATTAGAACAGCCGGCGTTTATCGGCCGGCGCCAGCAACATACCCACTTTGATGCCAGCACCAGCTTAGCGCTACCCGCCGGGCAAGCCTATGCTGGCCAAGGTTCTACAGGCCCGTTTTCTGCCGGAATAGTGGCGTTTCAGAACGAGCAATATCACTACTACCTGGGCGTTAAAACCCAGGGCGAGCAGGTGATCATTTTTCTGGAACAGGCCAACGGCGGCGCACCACAACAAATAGCCAGCCAGCCGCTAACCCGCGCCACTGAGCAAATCCGCCTGAAAATAAGCGGCCGTGCCGGCAGCATCAGCTTTTACTACGCACCGGGCAACGATGACTGGCAACCGCTGGCAGGCACCCAGGACGCTACACAGCTAAGCACGCAGGTAGCAGGTGGTTTTGTTGGCACCATGCTGGGTTTACACAGCCGGCAGGAAACCGGGGGCAACTGATGAAACCGTGTTTACTACTGCACTGGGTATTACTGCTGTGCTGTGTACTGTTTAGCCTACAAACTTATGCATTACCGGGTAATTATCTGGCACAAACACCCGGTAAAGCGGACTTTGCTCTGGTAGGCAAAAACAGCCAGGCCACTATTCTGGTAGCAGAGCAGGATCATAAAGGCTTATTGCGGGCGGTTAACAGCCTGCAACAAGATATCGCCAATGTCAGTGGTAAACAGCTGCACATCAGCCACAGCGCCGCAAATGATCAAGCCGGGCAAGTGCTGATTATTGGCACCCTGGGTAATAACCCGCTGCTGGATCAGTTGGCAGCAGCGGGCAAGTTGGATATCAGCACTATTGCCGGCAAGTGGGAAGCTTATCTTATTCAAGTGGTAGAGCAACCGCTGCCGGGCGTAGAGCAAGCTCTGGTTATCGCGGGCAGTGACAAACGCGGCGCCATTTACGGCGTGTTTGATCTGGCCGAAACCCTTGGGGTTTCACCTTGGCACTGGTGGGCCGATGTGCCGGTGATCAAACGCGAACAACTGTATATTAAGGCGGGCACAGCCATTAGTGATGCCCCAAAGGTAAAGTATCGCGGCATTTTTCTGAACGACGAACACCCGGCATTAACCAACTGGGTAAATGAAAAATTCGGCGATTATAACAGCCAGTTTTATATCCATGTATTTGAGCTGTTACAAAGGCTTAAAGCCAACTTTTTATGGCCGGCGATGTGGAACAACGCCTTTGCCGATGATGACTGGCAAAACGCTGTTCTGGCCGATGAAATGGGTATAGTGATGAGCAATAGCCATCACGAGCCGATGATGCGCGCCGATAAGGAATGGAACCGCTATGGTAAGGGCCCGTGGGAATACTCTACCAATCGCGACAACATTTATAAGTTTTGGCAGGAGGGCGCCAGCCGGCATAAAGATTTGGAAAGTATTTTTACGCTGGGTATGCGCGGCCAGGAAGACGAACCGATGAGCGAAGGTGACAATATTGAGTTACTGCAGCAGATAGTGGCCGATCAGCGCACTATTTTGCAGCAAACCTTTACCGACCGGCCGGTTGAAACTGTGCCGCAGGTATGGGCGCTGTACAAAGAAGTTCAGGGCTTTTACGAGCGCGGCATGCGGGTACCCGACGACGTTACACTGCTGTGGGCCGACGATAACTATGGCAATATCCGCCGCTTACCTACCGCCAGCGAGCGTAACCGTGCCGGCGGTGCCGGGGTGTATTATCATTTTGATTATGTAGGCCACCCCCGCTCCTATCGCTGGATCAATACCGTGCCGATGGCAAAAATCTGGGAGCAAATGCAGTTGGCCTGGCACTATCAGGCTGATCGCATCTGGATAGTCAATGTCGGTGATTTAAAGCCGATGGAATTTCCTATCGACTTTTTCTTACGTATGGCCTGGAACCCGGATGCCTTTAATGCTAACAATTTACAGCAATTTGCCACTGACTGGGCAACACAACAATTTGGCACCGTACATGCGGCAACGATCGCACAGCTAATTCAGGGCTATACCCGTCATAATGGCCGGCGCAAGCCTGAAGCGGTAGAGCCCGGTACTTACAGTATTTTTCACTACAGTGAGGCGCAGCGTATCAGCGATGAGCTGGCGCAACTGGTTGCCACGGCAGATCAGATACAACAGCAATTAGCCCCGCAGCTGCATGATGCTTTTATTCAGTTGGTGGCGCATCCGCTAAAAGCCAGCCAGGCAGTGTATGAGCTAAACCGTGCTGTAGCCCTAAACCAGTTGCATGGCGCACAGGGCCGGGTTAGTACCAATTACTGGGCGCAGCAGGTGCGGTTTTGGTTTAACCGCGACGCCGAACTGACAGCGCAATACCATAGCCTGGGCAATGGCCGCTGGAATCATATGATGTCGCAGCCGCATATCGGTTTTACGTACTGGCGTAATCCACCGGCTAACCTGATGCCTGTTGTCGCGGTAGCTGAACCAATGGCAGTGGCTGATATGGGCGTAGCTGCCGAAGGTTCACCGCTGTCGTGGCCAATAAGCGAGTATCAGGGCCAGCAACTGGCACTGGATCGCTTTTATCCGCATGGCCAGCAACAACGTGTGATTGAAGTGTTTAATAAAGGCACAGTGCCGTTTGAGTTTAGCGCTAAAGCCTCGGCAGACTGGGTAAAACTGAGCCACAGCGGCGGCCAAATTGCTGTTGAGCAGCAAATTGCCGTATCCATTGACTGGAGCAAAGCCCAAACCGGGCTGAATAACGCCGAAGTGCATATTCAGGGTACCGGCTGGGGCGGGGCAAAAATACAGCTAGCCGCAGTAAAACCCGCTACAACAGCAACACAGGGTTTTGTTGAAGCTGATGGCTATATTGCTATCGAAGCTGCCAGTGGCAAGGCGGTTGCTAATAATAAGCAAGCCTGGTGGCAGGAAATTCCGGGCCATGGCCGCACTCACTCTTCGATGTCGGCTATGACAGTACCGGATTATCAACCCGGCGCGCTAAAACAGGCACCTTATCTGGAGTATCCGCTGTTTTTTCATAGCACAGGCACTTTTACCCTGCACAGCATAGTGGCGCCCACGCTGGACTTAGTGCCGGGGCGCGGCCTGCGTTTTGCCGTGGCACTAAATAACAACCCGCCGCAACTGGTTGATACACTGGCTGATAACAGCCAGCAGGCTTGGGAGAAGTCGGTACTGGATGGTGTGCGTATTATCAGCAGCCCGCTGCAGGTAACTAAACCCGGTGCCTATACACTGCGTATTTATCTGGTAGATCCGGCGCTGGTACTGCAAAAACTGCTGATTGACACCGGCGGCCTTAAGCCCAGTTATCTTGGCCCAGAAGAAAGTAAACGGCTGCGCTAGCAGCTGTTTGCTTTAGGTCACAGCAGTTTTGCCCAAATGCACTACTGCGGTGGTGCGAACGCAGCAAACATCTCGTCGCAGGTCATATTGTGGGTGTGCTCGGCAAAGTTGTAATAACCTGGTTTGCTGTCGATACACACCTGATGATCGAGCACTAAATCATCGCTGTTATCAAATAGCCCTGCCGGCATAATATATTGGCCATTCTGGCTTAAGCGATAAAACAAATGTGTGCCACATTCAGCGCAAAAGCCCCGCTCAGCCCAGTCGGATGAACGAAAAGCCCGGATATATTGCTCACCGCTAAACTTAACGTCTGTACCGCAATCAATCGCCAGCAGTGGCCCGCCACCCCAGCGCCTGCACATACCGCAGTGGCAGGCACCTATTTTGCTTTCTGCTTTTGCTGCACTGACAATGACTTTACCACACAGGCAACTGCCTTTACGTTGAACTGACATGTTATGCTCCCATCAGGTTAATGCTACAAACAATGCTACAAACTTTAGCACAGCACTATTTTATTCGCGTCCAACGTTGAACATTGCGACAATAATTGTGTACCCGGCTACACCTAACAACCGCTTAAGAGAGGCTGTTATTCCAGTTACTATTTATCAACAACAGGTTGCCACAGCAGCTCTAAGTTACGACGAAAACCAGTATCAGCTGCTGCAACGCTTATCACTGCTGGCACAAAAGCTAAGTACCGGCCGTAGCACCAGTGATCGGTCTGCGCTGCGCGGTTTGTATATTCAGGGGCCGGTTGGCCGTGGCAAAACCCTGCTGATGGATCTGTTTTACCAACAGTTGCAAACGCCGCAGAAGATCCGGCTGCATTTTCATCATTTTATGGCACGCATCCACCAGGAGCTGCACCAGCTAAGCGGCCGGCCAGATCCGTTGCAGCATATTGCTGCGCAGTGGGCAGCACATTACCGGGTATTGTGTTTTGATGAGTTCTTTGTCAACGATATCGGCGATGCCATGTTACTCGGCACGCTGTGGCGCCATTTGTTTAACGCTGGCGTGGTATTGGTTACTACCTCGAATGCCTTGCCGGAGCAGCTATACGCCAACGGCCTGCAACGGCAGCGTTTTTTGCCCACTATCGCCTTACTGCAGCAATACTGTGAAGTGGTTACGCTGGACAGTGGCGAAGATTACCGCCTGCGCTACCAGCAAAGCTGGCCGTATTATCTGTTGGACGCCAGCCAGGCCACACTGCAGCAAAAAGCAGAACAGCTAAGTGGCCCGCTGGCGCCATTACCAGCTATTAACTTGCTAAACCGTACTATACCGGCACTGTGGCATAACCAACACCTTATTGGTTTTAACTTTAACGCCCTGTGCGCCGGGCCGCGCAGCCAGCTGGATTATATGGCGTTGTGTGGCCAATACGCCGCCATTGCCGTACACGGCGTATCGCAATTTAGCTACCTGGCCGATAAACCGATAGTACACGGTGTTGAAGACTGTTATCAGCGAGAGCACAAAGAATATTACGTAAGCAAACTGGATAACGAAGCGCGCCGCTTTATCGCGCTGGTAGATGAATGCTACGACAGAGGCACCTTGCTACTGCTTAGCGCCAAGGTGCCGGTTAACGAACTATACCAGGCAAAACAACTGGCATTCGCCTTCGCCCGTTGCAGCTCGCGGCTGCATGAAATGCAAAACCGGCTGTTAGGCCAGCGCACTGACATCCAATAGGACTGTTTTCGCCTACGCTATTACGTACTTGCTACTCTGCTTATAAACTTATGCGACCAGCAGACAGCAGCAACTGGTCGCATCCGACTAGACTATTACTAAAATTGAACGCAATATGAATAAATTATTTTTCCATTGCGGAGGGAAGATGAAACTAAACTGTGATCTGGGTGAAAGCTTTGGCAGCTGGCAAATGGGGCTGGACAGCGAGGTTATGCCACATATTGATATGGCCAATATTGCCTGTGGCTTTCATGCCGGTGATGCGGATGTAATGGCAAAAACCTTACAACTGGCGAAACAGCACAGTGTTGTTATCGGCGCACACCCATCTTACCCCGATTTGCAAGGCTTTGGCCGGCGCAGTATGGCCTTGTCGCACAGCGAAATAGTGAACTGCCTGCATTATCAGATTGCCGCTGTGGATGGTATGGCACAAAGCGCGGGGTTAAGCCTTAGCTATGTCAAACCGCATGGTGCTTTATACAACGATATGATGGCTAAACCAGCTGTATTTGATGCGGTACTGGACGCCGTTGCCCGCTATTATAAGCCACTTAAACTGATGATTTTGGCCACAGCACAGCAACAACAATACCGCGATTTAGCTGCTGCCAAAGGTGTTAACCTGTTATTTGAAGCCTATGCTGACCGGCGTTATACCGATGATGGCAAACTCACACCACGCAGCCAGCCAGGCGCCGTATTACATGCTGATGAGATGCTGACACAGGTTGCCCAGCTGGTTAAACATGGCACTGTGACCACCGCAACCGGCAAACAACTGGCACTTAACGCCGATACACTGTGCGTACATGGTGATAACCAGGCCGCTATTGCCCAGGTGCAGCAAATAAGGGCCCTGTTAAAATGAGTATGGGCATGAGTAAGCCGCAGTATCAGCTGACTCTCGCCGGTGAAAATGCTCTGATGCTGTATTTTGACCAGCGCATTGACCCGACCATATCCGCCTTAGTACAACAGGCTTGCGTATTGATCCGCGCAGAGTTGGCAGCGGATCTTATCGACGTACTCCCCTCTTATGCCTCAGTGCTGGTAATGTTTAATCCGCTACGCACTGATCACTTTCGCGTACAGGCGCAGTTGCAGCACTGCCTGGCACAGCTGCAAAACCGCGCCAGCCAGAGCGGTAAACGGGTAGAACTGCCGGTGTATTACAGCGAAGAGAGCGGCCCGGATTTAGCTCTTATCGCCCAGACAAAAAATATCAGCATTGATGACGTTATACAGCGGCATCAGGCTAGCAGTTACCGTGTTTACGCCATTGGCTTTGCGCCCGGTTTTGCTTATTTAGGTGAGGTAGACCCACTATTACAAATGCCACGTTTAGCCACACCACGCGCCAAAGTGCCACGCGGTGCTGTCGCCATTGCCGACAGGCAAACTGCAGTATATCCGGCGCAATCGCCCGGCGGCTGGAATTTAATTGGCCTGTGTCCAACGCGGATGTTTAACCCACTGCAAACACCGGCTATGCCTGTATCGGTAGGCGATGAAGTACGCTTTGTCGCGATAGATAAAGCGGAATTTTTACGCCTGGGTGGTGAACTACAAGGCGTTGAGCTATGAGCGGCTTTGAAGTCATTGCTCCCGGTGTATTAAGCCTGTTACAGGATAACGGCCGTTTTGGCCAGAGCGCGCTGGGTCTGACTACCGGCGGCGCTATGGATGCCTCTTCAGCCCGCTGGGCTAACCGGCTACTGGGCAATCACAGTAACACCCCCCTGATAGAGTGCAGTGTTGGTGGCCTGCAACTGCGAGCTGACTGCAGCAGCTATATTGCTGTTACCGGTGCAGAACTGCCACTTAGCATTAACGGCAAAGTCGCGGAGCTTTGGACAGTGCACAAAATACAGCCAGGCGATGTTATAGAGCTGGGTATGGTAAGCCAGGGTCTGCGGGCTTATCTGGCCGTCGCCGGAGGTTTTGCTGTAACGCCACAGTTTGGCAGCGTGTCTACCGTGCTGCGCGAAGGTATTGGCGGCTTAAAGGGCAATAAACTGCAAAGCGGCGATTTGCTGGCAGCACAGGAGGTTAAGCAGCTACCACGACTAAGCCTGCCGCAGGCCTACCGGCCACAGTTTAACCGCGTTCTGACGCTACGGTTGGTAGAAGGTTATCAGGCAGAAAGCTTTTCTGTTACAGAGCGCCAGCGTTTTTACCTTAACAGCTATACAGTGACGCCGCAGGCCGATCGCATGGGTTACAAACTCAAAGGCGCGGCCATCCGTTGTCAACAAAGCCAGTTGCTATCAGAAGGCATCTGCTACGGCGCAGTGCAAATACCGCCCGATGGCCAACCGATAGTGCTGTTAAATGACCGTCAGACGCTGGGCGGCTATCCGAAAATTGGTTCAGTACTCTCACTCGATTGTGCGTTGCTGGCACAGGCTGTGGCAGGTACAGAACTCTACTTTACCCCAATCAGCCCTGAACAGGCGCATAATGCACTCTGTTTAGCCAAAGTACGTACTGATGCAATAACAAGCCAACTGGTGAGCCTGTAATGACAGCACTGCCCCCTGATTATCTGGCGTTAAGCCAGCAGATAGAACAGCTATTAGTGCGGCAAAACCTGCGCGGTATGGCGGCACTAAAACCGCATTTACGCCCTGGCTATGTTCTGCGTGCGGCGCGGTTGATTAACCAATGCCGTGGTACTGTGCTTATTGGTACTGGTTTTCCGGTGCTGGATACCTTTGAAACCGACGGCCCGGTAGGCGCTATTGCTTTATATCAGTTACTCACGCAGTTAGGGGCAAAGCCGGTTATTGTCTGCGGCGATCCGCTATACAGCGCATTAAAAGCCGATTACCAGTGCTATCAAATTACGGTAAATCAGTATGAAGCGCTGCCTGCAATCGCCAGCAAGGCGCTGGCAGAATTACAGCCGCAGCTGGTGATATCCATCGAACGGCCCGGTTTTAATGCACAGCAGCGTTACGCCAATATGCGCGGTGAAGATATCAGCGCCCGCTGTGCCAGTTTCGATTATTTTCTGACGCAGGCGCCCTGCCCGACTATTGGCATTGGCGATGGCGGCAATGAAATTGGCATGGGTAATGTACTGCAGGCCGTTAGCGCACTGAATATTACGCCTTGTGTTACCCAGTGCGACGAGCTGATCATTGCCGATGTATCAAACTGGGCAGCCTGGGGCCTGGCGGCAATGGTGTCGATATTGCGCGGCGAAAACTTGCTTGCCGGTGCCAACCCGCTTCATATTTTGCAGTATTTATCAGCCAAAGGCAGTGTAGATGGCGTAACCCGGTTAAATACCCTGACCGAAGACGGCCTGGCGCATACTGAAGGCGAACAACTGATTAAAGATTTGTGCACTGTGTTGCAAGGTGCCGACTAACCGCAGAACCGATATGCCCACACCAACACGCCGTAAATACGTCCCTGTAGGCTCGATTCCGGCATCCATGCCGTCAACGGTTGGTTTAGAGCATATCGATTCCGCTCAACATACATCTGAGTAGCTTTGATGAGAGAAATGCTATGACAACAGTATATTTAAACGGCGCCTTTGTACCGGCCAGCGAAGCGAAAATATCGCCGATGGACCGTGGCTTTTTATTTGGCGACGGTATCTACGAAGTGATCCCAAGTTATGGCGGCCGCTTTGTTGGTTTTGGCCCGCATATTGACCGCATGCACAGCGGCCTGGCACAACTGTCGATTGACCCCAGGCTAAGTCTGGCTGACTGGCAACATATAGCCGACAAACTACTGGCTGATAACCGTGCAGAACTGGGCGATAACCTCGGCGTGTATTTTCAGGTTAGCCGCGGCACCGATACCAAGCGCGGCCATGCCTTTCCGGCCAATATAGCGCCAACGGTGTTTGGCTTTGCCTTTGCCATTCCGCCCGAGCCGGTGGCCGATAAAGCCAAAGCCACCACCTATGCCGTGGTTACCGGCCAGGATTTACGCTGGCAGCGCTGCCATATTAAATCGACGTCATTACTGGGTAATGTGCTGCATTACCAGCAAAGCTACAGCCAGGGCGCACAGGAGATATTGCTGTTTGATCAAGACGGTAATTTAACCGAAGGCGCAGCAGTAAATGTGTTTGTGATAAAAGATGGCGTTATTGCCACGCCACCGTTAAGCCATAAACTGCTGCCAGGTATTACCCGGCAGATTCTGCTGGCCATTTTAGCCAAACACAGCAGCATCAAAGTAGAAGAGCGCGATATCAGTGAAGCCGAAGTGCTGGCCGCCGATGAGATCTGGCTTACCAGCTCCAGCAAAGAAATTGCGCCAGTGCTATATGTTAACGACAAGCCAGTAGCTGGCGGTAAAGTAGGCGATGTCTGGCTTACCGCACAACAACTTTTCAGCGCACATAAATTCGATTATTAACCTCATGCTAGTCAAAGCGCTGCCAACCCCGGCAGCGCCATCTTTTATCTTCTTTTTACCCCACTTTCACAAATAATTAATTTACAAAATTGCATTATTTATATATCTTTTAGCAACGTCATTTCAGCCGGAGCCCGGATGCGTATTTCTAACGTCTGGCGAAAGCCGTTGCCACTGTTGGCAGCAGCATTGAGCTTTTTAGTATTTATTGTTTTCTCACAACAGGTTAACGCAGATATGTTTAGCTGGTTTAAAAAATACGATGTGCATTTATCACCTGCTGTGCACGGTAAAATCACCTTCAATGGCAGCCCGGTGGCCAACGTTAAAGTATTCCGCGAGCTTACTTACGACAAGGAGTACCTGGACCACGCTGTAACTGATAGCAGTGGTCATTTTGACTTTGATGAAAAAAACATTCGTTCCAGCCGGCCAGGCGGAGCTTTTGACACCGCTAAACGACAAGTATTGTATGTTGATTACAACGATCAACGCTACCTGTTGTGGTACTACAGCACGCTAAATGCTTCTGAAGCGAAAACCCTGACCGAAAAAATGCAGCAATTACGTTGTGAATTAACGCATCCGGAAAAAACCTATGAATTACCCAACCATGAGTTTCCTGATCACCCACACGGTGTGACAGGCGTCTGCAGTCTGGATTAATTACCATCGAAAGGATCATCTAATGGCAACTTTAACACCTAAACTGGCAGTACAACTGGCGTCTGTAGCTTATGATGTACAGAAACCAAGCTCTTCAGGTCTATACCGTTTTGGTAAGTCTGCTCCTGAGGTTGATAAGGCATTTCAGTTTGATTTATCAAACGGCCCTATCCAGGGCATTTCCGGTAGCATAATGGCCAGGATGCTGAAACGCTCCACGGGCTTTGCCGCTGTTGGTAAAGGAAAAGCGCAATACGATGGCGATCATGTTATTGCTATCCGTGGCACTGCAAGTTTAAGCGACGGTATTACCGACGCGCATATTGGCTTAACCGGCGGTGAAAATAATTCGTTAATCCATGCTGGTTTTAATAAGACCTTTCAAAGTATGAAACCAGCATTAGAAAGCACATTAACGCCTTTATTGGCGCGTAGCTCCAGCGGAACCGTGCATTGTGTCGGGCATAGCCTGGGTGGTGCACTGGCACACATCACGGCAGACTGGGTTAAACGTCGTTATAAAAATAAGGTATTTTTATATACCTTCGGCGCTCCGCGTGTCGGGCTGGATGGTTTCGCCATCAAAACATCTAATAACATAGACCGTATTTTCCGCTGTACTCATGCTGCTGATCCGGTGCCAATGGTACCGTTGTGGCCTTTTGTACATGCCCCTTATCAAGGTGAAGAAGTATTGTTAGCGCCAGGACAAGGAATAAGCTTTGCTGCGCATAAAATGGCCACAGAAGCAACGCCTGGCTACCTGAATACTGCCAACAATGACAGTTGGCGTAATCTGCAAACCCAATCGTCCGTCAACCATATTGGAGTCCGGCTTAAATATGAAAATCGCCATCAGGCTTCATTTACCAGCTATTGGGCAGAAAAAATAAGCTCAGGCTTAATCACTTTACTCAAGGACTCGGGTTATTACACTGCTGTTATGGCTCAGGCCACCATTGGTACCGGCCTGACTTTTTACGATATGTTGGCCAGAACACTGGAGGCCGTTGCCAAAGCATCTACGGTTCTTGCTGAGCAAACTAAAGGGCTACTTGGCCATATGCTGACATTCGCCCGACAGGCAGTGACTACTGTCACAGAGCTGTCCTTTAAATTTATCCGCTGGGTATTTGATAGAACCGTTGGCGCACTTTATCGCAGCGCCCGCGAAGCTATCAGTAGTGTTATGTAAAACTTATCGGCCAGAGAGTGAATCACTATCTGGCCGACTTTATCATTCGTGATGAAAGTTCCTAGCCATATAAAGCTGCTGTTTATATTGCATCTGGTGTCGATGACCTTTTTTGTCTACCCGCAACATGCTAAGGCAGATATGTTTAGCTGGTTTAAAAAATACGATGTGCATTTATCACCTAAGGTGCAGGGCCAGGTGTTACTTAACGGCCAGCCATTAGTGGGTGCCGTGGTATCGCGTGAGCTTAACTATGACAAAGAATATGTTGATAAAACTACCACCGATGCTAAAGGCCGTTTTAGCTTTACAGAAAAAAATATCCGCTCCAGAAAACCCGGCAGTCTTTGGGAAATGCGAACCCGCCAGGTTATTGTTGTCCACCATAACCAACACCCCTATCTGCTCTGGTATCTGACAACGTCCAGCATTAAGCCACAACAAGCCGTGGTACAGCGCTTAGCTGCGCTAAATTGCGATCTTAAAGACGAAGAACTGGATCAGGTATTTGCAAACATTGAAAGACCCGACTTTCCTCACGGCGTGGCAAGCATTTGCCGTTGGCCTGATTAAAAACCATTACAATGCCACTCTATGGCGAGCGCTTATAAGGATTAAACTATGGGCATACTTCTTTTACCTGCTTTTTTAGCATATGCCGCAGCTGTTATTTATGGTGCTATTAAAAGTTATAAAGTTATTGAATTGCACGGCGTAAGCCTTTGGCTTGGGTTATTGCTGGCTGCTGCGCTTATTTGTGCCATAGTGCCCACGTTAAACGTATATTTTCGCTTTAAAGATGCTACCAGTTTATGGGCTTTTGATGTACCTATCAGCTTGCTCTTTAACCCCATAGCCGCGGTATTACTTGTTGTCAGTTTTGCCGTGTTAAAAAGCCACTGGGTAATAAGCCAGCCATTGCCATTACCGTTTAGTGTCACGGCAACCGGCGTGCTGCTTGGCATTTCTGTTGGTACAGTGCTTAGTTTGTTTTTTGCCGAACAGCTGCTGGGGTTAGACCAGCTGCCGCGCACGCATTAGGCCAAACCATGCCGTTGGCCGGAATACAGGTAACTCTATAAAAATAATGATGCTAACGCTGCGATAGCATCATTTGCCATACTGTGGCTGGTTGCTCAGTTTGCTGCAAATAAGCCACTACCGCCTGCTGCTCTGCAGGCGTTTTGTTTTGCGATAACTTAAAACGGCCCGTTATACTGCTCAGGTTAATTTCAACGCCGACGATGGCGTTAACTAATTTTTGTTGGTACTCAGCAGCTTGTGCCATATCAGGTGCGCTGTGCGCTTCCTGTTTTCTGACTAATGCCAGCGTTTGCTCTGCATCTAACAACCGTGCTGTGCCCTTTAGCTCAGCCAGAGCGTAGTTCCAGGTGGATACCGCCGGTTGCTGCTGATAACAGCAGGCAGCAATAAAAGCATGCGGCCCCTGAATCACAATAGTAACCTCAGCAGCATCCAGCTGGCTAAGTTGCGGGTTATTGCGCGCTAAATGGCAGTACGCTTTATCACCCGTGCTGTGCCAGGCAAATAAAAACGGTAGTGGTGTATAGCTCAAATTGGCGTTATTACTAAGCAGCAAACCAAAATAATGTTGCTGCAAAAACGTCTGTAGTTGTATACGGTCATCACTGTAATAAAAAGCTGGTGGATACACTGCTGGCTCCCGGTTAATACTGGCGCTGAATATGAAAGGCATTATCTATCGCGGTAAAACCCACCTGAGGATAATACTGCATGGCAGAAGGCGCGCTGCGCAGTAGTTGTTGTACCTGCGGCCCGGTAGCCTGTTGTACCGCTGCCAGCAGCGCTTTACCTATACCCTGCTGCTGATAGGCTTTATCTACCAGCAAATCACAGATGTACACCACATAGGCTTTATCGGTTAAACAGCGCGCCAGCCCGAGTAGCTGGCCATTTTGCCTGGCGGTGAGCAGCAAATTGCTACTTGCCAGCATAATGGCCATTCTTGCGCTGTCGTCTGTTGGCCGGTTAATACCTGATGCGCGGTATAGCGCCAGCATTTCGTCCAGGTTAAAACTGCTTTCCTGTTGGTATACGATGGTCATTTAGCTATCTCCCTCTTGTACTGCCGTTAGCATAGCGACTAAACTGGTATCGTAAAAAGTACCGGTTTTAACAAAATGAGAGATCCAGTTGCGCCTACTAACCGACAACCTGCAGCTTAGCGGTCAGGGTAGCTTGCAACTGCAGCTATACCAGTTGTTACAACAGCAAATGCTGCAGGGGCTCTGGCCCAATGGCGCCTTACTGCCATCCAGCCGTCAATTGGCCGCAGACTTAAAGCTAAGCCGCAACACGGTGAATCAGGTGCTGCAGCAATTGGTAGCAGAGGGCTATATCGAAGGCCAGCCAGGCCGCGGCTATCAGATCATTGCAGTACCAGAGCAGTATTTTCAACCCGAGCCTGCCCGGGTTTTACCACTAAACCAGCTAACACTAAACCACTATGATTTACCGCAAAAACAGGGAATGGCAACTGGCTTGCTACAGCCGGGTGTACCGGCTTTGCAGCAGTTTCCTTATGCGTTATGGCAGCGTCTGCTGTCGCGCCATAGCAGCCGTGAGCAGTTAAGCGGCTTTGCTGAGCCTCTGGGTTATCTGCCGCTGCGTCAGGCACTGGCTGTTTATCTGCGTCAGTCGCGGCAAGTAGTGTGTGACGAGCACAGCATACTGATCACCGCCGGAGCACAGCAGGCTCTGTTTATTGCCGCCAAGCTGGTGGCAAAGGCAGGCCAGCAGGTATTAATGGAAACACCCGGCTATCCACGCCTGAAACAGGCATTGCAGCTGTGCGAGTTGCAGGTGCAGCATCTGGATGCCAGCTCTGTTCATGGCCTGGATATAAACCAGCTGCCGTCGTCATCTGAGGCCAAAGCGCTATTCCTTACGCCTGGGCATCAGTATCCGCTGGGTGGCATTATGCCACTGGCAAACCGGCTGGCCGTGTTGCAGTGGGCACGCCAACACAACTGCTGGCTGGTAGAAGATGATTACGACAGCGAGTTTCAGTATCAGCACCGGCCTGTTGCCAGCCTGCAAGGTTTAGCAGGCGGTGAAGGGGTGTTGTTTGCCGGTTCGTGCAGCAAAACCTTGTTTCCGGCGCTGCGCCTTGGTTATCTGGTTGCACCCAAAGCAGTTATCGCTCAGGCTGCCAGCATTTTGCAGGCTCTGCATGGCGATGTACCACTGCTGCCGCAAGCCGCTCTGGCTGACTTTATCAGCGAAGGCCATTTTGGCCGTCACCTGCGCAAAATGCGCCGCTATTACCAGCAGCAAAAGCAGTTTGCGGCACAGCTGCTGCAACAAGGTCTGCCGCAGTGCCGTTTGTATGCCCTGGACGCCGGTTTACATTTAGTGCTGGAATTACCTGAACGGCTTGATGATGTCAGCTTACAGCAACAACTTGCGGCGCAAGGTATTAAAGCACAGCCGCTTAGCCGCTACCTGTTTAATGCGGAGCCGCGCAGTGGCCTGGTGCTGGGCATTGGCCATAACACAGAGGCCCAGTTAACCAGCGCTTTGGCTGTGTTGATAACCCTCTGCCGTAATGCATTGCAATGTTAGCAGGTTAGTTTTGCATTTCATGGCGCTGGCGATAGCGGGTAATAAAACTGGTTTGCGGCATCGGTTCACCAAAAAAGTACCCCTGAAACTGCTGGCAGCCCAGATGTAGTAATTTACTGTATTGCGCTTCGGTTTCTACTCCTTCGGCAATAACGGCCAGCTCCAGGCTTTGCCCCAGCGCCAGTATGGTTTTAATAATGGCTTTATCGTTAGGGTCGGTGAGTAAATCACGTACGAAAGAGCGGTCAATTTTTAGCTGTTTTAATGGCAATAGTTTCAGATAACTGAGCGATGAGTAGCCGGTGCCAAAATCATCCAGAGAAAAGCGTACCCCCAGAGTATTAAGTTGCTGCATCTTATCAATAATGGTGTCGATATCCTGCAGTAACTGGCTTTCTGTCAGCTCCAGTACCAGTTTTTCCGGCGCCGCTCCGCTTTGCTCCAGAGCGCTTACCACCTCCTGCACAAACGCCGAAGAATGTAACTGCCGGGCACTGATATTCACCGCCAGATACCAGTGGGCCGTGTCGGTGTGTCTGGCCCATTCAGCCAACTGCAGGCAACTTTTTTCCAGCACCCAGCGGCCTATTTGCAGGATCTGGCCACTGCTTTCGGCCACAGGTATAAAGCTGGCTGGCACTATCATGCCGTGCTGCGGATGCTGCCAGCGTAGTAATACTTCTGCACCTACTACACCAAGGTTTCGCTCCAGCTGTGGCTGAAAATACAAGACAAATTCATCCTGTAACAGTGCCTGGCGTAAACCGGTGGCAATATCCGAGCGGGCGCTGACATCTGCCTGCATCTGCTGGTTAAAAAACCGCACGCTATTACGGCCGCGCTCTTTGGCATCGTACATTGCCAGATCAGCATGCTGCAGTAACTCGTCACTGTTGCAGCCGTCCGAAAACATCGCCACACCCACACTGGCAGAAATAGAGTATGGCCGTTGCTGCAACATAAATGGCTCAGATAACAGCTGCACCACTTTTTCAGCAATCAGCCCGGCTTTCTGGCTTGACAGCTCAGGATCAGGATGCAAATCGGTCAGCAGCACCACAAACTCATCGCCTCCCAGCCGTGCCAGTGTATCGACCTTTCTCAGGCTTGCCTGCAACCGCTGGGCAACTTGTTGCAGTAGCTGATCGCCCATGGCATGGCCTAAGGTATCGTTCAGATCTTTAAAGTGATCCAGGTCGATAAACAGCAATGCACCTTGTGCAGTATTGTTGTGCCGCAAGCCTAATTGCACAGCCTGTTGCAGCCGGTCAAGCAGCATACGGCGGTTGGGTAAACCGGTTAGTGCATCATAAAATGCCAGCTGATGAATTTCCTGCTGGTGCTGTTTATGCTCGGTAATATCAGTGGAGATACCACATAACGCATAAATATCGCCATTGCTATCGCGTAAAGGTAACTTCACTGACAGGTATGTACGTGTTTGCTGGCTGTCCAGTGAGCTGTTGGTTTCTTCCTCTACCAGCCGTATGCCTTGTTGCAGCACTTTTAAGTCATTCTGTTGTAAATTAGCGCTGGTTGACTGGTCAAAAAAAGCGTCATCACGCCGCCCTATTGCCTTGCACGGTTCACAACCAAACAACTCTGCGGTTTTACGGTTAATATACTGATAGCGCAGTTTATTATCTTTAATATAAATATGCGCATCTACGCTGTTTAAGATCGCACTGAGCCGCTCTTCACTGGCACGCAAATGGCGGGTTTTATCGGCAACTTGTCGTTTCAGCCACCAGGCACCGCATAGCGCCAGTAACAGCAAGCTGCTTAGCATCGCCAACAACAACCAGACTTTTTCCGGTAATTTTGGCTCAGGTACCTCAGTACCCCAACGCTGCAGAATTTGGTAATAAGGTGAGCTGATATTGGTTTGCCACTGCGCCAGGTGGGTTTCGATAACCGTCAGCAAATCCTGATTGTGCTGCTTTTTGGTGGCATAAAAAAACTGCAGCGGCTGAAAGATGACATTACTTTGTTCCAACTGATACTTTGCCAGCTGAAAATGGCCGGAATAATGATTCGCCGCTACCGCGTCAGCCTGACCGGCTGATGCCATCGCAAAAGCCTCGGCCATTGAACGGGCACGCAATAACACCACATCCATACCCGACTGCGTAATCATATTTTGCAAATACTGCTGCTGCACAGATTCCTGCAATACTATGACCCGCTTGCCATCCAGTTCAGCCAATGACTGCAGCTGCACACCTTGCGCGGTATATAGCTGTGACCAGCTGTAAAGCGCCGGAGTCTGGTGAAAATCCAGTTGCAAACTACGCAGTTCAGTAAAGGCAACATCGGGCAACAGATCAATTTCGCCCGACTGCAGCATTTGCAGGCAATACGCCCAATCACACTGCACTGCTTTAATCCGCCAGTTTTGCTCTGCTGCTATTACTTGCAGTAAATCACCGAAAATACCTGATGGGCTGCCATCTGCGGCAGCCACAATTTTCGGAGTATTCTGATACACACCCACAACAACTTCACGGCCTTGCGCTGCAGCAAGCTCGCCGCATATCAAAGCGGCAAGTAGCGCTGCGTAACATCTAATCATCTAATCTCCGGCAAACTTTGCCTTAGCATTCTCTCATCAGCTTAAGCCAGCGTCTGTTAAATGCCAAGGTTGATGCCGAATTAGATAAAGCTGCGGTGTTCAGCCCGTTAGCAATGCCGTTGCGGCATATAGCTTACTTTCGCCCTGGTGCTGCACGGCATAATTAAAACCCGGCTGCAGGCAATAGCTGCCATATTCACCGTTTTTATTCAGCGCAATAAAACCAATTTGGGTGTCGGCAATATTGCCTTTGCGCAGTTGCAGCTTGTGGTAAATCCGCTGTACCGCCTGCTCACACGCCTGCTGCGGGCTGTAGCCCTGACGCATCAGCTCTACCACCAGAAAAGAGCCCGTTACGCGGATCACCTCTTCACCATGGCCAGTGGCTGTGGCCGCGCCCACTTCGTTATCGACATAGAGCCCGGCGCCGATAATCGGCGAATCCCCCACCCGGCCGTGCAGTTTAAACGCCATGCCACTGGTGGTACAGGCACCGGCTAAATTGCCGTGGCTGTCCAGCGCCAGCATGCCTATGGTGTCATGATTTTCGATGTTAACGATTGGCCGGTAGTTGGCATCTTTGAGCCATTGCCGCCATTCCTGCTCTGACTCTGCCGTGAGTAAATTTTCCGCGACAAAGCCCTGCGCCAGCGCAAAATCGAGCGCGCCCTGGCCTACCAGCATCACATGCGGTGTCTGCTCCATCACCGCCCGCGCCACCGCTACCGGGTGTTTAATCTGCTGCAATGCAGCCACCGCACCAATATTGGCAAATTCGTCCATAATGCAGGCATCCAGTGTGACCTTGCCATCCCTATCCGGCCGGCCGCCATAGCCCACACTGCGCTCGGTCGGGTCGGCTTCGGTCACCATTACGCCTTGTTGCACCGCATCGACGGCGCGCTGCCCCAGCTGCAATAAATTAAATGCCACCTGATTCGCCTGCAGGCCAAAATCCCAGGTGCTGATCACCACAGGTTTACGTGCCGGTGCCGCTACTGCCGCACAACCGGGCAGTAAAGCGGATGCTGTAGCACCGGCGCCCAACATAGCGCTTAGTTTTAAAAAGTAGCGGCGTTTAAGCATGTGGCTCTCCTTGTTGCCGGTTTGGCTTAGCCCGTTTAGTTAGGCAATGTTGTAGTTGCTCAAGCTTAGCGGCATCTACCTTATCTTCTGTCAGCACCGCCGAATGCAAATGCCAGCACAGCTGCGCATTGTCGTGAAGCGTTTGCTGCAACTGCGGCAAGTTGGATAACGTAACGCCGCCACCTGCCACAAGCACCAGCCGCCCGGCAATATACTGCTGCAAGGTTGCTAACTGGCGTACGCCCTGCGTTATACTTTCTTGTTGCTGCCAGGGCGTACCGTTGCTTAATAGCCGCTGTACGCCTAACGCCAGCAGTTGCTCTACCGCTTCTGCCGGGCTGGCGCAGGCGTCAAAAGCACGGTGAAAAGTACAAACCAGGCCCAGTTGGCGGCACTGTTGCAATAAGCCGGTTAAAAACGGCAGATCCGGCTGCGCATCTGTTGTTAATGCACCCACCACTATGCCATCAGCACCCAGTTTTGCTGCCTGCAGTAACTGCGCCTGTATTTGCTGCTGCTCTGGTACCGAGTAAACAAAATTGCCGGCTCTGGGCCTGAGCATAACCCGCAGCTGCGTATGCGAATTACAGGCCGCACGAGCCTGACGCAAAGCATCAGCACTAACCGACAACCCCTGCTGCGCCATCTGGCTGCACAGCTCAATGCTGTCAATACCGGCGGCGCAAACGGTGCGGATATTCTGCCTAAGGTAACGGCTGTCGCTATCAAGACAAATTTCAATTTGCGCCATACTGCTTAGCCTCCTGCGCAGCAACTGCCAGTTGGCGGCGGGCATAATAAATAGCGCCAACCGTTGCTGTTGCCAGCGGCGCACTAAAGCGGCTACGCTGTGCCTGCGGCAGGTAGGTTAGCAAACGCTGCCCTACGCCCCCCAGCAGGCAACAGCGGCCTGGCGGCAGTTGCTGGTTAAGCGTTGTGATAAAATCGAAGGCTTGTTGCAACATAGCCTGCGCAACATTATCGCCGCTATCCGCCGCCTGAAACACCAGCGGCGCCAGCTCTGCATACTGCTGCGGTGTGGCATGCAGTAGTTGCTCTGCCATCAATGCTGCACCACCGTTAAAGTGTCGCTGTAGTAAGACAGTCAGCACCGTGGCAGGCGCCAGAGCATCCAGTGCCAGCAATACTGCCTGCACCGCTTGTAAACCCAAACCGGCACCACTGCAAACCGCATTAATGGGAAAGCCGTAGCCACCGAGCAGGGTTTCGCCATGTTCAGTCAGCCCGATCGCACTAAAGCCGGTGCCAAGAATAATCACACTGCCCGCTTCGCCGCCATGGGCGCCGTAACAGGCAGCATGTAAGTCGGTGGTAACATGCCAGCTGGCAAAAGGGTGCTGCCACTGCAGTGCTGTAGCTTTTAACCCGGCCAGATGGGCACCGGCAAAACCGGCTCCAACATGCAAACGCGCATAAGCACTGCTGTTCAGACCCGCTTGCCGTAAAGCAGCATTAAGCGCCTGGCAGATATTGGCTTCAACCTGTGGCCAACCCAGCCCCAGATTGGCAGCACCCGAGCGCCCTTCACCCAACAAAGTGCCGGTTTCATCTTCCAGCCGCACCCGGCAATGGCTGCCGCCGGCATCGATACCGGCAAACAGTGCAGAGCTTACAGTTAACATCGATCAGATTACCTTTATGATAAAAGGCGCAGCCTTAGCCGCGCCTTTTGTATGCCAACAATATTGCAGCTTAAAGCACAGGGCCGATCAGCTCAAATTCCGCTACCTGCATTAAATTGGTATCACCTTTGTTTTTTGTGATCTCAATGCGGTAGTGGCTGAAACTGCGGCCATTTAACAGGCTGAAACTGCGCCGCTCTGCACGTGCTGCGAAACTCTCACCCGCCCAGCTACCCAATGGCTGCCAGTTTGTGCCATCATTTGAACCAAGCAGACGGAAATTCTCCGGATCGCGGTCCGGTGCATCGTTAGCACTGGTAATAGCAAAGGTATTCACGATCACCGGTTCTGGCAAGCTGACTTCCAGCCAGGATGGTGCTTCAACCGACGGTACGCCACCGTTGTCCAGCCACTTGGTTGCCGGGTTATTATCAAACGCCATAGTGCCCGCTTCGCCATCACTGATAGCCGCACGTGCGCTGATTTGTGCAGCAGCATTATCACTGTGATCCTGCGCTTGTACCTGCGGGCCAATCAGCTCAATTTCTGCCACCTGCATTAAGGCGCTGTCACCTTTGTTTTTGCTGATATTCAGCCGGTAATGGTTGTAGCCCAGTGCATTGGCGACAGCAAACGTTTGCCGCTCGGCGCGCTCGCTAAAACTGATACCGGCCCATTGGCCCAGATTAACCCAATATTCGCCATCATTAGATGCCAGCAGGCTGAAGTTTTCCGGATCACGGTCCGGCGCATCATTGGCACTCACCAGCGCCAGCATATTCACTGCTTGTGGCTCAGCCAAAGCCACACTGGCCCAGGCTGGCGCTGCTACCGTTGGCACCGCAGTGTTATCCAGCCATTTGGTTTGGCTGTTGCCATCAAAGGCATAGGCGGCCGCTTCGGCATCACTAATAGCACCACTGGAGGTTACCGCTGTTGCTGCCAAAGCATGATTCAGTGCAGGTACTGCCGGCCCGATAAGCTCAATTTCAGCAATTTGCATTAAGCTGGTATCACCTTTGTTTTTGGTGATATTCAAGCGGTAATACGGATAAGCCAGGCTATTGTTAACGCTGAATAAGCGGCGCAGGCCACGGCTGTCGAAACTCTCACCGGCCCACTCACCCACTGTCAGCCAGTTGCTGCCATCGGTTGAGGCTTGCAGGTTAAAGTTTTCCGGATCACGTTCAGGCGCATCGTTAGCGCTGCTGATAGCAAGGCTGCTAACAGCTTTTGCTTCGCTAAACTGCACCTGCACCCAGGCTGGCTGCTCTGCCGTGGGTACCGCAGTGTTATCCAGCCATTTTGTTGTTAACAGGCCATCAAATGCCATCTCGGCACGCTCTGCATCGCCAATGGCGCCGCGAGCGCTGATGCTGCCACCTTGCTGGATCTGATCAGGATAAACCGGGCCAAACAGCTGCACTTCAGCCAGCTGCATTAAGTTGGTATCGCCTTTATTTTTTGTGATGTTCAGCCGGTAATAGCGGTACGGCAGGCTGTTATTAAAAGCAAAATCCTGTGCGCTTAAGCGCTGCTCAAAACTGATACCGGCCCATTGCCCCAGCGTAAACCAGCTTTCACCATCGTTGGAAGCCTGCAGGTTAAAGTTTTCCGGGTCGCGATCCGGCGCATCGTTGGCGCTGGTAATAGACAACACACTGATAGCCTGCGCTTGTGCAAATTGCAACGTTAGCCAGGCAGGTGCTGCTGCGCTTGGCACAGCGGTATTATCCAACCATTTGCTGGTAACACTGCCATCGAAGGCTTGCTCACCACTTTCACTATCGCTGATAGCGCCGCGGTAGCTAATTTGCGCGCCGGCTAAATAGGCCGCAGTGGTGTATTCGCGAATTGGCCCGCTGCTGTTATCTGCCAGTACTAACGGCAGCTCAATATCAATAATGCTGTCCGGGGTTAAACCCAGCTCTGCCAGTACCGGATGGCCCTGCAATGCATCGAGTAACTGCTGGCGTAGTGCTGTAGCCGCTGCTTCATCCCCCTCTGCTGCCAGGGCAACCTGTGTTGCTGCGGCAGCGAACGTATCGGCCAGAGTTGCCTCAGCACCAATGTGGGCAAAGGCAGCATTAACAAAGGATAACCGAATCAGCTGGTTACTGCTTTGGGCAAAGTTTTCCGCGCTATCGGCACTTTGCAGCGGTTGCTGCATCAGGTTGATTGCCGGCATATCTACGCCGAGAATGCGTAGCAGCTGCGCTGAGTATTCCAGCTGCGCCGGCTCCAGCGTAGCCAGTGCCGACACATTGCGCCCGCCAGTTATCGCCGCTTCCAGTAATTGGCTGGCAAAGGTAGTGAGCGCATTAACCTGCACCGTGGCATCAGCAGTACCATCGGCAGTAGCACCAAGCGGCGCTTTTAGCCAGAACAGGTTAGTTAATGTCACCGTTCCCAGTGCGTCTGCACCGACTATTGCCCCTAACGTGGCTTCGCCGCACAGGCTAAGATCGCACAACATGCTGCTGTTAGCAGTAGTAGTCACCGCCAGCTTGTGCACCGCGCTAAAGGCATAGCCGGGCGCCGACGTTAGCGTGGTAGCGGCCATACCGCTGCTGTCGGTCTGTACGGCGGTGCTGTTTACCGTAGTGCCGTTTAAAGCACTGACACTGACAGCGGCACCACTTAAAATACCTTTTACTGCGCTCGCATTTACCTCAGCTGAGGTTGATACCGGTGTTGGTGCATTGTTGACATCAGGGTCTTCGCCGCTGCCACAGCCGGTTAATGTACCCAATGCCACTGCCATGGCACACAGTAGCTGACATTGTTGTATTGTTTTCATTATATATTCTGCCTCTTTGTGTGCATGGTTCAGAAATTAAACGTGATACCGGCGTAGTAACGTCGGCCAGCGTAGCTATTGCTTAAAAAACGGGCATTGGTGTCATTGCCTAATCTGGACGTGGATTCAGATTCGGTCAGGTTGATTACCGATGCGCTTAGCAGCCAGCGCTCTGTCAGGGCATAGGTGGCATTTACATCCACTTGATCATAAGGGTCCTGATACACGTTTAAACCACTGTTAATACCCAGTACCGTTTCACCGCGCTTGTTGTACGATGCCCGGATACTGTAATTATCGGTTTCGTAAAACGCCGACAGGTTGTACTGGTACTTGGCACTGCCCACTAAAGGTGATTCGCCAAATTTTTCGCCATCGACATTAACGTCAGCCTGGTTGGTTTTGTTGTAGGTATAGTTGGCATTAAGACCAAAGCCGTTGGCAAAGGCATGCTGAATAAACAGCTCTACGCCCTGTGACTTTGCATTGGTACCATTACCTACCGTGCTGTAAGGGCTGATGGTAATCTGGCCCGGTTCAACCACACCCGGCTGGCCGGCAAAATCTCGCACCGAGTCAATGATCAGCGGCACGACAAAGTTATCAACGTCTTTGTAAAACAGCGCCATACCCACCGCCGAACCGGTGCCGTAGTAATACTCAATCGACAGATCGGCCTGCATCGATTCAAACGGCTTGAGGTTTTTATTACCGCCACTACCGCTAAAACCAGGCTGGGTGTTAAAGGCGGCACGATCGTCGGCCCATTCGTCTGAGACAAAGCTGATGCGCTCCTGGCTGCCCAAATCACTGTAGCCCGGCGGCGACATCACTTTTGCCAGCGCGCCGCGCACCACCAGGTTATCGCCGGCGTCCCACACCAGGTTCAGGCTGGGTAGCACATAGGTTTCTTCCGTGGTTTGCGATATCAACTGCCAGTTTTCAACAAAGCGAGCGTCGCCGGTAACAGGTAAACCGGTTACATCGTCGGTATGATCAAGGAAGTAGGTGTATAGATCGGTCGATTCGCCGGTAGTTTTGGTTTTTACTACCCGCACACCGGTGTTACCGCGAAAATCACCAAAGCTGAAATCGCCCTGCAGATAAAAGGCTTCACCTTGCTCACGGATGTTGTAGACAAAGTTATCTTCAATCCGGGTATAGGGTTTGTAGTTGCTTAAAATAATGTCGCGGTATTTGTCCCAGTCGATCACTGGCATCAGGTTAATATTAAAACCACCGGCAATATTACCTTCACCATTTGTTTTTAATACGTCTTTTGCCAGTGGCATGCCACCGTTCCATTGGTAGCTGTCGAACTGATCAATACCGCGGCCGCTGGCCAGCGCGCCTTCAATATCAAAATCCGGCGCCAGAAAGAAGTTATTCCCGGTTTCGCGGTGCAATTTGGCATCACGAAATTTTAATCCGGTACGAACCAGCGTGAAAATGCCCCAGTCGACATCAAAATCAAGATCCAGCTGATAGTAGCGCTCTTCCAGCGTACTGCGCACAAAGCTGGAGTTAGACGAGCCAGGGTCACGCCCGCCACCGACACCACTTAGCAGGTTGGTTAGTGTGTTAGGATCCATATACATTGACATACGGTCACCCGTTGACCAGCCAGCGTACTGTGCAGCATTTTCAATAAAGGGCTGGTTTTCGCCCCAGTTCGAACTTTTATACGCCACATCCCAGCTTTCTGTTGGCCCACCTTTAGCTTTGGTATTACCGGCAATCAGTTTCAAGCGGTAGCTGTCACCCTCGTAACTGAAGTTAAAATCGAACGTATCTGAGGTAGACTCTTCCCTGACATAGCTGCCATTCATCCAGGGAAACTGCAAATCATTCTCGGCCCCACCGGCGCCGACGGTATAATCCATGCCGGTAATGATGGTGCCGGAAGCATCCAGCGTTACGCCGGTAAGAAAATTAGGGTTTAATGACCACTCCGGCATAGATACCACTGAACGGGTTCTGTCCTGGCCCAGAGTAAAACCAAAATAGTTAAACCCCAGCTCCAGCCGGTCGGTAGGTCGCCATTGCCCGGTAAGCTGTACGCCTTCTCGATCACGCTCTTCTTTGGTTACACCAACTCTGGCCACCTGCGGAAACCAGACCCCGCTATAAACATTGCCCTGTGCATCTGTCAGCGCAGCCCAGTTGTTGTTGTTGTCTACCGGATTGCCATTAACATCTACTGCCGTATCGGCCACACCGCCCCAACGCCAGACACTCGAATCGGTACCACCCGACAACACCCGGCTGGTACGGTTTTGCCGGGTATATCCCACCAGCAGGCCCAGGCTCTCAGCATCGTTTTTCCACGAATACACCCCGGTAAACTGTGGCTCGTGTTTATCGGTAACATCGGCGTAGGTCGATTCAATATTTAACACGCCGGAATTAGCTTCCATATCAAACGGCTTACGGGTATGCAGCAACACTGTGCCGCCCACACCGCCGGCGTCCAGCCGGGCTTCCGGCGATTTAAACACTTCTACTGTCTGGATCATCGCCGATGGCAACAGGGTGTAATCAAATGAACGTGACGGTTCGCCGGGTGACGATGCAATAAAGTTACCGTTTAGCTGGGTAAACGTCAGATCAGACGATAAACCACGGATACTTACAGTTGAACCTTCACCGCCGTCACGTTGGATCACCACACCCGGCACGCGTTGCAAGGAATCAGCAACGTTTTTATCCGGAAACTTACCGATATCCTCGGCGGTAATAGCATCCACCACCGCGCTGGATAAGCGTTTGATTGCCATATTCTCCGCCATACTGGCCCGGATACCGCGTACCTGTACTACTTCAATTTCGGCTTCAGTTTTGGTTTCTGTCGCTGGCTCAGCTTCCTGAGCCAGCGCAGTATTGCAAGTAGCCGTTAATAACAGACTCAGGCTGATAGCTTGTGCCAGTTGGTGTTTACGCAGCCTTACAGGCTGTGTAGTGTTCCCCGTTTTACTGTACCTTTTGTTACTGTACATAGTATGTTGCTCTCATTTTTTTAGTTTTAAATATTGTTCTGAGCAATGAGTTTCTCTTACCGCCTAAACGCAGTCAGAACCCTGTTTTTTTCACTTGTGTCATTCCCGAGCGCCCTCACTTAGCGGAGGGCTTTGGTTAACTCTTTAGTTTTAGTTTGCGCAGCACCTCATCAGACGGGCCGTCAAAATTGGCCATAGGTTTGTTGCCGATATAGCCGATGTCGGCCATACCGGGTTCAGTGGTGTAAAAGGCTGTGGCAGTTAAATCGCGCACTTTGGCAAAGAAGCGGGCGCCGTGCTTCAGGTTGGCGGCGGCTTTGGGTTCGTAACGGATATCGTCACAAATTTGTCGTTGCTCAGCAGTACTGAGTTTGGCGAACGCTTTACCAAAGCGTTTTTTTGCTTCGCCGTTTAACCAAACCAAGCCGCCACGTACCAGTACCAGATCGGCTTTCTGTTGCGGATAAGGCGCGCTGACCCATTCATTAATAAAGTGCTGCGCCCCCAGGCTGGCCGCCGACGGCGACTGCGCATCGGCCGGAATAATAATGTCAGCCAGTACGGCCAGATCATCCAGTTCTGCCTGGGTTAATATCATGGACCAGGGCACTACCGGCTTGAGCATATCCGGATCGGTAGGCCGGTAAATTAGCTCGGCGCCTTTGGTTTTAGCCGTTACCGCCGCGGCATGGCCAGCCATACTCAGCACCGGTATCGATACGGCCGCTGTAGCCAGCAGTTTTAATGCATCACGGCGTTTTAAGTTGGTGTTGTTGCTGTTGTCGTTGTAGTTATCGTCTGCCATATCAGATATTCCTTTGCTTGAACTGCTCAACAATGTAATCACTGGTGCGCCAGGCCAGCGCCAGAATAGTCAGAGTAGGGTTTTTATCGGCGTTGGACGCAAAAGGCGCGCCGTCTGTGACAAACAGGTTGGGTACATCCCAGGCCTGACAATACTGATTCAACACCGATTTTTTGCGATCAGCGCCCATAATGGTGCCGCCGACTTCGTGAATAATGGCGCCGCCGTTCATGATGGCTTTGCGGCCGTCGGTTTCTATGTTGCTGGTTACCTTGCCGCCCATACCGGTAATAATGTCGGCGAAGGTTTTTTGCATATGCGCCGCCTGATTTATCTCATGCTCGGACCACTGCCAATGAAACTTCAGCACCGGTATGCCCCACTGATCCACCACTGTCGGGTCCAGTTCGGCATAGCTGTTTTCGTTCGGGATCATTTCGCCACGGCCATCAAAGTGCACAAAAGTGCCGTAATAGCGCCGGCACGCCTGTTTAAAATCGGCACCGTAAGCCCCTTCAGTAAAGCTTTGCAGGCCACCAAAAGCGCCGGCTCCCGGCATGCCCCGGCCACCGCTCATTTCAATATGGTAACCACGGGCAAAATTCAGCTTGCCGGCCTTTTGCTGTTTATACAGCCACCAGGGCTGATACAGATGCATACCAGAGGAGCCGTCTTCATTCATCGGCGGCAGGTTTTCCAGCGCCGGAATTTGGCCGCCGACACCGGCACCCACGGTATCCATCAGGTATTTACCGACCAGGCCGGAACTGTTGGCAATGCCGTCCGGAAACAGCGGGCTGCGTGAATTAAGGAAAATGCGCGCCGTTTCTGCCGCACTGGCAGCGACTACAACTGCACGGCCTTTTACTTTTACTTCCTCGCGGCTGTTTTTATCGATGTAGATCACGCCATCTGCTTTACCGGCCTTATTCAGCGTAACTTCGCGCACCATAGCATCGGTAATAATGGTCAGATTGCCGGTGGCCAGCGCCGGCGGGATCAACACCGTAGTTGACTGAAAATTGGCCTTGATAGAACAGCCACGGCCACAAGGCGTAGCCCAGAAACAGGCGGCACGGGATTGCATAGAATCGGCCACTACTTTTTGCCCCAGCGAACTGTTTGGAAACAGCTTCGCCGGCAGCCGGGTATGATCCTGACGCTGGCTTAAAATGGCCAGATGCGCCGGGATCACCGGAATATTCAGTTCATCACAGGATTTTTTCGCCAGCAGTTCATAAGCGCGGGGCTTGGGAGCCGGCTGTAAAATGCCCTCGGGCGAATCCGGCGTGTTTTCCAGGCCATGGCCGGTGTCACCGTACACGCCAATTAACAGTTCGGTTTTATCATAGTAAGGCGCTAAATCGGCATAGCTTATCGGCCAGTCAAAACCCAGGCCATCGCGGCTGTAGGGTTTAAAGTCATACTCGCCGTTACGCAGTGAAATACGGCCCCAGTGGTTGGTGCGCCCGCCCAGCATACGGGCCCGCCACCAGTCAAACCGTTGTTGTGGCTCGCGGCTGGCCTGGGTATAAGGTTCACCCGGCACCTGCCAGCCACCGTCGATGGTAGCGTCATAAAAACCAAAAGGTTTGTCCGGGGTGCTGGCACCGCGCAGCGGCGCCTCTTTGGGCAGATTAAACATCGGCGTTTCGGTTACCGGGTCGTAATGCCGCCCTGCTTCGAGCATTAATACCTTTAACCCGGCAATGCTTAATATTAATGCTGACATACCGCCGCCGGCGCCAGAGCCAACTACGATTACATCATATTCCTGTTGTCCGGATGCTCCTGACATCTTGCACTCTCCTCGTCTGCACACTTTGCATAATGTGCTTTGTTATAATAATTATGCCGCCCGGCTGCTAACGGCCTGCCGGCTTGGAACTACTTAGTTGAACACCACCTTGTAACCGGTTACATAAACAGGCAAAAAACCGGGCATTAAATTCAACCTCAACGCCCGGCATGATTGGCTACTGCCAGCAGTAAATCGCGCGTGGCACGGATCCCGGCATCTTCGTCGGCATTTTCACCTTCATATTCAATACCGATATAGCCCTGATAGCCCGAGCTTTGGATCAACTGCCACATTCGATGATAATCGATACTGCTCTCTGCGCCGTTTTCATCAAAAGCAAAACTCTTGGCACTGATGCCTTTGGCAAATGGCAGCAGTAATTGCGTACCCTGATATTTATCGCCGCTAAAATTACCGAAATCGGGCAGGCTGCCCACATTACCGGCCTGCTGCAATACCGTGGCCAGCCAGTTGGCATCCATAGAGTGGCCCATATGGTTTTCGACAATAATGCTGATACCAAAAGGTGCAGCAAACTGCGCCAGTTGCTGCAGGCCCAGCACTGCCGCCTGTTGCATCTCTAAGGCGTCCGTTTTGGCGTTATCAGCAATACTAACGCGAATAGCATGGCAACCTAAAAATGCTGCAGCTTCAACCCACTTATAGTGGTTTTCTATTGCCTGCTGGCGCTGCTTTGCTTCCACTGCAGCCAGGTCGCCTTCAGCGTCGACCATAATCAGTAAGCTGCTGACACCGCTGTCATCGGCGCGCTGTTTTAACTGGCGTAAAAAAACTTGATCCTGCGCCTTGTCAGCAAAAAACTGATTTACGTATTCCACTGCGCCCAGCTGAAAGTCGCGCCGGGTTTTTACAGCAAAATCCAGTACCTTTAACTGGCCAGAACGTAACTGGCGGTGTAACGACCACTGTGCCAGCGAAATTTTTGGCTGCACCGGGCTGGCCGCGAGCACCGACCAGCTTAGCGGTAACTGGCTGGCCAGGCCTGCAATAGCAGCACCGGCAAAGGTACGGCGCAAAAAATGGCGGCGGTTAATCCCACTGAATTTCATAGCATGCTCCTGTTATAACGCGCGGATCCGGATCTGACGAAAAGCTATTTTGTCGTTATGGTCTTGCAGCATAATATGGCCGGGCTCAGCTGCAGCAACATCATGCTTAGGGGCAAATTTGCTGTTGGCAGCGCGCTGCTGCCAGTCGGCGGAGCCCAACTCAAACTGCAGTACCAGTTTGCCGTTGAGCCAATGCTCAACCTGCGGGTGGCGTACTACAATGCGGGTATGGTTCCAGCTACCGGCAGGTAAGTGGGCATCAACCTGCGGTGCGTAAATATCAAATAACGAAGCGGTAAAATGGATAGGATTGTCATGGCCGGGATAATTATCATCGTCAAGTAGCTGGTACTCTAAACCACCAGACCAACCCGCACTGTTAACCTTGTAGAAGATACCACTGTTGCCGGATGCGGCAATTTGCCACTCCAGTTCTAGCTCAAAATCGGTAAAGCTTTGTTTGCTGACAATATCGCCACCACCACCTGCGGTAAGCACCAGAGCGTTGTCGATAATTTGCCACTGCTCACCAATCGCGTTGCCGCTTTTGTCTGTCCAGGCTTCGGCAGATTCGCCGTTAAATAACCATTGCCAGCCATCAGATACGTCTGCAGTGGTTTTATCAGTTGTAGCAGCACCAGAGATGCCTTCGGAGGTGGTTGGTGCAGGTTTACAGCCGGAAACAGCCGCCAGCAACAGCAGGCTGATCGCCGCTGCACGAAAAAACGCATCCGAGTTAACTCTGATCACGTTGACGCTCCCCTTGTTGTAGCCAGAGCTATTGCTGGCCAGTACCGCTCGTTATATTTATTGTGTTGGCGTGATTCTGTGATCACTGCCAATGAAACCGGTTACATCACTAAACTTAAATCCAGCACAGAATTTTGTCAAGCAGATTGGTTATTTTTTGTCTGTCATTGCTGCGGTGCTATCACGCACCGCCAGCACGGGTATAAATTCTCAGCCTTCGCTCAACCCCAGAATACGCCGGTTACGGCCGGCATCGGTGGCGCCACCGGCAAAATCATCAAACGGCCGCTCGGCCACACAAATCAGCTGTTTGGCGATAAAAGGCGCGCCTTCTGCAGCACCCTGTTGCGGGTGTTTTAAACAACATTCCCACTCCAGCACTGCCCAGCCGGTGTAGCCGTATTGTGTTAGTTTGCTGAAAATAGCATTGAAATCTATCTGGCCATCGCCAAGCGAACGAAACCGGCCCGGCCGTTCCAGCCAGCTGCTGTAGCCACCATACACACCAGCTTTACCGGAGGGGCGAAACTCGGCATCTTTAACATGAAACGCACGAATGCGCTGATGATAAAAATCAATAAATTGCAGGTAATCCATCTGCTGTAGCAGAAAGTGGCTTGGATCATACAAAATACAAGCGCGTGGGTGTTGCCCGGTGGCGTCAAGAAAACGTTCAAATGATAAGCCGTCGTGTAAATCTTCGCCCGGATGCAGTTCAAAGCATACATCTATGCCAGCTGCATCGAAGGCATCCAGCACCGGTAACCAGCGTCGCGCCAGTTCGGCAAAGCCCTGCTCTACCAGGCCGGCCGGGCGCTGTGGCCATGGATAAACGGTATGCCACAGCAAGGCACCGGAGAAAGTGACGTGACAGCTGAGGCCCAGCCGTTTTGATGCCTGTGCAGCGAGTAATAGCTGTTCAGTAGCCCACTGTTGTTTCTGCGCTTCGGTTTGCGCCTGCGCCGGAGCAAAGCCCTGGAATAACTCATTGTATGCCGGATGCACCGCCATTAACTGGCCCTGCAAGTGGGTCGACAATTCGGTAATCTGCAACTGATACTGCTGACATAATGCCAGTAACTGATCGCAATATCGCTGGCTCTTCGCGGCCTGTTCTAAATCAAAAATACGCTTATCCCAGGTTGGCAACTGCACGCCTTTGTATCCCAGTTCCGCCGCCCAGCGTAATAATGATTCCAGTGTACATGCCTCACCGGCGGGTGGCAGATACTGTGCCAGAAATATCGCTGGCCCTTTAATTTTGCTTGTCAGCATAGCGTTATTATCCTGTAAAAGTGTATTGCCCGGCGATGCTTACCCAGGCAGCATTTTGCCTGCTGCTTACTACAGCAGCCTGCACAAAAGCCATACCGCGCACTGCCTGCTCAATACCTGCAGCAAGGTTACTGGTTGTCGGTTGGCGTAACGCCAGCGCAAAGTCACGATAAATATTAGCAAAGGCTTCCAGATAGCCTTCAGGATGCCCCGCCGGAGTGCGGCACCAGGCCCGCACTTCTGGTGCCAGATAACTATTGTCAGTGCCTGCCTGCCAGGTTTGTTGTGGTTGCCCACGCATTTGCACTAACAGTTGATTCGGTTGCTCTTGCAGCCAACTGAGTGAACCCAGCTCGCCATACACACTAATTTGTAAACCATTACCCATACCAGCACACACCTGGCTGGCCAGCAATGTGCCCCGGGCGCCATTATTAAAGCGCAGCAAAGCGCTGCCATCATCGTCCAGCTGCCGGCCCTCTATCACTGTGGCCAGATCAGCGCATAGCTCTGTTACCTGCAGCGCACTGATAAACTCCGCCAGCTGAAAGGCATGAGTGCCAATATCAGCAAAACAGCCACTGACACCGGAACGGGCCGGATCTAACCGCCACTGCGCCTGAGCACTGCCATCGCTGTCGGCTTTGTCTGCCAGCCAGCCTTGCGGATAGCTGACAGCCACACGACGCACCACACCTAAGTGGCCCTGCTGCACCAGTAATCTGGCTTGTTGTGCCATAGGGTAAGCCGCATAAGTGTGCGTTAAGCCATAGCGCAAGCCCGTTTGCTGCACCAGAGCCTGCAGTTGCAGCGCTTCGTCTAACGATAACGTTGCGGGTTTATCTGACAACACATGAAAACCAGCCAGCAAGGCGGCTTTAGCCACCGGAAAATGCAGATGATTCGGTGTCACTATAGTGACAAACTCTATCCGTTGCTCTGGCGGCAACAGGGCTTCTGCGGCAAACAGCTGCTGATAGGAATCGTAGCAACGCGCTGTGCTGATACCCAATTGTGCCGCCATAGCAGCGCTGCGCTCAGCCTTACTGCTAAAGCAGCCGGCTACCAGCTCGATCTGATTATCCAGCCGGGCAGCAATACGGTGTATAGCACCGATAAAAGCACCCTCGCCGCCCCCTACCATCGCCATTCTGACTTTTGTCTGTGCCATTACCACCCCTTGAAACCGGTTACAACACCGAAAATATATTACCTTGTTTTACTGTAACGGCACCGCTGCGGTTAAACCGGCAACCGGCGCTGCTTTGGAAAGCTTAATAAAAATACCACTAATACCAGCGCCGCTATGCCAGCCGGAATTAACCAGATTTGCCACCACTGATAACCGCTGTCCAGGTGATGTAAATCGGTGATATAACCGGCCAGACGGAACCCCAGTAACATACCTACGCCATAGGTTGCCAGTGTGATCAGGCCCTGGGCCGCCGCTTTTATCTCACGGCCGGCTTTTTGCTCGGTGTAAATCTGGCCGCTGACAAAGAAAAAGTCATAACAAATACCGTGCAGTAAAATACCAAAAAACAGCATCCATAACTGCTCGCCGCTGTTGCCATAGGCAAACAGCACATAACGTAGCACCCAGGCCAGCATACCTACCAGCAAGGTAGCTTTAATGCCGTAACGGCGCAAAAATAACGGTAACAACAGCATAAAGGCAATTTCAGACATCTGCCCCAGCGACATTTTTGCCGCTGCGCCGCTGATGCCTAAATCATTCAGATACAAATTGGCATTCTGATAATAAAACGCCAGCGGAATACAGATCAGTACCGAGGCCAGAAAAAACACCAGGTAAGCGCGGTCTTTCAGCAATGCCAGTGCATCCAGCCCCAATAGCTGCCGTATGGTCGGCCGCTGCTGCGTGGCCTGCGGCGGTGTGTCGGGCAAGGTCAGGCTAAACACGCCAAGCGCTAATGACGCACCGGCCGCCAGCATAAAGGTAAACTGTAAGTTCTGGCTGCCTTCCCAGCCAAACCAGCCAATTAACAAACCGGCAGTGATCCAGCCGACAGTACCTAACACACGGATATGGGCAAACTGCGCGGTTTTCTCTGCCAACTGACGAAAGCTAATGGCATTAACCAGCGCCAGCGTGGGCATATACACCACCATATACAACAAAATATAGGGGTAAAAGCTGCTAAAACTGCCACTGTAGGCCGCACTGAACAGCAAGGCAGCGCCCACCAGATGCAACAGCGCCAGAATTTTTTGCGCGGCAAAATAGCGGTCGGCAATCAGGCCGATAATAAAAGGCGCGATAATGGCGCCGATAGACTGCGTTTCATACGCCATGCCCATTTGTGCACCGGAGGCAGAGAAACGCTGTGACAGATAGGTACCCATGGTAACAAACCAGGCGCCCCAGATAAAAAACTGCAGAAACATCATTAGCGACAACTTAAGTCGGATGCTGATAGGCATGGTGGTGTTTTTCCTGTTGATTTTATTGTCATTGGTGGCTGCTAACTCTGCTGGCCAGCATACTTTTTATCCACAACAGAAATAACTGTAACCGGTTACACCAAAAATTACAAGCTGGCAGCCGGCAGAAAAAATCACCGCAACCTACTCACACTTTAAAGATATAACCGCGTTTATAACACCAGTGCATTAACAGGTAGGAAAGTAACAAAAAGCTCAGCGCAAACGCCAGTGAGCCGTTGTAGTCGCCAAACAATGGTTGATACACCGCGCTAAATAACCAGCCGTGTAAAGAGGTATCGCCGACAGAGATCATCATCAGTATGCGTGCCGCCACGCCGGCAAACATAAAAAACAAAATGGCATTGGCACCAAACACCACAAACGGTGCGCTCCACAGCCGCCAGCGTTTAACATCACACAACCACAGGCAGGCCGCCAGTGCGATAGCGCAGTAACCGCTGCTTAGCAGTACAAAACTCGGGGTCCACAGGCTTTTATTAATCGGCAGGCCCATATGCCACAGTTCAGCCAGCCATACTGCCACCACACCAAATAACAATAAGCCACGGATCTTTTGCACCAGAGTGCGCTCACTTTGCAGATACTGCGCCATTAACACCCCGGCCAGACAACTGCTGATCGCCGGCAAGGTAGACCACAGCCCTTCCGGATCAAAGGCAAAGGGTGTGGCACTGCGGTAATACACATGGCTGGCACCCAGCACGACATGATCCAACCAGGCGGCAAAACTGTTGCCAAACTCCAGCAGACCACGGAACTGAGTGCCCTGCGCATCCTGATACGGCAGATACAACATGCCCGCCAGATATAAAGCACAAAGGCCTATCAGCCAGCCGATACGGCCACGGGTACCGCAATACAGCACAATAAGCACGGTAAAAAAGTACACTAAGCCAATACGTTGCAATACCCCCAGCCAGCGCAGGGTAAGCAGTTTCTGCTCAATATAGTTGTACGCCGGGTCGCGGAAATTGTAATAAAACAACGCTAAAAACAGCCCCAGAGCAAACAGCTTTATACTGCGCACTGCGGCATGTTTTATAACAGCAATATTGCCACTGCTGTTTTGCCGCTGCAGGCTTAGCTGCAGCGACATACCGACAATCACAATAAAAAACGGGAAGATCAGATCAGTTACTGTCCAGCCATGCCACTGCGCATGCAGCAACGGGCTGTAAACATGGTTCCAGCTGCCGGGGTTATTAACCAGTATCATGGCGGTAATCGTTAGCCCGCGCAGCGCATCCAGCGCCAACAGGCGCCGGGCCGGTAACACAGAAAGTATTGCTTCGGCGTAACGCTGATACCAGTTAAACATAGTGTTAATACCCGCTAACAGTAACTGGCAGCTTACCGGTTAAACGGTATTGGCCAAGTAAAGCCTGAGCCAGCGCTTCGTATACCGCATTACCGGCACCCATAGCGGTTGGCTGCTCTGAGGTGTTATAGGCATAGCTTGCCAGTACTACATCGGCATGCTGGCCATAACGGCTGATATCATAAGGCGCGCGCAAACTTAAAAACACATGTGGTTTTTTCTTCGCTTTAATCTGTGGCAGTAAGGCTTCGTATTGCAGGCTTTGCCGCTCATAAGCGGCGGCAATATTGGCAATACCGGTTAAATCGTCCATACCGCCAATATCGGCCAGGCTTTGCATAGGGGCAATAAAACCGCTGATCACCAGATCAGCCGCACCAATTTGCGCGCTGGCCCTGGCTAAATCGGTTTGTTGCAGGCTAATGCTGTCGATAACAAAATGACCTTTGCTGTAATGCTGCAGTGCGGCAGCTAAAGCCCGGGCTTTGGTTTGGTCTGGCATGATCAGTAACAGCTTTTTTGTATCACTGAGTTTAAATGGCCAGTAAGACGAAGCCGGTTTTACCTGGGTTATCGCGGCTTTGGCTAATGCCAGCTCGCTTTGCCGGTGCGCAGCACTGCCAAGCAGTTTGCCGGCCAGTTTGGTTTGTTCTGCAGCCGATTTCACCGCCGGTAATAAAGGATACTGCTGCTTTAACGCCACTATGCGCTGATAAGATTCGGCCAGTTCCGTTTTGGCAATATCGCCGTTGTTTACTGCCGCTTCGAGCGCGTTAAGCAGCGCCGCCAGCGATTTTAGCTCGCCTGGGTGTTGCAGTTTTACCGGCATCAGGGCGATATCAGCACCGGCGGCAAAGGTTTGCACTACAGCTTCGGTGTGGGTAAAAAATTTGCTGATACCGGCCATATCCAGCGCATCAGTGACGATCACACCGTTGTAGCCCATTTCTTTGCGCAGTACATCATGCAAAATGGTACGCGACAACGTCGCCGGCTTGAGCATTTTTTCGCCGTTTTTAGACACAAAAGTGCTGCTGTCCAGCGCCGGAAACTGAATATGTGCTGTCATGATCATACCGGGAGTTTGCTGCTTAATAATATGCGCAAACGGATATAAATCTACCTGGCGGATTTGCTCACTGCTATGCTCTACCCTTGGCAGGCCTAAATGGCTGTCTACTTCGGTATCACCATGGCCGGGAAAATGTTTCAGTGCTGCTATCATGCCGCGCTGCTGCATCGCGCTGGTCATAGCGTTACCCAGCTCAGCCACTTGCTGCGGGTTTTCGCCAAAAGCCCGCACGTTAATCACCGGGTTTTGCGGATTAACGTTAACATCTATTGTCGGCGCAAAATTTACATTAATGCCCAGCGCCAGTAATTCATCTGCCAGCACTTTGCCTACTTCAGTGGCAAACTTAGTACCGTGCTCCGCATAAGTTGCACCTATAGCCATATTACCGGCAAACGACGTGGCTAAACTGCGTGGCAGGCGCGCTACCCGGCCACCTTCCTGATCGATACTGATAAACAGCGGCAATTTAAGCTTTGATGCCGCCGCAGCGCTTTGTAAATCGCGGTTAAGCTGCACGGTTTGGCCGACATCGGCCAGGTTTTCTGCAAACAGAATAACGCCGCCAATATCGTAATCACGTACCAGCGTGGCAAGCTCGGGCGGCAGTTTTGTCATGGGTGTGCGACACTGGCCATTTACTGGCTGCTGCTCGCAGTAGTAGCGCAGGTCCAGCATCAGTTTTTGCCCCAGCATTTGTTTTACACTGGCGCTGGGCACAGCAGATTTAACCGGCATAGCAGCAGCCGACAGAGTGAAGCTGCAGGCACTGAGCAGCAGTAACGAAGCGCGGGTCAAGCATGACATAGAGTTCCAAGCAGATAAAACAACCACGGCGGTATCCTGTTATTTTGGCAAAAGCTGCAGGCAGTACAACAAAAATAAATTATTCATTCAAGTAAAATTTAAATGAATACTTTACCCACCTACTATACATTATGGTATGGTTAAGCACTTTTTCACTGTTAAGAGCCGCGCATGCAACTGACATTACTGGACTGGACGGTATTTTTTAGTTACTTCGCCATACTGGCATTGACGGGCTGGTATGTAAACCGCCGCAAGGCCGGTAACAGTAATGATTATTTTTTGGCGGCTAACAGCATGCCGGTATGGGTGGTGGCGGTGTCTGTGCTGGCCACTTCGCAATCGGCAGCTACCTTTCTTGGCGGCCCGGATATGGGCTTTCGCGGTAACTTAAGTTATATCGCCACCAATATCGGCGCCCTTATTGCTACCTTTATCGTGATTAAATTTTTACTGCCGCGCTATTACCAGCTTAAGGTCACCACGGTATATGAACTGCTGGAACAGCGCTTTGGTGCCAGTGCCAAAGATCATGCCGGTAAAATGTATTTATTTGGCCGGGTGTTCGCCAGCGGTGCACGGCTTTATATGGCCGCTATAGCAGTAGCCATGTTGTTGTTTAACGATATTCAGGCCAGCAGCGTGCTGGCGGCTGTGGTGTTGCTGGCTATAATCGGCCTGGCCTGTACTGTTGCCGGTGGTATCCGCTCTGTTATTTATACCGATGCACTGCAATGCGGCGTTTATGTGCTGGCAGCGTTGCTGGTGCTGGGTTACCTGTATCACAGCATAGGGCTGGATTTACCCACACTGATACAGGCGCTTAGCTCGCCGGCAGAGGGCGGCCCGTCTAAATTATTACTGTTCGACTGGCGGTTTGATGTCAGCTCTAACGGGGTATTTAATATGTGGTCAGCATTAACCGGTTTTATTTTGCTGAATATTGCCGCTTTTGGTTTAGATCAGGACATGACACAACGTGTGCTCACCTGCAAAGACAGCAAAGCCGGTGCCAGAGCACTGCTAAGCTCAGCGTTAATGGTGATCCCCGTTATGCTGGTATTTATTCTGATTGGCTTTTTGTTGTATATCTTTTATCAACGGCCAGATTTATACCAGCCAGCACAGGGCTTTGCCGACAGCTTCGGCGGGGAAAAAGTTACGGTATTTATGTATTACGTATTAAATGAAATGCCGTCCGGCCTGCGCGGCCTGGTGGTAGTTGGCGTAATAGCGGCGGCGTTATCCACTATTACCTCGGGGTTAAATTCTATGTCATCTGTGCTGGTGGCCGATATGTATAAACCCTGGCGGTTAAAGCGTCAGCCCGTTACCGACGATCGGCATTTTGTCCGCGCTGGCCAGCTGGGTATGCTGTTTACCGCTATCACCCTGTCGGCCATGGCTATTTTGTGTTTTTACTGGCAGCAGTATTCTGATATGCCTTTGCTGGCGTTTGCGCTTAGTGTAATGGTGTTTTCTTACAGCGGCTTGTTGGGGGTATTTTTTACAGCATTGTTTAGCCAGCGCGGCAACCGCTACTCGGTTACTGCGGCGCTGCTAAGCGGATTTTGCGTGACCCTGCTGCTGCAACCTTATATTCTGCACCAACTTAGCCCGCAACTGGCCGCGCTCGATTTAGGTTTTACCTGGCAGCTGTGTATAGGCACCCTGGTGGCAACACTGGTGTGTCTGGCCGGTAAGCCGGTGGGGCAGCACAGTGCCATGGAAGGAGTTAACTAATGTGGATTTTGGCGGTTGATGGTGGTGGCAGTAAAACGCTGGCCCGCCTGACCAATACCAGCACCGGCCAGCACTGGCAGCAACAAGCTGGCCCGGCCTCACTGACGAATGATTTTTCGCTGGCACTGAGTAATATTAATTTACTCAGTGCCAGCCTGTGCCAGCAAGCCGGTATCGACAGCCGGCAAGTGGTAGCAGTAATGGGGCTGGCCGGCGCCGGTAACCCGCAGCAACATCAGCAGGCTTGCCAGCAGCTGGCCCGGCATTATGCGCGTTTTTTACTCACCACCGACGCTAAAACTTCACTGTATGGCGCTAATCTGGGCCAGCCGGTGTTGGTAGTTGCCCTGGGCACCGGTTCGGTTGCTATGCGCCTGTTGGCCGACGGCGCTGAGCAACAGGTTGGTGGCTGGGGCTTTAATATTGGCGATGAAGGCGGTGGCGCCTGGCTGGGTAAGCAAGCGGTACGCGAATTACTATGGCAGGTAGACAGCCTGGCCGGTGTGCAAAGCCCGTTATTGCAGGCAGTAGCACAGAGTATTGGCGACGACGCTGCGGTGTTACTGCCCTGGTTGAAAACCGCCAGCCCGAACGATTACGCCACTTTGGCGCCGTTAGTGTTTAACTATGCCGGGCGCTGCGACGTTGCCGACACGCTGTTACAACGCCACAGTACAGCAGTACAGCAACTGCTGTACTGCGCCCGCGAGCAATTTGAGCTGCCGGTAGTCTTGTTAGGCGGCCTGGCCGATATTACCGCTGCGCTGCTAAATGCAGAATGCCGCACTTTGCTGCAACCGCCACGCGGTAGCGCACTGGATGGTGCTTTTATTCTTGCAACACAACTGACAAACTCTTTACCCCTTTCAGGAAACGGCGATGACAAATAACCAACAGGACTCTTTACTACAACAACTGGATGCCATGAGCTCAGAAGCACGCAATCCCGACAGTTGGGATATCGATTTGTTGTCGAGCCTGGAGATCGTAAAACGTATTAACGCTGAAGATCAAACCGTGGCGCAAAGTATTACCAGCTGCCTGGAGCAGGTTGCAGCAGTGGCCGATCGCATTGTCGAAGCCTTTGATGCCGGTGGCCGCCTGGTGTATCTGGGCGCAGGCACCAGTGGCCGGCTGGGCATTCTTGATGCGGTTGAATGCCCGCCAACCTACAGCGTGCCATCATCACAGGTGGTGGCGTTAATTGCCGGTGGTAATGGTGCCGTATACAAAGCGGTAGAAGGGGCCGAAGATAACCCACAACTGGCCGTAGAAGATTTACAAGGTATAAAGCTGCAGCCCAACGATATTCTGGTCGGCATTGCCGCCAGCGGCCGCACGCCTTATGTGCTGGGCGGTCTGGCGTATGCCCGCAGTATCGGCTGCTTTACCGCTGCTATCAGCTGTAATGCCAATGCACCGGTGCTAAGCGCCGCAGATATCGGCATTGGTGCTGTAGTAGGGCCGGAGGTGGTTACCGGTTCTACCCGGATGAAAGCCGGTACAGCGCAAAAACTGATTTTAAATATGCTCACCACCACGGCGATGATCCGCAGCGGCAAGGTGTATCAGAACCTGATGGTCGATTTACACGCTAGTAACGAAAAGCTGGTAGCGCGCGCAGTGCGTATTGTGATGCAGGCCACCGATTGCGCACCGGAAACCGCACGCCAGGCGTTAAAAGCCGCCGACATGAGCGCCAAACTGGCTATTCTGCATATTCTCAGTGGCCAGAACATTGAACACTGCCGCCAGCAATTGCAGCAGCAGCATGGCTTTATCCGTAAAGTACTCCAGCAAGGTACAGCCGAATGAAACCGCTATTGTTACTGCTGCTAAGCTGCTGCCTGCTGGCTTGCCAGCCCGACGCAGAACGCTCTGGCGCGCAGCAGGCCGAAGCAGAGCTGCAAACCGGTGCGGAGCAGTTGCAACAGTATCTGCCGCTGCTGGAAGGCAAACGCGTCGGCGTGCTGGTAAACCAAACGTCGCTGGTCGAACAGCAACATCTGGTTGACGTACTGCTGGCCAATAAGGTGAATATTGTCAGTATTTTTGCGCCTGAGCATGGCTTTCGTGGCGACTATGACGCCGGCGCCAGTGTAAAAAACAGTACTGACAGCAAAACCGGTTTACCGCTGCTGTCGTTGTACGGTGCCAGCAAAAAGCCGTCAGCCCAGCAGATGCAGGAGCTGGATATCGTTATTTTTGATATTCAGGATGTAGGCGTGCGTTACTACACCTATATCAGTTCTATGCACTATATGATGGAAGCCGCAGCCGAGCATAACGTAGCCATGCTGGTGCTGGACCGGCCCAACCCGAATGGCGCCTATACAGATGGCCCGGTGCTGGATCCCGCCTTTCAATCTTTTGTTGGCATGCACCCTATCCCGCTGCTGCACGGTATGACAGTGGCCGAGCTGGCACAGATGATTAAAGGCGAGCACTGGATTGCCAACGCCGATAAACTGCAACTGCATATCGTGCCGCTAAGCGGTTATCAGCGAAGCCAGCCTTACTCGCTGCCGGTAAAACCCAGCCCGAATTTACCCAATGATCAGGCCATAGCATTGTATCCGTCGCTGGGCTTTTTTGAAGCCACGCCGCTGAGTATCGGCCGCGGCACGGAATTTCCATTTCAGGTAATTGGTTACAACAAATTTGGCCCGTCCGGCTTTCAGTTTATGCCGGTATCCACGCCCGGTGCTGCGTTAACCCCGCCATTGATGGGCAAAGTACTGTTAGGCGAAGATTTACGCCAGGCCAAAGCACAGGGGCTGAATTTACAGTACTTGTTACGCTGGCATGCGTTATTTAAACAGCACGATGAAGTGTTTTTCACTTCGGCTAACTTTATGGACAAACTGGCCGGCACCGATCAGTTACGTTTGCAAATTGAACAGGGGCAGACCGAACAGCAAATACGCGCCAGCTGGCAAAGCGCACTGCAGCAGTTTAAACAGCAGCGCCAGCCTTACCTGCTGTATCCGTAAGCTCAGTTAAGGTGGCGCAATACCGCTTGTTGCACCGCGCCACTTTGCTGTTGCTGCAAAATAAACTGGTTGAGTGCCGGTAATAACGCCTTCCATTTAGGGTGCAGGCTTAAACTGATGCTGGCTTTAGCAACGGCCTGTGCTAACGGGTATAGCGTGGCTTGCTGTAATTGCTGCTGCATTAGCCAGCGCGCAATAATGTCGTTCATGTAGGCTAAGTCACAACGCTCGTTCAGCAACATCTTCAGCTGCGCCTCCTGGCTGGAGGCATCCACCCTGATAAAACCCTGCTGGTTAAAGTACGGCTCAAGCTCAGGGTATATATAATGCTCGCGGGTACAGATCCGCAGTTGCCGCGCCGTGGTTAAATCCATTACCGCATCTTCAGGCCTTAAACTAAACAGGTAATCGTCGTAACTGAGTACCGGATCTGAAAATATTAATGCGTCTGGCTGGCTTAACCAGGCAGGGTTAACAAACATAGCATCAATTTCGCCCTGATACAGCGCCTGCTCGGCGCGTAGCGGGTTATTAAATACATAGCGGCTGCTGATTTTCTGCTGACGGAAGAACGGTTCGAACAACTCAGGCAAAATACCGCTTATCTGATCTGAGCGCCCGTTAAGATAAATAAAAGGTGGGAACTGAGGGTGATGAATGATCAGTTTTCCTGTCTTCGGCTGTGCTATTGCCCCTTCCATGCTTAATACTGCCAACAATAATAACAGCCCAAACTTCATTCTTTACTCCGTTAGTTTCTGCAGGCGATAGCGTGCCGCTAAATCACCTTCAATACGCTTTCCTTGCTTATCAAGCATAAACAACTGATTTTCTGCCACAAAGAATTGTACCGGCTGCTCAGCTTCCAACAAAACAGTGCTGCCGATGTCGCTCCAGTTAAATACGCCCTGCTCGGTAAATACCTGAGCCGATTTCCCTACATACACCCGCTCCAGCTGATAGCTGCCATCTGTATTTAATGTTACCTTGGTATTAATGGCTTCGCAGTCGGCACAGGGCAACATGCCCTGATAAGTACCGGCCCAATCCAGGCTGGTACGCGCATTGTGCGTAGCATCTGCCAGTTGTATGACACTCTGCGAAGGTTGGCTATTTTCCGTCTGCTTAGCGGCATTGTCACAACCTACAGCCAGCATTATTGCGGCCGTTACAGCCAAACCTTTAGTTAAATTTTTAGTCAAACTCTGCTTTAACATTATGTTTCCCTAATGTGTCAGGCAATGTTGACCGCCAGCATATAACTTAGCTAATCAACAGCGCTTTACCAGTACAAAAACCCGATATTGCGCCGCTGAGCCTTTATAGTGGCTGAATAATCAACACAAAAGGGATATGCATCATCATGTTATTGTTAGCGGCTAATCATAAAAAATAAATGGCTTGCTCACTGCGTAATAAACAATAAGCAAGCCAGGCTGGCGGTTACACAACCAGAGGTTTATGGCAGGTCGAAAATCAGTGCCTTGGCGGCGGTGCTGGCAGTAAGTTGCAGTGCAGTTTGCTCACTGATTTTTATACCGTCACCGCTTTGTAGCGTATGCCCGGCAACATCCAGTTCACCGGTTATCAGGTGAATATACACTTTGCGGCCAGGCGCAATATCCAGCTGTTGCTGTGCCGCTGTTGGCAAAATCAGCTGATATAACAGTGCATCCTGCAGCACGGTTAAACTGCCATCACGGCCATCCGGTGATAATACCAGCGTGAGGCCCGGCTTTTGGCCAAAGTCTTTTTGCTGATAACCCGGCTCGCCACCAAACTGGTTTGGCTGCAGCCATATTTGCAAAAAGGTCAGTTCGTCCTGCTTGCTGGCATTAAACTCGCTATGGTAAATACCTTTACCGGCACTCATCAGCTGAAACTCGCCGGCTGGCAATATTTCGGTATTACCGGCTGAGTCTTTATGCGCAATCCGGCCCGACAACACCAGGCTTAAAATCTCCATATCTTTATGGCCGTGGGTATCAAACCCGGCACCGGGCGCCACACAATCGTCGTTAATTACCCGTAGCGCCGAAAAACCCATTTGCGCCGGATCATAGTAACTGCCAAACGAAAACGTATGCTGGCTTTGCAACCAGCCAAAATCGGCTTTACCGCGCTCTTTAGCGTAACGTATATCAAACATTGTCTTTCTCCCGCTTATGTCTTTAGTTGGCTCTAGCTTATCGCCGGCACCCTGGCGACAAAAGCGGAATAATTTGGACTCAATATTCAGTTTTTTTGAACCAAAGCCCGCCAATGCCACCATAAGCTACACTAACGTTGAACGACACCACTAAAACCCTTACTTACGGAGTTGATTATGAGTATTAATGTGCTGGCCATTTGTGGCAGTTTACGGGCAAAATCCACTAACCGCGGGCTATTGCGTTATGCCCAGGCGCACGCGCCGGATGGCATGAAAATTCATCTGGCCGATCTGCTGGAAGTGCCGTTTTACAATGCTGACCTGGCTGAAAAACCCGCCGCAGTAAAACAGCTGCTAAAACAAATTGCCGAAGCCGATGCCTTGCTATTTGGCTGCCCGGAATACAACTACTCGCTGGCCCCGGCGCTGAAAAATGCCATTGACTGGGCCTCGCGCGAGCCAGACAATCAGCTGTTAACTGGCAAACCTGTGGCCATTATGGGCGCCGGCGGCGGCATGGGCTCCAGCCGGGCGCAATATCATCTGCGTCAGGTATGTGTGTATGTGAGTTTGTACCCGCTAAACCAGCCAGAGGTGTTTGCCAACGCCTTTACCGGCAGCTTTGACAACGATGGCAATCTGACTGATGAAAAAATACAGGGCATGGTGCGCAAACAACTGGATGCACTGGCCAAATGGCAGCAACAACTGGCGCGTTAACCCATTCCGGCCCGGCTAAACTAAACTAAGCACAGGGCCGGTTTTGCTATCTGCTTTATCTTCAGCTGTAGGTTGTTTGGTGGCTTTGAGCTAAAATAAGGCACCTTCAACACTGCCTGCTCTGCCGTTATGAAACTTCTTGCGCTGTTATTATTTATTTTAAGTTGCTCGGCTTTTGCCAAATTGCCCAAAGTCAGCTCTGGCAGTATTGAGCGGCTGCAAAATTTTCATTCTGAGTTTGTACCGCCACGGCACATTGATATCTGGCTGCCTGAAGGCTACAACGGCAAGAAAAAGCACGCCGTAGTGTATATGCACGACGGCCAGATGCTGTTTGACGGCAGCAACAGCTGGAACCAACAGGAATGGCGGGTCGATGAAGTTGCCGCCGCGCTGATGGCAGAAGGCAAAACCCGGCCTTTTATTGTGGTAGGTATTTTTAACGCAGGCCCGCACCGCCACAGTGAATATTTTCCGCAGCAGCCATTTATGGCCTTAACCGCAGAGCAACAACAAGCGTTGTATCAAAACACCCCGGCGCAGCAAGCTTCGTTGTTTAGCCAGCCGGTTTACTCAGATAACTACCTTAAGTTTTTGGTCCAAGAGCTAAAACCCTATATCGACAGCCGCTATGCCGTGCATACCGATGCCGCCAATACGTTTGTTATGGGCTCCAGCATGGGCGGGTTAATTTCGCTGTATGCCATTAGCGAATACCCAGAGGTATTTGGCGGTGCGGCCTGTTTATCTACCCATTGGCCCGGCAGTTTTGAGCAACAGGACAACCCGGTCCCGGCACAGTTTTTTGCCTATCTGCGCGACAAATTGCCGGAAGCCGGTAAGCACAAACTGTATTTTGACTACGGCACCGCCACGCTGGACTCCTGGTACCAGCCGCTGCAGGCTCAGGCCGATGCCATTATTGCCAGCAAAGGTTACACCAATACCAACTGGCAAACCCTGCGCTTTGACGGCGCCGAACACAGCGAAAATGCCTGGGCAGAGCGGTTGCACCTGCCACTGACCTTTTTGCTGGGTAGCAGCAAAGCCCTGTAAAGCACAGACCTGCCTGTACTTAAATTCCGGGCAGGCTGGCGCATTTTGCTGCATGGTTCGATAATTTAAAGCATTGTCTTCAAAAAAATGTGTTTTATTTATCCTGTGCTTTTAAACACACTAACCGCTACTTCTGTTTAAAAGGATACCCAGTGCTTAGAAACTCCGCCTCCCACTATGGTTATGTCGCCAGAGCGTTGCACTGGCTAACCGCCCTGCTGTTTTTACTGGCTTATATCAGCGTTTACTACCGGCAATGGTTTACCGAAGCGCGCACGCCGGAAAACTGGACAGCACTGCAACTGCACCTGTCTTTTGGCGTAACGATTGCGGTGTTAGTGGTATTAAGGGTGTATTGGCGCTTAACTAACCCGCAACCTCAGCCAGAACCAGGATCGGCCTTAATGCATAAAGCTGCGCATCTGGGACATATTGCTTTATATGGCGTGTTAATTGTTATGCCGCTAACCGGATATCTGGGTACCGGTGTAGCCACTGAATTTTTTTTCCTGTTCGACATACCCAAATTTGAAGACACCTGGTTATTTCAGACTGTGGTAGCCAATGGTATGGGCCTGAGCTTTGAGCAGTTTGAAGCGCCGATAGATTTTATCCATAAACAAGGCGGAGCCTATGTGGTATGGCTATTAATACTCGGCCATGCAGCCGCCGCGTTTTATCATCACCTGAAACTAAAAGATCGCACTTTACTAAAAATGTTAGGCCCTAAAAAAACAGCCAACTAGTTGCTGGCTGTTTGAGGGTATAAGTTTTATCAGCCCGGAATCCGGGCTATCACCTTGATCTCAAAATCAAAGCCCGATAACCAGGTTACTCCCACTGCGGTCCAGTTTGGATAAGGCGGTGCACCAAAGATCTTTTGTTTCACTTTCATAATGGTGCCGAATTGATGTTGTGGATCGGTATGAAAAGTGGTGACATCGACGATATCATCAAAACCGCAACCTGCTGCAGCTAAAGTGGCTTTGAGATTCTCAAAAGCCAGCTCAACCTGAAGTTCGAAATCCGCTTCAGGGCTGCCGTCTGCCCGACTGCCAACCTGGCCGGAAACGAACAGCAAATCGCCAGAGCGAATTGCCGCGGAATAACCATGCTCTTCATAAAGTGCATGTCTGTTGGCTGGAAAAATGGCTTCTCTTTTCGTCATTTCATAGTTCTCTTTGGAAGTAGTCAAATTGGCTGCAAAGCTGTGCAAACAGACATAACGATGCATAATATTTTGGGTTTGAATGGTCCTGCATGCTGAATTAGTTTAACATACGAGGCGTATATAGAATATGCCACATACGGCTCGTATGTCAAATGGCATACATACCGTATGTGACAGGAGTATCGAATGAGCACCCGATTAACCAAGATGGCAGAAAACCGTGACAAGCTGATTGCCTCTGCAAGGCGCGCCTTCGCCCAGCAGGGTTATGCTGCGGCCTCTATGGATAGTTTAACTGCTGAAGCCGGGCTCACCCGGGGCGCGCTATATCATAACTTTGGCGACAAACGTGGTTTGTTAGCTGCTGTTGTCGATCAGATAGATTCTGAAATGGCAGCATATGCGAAATCTGTCGGAGCCAAAGCCGGTGATGCCTGGCTAGGTTTACTGGCTGAAGGCGCGGCCTATATAGAAAAGGCTCTGGATCCGGAAGTACAGCGCATTGTGTTGCTGGATGGTCCCTCAGTACTGGGTGACCCGTCGCAATGGCCAAGCCAGAATAAATGCCTGCAATCGACCAGAAACACCATTGAACAGTTGATTAAAGATGGCACTTTAAAGCCGGTAGATCCTGAAGCAGCCGCCATGCTGTTAAATGGCGCGGCCTTAAATGCTGCTCTCTGGATAGCGTCCAGTGCTAATCCTCAGGCTATGCTGCCCAAAACGCTGGAGGCATTTAATTTGCTCGCGTCAGGGTTTCTTGTGAAGGGCTGATGTGAAGGCTTAATGAGTGAGAGCTGCGCATTGGGGGCCATGCATTAGGCCCGCCCCCCGAGGCTTGCGTTCTTTATTGGATCTCAAATAATTCCACATCAAAAATCAGTACCGAACCTGCCGGAATTTTGCCGGTGCTGTGGTCGCCGTAGCCCAGGCCTGATGGAATAAAAAAGCGAAATTTATCGCCAACTTTCATTAGCTGTAAACCTTCTGTCCAGCCAGGAATAACACGGTTTAGCGGGAAAGAAATAGTTTCGCCGCGCTCAACTGAAGAATCGAATACTGTGCCGTCAATCAGAGTACCGTGGTAATGCACCCGCACTGTGCTGCTGGCCGTTGGATGACTTTCGCCACTGCCACTTTGTAACACTTCATATTGCAGGCCTGAAGCGGTAGTTTTTACGCCGTCTTTTTTACTGTTTTCAGCTAAAAATGCACTGCCTTTTTCATGGTTCAGCGCGGGGGCTTTCTGGTTGTTGGCGTTGTTGTAGAAGTAATAAGCGATGCAAGCAAGAACAATGATAATCAAAGCAATTTTCATGGTGAACTCTGTTAGTTGAGTTAGTTAGCAGCTATCTTATGGTGCATAGTGGTTTTGGTCAAAGGTTGGCAACAGACACAGAGCTACCCGCCCCATTTTCTTTGTTTCTTACCGCCGCACTTGAGCACAATGCCTGCTTTGCCTACAATGGCGCATATTTTATTTACCATAGGCCTAAGCCATGAACGACACTACAACTCAAGACACAACTACACGCCCGGAGTTACCGGATCGCCTTTCTGTTAACCCGCGCAGTAAGCATTATGTGGCAGCAATTTTCGAGCATGACATTGGCATTAAGCTAAACGGCAAAGAGCGTTTTGATGTGGAAGAATATTGCATCAGCGAAGGTTGGGTAAAAGTGGCTGCAGCCAAAGCACTGGACCGCCGTGGCCAGCCGCTGTTAATGACACTAAAAGGCACTATTGAAGCGTTTTATCGTTAAACGCGGTTAGTTTTCAGGCTGGTTTTCAATATCAGCCTGAGAATTGCTGGCAGCTACTGCCACACAGTTCCAACCCCAGCCGCGCTGTTTTTCTGCAAATTCTGCCGCTTTTTCTTCACAATATCCGGCTTCAGTGCTGGCACGCCACAGCACATTAGTGACGCCGTCTTTGCTGTACTGCACTTCGCAGGGCAGCTCAGTTGCCTGCGGGTAAACCACCTCTATAACCCGCACCGCAGCATTACCCAGCTGGCAATGGGTGGCCTGGTTTTGCAATGCCAACGCTGACACTGGCAGTAACAATATAATTAAAGCGAGTTTTTTCATTTTTTTGTTTCCTGGCAGTTTAGCTAAACTGCCAGTATAGCAAAGTGACAGTAACGGCAAGGTTAACTGCCCAACGGATACAATAACGCTGCGCGGTTAAGATCCAGCAACTGGCCATTTAACAGCGCCAGCTGCACGCCTTTGTCATTGCGCAGTAAAAAAGTGGCTAACCGATGCCGCTGTGGCGTTGTTGTAGCCAAGCCTTTGGGGTTTATCACCACCGGGAAATCTGAGTTATTGCTTAGCAATGCAGCATCACCGCTAAAGTGGCTGTAACCCTGGCGCAGCAACGCAATATAAGCAGCGTTATCCAGAGTAAGGGCTTTGCTAAGTTTATAAGCTTTAGGCGCCTGATACTGCAGGCCGCTGGCATCAAACTGCTGGTAAGCACCATAAATAGATAAATCACCGATATCGCGCACCCGGCCCTGACCGCCTGCCATGGTATCCAGCTCTAACGCCAGATCTACCTGAGCGTTATTGCCATTCACACTGATAGCCAGATTATTAATCAGCACATCTTTAATGCCGCCATCGCGGTTAAACGGAATAGCCTGATACGCACTGAGCGACTGTTGCTGATAAGCGCCGCTACCGATACTTTCAATGCTCATTACCAGCAACTGGGTATTAAGTTTACGTGCTACCTGGCGGTTGTCGTCGCGCGGGTGGCCACCCGATTCAATCAGCACAGTGCTGATGCCCATACCGGCAAAGGTGTCACCAAAAGAGCGCCAGGAAAAGGTATCGTTGTATTTGGCCAGATAACCCGGCAGCTCAGTTTCCAGCAGATCGCGCATGTCGCCAATCAGCTGCATGGCTTTTTTACGGGCCTCGTCTATGTCTTTTGCTTCATTAAATGCCGGCGCCAGCAACGAAATAGTGGCCTGCTTATTGGTATCACCTACGGCATAAAAGCGGTTTTGATCATGCAGGTTAAGGCCAAAATCCGGTTTAAACTCTTTGGCAGCCTGCATTAGCAAACGGCCTTCCGGGCTTTGTAACGCTTTGGCGTCGCGGTTAATGTCGATACCCATGCTGTTAAAGCGTGAACCGGCAGCGGCACCGTCGGGGTTTACCATCGGTATCAGCCGGATACTGACTTTACTCAGCCAGTTATCGCGCCAGCTTTTTTGCCGCTCTGCAGCCATAAAATTCAGTAAATCCATCAGCGCCGCCGTAGCGGTAGACTCATTACCGTGCATTTGTGACCAGGCCAGAATTTTTACCGGGCCACTGCCAATGTCAATTTGCCAGATTGGTGTGCCCAGCGCCGATTGCCCCAACTGCGTAAAACGAAATAACGGGTTTTGCTGATGCCGCAACAGCAGCGGCGCGATGTCGTCATAGTCCAGTTGCGGCTTATCCAGAGCACTTTGCTTAATGTCGTTATATTGCTGTGGGGATAAACTATTCGTTGTCATTGCCTGTACCGCCATGGTTAAACTGAATACGCCGGCCAGAAGCCCTGTTGCCAAAAATCTACTGAGAGCACCTTGCATGTTACACCTCTGCTTAACTGCCTGAGCTTGCTAGCATGGCGCACTTTTGTTAACAAATGCAAGTTAATCGCGAACCAGCAAACCGCTGAATAGCCCCTACTGTCGCAATCGGCTGCAATGGCCGCTTTATCGCAAAAGCCACGGCAAAGCTTGCGACACTGTGACACAACCGGTATAAATTATTCAGCAGCAAAGCAAAACACAATAATAATAACAGGAGGCCATTTTGGCTGATTGGTTAACCTTAGTTCCGGCGCTGGTCGCCATTGTCATTGTACTGTGGCGCAAAGAAGTCATACTGGCCCTGCTGCTATCGTTATGCAGCGCTGAGTTACTGATTTTTTTGCAGGCCGGCCAGGGTGCCGGGCCAGGCCTGTTGCTGGATGGCGGCATTCAAACGCTGGAGCGCATTGTTGCGGTAACCAAAGACAGCGACAACGCCCGTATTTTGATGTTTTCTTTGCTGGTAGGCGGCCTGCTGGCATATATGCGTGACTCTGGCGGGGTGTCGGCCACGGTAAAAATGCTGGTGGAAAAAGGCGTAGCAAAAACCCCGCGTCAGGCTGGCCTGCTGACCTTTTTTATCAGCTCGGTTACCTTTATCGAGTCTAACCTTAGCTCACTTACCGCCGGTATCAGTTCACGCGGCTTATTCGACAAGTTTAAAATGAGCCGGGCCCGGCTGGCCTACATTATCGACAGTACCAGCGCCCCCATTTGCATTATTATTCTGCTTAACGGCTGGGGCGCCTATATTCTGGGCCTGCTTAGCAACTATTCACTGGGTGACAACGCTGTGTCAGTACTGATTGGCACTATTCCGCTGAATTTTTATGCGCTGTTTACGCTAACGGTAGTGCTGTACACCATTATTACCGGCAAGGTGTATGGCCCGATGCGTAAGTCAGAGCAAGACTTACATACGCTGTCGGCGCATACCGAAATTGATGTAAAACCCAGCCACCCGTCTTTTATGCTGGTGCCGCTACTCACACTGGTAGCGTCGATGCTGGGCTTTATGCTGATGACCGGCAATGGCAGGCTGGTATCGGGCTCTGGCTCACAGTCAGTGCTGTATGCCACCACCCTGGCGTGTTTAGTGGCGTATTGCATGATGTTGTTTAGCAAACGTTTTAAACATCAGCAACTGGTCGATATCGGCTTTAAAGGTATGAGTGAACTGCTGCCACTGGTAACTATAGTGCTGCTATCGCTGGCACTGGGCAGTAGTTTAAAACTGCTGGGCACCGGTACTTTTATTGCGTCTATCGTTAATGACAGCCTGCCGCTGGTGCTGATCCCGTGCCTGCTGTTTTTGGCCGGCGGCTTAATTTCGTTTACCACCGGCACCAGTTGGGGCACTTTTGCCATTTTGATCCCGATTGGTATGCCAATGGTGGAACTGCTTGGCCTGCCACCATCGCTGGTGCTGGCGGCCATTTTAAGCGGCGGGGTATTCGGCGATCACTGCTCACCCATCTCCGACAGCACAGCGGTAAGCTCGGTGGCCTCCGGCTGCGACTTACTCGAGCACGTGAAAACCCAGCTGCCTTATGCGCTTTTTTGTGGCGCCCTGGCGCTGCTAGCCTTTTTAGCGGCCGGAGTAATAATGATATGAAAACACTGGCACTAACGGCATTGCTGCTAACCGGCTGCACCACAATCTCTTCAACAACAGCTACAGCGCCACCAGCTGAGGTACCGGCTGATTTTATTGATATTGCCACCCTGATACCACAGGCGCAGGTGCGTATGGCCTACCTGGGTACAGAGAATTTTGTTGGCAGTAAAGTAGACGGTTACCAGGCTAACAAATGCTATTTGCAGCAAAATGCGGCTCAGGCGCTGGTGCAGGTGCAGCAAGCCGCCGCAGCACAAGGTTATACGCTGTGGATATTTGACTGCTACCGGCCACAACGGGCGGTAAACCACTTTATGCGCTGGGCCAGCGATTTAAGCGATACCCGCACCAAAGTGCAGTACTACCCTAACCTGGGCAAAGATAAACTGGTGGGCGAATATATTGCCGAAAAGTCCGGCCACAGCCGTGGCAGCACGATAGATTTAACACTGGCGGCAAAAGATAGCAGCGGCAACTGGCGGCCAATTGATATGGGCTCAGCCTTTGATATGTTTGATCCGGTATCCAATGTTGGCGCCCCCGGCATTACAGCCGCACAACAAGCCAACCGGCAGCTACTGGAAAACCTGATGCACAACGCCGGTTTTAAGGTATACAGCATGGAATGGTGGCACTTTACCCACCAGCCACCGGTATATACCGAGCAGTACTTTGATTTTGTAGTGAAGTAACCGCCAACGCTGCCTTTAAAATAAAGCCACCCGCAGGTGGCTTTATTGTCTCAGAGGCATAGCTACTATGAATGACTGCGAATACGGAACACCATCGCATAAAGCAGTGGCACCGCCACCAGCGTCAGTATGGTTGCAAACGCCAGGCCGCCCATGATGGTAACAGCCATACTGTCAAAAAACGCATCCCACAGCAGCGGCAGCATACCTAAAATAGTGGTCAGTGCTGCCAGAATTACCGGCCGGATCCGGCTCATGCTGGCCTGCACTATGGCCTGAATTTTGTCCGGCACTTGTTGTATTTGCAGGTCAATTTCATCTACCAGCACGATAGCGTTTTTCATCAGCATTCCCGACAAGCTTAAAAAGCCCAGCAACGACGTAAAGCCAAACGGCAGACCCGACAACATTAAACCGGCCGTAACACCACAAATAGACATCGGTACAATTAACCAGATCACCAACGGTTGCTTTAACGAGCCAAACAATAAAATACTGATAACCAGCATCACAATAAAACTCAGCGGTAATTGCCCTGCCAACGAATCCTGCGCCTCGGCAGAGCTTTCATATTCACCGCCCCAGCTTAGCTTATATCCTGTGGGCAGCGGCAGTTGCTCTATACGGGCCCTAACTTGCTTTAACGCCTGATCGGCAGTTACGCCTGTTACCGGTTCAGCCTCGACCGTAAGGGTGCGAACGCGATTGCGGCGTTGGATCTTTGCCTCTTCGGTTTGGGTAATCAGGCCATCTATTACCTGGGTGATTGGAATATAGGTATTGTCTGCCGCGCTCCAGATCATCCGGTCATTTAAACGGTCTACATCAAAACGCTCGCTGGCCGGTGGCCGCACAACTATGGGGATCTGACGGTCATTTTCACGATACACACCACTTTGTATGCCGCTGCTGGCAAATTGCAGAGCTTGCGCCAGATCAGTGCGGCTAACCCCGGCAACTCTGGCCCGCTCTTCATTGAAATCAGGCACTATCACTACCTCACGCTGGCGCCAGTTCTGCCTGATATCAGTAATATTACTGTTTTCACGCATAATGTTGGCAATTTGCTGGCCAAGCTGTCGCAGCACGGTTTCGTCGGCTCCGGAAACTCTGGCTTGCAACTTGGCACCAGAGCCTGGGCCAAACATCAATTGCTCAGTATAAATTTCGGCGTCTGGCAGTTGTGCCGGTAAGTGTTGTCTTAAGCGTTGCATTAGCAGTGGAATATCATCGCGCTGTTGGGTACGAATGATCATCTGGGCATAAGCCGCACTGGGCTGTTCCGGCGCATAAGTCAGCATAAAACGGCTGGCGCCACCGCCAATAAAACTGCTTACCGACACTACTTCAGGCTGCTGCTGCACAAATTGTTCAATTTGCGCGATATCACGCGATGTCGCATTAATATCCGAGCCCTGCGGCAAATGGTAGTTTAAGTAGAAAATAGGTGTATTAGAGGCCGGAAAAAATACCTGCTTGAGCTGACCAAAACCAATAACACTACTGACAGTAAACGCCACCAACAGGCTCAAGGTTAGCAACCGGTGTTTTAACGCCAGCCGGAGCAAGCCGGCATAACGCTGATAAAAACCTGCCGCATAAGGGTCAGCGTCAACATTAGCCGGATTAACTTTAAACAGATAGTGGCCAAACAGCGGAGTGACTGTAATGGCCAACACCCAACTTAACAACAGCGATATGCCGATCACTGCAAACAGCGAGAATAAAAACTCACCGGTGGCATCCGGCGACAAACCTATACCGGCAAAGGCCATAATACCAATCACGGTAGCACCTAACAGTGGGATCTGTGTCCGGGCCGCAGCCTCGCCGGCTGCCTGGCGTGATTGCATACCGCGCTGCATATTGATCAGCATGGTTTCTGCCACAACAATGGCGTTATCGACCAGCATACCCATGGCAATGATTAGCGCACCAAGTGAAATCCGCTCCATTTCAATTTGCCACAGCCGCATAAAGAACACAGTACCCAGTACCGTGAGTAATAAAGTAACGCCAACAACAATACCAACCCGCCAGCCCATTGCCACGCATAATACGGCTATCACGATAACCACTGATAACAGCAGATTGACAATAAAATCATTAATCGACTGATCAACCACGATATGCTGCTGGTACACCGGATGCAGGGTAACACCAAGCGGGATCTGCTGCTGCAAACTGGCCAGATGTTTATCTACCGCATTGCCCACATCAACAATATTGACATCGCTCTGGCCTGCTACTGCCAGCGTAAATGCCGGCTTACCGTTAAAGCGGATCAACATTGATGGCGTTTCTGCTTTTTCACGGCTGACGTTAGCAACATCAAAGATACTCAGTTGCTCGGTAGAGCCGGGGTTACCAATACGGACATTTTCAATGGCCTTTACTGAATCCAGGCCGGGCCGGCTCACCAGCCGCACTCTCTTGTCATCTACCTGCAGCGAGCCTGCGGCTGTTACGGTATTTTCTGACTGCAGAGTGTCAACGATGGACTGCGGCGATAAACCAAGGCCAAGCAAGCGCTGATGCGAAATTTCAACATAGATAGTTTCTTCCGGCTCACCGGCAGTTTGTACTTTCGCCACGCCGGGTACAGTGAGCATTTCGCGGCGTAAAAATGTCGCTAATTCCAATAGCTCCCGGTCGCTGTACCCCTCGGCCGTTACGGCATAAAAAATACCGAAAACATCGCCAAAATCATCATTCACTACAGATTGTTGCACACCTGACGGTAAACTTGCCTGGGCATCATTAACTTTGCGACGCAACTCATCCCAAATTTGCGGCATAGCATTACCGTCATACCTGTCTTGCATCTCAGCCCTGATTTCCGACATACCGGGCATCGATTTTGACGTAATGCGCTTTAACTGTGGTAACTGCTGGATAGCCGATTCCAGCTTTTCGGTTACTTCGGTTTCAACCTCAGCGGCAGTAGCACCGGGGTAAGCAGTGGTAATAATGGCTTCTTTTAAGGTAAAGGATGGGTCTTCCAAGCGGCCAATGGTGATTAACGCCCATAAGCCACCAAGCAGGCACAGCATTATCAGCAGCCAGGTATTTACCTGTTTATCAATCGCATAACTGGCAATTCGCATTGTACGGCTCCTGCTTAGTAAGCGTTAAAGGGCCGCACCAGCTGGCCATTTTGCAAATGATAGATACCGGCAGAAACAACCTGCGCGCCTTGATTCAAGCCGCCTAAAATCTCAACCTGCTGCTCACGCATTGTGCCTACCAGCACCGGTATCCGCTGCACCCTCTGGCTATCTGCATCATACTGCCAGACAAAAAATTGGTCTGGTGTAGATGTGTCCAGTGCAGAAACCGGAACAGACACCTTGCCCTGCGCTTGCTGCTTTTGTGTGACGACATTAACTGTCATGCCGGGCAATAAATTGACATCAGGCATCCGGGGCAAAGCAAAAGATACCTGATAAGTTTGCGTAAACGGATCAGCCTCAGTGGCGTGCTCACGATATACCAGCGGATAGCGCTCTGTGGCTTTGTCGGATAAGCGCACATACACCTGATAATCGTTGCTGTCGCTCACCAGACGCATAATTTGCTCCGGCACATTAATATGTACCCGCAGCTCACTGACATTCTGTACCCGCAGCACGGCGGTTCCGCCTGCGACTGTGGCATAGCGCTCAATCAGCCTGCGGGTAACCAGAGCGTCAAAGGGAGCGTTAAGCCGGGTGTAATCTGCATTGCGTTTGGCATTTTCCACTGTCACTTTGGCTATGTCGTAGCTGGTTTGCAATTGGTCAAAATCAGAAGGGGTTAAAATACCTTGCTGACGCAGTGGTTGGCCTCTGGCCAAATCGCGCCTGGCCTGCTCTAACTGCACAGTAGCCTGCTGCAAAGCCAGTTGGTAATCGGTCGGGTCCAGCGCCGCCAGTAACTCACCGGCTGGTACTATCTGGCCTTGTTGCACGGCCAGTTCAGTTACACGGCCGCCCACCTGAAACGCCAGATCAACGGTACTGACTGCATCAACCCGGCCAACAAAATGGCGGCTGTTGACCTGATCATCGCCGTTGATTGTATAAAGTTTAACGGTAAGGGGTGCCTCAGGCTGAGCCGCAACCGGTGGCTCTGAGCAAGCCGTTAATATCAGCAAGGCCGTTACGCCGGCCAGCAAATACCTGATAGATAACTGTTTCATTTAATCAGCTCCTGTGCACGGCTAAGCATATAGTGATCTAAATTGGCTTTTTGCTCGCTACTGAACGGGGATATGTGCAGTAACTCCTGAAAAATCATTGCCTCACTGGCTAATAGCAACATTAACGCTTCAGAATTGTCGCCACTGGCCTCAGCAATTTCATGCATAACTTTCCGGCTGATCTGCTGCACGGGCGCCAGTAAGGCCGGTTGGTCTGCCGCTGCTGCCAGTATCGCCATGGCAGTATTGCCTTTGACCTGAGAACTGAAATTAGCATGTGCCTTTATCACCGCGGCTAATACATTGTCTCCTTGCTGCATCAGCGCTAAGCGGCTTGTCTCTGTCTCATCTATCAGCTGTTGTATCATGGCGCTGATCAGCGCTTCTTTAGTAGGAAAGTGATATAGCAGCCCCCCTTTACTCAGGCCGCTGGCTTTGGCTACCGCATCAAGCGTTACCTTGCCGGCGCCTTGATTAGCGGCAACATTTAATGCAGCAGAGAGGATCTGCGCGGTAGTAATCTGCGATTTTTTGCTCAATTTAAGTCTCCCGGTCTGTTTATAGCGTTAAGCCAAAAAAACCGTCTGGTTGGTATAGAATGCCGAAATTCTATACCGTCCAGTTGGTACAGTAAAGTTATAAAACGTGCAGTGATAAAATAAAAGCCGCGGTAAAAGTAACCGATATAGGGAAAGATGCACAAAAGTAAGCCGTAATACGGCTATATAACAGTGGGAATGTAAGTTTTATCGTGACGTTGGGCTTAGCCCAAAACCCGCTGGCGCTGATACATTTGCATTGCCAGTTCGTCCTGCTGTTTTTGCTCGCGCCGTTGCTGTTGCAGTAACTGCCGCTGGCGGCGTTTTTCCAACACCTGCTCTATGGCCAGGTTGTAAGCTGCCTGTTTGCTGCAGGCCTGTTGCTGCATGGCTACTTCCTGCTGCGCTAAATCGCTGCGGTGTTGCTGCTGCTGCGCCATATCATGCATGATCACCTTTAAACCCGACAAATTCTGCAGGCTAAGGCTGCATACCATCTGGCGGCTGGTTTCCATACTATTAATATGTTGCGTCAGCAGGCTGCTACGCTGCTGCTCATGCTCGGCCTGACGTTGCAGCTGGCTATGCCGGCTGCGCATGACATCAAAGTTGTCCTGTTGCGTTTGCAGATATTTTTTAAGCATGCTGCGCCACCAAAGTTGCCAGTTGTTGTTCGGTTTGGCTGAAATCAACCTGTTCATTTAAGCCCTGACAGAGGAACTGCTCTATCTTCGGATACAACGCCACGGCGCGATCCAGCTCGCTGTCTTTGCCGGCCTGATAAGCACCCAGCGGGATCAGCTCCTGCACCTGCTGATAACGGCTGTATAGACGTTTTAAGCTGTAACAGCTTTTTAGCTGCTGCTCGGAAACAATATTCGGCATTACCCGGCTGATGGAGGCACCAATATCTATTGCCGGATAATGGCCACGCTCGGCCAGTTCGCGGCTTAGTACCACGTGGCCATCCAAAATAGCGCGGGCGGCATCGGCTATCGGATCCTGCTGATCGTCACCTTCGGCCAGTACGGTGTAAATGGCTGTCATACTGCCACTGCTGTCACTGCTGTTACCGGCACGCTCTACTAGCTGGGTAAGCTTGCTAAATACCGACGGCGGATAACCACGGGTAGCCGGCGGCTCACCAACTGACAGCGCAATTTCGCGCTGTGCCTGGGCATAGCGGGTTAACGAATCAACCAGCAGTAACACATGCAGGCCCTGATCGCGAAACCAGGCTGCCAGGCGGTGCGCCAGCTCGGCACTGCGCATACGCAGTAACGGTGACTGATCGGCCGGTGCCGCCACGACGATGGCTTTTTTCATGCCATCCGGGCCGAGGCTATGTTCAATAAAATCTTTTACTTCCCAGCCACGTTCACCCACTAAACCGACGATCACGACATCGGCACTGGTAAAGCGTGTCATCATGCCAAGCAATTTACTTTTACCCACGCCAGAACCGGCAAATAAGCCCAGCCGCTGGCCCTGACCAACAGTAAATAAGCCATTAATCGCTTTTATACCGACATCCAGCGGCGTGGTTACACCCTTTTTCTGCATCGGGTTTACCGCGGCCAGCTGGCTGCTGATATGTTCACCTTTGGTTAAAGCCGGGCCGCCGTCAAGCGGCTGCATCAGGCCATCAACCACCCGCCCCAGCAAAGCCCGGCTTACAGTTAATGCTGTCGCGTTTAACTGTGGCCTTACTCGGGCACCGGTTGTCAGCGCACTGGCGTTGGTCAGCGGCATTAAAAAGGCCTGTTCACGGTCGAAGCCTACCACTTCCGCTTCAACCCAGTGGCCATCCGGCATTTCTACCTGATAGCGCTGCCCCAGGGTATACTGGCCACCGGCCACGGTAAGCACCATGCCGTTTACCCGCACCAGAGTACCAAAGCTCTGGTATAAGGCCCCGGCATCTAACTGGCTGCCTGCCTGTTGCACGCGGTTAAGCAGGCTCATGGCTGCTCTCCAGCTGCTGCTTTAACTGCGGTAGCATCTGGCTTAAACGCTGGCGAAAATCGAGTAAATGTAACTGAGATAAACCGACAAATTCAGCGCTGCCCGGTGCCAGCCGGGCGTCGGGTTGCAGGTTAATATTGCCAAGGGCGGCAATATCCAGTTGCTGCCACAGCGCAAAGTCTGTTGGGGCCAGCCGGATAGTATGGATCTGTTCGTTTACCTGTAATAAGGCCAATACGCTGGTGATAGCTTGCTGCAAGTGCGCAGGCTGCAGGCTCAGCTCAGCCTCCAGCGTCAGTGTGGCCAGTTGGCTAACCAGTTCAAATATGGCCTGTGCCAGTTGTTTTTCCTGTTGCTGCTGTTGTTGCTGCAATTGCAGTTGTAGCTGCTGTAATTGTTGCTCAAACTGCTGGCGCAGCTGCTGTATCGCTTGTTGCTCGCGCGCATCAGCCTGTTGCAGAGCTCGTTGCTCGGCTTGCTGTTGGGCCTGCAGCCGCCCTTGCTCTGCCCCCTGTAGCCGGCCTTCCTGCACGCCGCGCTCATAAGCTTGCTGCAGTTGCTGCTCCGGGCTTTGTTTGCTCAGATCACGCTGTACACCGGGGAAACGATACAGATCTGCCATAGTTATCCCAGTGTCGCTTCTTCGTATAAGCGGTAATCCACTTCGCCTTTGGCCATCATCTGGCGGATCATCCGCATGATTTCGGCCCGGGCCGCTTCTACTTTGGTAACGGTTTGCGCTTTGGTGCCTTCAATTTGCTGGCGGTACACCTGCGCCAGCCGTTTTGGCAGGGCCGACATAATGCTGTCCAGCATGGCCGGTTCGCAGCCTTTTAGGGCCACTACCCATAGCTCATCCGGTATTTCGTTCAGCAGATGAGCCAGCACATCTTCGCTTTGGCGGGCCAGTGAGGCAAAGTCATACATTTTATCCTGCACCGCTTCGGCGGTTTCGGCGTTATGTTGTTTTAGCAGCTCCATTACCTCGGCTTTATTGCCGTTGTAGCGGTTCATTATTTCTGCCACTTTTTCCACGCCGTTAACGCGGGCACCAACCTGTTCGCCCACATATTCAATACAGGCTTCCAGTGTATGGCGTAAATCATCCATTACGTGTTCGCTGACTTCACGCAGGCTGGCAATACGAAACAGAATGTCGTCATGCTTTTGCTTAGGAAACAGCGCTATAACTGCGGAGGCTTGCTCGGGCGGTAAAAAGGCCAGCAACAATGCCTGCATTTGTACATGCTCCTGCTCTAAAAAGCGCGCCAGCAACTCAGGGGGTACCCACTCCAGGCGGCGTAAATCATCCGCCAGTGCGCCGCCGTAGATATCATCCAGCATGCCACGCGCCAGCTTACGGCCTACGGCTTTGTCCAGCGCCCGCTCCAGGTACAACCTTGAGGCACCGCTGACACCGCTTTCACTGCGGTAGCAGTCAAAAAAGTCATTTAAAATTAATGCCACATCGTCCTGCGTTACGTTGGTGATCTTCGCCATCCGCTCTGACAATGCCCGCACTTCATGCCGGCTAAGCTTTTTAATAATACCGGCTGCATTTTCTTCGCCCATGCTTAGCAGCAAAATTGCCGCCCGATCTAAATCGGTAATAGTGCGGCTATGTTCAGACCTTAGTTGATTCAATGCTGACTCCTCGCTCTACCCAATATTTAATCACTGCGGTTACCCTGTCAGATTCTTTACTGGCCAGAAGCTGCATATGGCTGATTTGCTCAGCAAATTCAGAACCAATTTTCGGCAGGTTAAGCGCATTAAAGCCAGGTTGTGGTATATCGCCCTGCGCGGCATCGGCGCTGCTGTCTGCGACACTTTTTGCATTTGACTGCGCATTTAGTGCTGGCAGGGGTTCATCCGACAATGCGGCGTAAGCATGGTCTGTTTCCGGCTCGCGCTGCTTTTTGCCCGTGATCAGATGGTTAACCAAAGGCCGCACGCCAAACAGGATCAATGCCAGCGCTATTAAGCTGCCAAATACATAGCGGGCATATTCTTTAACTTCAGGTAGCTGCCACCAGGGTAAACCTGCCTGGGGTTCGCTTGACAGCTCTGCGGCAACAAAGCCAAAGCTGGTGATATTAAACTGATCGCCACGGTCGGCCTGAAAACCGGTTGCGGTTTTTACCATTTCGCCCAGTTGCTGTAGTTGCGCCTGAGTCCAGCCGGCATCGCCTGCAGCGGCCTCATTTACCAGCACTGACACACTCATCGACTTTAACCTGCCCACTTCAAAGCGGGTGTGCGTTACTGCCCGGCCATTGTCAAACTGGCGGCTGCTTTCGTTGCGCTCTGAGGTACGCTGGTTATTGTCTTCGGCCTGCTGATTGGCCGGTAAGGGGGGTTGATTGGCCAGCGAGCCGGGAATGCCCATTGCCAGTTGATCAAGCATAGTATCGGTTTTTATTGATTCAGACCGCATTACTGAGGCGGGGTCAACCACTTCGCGGGTTTCTTCTACCACACTAAAATCGACATCCGACGATATCTGAATGCGGTAGTTGCCATCGCCCAGAATAGGCAACAACATAATGGCAGCACGTTGCTCAATGTTACGTTCGAGCTTCTGAATAAAGGCCAGCTTTTTATCGGTTTCTTTGCCAATCGGGGCGTCGTCATACAACTCGCCGGTAAGCAACTTACCACGCTGATCTACCACCGATACTTTGCGTGGGTCCAGCCCCGGTACACTGCCGCTGATCAGGCTGACAATAGCTTCAACCTGGCTGGGTTTCAGCTCGTAACCCGGCGCTAAATCAACCATTACGGAAGCGGCAGATTTTTCTTCCTGGCGGCCAACAAATAAATTACGTTTTGGCACGGCCAGATGCACACGGCTATTGCGCACGCCGTCCATCGTTATAATGGTGCGTGCCAGTTCACCTTCCAGCGCATGCTGGTATTGCATAGACTCCATAAACTGGCTGGTACCCATAGTCACTTTCTCGCCTATGGTAGACAGCCCCTCTGGCATGGCGGCTTTAATACCGCGTGCGGCCAGCGTTATACGTGCATCGGCCAGACGATCCTGCGGCACCATAATATTGCCGGTGTCGGTATCAATCCGAAAGGCGACTTTTTCTTTGTCGAGCACTTCCAGGATGCCGGCTTTGTCGTAATGCTCCTGATTGCCATACAAGGGCACATAGTTTTTCGCCGAAGTCCATAAAATCAGCACTATCGTCGCGGCCACCAGCGTAGCCAGTAAGGCGATAGACGCTATGCTGCGGTCGCCACCCGGTAACCAGTTAAACCTGTTGGACAAGTTAATGACTTTCTCGCGAAAGTTACCCTCGATATGCGCCGCGGGCATTTGTTTTATCACTTCGCCTTTCATTACATTGTCCTTACAGTGACATCCGCATTACATCATCAATGCCGCTCAGTACCTTATTACGCGCCTGCAGCAGCATAGAGAAACTTAAACTGGCTTTCTGGCTGGCCACCATAGCGCCTACCACATCGTCAGACTGGCCGGTGTCTACCGCCGTCATCATGTCAGCAGCGATATTCTGCTGCTGATTGATTGAGCGGATCACCTGCGAAAAATCGCTGCCGATGCCGCTGTCATTATTAGCCGGTGCAACGCGCTCATTACTGGCAACCTGCTGTAACGCTGTCATCATATCCAGCATCTGGTTCTGGCTGTTTATTGGTGAAATCATCATAAATTCCTTAAGAAGCTAATGCGTCTATGTCGACACCATGCTCACGCATGGCGGCTAATTTGTAGCGCAGGGCGCGGGTGCTAACACCCAGTGCCTGTGCCGTACGGGTGCGATGGCCGTTACATTTGTTCAGTACATCGAGAATGTAATCAAACTCGGCATTTTTCTTACTTTGTTTGAGTAAACCGGCACAAATAGCAGCGGCCTGCGGGTGGCATTGCGGTAAATTCAGATCAGCTATCTGCAGTTCGATGCCACGCGCCATAACCAGAGCCCGCTGCATTACGTTTTCCAGCTCACGCACATTGCCCGGCCAGTTATATTGCAGCATCACATCGGCCGCGCCACGGCTTAAACGGTATTTGCCGTTGCCGTACTTGTTAATAAAGAACTCTGCCAGTGGCAAAATATCATCACGCCGCTCACGCAGCGCCGGCCAGCTTAGTGGCAAAACATCCAGCCGGTAGAATAAGTCTTCGCGAAACAGCCCCTGCTCGACCTGAGTACGCAGATTTTTGTTGCTGGCAGCAATAACGCGGATATCCAGCTTAATGCGGTTGTTACTGCCAAGGCGCTCCAATTCCCGCTCTTGCAGCACCCGCAACAGTTTGGCTTGCAGGGCCAGTGGTAATTCAGAAATTTCATCCAGCAAAATACTGCCGCCGTTGGCTGCTTCAAATTTACCAATTTGCTGGCTGACTGCGCCGGTAAAAGCGCCCTTGTTGTAGCCAAATAGCATGGCCTCAAGCATATGTTCCGGAATAGCTGCGCAATTAACGGCAACAAAAGGTTTGTCTGCACGATCTGATGCCTGATGAATAAACTGCGCCAACCGTTCTTTACCGGTACCGGACTCGCCCAGTATCAATACACTTGCTTCAGTTTGCGCGGCCCGGTTAGCCAGTTGCAGGATCTGACGGCTGGCATGCGACACAGCCACTAAATCTTTTAGCCCCTTGCTCATGGCCGTAGCATTACGAATTGAGGTTTTTAACTGCGAGGCAAAAAAAGGTTTAAGTAAATAATCAATAGCGCCGCTTTGTAAGGTATCGGACGCCAATTCGCTTTGGTCGTTATTTACCATACTGATAATTTGCGCAGCAGGTAGCTTGCGGTACACCAGCGTGACCAGATCCGGTAACGACATTTGCGGCATACCACTGTCAATAAATACCAGTGCAGGCTGGTAGTCATGGCACAGGCTGATGATCTCAGTTACGGTATGAGTGTGTAATAAGCTGTAACCTTCAGCACTGATACATTGCTGTACCTCGGCATTGGGTTTTTGTTGGTCTATCCATAACACGTAGGGGGAATTCATGGTTAGTCAGATCCTGCTCAGGAAGTGGTTCGGATTAACCGGATGGACACCCGGCGATTAGATTGTTCAGCCTTACCCTGGCTGTGCAGCAATGGATAACGATTACCATGGGCGCGTACTTCCAGCATGCTGGCCTTTACACCCAGTTCAATCAGTCGTGCTGCCACTTCATCGGCTCTTTCTTTTGATAGCTGCCGGTTAGCCAATACCGTACCCACGTCGTCGGTATGGCCATCGATAAGAATTTTTTTCACAGAGGGGTCAAGCTGCAGATAGCGCGCTAGTTTTTGCAATACCGGCAATTGCGTACGGTCGACCACACGCTGGCCTGAGGCAAAAACAATGTCGGTATCACGTGCCTGCTGCCAGGACAGCGGCGACATTTTCGCCACGCAGCCACGAAACTGTTCTACCGCTTCATGGCCACGCACGCTGGTAAGTAATAACTGTTGCTGCTGCCGGCCATTGTCCAGTTCAAACTGCAGCCAGGCCCCGGCCTGCACCTGCTGAAATAACGGCAACGCCGCCTGCAAGAAACTTATCTGGCTGTCATGATATAGCTCGGCCATATAAGGCTGGCTTTCAGGCTGGATAGTATCCGGTTGCCAATCGGCACTGCGGGCGGCAACAGTGGCTTGCTCTAAAGTGGGATAAGGCTGTGCCAGTTCAAGATCGAGCTGCAGCGGCTGGCCGGGTTCCAGAGCAAAGCTCACCTGGCCCAACCCGCTAACCCGCTGCTGTAAACGGCAATGAAAGGCGCTGCTGTCAAGCTGCCACTGCGCCTGCTCGGCTGGCTGGATCAGCACAGTGCCCGCAATGGCAGTGCCGATTGCAGAAGTACTAAACCACAAGCTAAGAGAAAACAAAGACACATTGATACCCTTTTATTTAACCGCAACCTGTATCGCAACGCGATACACCACTGGCTTAAGAAAATAAAAGGAAAACTGCATAGAAAGCGCTCAGCACTAACACGGGCAGCCGTGCAGGCAGAGACACATCACGAGGATGTTGCCAAGCTAATGCAACCCCGCTATCGTAACGTTTTATTAAAACGTCGTAGACCGGTGGCTTTGCGTCCTGCCCTTTCGGTGCAGTTTGCCTTTTAATTGTCTTAACTGGCTCACAAATCTTAAAATGATTTATGAACCTAAACTGAATAATATAAAAGATATCTAAATTACCACTCTCTGGCAAGTCAAACTTTAAAAAGATCTTTCATGATCTTAAAGATCATATAGTTAAAACCGCTTATTGTTACATATTTGGTCACATTTCAGCGCTAACTAATCAGACCAGTTCCAGCTTAAAATTGACTAACTATTTACACAGCCTGCACAACTAGCCTGCACAACTATCTAAATACATCTTTTAGCATAACGCAGCGCTGTGACAACACTATGACAACCCAGGCCAGCAGCCACTTACTTTTAGCCCAGGGCCCCTATTACATTTACCCGTAAGGTTTCCGGGATCTCGTTATAAGACAGCACTGCCAGTGAGTTTTGCGTAAAAGTGCGGGCATAGCGCGCCAGCAACGGCCGCAATTGCGGCACTACCACTAATGCCGGGGTGTAGCCTTGCTGCTGCATCTGGCTGCAGATCAGCGGCATATTGCGCTGAAACTGGCTGAGCAGGTTAGGCGCTACCGGAAAGCTGTCTAACGCAACTTTGCCTGCCTGCATTGCCTGATTCAGCGCACTTTGTAAGGTTTGCTCCAGCTTTTCATCCAATGTAAAGGCGGCCAGCTCGTCTTTATCGCCACTGATCTGCCGCACCAACGCCCGCTGCAATGCACAGCGCACATCAGAGGTTAACAGAATAGGATCTTTGGTCACTTCGCTGCTGTCGAGCAAGGTGCTGGCAATGGTCAGAATATCGCCCAGGCTCACCTGCTCACGCAGCATCAGCCGGTACACTTTTAACTGTACTGTGGCGCTGAGCGCTTTATCCAGTGCTTCTGCCAGCACCGGCGCCACTGCTGCCAACCGTTTATTCAGCTGCTTTACATCTTCATAGACAAACAGTTCAGATAAATTTTCTTTAATTACCTTACCGGCATGGGTAGCAATAATGGTAGCCAGATCAACCACCGAATACCCCAGGTTCAGTGCCTTGGCGCGGGTATTGTTATCAACCCATACCGCTTCGAGGCCATAAGCCGGATCACGGGTAATTTCGCCGTCAAGCTGGCCATAAATTTCACCGGTGTTAAGTGCCAGCAACTGCTGCGGGTTTAACCGCCCGCTGGCCAACGGCACCCCGGCCAGTTTAATGCGGTATTCCTGCGGATTTAGCTGCAGGTTATCGCGCACCCGCACTTCAGGTAATAAAAAGCCACTTTGCTCTGACAGGGTTTTGCGAATACCGCGTAAGGTTTGTACCAGCTCTTCGCCTTTATCTTTGTCGGCCAGATACACCAGACGAAACCCCAGCTCTATCGATAAACGGTCAATATGTGGAATATCGTCCCAGCCCAGTGCTTTTGGCGTTTGCACTATGCTTTCGGTTAGCAGCTCAGCCTGAACTAACTCCCCCTTATCTACCCGCTGTTGTAAGCGCCAGGCAACGTATACCAGTGGCAGGCCAAAGCTGATAAAAGCCAATGCCGGCATACCCGGCACCAGGCCCAGGATCAGCATAATACCGCCGGTGGTCAGCAACACCCTGGGTGAGGCCAGCAACTGTTTGCCAACCTCATCTGACATCTCACCTTCGTCATTCATCCGGGTGACGATAATCGCCGCAGCAACAGCCAGCAGTAAAGATGGGATCTGGGCTACCAGGCCATCACCTATGGTAAGCAGGGCAAAGCGCTGAAAGGCTTCGCCCATACTCAGGCCATGCTGGAATACTCCGATGCTGATACCACCAAGCAGGTTAATCACCAGAATAATTAAACCGGCAATAGCGTCACCACGAACAAACTTAGAGGCACCATCCATAGAACCGTAGAAGTCTGCTTCGCGGGCTACTTCATTACGCCGCTCTTTGGCTTGTTCCGGGCCAATCAGGCCGGCGTTCATATCCGCATCTATGGCCATTTGTTTGCCGGGTAAAGCATCCAGCGTAAAACGGGCAGCCACTTCGGAAATACGCTCGCCGCCTTTGGTGATCACAACAAAGTTAATCACCATCAGAATAATAAATACCACCATACCGACAACATAGTTGCCGCCAATCACCACTTCACCAAAGGCCTGGATCACCCGGCCCGCAACATCTGAACCCTCATGGCCATGCAACAATACTACACGGGTAGAGGCGATATTCAGCGTTAACCGCATCAGCGTTGCCACCAGCAACACTGTAGGAAATACTGAGAAGTCCAGCGGCTTTTTACTTGATACTGCCACCAGCAGCACAATCACTGACAGCACTATATTGAAGGTAAACAGCGCATCCAGCATCCAGGCCGGCAGCGGTAATACCACCATCGCCAGAATAGCCAGTAACAATACGGGAATAGCGGTATAAGGTTGGGTAAGAGTACGCCAGTTCACTGTTTAACTACCTCTGACATTAGCTTTGTCTAACAACGATTTCGGAATATCCAGCGCCGGCAAAGGTGCTGGCTGCTGGCCACGGCCATGTTTGTAGGCTTTTAACTGCATCACGTAGGTCAGCACATAGGCTATTGCCGTATACAACCCTTTAGGTACTTCCTGATCAACCCGGGTGGAATAATAAATGGCCCGCGCCAGTACAGGTACTTCTAATACTTCAATCTGATGACGCTGACCTACAGCTTTGATGCGTAGCGCCATTTCATCTATGCCTTTGGCTACCACATAGGGTGCTCTGGCATCTTTTTCGCTATAACGGATGGCCACTGCATAGTGCGTTGGGTTCATCACGATAACATCCGCTTTGGGCACCCGCTCTTCAATTTTGCGGTTCGCCATCTGAAACTGGATCTGGCGGATACGGCCTTTGATCTCCGGGCTGCCGTCAGAGGATTTCCGCTCTTCTTTTACTTCCTGCTTGGTCATCTTGATCTTGGAGGAAATAGTGTACTGCTGATAGGGTACATCTATCGCTGCAACCAGCAGCAACAAAGTGACCGTAATCATCAGGCTCAGTGATAACAGGCCAAACCCTTCCTGCAATGCGGTTGTCAGATCCAGCCGCTGTAAAAACAGCAGACGGGTCCATAATTGGCTGAGAAAGCCATATAGACAACCACCCAACAACAGCACTTTAATGATTGATTTGGCCAGCTCTACCAACGCGTTCATGCTGAACATCCGCGCTAAACCGGTTAGCGGATTTAACTTATTAAACTTAGGCCCAAGCAAACTGCCGGAAAAGATAAAGCCACCGGGCATGGCCCCAATAATCCACATCGCCAGAAACAATAACAATAAGAACGGCATCAGGGCCCCAAGCATATCTAAAAACGCCTGACCTATTGCCAAAGGCATCAGCTTATTATTTGCCAGCATTTCCTTATTCAGCTGCATGCTGTTGTGCATTAGCTGCATAAACAATGTAAACAATAACTGAGCAAACCACAGTAAACCCGCTACCCCCAACATCAACAGCACAGCAGTGTTCAACTCTTTTGAGCGCGCAACCTGGCCATCTTTACGGGCTTTTTTCAGCCGTTTCTCGGTGGGTTGTTCGGTTTTTTCCTGGGCGCTGTTTTGTTCACTCATGGCTTACTCCATCAGTAAACGCATACTGTCCAGCACATGGCTGGTCAGCACAGAAAACTGCACACCGGTTTGGCTTAAAGTTAAAAATACACAAACAAACCCCAGCAGCAGCGTCATCGGAAAGCCCAGTACAAACAGATTTAATGATGGCGCAGAGCGCGTAGCCACACCAAAGGTCAGGTTAACCAGCAGCATGGCAATCACTGCCGGCAAGGCTACCAGCAAAGCCGCACCGAACATCCAACCAAACAACTGCAGCAACACAGTAATATTCAGCTGATACAGGCCGCTGCCCACCGGCCACAGGGTAAAACTGTCAATCAGTACTGCCAGCGTCAGTAAATGGCCATTTAAAGAGAAGAACAACAGGGCTGACATCACCCAGAACAAATGCCCCAGCAAAGAGGTAGAGTCACCGCTGCCGGGGTCCATCATCATCGCCATCGACAACCCCATCTGCATCGACAGCATCAGCCCGGTCAGGGCCAGCACTTCAAACAAAATACGTACTGCCAGCCCCATCATAATGCCAAAGCCAATTTGCTCGAAGGTGATAACAATCGCATCCAGCGAAAAGGGGTCAACCTGCGGCATGGCTGGCAATGTGGGGCCAACCAGAAAGCTTAAAAACATCGCCAGCAAAATACGCGCCCGCGGCGTAACAGCGGGGTTGTCAAATACCGGCATCGCCCACAAGAGTGCTGACAAGCGGACAAAAGGCCACCAAACGGTGCCAATCCAACTCATCAGTTCGCCACTTGTCAGCGAAATTAACGAATTCACCCAAATACTCCGGGGATAATCTGTGCCAGATTAGCAAACCACGCCAGCAGGGTTTTAATCAGCCAGTGGCCGGCAAATACCACCATTAACAGCGTGAGTAGCATACGCGGTAAAAACGTCAGTGTTTGCTCCTGAATAGACGTCGCCGCCTGAAACACCGCTACAACAATACCCAGAATAAGCCCCGGCACAATCAGCACCAGCAGCATCTGAATAATGGTATACACTGCCTGAGCAATAAGCTCAGTAGCCTGTTCCGGACTCATAGCCTGGCTCCCGTCATGGCGCCGCTCCGAACGTGGCAGCTAAAGTACCGGCCACCATAGACCAGCCATCTGCCAGCACAAAAATCATTAACTTAAACGGCAGGCTGATAATAAGCGGTGACAGCATCATCATACCCATCGACATCAGCACACTGGCCACCACCAGGTCGATAATCAGAAACGGAATAAACAGCATAAAACCTATCTGAAACGCTGTGGTCAGTTCACTGAGCACAAAGGCTGGCATTAATACTTCCAGCGGCACATCTGCCGCAGCCATAGTGGTGGGTTCTTTGGCAATTAACAGCACCTGATGCAACTCGTTTTCACGTGTTTGCGCCAGCATAAACTGCCGTAGTGGTTGCTCTGCACGCGCCAGCGCCTGCTCCAGCGTCATTTCTTCTGCCTGATAGGGTTTAAAGGCATTTTGATAAACGTCTTGCCACACCGGGCGCATAATCAGCAGTGTCAGCATCAAAGAAATACCAATCAGCACACGGTTAGGTGGGCTTTGCTGTAAACCCAGCGCCTGGCGCAATATGGCCAGCACAATCACAATACGGGTAAATGAAGTGAGTACCATCAGCATGCCGGGGATCAGGCTTAATGCGGTCATCAGCAGCATAATCTGCAGTTTTACGCTGTAATCCTGACCGCCATCGGTGTCGCGTACCGATAAAAGTGTTAAATCATTTGCCATTGCCGTACCGCTTAGCAGCATAGCTGCCAGCAGTATTAACAAGGTCAGCAGTGGCTTACTCATGATGCTCAGGTGCCGCCTTGCGGTTAACAAACTTAAGGCCATATTTGCCATCAACCATCACTACCTCGGCTTTGGCAAACAACACACCGTTTACTTTCACATCCAGCGCTTCGCCTACGGCTTTGTCCAGCGGCAGCACATCGCCGACACTGGCCCGGCTAAGCTCACCGAGCGTAACTTCGGCACTGGCAACTTCTAAAGTGACGGTCAGCGGCACATCACGGAACATCGACAAGCCATCAGCCGGCACACTGGCACTGTCAGTACCCTGCTCGAAGATATCGTCCATTTCCATCATATCCAGCCCGGCCAAAGCCGCATCCAGACCTTTGCTGTTATTCAGGTTTTCGTTCATGCTTGTTTCTCTTTATTAACGATATCAGTAATCTGGAATACCAGGCTGTTGGCCTCTTCTGCCACTTTGCCCAGAAATAACGCTGTCTGGTTAAGCTGTAATGTCATAGCACTGCCAAATTCGATCGGCAGTACGGCACCATCCAGACAGGCCTGCAACTGGCGCAGGCTAACTTTCTTACGCACCATCTCAACCCGGCACTGCACCGGAACCTGTGGCCAGTGTGTTATATCTACCGCACTGGCACTGATAGCACTGTGATATTGCGGGGCGATAAAGAACTCCAGCGGCAACCATAAGAACCAGCTGATCACATCGCTGCCAAGCAACAAGCGCACCTTTAGCGGCAGGTACTGAAACCGGGCCGGTTCCATTTGCTGTTTTACGGCACTGGCCGGTAATGCTGATTGCTCTTTGAACAATAACTGCTGCATAGCCTGTAACTGACGCTGGGCAATACGGCTACAAATGCGCAGCTCTGAAGCGCTTAATTCGGTTTTTTCTTCGCCGGGCAGCACTTTGCTAAGCTGGCCGCCAAGCGATAAATCAGCCAGATGGTGTACGCTGATATAATCCAGCGCCAGATAACAATTGGTATCAGTTGGCACCAACACCGGACACTGTAATAACAGCCGCCCCGGCTCTGCCAGCCAGCTGTCAAGCGCACTACCCTGGCATAAAGTCAGTTCAATATTAAATTCGACATCGGTCAGCAATTTGCTCAGTTCTGTCTCTACCGCCTGCGCTAAATCAGGTAAGCGCTGTTTAGCCTGTTTGCTGGCTGCGCTGAAACGGCGTTGGTCCAGTGTCAGCGCAAAAGGCTGGCACCGGGCGGCCTGATCAGCCTGGATCAGCAAAGTGGGAGTTTTCATCTTATTCATCTGCAGTTACGTTATCTGTCACACCGGCATCGCGTGATGCCCGGTAGGCTTTTTTACTTAAGCGGCGCAGTAAATTCAGCCGCTGTTCGCGCTTGGCGTCCAGCCAGCTGATGCCAAGAAACACTAATTTGTCGCTGACCTGACGGCGGTATACCACCTCAGCTTTAATCTTAAACTGGTTGTCATATTCAACCATGACGATATCCGGTACTGTTTTTGCCAGCGGCGCCAGTAAACCTGCGCCACCCAGACTCATGTCCTTTACTACTGCCTGACAGATCTGGCTGCCAAATAAGCCGCTCTGCCACAGCTTTACCGCTATACCTTTGGATTGAATAGCCACAGGCTGACTCTGGGCGCTAAAGTACCAGCGTAAATATTTGCGCGAAGCCTCAGGTTTAGTTGCTACCATCGGTTATCCTTATTCCTGAACGGCCAACGGGTTGATTGCGCTGTGCTTCTTGTGCTGCCTGTTGTACGGCGTTGTTCTGGTTATCGGGGGAGAACAACTGGTTTAATTCCGCTTCGGCGGCACTGGTTAAGATCAGCAATTCAATGCGCCGGTTAGCGCTGTCACCCTGATCCTGCTCGTTTAGCGGCCGGGTAGCCGAAAATGCGGCCACCTGAGCTACCCGTTCAACCGGCATGCCACCGGCGGCCAACACCTGGCGGGCCTGCAAAGCACGGTCACCCGACAATTCCCAGTTACTGTACTGGCTGCCGCTAAAGGCGGTGTTGTCGGTATGGCCGGAAATAATCAGTTTGTTTTGTACTTTTTTAAACACCGGGCCCAGGCTGAGCAGCAAGTCTTCAAAAAACGGTGTCATACGCATCTGGCCGCGGATAAACATCTGCTGCTTTTTGTTATCGCGAATAATAACCCGCAAGCCCGACGGCACTATGTCCAGTTGGATATGCTCTTGCGCCATCAGCTCGGCTGCGACCTGTTCAAAAGCTTGCAGCAGCAGGCTTAGTTCAGCCGGGCTGTCGAACTGGCCATCAATCAGAGAATTTAGCTTATCGCCCTTACCTGCCAGTGGCCTGTCGTCACCTGAGGGCACCTGCAGATACTCTGACATGCCAGGCAACGGGTTATCCGGCGGCAAAGTGTTGGCAGAATTCTGATCTACCACTGAAGGTGTGCCGCCTAAATCGACCGGAAACGGGCTATTACCCGGTTCAAATGGCGCCGGGCTGCCTTCGAAAATAGAATGGGTACGCATATAGTTGGCAATCTCGGCGCGCTCTTTCATATTGGAGACTTCTAAAATCCACAACACCATAAAGAATGCCATCATCGCCAGCGTAAAATCGGCAAAGGCGACTTTCCAGGCACCGCCAGATTTGCTTTTAGCGGCGCTGCGCTGACTGCGCTTAATAATAACCGGCGAGCTGGAGCTGTTCATCAGGCGGCCTTATCGTTAATCCACTGTTCCATCGTGGTAAACGATGGCTTCTGCTCTTCGTTAATCATGCGGCGGCCAGAATCGGTTGCCACTATCGCCACATGGCCTTTGGCATGAGCCACCAAAATAGCGCGCACACACTCAAGCAGTGCAACCTGCTTTTTCACGTATTGCTCCATAGCAGAACTTAGCGGGGCCATCAGACAGTAGCAGCCAAAAATACCAATAAAGGTACCCACCAGTGCAGCCGCAACGTGATAACCAATGTTGCTAAGCGGGCCATCCAGATGCTGCATGGTAATAATAATGCCGCCCACCGCGGCCAGAATGCCAAAGCCCGGCATTGCTTCAGCAATGGTTGCCATGGCGGATGAGGGCTTTAATTTTTGCTGTTCAATGGTATAAATTTCCTGCTCCAGCAGGCTGTCAAAGTCATGCGCGTTTAGTTTGCCCATGCTCATCAGACGCAGGTTGTCGCAGACAAACACCACCAGTGCTTCATGTTCCAGCACCAGTGGATAGGCAAGAAAAACCGAACTGGTGTGCGGGTTTTCGACATGCTCGTCCAGCTCACGTAAACCTTTACTTTTGGCCAGATCCAACAACGAATACATTAATAACAACAGCTCGCGGTACAGCGCACTGCTGTCTTTGTGCTTTATAAACTGCGACTTTAACTGCGACCACATTTCTTTTAACACATAGCCGGAATTACCCACTACCAGAGCACCGAAACCGGCACCAAAAATAATAAGAAATTCAGCTGGTTGCCACAATGTTGCCACATTGCCACCGGCGAACATATAACCACCGACAACGGCTCCCAGTACGATAATAAAACCTACTATTTTTTGCATTGTTCTGCTTCCTGTACCTTTACCATTGCGCCAGCTTTTTGCTGAGCATTTCCACCGATTGTTTATGCAACTGGCAAACCCTGGACTCGGTTAACTCCAGTACCAGTGCAATCTCTTTCATATTCAACTCATGGGTGTAATACAGCTGTAGCAACAATTTATTGCGCTCAGGCAGCGATGCCATGGCCTTTGTCAGTGACAGCTTAAGCTCGAACTGACTTAAACTGCTGCTGCCAAGCTGAGCCTCAGCCTGTTGCTCCAGCAATAAATCCAGGCTTTCCATGGCTTCGGCCTGGCCAACATATTGCAGTTCAAGCAAGGTTTTTTGATCAATATCCAGCGCCTGACACAGCTCATCATCAGTGGGAACCCGCCCCAGTTGCCGGGTAAGTTCACGGTTTTTATCCCGCAACTGATGCGACTGCTGACGCAACTGACGCGGCCGCCAGTCGGTACGGCGAAACTCATCCAGCATGGCGCCCCGCACACGTTTGAAGGCGTAAGACTCAAACTGTTCGTCAACATCACGGCCATAACGGCGCAGTGCACTTAGCAGGCCCATCAGACCAATTTGCTGTAAGTCGTCTTTATCTACCATACTGCCAACCAGGCTGCGTAAATGCGCCGCTGCCCGTTTTACCAGATAGCCGTAACGGTTTAGCAAGGCACTTTCCTGCGCCGGGCTGAACTTAAAACTGCTCGGTTGTTCCGGATCAGACCATTGGGTTGTTGCCAGCATAAAACGGCCTTACTGAATAAACACGTTAGTAACCAGTACCTGTTCAATCTGATAACTGAACTTGTTCTGGCGCAGGGTCTGGTTAAATTTATCCAACAACGTAGCTTGCACCTGTGAAATATCTTTAAAGGCGTCTTTCACGTCGGCATGGCTGATATTGCTAAAATGTGCCACCAGCGTATTACGTAGTAACGGGGAAGCATCTGACAGCTGGGCCATTACCTGGCTGTCATGGCTAAGCAATGTCAGTTCAAGCACCAGATAACGCGAATGCTGTGCATTGTCGACACTGATAACAAAGCGGTCCAGCGGGTAAAACAGTGGCTTGCTCTGCTCTGCAGTCTGGCTTTGCTGTTGCCCAGACCAAAAGTAAGCTGCCCCACCACCAACGGCCAGCAGTAACACCGCTGCAATCACTAACACTAAAGCTTTCATGTCTTACTATTCTCCTATACCAGCCGGTTAAGCCAGCCAGTGGTTAGCTGCGCAGACGTTGAGCTGCTTAACTCAGTAACGTCGTCGGCAAAATGGGCAGCAATTTGCTCAGGCGCAGCATCTTGCTGGCCGCTCTGCTGTTGTGATTGTTGGCGCACATCGATATCAAGCAGTTGTTCACTGCCCAGCCGCTGAGCCAGTTGCTGACGCAATTGATCTAAATTTTGCTGCATGGCTTCACGCATCTGATTATTGCTGGCATACAACTGCACTGTAGTGCGGTCGCCATCAACACTGACACTCAGCTCAATTAACCCCAGCTGCGGCGGATCCAACCGGATCTGTGCGCGCTGTATTTGCTGGCCCAGCTGTAAATTGATTTTGTCGGACAATAAATACACCAGCTTCTGGCCCCACTGGCTGCTTTGTAAACCCAGCTGGTCAGCCTTCCACTGAAACGCCGGTTCTGCTGATGCTGTGCTGGCAGGGGTCTGCGCGGCCGCTATACCGCTAACTGCAGCAGCATCACTGTTATGCGGGCGTACCAGCTCAGTTGCCTGGTGGATAAAGTGCTGCAAAGACATTGGCGTAATGGGTAAGGCCGTATCTGCGCCTGGCAGCGACGCGCTTTTTATGTTGCTATAGGCACTGCTGCTATTTAGCACGGCAGCCTTATAGTCTGTGTCAGTAAAGCCTGCCAACCCCACAGCACTTTGCTGCATCGCTTCTGTGCGCAGTTGGTTTAGTACCGGCAACGGCAAAAAATTAAGTGCGGCTAATAGCGACGGGTTCAGCAGTATATCCGCAGGATCCTCAATCAACACTGGCGTGTCAGGTATGATGTCTGCGTCTGTCTCAGCGCTACTGTCAACCACGCTGACACCTAAGGTATCCGTTTGTGCACTGATGGCACCCGGTAAAACAGCGCTTTCAGCTATCGCTGTTGTTACTATTTCTGCCAGCGCGCTGTTATCGGTTTGCGTTTCGACCGGCACTGGCAGCATATCCGTTAGTACAGTGTCTGTTAATGCGCCGTTTGTATTGACGGTGCCGTCGGCCCCAGGCAACTGTGCCAGCAGCTCTGTATAACTGTTTGTAGATGATGCTGTAGCTGGCTGGTTTAACATAAAAACTGAGCTATCAGCCCCCTGATCCGCGCTCCCGCTAAGGCTGTGATTCGGCAACACCCCGGCAGCTGTGCCGCTGGTGTTAGCGCTTGGCTGGCCTACCTGTAACTGGCTCATAGCCCTTCACCTTCGATGGTTTGTTTATATGCCAGCACACCCGGCCGGTTTTGATTAAATTGTTTCATCTGTGTCTCAGTGCGGTGCAGTTCATCTTTAGCCAGCGTTAACACCTGCTGATAACTCTGCTGCAGTGCGCTAAGCTGGGTTGAAAATTGCTCGCGGGCACCGGCAAGGTCTAACTGCTGGATCAACGCCATTAACTGGCGGTCCAGGTTGCGCAATAACGGCCAATTCTGCGCCTTTGCTGCCAGCAGTAAATTCTGCTGCAGCTTTAATAGCTGTTTTGCCACATCAACTGCCTGTAAATGGTTTAACGGCACATTCAGCCCCTGTTCAACTTTGCTAAGCAGAATGATTTAGCAACTGTCAGGCCACAATTCAAATTAATGATTTATAAGTGTTTTTAAGAAGGCGCTGATAAAAAGCGGAAGTAATACTTCCGCAGATCGGAAGCAAGCCACTACCGCTTGCCGCCAGCTTCCGGTGAAAGCGGGGCGAAAAAAAACCGCAGCCAAAGCAGCGGTTTTTCGATAACTCAAAGAGTGCAGCTGCGCCACAATACGCCATACATCTGTCAGGCAGCGCTTTGCGACAGGCCTTGCCAGCCTTCTTGCAGGTTGGTCATGATCACCCGCACGGTATCCAGGGAGGTTAAATCGTTTTTCAGGCTGGCATTAAGCAGTGCCTGGCCGCAGTGCTGATATAGCTTTTGCATATTAGCTGCCACTTCACCACCATTTTGCTGGTCCAGCGACGCATCCAGCCCGCCAAGAATTTTTAGCATGCGCTCAATACCGGCGGCTTTTTTATCAAAACGTTTCGCCTGAATATGGCCCTCGGTGCGCGATAGTTCGTCAAGAAAACCATCAAATAACATCAGCACCAGCTTGTGAATATCAGCCCCGGCAGCTTTGCCCTCTACTGCCGTACTTTTATAAGCCTGATAACCATTGCCAAAATCTAACATAAGCTGTCTCTCACTAGTTAAAACTGACCCATAGAGCTTTCAAGTTGCGCTATGGTAATTTGCATCTGGGTAAACTGGCTCAGATAGCGCTTAAAGGTTAATTCCATGGAATAATCATGCCGCTTTTGTTTTTCGGTGATTAAATCCAGGCTGGCCTGCAGCGTTTTTTGCTTACCACCCAGTAAACCACCATAACTTTTGCTGTAGGGTTCTACCGTTTTTTCCAGCTTTGCCAGTACACCGGTATCTGAGGTTAGCATGGCTTCCAGTGCTGCCGGATCATCTGCCAGTGCTTTTTCAAACCGGCCACTGTTAATACTCAGCTTACCGTTGCGGTCAAATTCCAGGCCCACGCTGTACAGTGTTTTACCGCCAATTTCGCCCTGAAAAGCAGCGCGAAGCTGGCTTTGTACACTGCGCGCCATACTGTCATTTTTCAGGTTGGTGTCGCCGGTAATACTGCTGACAATACCATTGTAGCCATCAATAAACTTTTGCAGGTTATCTTTAATCGCCTGCTGATCCTGGCCGATTTTGATATTTACCGGGCTATCATCGGCTGCTTGTGCTTTAACCAGATCAATCGTTACACCTTCAATCACATCGGTTAGGCTGTTGCTGGCGCTGGTCACGCTAATAGCAGTATCGCTACCTAAACGCACTATGGCGTCCTGAGCTTTTTTTAATTCCTGCTTTGCCGCCAGGGCCGCAGTAATATCAGCTCCTGCAGCATCTAACCCAGCGGTAAAGCCCAGTGTCAGCTCATTGGCTGCACCGCTTTCATCGCTGGAGATCACTAAAAAGGTTTCATTGCCGCTACGCATTAAAGTAGCACTGACACCGGGGTTATCGGCATGGCTGTTAATTGCCTTGGCCAGATCAGCCAGCTTGGCATTGGCAGGTAGCCCGGCCATGTCGACAGAAAAACTGCTACCCCCCAAATCAATATTAAACTCACCGTCTGTTGCCAGCGCGGCTGTAGGGTCAAATGACATTGCCAGTTGGTGGTTTTGTGCCAGTTGCTGGACAAAAATATCGTAACTGCCTGCCACGGCTTTACCGCTGGCTTTAACGGCTAAAGTCGACTCGCTGCTGCTACTGGCAGTATTAGCCAGCAGGCTGCTGTCAGCTTTGCGAAAATCTTTCAGCTGGGTTAAAAAGCTACCCATAGAGGTTTGTAATTTTTTAATGGCATTAAGCTGGGCGGTAAACTGTTTTGACTTAGCCGACAGTAAATTATCTTTACCGGCACGGTCAATTTGCGTGTACTGGCGGGCCAGAGTCTGGGGATCAATACTTAAATAAGACGCCATAGTGTATACCTTCTGCCACCAACTAATGCCTGAAAAATACCCCGCCAGCTAAAGCCGGCAGGGTTATCACGTTATTGTTACACTGGCAGCGTATTAACGCAGCAGTGAACCAATCATTTGTGTTGTGCTGTTAGAGGCACTCAGTACAGAAATACCTGAGTTCATCAGTAACTGCTGTTTAGTCATATTTGAGGTTTCTTTAGCGAAATCTGCATCCATCAGCTGAGAAGCAGAAGCCGACGTGTTCTCAGTCATGTTGGTTAAGTTGTTGATAGTATGATCCAGACGGTTCATAGTCGCACCCAGGTTAGCACGAGCGGCACCGATGGAATCGATCAGGGTATCAACAAAACCCATGTTATCAGTAGCGGCATCCTGATCAGCCATAGCTACAAAATCACCGATGGCGTCAGTTACAGCAGTCAAATCATCAGCAATATCGACTTCCAATGTTTCAGCAGCAGAAGAACCAATCTGGAACGTTACGGCAGCAGAGAATTTGCCTGTAGCATCTAACAAAGTGGTGCCTGAACCGTATGAAGTGTTGGTCATAATATTGGTTAATTCGGCAGACAGCGCACTGAATTCTGCTTCAATAGCAGTATACTCAGAAGTGTTATTGGTGCCGTTGGCACCTTGCGTTGCCAGCTCTTTCATCCGGTAAGCAATGTTGGTCATCTCTTCAAACGCGCCTTCAGCGGTTTGCAGCATAGAGTTAGCATTGTTAGCGTTATAAATAGCCGCTTCCTGGCCACGTACCTGGGCATTTAAGCGGTTAGCAATTTGTAAACCTGCTGCGTCATCTTTAGCAGAGTTAATTTTAAAACCAGAGCCTAAACGCTCTAACGCTACTGATAAATCATTATTGGTACGACCCAGTTGGTTTTGGATCGATTTTGACGCTGCATTGGATTGAATTGATAAAGCCATCGTGAAATCTCCTGTGATTGATGCTCAGAGAGTTAAAGCGACAGCGGTACAACGGAACTAAAATTTTTTTAAAAGAATTTTTGGTGCGCCGGTAAAACTAAAATGCCAGGCCGACAAAAGCGCCACGGTTGCGCTTAGCTACCGCCTGCATAAAAGCGGCAAATTGTGCGGCATCGCCACCAGCTGGCCGGTAAAAACCGATACCATGAATACGAAAACGCGGATTGCCGGCCGGGTCGGCATTTTTGCTGGTAATACTGCCGACAATGGCATCCAGGCTGGATGAGCGGTAATCATCACCAAATACATACAGGCTAACTTTGCCCTTTGTTTTGCTGTACAAGTCCAGCGCACGTAAAATACCCACTTCCGGCGCACTGCCACCGCCGGTAAAGCGTTTCATCCGATCCATGGCGCGCTGGCGCATACTGGTTGAATCACTCAGCCATTGCCCTTCCTGGCCGGGGTACAAAAAGGTGCCGTCGGCCGCTATCACCTGAAAACCTTTCATTTGCGGGTGATTAACTAAAATATCATTCACGACATTAATCACCTGCTGCCATTTATTGCCTGCCACCATAGAACCAGAGTTATCGATAACAAAGATCACATAATCGGCATCGGTCGGAATACCGCCCACTTCATCTGACGGTTTATCGGTGGATTTGGGCACATTGAGCATCGCTGTGGCCTGGCGCAGTTCATTACGCAATGAGCTGGCCTGATCCTGCAATTGTTGTAATGTCTGCTGTGCACGGGGAATGGAAGACTCCAGCGATTTCAGCTGTTCTGTCACCGAGGCTGAACGGGCCTGAGCGGCAGCAAGTTGCTGCTGTTTCTCTGACACCGCACCTTTTAGCAGCTCAACGTTAAGCTGGGCCGCTAATACCTGTTCGACCATAGTGCTTAAATTGTCAGGCCCAAGTTCAGTATCGCTTTCCCCATTTTTAGCCAGCAATACCAGCAATACCACAGCACCAAAGGCACAGGAGATAATATCGAGAAACGACAGGGTAAAAATTTCCACCGGAGGCCGTTTTATCCGGCGCTTGCTCTGCCGCATTAAGGCCACTCCTTTGCCGGGGCTAAAAAGGTACCCTGTGTTACCTGAGACCAGCTCCAGTACATAGCCGACGCATAAGGATCACCTTCAATTGGCAGTAAAATCACATTCATCCGCAGCCCCTGGCCAGCGCGTTTTACGGTTTCAACCAACAGTTCCTGCCGGCATTGTGACGAAATTGACTTTTTACTGGTTAGCAAACCGCGGCAACGCACGCCAAGGCCGTCACCCAGTGTTGGTAAGCCATCTGTTATTAAGTACACATCGGTGACACCCGGATGTAACTCGCGCAGTTTTTGCAGGCCAATTTGCAAATTGGTACCGCCGCTGGGCACCAGTTTGCCAATATCGCGCACTATGGCGTTCATTGAGTCGGATACCTGAGCAGAGCTGGCCGGGCGTTGGCCTAACATAATGGCGTCTTCAGAAAAAGCCACTACGGTTACTTTTGCGTTCTTTGGCAAACGGGCCAGCAGCCACTGCGCTGCGCGCCGGCTACGTTGCCATTTAGGTAGTGCCAGCTTCTGGTTGTCCGGTAATGCCATGTAGCGCAGCACTTCAAGCAGGTTTTCACCCATCATCGACGCTGATTTATCCAGCAAAATACCAATTTCCTGGCCTTCTACCTTCAGGCCGGTAATATAATTTTGCTGGCCGCTGCCGCTTAGCTGCACATTGGCATCAGGTACCGGCAAGCGGGCTATGGCGGCCAGTTGCTTTTCCAGATCGGCTACTACCGCCAGCTCGGTAGAAATTTGTTGTAGTAGTTTGCTTTGATCGCTGCTGGTATCGCTTTGCGACAGCTTAACATCCTGCTGGCTGGATGATTCCAGTGCAATTTTGTTATTCAGCTCATCAATCGACTTCTGCAGTTGTTCGCGTTGCTGTTGGGCGGCGTTTAACTCCTGCTGCAGCTTATTGGTTTCGTCGGTAGGCTCCGGCACAAAGGCGTTAAAATCGACCAGAATTAAAATCAGAATAACAGCGCCCAGCCCGCATGCCATCACATCCAGAAATGACATATTAAAACCATCTTCAGCGCGCCGCTTTAGTTTCATAGCGTACTAATCAGTTATGCAAATGCGCTAACAGGTGTTTCTCACAGGACTGTTGTGTATTTAACACCATCGTATCCTGCCTGCCATTAAGGATGTGCATAAAATACATTAAAATCAGTGAAATAAATAACGCCACCAGCGTTGAGTTAAAGGCAACCCCCAGCGATGCTGTCATACCGGCGATGTCGCCGGCCAGCGCTTTATCTGCCTGCGCCAGTGCCTGGCCAATACCGCGAACAGTACCCACAAAGCCGATACTGGGAATGGCCCAGATAATATAGCGCACCATACTGTTACCGCTTTCCAGCTGTGCAGCCAGGCTTTCGACCGACGACTCAATAGCGTCGGCAGCGTGCTGCACATTGCGGGTATTTTTAAAACGCCGGATACAGTTGATCCAGGTCGCCATGGCCGGGTTATCTTTGTACGACGAGGCTTCCAGCTCTGACAGCGCCAGCTCGACATCCAGCGGCAGGCTTTTGTCATAGTCCCGCAGGAAATCGCGGGTATACAGGGTTTCTTCATCTAACAGGCGCCATAATTTATAGCCCATCAGAAACAGGCAAAACAGCAACAACGAAAAACACACCTGCTGCTCCATGTCTTTGACAATAACCCAGATAGAAAACAAACCACTGCTGCCCTCGGCAGCCAGAATAGCCGCCGCAGTTGGCCGCACTATGCCTTCATAAAACAAATGCACCAGAGTAAAACAACCCGTCAGCACCAACACACTGCTCAGGATGCCGGGGTTCATGGCGGCAGAATCTTTGTTACGCATAAATGTGCTGCTCCGCTCGTCAGATATTAATGGGGAAATCCTGTGGCGCATCCAGTGACACAAAATAAGCCGCCGCAGATCCTGCCACTGCCAGTAGCACTAAGGCCAGTATGATACGTTTTTTCATAGTTAACTCCTGCTATTGGCTATTGATAGCGGGCAATCCGAAAGCCAACATCGTCTTGTGGCCCGCTGCCTTCGTTACGGATGCTGGCTCTGAGCTCCTTCAGGCGGCCAGACTTATACGACGCCCCTTTTATCACATGCCCCTGGCCACTGGCTGCGCCACGATAATCAGTATACTGCTTGCTGGTATCAGGCGCGGTTACCGCGTAAGCATCATGCACCCATTCGCGTACATTGCCGTCCAGATCATAAAAACCAGCCCGATCAGCACGGAAACTGCCTACCGGCGCTTTACCGGCAAAGCCATCGTTATAATCGCGGAAAAAGAAAGTTTGCTGGCCCTGCACCGACTTATCGGCAAAGTTACCCTGCTTATCGCGCAACCTATCTTCGCTGCCCCACACATAAGTCGTTCTGGCAGCGCGCCGATTATGCTTGGCAACAAACTCCCATTCGGCTTCGGTTAACAGCCGGTAGCCTGGGCTATCGGCGTTAATGCCCACCACCCTATCGCCTTGCAGGTTATAAAACACTGCAAGCCCTTCCTGCACACTTAACCAGTTGCTGAATTTAACGGCGTCCAACCAGGATACCTGGGTTACCGGCAGTGCAGAGCCGCCGGTTTGCCCTTTGAAAGCACCATACTGTGCCTCTGTGATCTCATGCGCCGATACCCAGATATTACGGCTGAAATTAACATTAAGCGGGTGCTCGTTACGGCCCCGATCCGGCTCATTGGCAGGCGAGCCCATGGTAAAGGCTTTTAGTTGTACTTCAATAAGACTAATGCCCAGCGTTTGAGCAAACAAGGGTTTACCTTCGCGGCGGCGGGCGTCGAATTCTGTCAGCATGTCGGCTTGTACTGTCTGCGTTTGCCGCTGAGTAGGAGTAACAGTGCGGCTTACGGTACGATAACCGGTTTTTCGAAATTCAACCTGCTGTGCTAACGCCTGCAACGACAAGGTTAGCGGAGTCTGCCCCATCATCTTGCCATTAACCAGCACATCAGCCGTGTGGTTAGCACTAAAGCGAACCTGGCCCATTTCCGCTTTCAGATCAAAATTCAGTGTGCGCTGCTCTGCCGGTTTTAATGTCACGCTTTGCGACTGCGGCAAAAAACCGGCTTTTTCATAGCGCACCGTATAGGCTTTACCGGCATCAATACTGGCCGGGCTGCTGACCGGTTTACCATTTAGCAGCAAGACTCCGTCTTGTGGCGTTGCGGCTATGGTTAGTACAGCCTGCAGCGGCTGCAAAAAATAATCCCGTGCGGGTTTTGGCTGACGATAGCTTATGTCGATAGTATCCTGCACCGGCTCGTAACCCTCCAGGTTAACCTGCACCTGATAGCTGCCGCCGTTTTGCGGTAAAATTAACGGTGTTTTACCGACAGCCTGGCCATTTACTGTAACGCTGGCCCCTGCCGGCCGCGACGCCAGTGTCAGTTCCCCCTGTACCGGCGTTAATGTCAGCGTTTTGGCAATATCATCGGCAATAGCGGCTGTCAGTGTCAGGCTTTGCGGCTCAAAATGCGGGTGTTCTACACTAATTTGATACTCACCCGGCGCAAAACGGCCTGTCAGCAGCGGGCCCTGGCTGTGTAGCTGGCCATTAACTGTCCAGCTGATATCCGCAACTGCAGGCAGCGTATCCAGCTTAATACTGGCAGGCATTGGCTGTAGCGTAACACTAAGGTTGCTCTGCTCACTGCTTAGCACCAAACGTTGCAAGGGTTCAAATTTATCGGCACTAATCACAATTTCAGCGCGCGAGCCTAACATATACAGTTTATTTTCAATAAAAAAGCCGCTGCCCGACGCTACCGTAAAACGCTGGGTTTGTGCCGCCTCTGCCGGGTGCACCGTTACGGTAAAACCTTTTAATAAAAACAGCCAGGCCAGATAGCTGGCCATAACCAGAGCCAACAGCACAATACTGCTGAGCACGATCCATTTGCGCTTGCGTTTATCTGATGCGATAGACGTATCAATCCGACTCACTGCTTATTCCTCTCAGATCCGGGTTTTGCATTGTAGTTGCACAGCTGGCATCGCTGGGCTAACTTCAACGCTGATAATTTCAGTACGATAGCCTTTACAGCTGCCTTCAAACTGATAAGTGCCAGGCAGCAGGTTGATAGTTTTTTCTTTCACTTCACCGACATTGCCCACCCCGAGCACCCGGATACTGGTGCGGCCATCGCTTTTTACCAGTACAGGCACAGGTTGCGCCTGTGCCTGCAGCAAGGTTTGTAACTGGCTAAGTTGCTGCGCCAACCTGGCACTTTGTGCCGTTAATGGCTGCGCTGCTGTGATCGCTTCATTGGCGCGCTGGCGGATATTGGCATCAGTAAGGCGTTGTGGGCTGGCTAAAAATGACTGCAACCGCTGCCCGGCCTGAATAATTTGGTTAGCGTTTTGCAGCGCCTGCTGCAACACCGGGTTATCGGCGTTTAACTTCAGGCCATTTTCTGCCAGCATTTTTACCGTTGGCCATTCATCAACCTCAATAAATACCTGAATTTGCTGCTCAGCCTGCGCGGCCGCTCCGGCTTTTTCGGCGCTATCCAGCCGACGCTGTAAATTCACTAATTCTGAGCGACTGCTATCAATGCTGCGCGCCCGGGCTAATGCCTGGCGGGCAGCGGCGTAATCGGCTTGATCCAGTGCAGCCACAGCCTGCGCCACGACCTCGGCAAATGACTGTTGTTGCGCTTGCTGGTTTAATGCGGCCAAACGTTGTGCGGCCTGCAGGTCTGCCGGATCTAACTGACGAATTTGCTGCAGCAGCGATTTTTGCTTACTGACATTGTTTTCCAGCTGCGCTACCCGCACCTGCTGCCACAGTTCCTGCACCTGGGTAGCCACATCAAGCCGCTGCTGCAACTGCAATGCCGGCGCATATAACGGGTTTATGGCCAGTGCCCGGCTGTTATTAAGTTGGGCTGCCGGCAGATCGGTATTGCTAAAAGCGGCACTGGCCGTTTGGTAAGCCGTTTCATAAGCCTGGGTGTAGTTTTGCTGCAGTGCGCTGCTTTGCTGCTGAATATCGCGCAGCAAGATGCTGGTTTCACTGTACAGTTGCTGGCCATACAGCCGGTAAGCTTGCTGCATGCTTTGTTGTAAGGCGTTTACCGTAGCGTTTTGCCAGGCAGACAGATGCGGATCGGCCGCCAGCTGATTAACCTGATTATTGGTGTCTGACAGCAGCTGCTGTAAAGCTTTGCGGGCTTGTTCATCCGGCATGCCTGACGCAGCAGGCCCCAACGTTGCGGAAGGCACTGCCGGTGGCGGCGGAGTATTGCTGCCCGCCGGCACCGAAGCAGCAAACCAGTTGAGTAGCAGCCACACTGCAGCTAAGAGCAACAATATCGCAAAGAAAACAGCTATAACTTTGAGATAAAAAGCTTTCTTTGACTGCTTATCTTGGTTTATTACGTCATCTAACGCTCTGGCCACATCCGGTTCCTTGCCTGACGCTTAAGATATCTTTACAGCTGCTGATTTGGTGTTGCTTCTAACTGATAAATCTCTAACAGCTTTTGTCTTAACTGGGTGTATTGCTCAGTAGCCGTGCCTTTCAGCTCAATACTCTGCTCGTTAAGTTCCACCACCTGAGGGGTTACTTTAATATCCAGGCTTTGCCCCATTTCACTGAGCACATCGCGCTGTGCACTCAGCTCGCGGTTTGTTTGTATTGCCTGGCTAAGGCTGTAAATGGCTGCAGCCCCCGCCGCGATAGCGCCTACTTCACCGATAGCAGAATTAGAGTTTTTCACCAGCATAATGCCCAGCACAGCACTGCCGGCAGCCACCAGTTGCTGGGTAGCGCGTTCGGCTTTTTTCTTCCGGATATCAGCGGCAATCGGCAGGGTTTCGCGCTGATATTTGCTATAGGCTTCGTCTGATTCGGCATAAAAGGCTTCATAGCTGTCTTGCAGTTGGTCAATAAACTGCTCATCTTTGGCCTGCAGTAAGTTTATCCGTTGCAACATAGGGTCGTTTGCTGCCGGTGCGCCGTTCAGATCATATACGGTTTGCCGTGAGGTAAAGCCTTTTCTTTTGCTGACAATATAAGGTGCAAAGGCTTCCTGGCTATACATAGCGGCATAGCGCAAGTCAGACACCTGCTGAATTTTCTTTTTATCTGCTTCTGATTTTTTAATCAGTAAATCGTAAACGTAGGCGGCAATATCGTTAAATACCGGCGCGTAAGGGTTTTGATCTTTACGCAGCGCATCGCGGTAAAAGGCTTCACCTACCTGATGCTCAAAGGTCTTTTCTCCCCAGATATCGTTGGTAGCATCCATCACCCGCACGCTGAGCCGCACCGTTTCGGTATCAGAATAATTAATTTTGCCAAGTACATACACATCGGCAGAAACCGACGCGTCTGGTGTAACATTAATCGAACCAAATACTTTGGTCGCCGCCAGTGCTTTTTTGGTATCAATGGCAAAGCGGTTTGCTTCCAGCCGCCGTACCTGTGGCCAGATATCTTCTTCAGCCACTTTTTTGTCGTTAATGTTACCTTTGGCATCCAGCGGAATGCCCGGGTCAAATACCGGCACGGCCACATTCAGGTAAATAGCCGACTGATACTTAAATTCACGCTCTGTCTTACCCAATTCCGCTGTTTTTGGCTGGCCGCCAATAGCAGGGCCTACGCTGCTAACATTAGTCTGGGTAGACTGACAACCACTAATTGCCAGTGCCAGCAGGGCACAGGCAGCCGCCAGCCAATGTTTATGGTGTTGCAAAAGAGAACGAGGTTGCATTGCCAGCTCCATTTCTAAATTATTCACAGCCATTCTAAATTATTCACGGCCATTCTGAATTATTCGCAGCCATATTGTGTCATCAAAGCGCTGAAATGTTTTTTCTCACTGTCAGTCGTCGCACCCGCCAGGCCTTGTTTCACTGTGTCACACACAGCAGAGTTACCTTGCTGGGTTTTGCCTTTCTGTGTTGCTTTTGACGGTGAGCTCTCAGACTCTTTAGCACTATCAGCATGTTGTGTCTGTTCAGTACTGCCTGACTGCGCAGCCTGTTCATTAGTGCCCGCGGCGGCATCAGCCACGCTGCCAGCGCCGGTGCCTGCGGCACTGATCCGTCCGGCACCGCTGTTTATGGCCTCGGCCATACATTTTTCACTTTGATTCAGATTGGCGGCAAAATCGGCGTCCATGCGCTCCAGTAGCTCGGCTTTGGTCAGCTCGCTGCCATCAATATCTTTAAAATCAATCATTGAGCAATCGCCATAAGATGTTACAGCTCCGGCTGAAGGCGCTGACGGCTGAGTTTGCTGGGCACAGGCCGGAAGTGTCAATGACATTAACGAGAAGCTGAACAACCATAATGGGACGCGGAAAATAGTTTCGCTGGGCATGTTTTACTCCTTACCGACAAGACTGAATAGATTGCATAGCCGGCTACATTGCAGGCTAACAGACAAACACAGCACTGCAGTTCAACTAAGTAGATTTGCAGTATATTATGGCGGTTTTTACTTATTAACCAGCAAAATCAAGCCTAAGCTATTACATCTTTATAGATGTACCAGATCTCAACTTGTTAATGCTGTAGTAGTGACTGCAAAAAACACTATATGATGCGGTATAAATTTAAATACATTAGGCCGCCTTTAAAGCCACGGCCTATTATTCTGTTTACTATATTCAGGCTCATTATCCGGCTGCCACTATCGCGCTAACCATGTTCCAGAATTACACCAGGTTTATCGCCCAGCCGGTCGGCTAAATGCAGCTGCATACTTTGCATAATTTTCTGCTCAGCTTTACGCGCATCGGCTTCCCAATACTGCGGAAAGCCCAACTCATCATGGTACCCAAAACGGATCTGCAAATAATGTTGGCTGGTAAGCGGGTAGCAATAATGTCTTGCAGGAATATCAAGCGGACTGCGCCGATGTAAGTATAATAACCAACGCTGGTTAGCTATTTCAGTAATGTCGAAATGTTCCGGCATTAGCTTACCTTCCCTAACCATTAGCTCGTCTAATTCTTCTTCGGTGCGAACGCGCATTAACAGTGGCGGAGAGCGCAATTCATCCCGCCGCTGAGTATTCCAGCCCCGCCCCGTCTCAGCATTATATTCCGGAGCATTATAGTAATCATCGTATTCCCAACCAATATAGCGCCCCAATAATTCAAGGTTATGCCGCTCTATCGTCTGGCCGGGTACAACCCGCTTTAACCACATATTTAGTGTTAAATAGGCTAGTGGATGGCCGGCGGTTTTAAGAAAAGAACCGCCATACCAGTAGCTTTGCTGGTTAAGATATAAATAGGGCTGCCCCATATCCTTCCGTTCGCTTTTTTCAAACAAATCATTGGTTGAATATGGCCAATTCACAGGGAAATTTTTGGCAGTAACCACCGGAATACTAAATTCCAACACATCCTGCTCCAGCTCTATACGGTGCGGAATAAACTTAAGCGCATTGGGGCCGCCTTTAAAGCCACGGCCTATTATTCTGTTTACTATATTCAGGCTCATTTTATCGCCCTGTAATACGGTTCATCAGCTGTTTGCTACTGCGTTTTACCTTAGCCAGTCGCAGATTATACACCTGCTTTACCATCGCCGCTTTTAAAGGCCGGCCGGCACTTTGTAATTGTTGCTGATAACTGCGTAACCCCAAATAAGGCAAGGTATGCGGGCTGGTTAATGGCGTACCGCCAACAATAGAGCAAAACATACTAATACTACGTAATAAACCACTGGGGCTTAAGTTATTGGCCCCGGCCACATTCGGCACAGCATCAAACGGGTTGGCACGGTTTTTAATTATCTTTACCCCAACGGCCTGGGCAGCATCACGTAATTTAACCATACTGGCCCCACCGGCATGCACGACCACTTCGTGTTTATCCAGCATAATGCCCTGTACACGGCATTGTTGCAAAGCACGGGTAAAAATTATCGCGCCCTGGCTATGCACCAGCCACTGTGTGGTTTTACCCTGCGCTTGCCGCTGGCGCAGGGCACTGGCTAAATGCTGGGTATTATGGCTGGGTTGTATAGCAGGCGCTTTATCCCATAAGCATTCAACAAAATCCTGCAAACTGCCTTCGGTTGGGTTATGCACCAAGGTGTAAGCGGGCATGGCAGCTTTAGGATAAGCGACATCCAAATGCGCGCCCATTAACCAGGCGGCTTTGGTTACATCGTTAAGCATACCATTTACTGCAGCATAGTCTGTGGTGATTAAGCTTACCGGATCTTTAAGCTCCCAGGCTCCCTGCATAGCCAGCAGGTCACCATCTGCCTGAGCCACCCGGTAAGGCACCGCGCCAGGAGCCCTATTTACCTGATATAACATATTGCGTTCATTTTTAGGCTGCTGCTGCGACCCTTTTAGCTGCATATCAAAATAAATTTCATGAATTAAAATATGCTGCGCGGCTTCACGCTGATAACTAATTAGGTAGTGATACTGCTGAAACGGATAGCGGCTTTTGGTTAAGCGCCGTGTGGCATCACGCCACCAGCCTGCACTGCCCTGTGGCTGGCTGTCGTGACACAGTGCTGCAATTTCTTGCCATACCTGTTTAAAGTCAAAATCGTTTAATACTTCCAGCATGCCCAAAGCCTGATCGGTAAAACTAAGGCGGTGTTGCAATGGCAGAATACTGCCTTTACCTATACCGGCTTGTGCCAAGCGTTGTTGCAAAACGTCAGCTTGCGCAAGTGGGTAGCGGGTTAGCGCCTGGCGGGTAATTTCCTGATAGCTCATAAGCAGTGTCCTTTGCACAGTGTCAACACAATGCAAAATACCAAACCACCCATAAAAATACAAATAACAAACAAAATAAATAACAAAATTACATATAATTTACCTTGGCGCTATACTTTTGCTGCGATAACAAAACGGCCATGCCTCAGAGGATGAATCTTACATCATGGTACTGCTTAATTAAGCGGGGGAAGCAGTTTTCTTTACCGCATTATTAATATAAAAAGTCTGCCACCAGCTCGTGGAGTTATTGCAACAGTTCCTGCAGCTCGTACTCAAGGTAATCGGCCAGGCCCGACCAGTCGCGGTTTTGCTGGCACTGCAGCACTGCCGTTAACAACTGCTGTAACTGAACGATCTGTTGTGGTGTGGCGCTGGCAAACAACGTAATAAGTTGCCCGGCAAGGTTTGCCAGTTCAAGTGCCGGTTGTGTGGTGATACCAAGCCGGAACTGCAGCGCCAGCGTTTTGGCGTGCTGCCCGCATTGAGCAACAGTATGCATTAGGTTGTAAGCTCCGTATGGTATTGCGTACCGGCAATTACCGCACCGGCTTTGGAGGTGTTAAAAAACCTCACTGCAGATTGTTTGCTGATATAACGCTCTAAGCCGGTCAGGTAAGTAAGCAAATTGCGTAAGGTGGGTACTTTTTCGCCAAACCCATTAATCACCTGTTCGGTTGCAGCCTGATACCCAGGCCCTAAAGCACCGTTTTGCCAGCTGGCATGAGTTTTATTGTGGCTAAAGGCAAAGTCGGTACCAAACAACAACACACTTTTAGCACCCATTTTTACAGCCAAATCCACCGCGGGGTGTATTACACTGCCATGGCTGAATAATGCTGCGGCAGCTAATTGTTTGCGTACCGGGTCGAAAACCGCACCGTCGCTTAAGGCAATGTAACGTTTGCCGGGAAAATGTTGTAGCAACTCGGGGTTCGCCAGCGGGAAATATACCAAACTACTGGCCGATGTTAAGCTGTTGCAGGGCAAATGTTGTAATGTGATTTTATGGTCACGGCTAACAATAATATCCGGCCTGATGTCCTGTGCTAACAAGGCATTTACTGCGGTGTCGACACAGATCAGCAAAGGGGCTGCACTGGCCTGTTGCTGCGCTTGCCTGATAAAGCCGTAATGTTGTTCCAGCGAAGGGCCAGCCCCTATCACATAAACGTCTCTCTCTGGCGGTAAAGAGTTAAACAGTGCCTGTACCGGTTGATCATGCTGCCAGAATAGCTGGTTTTGCTGCAAACGCGGCAAAAAAGCACTGATGTCCTGCTTTAAGCGCTGTGCAGCGTAACCGGCTTCCAGCTCGCTGTATAAGCGATCACGAATTCTCATACTGCCATCACTGGCCAATACCAATTCCGACGGCAACACAGCAAAGGGCAGCTGAATATCGCTCTGGCTGGCAGCCAGCTGTAACGTTACCCGGCTGTCACTGAGCCAGTGCCGCTGATCAAGCAATTGCAGCACCAGCGCAAAAATATACTCATTTAAGATACACACACTTAGCTGCTGCAGGCGTTCACGGCCAAGCAACTGTTGCTGCATATCGCCAAGGCCAGTGCCGTACAGGGTAATATGCGGATAATGTCGCGGCAATTTACTGATTTGTTGTAAGGCTTCCTGCTGCCGGTTATGACGGCTGGTTAGCTGAATGCCGTTAATCAGCAAGGTGTTGTCCTGCCCTTCTATCAGCTGCACTGCCGGGCGGTGTTGTTCAGCGGCAGCCTGTTGTAAAACATCTGCCAGTGTGGGCCAGCGGCTGGCAATTACGCGCATATTTTGCGCAAAACAGTCGTTAATCATTAATCTGTCAACCCAAACCAAACTCAACCAGGCTACGGGTAATATTGGCTTGTGACATCACTACCGACACCGCACTTTTATTGCCACTTTGCATTTCAATGCGCAGTTGCTGGCTAAGCGCATTAAGCTCAGTGTTATCATTCTGGCTTTGCTGAATTGCCACCAGTTGTGCCTGCAACGCGGCACGCTGTGCCTGTACTTTACCCAGCGCATCTTTTAACTGTTGCTGCGCCAGCTGAATTTGCTGGCTATAGGCCTGTACATTGTCAGCTGTTGTCGCCGCTTTACCCAACTGAGCCAGTGTGCTGTCGGCAGCCTGCAGTTTTACACTTACCGGATTACCTGCGGCAACACGCACGCCCTGGCCACTAATTAGCCAAGGCTCCTGCAATTTACGGGCATCGCGCGCTTCGGCAGAAAAATACAGCTGTTGCTGATTATCACTGCCAACACTGATTTGCTGACGGGCGAAAGCTTGCTGCACTGTATGCAGATTTTGCTCTGCGCTTTGGCCAGCAGGTAAGCTGATACTGACAGCACTGCCACTGCGGCCCAGCAAAATACTAACCTGCTCGTTTTGGCGCCGCTCTGACAGTAAATCTATACTGTGACTCAGGCTGGCTTTTACCGGTGCAGGTTGAGCACTGGCCGGGGTTAAATCGGCATTAAGGCCTGAACTACTGTGCGAGAGTTTTTGTTCCAGCTGCGCTAACTGCTGTTGTGCCTGCTGCTGTTGTTGTGCTGATAACTTGCTGGTACCCGGTGCATTCAGCTGCCGGCGCAGGTTTTCCAGCGACTGATATGCCTGGCGGATATTGCGCTCGGTTTGATCAGTCTGGCTAAGCTGTTTACTGACATCTGCTGCCAGCGCCCATTTGCTTAGTACCTGTATTTGCCGCGATTGCCGCGATGCCGGAACCGTGCGGCCAGCATCGTCAGCACTAACAGCCTTGATCACAGCAGCACGATCAGCCGCATTTAACGGTGTTAGCGCACTGTTACTGACCTTATCAACCGCACCGGATAACTGCATAGCTGCACCTTACTTAAACATAGGAAAACAAGGTAAGCCTGGATACACTGGAATACACTTTCAGCGACGACTCATAAGACGCCATCGCCTGATTCATTTTGACGTAAGCTTCCGGGTAATCCACGTCTTTAATGTCATCACGCAGTGTCTCGGTAAACAGTGCTATATCATCATTACCCAGCGCCATTTCGTCCAGTGAGGCTAAAGTACCACCAATACGGGTAATCTCACCGCTTACCGTAGCCAGAAAGCTACTGATACGGTCCAGCATATTGCGTGATTCATTACCGACACCGCCAGCTGGCGCCGTGCTAATCAAGTCCAGATAAGTTTGCATTTCATTTAAGAAAGTTACGCCTGGGTCCAGCGCGCTGCCAACAATATTGCCCGGCACACTGGAGTTATCTGACACCGCAATCTGACGTACCCGGTCATCACCGTTGTACTGATATACGCCCAGTGCATCGCGCTCAAACGGCATAACGTCGGTTAAACTGCCTGAGAAGTAATAATTGCCGTTGCCATCTTTGGCATTAAGTAAATCGACAATTGCCGGCATCAATACCGCCAATTCCTGGCTAAAGGCTTCCAGTTCAGTTTGGCCCATAGAGCCATCGGCCGCAGTAGTGACTATCTCCTGCACTGAGTACAGCGTATTGACAATACTGCTTAACTGAGTTTCCTGCTGGCCCAGATTAAAATGCACTGCATTCATATTCGATTTGTACTGATCCAGTTTAGTCAGCTCGCTGTTTAACGTTAACAGCATCACTGCACCTAAAGGGTCATCTGATGGCTTTTGTATCCGCTGATTGGTGGCCAGCTGGGTAGATAACTTACTGTACTCAGCAGTAGACTGCTGAATATTGCGAATAGTAGTTAGATGATACTGATTGCTGCTAACGCGCATAGCCACTGCCTCAGAAGATATTAATCAGGGTTTTAAATAATTGATCAGCAGTGCTGATCACCCGGGCATTAGCGTCATATAGCTGCTGGTAATACATCAGGTTAGCGGCTTCTTCGTCCAGGTTTACACCACTAACACTGTCACGCGCAGCCACAGCGTTGTTGTTCAGTACCTGGGCAGTTTTAACGCTGCTTTGCACTTGCTTGCTTTGAATAGCCAAATCGCCGATTAACGTATCATAGCCTGCTGTGCCGCCATTTAATGACGCCACCAGATTAGCAATGTTGCCATTATCACCGCGGCCACCGGCCGGGTTGCCAAAACCGTCATTACCGATAAAGGCCAGGCCATCCGGTTGCAAATCAGGGTTCACCCTAATAGTGCCCAGCACATCAGCCGGGTTGTACAAAAACAACGGTTCACCTGGCTGGCCGTTTAAATCGAAACCCTCTGCCAGTGCCGTATTCACTGAGTTGGCAATATTAGTGACAATTTGTTCCAGTTGCAGTTTGCTCGGTTGCAGCACGTTTACATCGACATTCAGTAAACCGCCGATACGGCCACCGACAAACTCATTCAGACCAAAGTCCTGGCCGTTGAAAGTTACATTAACCGCAGTGCCGTTTACGCTGACCGCTGCAGATTTAGAGCCAACCACCAGCGGGGCGCCGTTTTTACTGCTGATATTAATATTGCCATCGCCCGGGTCGACAATATCTACGCCGATATAACCTGATAATTCGGTTACTAACACTTCACGGGCATCAGCCAGTTCAGCTGTAGGTTGCCCCAGCGCCTGCGCTTTGCTGATTTTGCTGTTTAGCTCAGCAACTTGTTGTAATAACGAGCTGCTGTTATCTGCCAGGTTGCTTAATTCTTTGCTGAGTTTGTCTTGTTGATCCGACAAGGCACCGTTAATTTGCGACAGGTCTTGTACCAGGGCCTGTGCCGATGACAACACCTGCTGACGGTAAGCGTTAGAATCGGGTGCCGACATTGCCGCGTTAAAAGCCGCACTGATACCGGCAACGGCATCATTCAGGTTCAGCGATTCGGTGCCGAGAATTTGTTCCAGATACCCCAGATAGCTTTGAAAACCTTCGTAATAGCTTAAATCTGAACTGGTACGCCAAATATCGTCATTAAGAAAATCATTGACGATGCGATCGACCTTAGTAACCTTAACGCCGTTCAAGCCGCCGGCGGCAGTTTCCAGATACACCGTTTGCCGGCTGTAGCCCTTTACGGCAGCATTAGCCACGTTCTGGCCTACCACATTGAGTGCACTGTTAGCCGCATTAAGGCCAGACACACCGTTTAAAAGCATACTCATAAGCTGGGTTTCCCGCCGCTGTCAGCCTGCCATAATGGCTGGCTAAATCCGTTGTTACTGTATTTTGGCGCAACCAGACTCAGCGCCGCCTTATCAGGTAAAGCGACGGCTTCGGCCAGTTGCTTAAATTTATTTTCGGTTTGCGTCAGGCCATCTCCCAACTGCCGCACTATGGCTTCAGCCAGACCAAGCTGCTGCTTGGCGGCAAGGTTCTGTGCCAGCTGGGCATCGTGCATATCGCGAAACGTTTGTGCCTCACTGCTGCCAAACAGGCCGTTGTCACCGGCAATAGCGTCGGTGCCGGCATGCATATTTTTCAGTACCAGCTGCAAAAATATCGCTTCAAACTGCTCTGCCGCTTTACTCAGCCGGGCGGCCGGGTCCTGATTGCTATCTATGCTTGCGGCAGCGCGCGGATCTATCGCCAGGCCCTCGCCAGGTAAAGAGTAACCAGTTAAAGAGGTTATATTCATTCAGATCACCAGCAAATCAGCATCCAGTGCACCGGCATTATCCAGTGCAATCAGGATCGACATCAGTTCTGCCGGAGTTGCCCCCAGCGCGTTAATTGCCTGCACTATAGCGTCCAGCGAGCTCCCTTCCGGCCACAGCATCATATTGGCGGTGCGCTCCTGCACATTCACTTCGCTATTTTGTACCGGCGTTGTCGTGCCACCACTAAAAGGTAACGGCTGGCTTACGCCCTGCTGCTCGCTAATAGTAATTGTTAAACTGCCATGGCTGACTGCCGCGCGCTTTACCCGCACGACATCATTCATTACCACAGTGCCGGTGCGGCTGTTAAACACCACGCGTGGCCGCTGGCTGCCCTCTTCTACATCGATGTCCTGCAACATCGACATAAAGGTAATGCGGCTGTTGGCGTCTACCGGCGCGCTGACCACCAGCTTGCCTTTATGCTCGGCTCTGGCGACATCAGGCCCAAACACCTGATTAATAGCGGTGACAACATTGCGCGCTGTCTGATAATTGGGTTGCTTCAGGTTAAGCACAACCTGGGCCGCAGGGTCATATAATTGCTGCACGCTGCGCTCAACAATAGCACCGGACGGAATAATACCGGCGGTGGGCACGTTAACAGTAACCGACGAGCCATTCTGGCCGGTGGCATTTAAGCCACCCACCACCAGATTACCCTGTGCCAGTGCATATACTTTGCCATCAACACCACGCAGCGGTGTCAGCATTAAGCTGCCACCATGCAGGCTTTTGGCGTCACCCAGCGACATAATGGTTACGTCCATAGTTTGCCCGGGGCTGGCATTGGCCGGCAACGTAGCGGTAACAGCGACCGCCGCCACATTTTTTGACTTCGGTAAGCTGCTCTCATCCAGCTGCACACCAAATTGTTTCAGCATATTATTTAATGACTGGGCGGCAAACCTGACTTGCGACTTGTCACCTGAGCCCGGCAAACCTACCACCAGACCATAGCCCACCAGCTGGTTATCGCGCACGCCCTGAATATCTACCAGATCCAGCAGTGGCCTGGCTTGTAACAACAGGGGCCACAACAGCAACAGCACGGCACTTATACAATGTTTCATAACACCTCAGTTAAAACGGGTTAAGAAAGCGGTTAAACAAACGGGTAAACCAACCAGCCTGGCTGGCACTGGCTAAATCACCTTTGCCGGAATAACTGATGCGGGCATCGGCAATACGCTGCGACGATATGCGGTTGGTTACATCAATATCCTCCGGCCGCACCAGCCCCTGCAGACGGATATATTCATCGCCCTGGTTCAGCTTGATCCATTTTTCGCCACGGATTGCCAGAGCGCCGTTGGGCAATACATCGGTTACCCGCACGGTAATAGAGCCGCGCAGGAAGTTTTGCTGGCTGGCGGCACTTTCGCCATCAAACTGTGAACGTGAGTTCAGTTGCATGGCCAGCTCTGAGGTATTTAAATTACCTACCAGCGGCACGCCAACATTAATACCGGTGCTTCTATCTATACTGGCATCGGCGCTTTTGCTTGACTGAGTACGCTCATTTAGCTCCACGGTAAGAATATCACCTACCCTGTAGGCACGTTTATCTTCGTACAGGGTAAACATATAACGGTCGCTGTACAGGCTGCCATGCTGCTGGCCTGGCAGCGGTTCATCACCACTACGCTGTGCCACCACCTGTTCCCAGTCGGCTTCATGTACCAGCGGCGGCTGGCTGGCGCAGGCGCTTAGCAATAAGATGATGATTAAGGCGCTGCAGGTTTTCATAGGCTTACAGGCTCTGGTTAATAAAGCGCAGCATTTCATCGGCTGCCGATACCACTTTGGCGTTCATTTCATAGGCGCGCTGCACTGCTATCATGCTGACCATTTCATCAACCACGCTAACGTTAGAGCCTTCAATGGTGTGTTGTTGCAAGGCACCCAGTGCGTCTTCTCCCGGCACGCCTTCTACTGCTTCACCAGAGGCCGCAGTGGCGCGGAATAAATTGCCACCCAGCGCTTCTAAACCAGCGGGGTTAACAAAATTAACGGTTAAAATCTGGCCCAGATCTACCGGATCAGCCTGACCGGCAACTACAGCAGTAACAGTACCGTCGCGGCCTATGGTTACGCTGGTGGAGTTCTCTGGTATAGCAATATTTTGCAGCAGCGGCAGGCCGTTGGCGTTTACGATCAATGAATCGGCGTTCAGCTGAAACTGGCCGCTGCGGCTATACAGTATTTCACCGTCCGGGTTTTCAATCTGGAAAAAGCCCTGCCCGGCAATAGCGATATCCAGCGGGTTGTCGCTTTTCTCAAAGCTGCCTTCGGTAAAAATTTTCTGTGTGCCGTTAATACGCACACCAGTACCAACCTGAATACCGGACGGCACCTGGTTTAGCTCATCAGCCTGAGTGCCCGGTTGGCGTTGTACCTGGTAAAATAAATCTTCAAACACTACGCGGTCTTTCTTAAAGCCAGCGGTACTGACGTTAGCCAGGTTGTTGGAGATGGTTGTCATGCGCATATCCTGCGCGGCTAAACCTGTTTTACTAACCCATAAGGCAGAATTCATGTGCTGCTCCTGTTAACTGTTGCCACTAACCAGCTTGTTACCGGCCACTGCCAGTTCGTCAGCGGTTTTCATCATGCGGATATTCATTTCAAACTGGCGGCTGATATTCATGGTGTTTACCATCTCTTCCACCGCATTAACATTGGCGCCTTCCAGCACGCCGGTACGCAGGGTAATAGCTAAATCTGCCGGCAATTGTTCCTGCTGTTGCGGCCGTAACAGGCCGTCCAGACCTTTTACCAGGGTGTCATTACCGACACTGACCATTTTCAACCGGCTTTCCTGCGCAATAACACCACCGCCTATCGGCAACAGATTAATGGTGCCATCGCTGCTGATGTCGATATCGCCAAACTCCGGCAGCACTATGTCGCCCTGCTCACCCTGCACCGCATAGCCGTTTAGCATTAAGCGGCCGTCGGCATCTACCTGCAGGTTACCGGCACGGGTATAGGCTTCGTTGCCGTTGGCATCAGCTATGGCTAAAAAGCCGCCATCGCTCAGTACAATATCCAGATCACGGCCGGTTTGTTGCACCGGGCCGTTGGCCAGGTTGGTAAACACCGGCAGTAACTGCGCCTGATAACGGGTGCGAAAACCGTCACCGGCAATCATCATTGCCTGCGCCTGCTCAATATCTGCTTTAAAACCCGGCGTATTAACATTGGCCAGATTGTTGGCACTAACGCGCAGAGCTGTCTGGTTAAGCTCGGCACCCGATACAGCGGTATAAATTAAGCGTTCCATAACGGCTTACCTTTAGGTGGCGTTAAACAAAACCTGCATCATCTGATCGGCAGTGCTGATAGTTTTGGCGTTGGCCTGGTAGTTTTGCTGAAACGCCATTAAATCAACCAACTGCTCGCTGATATCTACGTTAGAGCCAACATAGGCACCCGATAACAAAGCACCAAAACTACCGGCATCCGGTGTGCCATACAGGGCTGCGCCAGATTCATTAGTGGCATACCAAACGGTTTTATTACCGGTTTGCAGGCCATTGATATTGGCAAAATTAGCCAGCACCACCTGGCCTTGCAGCTTGGTTTCACCATTGGTAAAAGTGGCAAATACTTCGCCGGTTTCGGCTATTGCAACTCCGGCAAATTCGCCGGCGGTATAGCCGTTAGCGTCGTTTTTATAAATATTAAAGCCGCTGCCAAATTGGGTGCTGTTGGTTAGGTTAATGCCAAAGTCCATTACTGCAGCCCCGGTGGTTGGGGTGTAAGTTAGCGCCACTGTTGCCGGTGCCGCCGGTGCAGTTAACTGGCCGTTGGCGTCAAATGTAAGGTTGGTTGGGGTTGCCAGATCTGCGCCATCAACAAAATAATGCGCCTGCCAGGTATTGGGACCGGTATGGACAAAGTACTGCGTTAAAGTATGGCTATTGCCTAAAGAGTCGAATATTTCGCTCGACTGTGAATAGTTATAGCTGTTGCCTACCGCAGGATCGAACGGCACGGCAATTACATCACTGGCTGAACTTAAATTTAGCGAGAAAGCCACTTCGGTAGAGGCCTCGGCCGGAATATTCGCCGCTTCAATTTTTAAATCGGTTAGTACACCAGGTACCAGGTTGCCATTGGCATCGATACCATAGCCCTGCAACCGGTTGCCGCTGCTGTTAACAATATTCTGATCTTTATCCAGATCAAAGCGGCCTGCCTGGGTGTAAGCCATACGGCCGTTTTCAGCAACCACAAAAAAACCTTTACCGGTAATGGCTAAATCCAGCGCTGAGCCGGTGTTTACCACCCCGCCTTCACGGGTAAAATTTTCTTTAATGTCACTTACATCGACACCGCCGCGCTGGCCGCCGTTATACACCGAGGCAAATTCAGCGCTGCCACTTTTAAAACCGGCCGTACCAGAGTTGGCAATGTTATGGCTGGTAATTTCCAGGGCTTTTTGCGTGGTTTTTAACCCACTTAGACCGATATTAAACATAGACATAATACTGATTCCTTAACTGTTGCTGCCAAAGGCCAGCTGATTGGTATCTAACAGAGCGTGGTTGCCCAGGCCGTTGACTTGCAAAATAATGTCGTCTTTATTGCTACCGACAGACACCCGCTCAACCTCGCCACTTAATAAAGTGGTAAGCGGTTTTGGCTGTCCGTTAATATGGGCATCGGCCTGCACGTAGTAACCACCGGCAGCCTGTTCATCAAAGGCAAAACGCAAGGTACCGATGCCACTGTACGGCAGCGTTTGCTGTTGCATTAATTTACCTTCAGCGTTATACAGCCGCAGTTCAATGCTGTCGGCTTCAACACCCAGATTAAGCGCACCTTTTACCTGGCCCGCTTGCTCCAGCACTATGGTTTCAGCAGCAACATCAACCTGAGTACCAATTAGCGCTGTGGCCTGTAATGCCTGTTGACTACTTTGCAATGCCAGGTTTTTGCCGGAATCTATTTTCAGGCTTTGCAGGCTTTCAACGTTGGCAAACTCGGCCAGCTGGCTGACATATTGCGTGCCGTCCATTGGATCCAACGGGTTCTGGTGGCTGATTTGCGCTACCAGTAACTCCAGAAACATGGTGGATAACCCTTCTGCGCCGGTAGTACCGTTTTTCGCTATCGTACTGTCATTAGTGGTATTAGTACCGGCACCCAGGCCGCTGATTGCACTCACGCTATTACTCCTTTACTGGCCAAGGCGCAGCACACTTTGCTGCATACTGGATACCCGGCCCATAACTTCTACCGAGGTTTGATAACTGCGTGATGCAGACATCATGTCAGCCATTTCTTCGAGCACATTAACGTTGGAATAAAACACATAGCCGTCCTGATTCGCCAACGGGTTATTCGGCTCATAGCGCTGCTCTACCGGCCGGCTGGAGGTGGTAACACCCAGCATTTGTACTTCGGCAGACAAACTCTGGCTGTCTGCCGTTTGTTTATATAAGGCAGCAAATACCGGCTTTAACGCCCTAAATGCTCCGGCTTCAGTGGCTGAAGCGGTGTCGGCATTGGCTAAATTTGAAGCGATGGTATCCAGGCGCATTACCTGAGCACGCATTGCACTGCCACTGACGTCATAAATGCTGTTGAATGACATGCTTACTCTCCTTTAATCGCTTTTTGCAGGCCACTGATTTTCATATTCATAAAGGTGAGGCTGGTTTGAAAATCCATGCTGTTGGCGGCGAAATTAGCCTGCTCAATATTCAGCTCGGCCGTGTTGCCATCAGCAGACGCCTGATACGGCGTGCGGTACAGTAACTGATGGCCGCTCTGTGCTACCTGATACGGCTTGTTCATGCCGTTGCTCATGTTGTAAGCCACATCCTGCATAATTTGCTTGTAGTTGATATCCCGTGCTTTAAAACCGGGCGTATCGACATTGGCCAGATTGCCTGCAATAATTTCAGCTCTGTCCAGGCGTAGTTGTAATGAAAACGGGTGTACACCAAGCGCTTTATCAAACATATTCAGGTTGCTCTCTTTACACAGGTTACCTTTGCTTACCCTGGGTTTTACAAGCTCTGTGCCACAATTAAAAAGCGATATGTATCAATGAATTGCCATATGAAGATGCCAAAATTAACACCAAAAGCGGAAGTAACACTTCCGCAGCGGAAGCGGGTGGTTTTTCCTGCAGCCTGCGGCATAATGGTGCTGTTACTGCTAATTGTCTGGCCTGCGCAGGCCTTGCCTGGGCCCACGCCCCAACAACAGCTTAAACAGCATATTCAGCAAGAACTGCAACAGTACTTACGCCAGTTGGGGGTAAAAGCCCGCCAGCAGGATATTCAGCTTAATTTACCCTCAGCGTTAAGTGACAGCCGCTGCGACAACCTTGATATCAGCCGCCGCCAGCAAACCGAGCCGCCGCTGGGCCGGGTTAGCTATAGCCTAAGTTGCACCTCGCCGCAGCGCTGGCAAAGCCGGGCCGTGGCACAAGTAAAATTGTTTTTACCGCTGGTGGTAGCCAGCCGCACGCTGGAGCGTGATGAAGTGCTAACAGCTGATATGCTCAGCCTGCAGGAGTTGGATATCAGTAGCCTACGCCATGGCCTGGAGTTTGATGCCGCAACCTTGCTGGGCATGACAGTAAAGCGCCGTATCAGTGCGGGCAGCCCGGTTAGCCGCCATTTATTACAGGCGGCTTATCTGGTGCAAAAAGGCGCGCAGATCACCGTGCAGTACCGCGGCGATGGCTTTGCCGTCGCCATCACCGCCATAGCGCTTAGTGATGGCCAGCTGGGCGAGCGGATCAGTGTACAAAATGTCAGTTCAGGTAAAGTGATCGACGCTATCGTAACCGGAGAAAATAATGCTGAAACCACGCAGAAATAAATTAAAGTTTCGCTATTATCACGCCGCTTTATCTAATCAGAGCCAAATTGTGGAACATACAGTATGCAAATAGATCCGAAAAACCCGCTGCAGGTAAACCCGGTAAACCGGCTAACACAAGAGCAGCACAGTGCAGAACCGGCAAAAACACCGGTGGCAGGTAAAACTGAAGCTGGCGTTAGTCAGGTAAGTGCCTTTAGCCGTTCACTGGAACAAACCTTTCAGGGCCTGGCAGATAAAGACAGTGTAGACATGGCCAAAGTACAGCAACTTAAACAGGCTATTGCCAACGGCGAGTTACAACTGGACGAAGACGCGCTGGTTAGCGCTATGCTGGAAATGCACAAACGATGAGCGCCCAGCTGCTGAAACAATTTATCAGCAGCCTGCAACAGGATGTGCAGCGGCTGGATCAGCTGAATCAGTTGCTGGAACAACAGTATGAACTGATGAGCCAACGCGAAAGTGCCCAACTGCAGCAATTGAACCAGCATTCCCTGCAACTGATGACAACGCTCGAGCTTAGCCACAATGAACGCGATGCTCTGCTGCAACAGTTTGGTTTACAAAATAACCGCGACGGCATGCGCCAGCTGGTTAGCCGGTTACCGGCTCCGGTGCAACACGGCACCCGCCAGTTACTGCAGGAGCTGACGTTAAAAGCCCGCTTATGCCACGCCCAGAATGAAAAAAGCGGTAAACTACTGGCCAGCCAGCGCCAGCTAATGCAAAAACTCACCGGGATGCACAGCCGTACCAGCTATCCCGCCATGCCGCTGTAATGGCGGTCAGCATTCGCCACAGGAAGCCAATAACCATGTTTTCAGCTAAAGCTACGCAGGATAAAACCGGTACTAAACATGCAACATTGCTCTCTGAAGGCTGTGAATTGCAGGGCGACCTGATGCTGGACTGCAATATGCAAATTGACGGCCAGTTGCTGGGTAACGTACGCAGTACGCACGCCATTACCATTAGCCAGCCAGGCCGGGTGCAGGGCAAAGTTTACGCCCGCCATCTGATAATCAAAGGCCGCGCCGAAGGCGAATTTTATGCCGAACAGGTTGAAATTCTGCAATCCGGTGTCCTAAGTGGTACTATTTACAGCGACAATCTGAGCATTGAACCGGGTGGCCGCTTTGTTGGTGAAGTGCAGGCAGCCGACAGCAGCAGAAAAACCGGCAGCAATAAGTCGGTATTACCCCTGCGTGATGCCAGAGGTAAAGTGCTGAGTATGACTACAGCACAACAAAGCGCCAATTAACGCTACTTATTAACGCTACCGATTAAATATCACCGAGGTTTGGGTGCATTTGTTTGTTCTGTTACCGCTGCTGCTGATCCTGTTATTGCAATGGCAGTTTGCGCCGCTGGCCTCGGCTATTAGCGCCCAGTTTCCCCACATTATTTATGCCATGTTGCTGCTAACCGCCATGCTGGCCAGCCTGATGCGGCAATGGCACTGGCTATACAGCCTTAGCTTGCTTGGCAGCCACTACTATGTGGTGCAACAGGCGTTACAAGGCCCGCTAACTGAGCCTGCTACCGCAGCCCTTAGTTTTACCTTGCCGCTGTTGTTCACTGTGCTGATGTTAGTGCTGCAACTGCAGCAAAAACCACAATTACTTACCCCGCGCGGGGTAGTGCTGCTACTGCTGATGTTACTGGCGCCACCGTTAATGCTGTGGTTGCCACTGGCTGATTGGCTGGCGCTGTTACCCCTGCCGGCAGCGTTCTTTCAGCCGGTATCAGCACAATTTCTGCTTAGTTGGGGCCAGTTATGGTGGATGGCAGTGATCGCTGCCTGTTGGTTAGGGTTACTCAATTTTTACGCTGCTAACAGCCAGCGCTGGGGCCAGTTTGCTGCCTGGCTGGCCATAATGCTGTTTTATCTGCTGATCCAACAGCCGCAGATGTCGGGCTGGATGACATTGGCTGCCAGTTTAAGTTTATTACTCAGCCTGGCCAGCCAGATGCTGCAGCTGGCCTATATTGACGAGCTAACCCAGTTACCGCAGCGACGCGCCCTGCTAAGCCATTTAAGCCGCCTTGGCCGACGCAGTGCAGTTACTATGCTGGATGTTGATCACTTTAAAAAATTTAACGACACCTACGGCCACGATGTTGGCGATCAGGTATTAAAACTGCTGGGCTCTTTGCTTGGCAGCGAACGCGGCCTAAGTGCATACCGCTACGGCGGCGAAGAATTTACGCTGGTATTCCGCCACAATAATAAAGATACCCTGGCAGACAAACTGGAACAGGTTCGCGCTAAAGTCGCAGACTACCCACTGGTGATCCGCCAGCAAACCCGGCCGCAAGACACCAAGCAAGGCAAACAACAACGCGGTAATACGCCGGGCAGTAAAACCGTGCATGTTACCATCAGCTTAGGCTGCGCCATCCGCAACCCCGGCGAAACCACAGAACAACTGCTAAAACGCGCCGACGAAGCACTATACAGCGCCAAAAAAGCTGGCCGTAATAAGGTGGCCTTTGCACGATGAGATCTGATAGCCCTGTAGCCACATTAGGTTAGGCCTTAACCGGCAAAATATGGTAAAATTGCAGCCGTATTAAGCAGATAACAGGGTTAAAAGACAACAAATGGCAAGACGTACCAAGGCTGAAGCCGAAAGCACCAGAGCAGCAATTTTAGATGCTGCAGAAGTGTTATTTTTTCAGCACGGTGTATCGCGTACAACGTTGGAGAAAATCGCCGTGGCCGCCAATGTAACCCGTGGCGCTATTTACTGGCACTTCCAGAATAAAGCTGATTTATTCAATGCCATGCTGGAACGGGTACGTTTACCGTTTCAAACGCTGTTAACTGAGATAGACAATAACCCCACCGACAACCCTTTTGACCAAATCCGTAATTTAATGATTAACGGTTTGCAGCTTATTGCCTCCAGTGATCAACACCATCGTGTGCTAACTATTGTTTTTCACCGCTGTGAATATATTGATGAGCTAAACCCGGCGGTAAATAAGCAGGATGAACTGGATGAGCAAACCATTGCTATATTGCAACGGGCTTTTGAACGCGCCGCACAGGCAGATTTACTACGTGATGGCATCTGCCCCTATCTGGCGGCAACAGCTTTACATATGTATATGGGTGGCATTATCAGTAACTTCTTACTGCGCCCGCAGCAATGTGATTTACAACAACATGCCAGTGCGCTGGTAGATGCCATGCTGCAGGGCCTGAAAAAACCTTGATTATTGATTAATTAAGTGTTTTAGCCTCTATTTACTTCATATTATCCGGTTGATAAGATTCTGTAGGTTTTGTGTTCACAGAACTAAACAAAGGATTGTCCTCCCGAATAAATTACGGCAACAGCGTTTTGCTGTGACTATCCCATTATTATTCCCTTTTTCAGGATGCACTATTGATGCGCAAAAAACTTATGGCCGGCTTATTGCTGGCTGTGCTGTGTGTACAGGCAGATCAAGTTGTAACCCCACAGTATGTCAGTAGCAATTATCTGCCGTCAGAAGAATATCTAAGTCAGGCTATTAGCCTGCAAATTGATACCCAGTTGAAAGAGGGCATTTTGGCCTATGCAGATAATATTGCACAGGGTGATAAAGTGACTGTCGTCAGCAGTGCTCTGGGTATTGCCATATATGCAGTGAACAATGGCCAGTATCAGCTGGTGCACGAAGTATCTAACACTGAACTTGGTTTGGAGGCGGGTTTTTATATCAATGAGTTACAGGTATCCCCCACAGACAAATGGGTGTTAATCAGGGCCTATGGTATTGCGATCTCGTTACCGTTAAATAAAGAATATCAGCCTGTTATTACAGCTATCAGCACAACTAACATAGACTACGGTAGCAGAGTTTTACTGCGTAACGGTCTGGCGGTAGTAAATACGGGTTACGAGATTAACACTTACAGTGTAGCAGCAGACAATGGCCGCCTGACCCCTCTGGCGACGTTGCAACTACCACGTTACGCCGAGCATATTGCGCTTAGTGGTAACACCCTGCTGGTTGCCAATTCAAGTTGGCAAAACGAATATGAAAATCTGGCAGTTTATCAGTTACAAAATGGTCAGTGGCAATATGTTAGTGGGCATAGCATGTCACATAACCTAAATGGTCATCAATATGTTGGATACTTAACTGTAAACCCGAGCGGCAAAAGTATTGTCTATGGCGGTAACAATTTTAGTTATATATTAAATTATGACTCGCTGGGTCTGCAGCTAAGCGAAATATCCAGCGGTAATAATCTGTTTAATAGTTCTTTCTCAGAACTAAACTTTGTTGACGATAACAATATACTGCTAAGAAATAGCAACACCCTGCGGTTGTATAACGCTAATAACTTACAACAAGTAGCCAGCGTGAACTTAAACAACATCACCACCGGGGTAAGAGCGATTGCAGGACGCGAGCAAACCGTTACGGTGTTAAATGACACCGGCTTACTGCAGCTTAATACAAATACTTTGGCAGTTGCTGCCAACATAAAGCCGGGCGAGCAGGATGTGGTGCTGGGATTCAGTACCCCTGATAGTTTATTGGTATTGAATGATGACTACCTGCTAAATCAAAATAATCGGGTGTTCAGACTTTATAAACTCAATGAGCAAGGTATGCCTGAACTAATGCAATCCAGCACTCAATTGGAATTGTTGGGGCATGATAGTTACTATTACAGTACCAGCGCACACAATCTGGGTGATGGGTTGTTCGCAATATTTCAAAGCAACTACTACTCATTGCTAAAACTGGATCCTCAAAACCACAAGCTGCAATTACTAAACAGTGGCGTCCTGGCCGACCGTAACGGTTACCCGTTTTATATTAATTCACACAACTTGGTCAACGTTGGCCCATATCTGGTTATCGCAAGAAACGACACCCTGAACCTGCTGCGGCTTGAGCCAAATAACCAGTTCAGAGCCGTCAACACTGTAGCCAACGGCGTATCAGGTGTGTCGGGCATTGCAGACATTCAGATGCTGATGGTGGTAGGAGATAATATTTATACTGTCGATCAGCAACAACAGATTATCAGCCATTTTGTTATTGCAAATAATATCTTACAACAAAAGCAGCTTTTTACAGGTTTCTCTCTTCCTGCCCTGGACAGCTATTACGCTCGTAATAATCTACTGACAATAAAAAGCAATAATTATCTACAAAACTATAGCGTAGGTAATACCGGAGAGCTGGTACTACTATCGAATCAGTATCTGCAAACAGACTTCCAACGCTGGGTGCCTGTGGGCGATCGCTTTGTCGCGCTATCCAACTGGAATGGGTTCCAAATTCTTGAACAAGACAACACCAGCGGACTATGGAACAACAGCCTGAGTATGAGCAGTTGGCAACTACTGCAAGATTATCAGATTGGCTACTCAGCTTTGGTACCATTAGCGGGTAAGATGGGTATCTACGATGTTGAGCAACGTCGTTTGATCCGGTTTACCCACAATAGCGCACCTTTTGTAAAGGCTCCGGAAAAACTGCAGCTGTCGCTTAACCAAGGTAAAAACTACCAGATAGCACTTAGCTCTGTGATCAGCGATGAAGAAGATACTGCGCTTACCTTCAGCCTGCAAAATGCTGCAGCAGCGTTCAGTCTGAGTACCGATGGCAGCCTGAGCTTTAATGGGCAGGCTAACGAGTCCGGTAATTTCGATGTATTGACGGCAGATGCTGCGGGGCTGGTATCACGTGTTAACTTCCAGTATCAGCTAAACCTGGCTCCGGTGGTAAAAGCCTCGTTACCTGTTTTCCCTGCGGTAGAAGGTGCAGATATACAGATTGAGCTGGCACAATATTTTACTGATCCTGAAGGACTTGCTTTGCAGTTTGCTTTCGCCTCCCCCCAAACGGGCCTTACCTTATCCAGTACCGGGCTGCTAACGGGTAAGTTTAACAGCGCAGCTGAGTTCAATTTAAGCTTCACAGTTACCGACTCTGCCGGAGCAGTTGCCAGCCACACAGCGAAGATTGTAGTCGCCGCGAAACCACAGGAAAGTTCAGGTGGCAGTTTACATTGGCTGTTGGTAAGCCTGTTGGCATGTACTGCATGGTGTCGGGTTAACCGCCGTCGTTAAACCAGGCTGGTAACAATAAAAAAACCGGCAGTTCAGCGTGGGACCGAAAAGCCGGTAAAGGTACAAACTTAGCAGGGCAGCGGTGCTGCCCTGGATTCACTTAAGACTGCTTCACAACTTCAGCATCACCTTGTTCGGTATCATCTTGCTGCGTGGTTTTAGCCTTTGCTGCAAACAGACGCATAATCACCAGATAAAACACCGGCACCAGAAACACGGCCAGTACTGTGGCCGAGATCATGCCGCCCAGTACACCGGTACCAATGGCATTACGGCTGGCAGACCCTGCACCACTGCTGATGACCAACGGCAGTACGCCTAATGAAAACGCCATTGACGTCATAATAATTGGTCGCAAACGTAAGCGCACCGCTTCTAATATGGCGTCTACCAGCTCTTTGCCCTGCTGTTGCAGTTCGCGGGCAAATTCAACAATTAAGATGGCGTTTTTCGATGCCAGCCCCATAGTGGTCAGTAAGCCTACCTGGAAGTACACGTCGTTACCCAGGCCGCGCATATAAGCAGCTGTTAGCGCACCGACAATACCCAGCGGCACAACCAGTATTACCGCAAAAGGTACGCTCCAGCTTTCATACAGCGCCGCCAGACACAAAAACACCACCAGAATAGATAAGGCGTACAACGCCGGGGCCTGTGAGCCAGACAATTTTTCCTGATACGAGGTTGCTGTCCACTCAAAACCTATACCGTCGGGTAACTGGCCAATTAACCGCTCCATCGTGGCCATTGCATCACCCGAGCTGGAGCCCGGTGCCGGTTCACCCTGAATTTCCATTGCCGACACACCGTTGTAGCGCTCTAAGCGCTGCGGGCCATATACCCAGTCGCTGCTGGCAAAAGAAGCAAAGCTCACCATATCGCCGCTGCTGTTACGCACATGCCAGCGTTTGATATCTTCCGGTGTCATACGAAACTCCGGCTCGGCCTGCACATACACCTTTTTCACCCGGCCGCGGTCAACAAAGTCGTTCACGTAGGTTGAACCCCAACCAATTGACAGCGTTTGGTTGATATCACTAAGGGACACGCCAAGTGCCTGTGCTTTTAACTGATCGACAGAGATTTGTAACTGCGGCGCGTCTTCCATACCGTTTGGCCGCACACCTACCAGGTTTTGTTGCTGTGCCGCCATACCCAGTAACTGATTACGCGCATTTAATAATGCCTGATGCCCCACACCACCACGGTCTTGCAAAAACAGCGAGAAACCCGTTGCCCTGCCCAGCTCTGCAATAGGTGGCAGGTTAAAGGCAAATATCTGCGCCTCTTTCACCGTGCCAAAAAAGCCCCAGGCGCGGCCGATCACAGCCTGTACACTGTCTTGCGGACCGCGATCGCCCCAGTCAGCCAACCGCACAAACGCCAGGCCCATATTCTGGCCCCGGCCGGCAAAGCTGAAACCCGATACCGTAAACACCGATTTCACCGCGGCTTCAGTGCCGTAGTGTTCAGCCACTTTATCCATAATGGCTTCAGTACGTTCCTGGCTGGCGCCGGTAGGCAATTGGATCATGGTTAAAAACACGCCCTGATCTTCTTCCGGCAAAAACGAGGTGGGTAAACGCACAAACATTAGCGCCATAACAGCAACAATAGCGCCATATACCAGCATCGACCGCTTCGGCCGCGCCAGCATACCGGCGACACCACGCTGATAATTACGGTTGGTGCTGTCAAAACCACGGTTAAACCAGCCAAAGAAACCGCCTTTGGCATGATGGTCGCCCTTAATCGGCTTTAACATAGTGGCACACAGCGCCGGGGTGAAAATTAATGCCACCAGTACCGACAAGGCCATGGCCGTAACGATAGTAATGGAGAACTGCTGATAAATAGCACCGGTTGCACCACCAAAGAATGCCATAGGTACAAATACTGCCGACAACACCAGGCCGATACCTACCAGCGCGCCGGTGATTTGGCCCATAGATTTACGTGTGGCTTCTACCGGGCCCAGGCCTTCTTCGCTCATTACCCGTTCAACGTTTTCTACCACCACAATGGCATCATCTACCAGCAGGCCTATCGCCAGCACCATACCGAACATAGTTAAGGTATTAATGGTAAAACCAAAAGCTGACATCACACCAAAGGTACCCAGCAGTACCACTGGTACCGCCAGCGTAGGAATTAACGTAGCGCGGAAGTTCTGTAAAAACAGATACATCACCAAAAACACCAGAATAATGGCTTCAATCAGCGTTTGCACAACCGAGCTGATAGATACCTCAACAAAAGGCGTGGTGTCGTAAGGGATCACGGTGGATAAGCCAGCCGGGAAGTAAGGCTCCAGCTCAGCCAGTTTGGCTTTTACAGCACTGGCGGTATCCAGTGCGTTAGCACCGGTGGCCAGTTCAATAGCTAAACCGGTAGCCATCATGCCGTTATAACGGGCAATAACCGAGTAGTCCTCACCGCCCAGCTCAATACGGGCTACGTCCGACAGTTTCACCATCGAACCATCAGCATTAACCCGCAGTAAAATCTGGCCGAACTCTTCGGCCGACGTCAGCCGGGTTTGGGCCAGAATAGCAGCATTAAACTGCTGGCCCGGTAACGCCGGTGCGCCACCTAACTGGCCGGCAGTAACCTGGTTATTCTGCACCTGAATAGCTGAGGTGACATCAGCAGGTGTTAGCTGATACTGGTTTAGCTTGTCAGCATCCAGCCATACCCGCATAGCATACTGGCTACCAAACACCTGTACGTTACCTACACCCAGTGTGCGGCTTAACGGATCCCTGACATTGGCTACCACATAGTCGGCAATATCATCGCGCGCCATGCTGCCATCTTCCGAGATAAAACCCACCACCATCAAAAAGCCGCCGTTAGACTTGGCTACGCGCACGCCGTTTTGCTGTACTTCCTGTGGTAATAACGGTAAAGCCTGCTGCAGTTTATTCTGCACCTGCACCTGGGCAATATCCGGATCGGTACCGGTTTCAAAAGTTAGGGTCAGGCTGACATTACCGGATGAATCGGTATTGGCCGACATATACATCAGGTTGTCCAGGCCATTCATCGCCTGCTCAATTACCTGGGTTACCGCATCTTCTGCCGTTTGCGCCGCAGCACCACGGTATGAAGCACTAATGCTGATCGCTGGTGGCGCTACACGCGGGTATTGTTCTACCGGCAGTTGTTTAATCGACAACAACCCGGCCAACATTATTACTATTGCAATTACCCAGGCAAAAATAGGCCTGTTAATAAAGAAATTTGCCATCTGCTACTCCTGGGTTTACTGCGCAGCAGTATTAGCGGCGTCTTTTTTAGCAGCAGCTTGCGCTGTAACCACTTTAACCGTGGCGCCCGGCTGCACTTTTTGCAGGCCTGCCACAATCACTTTTTCACCGGCTTTAAGGCCCGACAGCACCTGCCAGCTTTGCTCAATAGTGCGGCCGGTTTCAATCACCCGGGCTTCCACTTTATTTTCACTGTTTACCAGCATTACTGAAGCCTGGCCTTTTGGCGTGCGGCTAACCGCCGCTTGCGGCACTAACAACGCATTGTCGTCATTACCGTGGTGCAGGCGCGCCCGCACAAACATGCCTGGCAGTAAGTCGCCGCTTTCATTCGGAAACACCGCCCGTAGCGTTACCATGCCGGTGCTGGGGTCAACATTCACTTCAGAAAACTGCAGGCTGCCTTTGTGCGCATATTTACTGCCATCATCCAGCAATAAATCTACGCTGACTTTTTCACTATTGCCGCCACTGTGTTGCCGCTTTAACCGCAACAACTCACTGCTGGATTGGGTTAAATCAACATAAATCGGGTCTAGCTGGCGAATGGTGGCCATTACCTGAGTTTGGTTTGCCGTTAACAGCGCGCCTTCAGTAACCGCAGAGCGGCCAATCTGGCCAGAAATCGGTGCGGTAATTTCGGTGTAATTCAGGTTAATCTGCGCCGTTTGCACTGCAGCTTCACTGCTGGCAACCGCAGCATCAGCTTGCATCAATGTGGCCTGGGCATCATCAAAATCCTGCTGGCTTACCGCTTTGCCACCGAGCAAACCTTTAAAACGGTCAGCTTTAAGCCTGGCATTGTGCTGCACCGCTTTGCTGCTGGTAAGGTTAGCTTTGGCATTGGCCAGTGCCGCCTGGTATGGTGCGGCATCAATTTTATACAGTACCTGGCCTGCCTCAACCAGCTGGCCTTCGGTAAATAAACGCTGTTTTAAAATCCCATTTACCTGCGGGCGGATTTCGGCCTGCCGGTAATCCGTAGTACGGCCCGGCAATTCGGTAATTAACGCTACAGACGACTGCTGCAGTGTTACCACTTCTACTTCCGGTGTCGCAGCACCTTGGGCCCCAGCTTGCTCCGGCTCACTACAGGCAACCAATAACAATGCCAGCACTGATGCACTTAACAGCTTCATATTTACACGCATACAAACTCCTGTGAGACACTGCCCCAACACGCTGTGCACAGCATAGGCAGAATAAGACTGGCAATATACATACAGGCCTGTATGTAATCAAGCGTCAACTAATCGCTGCGCGACCAATGGTGCAAAAACGCTGACCAACAGCAAGAATGTTCAGGATAGTAAAGTCCAGTATAGTCTCGTCAGAGCAAAGCAGCAGTGGCGCCGGGCTGGCTTGGCACCGGCTGCTGTACTACTTGTTTTATAGTGCTTATTAGTGCGTAAGCGGTTCGCTGTCGTCCGAGGCGGATGCTACCTCCGGCTTACTGTCTGATAACTTGGTATCTGATAGCCGGCTGGCCAACCAGGGCTGAATAGTGGCATTTGCTAACACCGCTGTTGCCTCAGAGTATACCGGCCGCGGGTAAGATTTCTGGTCCAGAGCCTGCACCATATAAGATGAAGCAAAAAATACACAAGCGCCCAAACCAACTGCAGCTAAGGCATTTTTATAATCATCGTTGTGGCGGGTAATAAAAAACAACATCAACATGGCACAACAGGCCGCCATGTAAACTGCGACATAATTAAAAACATTATTACCGACAACAACACCAACGGTATAAATGCTCAGATACACCAGTACCGGTGCAACCAACATAAATGTAGATTTCATATACCTGTACATGCTGTGAGCTCCTGTCGTTAAGAGTTAGTTGTTAACTGCAACACAATTCAACTTTATGTCAGCAAAAAACAAACCAACCATACAATATTGTTTTTATTAAGATATTTAAAAGCTCCTTATTTTGCTTCTGTAGTTTTTACAAAACCACTGGATTTTTTTCCTACCCTGCAGCGTTGCTGCCGGTAAAAAAACATCGCGGAGGGGTCGGCAGCGTGGTGAATATCACACACGCCATTCAAAGCGGTAACAGGGCGCGTACATTGACTCTGGCTTTTAGCCGCGCCGCCAGTAAATACAGGCCGGCAATTTTGCGGTGCAAAAAAATGGCATCTGCCGGTGGTGCGTGCCAGTAATTCTGCTGCAGGCTAAGGGAGGTGCCCGCTTCGCGCAGGCGCAGGTAAATCGGTATCGCCAAAATCAAACACGGCATCCTGCATCAGCGGCTCACAGGCCATCGCGACCAGTTTCAGCACAGCCTGTTTTTGTTCTGGCACTATCTGCTGGCTAAAAAAACCAATATCGCTCAGTGCCTGCGCCATTGCCGTATTGTCGTGCGCCAGTGGGGCAGTAAATAAACGCCGGTAGCCCTGGCTAAACTGCGGGCTGTAGCGGCGGCAGGCGCCAAAATCCAGCAGCACCAACTGCTGTGATGCTGTGTTGTACAAATAATTGGCAAAGTTAGGGTCGGTTTGCACCAACCCGAATTCAAACAACTCACGAAACAACAAAGCAAACAACAGCTGCATTACCCTGTCACGTTCGGCCTGGCTGTGCTGTGCCAGCGACTCCACCGGCACACCATCAACAAAAGTCATCGCCAGTATATTCGCCGTGCTCAGTTCAGCTATAGGTTCAGGCAATAAAAAATCGCTGTTGCCAGCCAGCAACTGGCGGTACTCGTGTAAGTACGCCGCTTCTTGCAGGTAATCAGCCTCGGCTTTTAATTGTAGCTTGGCTTCTTGTAGCAGGCTTTGGTAATCCACCCCGGCAGGCAGTAAACCACTAATGCGTAATAGCGTTGCCACATTATCCACATCGTTGTCGATACTGTGTTTTACACCGGGATACTGAATTTTTATCGCCAACCGGCGGCCGTCGTCATGATAGGCATGATGCACCTGGCCAATAGACGCCGCCGCTAATGGCGTAAAAGTAAAATCAGCAAAATGCTGTTGCCAGTTATCACCCCACTCAGCTTGTAACACCGCCGCCAGTTGCTTTGCCGGCATAGGGTTCGCCCCGAGCGTAACCGGGCCAGAATATCGCTCAGTGCCGGTGGCAACATATCGCCGGCATCCATCGACAACAACTGCCCCACTTTCATGGCCGCACCACGTAAATGCGCCAGCTGATCAGCCACCCGGCGTACATTCGCCGGTGTCAGCAGCATATCGGCTTTCGCCGGCACCTTACCCTGCGCCAACTGGCGCGCACCTTCAGCCAGCATGCCACCGGCAACCCTCCCCGCCAGCGACGCCAAACTCCCCAAGCGGGAAAAACGATGCGCCGGAACCTTAGACCCTGCCGCCATAAATACCCCAAAGTTATTCAACAGTTAAGCTATACGCCAAAGCAATGGGGTTAGTTTGTTTATATGTGGTAAAACTCAAACGAGGGCTGATAGCAGCGCCAATCAGCTGACCGGCCATGCCGGTAACACAAGAGATTACTTAACTGACTTTAAGTGCTTACGCTTATGGGCTTTGTCAATGGCGATGTCTTCAGCGATAGTTTTTTCCGGCATTACATCTTTCCAACTACGCGGACCGGCAATAAGGCCACTACCAACATCGGCAAGATCCTCAGGGATTTCAGCAGTAAATAGCTCGTCAGACCATTTTTGTGCTCTGGCCAATAGCCAGGCTTCAAATTCTGGTGTGCCGGTTTTTGGTCTGTCCGTGCCAAACAGTCTTTCAGAGCGTACTTTTGCCCGCTCCAGCATCCACTGTTCAAATCCGGGTGAATCGGGTGGAGGTCTTTTCATTTTTATTACTGATAGCGCTGTTTGTATTGTGTAATTAATAATTCAATCTGCGCGGTTACTTCATCGCGGGACGGCTTTGCGCCAGTTGCCTGCTGCTCATCAAACCAATCAAGTATTTCGCGGTTAACTAAATAAGACTCGTCGTGGCAATAAGTCTGCTGATTTATCCATATCTGCCCCGAAAACGCAGCGGTGCGGCTTAGCTTATCGCAGTAGATAAACCCCTTGGCTGGTAAATATTCACCCAGAAAAAACCCCACAGCAAAACGCGATGCCAAAACCAATAGCAAACAAGGCAACGCAGCTTTTAATAGCTTGTCCAAATTCAACTGCGGCAATATCGGCAATCCCCTGCCAAGCAAAATATAGCTGAGCATCAGCAGCACAGGCACCAGCCACAATGCAGCTAAGGCGAATGGCATGACATCGATATAAAAAGTTTGCGCTGCAGGTTGCCGAAGTGTTTTGAAAGTAATCCAGGCTTCATTAACAATCATAAAACATGCAAGCAGCAGTACTACGCTGTAAACAAGAGCCAATCCTTTTTGAAAAACTGATAGCTTAGAATTATCAGCAATCATTAATACCGCTCCAGTCTCGGGATGGCGAAGAAACGATGTAAAAACCCCATCATGTCTTCTGAATATTGATTGCTAAGTTTATCTGCAGCATGACGGGAATTATTTAGAGAGCGCTCTAGCTTGGCTGACTCTTGTTTCAAAAGCGTCGCTAAAGTCTCGCCGAGCATGATGTTTTTATCCAAAATACCAAATGCTAGAGCCAACCCAACACCAACAAGCACAACCAGCGCTAATGGCCCGATAGTAAAAGTTGCAACGCCACCAACTACAATTGATACTGCTGAATACGCTATCGCCGAGGCCGCCCCGGCATAAATCACATCAGCGGCAACGCCACCAACAAAGTCATGCCAGGTTTTTTGATCATTTAACAACTGGTCAACCGCATGAAATCCTACGGACAACACAATAGATAAAACAAAGCCCCCTTTAATAGCTTTAGCCGCATCCATTTTGCCAATACCCATAGAAACCACTTTAGGGTGGCTAGCCAGGTAGCGGGTGCCAGTAAGGTGCTGTCGCAGCGACGGGTAACCTTTAATAATCACGTAAGTACGGCCATGATAATTCTTAATCTGATACTTGGTCAGTATATTGCCGCTTTTGCCCAGATCTTTCGCCAACACAGCCAGAGCGGCACTATCAACAACACTGGGGGCAAATGAAATAAGACTTTTCAGCCCCTCACCTCTGCGTTGCCACAGCGCTTTTAAGCCCGAGCTCTCTTGGCTAAGAGTTTCAAGCCACGACAATATTTGCTGTTCATTTAAACCTTGTTGCAGTTTTATATTTACCACTAACTCAAAAAACTCGGCTTCATTCATTACAAACATCGTATGTGAATTGGCGGCTAATGCTCTGGCTAGCGCCTCTTTCTGCTGGTTTTGCTGCGCCTGCTGGCGGATCTGGTTAGTACGTTGAATATCGTGCAATGTTTTCATAAGAGAGCCTCATCCTTGAAAACCAGAAACATAACACAATTTACATTTTAAAAACAAATAAAATGGTGATTAGGTAGCTTTTAAATAATCAGTAACACAGGTAGTATCAAAGCGTTTGTTGCGAAACCACGGCCAGATAAATGTCATCTGAAACAATAGATTATTACAACCAGAATGCGGCTGACTTTGCTTTAGCAATCGATCAGATTGATATGACTGCGCTATATAGCGAGTTTCTGCCTTTGGTTAAACCAAGTGGCCATATTCTCGATGCAGGCTGCGGCAGTGGCCGTGACGCCAGCTATTTTAAACAGCAGGGTTTTAGCGTCAGCGCTTTTGATGCCAGTAAAGAAATGGCACGTATTGCCAGTGAGCGCTTACAACAAACTGTTGCGGTGCATAACTTTGAACAGTTGGATGAAGCAGAAAACTATGATGGTATTTGGTGTTGCGCCAGCGTGCTGCATGTTGCCAACCAAACCTTGCCTAGTGTTTTTTCCCGTTTACAGCGGGCGCTTAAACCGGGGGCAGTGCTTTATGTGTCGTTTAAACACGGTGACACAGAGCGTGAAGTAAATGGCAGACGTTTTACCGATATGAACGAGCAAAAATTAACAGCGCTGGTCGCTGATATAGCAAGGCTAAGACTTAAAAAAACCTGGCTTACGTGCGATCAGCGGCCAGAGCGTAACAACCAAAATTGGCTTAATGCCTTACTGACAAAGGACGCGGTTTAGTTATGGCAGGTATGCAGCAGCAACTTGATTTTATTGCTTATATCCAGCGCATGCTAAATGAAGGCGACTTTAGCGCCACCTATAAGTTTGCCCTGTTGCATGCTATTGCCGATGTCTGCGTTGAACACCCTCTACAGCAACCGGACAGCGAACTGGTGATCACGCTGGATGAGCTGGTGGATAAATTTATTCTGCTGTACTGGCACCATGCAGTGCCGTTTGCCAGCGGTAATAACGGAGATGCTGCACTGCTAAAGCAAAACACCGGTAAACAATCGAAAGTGATCAGCGTTTTGTATCAGTGTCAGCAAAATGATATCCGCAATATCCGCCAGTTAAAGCAAAGCCGGTACTGGAAAGAAATTTACCGTGCTACGCTGGCAACGCTAAAAGACGGCCCGTTGTGGCGCCTGCAAATTTTGTCTAAACAGGCGGAGTGTTTTTTATATCCGCACACTGATAACGGCAAATTTATTAAGCTGAACACAGGAATCGCCTATTCATTCCGCCGCTTTTACGATCTGGTGGTGTACCTGGCAAAAAATGCCTGGCTGCAAAAAATTCAAAGCATTAAAGACAATCAACAACTAATAGGCCCGCAAAGTCAGTTGCAGCAGTTTTTATTTGGCGTGGATCGTAATGCCTTAAATAAAGCACGCCCGGTATTAATTGAAATTCAGCGTGGCCTGTGTTTTTACTGCAATAAACCACTGAATAATAACAGCGCCGATGTTGATCACTTTATTCCCTTCGCCCGCTACTCTACAGATCTAGGTCATAACTTTGTAGCCACTCACAGCGCCTGCAATAACAGCAAACGTGATCATTTAGCGGCGCAGCAGCATAGGGACAATTGGCAAGAACAAAACTTGGTACTTAACGAGCAACTGCTAAGCAAAGAACTGGGCGCTTATTTTTATTGCGACGTGGTGAAGTCACGCGCGGTAAGTGATTGGGCTTACGGCGTTGCTCAAGCTAATGGCGCTAAACTGTGGTTAAGTAAAGATGAGTTTGTTTATGCTGGCACCACACAACCTACTGTCACCCGGGTTGCAGCAAGCCCCATTAACGCAGCCAATGATGAGACAACTTCAGTTGCAGGCACGGCCCTGCCACAGCTGCGTTACTTTCCCAATATCAAAATCGCCTGCGGCCACTTTAAAACCGGCGATGCCAGTGACGTTGATTATATTGACGCCCCCGCAAGCTTTGGCAACCTGAACCCGGACAAGCATTTTCTGGCCCGTGCCAGCGGCAACTCAATGAATGGCGGCAAAAACCCGATATTAGATGGCCAGCTACTGCTGCTAGAGCTAATTAGCCCCACCAGCGCCGGTTCATTGCAAAACTGTACCGTGGCGATAGAGCGGCAGGATCAAAGTGGTGATAACCAATACCTGCTGCGTGATGTGAAAAAAATCGCTGACGGGCAATATCTGCTGATAGCAAAAAACACGGACTACCCGCCACTACCAGCCGATGAAAATATGCGCACCTTCGCCAGACTAAAAGGCATAGTTGAATAACCCAACAGCAATCACCAATTTAGTTATAATGCTCAGCTTTGGACGCTGCTATGGCTAACGATACCCACTACCACCTGCTTGTACCCACCCATAGCAACCACTTTAATACCTGCTTTTACTGCGGTTGCATTGCCGCTACGCATGATTACGCGCCGCCCCAGCAATACCTGGAGTTTTACCTGGCTACCCGCGAGGCCAGTGAGTTTTTAAAAATACCCAGCTGCAATGAGTGCCATGAACTGCTGAAAACCTGCAAGGCCGGCACCTTGGATGAGCGCTGCAAGTTTGCCAAAACCAAACTGGCTAAAAAGTATGCCAAAGCGCTGAGCATTTATGACATGTGGACGACAGAAGAGTTGGCCGGGCTGGATTTTAGCCTGCGCCACAGTATTGAAGCGGGTTTAAAACTGGGCGCGGAAACCACTGAGCGGCTTAGCTTTTTTGGTTTTGACTATGAAGCCGGTGGTATTAACCAGCTGGTAGCCGATAGCGCCCCGCTGCACTTTGACGTGTTTGGCGAAAGCTTTGATAGCTTTCGCGAGGCGTTGGATTTTGCCAGTAAAGCTTACCGGATACCGAAAAACGCGTTAAAAGAAGCCTTTGCCGATAACGGCAATAGCTTTGAACAGGCAATACAGGCGATACAGGCGATACATCAGCAAGTGGCCGAAAAGGAATTTAACCAGCAACTTAAACAGCAATGCACCGCCTTTGCCAAACAGCATAAACAAGCGGTGATTTTTGTGCATAAACAGGTAGAGCGTTACCTGAGTGAAAACGCCGATATGACCATAACCGAAGCACTGCAGCAGTTGTACGACACCAGAGTGAAACCGGCTGCGGCCAGGCGTTAAATTTAGTTTAAGACATAGTTGTGCCTGGTTGGCCTAAGACTGATGAGCAAACTTGACAAAGTTTGCCATAACAGCACAATTAGCTTAACTGCAGTAACAGAGACAAGCCAATGGCAACCATGAACGTATCACTACCCGATATGATGAAACTCTGGGTAGAACAACAAGCTGAAACCGGGCGTTACAGTAATGCCAGTGATTATGTGCGGGATCTTATCCGGCGAGATCAGGAACGGGCAGCCAAAGTAGCCCACCTGCAGCAGTTAGTTGATGAAGGCATTAATAGTGGCCGGGGTAATCGCACTATGGTGCAACTGGAAGCCGCTGCCAGGGCGAAACTGGCACAATAACGCATGGCTTGTATTCTTAGCCACAAAGCTGAAGAAGATATAATTGCTATTTTTATTGCCGGTGCAGAACAGTTTGGCCTGACACAGGCGCAGCGTTACCACCAGCAATTAACCACTACTTTTGAGTTTTTGTCTGACAACCCGCAAGCTGCTCCTGTGCGTGAAGAACTTACCCCTTCGGTGCGGCTGCATCCTGTCGGTTCACACCTGGTTATTTACCAACTTGAAGCTGACAACAGTATTTTTATTATTCGCGTGCGCCACGCGCATGAAGATTGGTTAAACAATAGCTAGTGGCTTTACCACAAAAGCCCTGGCGCCTAAATCCAGCGCCAGGGCGCGCAGTTCGCTTTGTTGTGTTACCGGTGCATAAGCAAAGCAGCTAACCTGCAGGCCGGCTTCGCTGGCAGTGTGAATAAACTGGCACACGTCACTAAAACCCAATTGTATTGGCTTAACCGCTTGCTGATAAGCCGGCGGATTAGTGGCTGGCAGGTAAATTTCTAACTTTTCTATTTCCAGCTCAATTAGCTGCTGACATAACGCCGGCGCCTCGTTTGGTGCCACCAGGCCATAGCTGACTATGGTTACCGGCACGCCATGGCGTTTGGCTTTAAAGGCCGGTAAAAACTCCGCCAACAGATCCATGTGCAACAGCGCATCGCCAATACCGGCAAAACCCAGCCCCTGTAATTCAAATTCGGTAGAGGCCTGCTGCTCATAACCGGCCTGATAGGCTTGCTCTGTGGCATCCAGTAATTGCTGCACGCCAGGCTCTGCAGCCAGTTGCGCCAGCAGCTGGGTATTACCCGCCAGTTGCAGCAAGGATTGCGCCGCCGGCAAACAGTTGCCGCTTTGCAGCGTTAAACGCTGGTTATCAAAATAGTGGTAAGGGGATGATGACATTGCGGTTCTCCACAAAAAGCCTGAGCAGAAAGTAACACAAGCCGGTTTTGCTGTCTTGCTACAGAGGCTATTGACCAATTGCACCATATATTGACGCAGCGCAGGTTTTAGCCTGATAAAGCGGCCTCTGCGCCGCCAAAACAGGCTAACATAAATAAGAACATACTAATTTATGAGGTGAATTATGCAAGCAAACGTAGGTGGCATTGACAAGGGGCTGCGCATTATTGCCGGCGTTACATTAATGACGCTGGCTGCAACCGGCACCATAGGTGTGTGGGGCTGGCTGGGTATAGTGCCGCTGCTTACCGGGCTGTTTAACTTTTGCCCGCTGTATAGCCTGCTGGGGATTAAAACCTGCAAAATTAACCGCACTTAAGTAAAACGGCGCCCGCAGGCGCCGTGATATTAAGCCTTAACGTGCGCCGGGTTCGGCGAATTTGGTCATCCAGTCTTTTACCTGGTTATACCAATAAATAGAATTGTTTGGTTTTAAGATCCAGTGGTTTTCGTCGGGGAAGTAAATCATCCGCGATTCTACGCCACGGCTTTGCAGCGTGCGGAACAATTCAAACCCCTGGCCTACCGGCACCCGGTAATCCAGCTGGCCGTGGATCACTAAGGTTGGCGTGTTAAATTTATCGGCATGGTAATGCGGCGATATGTTTTTGTAGATGTCGGGGTTTTCCCAGTAACCGCCAAAACGGGTGGAGTGCACCGCAAAATCGGCCGCCATCTGCGAGTACATATTGTATACCGCAGCATGGATAAGCAAGGCTTTAAACGGGTGTTTGGTACCCAGCAGCACTGAGGTTAAGTAACCGCCGTAGCTGGCACCACCGGCCACCATGCGATCGGTATCAATCCAGCTTTGGTTTTCAAACCATTTGGTGGCAGCCTGAATATCAGCTAACGGCTTGGTGCGCCAGTCAGGGTTTATCGCATCGGCAAAGTCCTGGCCAAAACCGCTTGAACCATGAAAATTCGGCCAGGCAGTAACATAACCCCAGGAGGCAAACGTCTGCGCATTCCAGCGGTAGCTGAAGTTGTCACCGGTAGCGTTGTGTGGCCCGCCGTGAATAAGTAGAAATAGCGGGTATTTTTTGCTTTTATCAAAGCCAGCCGGGTAATGCACCCACATTTGAATGTCTTTACCTTCAGCACCTTTATAGGTTACCGACTCATAACTACCCAGTTCGGTGTTACTCAGAATATCGTCGTTAAAGCTGTCCAGCCGGGTGGTTTTGCCGTTACGGGCATCTACCGTTACCAGCCGTGCCGGGTACATAAAGCTGTCGTTGGTAGCAACCAGAATATTGCCACCCGCTAAAACCGGCTGGCCAAAGCTGGTAGCCTGGGTAATGGCGCGCGTTTTACCGCTTTTAGCATCTATATGGTACAGGCGCTGGGTAGCAGCATCGTCAATGCTACTGTAAAAACCACGGCTGTCGGCTGTCCAGACAAAATTACTGACCGAGCGGTCCCAGGTGCTGGCTAATTCGCGGCTGGTTTTCCCGGCCAGATCATAAATAATCAGTTTGGCAGTATCGGCATAAAAGCCATGAATACGCTGGCGGGTAAAGGCCAGGCTTTTGCCGTCCGGGCTGAAACTGGGGTTAGCATCCGGCGCCTGGTTATCGGTAGTCAGGTTTTGTGCGCTGTCGCCACCAATACGGGCCAGAAAAATATCAATTTTGGCGTCTACCTGGTTATCCCAGCCGTTGGCAGTAAAGGCTATATATTGTTCTTTGCTGTCAATATCGTAGCTGGATGCACTCTGGCTGGCCCGCGGCAGTTCATAACCCAGTGGCTGGGTAACCGCCTGCACCTCACCACCACTGGCAGCAATACGAAATACATGCGCCTGGCGGTTTTCATCTATCCAGTGGTCAAACTGCGAGTAAGGCAGTGCATTCCACTGCCGGGCCGACATTTTTTTATCTTTATCGGCTTTTAGCTGTTCGCTCATTTCGTCCCAGTTTTTACCCGGCCAGACACGGCTGATAAAATACAGGTGTTTACCCACCCATTTAATACCATGCACACCCGTTGGAACTTGCGTTAAGCGCTGCGCTTCGCCGGGTTTACCCATTGGCAGCAGGTAAATTTGCCCGGCGTCGTCTTTGTCACGCTGGCTGATAAAGGCTAAGGTTTTGCCGTCAGGCGAAAAAGTGGCTTCGCTGGCACGCAGGCCTTCGGCGGTAAGCGGTGTTTGCTGCTTGCCATCGGCACTGAACAGCCACAGCTGGGTTTGGCCTTTATCGGCTTTAACATCATATTTGGTTACCGGCGCTACAATGTAGGCGCCATCGTTTGATGCTACGGGCGAGCCTATGCGCTGCAGTTGCCACAGGCGCTCTACGCTCAGGCTGTTGTCGTCCTGTGCCAACGCCATAAATGGCAGCAGGCACAGCACCAGCATAAGGTGCAGTTTTCTCATCGGTGAAACTCCCTGGTTGTTATTAGTATGATACCGGGGAAGATACTAGCATAAGGCTGCAGACTGTCAGCTAAGCGTAAGACAAACGGCGGCTTTAAGGCTGTTAGTGGTGTGAGAGTAACCGCCGCGATTACTCGGCTATCCTGCCCTCGCCCTTCGGGCCAGCTAAGCTGTTCAAAAACGCTCCTGGCGTTTTTGTCGAACGCGGAAAGTGCCTGCTCGCTAAAAAACACCAGGCAAGAAGTATTAATCAAGATCTTCTATAACGGCCGGAAGCTGACCAAACCTTTTTAGTAGCGAACGTATACGGGCATTTAGCTTCAGGTATTTGGAGTAGACTTTTGGATTTCCATAGTGCTCTTCCAACTTGGCTTGCGTAATAGCGTTTACCTTATGCAGTTTTTCTAAATGCTCCATTCCTCCATCACATTCAAATAGATTAAGTCGTTCACGATTTAGAACATCTTCAATGCGGTTTAAACAGTCTATCCCCCAGAAACCGTCACCATAGTTGGTAAAACCAATACTGGGTAAACCACTTTTATCCCTGAGGTGATCGATAACGCTTCTATCAAATATAACTCTTGGCCAATCAGCAAATTGGCTTTCAAGTTCATACGCTTTGATCATAGCCGGGCCAAAGACGCCGTCCGTTTGATGATATAGTTTTCCATAAGCCATGCCACCTCTTAAAGCGATAGCCTGGTTCAGATAAGTGTCTTGCAGCATTTTTACAGTAGCAGTAACTAAGATGTTTGAGGCTTCCTCAACGTCGGAGTTTTTGACTTCAACGGAGAGTACAATGCAATCGCTAAATGTGGTAGCAATAGGGTTACTGCCGATCTTTCCCATGTAATCTTTACTGGATTTCAGCTCTTGCTTAATCTTCCGAATAACTTGGTGAACAACATTACATTCTTGCCCTTTTACCAGGGCTGAAAATCCCAAAATATCCAGAAAAAGGCAGAGTCTGTCTTGGTAGGTGCGGCTCATTTTTTACTGCCTAAAGTAGCTGAGTTTTCGTAACTTGTATCAGTTAAAAGGACATCAGAAAAGCCCTTGGTTATATAACATCACTTCAGATGCCGTAACGACGGTTTTATCAGGACCAAGCTGAAGGGCATTTGCTACTTAGGCCAAGCCGCCATTACCCGCCTGCACCAATGGTGGCTGGAAATCTGTCAAGCGCTTTTCGCCCTCACTTGGAGTTCTGTAAATAAGTATACTGCGCGAAAAGCTGACACACTTGAGGGACTGATTTAGATGATTAGGAATTAGAGCGGGGGGATAGACTTCCAGCTTTCGCGTTCCGTCTATCTTACCCCTTGTTTTCTGTACGAAAATACTGAAGAATCGAATTCTGTTAAGAGCTAACGTAACTCTCTTAGATGGTTATCGTAGTCTAACGCCGAATTAATATCAATAGTCACAGGACTGAAAAGTGAAAATCGACCGGCAGCTAAATAAAGCAATTTTCTCTCCTACACAGCTATTTTTCCTCGGCTGTTGGTACAACATGACAAATATTTCCTCGTTAGACTCGTATAGAGTTAAAACTATCAACCCGCTAAATGCCATTGAAGAAATGTCAAAGATATTTAACATCTCAATATCCAACAATTCTGACATTGACATGGTTTATAGCGAAGCCAAGCTTGTTTTAACCTCTGACCCGCTCCTCAAGCTTGAGCACAGTTTTCAAGAGACTATACTCTATCTAGTAGAGCATTTAAAAAAGCCGTCTGCAGACAAAAAATTCCAAAAGAACTGCACGCTAACGAACTCTCTCTTAAGAGAAGCAAAACACTTTGTTAGTGAGCATTACTTAGATCTATGCTTCGATTTTTTTCAAAAAGTACTAGTCGAAAACTCCGAGCTTAATGAGCAAAGCAAAAAAGATATAAGTCTAGTTACAAACAACTTTATAAGCTTCTTGATAAACTCAGGCACGAGTATAGACACTCTTTTTAACTACTATATAAATATACTTAAAAATAACAAGAAAAATGGATCACACCCTAGCTTTCAAAGCAGACTAAAGCTGTTAAAAAGAATAGTTACAAACGATGATAACGAGTATGAAGTAATATTCAGGATAGAATTCCATAACAAAGACCTGATAGATGCGTTTCCCAATGAAATAGCTGAGATAAAATTCTTTCCTGAAGCATCAGACACAAGAAGTGGAATTGCTTTTATCGACAAAATACTTAACACGAAGTACCCAACTTTGCGATTTGCCAAACTTAAATTAAAAGCTAAAGATGAAAGACATGCTGGAGCTCTAGCTTATGAAAAAATTTATTCTGTTATTGATCTTATCAGATTTGAATATATATCCAAGCCTATAAAAATACTGGATGAATTCATTTGTATCAGTACAGATGAAAACCATAAATTCAGACTTTTAGAAGTAGATAAAATTTTGCAGCACCCATCATCTTCGTTCAATGAAAGCCGATTTGAAGATTTTACTTCACTGGTTTCTAAGTTAGTAGGCAACGCTCATATACCCAAAAACGATAAAGACCAGATTTTTTCTGCGTTCAAATTTTACCGAATTGGCGGAGATACAAATATCAATGAAAATAGAATCATAAATTGGTGGGTAGCTATCGAGCACCTATCTCAATCTAATAGTTCTGGAAGCAACATTGGCGAAAAGGTTGTTAATACACTTCTTCCTGTGATGTGCATAAATTATTTTAGAAAACATTTTGAATATATTAAAAGAGAGCTATCAGGATTTGAATTTGAACATGAAGGGACAAAAGTAAGGATAGACGATAAAAATACGCTAGAATTATACGAACTTCTCCGTCAGGATTTTTTCTTAGAACACTTAAAAACAAATTATCAAGATGAGCATTTTTTGATATTTAAAATTGAAGAAATAAAAATCAATTTGTTATCAGGAAAATCAATAAGCAAAGCTATAACAGATCATAAGGGCAGACTAAAGAAACAAATAACCAGAATTTATAGAGCCAGATGCGACATAGTACACAGCAACAGCTCTGTAATTAGCTTGTCATTATTGTGCTCTAATTTAGAATTTTATTTAAAACAGACTCTATCTTTCATACTAAAAGAGATAGTAGAAAAACCAACTTTAAATTCCATTGAAGAAATTCTACTCCGAACAAATTTGACTTTTGGGCAATTAATGGAAACCTTAAACAAGGATGATTTCAGCAAGTTCAAAGCACTATTAAACTAATATCTATTTATACTTTCTCAAAGAATTGATCATGTAAATAATTATTTAGATTTCATAGTAAGCTGAATTTTCTGAGGCAAACCTTGCACTTGAGCGTAACGGCATCTTAAATCTTCGCATTAGTTGATTACGGATAGTGCTCAGAAGTACCACAAAAGCCCAGTGGTTCTTCACAGCTGTTTAGCCAATCTAGCTACATACACGATATATGAATAGATGTTAACCATAGAAAGAGGTCTCACTTTTCAGCTAAGGCCTTTATTTATATGGTTAAACCGCCAAGATTACTCGGGCTATCCTGCCCTCGCCCTTCGGGCCAGAGGAGCTCTTCCAAATCGTTCCCGACGATTTGGTCGAATGCGCGTTCTCATCGGACAAAGTGCCGAAAACTGTCGTTTTAAGCATAAAGTGAACTTTTAGGTTTATTAAATATCAATCACTTATTTGTTTTTTAACCATAAAATGAACTCTTGTTTTTTAATCATAAAATGAACTTTCTGAATTGCATAAAGACCTCGAAAGTAATTTTATGATCATTTCTGTCATTAGATTACAGAAATCCTCTTTATGCTTAAACTATTGAGGAGCTTACTGCTCTGAGTTATCGCTCGTTAATGAGAACCAATTTTTGATGATGACTGCCAGTTTTCAGTTAGATAGACAGTTAATTGTTTTATGCTGAGAGTAATGCTGAGCGCAATCTCCCAGCCCTATTAGGAGCATCAGGGCCAAAACCTTGGCTCAACAGTGTCATTGATTGATGTCAGCCAACCCAGCGGTTTGTTTTTGAGATAATGGCAAGCTATCCATCGTTCGCTCAGGAAGTGTCAATAATGGCAATAAGTCCATGACATCGCAAAACAACGCCCGGTTCTTCCAGTCGTTTCTATCACCAATCACATAGAAGCGTCGCTTGGCACGCGTTACAGCCACGTTCAGGAGATTCGGTTCTGATACCGCCCAGTCACGCGCTCCTGAGCCCTCAGTATTACCACCCAATACCATGATGACAACAGATGCCTCTTTGCCTTGCATGGTATGGATTGTGCCTGATACCATCTTGCTGCCCAGCATCCGCTTAAGGTTCTGCTGAACTGCTCTGAAGGGCGTAATGACAGAAATATCGGCAGCCTGCACACCATCTTCATGTAACAAAGCAAGCAGCGTCTGAAGGGCTTTGCCTTCAACTGGCACCCAGTTACCTTCAGATCTCCCACTGGCCTGCACCCATCCAGATTGAAGACTAGCAGGTGTCTCTTTATCAGGTCGCGGTGCAATAGTTCCATACACCATCGCTCCATCGTAAGCGATGCGATTGGCAAGTGCATACATAGGTTTGTCACAGCGGCGGTGTACGACGAGTGGTAAACCTACCCAACTCTTATCTTCAGCAGGTCCTGCCATTCGTCCCCAACGGGTTGCCTCATCAGCTAACGTTTGCGCAGATTGCCGATTGGGTAGCCAATGGGTATCTACCTGATAACGTGTACGCATATGTTCGAGTACTGCATCGGAGACCGTGACAATAGGCTTGAGTTGTAGGGGGTCACCCACCAGCAGAGCCCGTTGGGACCTCCATAATGCGCCAACCGCTGCTTGGGGTGGAGCTTGTCCTGCTTCATCAACCAGCAACCAGCCTATCTCGCTGGCCCCTAATGAGCCGAATGAACGAGCAAACGACGCGAAGGTAGTACTCAACACTGGCACTACCATGAACAGCGATGCCCAAGCCGAACGAATGGCATCGTGCGAAATACCCTGATAGCGGGTTCCAGTCAAGATCCCATTGATAAGAAACAGGTTGGAGCGTATTCGGTGTGCTTCCAATTCAAAGAATGTCCGATGGAGCTTGAGAGCCTCTATAAATACTCGCGCGCGCGCCTGGCGCCAACCTTCGATATGCCATGGCTCGGCCAGTTCGATGGCATCGCCTCGGCCAATGACTCCCTCGTGTAACCAAGCCAGGAGATGTTCGGCTTTGCCGTAACCCGCCACGTTGATAGCATCGTTAGTGAGGGCTTGGCATTGGATATTTAGGCGTTGAAGCTCATATTCCGTATCGGCAGTTTTTTTTTCCAGACTATCCTTAGATACCCCCAGTTGGTTGACGAGGCGTGCGATCCTGCTGAATTCAGATTTTGCTATGTTATGTAAGTCTTCGAGTCGTTCCCGCTTAGCATCCCAGTCTCTTTGTATTGCCCAGAAACTGAATACTTTCGCCCAAAATCCTGGTTTCCAGGCTTGATGCATTTCAAGAGCATCCAAACTTTGTTTGAGTGCCATATTTGCGGGGCGGCTTTCCTCGAAATCCAAGCGATAAAGCTGAGCGTTCACGTCGGTAAGCTCTGTTTTGAGTACTCCGAGGGCCTTTGATTGCTCTGTTACCATCTTTTTAGTCTTGCTGATGGCTTGGACTAGTTTACGGATGCGACTGGCTGCCTCACTCGTTTTGTGTACCTCAGCTTTAGCGGCCTCGTAATCAGCAATCGCTTGCTTCCACATCGCTTGGCGTTGTTCCGGGGACCGATCTTTGTTTACCTCAGCACATGCATTCAGAAATCCGAAAAAGCCTTTCTGCTCTTCTTCCTTGCCTGCCGACCTCTTAGTCTGGTCCTCGTGTGCTACAGGATTATTCTCTGCCATGGCAGACGCTGAAAACGATGAGTCCACAATATCTCCAAACTCATCGTCTTCTTCGGCTTCCAGGTTTACCTGATCATCGTTAGTGGAAGGACTCTGTCCAAAGAAATAGCGCTGCACAAATTTGGTTCGCCGCGCCTTACTACCCAACGCTCCTGAAATTAACCCCCACGCAGGTTTCCCACTAACCAGTTCACCGAGATCAGAGAAATACTCCGACTCAGGCAGCCAGCTCTCATCGATCTTGTCGCGCTGGGGTAATTCGAGTGTAACATTTTCCACTGCGCCGTTATTGGACGAAGCCACGACGATCTCAAAACCATACAGGTCGGGATTGAGTTTAAAGCAGACCTGCTGCTTACCGTTGTCGTTAGCCGTTTCTAGCCCATTAAAGACGAATGCATCAGAAGCACGACGCAACTTGGAAAGCACATCGGCCCGACTGGTCACAATAGCGGCAATCAAGTCGCGCAGCAGTGTCGTCTTACCAGTACCTGGAGGGCCGTTAATGCCTATTAGCCCTTGGGATTTCCCAATGGTGGCCAGAATTGTATTTACTGCTAGTTGCTGGGAATGCACAAGCCCCATATGGCCATCAGAGGGCCAACAACCCATGGCATAGGCATCGGGCATCAAGTGGTCGATCAGTGATAACGATACATTGTCATCGTCTACGTGCAGACGTTGCAGCATATCGTGTTTGCGCAGATATTGATCTAGCGGTACGCTTTGCACGTTATTACCGAGACTGTCGGCAACAGCGGCAAGATCGTCTAGCAGGAAGCTATTGAGTGGATCGTCTTCCGATTCTGGTTTACTGGGATTGAGTGGTTGGGAGCGAAAACGAAACACTTTATCATTCATTTCACCAAAGAAACCCTCAAGACCCAGGTATTGCAGGATCCATGCTGTTAGCTCATGCAGCGCCTCACCGGACACTTGCCCCTCAAACAGCACTTTCGCTTTTTCGCCAGCGGCCCTTTGATCATCCTCGAAACCTCGGGTCCAATCCTTCCTCGCCAGTACACGCCCCAGAAACCATGATTCGCTGGAGAGAACGAAACTATCATCAACAAAATGACCTGCCATGTCGAATTTTGCTGCAAATAGCGCCGATTCTCTGAACTGGGGTTCTCGATAGCCTTGGTCAGCACCATAAACCTCGTTGAGATGTTCAGCAACACGTCGGCTGTCATAAATATGGGCGAAGAGCGTGTGGCTCCAGACTCGACCCTCGGGTAGGTGTTGCTTTGAAACAATACTTGCGGTTGACCACGGAGGGACGGGATGCCCAATTCGCGTGTCATGAATGTATGCATCGTAAAGTTTTCTTCGCTTCTTCAACTTAGGGGCTGATTGCGGCTGCAGCAACTCTATAGTGTGCCAATAGCGGACAATTTTCTCTTGCTCAGTCAAAGCTCTTCCTTGCGATAAATAATTTTCAAACAGGACAAAGATTATTAGGGCACTGATCTAAAGTGTAGTGACTCAGAATTAGTTTAGGAAATGTCTCTGTTCATCTTGTAACTCCTAGCCGGGTGCCAGATTTAAATACGCTTTGACAATATCTCCACGTTGAAACACTCTCATAGGATTTCTTCCCCTATTGATTGCGCCTCAGGTTCTGCTCCTGCACTGTTTTTTATATCTGGAGTTCGACCAAAATACTTAGCCTTTGACTGTCGATCTCGGTAACGTTCAGCTTCTACTTATTTTTTTCTGACCAAGGAGGTTGCCAATTTGGTTCGGCAAGTAATTCGTCATTGTCCAATGAGCCATATTGTTAAATGCTTGATACGGCTCCAGAGTTATATTCGCACATCGTCAGATAGATATCAGTAATTCCGAATTAAATCTTTCATTAAGATGGTGAATGTATCCCCTGGGATTGCATTGCACGTTACATGGTCCAATGTTGTAATTAGCGCTCTCATGAACATGGCCATGAAACCAAAAGTCTGGCTGGTGGTTGTGAATGAAGGCCTCCAAGTCAGATGCGTATGCGGGCGCAATTTTATCCTCCCGATCACGCTCTGGGATTGAGTGTATGCTGGGCGCATGGTGAGTGACAACGACATTGGTTTTACAATCGGACGATTTCAAACTTTCTTCAAGCCAACGTCTCGATTGAAGGTGAATGATGGACACATCAACAGCGCGTAATTTGCTGTAACTGGGTTCCCGTCGTATCTTGCGATAGTCATTCATCATCTGCTGGCAAGCATAGCCAGACAGCTCTGGGGTGCCAAACAAGTTGAAGTCTGTCCACATCGTTGCCCCGTGAAAACGTACACCATCAAGGGCAATACTGTCTTTTTCCAGTACGAAGATGTTGGTATTCTGGGCTTTAAGCTTCATCTTAGCGACGAGCCCCGGATACTTATGTGAGTAGTACTCATGGTTGCCAAGAACGTAAATCACCGGGCAATCAAACGCCTGGGCATTGATCCAGTCAATCCCTTTGGTTCCGACATAAATATCCCCAGCGAGGATGACAACGTCAGCACCTGCTGCTGATGCTTTAAAATCGGCAAACTCGATATGTATATCGCTGAGTAGCCGGATATGCATGGGGAGGCCTTTGGAGATGAACACTAAGAAGTCATTCTGTAGGAATGGGGAGAATAAGTCTACCGCATCCAATGATTAGGTGATTAGTGCTGCTTTACTGATGGCAGAGCTCTATGAGGGCTTGAAATCTATCGTCCTGATAGGTAATGAGAAAACCTTTGAATCATTTCTCAACAGGCATGCTCCATCTCTGGCAAAGGTTATTAGGAAGCTGGTCTAAAGGCTACTGGATATATTGCTAAAAGCTCATATGTTGAGCATCTAGAGCAGAAACCATTTACGGCTTTTATCAAAAGACCACTCTAAAGTGGAGTCCTTTACTGCGTTGATCGTAAAGCTTAATTTCCCCTTTTCCTTTCCATCCAGAAGGCAAAATAAAGCCATTGAATAGCGATGAACTACCGCATGCATTGGTGGTGCAACAACCATGTTTCCTAATACATTTGTCGCATTTTCACTAGGTCCCTCTTCACATCTGAGCCACCCTTCACCAGCTCTTTCCCAGTAGTCAATGGAGGTTTCCATGCCTTCGTCTAAATCACCCTCGCAAAACTGATTGCCTTCATTAACAGGAAACGAACCTCCTTTGAGAATGCTGTAATAGCGTTTTATTTGTTCATATTCTCTATCGCTCACTGCGTATTCCTTAAAAATCAAAGATTCAGGGAAATTTTCCGCAATGGCTCTGCAATAGTCGATAATGCTGATGCTCTCCAGAAATCCGTTTTTAAAACCCGTATGGTTATACTTGATTGAGTCAAAGATAATCGGCTGACCTTGATGATGAAACTCAATGACAAGCCTTGCATCGGGGTGCTTCTCTAGAAAAGTTTTTGCTTTTAGTAATTTGGGGAAATAAGCGAGCTTGTCTAACCTTTTTCCTAGCCATGGTTCAATAGAATATTTGGCGTTAAGACGAGTCCCTTCATCCTGCGTTGCAGTGGCTTTCAGCGTAAATAATCCAGATAATCCACTTCCGTTAATTGAAACTCCTTTCGAACCAGATGTCATATTTGAATGAAAATAAGCTAGTTCACAGTCGTCGCCAGACCTATCGGATCTAAATAGAATATATGTTTCTATTTTTTCAGGCTTTCCTCTAAAAAACAAAGAGCCTCTGCCAGGAGGTAAAATGTCAAAAAGCTTTGAGCCTTCAAACTTAAAACTATCGCCATCTAGTTGTACTGATTCTCCAAACTCTTGGAATCTCCTGAGGCTGTCCAAGGAATCAGTATTTCGAACCAGCAGATTAATCGTTGGACGATAACCCGGTTTAGCTTCTATACGATGAATGGTATGAGAGGCTGAAGCTTTATCAACAGTGATCAGAAATCGTTCATCCAGTTCTGATAAGTTCTTTTCATATCCCTCAATAACCTTGGATATCGAATCTCCAGCAATAACAGAACCTTTGGCTTGCTCTAAAACTCCCTGCCCATAGGCTGCTCTAACCTCTTTGTCTCGTTCATGTTCTGTGATCGATTTCTGCCCAACGCGCTTTAACGAATACTCTTCAGCTTCCCGCTTCCAAGTTTGCAGTAATTCAACAGAAAAACGCCTTTCATCCACGTCAATTAAACGCGAGCAAGTTTGACATAACCAAATACCATTATCGTAAGATGTTCTCTGCTCTTCAGACATATTTGGATTATATCTGGGACCACCAGGAGAAGCAGCACATATGTGAGCAGCAACACCAATGCTCACAGTCTTTTCCTTAAGTGAACTAGAACCTGCAGTATGCACGTGACAATCAGGTTTACAGCAAACATCTCCAGCTCTATTTTTAAGCAGGAGTATTGTTTTTCTTGGAAAGTCATGGCGCTTTAAAGATTTTGACAACCTATTAGTCTCCTTCTATTCACTGTAACGGCTTAAAATATCCATTGGTCGTGTTACAGATAACGTTTAAAGGGCATTGAGGCAACTGGCTAGAATCACCTCTTGAGTTTGCGTACCAGTGCCCACTAATGTTACAGCGAATTCGGCTATTCTGGCATAATTTCAACTCTGAGTAATCGGAACAACAATCGTAAGGCCGAGCTTGACACCGTTTGGCTCCCGGCTAACCTGAGTAGTAAAAGTGAGTGATTATAAAGAAGGTGTGCTTTTGAAAACGGCTAAGCTATTTACTTACGGTGGAAGCCAGGCAGTATGCATTCCCCAAGAGTATGAGTTTACGGATGTAACTGAGGTTCATATTTTTCGTGAAGGTGATGCGCTGTATATAAAGCCAGCTAAAAAGACTTGGTCGAGCTTAGCTGAGTTTGACGCCGCCGATGCAGACTTTTTGCTTGATCGTGTTGATGTGGTTGATGATTTGCGCGGGCTACAGTAAAACCGTCAATTACTTGCAATAGAGGCAAGGTAAGTTTCGCTTTTAGCCAAAGGTACACTAGATGAAAAAATGCTTGTTAGTCGTTGATCTTGAGGCTACATGCTGGGATGGAAACGTAGAAGGGTTAGATCGTAAACAAACAGTGGATGATATGGAAATTATCGAATTTGGCTGTGTTATCGCAGCATATGACGGCACAGTCATCGATTCACACTCTTTTATGGTACGTCCACAGGTTCATCCAAAATTAAGTAGGTTCTGCAGCCAGCTGACAAGTATCACGCAACAAGCTGTAGATTCGGCACCTGTATATACGGAAGTCGTTGAGTTAATTAATGCATGGAGCTCAAAATTTGAATTAGCCGCTTGGGGCTCATGGGGGGATTATGATCGGAATCAAATCCAGGCCGAGCGACATCGTTATCAGATAACGCCAGACTTTTTTGAGCTTGTGCATATCAACTTGAAACAGAGGTGGCGCGAGGGTAAGGTCTCAAATCGCCGCTCAGGCCTTTCGAACGCTCTGAAACACCACGGGTTGTGTTTCGAAGGCACTCACCACAGAGGGATTGATGATGCCCGGAACATTGCCCGGTTATTACCTTTTACCAAGTTCGATACTTAAAAGACTGAGAAAAGCTGGAGTTCTGTAGTGGTCAACTAATTTTGGCCACATCTTTATAGCCAAGCCAATATCTGCGCTCGGTTTCGTTTGGGGCCAAACCACCGTTATAGTGATGTGGCCTGAGCTGGCTGTAATAGCCCAGCATATACTCCAGTATTTCACGCTCCGCCTGAGCAAAAGAGCCATAACCTACCGTTGGCACCCATTCAGTCTTTAAACTTCTGAAGAAGCGCTCCATCGGGCTGTTATCCCAGCAGTTTCCGCGTCTACTCATGCTTTGCGTTATCTGACAGCGCCAGAGTAATTGCCTGAACTTACGACTCGTGTAATGGCTGCCTTGGTCAGAGTGGAACATCACACCCTCAGGCCGCCCCCGTGATTCAAAGGCATGGCTTAGCGCTTTACATGTCAGCTCACTGTCCGGTGAGAACGACATTGCCCAGCCCACCGGCTTTCTGGCAAATAAGTCCATCACAACAGCCAGATACGCCCAGCGGCTACCTGTCCAAATGTATGTCACATCGCCGCACCACACCTGATTAGGCTCCACCACAGCAAACTGCCGGTCAAGCAGGTTTGGAACGTCGACATGCTCAGCACCTCCCTTTTTATACGAATGCCGGGGCTGCTGACAGCTTTCTACATCCAGTAACCGCATGTATTTAGCCGCCAGATAGCGGCTGAGCTTCACACCTGCGTATTTCGGTTTGTCCGGCCACCTGTTCCGGTTTCATCCGGCCAGGCGTTTCGGTGTGATCCGGCCAGCATGATCTGACCTTCGTTTATGCTCTCTTTTTACCCGACTTCTTCACCCTGAACCA